>FLSB01331783.1_pt1 | contig 208457 bp, 264 predicted proteins | sample 1550551 | NCBI WGS metagenome assembly FLSB01 (sample SAMEA4031774, study PRJEB14383) | metagenome | biome: human; feature: oral; material: saliva | place: Philippines | collected 2014 | reverse complement strand
TATATATAATATTATTTTAATTAATTTTATTTTAAAAATTCTCTCTTTAGAACTTCTGGATAATTAACCATTAAGATAGTCGCTCTTATTTTCTATAAACGAGTTTAAGTCTATTGATGAACTAATCATATCTTCTAATAGTTTGATTACTCCTTTTTCACTACAGAATGGTTTTGAAACAGTTATTACTTCTAATTTATCAATCCCATTCCTGGTAAGAACAATTGCTCCACCACAATCATAATGACCCACTTCTCTCTTCTTTGTATGTAAGTAAAAACTAACTCTACCTATTTCCCCCCTAATAGTTTTAATACCATTAATATTGTTGGAAACAATCAAGTTATCATTCTGGTTAACAAACTCTAATAATTCTTCCATAATTCCATCACTTTCGCTGTGGCAATAGATTCCTCTATTAACTCAATTAGTTCTCTTTCTGTTTTCCTAGTATTAAATATTTTAAATACATCTACCCAATCATTCCTATTTATATTGTATTGGATAGCACCACTACATAGATATTCTCCTGTTTCTCCTACTTGAACACTCAGGTACATAAAAACGTTACCCCCAACATGTCCTGATATACTAATAGGGTTAATCTTAATGTCTATAACGACTAGATTGGTATTACTGTTTACATAATTTATTACTTCTTCAATCGCTATCATTTTTCTACCCTACCATTTCTAATACACTTTTCTCAAAGGTATCTACTAATTCTACTTCTATCTTTGCTAAGGACAACATGTCTAAGTTATCTAATCGTTTTAGGTATAATTGCAGCTCTTCAATATCATCAAATGTTTTCTCCTTAGAACACTTAAACTCTTTACCCATTAATCTAACTGTTGTTCTTACTAATACTTCCCCACTTGGTAGTAACGAGATAATTGCAGATAATTCCCCAATTTTTTCTGGGATACTAGTATTTTTAATTATAATTACCCTATTATCAACTACCTTTATCCATTCTTTGACATTAAAATCTACAATATTATTTAATTCTGCAAATGTTAAACCCATAGTTACCTACCTCTCTAACAGTTAAGTCCTCATAGGAATACTTAATTTGTTTAATTTCCTATCGGTGCTAATGTCTATCCAATCACATAATACCGAACTTGCAAAACCATTAATATCTAAAAATGGCATGTCTTTTATTTGTTTATAGTACATAGGCATGTTTTTGCACTTGTTACCTTCCTTACTAACGAAACTTTTATCATTGCTTTAGACGTATACTTTTCACCTGTACCACGCCTTGTTCTTTCAACTTGGAGTCTGTTATTATCTATGTCAATCAGATAAACCTTCCCAATAGACATCCTCCCTGCAATAAAATACTCTTTACTGTTATAAAAAACTTTATCATATCGCCTAAACCCCACAATCTTTCCGTTAGGCAAAATCCCAAACTTACCCCCACTTACACCCGTTCTAGTGTAATCACCTTTTGCAACACATTTCTTCTTATACCTATTCGAGTTCTCGTTATGAAATTCAGAGCCTCTACTAGCAATACAACAAGCATCTATCATATGCGACTTTTCTAACCCAAACACTCTACGCATTTCTTTCGTAATGAATCCATAAGTCACTTCTGCATTAGGATATTCTCGTTGCAACATATGTCTTAGCACATTCATTTGCGTTGCATATCTTAGCGTTCCCTTAGTCTTTTTACCAAACTTCTTTTGAAATGCGAGTAATTGTTCTTCTGAACTATGTGCTAAGTGGTGACAGTCTGTACATAAGGTGATTAGATTTGCCAGCTTATCTGAACCACTACTACGAGGAATTAAGTGATGTACTTCTAACCCGCAGTTTTGCTTCCCACAACATTGGCACTTGTAGTCATCTCTTGCTTTTGTGGCTTGCTTGAAGTTCTCTTGCTGATATAATTCCCCCTTTTGGTAACCCCACTTGCGATATGCTAAAGTAGGGGCTTGAAGTAATTGAGGGTCAAATTCTCCTACTTCTAAGACAATATCACTGATTGGGAGAATAGATTTTACAAACTCTATCTCTCTTGTATGACCTTGAAATTTTGAGGTTAACGTAGGATTGTAACGGTCTTTACGTTTAGACGATTTGCGATTATTAAACCTCACAGGTCTATAGCGTAACTTGTTTCTTCTTGCTCTGCGAAACTGTCTACGTCTGTCCATCTTTGACTTAATATCATCTCTTAACTCAGTTTGTGACTCGTAAACAACCTCTGATGTTGCATCGTTAATAACTGCACTTCCAACATACTTAGAACCTGTATCTACTCCCAAAGTAAGTGGTTGTGTAAAATTTGTGCTTTCATATAATAATTTAATCGTAAACGGACACTTTGATACTACCTTTGCTCTTTTCTGTTTGAGCAAAACTCTAACTTTAGCACCATTATGTGTAGGCATAAGTGGTTGTTCGTTTTTATCTAATACATATACCAACATAAATGGCACTCCTTTCTTTTAAAAATAAAATTAACTAACTCACCCTTACAGGTGGTAATGCGTATTTTGATACTGTTGCCATACCAAAAATCCGACTTCCTCTCGACAATGTTATAAAGGCTTTTTACGTTACGCTCACAAGGCTCTTACATACCCAACCTAACTTAAAACGTAACGACAATTGCTCCCGACTGAGGCGGCATCTGGAGGTGTCATAACCTAAATAACGTAGTATTCGTTTCTGAGTACTCAGTCTGTATTGAGTGTACTATTTAAAATAGTGTCTTTCGACTGGCATCACTCAACCTCAAATACTGTCTTAAACACTCTGCACTATCCAACGTTATATCCTCATCTTTAGTACGAGAATCACCCATTAGATTCACAATTGTTTTCTCACCTACGAGTGGTTCAATATATAGACTTAAAAATCCACGCTTATACGGTTCTCCATAGAGGACAGATAATGATACAGAGTGTGGATATACTCTCCACTCTTTTGATAGTTCTTCTCTTACTATCTCTTCTAGTTCTTTAACGGTTATCGTACTCATAACTATTTCCAGAATAAGCGTCCTACATTATCATGAAGATGCTCTTTCAATGTGGCATTTAGTTTCTCATCTAAACCATCAAACAAATGATTTGGTACAACAGCTCTGAGTTTTTCTAATACTCTTTCTAATTCATCATCCGTATGAGCAATTCTACTACAAGATGCAGAAAGTCTATTTGCAAATCTACATGTAAGTTTCACGGTATAATCATTATTCGTACCCTGTGAAATGTATACAGTAGCATGATATGCAGGATATAACCCCTCACTATAGGTAGCAACTACTTCATTACATCCAATTTCTACTTCCCAGTCTGTTAAAATAGATTTTGCTATTTCATATTCCTTATCTAGTAACACAGTTCCCTCAACTCCTTACTTACTTCACAGTTCTTTTTGAATTGTGCAATTAACTCATCTACTTCTTCAAACACTTCTTTATAGTTTGTTTCAGTTAAAAACTTGCTGAATACTAATTTGTTCATATTATCACTCTCTACACAAACTCTTAAATCTAAACTTTCGTTTAGACATATAGATAGTGAATATATTAGTCCATGGTAATATTTTGTCTTTCCATAATTAGCCTTGAAGTGACTAGAATATTCATCCATCAAAGTTATATAACTCTTTTCATTGCCAACAAAAGGTAATGAGTCTACAAATGCATTTGACACCTTTACGATATTGCTTGTTTCATCTATTACAGTTTTTAAGATTGCTAATACTTCATCGGTTTCTTTATAACTGAATGTTTTATGGTCAAGAATAAATAAATTCTTGTTGCCAGCAGTTACTCTAAGAGTACATTGAAATGTACTATTATATAAATTAGTAAAGATTCCGTACAGGTTATTATGAGGATTTCCTATTGCTAAAACATCCTCATCAATGTGTACAATCTTATATCCATACTCTGTTAATGCGGTTTTTATTTTTCCTAAAAATATATTATCCATATCACTCTCCCCTATCTAACCTATTGCACGTTCAAATACAGAAAGATAGTCACGCAATTTCTCAGATAAAATATCATTCAAACCGTCATTGAAATAACATGGAACTAAATCGTTAATATTCTCTAACATATTTTCTAGTATCTCAATTGTTTGAGCAGATTTATCATACGATACTGAAATAGACTTTGTTAATCTGCAAATAAAACGTAAAACATAGCCATATTGAACATCCTTTTCGATGGTTAAAGCAACAAAATCTCTAGCAGAAAGAATATCCCCACTATACGTTGCATACACTGTATCACATAATTTTCCTATCTTCCATCCCTTTAAAGTGGTTTTTGCCAGCTCATAAACTGTTTCCATATCTTTTTCTTTATTAACCTGTTCTACCATAAACTTACCTCTCGTTCTTCCTAACTTAATTTTATCAAATTATTTGCTCATTGTCAATAAAAAAGAGGGGAAGTAATTCCCCCCCCCTTATCTAATCGCTTTCTTTAACACATCTGCCAACTCCGAAATACCAAGTTGATAGCAACCTGTTTCATGGTAATTTTCACTAAATGCACCCAATACAGTATTTAACGTTTCTATTGCTGATTTAATTGTTCTATTAGTACAACAAACAACTTTTTGATAGATACACACAGGTTTATCATAGCGACAATGGTTAAATAACAGGATTTTAAGTGTTTGATTTTTCCCATGTTCTGTGATAGAGAAGGAAAACCACAGTTTACAATCGCCAATACCCTTTGAACCAGCTATAATCCACTCAACATCTGGTCCTGAAATAGACATCTTATACTTAGAAAGTTCATCCCAGTTCTGTTCAGATAATCTGTTTCCAACATCATTTATTTTCTCTAAAATGTTCATACAAACCTACCTTATATAGATACTATATCCACAAAAACCAATATTTAATTTATTAACATATTGAAATATTCTAAATCACTTGGTAGGTTTTTCATTACATCTGCGAGCAATTCATCTACTTCCTTAAACACTTCTACATAATTTGTTGGATTAACTGGGTTACAGAATATTACCCTTTCCCCATTTTCGAGTATAGATACTTCTAAATTACTACAATCTCGAATACAAATAGTACCAATATATCTTCCGATAAGTACTCTACCATACTGGATAAGACCGTATTTACTAAAGTGCTCATTAAACTGTTCCGAAACAGTGCTTTCTTCAATATCACCGACTTTTAAACTTGGTAATGAATCAATGTAGTTATAGATATTTTTGGCAAGTCTATTACCTTTATCACAAAAATCAGCAAAACAATTTAGGAAATAATCTAATCTATCATAGGATACAGCTTCCATACGCAAAAGATAGCGATAGATAAAACTAACATTATCATAAAAATAGATTGAAATGTCAAATAAATCTTCATATAGCAAAATATGGCAACTTAAATCCTTTTCTACTTCATGGTTTACTACTATCTTATCCTTAAAGGAGAATGTTGAATAACTATCTCCAAGTTTATCAACCTTATCTATGATTTCTTTTTTGACTACTTCAATACCAAAGTTATCCATTCACTCTACCCCTAAAGGTGTTATTAAAGGTGATTTTCAAGTCAGTGTTCAACTCTTCTACCAAATCACCATTAATTGTACTAACTAACTTCTTTAAATACTTTTCTAACTCTTCAACACTAGAGAACTTAGTGTCATAGGCCGAATAAACATAAGACCCTAAAAAGCAACCCACACTAACCTGTATAGTATCTTTGCCCCATGGATTAATCATAATATTAAACTGATAATCATTTAGATTATGAGAAAATACTATAATATTTTCTACCTCGCTTGATACATTCCAATCGGATAAAATACTCTTTATCTTTGGAAAAATTTCTCTCAACTCCATCTAATACTCCCTAGGCAACTCATAAAGTTCCCATTTACCATCTTTATAGAGATAGGCATACTCAATGTCTTTGGCAAATTGTTTTAGTGTAGTAGTATGACTTTCACAACCACTTTCACCTCTATCTCTATGATAGGCAACTGTGATACCTTCATGTGGTTTCTCAAAAGAGTGTTCTACTCCATTAGGAATATCTACCGCTTCTCCCAAAGAAGAAATATCTCCCAAGGCAATCAACTTCTCGACCTTTTCACGGTCCTTATAATGTTCCTTCAACATAGCTAAAGCATAAGATGGGTAACCATCCCAATGTAAATAAATAAACTCTACTTTATTTTTTCCTCTATAAATTCCAATATGTGCATTTGTGCTCATTTCTATATTCTCCTTATCCTATTTAATTATTGGTAATTCAATTTTCTCTTCTACTTCGTAGGTTTTGCCATCATCGCCGATAATGGTTTTTCTAATGACTACTTCACTAACTTCAATCTCTGGAAGTTCTACACCTTCTGGTAGTGATACTCCATCAGGCAACTTTAACTTTACGGTCTTTTTCTTATGTGTACTCATGTGTACCTCTAGTACCAAATCTTACAAGTGACTTTATCCTTAAGGATTTCACACATTTCTTTGCGTGCTCCTTCCACTAAATCATCAGTTACTCTATTATTAATTTTTGTTAAAATCTCTAATGATTCTTGAAGGTCAAAGCATCTCCATGAATCCCTAAACCCAATAGAATTACAATAACTACATCTAAAGTCAAACTCTAGTACTGCTTCCCTAAGTTCTTCTCCAATACACTCAATATCAATTTCAATATGAGTGTTTTCTACTGCATCGTTCGTTAATCTTACACGTTCCCAACCATGTCTACCATTAGGCAATGAAGAAATTTGCCAACCTTTAAGTGAGCCCTTTACAAAATTAATCAACTCATCAACTACTTTTACTTCTTTATTTTCTGTCATATACTATCCTTTAACAACCCAGCATAGGTATCACCATTAGGGGATTTTTCCTTAAACTCGTGAATTAAATCATCTACATTATCAAATACTCGTTTATAGTTTCCCTTATTTAATACTACACTAAGTGCTCTTACTGAATATTCATCAAATGAATTTACTTGTACTACTAAATGTAATCCTTTATCTAGGAAAATAATCATTTTTCCAAAATATCCATATACAACTACTCCAAAGTCTTTCTTTACCCCAAACTGTGAAAAGTGTGAGAAAAATTCATTTTGTATAGTATCGGATTCATCATTTTCACGAATAAATGATAGTGTCTTTCGATATTGCTCATACTTTTTGACAAATTGACGGTTCTTATTTAAAATATTCTCAATTTTAGATAGTTCGGATTCCCTATTATTAAATGGAATAATAGCACTATCTAAGATAGTTATATATTTATATTCTCCAGTTAAGAATACATGAAACCAAATCATATTATTGGCATAGTATAAGCGCACTTCAATCTTTATTCTTCCTGTATCATCTATAAATGTGTATAAACTATGATTAACATTAGTAACTTTACAACCTAAATTCTCTAATTCTTCTTTGATTATATCTTCGTTTGACATTAGTCACTCCCCTTAATTAGTTAATTCTTTACTTAATTGTTTGATACTTGCTAGTTGTTCATTCACTATATTAAGTTTATCTGCTATAGTGGTAGACACTTCGATTAACTTAATTATCTCATCTTCTGTTCTCAATGCTTTAGGTATTTCAAATTCATACTTCTTACCTTTGTCATATTTTGCATAATGAATATATCCTGCAAACCATGTTTCTGTAGAATTTTTTGGTTGAACAAATAAATTAATGTGTACATCTCCTATTTCATAGTTCATTTTAAGACCATCATTAGGTGCTTCTGAAACTACCATAGATTTACTATTTGCATATTCAATTATTTTCTCATATTTCATGATAATATCCCCCTTAACTAAAAACTTAAATAGTCTTTTTTGTTTTTAAGAAATTCCATTATTTCTATTGAGGAGTCAATCATCTCACCTAAAAGCATTATTATGTCCTTTTCACTACATTCTTTTTTAGAGATGCTTAGTAACCTTGCTTCAAAAGTTTCCCCAACAGCAAAGATTTCTCCATAACACTTGCACCTCTCTTCACCCTTCTTAGTTACATATAAATAGAAGCCAATCTTATTCATTCTCCATCTTATTGATAGTCCATCTTCTGTACGATTTGTGATGAGTAATCTATCATTACTATCTATATACTGCTCTAATTCTTTCATAGTTTCTCCTTTATATATCAAAACAATTCTTGCTGAGATTTAATGATAGTGTTAATTATTTTTACTGTGGAATTTATATCGTTTATTAAGACCTTTACATTTCAATTTGGCAAGGCATCTTTAACCATTGTATTTAGGTCAACCATTGATATATTGCTTAATTTTTTCTCTACCATATTTTTAACCCTTACTCTCTTTCTTTTCGCTTTCTAGGCAGACCCAAAACTTTTTCCAACTCTTCTAAGTTTGGCATTTTATTGTTTCTAAGTGTAATGAAGGGCTTAAAATTTCTAAGGTCTACCCCAACAACAATCGGGCAATCTTTAAAAGTTGCATTGATTGAGATAATATCTGTTTCACCATCAGTACATTTTTTCAAAAGTTCTTTTTCCGAAATATCACTATCAATTGTGATACTACTATTCCCCTCGTCATTACTTCTGGATACATCATCTAACAATATGTCATCTACAGATAATGCTGAGGACTTAACAACCCTAATAATCCATGCTATCGCACTCTTTCTAGTACTAACTATAGGAATACCATAGGTCAAACTTGTGTTACGTGCTGTTTTTATGCTTGTTATCATAGAACTTCCTCTAATTTCTTTGTCTAAATCAAGCAAGTCTATTTCATTAACTACATCATTAAATTTCATGACTTCCTCTATATATTTTTAAAAATAGTTTCTGCGGCAACATTGTCATTTGCTGGAAATTCCTGCTTAAATCTATCAATAATATTCTCAATCTCTGCCCACATTTCTTTAATGTAGAGAACATTAATCTCTCTCCTATAAATTAAAAAGTCACTTCTACCAATAGAAATAAATATTTCAACAAGTCTTTTTTCTTCACTAACAATTACACCTAACCCACCATCAAAACACTTGATAAAATACTCACCGCAAAGATTTGTAAATCCACAACTTTTAAGACCATCTTCTATGTCCTTTACAGCCTTTGATATTCCAACACCAACAGGGTAAAGAACCGTATCAAAAGAATCTACCTTTTTATGTGCTTTTGCATCTAACTCTTTCACATTTTCTAACACACGTGTCATTATATTTATAATGTCGGAAACGTTTGTTTCTGAATAAGTTTTAGCTTTAATCTTAAAATTTAGTACAACTGTTAAAGATAAAGAATCCCCACTATCCACAACAGTTCCAGACACCCATACACAATATCTATTTAACACAAATGTTATACTATTGGCATCACGATTATAGCACTTATACCCAACTCGTAGCTACCATCAATTACTTCTAGTATCTTTTCAAGTCTCTGTTTATCTTTTACCAATAGTTTGCTCATGTTGTATCTCCTTATCTGTATTATCATTTTCTAGTGTCATCTCCACTAATTTTAACCAATCTTCAAACCTCATAGTAACCTTCCAACCCTCTTTATTTTTCCTATGAAAGACAGTAGGAATAGTATTTTCCTTTTCACTATCTCTAATAGATTGTTGTAATGCCTTTTCAATATTCAGATGTTCATCTCTCTTCACTTCTATGTGAAAATTACTTAATTCTTCACAAAGCACATCTGAAGTACCATCTGCTTTACCACTGAATTGTTGAGTTCGTCTAGCATTTAACCCTTTCTCCTTTAAAAGATTAACTACTTCTAACTCCCCTACTTTGCCTTTTCTCTTTGAGTTTATCATAACACTGTACTCTCCCAATTACTTACATTATATCACATTTACTGTATAAAGCAACACATTTCTCTTATAAATATATAAGATTTTCTACTTTTCATCTTTCACTAGCATACTCTGTTCGTTATTCGCTCTGGCTCATCTCACATCGTAGTGTAATTTTAGACATTATCCTAATTTATATAAGATTTACAGCTTTAACTAATTCAAATATTAAATTTTTTAAACACATCTTTTCTAATGTCGAAATTCCACAAGTTACTTTAATATTAATTACTTTATTTAACTAAATCCTTATAGCCAACCACTCGTGTTTCAAGACTTGACAGTAAAACACTCGTTAAACCAATTTATGTGGAAAAGTTATCCACAATCGTAACTAAAAACGGAGAGGAGAACTAGGCATGGGAACTGAAAAAGAGATATAAAATGCCTATCTGAAAGCATAAATTATATCTCTTATAAAGATTACACACTAAAAACGTGTGAGTCTGAACAGTTTATGTCCATCAAAAGAATCGTATTAATATCTGGTGAACTAATTCCAGTATATCTCCCCTATAGCCCAAGCCCAATAGGTATTTTTAACATGAAATGACATGTAGATATAAAAAAGACATAGAGATTTCTCCCTATGTGAAGATTGTTATTCTCTCTTATCCTTGGTTTCCGTGAGGTGTTGCCCTCGCCTAGCAGTTTTTAAATAGGTTGGTAGTCTTATTTTTACGGACTACACTGACGATGAGAAAGTAAAATACAACTAAACTTCCTTACACCGAGCCTTTATTAACCAACTAGGGGGGCTAACCTCTGTACTCACTCTAAATTATACTGTCGGTGAAAAATGCCATGTTTAAACATGGGTAACATAATGTTCACAGATACTTATGTTGACAGTGATATTCAATTTTAAATGATATAATAACCACCTAAGCTACTATTCCTCATCATTATAGCAAATTTCACAATTTTTGTCAAGTGAGTATTTAACATTTTATTGACTCAAACTCACCACTATTTAATGTGAACCCAGATAGTACTTTTGGTTCTCCGTAATCGCCTAAGTCTAAGTATACTTTGACATATAAAGAGTTTTCCCCAACTGGCATACCTTCAGTTCTTAAACATGGGAAATTAGTTAATGTCTTTAATAGTTTATTTCTCAAATATACAGTATGGACACCAACATACTTGCCGATTTCATCTGCACATTCAAGACCATATTCTTGGCACACTTCAAGTATTTCCGTATTAAACTTTTCCGTATCTAATACTTCAAAATATTGTTTTCTCATAGTTGTTTCTCCTATATCCTCATTAAATGGCACTCTGCTTGCCTAAAGCTAAGCAGTTTCTTGGGAACGTTCAGGTTACTCTTATTCTTAACGAACTACCATCTCCGAACTAATTTACCACGGTTGTGCCTCTCCGAAGTGTTTTAAGCTACACTCAAAGCTTGATTTAATATATTTCTTGCAGCATTCACATCTCTATCATGATGTGTCCCACAATCAGGACAAGTCCACTCTCTAACTTTCAATGAATTAACTATATCCTTATGGTAAGTGCCACACTCAGAACATATTTTTGAACTTGCATAAAATCTGGCTACTTGTCTGAAATCTTTTCCATACCACAAACATTTATACTTTATAAAAGTTAGAAGCTGTGACCAACGTACGTCTGAAATAGAATACGCTAGTTTATGATTCTTAACTAAACCACTTACGTTCAAATCTTCCATCGCAATGAAATCATAATTTCTAACTAGATTAATGCTCAACTTATGGTTGAAGTCTTTTGCACAATTGGCAGCATGCTCATGTAACTTCGCTACCTTACGTTTCTGTTTCTGATAATTCTTACACTCGTCTAGGTTCAAATTAGCTCTCTCTAATTTGGTTCTCATCTTTGAGAGTTTTCTTTGTCCCTTGACAAGTTTATCCTTAAAAACATAAGCATCCCTTGGTCTTTCATATCTAGTTCCATCACTGCCGATAAGCAGGGCAATTAAACCCATATCAAAACCAACTTGTTTACATGTTTTGGGTAAGGGTTGCACTTCCGTTTCAATACAAATAGATGCATAATATTTTCCTGTGGTTGTTCTTTCCACTGTGATGTTAAAAATCTTATACACATCAGGCATATCAAATCGTTTGGTTTTAACTCTACCTACCTTTGGTAGTTTAATATGTTTGTTATCTAAAACGTCTGCTGCACCGTTGTTATACGGTGTTCTATAAGACTGTTTTGAGTTATGTTTCGACTTGAATTTAGGAAAACCAAAATGTTTTCTATTCTTAAAGAAGTTATTAAGTGAATAGTTTAAATCTCTCACAGATTGTTGTAGTGCTGTGGAGTCCACCTCTCTTAAGAACTCATTTTCTTCCTTAAGTGGAACTAAATTTTTGATACGTTCATTCTTTGAGGGAAAGTGTCTTGTTTGTTCGTATGACTGGATACAGTTTTCAAGTGTTTGATTATGTACGAAACGACAACAACCGATTGTCTTATTGATTAAAACTTCTTGTTCTTCTGTTGGATATAATCTAACCAGTATACCCTTTGTAACGGCCATTGTATAATCACTTTCCCTTCTTTATAAAACTGATATATATATAGTTTTTGTTAGTGTCTCATTAAATAAATAGCATAACTTTACACCACAGAATATAAACTCTTTAGTGTCTTGACTGTTTCTTTTGCTAAATAACAGGAATAGTTATATGTATCAAATGCAACATCTTCATCTTCACACTCAATCGTATCCCATTTATCAATATTAAAGTCTGTATTGTCTTTATAATAGACCTTAACAAGATTGCCATCAATAGATAGAGTTAATTGACCAAATATAAAGTCAAACACTTCTTTCTTCTTTTTAGTTACAACTGTATCAACCCTCATTCTTCTTGTAACAAATATATCGTATAAAGAATCTCTGATAACCCTACCTGCTACCTTATCAGCGTTCATGATTGCAAATGCCAATCTATTTAAAGCACCTTCAATCATATGCGGTTTGCAAGAAAAAGTCGTTGTAGTTTCTTCACCTAATATGCTCATTTTCTTTTTAATATGATATAGATTATCTTCTTCATGGATTGTTAATTCAAATGTATATCCATCTCTAATATCCTTGATAATAAGAGTTGAACCACTAATTTCTGTATCCCCAAGCCAAAAATACTCTGAATTTACTAATTTTTCAAGTTCTACAAGTTTCATAGTATCTCCTTAATAAATTACTGTATCATCAATCGAAACACCAAGAATATCTAAAAGATTATCCTCCCCAGTTTCTATGCACTCTTTCATTGCTTGTTTAATCTGTTCTTCTGTTATCCTAGATGGCAAACACTCTGTAGGAACATTTTTACCAAACATTTCACGATACTTATTTAACAACTCTAAATACTCTTTATCGACATTTGTATTCTTCTTATTAATCAAATACTTCATGTAACTCTTAACTTTGTTTCGCATAATCACGGTCTATTAACTTTCTAGCAAATTCACCAACTCTATTCCAAGTACAGTACTGGTTCATGCCACCACTCCAGTCTTTTGCGTGTCGCATTGCTCTAACTAGGATTCTAGTATCACTATTCCAACCAAAGTGTCTAACATCACTAATACTAACATAGATAAACTTCGCACCATCACTAAGAACTGCACTGAAACAAAAATGGTTCTTATTAAAGTCATACAATTCCATTCCGTTTTCGCTTGCCATCTTCTTTAGGTCTGATTTGCAATCTCGTTGGAATTTTTCATACCCCTCAGTGGTAGTGCAACCACCGTCAAACTCATAATCAAACCATTTTTCTGCTTTCAACATACTTTTTTCTCCTCTGTTAATTTAACTTAATTAAAATTTCCATACTTTGCAAAATAAAAAAGGACTCTCTAAGAAAGTCCTAATAAAAATGCATTAACAATGAACATTAGGAATAAACCAATATTCACAAGCAACATAATAGCATTTACAATCATTGGTTTAACTCTACTACAATACAAGTTAGCCACTAGCATAGCGCTATTCAAGAACAAACTTAGTATAGAGATAGTAGATACAACAAATACATCTGTAGCACTAAATGTTCTATCAAATACACTAATTCCCATCATGATATAAGAAACAATTTGAGCAACTGCAACAAATAATAATCCCTTATCCTTATTCTTGTACCATAGGAATAACATATTCCAAATAGATAAGCACGAAACGATATATAATATTTGTGCAATGTGATATAATACGTTTGACTCAGCCATAATTTTTCTCCTAAAATTAAAAGTGCCGGATGCTGGAATCGAACCAAGTTATTCTGGGCTTCAACCAGCTACAATGACCACACTTGTTCGGTGTCCATAATGGAGGCTCGAAAGCCTCTTAACTAATACTGGGATATAAATTCCTTAATGTCATGGAGTTTAGATGGCAATCCCCTTTTGATTAGCCATTTTCTATAGGCATTGTCACTTATTCCATAATTCCTTGCTAACACTAGTATAGGTTGTTTTGACATTAGGTCTTTAATAAGTTCTTCCCGAGGAGGAATCCTTCTTGCTTTCCAATTGTTATGACACACAAGACAAACATCCCCTGAAGTGAGATTACCACAAATGGGACAACTTTTTCTTCTTATCCACTTCCCATGTCTATATATAACATTTTTATCAATAGATTTTGTACTATCAAACTTCTCTGACTTAGTATAAGCATTTGGAAGTTTATCATTATCATAAATCCTGTAATCAGACCTAGACCACTTGGTTAAAGCACCAGCAGTATTTATGTTATTTTGGTTATCTTTTGGTGTAACTCTCCTTAGATTTTTGTAGTAATTATTCAACTTGTTTCCATCTATATGGTCAATCTGTAGCCCATCAGAGGTATCAAAATGTCCAATATTCACCCAATAACTTAAGTGATGTGCAGGTTTATGTACCGTCTTTTTATTAACTCTAATCCTATACATAATATAACCTCTTTTATTGATATACGGTGTTAGTTTTCTTAACCTACCATGGAACAAGCTAAAGCATTCACCGTACTCATTTACAACATAGTTTTCACTATAATGATATAACATCTATTCCTCCTCACATTAAGATAAATCAGTTTACAACACAGCCTTTCTACTTGGCTACAGAGTCATATTTTATCAGACTTCCTCTAAGAAATTCGTAGACTAATATATTATCCACAGTACAAAGAGGAAATATAAAGTACCCTCAGTCGGACTCGAACCGACACGCAATTAAGCATCTGCTTCTAAGGCAGGTATGTCTACCAATTCCACCATAAGGGCATATGGGGTAGTCTCCCAGAGTCGAACTGGGGAGTTCAGAGCCACAATCTGACGTATTACCACTATACAAAGACCACCAAACTAAACTTCTTCTGTTATCTCCATTGTCTTAGCAAACTCCTTGCCATGTTCAGAAAATAGAGTTTTAGAAGTTCTATAATGAATTTTAATAACGAGATTTCGAACTCGTAGTGCTCCCGACTGGACTCGAACCAGCACGCTGTTAGGCAGTGGATTTTAAGTCCACTATGTCTGCCATTTCCATCACGAGAGCATGGCTGTCTGGGTAAGGCTTGAACTTGCAAAACTATGTTTCAAAGACATATATGTATACCAATTCCATCACCAGACAATATTAAGTACCTACGGAGAGATTCGAACTCTCAATTAAAACTGATTTTGAATCAGTCGTGTATGCCAGTTCCACCACGTAGGCATTAGTAGAAAAATGTTGTATAAAGAGAAATGTGTTTAATGAGAGTTTAACTCTTGTTCAGCCAATCTATCTAGGATTGCTTTCTTTAGGATGAGTTTTATCTGTTCAGAGGCATTTACTATCTGCACATTCTTGAAGAAGTTATGTAGACCTAATCTAGCACAGTTCTTCCCAATTACCTCGTCTGCAAAAGAACTTGTTATCATCTTAACTCCTTGAAAGTCTAATACGATTTCATCTTCTTCAAAGTCAATCATATTACTAACTTCTTTACCTAGAACTCTACTTCCCAAACTTGTTCCAAACTCTTTTAAATTTACAATCATAATAACACTTCCTTTATAGTTTTAATGGTCGCTAGGGAGAGATTTGAACTCCCAACTACATATTCATGAAATATGGTTTCTACCGATTGAATTACCTAGCGATTAAGAGTACTCCTGACTGGACCTGCACCAGCAACCTTCGGTTTAAGAGACCGCTACTCTTCTATTGAGTTACAGGAGTATGGCGGAGATAGTAGGAATCGAACCTACATAGAGTTTCATAATTCTCTCATCGGTTAACAGCCGATTGTATAGCCATTATACTATATCCCCATATGGTCTGCATAAGTGGATTTGAACCACCAATCTCTTCATCCCAAGTGAAGCGGATTACCAAGTTTTCCTATATGCAGATGTAATTGAATTTTTAACGAGATTTCAAACTCAGTAATTTAAATTTTAAGTATTTCTTTGTACTTCGAAATGTGGAATGTCATATTTACGTAAGAGAAATAAAATTGTTCTCTTATCAAGCTCTGGAAACATTCTACACAATTTAATGTTATGACCAAACTTCATCAAATCTACCCCAGAATTAAGAATTAAATCTAATTTTTGCCTACAACGAGTTTCATCTCTATGCCAATATAACTCTTCTGCTGTATGTTTCGGTTTACGTTGTTCACGTAGTTCCTCAGTTTCTTGAAATACTATTGCTTTTCTTTTTTCCTTCACTAGTTCTTGTGTTTTAGCTCGTTTGGAATTGTATTCCACTCTTTCTTCCTTCAACTGCTTGCGCAATAGTTTATAATCACGTAAGTTGTTCTTGTGCATAGTTTTTATATTGTTCCTATCCTGTATAGGTAATTTTAAATATTCTACTCGACACTGGACACTACATAACATGTGTCTAATATCATGAGATTCTCCAAAACCTTTACCACATATAGGGCACTTCAAATTCCTCATAAATCTGGAAACAACTTCTTTTTGTTCTCTATCAAAACTACATAAGTTACCAACTGTGGGTATCTCATATCCAAAATTAATCAAAATCTTTTTTACTGTTTGTGGAGATAAACCAATCAACTCACCGATTTCACGAAGAGACCTTCCTTCATCAAACAACCCCTTAACAATACTCTTATCATCTTCTGTTACTTTGTTGTTTACGAGAATGGTTTTATGAAAGTTAGAAGTTCCTTTTAAATATTTGTTGTATAACTGCACACCTTCCTGTTTCATCTTGTGCATCCAAAATGTTTCTCGTTCATTAAGTAGTCTGTTATCAACTGTCTCTAATATCAAACTCTCAAAGCTATCCCACCCATATTCAATAATATCAGAACTAAATTCTTTATTATTCTGATATGACAGCTCTGGGTTTGGGCCTATTCTTTCTTCTAACAACTTACGTGTTTGTCCAACATAGCACTTTCCGTTAATCTTATTTTTATGACAATAAATAATTCCCATCATATCTTCCTATTATTGATATTTACAAGTTGTAATAAACTTTAGTACCAGTATTGGGTACTGCCCCCAATTCTTTGCCTTATCAAGACAACCCTCTACTTTTGAGCATATACTGGTATATGTAGTGCTTCTGGAGTGTGCCGCCCACTCGACCTATCAGTTAAAAGCTGATTACTCTACTGTTGAGTTACAGAAGCGTGGCGCTGACGGTACGACTTGAACGTACAAGCAGAGTTCCTCACTCGGCTAACGGTTTTCAGGACCGCCTCGATGCCAATTTCGGTTTACGTCAGCATAATGGTACTCCCAACGAGATTCAAACTCGTGATGCACGGATGAAAACCGTGTGGCTTAATCGCTTGCCTATGGGAGCATATGGTGGGGTGAGATGGACTTGAACCACCAACATCCGAAGACACCGAATTTACAGTCCGGTACGCTACCAATTACGTTGTATCACCCCAATTTAAGTTTTTAAAGAGAACTCACTAACTCTAGTGCTGACTACAGGACTCGAACCTGTAAAAAACTTTCGTTATCTTCGCTTTACAAGAGCGCTGCATTACCAATTTTGCTAAGCCAGCATATATGGTACACCATGACAGACTTGAACTGCCAACCCCTTGTTTGTAAGACAAGTATTCTCCCAGTTGAACTAATGGTGTATGGCGGATGTGACGAGAATCGAACTCGCATGTTTCTCCGTGACAAGGAGATGGGACAAACCACTGCCCTACACACCCAAATCTTAAGTTTTTTAATGAGAACTTTAACTCATAGTACCCTTACTCAGAATCGAACTGAGACTGTATGGGTAGAAACCATATGCACTATCCATTATGCTATAAGGGTATTTAGGTGGAAAGTACGAGAATCGAACTCGTCTGGTATCTTGATTGCAAGTCAAGTGTTCACCCCATGCAAACCCACTTCCCATATATAAAATTAAAAGGACACCTAAACTAAGTTGAGTGTCCTGTATCAAAAATCTAATATTCCTATTTTTATTCTAGTTCTATTACTTATTTTTAATACAGTCTACCCCTATCTTTAAGCTTATACCAAAAAGGCATGTCAAAAACACTATGATTAATGGCACATAAGTTTTTTGAATTTGTTCTTGTTACTGTCATAATGTTTTTCTCTCTTTCTTTTTGTTTATGAATACTAGGTTGAAGATTTATTGGAAGTTATCTCTTCCTACATCGAAATTGATGTACCTAACTTGCGAAAATTGATATTTTTTCATTTAAAGTTTGCTGTTCTCAACCTAAGTTTTAGCTGATGTGGCAGGATTCGAACCTGCAAATCCACCTACACATAGTATGGTTGGTTAACCAATTACCCTTACACACCAATATGGAGAAGGTAGTGGGAATTGAACCCACATCGTTCGGTTGGAAGCTGAAAATAATAAATCCGTTATACGATACCCACAAGTTTTACTAGATGGTTTAATATTAAACTTTACCAAAATAGTTTTCTTGTAATGTTTGCTGATACCACCTAAGACGAATGTTGTTTCCATTGGCACAACATACAAAGCCACCATTTACATATACAATTATATCATACCTAACTATAAAAGTCAATAGATTTTACTGATAAAGTATAAATATTTAACGGTTTTGCCGGCAATCAGAATTGAACTGACTAATTACACAACCAGTACCAACATATACTAGAACTCTACTCCCCACGCTCTCCCAGACTGAGCTATCCACCACAGTATGTGGTGGAGTTGGATTTGAACCAACGACCTCAGAGACTCGAGTTCCCATATATCCCATACTGAACCACTATAAGTATGAGCAAATAGGTTAATTACTCCTATTTCGTTTTAAAGATGTTCATGACCATCTATGGAAAATATCACCGGTTTCAATGATGATATTTCAGTAGAGAACAACTGCTTTCCACTCGGGGTACACAGGTATTCTCTATTGAAACACCACCAAGATGTTTCTGATACTCAATTACTTTTCTTTAAGTATGCTTACATTATACTACAACTTATAATACATGTCAATACTTTTTAAGAAAATATTTTTAAAAATCAGTATTCTGGGCAGGCTTTCTTAACAATCTCGCAGATTTCATCAAACTGTTTAGCCAATTTAAGTACTTCATCAAGTTTTTTCTTTGTGACCTTATCTGGGCATTTATTTAATAAGTACACATTATTACCTTTATAGACAATATACACAGTTACAGTGTGGAAATCATAACTACTCAAAGAAATCTCAATACACAAATCATCATTAGGTTTAAACTCAAAGTATCTAGGATACTCACTAAGGCACACACGGATGATGTCGAACCACCTTCTCTTTAATCCACGGAAATTAAAGCGTTTTACCATGTCTTGAAACTACATGTGTATGGGCGTGACTATTGTTATACACCCCACGCTTTGGTGTCGTCTTTTTGACTGTCTGCCCACTCGTTAGACTTTGATTTTATGCACAGCCAAGGTTTTGCAACCAAAAATTGCTAACAACTGCGATATTCCATCGCTCATACAGGACTTGTTGGACTTGCTAACTAAGTTCAATATTTCTAGGAACGTACTAAAGACATTAAAGATAGTTGCAATGATGCGTTCTAACGTTCAGTATATTTGGCTATTCGCACCGAGCCTTAAGGTGTTACCTTGCAATTGAGTTTTTGCGGTTAGGTAAACTCGTACCTACTATGATTTCCCACATCATAGAGAATGGCCCTCGGTTAACAAATCTTAGATAATGTTCCGAGTATCTTTGGGTTTATGCTTAATGATTAACTGGATTCCCACCAGCGGTCCTCCTACCATGTCCCGTCTCATTGACTATCTAAGCATAGTCGGTCAACTTTGTTACTCTTATCCTTAACTAATAAGGTTTTGAGTAATTAACCATGAGTTTCTTTTTTGGGTTCTAAAGAAACTTAAACCTCGTAAATCCATATCCTTGATGAACAAGGTTTTAGGATAGTGGTCTTAGGGGGAGTCGAACCCAATCCACATTCACCCTTATAAGGAGTGCCCATTACCGTTATGAACTATAAGACCGTTTTGTAATCACCAACTAAGAGATTAAGTTCCTTATGTAACTTGATTTCCGCCATTTTCCTAGGACTGGTGTTCCTCTCACTAAATAATACCCTTAACATTAGAAGAAGTTGGTGGGAGTCGAACCCACGCAGTCAATATCTTGACCAACCCTCGAATGGGTTGTGCATTGCCTTCCTACAATTCAACTCGAACGTGATTACATCTATTATATTAACACACTGTATCTAGTCTGTCAATACTATTTTTTATTACTTTCTCAAGCCAGAAAAATGGTAAGTCTTTAGCCGAGCATAGTTTCACTTTTCTTAAAGATATTTAACAAGTTCTTTCACAATTGCTTGCAATACATCTACTACGATACTATTTCCTGCTTGCTTATATAAGATTCCACATTTACACTCTTTTCCTCTTATATACCTAACAGGATATAATTCTCTACATTTATAGAAATCTTCATCATCAAAACCCATACCTCTCCAAGATTCTAATTCTGTAAGATGTCTATACTTCCCATCTTCTGATTTAAAGATATTAACATTTGGAACGTGGTCTGGTTTCGTTGTTAGGGTTTTAAGGTATTTCCCTACTAGCATCTTTCTTCCGTTATAAGGATTATTAGGCATTTCACCTAACAGTATCTTGATTGTTCTATCTGCTACCTTATATTTATTCCAATCAACATCTTTTTCTAATATCTCTTCTAAAGGTTTCATTGGTTTTGTTTCAAGATTATCAAAATCAAACTTTTTATCCCCTAAGATACTAATAGTGAATACTCGATTTCTTGTCTGAGGAATACCAAAGTCTAAAGAGTTCAATATCTTAAATGAGTTTGTATATCCTAACTCTCCCATTTTCTTTAAATATCTTTGATACTCTGGATATTTTGTAGTGACTGCTACGTTCTCCCATAAAACAATCTTTGGTTTATATTTTGCCTCTCTGATTGCTCTAACAGTTTCCCACATTAGGCTACTTGTAGTTCCAGAACCTTCTACACCACCCTTTCTTAGTCCAGAGCTACTGAAGGACTGGCAGGGCGACCCATGTACCAACAAATCTATTTGGTAGTCTGGTAAGTGGTAATCACACACACTCATAGGTGAATAGCTTTCATTGAAGATAGCATTATATGACTTACAAGCATTCTTATCTATCTCTACATATCCTACAGATTCAAACTCAATATTTTCTCTATCTAGTGCTTTTCTTACTGCACCGATACCACCAAATAATTCTACTACCTTAATCATTTATAATTCCTTTCCTAAAAGAAAAAGAGCAATTCTTTTACAGTCACTGCTCTTAGATGACTCAATGAGTTTTAGGGAAGAGATAAGATTGTACACTCTTACACTCTCTAAGCAATCAGACAAAACTGATTACCTAGTGCAATTCTTCAACCCATCGAAAGAAGTTTAATTGCATCCCCAAATAAACTAGTTAGAGGTTTGTTCACAGAGTCTCTCTCCGTTCAAGACCAATGTCCTGAAAAACCTATGTGGAAACAAGTCCGCACACTTGCGAAAAATATTATTCTTCGAGGCATTTTTGCAGTTTCCCTAACTATTCTAAGTAAGTTCTTCTTGTTTCTCGTTTACAAGCAACTCTAATACATAGACGCAGAACAATTCAAAAGCGTTTCTATGTATCGTCAGCACCAATTCTACCCTATTTATACACCCATGGAATATGGCTAAGCTGGTATCACCTAATGACCTATGCTGATATTAGTTGTATTAGGTTTGCTCACTATGGCAGAGTTCTCCATCTTTTATCAACTCCCAACTAAGGTATGGACTCACCAAAGGACAGTTAATGTCACCCTTTATGACAAGTTAATTATACTAGGTTTTAGATGAAGTGTCAAGATATTTTTGAAATTAAGTATTGGATGAAGAGGTCAGCGTTAAGGACAAACTGATTATAGGTATCTATTCTCCATGTTTTCTTTCCGTTGTAATTAGATATACCGCTCTCATATTCAAATCGACAACATTGTTCTAGCATTACAGCACATACAATGTTTGTCTTTAACTCCTCAACATCTTTATTGTGTTTAAACTGTTCGATTGCTCTACAAGACCATAATAGAGTGTTAAGATTATTAAACACATTATACTCTTCTAGCTCTCCAGTAAAAGAAATTCGATATGTGTTATACACTAATATATCTTTATACTTGCCTATTAGCTTCCAATCTTTTTTGGTTAAATTTGTCATGCTAAGTACTCTGATGTTTGTTCAGAATCTTCTTCATCAAAACTCTCTGTAAAAAAATCAAAGAATTGGTTATCTAATGAACGCACTAGTCTCAATAATTCACCAAACGATAGATAATCAAATTTCTCAATGATTTCATCATTAATTAAAACTTCAACGTCAAAGTGATTTTCACTCTTTTTAATGTTAATCTCGTGTACTTGACCTTCCCATGGTTCAATTCGTAGGTTACAAGTACTGCTATCTACTTCAGAATTAATTGTGAAAATAGGCCCTGCTACATTTAATAATACTAATTCGTCTGTTGTAAAATTTCCCATACGCTTCCTCCTCTTGCTTATGCGAGATTATCTGTCATTCTATCCACGAGTTCGGTAAGTGCTTCTACTGATTTACCTGCTTGTACTTCAAATCTATTACCATGATGTTCAATGTACATTTCCGTAAGAGTGTGAATGTTATAACCACCCGCACTTGCTGGGAAATAACCATCTTGTATCTCTACCAGAGTATCTTTGAGTTCTGCAATCGTGGCATCATAAATATTCTTAAATTCATCTCCACTTAATGCACTTAATCTTTCAGAAACTCCATTTCCTGCATATTTTAAAGTCCATAGTTCTTGACAGAACCCGTTGTTAAAATAGAGATAACGTTCGAAAGCACCAACAAGATTTTCAGAAATATCAATCTGATAATCACGATGTTCAGAATCATACTTAAATAAATCCACTAAAATGGATAAATAAGGAAGCACTTGATTCAAATCACTCAATTCCCAATGTGTATCTTCTGAAATGTAGTTATCCTCTCCCCAATCACCTTTAATATGTAAGATATAAGAATGGTCTGGGTCTAACTGTTTTACGAACTTTGAATTTAGCTTTGACATACGAGTTCCTCTTTCTGTTTTTAATTACATCATCATTATACAACAGCTTTTAAGAGATTGTCAATATCAAATTAGCCAATACGTTTGCAAAATTCTCTATTTTCAAATAGTTCGCTATCAGACATATTTAACAGCTTAGCAGGGATAACATAATCATTTTGTAATTGATGAATTATTACTGATACATTAACATCTTTACCTACAACATGCCATAACACGTGTATGTCTGCACAATCACTGAAATCCAGTTCTCTAGTAACCTCAATAATGTGTAACAATCTTCTATCAAACATATTGTTGAGATAGATAATCTTATTCTCCAAGATTTGAGATAACATCTTAATGTCTGAAAGTGAGAAATCTTCTAAATTATGCCCTGCCCAAATGTCGTCAACTGCTTCCCAGAGCTTAGATACTGCTTTACCATCATTAATAGGTTTAGAATCTGGAGTTGTAAATGTTACATCTCCTCTACTAACATCTCTAGGTATTCTCTTGTTAAACAATCCTTCATACTCAACTTCATCATCAAAGCCTGAGTGGAAATATACTTTTACTGATGCCAGTCTATAAATGTCACCATACTCTCTGTGTTGTGATAAATGCTAAGTTGATAAAATAATACTCTGATGGTCAACTCTGCCAAAACGAATGATACTTAGTGCAAGGTCATGAACTAATCTCTGACCTTCTTCTGACATATCTGATGTGTAGAACTCATCAAAGCATAAGAGTAATCTTGTTGGATTATATTTACCACTACTTCGTTTATGACTGAAATAAAGATTACCTTCCACCATTCTCTTTTCATAATACTTATCTGCTAGTAACCACTTTTGTTGACCATCTTCATAATACCAGACAATATCATCTGGCATATACTCTCTACCACCGATTACAAATGTAGTTACTTCTTTACCAAGTAATTCATCTAATGTAGTTACACCTTCATCACAGATAAATTGGTTACGTAACTTCTGTTGTGCCATAACTACATCATGCAAAGATTTTAGTTCTGGTTCTGTTAAAAGATGTTTTTCATTTAACAAATCCCCAACAATACCCCTTACATCGTTGTAATCTGCGGCGTGATAGTCCACATAAAGAACATCTAACTTAGAATATTCTTCTTTTGCTTTACGTAAAATTTCTTTCGTTGTACGAGTTTTACCTGTACCACAAATTCCTACAAGCATAATACTTGTTGTTTTGTTTAAATCTAAATCTAATTATTTACTTTTACCTAAATTAATTTTCATGAATTTCTCCCTTAAGATAATAAACCTTGTTCTTTGTTGTCCTCATCCATCTGTTCTACAATTACAGATAATAAACTTGTATCCAATTCTCTTAATAATGAAGTAATATTTGCAAATGAATCACTTTCATTATCCAATGCTACGTTTCCATCTGGATTTGTGATTGTTAAAAAGAACTCACCAGCTTCATTAATTCTAATCTGAATGGTAGAAGTATATTCAGCAACAAAATCCCACTGTACCGTACAAATATTTTTCTCAAAAGTAACTTTTGCTAGTGATGCACTAGCTTCTAATAATCCTTGTTCAAACTCTGTGAATCCCATTTAAAATAACCCCCATTCAGAAAACTTCTCAAATCCACCTAAATCGTCAATAAACTTCTTTGCAATAGCAACAATTTCACTGTAAGGTTTTCCATCAATATATTCATCCCCAATAGCACAACTTAATTCAACAACTTTACCTGTTTCTTGTGCCTTTAAGAAAGCATAGATATTAACAGATACATCTGCTTTGGAACAATCCTTGCCATTGATTCCACCACCGGTTACAGAATCTGCCATATCAGAACCTAATTTACGATTTGTACATCCACTATCTACACAATATCCACCGGTCCAATCACCTAAAGGATTGACAACTGCATTAGGGTACTCCATCTTTAACTTTTCTGTTTCTGCATTACTCTGACAGATAATTAATCGTTCACCATCTAATACATATTTACCGTCAAATGGGTACTTGGCATAAATCTCTCGTGCAATCTTAGATAATTTCTTTTGTTCTTCTGTTAGTGGAACACCACGGAAGATACCATTATCACCACAACGAATTGTATCCTTTTGATTTTCTGCTAAATGGACATCTTGTGGAACAATAATAACTTCTGTCTTTGCTTTTCCTAAAATACGCTTAACGATAGCCTTAATTTCTGATGTAGTCATCTTAACAGATGTTTCTACAATAACAAAACAACTATTGTGTCCTAATAATACTTCTACTGCAACAGTAGGTCTGTCAGACTTAGAGTATGCTAAGTCTACGATTGCACCACTAATTCTATCCGCGCATTTGTCAGGGTGCATTGGATTTACTTTTTCAAACATTTTTAATTTCCTTTCTTAGTGAAAAAGAGTGCCTAAGCAGACACTCTATCATAACGTTCATTCTGTAATGTTGTTAGCATTACATTCATTGGGTCAATCTGCTGCTTGACAACCTTTTCACCCTTTTCATTAACTGTTTCAACGTACTCTGTACCATCGATAACATTTCTGAATAAGACCGGAGAATACCCACTTACCATAGCAACGTTAGTACCATTCTTATCTTCTTGGAACATTCCACAATTACTTGTTCTTACATTCCAGTACACGATAGCAGGCATTTCGTAACCATGTTCAGCGAACTTCTTAGCCCAATCTCTATGAATAGTGTTACCACTTCCAGTAGCATAATCAAATTGCATATCAGAGATAACATACAACTTGTTTGGTAAATCAGACTGAGAACAGTTATTCTTAATTGCAGTATCTAAGATTAATTGCAATACCTTATTGAAGTCTGTGTTCATTCCCCAATCGGCATTTTGCATATTATGTACCTTATCAACAATATCTTCACCTTGAACCTTTACAAGTTCTGGATATTCAGAGAATGTGATAAAGCTATTCTTAAATACACCATTACACTTATCTGCACAGTATAACCCTAATGAAATAGCAACTTCCATAGGTACACCACGCATAGAACCAGACACGTCTACTACACATAGACCTGTTTCTTCCTTACCTTCAAACCAGTTTGGTAGATTCTTCCACATAGCATCGTATAAATAGCGATTTGCTAATGATACACTCCACTCACGTAAAATCTTACCAACAATATCAACTGGGAATAAAGCACCAGTGTTAATCTTAGCATTACCCTCACTTAACTGCTTTAAGTACTCTACGTAGCGCTCTTCTGCACGCTTCATGAATAATTCACGATACAACATTTGAGCCTTGGAAGGTAGCTTGGAGAAATCAATCTCCTCATAACGCTTTTCACATAGCTTTGTTTCAACAATATCTAAAGCCTTACGTAGCTTAGATAATGTCTTACGATACTCACGTTCGGACATATTAAGACCATTTACAATCTTTAATGCTACCTGACGCGTATTCTTAGTTCCATTTGCAGACGGCAACCACTTAGCCATAAGGCTTGGTGCTCCACCATTATCAACAGACTTAACATCTGCTTCTAATGTATCTTTGATTAACCCAAGAACATAACGTTCAACTGGAGTATCTAATAAGCATAATAAATCGTCATAACGACCATAGAAAGCAAAGTTATCTAAGTTCTTAATAACCACTTCTGGCTTGTTCTTTGCAAGATAATTCATGATAACACGGAAAACTCTACGTTCACCTTGTCCACCACGAATATCACGAACATAAAATAACAACTTCATTGCTAACTCTTTATTCTCTGCATAAGCAAGATTAAAAGTCTTGATGATTGTTTCTTCTTCTGCTTCACGGAAAGTTGCTAACTTACTAAAAGCATCTAAAAGACCGCTCTTAGTAGATTTTAAAGCAACTGCTCCATTTTCTGTGTTCGTATAATTCAATGTATCTTCCAATAAATCTGTGAAATTTGTCATATACTCGTACCTCTTTTCTTTTTCCTTAATTTGTTTGAAAATATTTAATTGCTGTTAGGTATGAAAACTCTAAACCTTTATTTTTCTTTATCTGGTAGAAATGTTATGTTTGCTGTTGGTTTAGAAAAGTTGCAGCGGTTTGAATTGCACAAACGTCCTTCAGGGTATGAACCTGACAATCTACTACTGATATACGCTGCCATGTGAATTGGGATTGTCCAGACTTGAACTGGAATGTCTGAAAAATATAAAGGAGTTTAAAATGAAAAATTATTTAATAAAAGGAGAAACCACTATGAACGACATTCTGCTTTATCACAGATATATCTTTTCGAGGTGCAGTTATTGTCAGCACTCATGACAATGTTATGGATACAAAATTTTTATCCAGAGAAAAATAAAATGATACTAAAAACAGACCTGACCTACTCACAACCCCATGTGAAGAGAGGAATTTCACCTCTCCAATTTTTAATGATTCACCTATTAGAATGGCAAATCATCAGATGCTACATTGAAATCACTCTTTGTAGACTTTGTTTCAGAAGTTTCAGCCTTCTTAGAACCAAGTAACTGAATATTACTTGCAGTTACCTTAACAACGGAACGATTTTCACCTTCCTTGTTCTTATAAGTTTGCTGAACCAACTTACCAGAAACACCTACTGGAGTACCCTTTACTAAGTACTTTGTAATTGCTTCTGCTTGCTTGCCCCAGACATCAATATCGAAAAAGCTTGTCTTAGCCTTTTCTCCATATCCATCTGAAACTGCAATAGAGAAATTAGTTACTACTGTTTCTCCTGCTTGTCGCATTTCTGCATCACGCACTACACGACCTACTAATGTTACAACGTTTAAATCCATAAAAATATTCTCCTTGTTACCGACATTGAATAGCACGGTCAACTTGCTATGAACCTATTTTACGTCAGCGTTCATGACAAATTACTAGGAAGTTTTTGAGTTATAGATTAACAGTCTATTCCATTCGATTTGTTTGCTGGAACTTCCTAATTCTATTATTATTTTATCACAACACTATTTGGTTGTCAATAGTTTTAAATAAGGTTTTCTTATAAACTTTCGAACTCTTGTTTACTCAAACCACAAAATGCTTTAATGTGCTTTCCTGTTGTTTGAGAATACTTGAACCACAAGCGCTTTAATTGCCCATTAGGTTTTCTTGAAATGATTGGCGTATTGTAACTATACAACGTTTCTGTTCCATCTTCATCAATATGTACCAATGCTTTGCCATAAAAACTTTCTTGTCCTTGTTCTCTCGTAGGTCTTAGTTCATAAATTTCATCTCGCATGCTGTACCCCCTAGTTAGTTCGATATGCAAATAGGTCATCTGTTAATTCTAACTCTTCTCCATCATATCCAGAAAGGAAATGACCATAACCGTCTGCATTAACTACATCCTCACAAAATTGTTCAAAGCCACCATCTACACACTTCTCCAATAGTTTATAAACAGCTTCATTCTTATCTACAAGTGCTTTAAATACTTCACTAGGCAATTCTGTTTCTTCTGCTAAAAACTCTGGGATGAAATAAGAACAAGTTTCTTTAATATTATCCTGTAACTCTTCTTCTCTTTCTTCTTCACCAAGTACTAAATACTCACTACCATCATCCAACTCGAAATAACGACCGGATGTAGTGATGGTATCTTCTGAAATACCTAAACACTTCGCTAATAAATTCTTCTTATCTTCTGTACTGTAACTCATATTTAGTTCCCCCTTTATTTTCTTGTTTTGAACACAATATCTTCAATGTTGAAATCCCACTTCTTTAGGTCATCTGCATACTTCTGTAAGGCTCTTGTGAACTCTTTTGCTTCCTCAGCTCCAACATGTTTTGGTTCTAGTCTAATTGCTTCACCATGACCCTCTTCTAAGTACGCATATCCATCAATTAACCCACTACGAGTTACATACACCTTAAAGAAACCACAGTTTGAACTCTTATAGAAACTCATGAATGCTCTACTAATAATTTTCTTTTCTCTTCTACATTATAGTTCATAATATACCTCTTTCTATTTTAGTGCTTATACATAAAATACTCTTTCTTGCATTTACTCTTTTTAGTGACTTGTAAGACGGTGTTCTATTCCCACCCCTATCCCTAAAATCAAGAGTATTGTTATTTATATCCATCAACTCAAACGCCCCCTTACTTCGTCTACCTTTAACAAAACAAATTTCTCCCATATACTCAATCTTATCAAACTTTTTGAACCCTAGAACCTTTCCCGTAGGAATTTTTCGTTCTCCTCGAACACCCTTACATAGTTGTCTATTTTGTTTTGGGACACATCTCTTTTGATAGAGTGTATCAGATAATTTAAATAGTCTACCACAACTTGCTATTACACAAGCATCTAGGTAATGGTCTTTTTGCAAACCTAAATTTTCTCTGTTGGCTTTTGTTACAAAACCAAAAGTTTCGATTGCATCTGGATATTTCTTTAACAACATACATCTGATGGTAGACATTTGAGTTGCATATCTCATGGTACTTTTACGTTTACCTTTTAACTTCAACCCTATTTCGCCTAAATGAACTGCTTTATGACAATCTTCACATAAAGTGATTAGATTTTCTAAGCTATCACTACCACCATTTCTTCTAAACACGATATGGTGAACTTCTAACCTACAGTTCTTCTTACCACAACATTGACACGTGTATTTATCTCTAACTAAGGCATGTTCTCTAGCATTAGCATAGCCATAGTTTACACCTTTCTGGTAAGCCCATTTTTGTTCTTGTATCCAAGGCTTTTCCATCAATTGAGTGTCAAATGTTCCTGTTTCAAGAACCACCTTAGTAATTGGTAAAATCGTTTTACAAAACTCAATTTCCCTCTCATGCCCGTAATACTTACTGACAATCGTAGGACAGTATCTATCTTTCCGAATAGAATTTCCTCGATTTAGGAATCTTGGCTTACGATAGCGAGCTTTTCTCTGTCGGCGATTTCGTCTATACATCCTTCGAGAATCCATTTTTCTCTTAACATCATCTCTTAACTCTATTTGTGCCTGATATAGAACCTTATCATTGCCAACACAGGCTACCCCTACGTGTTTAGAGCCTGTGTCTACACCAAGTACCACTTCCTGTACAATTTTTGTTTTTGGTTCATACAACAACCTTATTGTGAATGGACAACCCCTAACTACTTTTGCTTTTTTATCTCTTAACAACCTACGAACCTTGCCAAAACGCTGTGTTGGCATAAGTGGTTGTCCATTCATATCTAAAACATATACGAACATTTGTCTTGACTCCTTCCGTATTTAATTTTAGTGAGTTTTACTTTGTAAGACAGTACTCACTAGACTGTAGTGCCTAACTTATCTCTTTTACCAAGATAAGTGTCGGACTTCTCATCGACAATGATAGTCAGAGTTTTGAAATTACTAACACAGAGTTATTTTTAGCACTCTCAACTCAACTTAATTAGTAATCACAGAGCCTCAGTCTTGAGCATTCAACCAAGGGTGTGTATGTGTATCATCTAACTATCGTAGGATTAATTTCTCCAACCTGAGTCTTGTAAACAATCGTACCTTTAAGGTACTAGGTTTTTAACCTAGTGCATGTTTACAAACTCGCAAGTTCTATCATTCATGTCAAAATCAAAATTTGTACCATCATTACCATTCATATAGAAGATAGTACCATTTTCTATTAACATACTATCCGTAATCTCTGAGAATCTATCTCTAATACTACTTTTGATATAGTCTAATACCTGTTGTTTTACTCTATCTGCTGTTGACATCACTTTTCTCCTTAACTATATCTGGTCTCCCAAATCATCTGGAATGTTCCAATTCTCATCATCTACGTTATAAGGTTTTGGTCGTTTAAAATCCATCTTGATACCATCTTTCATGTTCCATGATACCCAAGCATCATAAAATTTATTCTTCTTCTCTGAATACATTCCTTTAATGTACACCTGTTCACCATCTATTAACATTTTCTTCTCTGCTGGAGTTAATTTATGTTTATGGATTTCATTACCTAAAGAAATACCCAAAGTCTTAAAGCCATAATATAGGAATCCTTGATATTCTTGTTTCTGTAGATTACCCATAAACGTCTTTTCTTCACCATTAGAAGTAACCATATCAAATTGGATTTCTTTTCCTGCTAATAGTTCTTCACACTCTTCATCGGAGAAACGATATGAACCAAATACTCTACTAAATTTGATGTTCTTACCATTAAACTTACCTTCATATTGTTCCTTTTCATCTCCCAACTTAGGTAGTTCTAACCACTTTGAAATCACTTTTTCTAAGACTTCTTTATAATTACTATAATCATCTTCAAAAGCAAGTGGAACTCTAAAACAAGAGCAACGAGTAGTTAATACTTGAATTGTATTTCCACCACACTTTTCATCATAGCCAAAATAGATGTCTTGAACTCTCTCATCAGGTACTACTTCTTTAGATAGTGCAACATACATTTCATTGAACTTATCTCTATGTTTCTTGTATTCTTCTCTATCCACTAAAAAACTTCCGTCTCCATATTCAATTCTAACAATTGCCATGTTCTTTAACCACCTTTCTAAATACTTTTACTATATATTCCTTTTCATACTCACCAACTGCACTCACCTTAGTTGTTTCTGTATGTCCCAAACAAATTAAGGATGGTTCAATAATATCTAACTCGACACTAACTGCGTTTTTTATCTTTGTACCATCAGAAACATTCAACTCACCAACATCCGTTACAATAGTATTATTATCAATCTTCACCATAAAACACTCCTACAGGTGATTTCTACCCTGTTTCTCATTCTCATCAGCCTTACAGAGAACAGTGTAAGGTACTGGTATACACAACTCTTGATAGTATCTGACAATCTGTCCAACTCTTCCGAACAGGACAGTGATTAACTTCTTGGTTCGATAGTTAAATATCTTAATTGTACCATCGTCATAAATTGCATGTATCTCTAACCCATTTTCATGGTGTTTATCAACGATGAAAGCACTTACCAACTTGATACCATAGTTCATGTGTTTAACTCTTTCGTTCCTGTTGATATAGTGCTCTGTTACATATTTAACATCATCTAAACTCTCAATAGGGTAAGTATCAAGAACTTTAAAGTATTTTTCCATATATGTTACCTCACAAACATAGTTTAACATAGAAAAAAGAGAAAGTCAAACATTATTTGTTGCTTTCCCAATTACGTACTTCCTTACTATCAATAAATTCTTTATTAGACATTATATCGTATATAATAGAGTTAATATTATTTCCTTCTTTTAATCCATTTAAGATTGTTCTCTTAATTGCGGGAGAGAAATATAGGTATTCTACATCAACTAAATATCTATCTGCCTGGGGAATTAAATGCTGAGAAACAATGCATCTCATATTTGCAATTAAATCATATGTCAAGTCAGAAGAATTATTCAAATGATAAAGTAATCTTCTTAAAGTACCTGCTACATCATCTGCGTGGAAAGTAGTCATTGTTAAGTGACCTGTTCTACTGGCCTCTATTGCTGATGAAATGGAATACTTATCACGTATTTCCCCTACCAAAATACAATTAGGATGTTCACGTAATGCGACCTTAATACCATCTGCAAACTCTCTAAAATCTTCCCCCATTTCCTTTTGAGTAATCTTAAAAGAATCAGTTGACTCAAACCTATACTCAATAGGGTCCTCTAATGTAGACCAGACGGTATTATCTAACACATCTCCTTTTTGAGAGAAAGTGTTGATACACGCTGCCATAGTGCTGCTCTTACCACTTCCAGTGGGCGCAGAGAAGATAATAATACCATCTTTATTTTTGAGTGCTTTATGTAACATATCTCTACAATCTGTTGGATAGGTAATGTTATCAAAAGTAATCTTTTTAGGTTTAATCATTCTGAATGTCGCCACATTCTTTTCTTCTGAGAAACCTAATGCACATCTATAACGATACTTAGAAGTATAATCTTTATCCAATTTATCTTCTGGTACATATACCTCTACCGATAAATCTAATTGCTTATTATGTACATATCCATCGTTTCTTTCGTTAGAAACATATAGGTCAGCAAAAGTACTCCAGACATCCTTTGAAGTAGGTGTACATGGAACTCTATAAACATTACCATATCTTGAAAGATATGGATATTCAGTAACCTTTATATATAGGTCAGAACAATCGTGCTGGGTTGCAAAGATTAATAATTCTTCAATAGACACAGTTCTCTTATTAAATTCTTTCTTTAACTCTTCCTCAAATGAGAGTGCTATTTTAAAAGTCATACTTCACCTCGTTAAAAATATTGTTTAAGTTCTCTTAATATTGCTTGTAATACTGGAACAACAATACTATTACCTGCTTGTCTATATAGAATACCACACATACATTCTTTTCCACCTATATATCGCTGAGGATATAAAGCCTGCACCTTTTCAAAATCAGATTCATCAAAACCCATTAATAACCAAGATTCTTTTTCTGTTATATGTCTATACTTATCTCCAACTGCCAAAATGTTTGAAGTTGGCACTTTTGCATAATTTGATACGATTGTTCTAGCATAATCACCAACAAGCATATTTCTACCATTAAAAGGATTGTTAGGTAATTTACCAAACTGAATTGCCATTGTCCTATCTGCAACTCTATATTTATCTGAATAGAAGTTCCTATCTATAAACTTATCTATATTTACCATAGGTGTAGTTTGTAAATTATCAAAGTTAAACCCCTTACCATTGAGAACACTAATAGTAAATACTCGATTTCTTGTCTGAGGAATACCAAAATCCAAAGAGTTTAATACTTTATAGGAACTGACATACCCAAGCTCATTCAATGCATCTATATACTTTTGGAACTCTGGATAGTTTAAAACGTTCGCCACATTTTCCCAAATAACAATCCTAGGTTTATGCTTTGCTTCTCGAATGATTCTAACGGTTTCCCACATCAAGCTACTTTCTGTACCTGAACCTTCTGCACCACCATCTCTCTTACCAGCCGTACTGAACGAGATACAGCTTGAGCCGTGTACCAAGAGGTCAATCTGTTCTTCTGGTAAGTGATAATCACAAACACTCATAGGAGAATAGTTTTCATTATACAAAGCATTATAAGACTTACAAGCGTTCTTATCTATCTCTACGTATCCCACAGATTCAAACTCTATATTTTCTCTCTCTAATGCCTTTCTAACTGCACCTATTCCACCAAATAATTCCACTAATTTAATCACAAAAATGATTCCTTTCTTTAAACTTATTTTTCTTTTATGCCAAGATACTCTGCCATCTCTTTAAACACTTGTTCACTATTCCAATCAGAAATCTCATCTACGAACTTATCTAGTTCGTAAACATTGTTCCCATAAGATACAGTATAATGTTCTAACTTCAATTCATTAAAGTCAATACGGAAATCTTCTCTAGTGAAATTGAGGTTATTCTTCTCTACATAGCGGATAAACTTTTTCTTAAATTCGCACCAAATCATAAGTGTGATAACAAAGAGAACATCATTCACATCCTCTAGCCCACCACAATTTTCTGTAGTTACTACAACTCCAAGTTCATCCGCTTTTTGCACAAGTTTATCAACTTTAAGTTGTTCGTTCTCAGAACAGTTTGGAACTTCTATAAACCTAGTAATCATTAGATTCATCCACCCATGTTACAATTGAACCATCCGAACAAACATATCCTAAGCTCTTGTCAACTTGTTCTCTCATTACCTCTTCCAAATAGTTGACATCAAGTAAATCTACCATATATAGTGTAGAAAATACCCTCGTATCAATTGTGTTAATTGCCCTAGGATAAAGAATACTCTCCGCCCAGTCTAATTGAGTGGAGTAATAATTGATTACTTTTTCATTTATAATATTCGGATATGATGCTAACACATCTTCTGCAAAGTCATTTCCAATGAGTTCCTGCAATTCTTTAAAACTATGTACTATTTCCATTACTGTTTCTCCTTATCTAACCCTAATGAATTAATTAATCGAGTAAACGCATCTCTCTTAGACCCATCAGTGAATAATTCAACTTCTTTATCAACATCAATAATACAATTATCATAGAAAACTTCAAAGTTCCCATATGCCAGTTCATCAATCTCAATACAGAATCCTTCCTCATCAATATCAAAATTATTATCTTTAACAAACTGAAGGAACTCTCTTTCAAATTCATCCCAGATTGCAAGAGATAGTTTTGTAATTACCTCTTGTGCATCGGTTACATCTCTAAAGACTATTGAACGTACATTAACATCAATAGCAAATAATCTATCACAAAGTTTATCAACTAATTGTTCTTCATCTAAAGTATATTCAAGTATTTCTCTTAATCCACTACTCATACTTTTCTCCTAATATAAATAAAAATTCCCTAATATACGGTAATGATGTTGCCCAACTGATAAAATTTTCTAGTCCATCATCGTCTTTACCTGACCACTCATTTAACTTATGGTTTTTTCTCTGGTGAACCATATTTAAGATATTTTCATAATTCATTGTTACTGTTCTAGTCTGACAATATCCTGATGGTAACCACCTAATTAGTTCTTTCCAATATCTCTTATCTTTTGTTTCTAAATACTTCTGTCTTAGAGATTCAAGATAAGAAATAATTGCATCTACTTCTCCACCTTCAAATTCAATATCTTCAAAGTCATCTAACTCAAAATCTTCTAATGTAATTGGTTTACTTGTTAATTTATGCATTGTTGAAGTTGAGTTAGCAGTTGTTCCCACCTTATATGTTGAAAATTCTTTCCAGAAATAGAGTGGAGCAGTTATATCAACTGAAACAAAAATCTGTCTTAAGAACTTTCTGTGTTCTGAACCACCTCTAATTAAGGCAAGGCATAACTTTAAGTCATTCCCACCTAATTTAACTTCTGGTTCAAAGGTGGAATCTATTCTACTCCAGCTATTTTTTGGATTCCTCATACCACGAATCGCATGCTTAAATCCCCAGACTTCTGTATTTCTAAATCTCATAATTTGAGAATACTCCATTATGGCAGATTACGCCTTTATTACGTCCAACCATTTCTAGTCTTGTTGGGAATGATAATAGTAGTTCCTTTGGAACTTGTTCTACATCGTGGCAAGTTTGAATCAAACTTTGATTCACTTTTCCTCCTGCACGTGCGATAAAATTCAAATTTTCATTTAAATCTTTATCTGCTGTGAAACACTCCACCATTGCAAGAATAGTTTGAGTAGGATGGTATTCACCCTTAAAAAACTCTACATTTTTAACACACTTACATAAATTATCTGCTAAAACATATTTATACCCATCATCTGTTTCAACTTTAACAATATCGTCAGCCATATATTCAGTATCCTGGAATTTAAACTTTTTGACTAATGTTCCAACACACTCATCAATGCTATCCACGTTGCACTCTCTAATAAGGGAAATTCGATATTCAAGTTGGTCTGTCAATACACCTAAAATTTCCTTTATTGTAGCCTCATCTGGTTCTTCTTCACCGTAAGCAGTAGTAGATTGGTTATCTCTGAATAGGAACTCAACATGTGGTGCCTCATCTTCATGACCATCTAAATAGAAAATACATTTTTTATCATGGACTCTCATTAAAAGATGTATTACTAACTTCTCCTTACCAGTTCCAACCTTACCACTAATTAGAATGTTACCACTGTTTAAATTTAATTCCATTCTTTTCCCTCCTTAGAATATTCTTAATTCTTCAAAAATTTCTTCCATGACTTTATCAATAGAAGTTTCACCACTTACCCATTCATTAATTATACCGCCATTCATTTCGTTACCAGCATACCGGATAATGAAGTCTACATCATCATAGAGTACTCTTTCTTCAATTTCTAATTCATCAATGTCAAAATCTTCTGGTTCTGTTTCATCATACCACTGGTTTACAGCTTTCAAGAACTCCTCTTTGATGATTCTTAACATTGGGGTACAAATCTCTGAGAAAGTGCTATCTAATCCCAAGATTTCAATTTCTGGGTATTCTTTTCCTAGTTTATCTAAATCGCTCATTAAGGACTTTACAATCTGTTCTTCTTTCTCTGAAAGTCCAAATAATACACTTAATTTACTACTCATCTTCTACCTCAATGCCAAATTCCTTTAACAATTCCTTAAAAGCCTTTTCAGAATCACCTGCAACGTAAGTATCAATACATCCATCTGATACATATTCATTATCATAGCTAATTTCGTACTCACTAGCTAAACAATTTGTGTGAATATCAATCTGAAAATTATCTAAATCAAAATCAATGTCATTAGTGATAATGTATTCTGAGAAATCACTTTCAAAAGCATTTCTTATTTCATACATTAAAGAAAAGATAATCTCATTTGTATTCGTCACATCAACATCAGACATATCAGGATAGTTAATACCTAGTGTATCTAAGTCGTCTATCAATCCTTCAATAAATAGTTCATCGTCACTACCAATACCTAATAATTTACCCAATTTACTCATTTACTTTACCTCTCTAAATAAATGTTTATATTCTAAGTCAGGGTTAATTGCTAAACACTCTTTATAGACATCGAGTAATTCTTTAATTCTACCCATTATCTTATCACGAACTTCCTCAGATGTATAGGAGAAAGCTTTGTGCCTAATTTGTACATACTCATCATCAAAACAGTATCCAGCATTACTTGTATATCGAATTGCACTATAAGGCGTACTATAAAAACTGTTTAAAAATGTGCAACTATTATCATTGAATATTAAATCCTCAAAGTCCGAATCATATTCAACAGCCTCACGAATCATCTTGACCAAATCTTTTGTAGGAATATCTTTTAATTCCACGTTTAATTCATATTTCTTTTTCATTCGACCCCTTATTGTGTTGCATACAATCTTTCATCGTGATAATAGTCTAGAGCATCACACCCATTATAGTAACAATACTCCAACTTCTTCAATTTCCTTACATCTACTTCAATCCCAAACTTAATTAATAGCTCAGAGAACTGTTTTCCCCAATGTTCTCTTTCTTCATTAGGAAGGTGGTATTCTTTGCACCACTCACCAGAACCGCCTTGCTCTGAAATAGTATATTCTAAAAAGAACTGATTCTCAATGTTGGATTCCATCGGTGAAAGTTCAAATTTACCATCTTCTTCTAAACTGTCATATATCTTATCCCACAAATCATTATCATCCGTTAAAGGATAAACAATTACTTTTCTACTCCAATAATTACTCATACTATTATTATACACTTTCTAAATAAAATAGTCAATTAAATGGTTTCCCCAATTGCAGGACTAAAGATACCATCTGTACCATCTCCAACATTAGCTCCACTATTCATTTGTGTACTTAAAGCCATTCTAAGACTGGCAAAGTGGTGATAGTTCAATGGTCTACACTTTACATAACTATTCCAGTAATCCTGAGCCTGGTGAAGAGATTTAATCACGATAATATCTCTATCATTTAAAGAATGAATAATCTTACTCGTATTCTTCTTTAGTTCATCTAGTGTTACACCTGTAACTAAGATAGTTACTTCAAACTCACACATTGTTTCCCCATTGTTAATATCTCTTAGACCTCTTGTGGCGAGTTCAATCGTAGAGAAAGTATCTTCATTATCCTCTATTTCTGCACCACTATCTGTAGAATCTTTAGCTTCATATCTTGCAAAGGCTCTTTCTCTCTTTAATTTGATAGCCGCTTTATCTTTCTTCAATGTATTCCCTGAGATAATGCAGTTAGGAAAGTTCATAGGGAAATTAGAGTTTTCAATTACTAATGGAAACTGTTTGATTTGTAATAAAGTAGCGTAAGTATCCTGTACAGGTAAACCAAAAATATCAACTCCAGTATTATGTAAGATGAAATAACCAAATCTATCTTCATAGATGTTAGTCAAACTACCTAAGATAGACTCAAAGTTTTCATCATTAAAGACAGAAATCTTATCATAAGAGAGTTCATAGTTAGGATATATCTTACTAGCCAAAGTATAGAATACTAATTCTCTGCTTGCTCTTAGACACTTATGACGAATAGCATTATAGATATTCTCTTCAATATCTAATACCTTTCTTTCATCTAGATTGATATTACCAATACTAGCCATCTTATCAATCACTTGTTTCCAAACTTCCTTTAAAGCATCCTTTAATGTATAGGATTCAATATCAGAGAACTCATTCTGTTGAATATCTACACTTAAAAGACAAAAGCTTTGAATATCCTCTTTTACATTACTAAACTCTGGTGACATACTTGCATCTGGAATATACATCTTAATGGTCTCTAATAGGTTGGTACGTACATCCTTAGCCTTAATGACCTTATCAATCCTCTCAATCGTAAAGGTAATACCATTTCTTTGAGAAGAAAGAGAAGCTAATAAACTATTTAAGTCATCTATATTACTCTCTATAACAGACTTACTGGCTACAGAGTAATTTACAGCAGGAAGAATATAATAGGCTGATATAACTCCATTATTATATAAGATGTTATCTCCTACTAACTGTATCTGGTTCTGCTTTAAATTTGCAATGCCTTTACTCATACTTCACTCCTCACTATGGTTTCAACCGAAATATTATCCTTTACAAACATATGTTCTTTTAAATCTTGGTTAGTGGTAATAATGGTTTTCTTAGAAAAATAAGCCCTTAAATATTCTCCTAACTTATAATTCTGCACTTCTACGAAGTTCATACTTATACCTATCATACCACCAAGTGTTAGCCAGAACAGAATGTATATCATACCTAAAGTTGTATCTAAAGTATAAAGATTCAAATGAGTTATCTTACTAAGAAGAAAACCTATCAGTGAAGATACAATTGGATATAATACTATCGTTACCTGACTAACTGTATATCCAGCAGGGAAAGAGATTCCCATAATAGAATATAACTTATGTTCTCGCTTTACACATCGAGTATAATTAATTAATCTCATCTTTTAAACAATCCTTTCTATTGCTACAGAGCTACGAGTGAAAAAGATTCTTCGTGAGAAAAACACTCACTTGAACTTTTATCACTCAGATTGTTTCCAGTCGCTATCGCTTTGTGGAAAATCTGCCTTTTATTTTTAATCTCTTAGACTAGAAATCTCTATCTTTAATCTATAAATCTTATGTGTTAGTTCTATAATCAATATGAGAGATAAGAAGTTTTTTATGTATGTGTTCCTATCATATTACTAAAAACTGGTATTTTCCCCTATCGAAATTCTCTATTTATATCTGTTTAAAAACTCCTCTTATATATTACATAATATACTACATTCAGGATTATCATACTAAGTTAGAATTAACTAACCTAGATTTTTCTTATTTTAGATTCCCATTAGGATTAACTTTTTAGCAGACAGTTTCGTTTCTTCTAATGGCTTTCTTCTCTCGCAGAATAAGAAACCTTTCATATAGATATTTGGATTTGTTGTCAAATAATATTCTTTAGCAGAATCAAAATCCATACCCAATTCATCCACAATAGCATTAATCTTTTCAATATGTTTATCTTGTCTAGCCATTACTCTGTCAATCTGCTTCTTAACCTTTTCTTCACTATACTCTCTTTCTTGTTCTAGAGCAAGCCACTGATGATAAATCTTCTTAACTTGTTTAGCACACTTATTCCAAACTCTTTGATATAAACCATCTGGTAATCCTCCAGCAACTAATTCTTCATCATAAACATTATATACTTTAAAGCCTAGTTCTGTTAAATCCTTTAAAATAAAGATGTGATGAAGGGATTCCCATACAAAGATATGTTTTCTAAACCAATTACTATGACAATAAGATTCTAATACATCATGGTAATCTTTATAGAAGTCAAGGTAATCATCGAAACTAGGCTCTACTACACCAGTTAAAGCATAAATTAATGAGTTTACTACCTTAGCACAACCGATATAAGCATCATCAAACTGCATACGATTGATAGAGAAATAATCCTTACATGACATTCCACCTTCTCTGTCTGCTTCATTCTTATACCAATCGGCAACTAATTTACAAACTGTGGCAAAATGATGGATACCAAAACCTCTCATAAATACAGGAAGTACTGCTCTCTTAAAGTTCTTTCTAAGGTGAAAATCCCGTAGCATTTCCTTAATATAATTACTATCTTCCAACCCATATTTCTTAAACAGTTCTTTCATTAGCAACTCATAAATATCTACATTAAAATCTTCTGGAGTATCGTGAGTTAGATAATAAGCAGTTCTTATTACACTAGCATTTGCATCATAAGAGTGCAAGTTGTAAGCTTCTCTATCCATAGCTTTGATTTCTTTACATCTCTGCTTAAAAGAACTATCTGTGTTACATACATTATTGGAAAATCTCAATTGACCACTAGCAAGCCAACCATTACATTCTAAGGCAGGATTAGCAGAAGAGTACTCATCTACAAACTCTAAAGCCTCATCGAATAGACCAGATTCTACCATTCTTTCACACATCTCAGCATTTTGTCTTTCTGTATCTACTGGGGAGTGTTTCTTCATCAATAGTTTAGTTCTTAAACCAATCTCTTTTCCAAAGTTAATATACTCCATCTGTTCTACCTTTCCTTCTCTTACCGCAAGTGATTTATTAAAATTATCAATCACCTCGTGATTATATTCAACAATCTTTGTTTCAGGAACGATTCTCTTGTATGTCCAATAATAATATTCAGAAGCATTGCTCTTGATAGGTTTATCTCCAATGCGTTCAATAAAACCTAACTTTATAAATCTATCAATCTCTCTAAGAGCGGTATTCACATTTTTACATCCACAAATCTCTGTCATTCTATCAGACAATAAAGTGATATAATTTTTATTTGAAGAGAATATAAGAAGGCATATACAAGTATTCATATATACTCTGCCTGCACCATAACTCTTTATCTTACCAAAATCTAATTTTGAACCCTCAACATCAAATACTGTTTCCATTTATCTACGTACCCCAAAAAGTCTAGACAACTATCTGTATACTATTATACTATACAGAGTGGTGGTTGTCAACCCTCTCTTCCTCATTTATTAAATAGCACTAATTCAATACATTGCTATCTAAAGGTGCGAATCAAGAACTAACAAGAAGCACGTTAGTATCTTGTTCTTCCTTTCCAGAATTTCCCCCACGTTTCACTACGGAAAAATTCGTGGTATGATTTCCCTAACCTATTAACTAGATTATCTCTTTCTTCTATTCCTTAACCTAAAAATCTTATCTTTTGTCTAAAACTAAATCTTATGTTAAGGGTTTAATCAATGTAAGAAATAAGAAGTGCTGTATGGTGTTCCTGAATCCCTTATAATAACCTAACTAAATTCTCTATTCATATCTGTTTAAAAACTCCTCTTATATATTACATAATATACTACATTCAGAGTATGTGAAAAATATAAACATTTTAACAATTGAATTTTACGAGCATCGAGTTGGGGTTGAACCAACATTTAACGTGTCTAGCGTTGTTCTACCGATTGAACTATCGATGCAAATGAAAAGAGAGGAGAAACCTCCTCTCATATTATTGTCCAGGAATGACGTAATAATCTGGCATCCAACTACCAATATTTTGTGTAGTTACACCAACACTCTCATTCATTGCCTGCACTGTTCCACCACCGCCTGTGGCAATGGCTACATGTGAATCATTGTTATAGAAGTATAAAGCACCTGCAGGAGCGTTCCATACATCATAACGATGTGTTCCTAAGTTCCTTTGGTCATAAGTTGTTCTAGCACCAATACCATAACAATATTGTACTAAGCCAGAACAGTCAAATCCACCATTAGCGGGGTTATTACTCCCCCAGATATAAGAATACCCAACAAAGGATAAAGCTCTATCTACAGCCTCATTTCCTGTAGCAGTAGGCACAAAAGGAATAGGAGTATAAGAACTTCTTTTTGCAATAGACTGTTGTCTTAATTGTTCTTGTCTTTCCTGTTCTAACCTTTCTTGTTCTGCTTGTTCTGCCAAGGCTCTCTCTTGTTCTTGCTTTTCAATTACTTCTGGATGGGTCTGAACACTTACTTGTAATGTTTTCTCTGTTACAACACCCTTTAAGTCTGTTACACGATAGTTTACTGTATATTCTCCATCTACAGCCGTGTTGACATCAGATTTAACTTCCAAAGCAGGTAAGATATTATTATCAGAGTTAATATAAGAGATATAATTAGATGGATTAAATGTATCTCCATTATTTACGATAACTCTATCTCTCTTTAACTTGATTACTGGCTCATCATCTACTAATTTAACCATAATATTCTTAGTTTCAAATGGAAGTAAACTCTTATCTGTAGAATCTCCTTTATAGATTTCTACCTTTACTGTTTGGATTGTTTCATCTGTTAAATCAGAGTACTTAATAGATATTTTACTCTTTTCTTCTGGAGTCATACCCTTTGTAACATACTCTTTTAGTTGTTCTGCTATATCTCTCTGTCTACTGATTTCTACTGTACTATCTATCTCAGTAGTATTTGCCTTTGGTTCTTCTGCAAATACCTTTGTGGTAGAAATACTACCCATCAGTAATAAAGAGATACTAATATTTCTCATTAGCCTATTCAATAAAGATTCCCTCATTTCTGAACTACCCACTGCCTAAAGGCAGTGAGCTTCCATACTGTTGGTAGCATTAACTACCACACCAACACTATCTAGGTTAGCCAAAAGACATACTAGTTTGTTAGTGCTAACAGTATCCGTATTTAATGAGCGATACGTTCCATACTCGCTCAGCAGTATCATATTTTTAGCAGAGTGAATATCCCTCAGGATTTTCATATCCACAATGACTACAACGATACTTACGTCTGTCTAAACTGTGTTTCGTCAAACATCCACATTCAGGACAAGTTTGAGTCGTTGGGACTGAACTCTCTAACATGACATTAGAGGTGTTTTTCTTTAGTTTATCCTTAACTCTTCCTAAAATTCCATGTTGGACTTGTTTACCAAAACTAAACTTTTGTTTAGACTTCTTTCGTTTCCACGAGTTTAACAACTCGTCTTGGAAACAGATGATGTAGTTTCTCTTTAAAACGTAGTTTAACTTATTGACTACATCTGATTTTTTGTTATCCATGTGTTTAAAGATTTTCTTAATTCTGGATAAGGTTTGCTTGTACTGGTTAGAACCCTTATGCTGACGAGATAGCTTTCTCATCAAGCCTTTCAGTTGCTCACTTTCTTCCAAATAAAAGTTTACCTTAACTCCGTTTGAGAATGTAAGTTGGTCTTTGATACCCATATCTAGCCCAAGAACTTCCTTAGAAGTTTCTGGTTGTGGTTGTTTCTTAGTATAAACTGTTAGATGAATGTAGAAACCTGATGGTTTCTTGATAAGTTTGGCATTTGCAAACTCAACTTCATCTAAGTTAATCTGTTCAAGTCCATTTACAACTAAAACACCAATGTTTTGAACACTGATTTTGTTGTGTGACTTAATTCTATAAGTTATACCAAACTGTTGTAGATTGATTTCATTACACTCTTTTTTAAATCGAAGTCTACCAACCTTCAATCCTTTATTTTTAGCTTTAGATAGACTAAAGATGTTTTGTTTCACACTATCTACAACCGATTGTTTCATTTGTGAAGATAAACACTTAATTTCTCTTTCTTCAAAAGAGTCTTTTACCTTAACTAAAACAGTTTTTATGCCACTACGTGGGAAATCTCCTGTAGAAGATAAAACAGCATTGTACAACCACTTACCCTCTAAGAAACAACGATACAACTTTTCTAATTTTGCCTTAGATAATCTATTCTCTTGAACCTTAACACAGAAAACACGACAATCCATCTGAGAACGTCTTTCTTTTGTGACACGTAGAGTGTCTTTAATTTTTAAGTTCTTTTCTTCCAACATGCCGTATTTTTCCTCTTTTTGGCGTTCTACTACTGTAGGTTGTTATTTTATCCTAAGTGCAGTTAATGTCAACACCCATGACAATAGTATCTTAGCACAGTTTAGTTGTGTTGTCAATAGGTTCTTATATTTGTCTAAGCAGTTTTACGAGTGATTCTATAACATAGTGTCTATTTCTAAAAGCTAGTTTTATGACTTGCTTCTCGGTCAAATATTGAAAAGGAGGAAGTTATCCTCCCCTAAATCTCATCGTATTTTCCTAATGCAATCTTAGATTTCATTGTAGTTGGCTCAAACCCCTCACTATCAATCAATCTTTCTAACGTCTGATTGTTATGACGATACATCCAAGAACCAAACAAGTCAGGACTATCGAGCATAGAAGTCATTAAGGAAGTAAATTCCCACTTCGTCTTTCCTTTACGTAATCTAGAAAGAAGAATAACTTCATAGTGTCTACTTTCAATCTTCTCTTCCCAACCGATTTCATCAATGATACTCTGAATAGAATCAATTACACCTGTATACTCCTTACTCTTAGGTAATTTTCTCTCTAAGATAAGATTAAACGGTGCTTTCGCTCCCTTGTTCATACTATCTAGGGATGCCTGAGTAGCCTTTTCACATACCATTAAACAAGAGAAAAGACCAATATTTCTAGGAATAAATGTGGTATCATGACTTCTTCTATACAATCCTGCGCACTTCTTACAGAAATGTTGATGATTCTCTTCATCTTCTTGACAAGTCATGTAAGTTCTTACATGAATAACAGATAGATTAGATGTTTTCTTTAAAAAATCAGAGTAATCTTCTGTATAATCATCTAACTCAGTAACAAAGTGATTTCTCACCTTATAAAGATATGTAGGTTCGTCAATAGGAAGAATATATTCTAATCCAATAGAGCCACAATCATCAGTATCTGTAATTGTCATACTATCTGTAGAACTAGTAGCCTTCTTATAAAGGAATCCACTATCTCGAATAGAAGTAACGTTAGCAGAAATAACATCATTCATAAACTTTCTACTATCTTCTTCTGTGTATAGTGAATCTCTTCTAGCCAGAGATTTATCAATATCATCTTGTTTACCAGTAAAACTAGTAACCTGATGGATTCTCTTCATAGCCTCTTCTGATTTCTCATTCTGTTTCCCATAAGCATTTGCAAAATCTGCTACATTAGGGATATAACAGTTAGAAAACATCTTAGTTCCTAGATACTTATATACTTCAAAGTACTTATCTCTAGGTAACTTTTCTAATTTCTCACAAATCTCTTCAAATGTCATATAAAAACCCTCCACACAAAAAGGAAAAAGGCTAGAGAATGACTAGCCAAAACATTCCGATACACAAAGTCATCACACCAATAGATAGCACAATTGGATAAAATACAATCCCATAGCTAATAGCAAAGAGAAAGATAACATATAGACTAACCGTCAATAGGTTAATCTTACTAATGAACTCTTTCGCTCTATGGTCATCAAAGGCAATGCGTTTTACAGCCTCAGCATAGTTACCTACTAAGAGAATAGATAAGATAGATATAATAGCTAGGATAGCAAAGATACTTGTTACAAAAGCAAAGGTTCTAGCAGTATAATAGGCTAATATAGTCATTCCTGCAAAGAAAATAAAGGATAATAGTGATTTAATCATTAAAATTTCACCTTCCCTCTACAAGCATTCTTACTAGACCACTTCTTTTTATCTTTCACTACCTTATGACCACAAGCACGTAATTGCTGGTTTAATTCAAAGTTTCTCATCTTAGGCATTTTGATTTCCATAACTGTCTTACCTCTCTTCTTCATAGCTACATATTATCATAAACATGGTAGTTTGTCAATACTCTCCCCTACAATTAAATAGCATTTCTTTAAGAAAGAACTATAGGGGAGAAGAAATCAGAACCCACCAGAAGCATGTGTGTCCGTGATTTTTCTCTCTCAGATTGTTCCCACTCCACTTCGTTTCGTGTGAAAATCTGAAGGAGTACTCTTTCTCTTATTAGAATTAGGGAGTAGAAAAGATACTAGGTTTGAAACTACCATCTAATCTACTACTATCTAACTATCCTAACAACCCTATTGATATGCTCTTGATTCAAAGTTTCTAATCTATGTGAGTTTAAAGAAGTATCTTATATATAGGTGTTTCCCATTGTCTATTTAAAAGTTAAAGTACTTAACTCCTGCCTAGGTTTCTTAAAAAACATAAGTTTAAGTCTCTTCTTTCCTCTTACATGTAATACTACATTCTAAATGTCAATACCTAAAAAGAGTTTTTCTTAAAAAATTACATGGTTTAACTTCCCCCCCTTTCATCCTACAAGTAGTACTACATTCATAGCTCTAATCAATGTAAGGAATAAAAAGTATAAGTATACTGGAGTATCTGAATGTCTATATGATACCTAAACTAAACCATTCTATTCATATCTGTTTAAAAAACTCCTCTTATATATTACATAATATACTACATTCATACATTGTGAAAAATATAAGCACTTTAACAAGTCAATATCACTAAAATAAGTACCTCGTATAGTGCGTTTTAAGGCACTTTTTAGGCGATTCTAGAATAATACGAATACGACATCAAATACACTCTAAAATCGTCTATTTTGCGCCTTTATTCGTGTCTATATTGATTCTGTAGGGTTAAAATCTAGTTAGAAAATAATAAAGCTTTAATGGTAAGGATATACTTGATTCCAATGCATCTATAAGTGTTTGTTTATCCTTAAAAATCAATGTTGCACAGTATTCATTGCAATCTGGTATTTCAGGAAGAGTAGCTAAGTATCTATCCATACGCCATGTACCAGTTTTCTCTGTTTCATCAAACTCAATATAGAATTTATACCCCTTTCCATTATCATATTCACCCGCCATTTCATCATCTACCCAAATTCCAATTTCTTCACAGATTTCTCTAATTTCTTTTTCTGTCATATTATTCTCCTTAAAGTTAAAAACAGAGAGAGAAATTAATCTCTCTCCTTATTACACGTAATGATAATTCCAAGTCCAACAATTAATAAGAATGCTCCCCCAATTGGTAGAGTAATACCTGTAGGAACAGCAAATCCTAAATTATTAGTAAATTGGATATGTTTATCTGAATCATCTACATTGACTGTGATTGTCTTACTATCTACAGGAGTTTCACCGACAACCATTGCTTTCGTTGTATAGTTATTATCCGCTTCTGTTAATTCAATAGTCTTAATCTTAGTATCAAATCCAGACAACTGTATAACATCTCCATGTTGCATTTGATATTCATATAAATTCTCTGCATTAGGAGTTAATTCTTCTTTTTGACCATTCTTTCTTGTTAAAATGATTTTACCTGTGTAGATACTATCATCTTCAGCAGTTAGTTTAGCCTTAAAGTTAAATAATTCATTCTTATTACCCTGTGTACCAGTTACAATCTTACTTGTAGTGATTGTCTGAACCTTTTTATTTGTGAAACCCATATTAATATATGTATTATTAGGGTCACCTGATATAAATGGAGTAGACATTTCTTTACCAACCACATCATTTGTAGTGGAAACACCATTCTGGTCCATGTAATTAGAAACATAGCCTAATTTGTTTGCGTTCTCTGTAATAGAGATTTTAGCATACATAGGAATACCATAGAACTCTAATCCCTCACCATCTTTCAACTTGAAGTTTAATTCAGTCAAATCTCCTTGTGATTTAAGTAGTTTATAATCACTATCAGAGTATCCTCTATACTTAATGACATCATCTTCCCTTAAACCAGTGATACTAGCAGTAAAGTCAAACTTTTGGTTAGAATCTCCATCTCCCTCTAGTTGTTTTGTTACAGTAAATTGATAGAGGTCGTAAATGTCATTTGTAAATACAAGTCTATTTACTTTTCCTGTTTCTGCAACATAAGTCTTTGTTGTTAAGTCTTTATTAGCTTTCCCACCTACATTATCCATTAAGTTATCATCTTGATACAACTGATAAGAAGGAGTAAAGGAATATCCTGATGTAGGGTCTGCTTTAAGTTCTGTTACAGTGTATTTAAACTTATCTACTCCAGTAACTTTAATCTTAATAGGAGAAGATTTTGAAATTTGAATATCTGTAATCTTTGCAATACCGTTTTCATCAGAAGTAAATGTATAATTTGCACCATATTGTTCATAATGATATTCTGTAGTAGGAGTTAATCCAGAAATAGTAACCTTAATAGGGAATGGGTTATCTCCATTATATCCTTTATAACTCTCTGGCACACTCTTTTCAATAGACAAATCTGTTTCATTTGTAGATGTAGGAATAGCAGTCTTTCTATTTGTAAATACAGAAGTAGTATTTAATTCTAGTGTTCCTGTATCATTTGTCTTGCTTACTTGTTCCCAGTTTCGTACTGCTCTTTCTGTAATTGTGTACTTTGTATCCTTAGGTAATTCCATAGAAATCTTTTCGTTACCCATTAGACTTACAGTAGTATTTCCATCTTTGAACATTACATTACTGAATTTCTTAATTCCTGTCATACCATCTAAGTGAATATCAAAGGTAAAAGTAGTGGAATCCTGTACATCTACAACCTTTTGAAGAGTTAATGTTCTAGTTTCTTGTTTATTCACTGTTTCATTAATAACATCTGCAACAAGGTTAGAACCTTCCATCTTAGCTTTAGATACTTTCATTCCATTGATGTCAAAGGTTTCATCTGTTCTGTTATAGTTAGGGTTATCTTCTTCTACAATATAATGAGGAATACTCTTGTCATGAATCTTCATAATATAAGTCATAGAACCATCAGAATTAGTAGTCCACTTACTATCTTCTGTTTCGTATGTTCTTCCCTTACCAACAATTGGCTCTAACTCAGGATTCTTTGTTTCTCTTACCCAGTAGCCATCTGTATTCGATAATTGAGTAGGGTCAGTCGCATATTTTCTATCTGCCACAGGAATTGTAGAACCATCAGAGTTATATTTTAATATCCATCTACCTGTATATTTATCATTTGGTGTAAATAACTTACTATCTGATTGGATACCAAAATCTCTATTTCCTACTCCAACCTTTGTATAAGAAGATGTTTTCATAATCTGTAAATTAGGTTGGTTGATAATAGAATTACTACTGACTGCATCATTCCAAACATAATCAGAATTATAATTAGAAAAATCGAAGTCTAACTGACTATATTGTGCTTTGATTGGGCTATTTCTACCATAACCATCATGGTCATACAATACTCGTACTGTTGTTGTGTATGACTGATTGTGGGGTGGTTGAGGGAGTTTAGTAGTATCAATACTAAATGGTAAATTAGCTAAAGCATTTTGTAATGATTTAGCAGTACTTGTTCTTAAATCAAACTTCATACCAGGAACATCTATATTAGAAAAAGTATCCGAATTTATCGCCCAAGTTTCCGTAAATCTTATACCTGTTACATCTATTACTTTATTACTCTTATAATTGGTAAATGCATACGCACTCATTTGTGGGTCAACTATTTGTCTAGAAAATAAATCACCAAAATCAAGATTAGAACCATTAAACATGTTAACCATATTAGACACATGAGTCAAATCTAGGTTAGATAGATTAATCTTCATATCTTTAACACCAGCAAACATGTATTGAGCATCAATCGGTCTTAGTTTTAAATATTCAAAGCCAACCACCTCTTCAATATGCGAATTAGCAAACATACTATTCGCACTTTTACCTAAAATCAGATTAGACCAATTAGGACCGAAGATAACTTTCTTGACTGTTCTATCCATAAATTGAGGCGCATTTGGCATTTGTGCATCTGGTGTACTATCTGGAATGGATGTATAGCCATGCCATTCAACCGGAGTAGTCTTTGAATAGTCAATATACCCCAATTTACTTGTATCTTGGTTCATAAATACAGGATTATTCGCAATCGCATACATTGTATCTGTAATAATCTTAGTATCTGAATCAAGTGTGATACTTGTAATATCTACAGCATCAGGAGAAGCAATATAAGCATCCATTGCCTTATCTATCCAATTACCATCAATCATCTGATTTGTAGTACTATTAGACTTAACAATAGAATATCCATCTTGATAGATTTCTAATGTAGCATCTGTAGCAGTAAAGCCAGAATAAGTAGATAAATTATACTTCTTCACCACTGTTCCATGAGATGTAGGAGGAAGAAGGTGAGAAGAACCCTCACCTTCTGCTCTTACACCTTTAGGAAACAATGCTAGTGCAAATACACCTGCTAGTGCAATATTTAATATTTTCTTAATCATTCTTTAAAATCCTCCATCCTCATTTTCACTAGGTTCACTCGGACCTGGCATTGTCCCTCCGTTTTCTGGTGGTGTAGGTTGGAAACCAAACATTGCAGGAGTAATGTCATCCATATCTGTTACCACTTTAATCTTAGGAATATAGTTATTAGGATTTCCTCCAACCCATTTCTTTCTAATAATAAGAGTATCAGTAGCAATAGGCGTATTCTTAACTACATATTTTCCATCAATCTGTTCCATATCAAGTGTATAAGTACCATCCCTCTTAACTTCTAAGATATATTCCTTACCATCTTGCATATAGGATTTACCATCTTTATCCTTTGGATTAGGGTTTTCTGTTACTGTGTATAAACCAACTGGAATTTCAGCATTCACAACACCTTTATCATTAATAGATAAGACAGAAGAGAATGTTTGACCAGACTGTTCTTGTCCTTTAACAGTAAATCTAACTGTTCTATCTCCAAATCCACCTTCAATTGGTTGATTAGTTTCAGAGTTAATCTTAGTGAACTCTACTTCTACCAATCTACGATAGTTATAGATAGTGTCTGTATTCTTATTTTCCGTTGTATTGGTTAATGTTACAGTTCCAGTAGAATCAATCACTACTTTATAAGAATCTGTAGACTTAATAAATGCTTCTGGTGCTTTGGTTTCATATAATCTATATGTTCCCTTTTCAACACCTTTGAATGTAACAACACCATCTTTATCAGATTTAACGGTTAGTAATACATCATTACCATAATCAGAAGTACCTTGTACTGTAAATTCTACATCAGGAATAGGAACAGAAAGTCCAACACTATTAGGGTAGCTCTTCTTAGTAAATGTTACTGTGCCATTAATTCTTGGTTTATTCTCTAATGTGATAGCACTTCTAGCAATATTATCAATTAAGACTTCTCCTGTTTCCTTAACTTCTACAATATGCTTTGTATCATCTAAGAAATAATCATCTGTACTATCTGCTTCAGTTAAGATATACTTTCCTACTGGAATCTTTTTAAAACTTACTAGACCATTTGCATCAGATATTCTAGCCATTGATACAGGTTCACCATAAGCGGATGTTCCCTTTAAGGTAAATTGAATACCATTAGCACCTTGTTTTGTTTCAGAGTTAATCTTATTGACGAACATATTGCCTGTAGCCTTATAGGTATTTGTAGTATATCCATTATTGATGAATGCACTTATCTCAGCACCACTTTCTGTAGCAGTTACATGGGCATATACATTATTGTAGTTCTTATATACTGTTCCTACTGGTAAACTCTCTGGTGCTCTCATATTTACAACTGCAACCAAAGCCTTTCCTTTCGGTAACTCTGCCTTAGAGCCATCTTGCATTTTACGACAATCTACTGCAATTGTCTTAATATTTGAGTAATCAGAGAAATCCGATAGTGGTCTAAACTTAGCAATCATCTCATCTGTAGTCATTCCACTAAAGGAACTTAAATCAATTACATCTTCACTTGCATATACTACAGGTTTAAATCCTAAACTAGAAATCTGTGTAGTATCTACAGACTGTAAGATGCCTTTCCAGTTAGATGTTTCACCTGAAGGAGTAGTATAACTTTCTAAGTTATCAAAGAGTACTACATCTTTAGAACTAGAAAGAACAGAATTAGCAAGAGTTAGTTTATAGGAATAATCTTCATTCTGAGATACTTGTGTATATCTTGAATATTCAGAATCTGTACTATTTTTAACAGACTTCAATAGACCAGAAGAGAAATAAACAAGAGTAGTTAGATTATATACCTTTTCAGCATAAATAAACCGATTACCTGTATCATTTGTTAAATTACTCATTTCTTTACTATATCTAATCAATCTTGCTGTATCATTTGTACCATTTGAAATCTTCGTATTTCCTGTTTCAAATACAACTGGGTTATACACATTTTCTCCATAATCTCTTACACTATCATAGGCAAAATTAGTAGTAAAAGTTAGTTTAGGTTGAGTAACTGTATCATTTGTAGTAAACTTATATAATGTTCTACCTGTATTCTTAAAGTTAGGTGTACTTGATACTTCTACACTTAATTCTTTTCCTGTTTGTACATCAATAAGTTTCACAGTATTTTCATCTAATTCTTGTCCTGCTGGCATTAAGTCAAACCATGTCCCACCCATTTGTTCAATTAGAGTTTCGTTTGATTCTGATAGCTTGGCAGTTTCTTTTACATCAATATCCCATGTTAATTCATATCTCTTCTTGATACGATTGTTCTTAACATTAGATACTTCCTTTGTAATCTTACTTGTTGTTTCTGTCTTACGTGCATAGTCATACTCAACAGGTGCATCATATTCATACACTTGTTCACCCTTAGAATTTAACATTTCAGCAGAAACATTAGATGAAATCTTGATTTCTTCTTTATCTCTAACATAATTATCAATCTTAGTAGAATGTTTTAATGTATACTCTGTACCAGATAATACTTCTGTTATATAATAAGGATTAGATAGAGTTATTTTATATTCTACCGCATTATCATCTAAGGATAATTTATTACCATTAGATTCTACACCACTCTTTAAATTCTTATATGTATTTGTTACAGGGGAGTAATCAGCCACATGAGTATATTCGCTATCATGAGTATTGTACTTTACATATACACCTATTACATCGCTCTCAGATGGTTCTTGTTTCTTCTCTGTAAATTTATTAGACATATTCAGAACACCCTTTGTATACTTAGGATATAAAGAAATAGTCTTGATTTGGTAATCATCAGAAGTTAAATCGGAATCTACTGTACTACCGTCAACCAAACTAATGCCCTTTACAAACTGGTTATATGTTACATTCTCTTTGAAATAGTTTTCAGGAATGTTAGGTTCTCCACTTTGAACTGTTTGAACAGTAGGGTTTCCAACCAAATAATAACCAAAATCTAATCCATCATACTTATTCAATGTTCCATTTTGAAAGTTCTGTAAATCATAACGAGAATATTTATCAATACGAGTGTTTACCAAACTCCACTTCTGCATTCCCGTGCCATGAACACGATAATAGTTATCGCCATTCTGTAAGACAATAAAATGACCTTGTGGGGTATCCCATGGTTCTTTCTCATAATGAATAGCAGTTGTTGATGTAATATCATCATTAGGAGTATCTACTAAATCAGAGCCTTGTACATGTACTATATTTGTTACATCAAAATCTACTGTTTCTTTAAGTCTATAAGTATTTCTAGGGAAACGATAGAGAACATAATCTTTTCTACCATTTGCACCCTCAAAAATCATACTATTACTCTCTGTATTGCTTGTAGTCCAGCCATTTGTACCAATATTATACATATAAGGAGTAAATTCTTCATTAGAATCTTTATCTACTGCCTTAGACGTAATACTCATATTATAAGGTTGACTACCAGTTACATAAGAAATAACACGAACTAAAGAGTAGAAATAGTCACTGGCATCCGCAGGCTTTTCTCCCCAGCTTTCATCCCATTCATCTGTAAAAGCACTAATACTTTCTGTATCTGAACGAGAGCCTCTTAATAAAGCACTTGTATTTAATGTTACTTGGTCAGCGGTTGCTTTTGTCTTTAATGTTCCACCTTTTGTATCAAGAGTTATATTCGCTGTCAACTCCCTAGAAACTGTTCCATCTTTAAAATTAGAAATTAATCCATTCAACTGATAACCAACTTCAATATTATAGGTACTACCAACTTGTAATGGTTTTGTACTTGTAATTGTTACTTTGTCATCTGTTTCCTCATAATACCATGGAGTATCTGCTTCCATTCCTTGTGAAGTTATTTGGTCATACTCTGCTTTTGTAGGAATAGAAACTTGGAAAGTATCTCCTACTGAACCACTTCTATCATTAAATAGTGTCTTTGGTAACTCTATCTTTGCAGAATTAATACTCTTTTCATCTCCAGAAGTTGTGAGAGAAAGAGTAAATTTCACAATATGATTATTTTCATTTTCTAATGGAGAATATTCTGTTTCAGCAGTTTGAATAGAGAAATCAGAAATAGAAGTAGTACTATTTGATGTTGTATCTTCTTCTGCAACTACTTTCTTAGGGATAAACCCTGATACAAAGCACATCGTAACGAGTGCAATTTTTAATATTTTATTTTTCAAGCTTTACCCCTTTCTAGTGAACCCACTTTTCTGCAAAAACTGTTCAAACTCTCTTAAACTTGGATATTTACTAGTAATACCAAACACGGTTAAATCTTTAATTGTTCTAAAGTCCAATACAGTAACAGACATTACCTTATTATCTTGAATTGTTACTTTTACATCCTTTACAGAGTTTTCACCATAAATATTATTCAGTACTTTCATGTAATCTGTTCTGATTGTTTCAGCATCATGTACTTCTCCTAATGGGTACTCAGCACTGATTGAAACAGTAGTAATATTGTCTTGCTCATGGTTAATTGTAATCTTCTCTTTGTTTCCACTATAGGTTACAGCAGTATTACAAGCAGTCAAGAATAAAACAGACAATACTAATAATAACTTTTTCATTACTTTCTCTCCTCTCTGCTTAAATGCAATGCAATCGCACATAATGTGATAATAGCACCCCACATCAATGAGTTATCCATTACACCAGTAGCAATCTCCCCACCAGAACTCTTCTTTGGTTGTTCTTGATTAGGTATATCTTGTTTAGGTTCTTCTTTTACTGGTTTCTTTCTAAACTCAACCTTATCTACTTTAACATCCTTATTAGCATTATTGTATAATACTGTTTCAGTATAAAGTTGATTAGAGTCATTTCTACCAACTACCACAGTTAAAGTATAAGAAGTATTCAAATCTTCTGGTACATATATCGTATATTTGTATTCTCCTACATCAGAGAAAGATAATACAATCTTATCATGTACTACATTTGTGTAATTTTCATTCTCTACCACTACATTTTCATAATCAGAATCAACATCAATACTTACAGTCGTAGAATCTTCTGCTGACACTGTAATAGGATTAAATCCAACAATAAAACATGTTATGATAAGTAAAATCTTATGAATTATTTTCAAAATCTTGTTTCCTTTCTAGAAGAGATACTATCTCTCCCTTACAGTTAAATGACACTATTTTGTTTAATTTTCTAAAGAAAAGGAGAACCATTATAGTTCTCCAATCTTAATTATCTCTTCTTTGCAACATCTGTGATGATGTCTGAGATACGATAAAATTAGCTGACTTTTTTAAATATTTCTGTTTAACTTTGGGTTTCACTGGGTCAATCAACTCGTGAATAGTGTATTTCTTTCCTTTGATGACATTGTAGTTCTTGTGAAAGTTAGCCTCACTACATTTTTCATCATTTACATTATAGAATTTTGCATTCAGAACGGTGTCTCTGTTCTCTGTAGCAGTAAACTCTACATAGATTGCACCACATCGAAAGAACTTTCTAATTAGTTTCATCACTAAAACATTCTTCTTTTTCTCTTTTGGTAGAGAATCAAAGTATAATTGTTCTATATCAACCAGTCTATACTCTAGCAAATCCTGTATAAGAAATACATACAGTGGTGAGAACAATAAGAATTGAATATTGCTCATCTGAATAGTGATAAGAAAGAAAGTAGCCAAGAATATAGCTCTAAACTCATATAATACACTAGGATGTTGATGATAGTCTAGATGTGTCATGTGGTTGATGGCATCTAGTGTTTTATTTTCCAAGTTAATGTTCTGATTCATACTTTCTAAATTGTTCTCTAAACCAAATGATTGACTTAGTATTTAATAATTCTTCTTTTTCTTCTGCGGTCTTATCCTTTAAGAAATCCTGTAAGAAGTTAATAAAGTCTTGTTCTGCAGTCTGTGCTTTCTCGGAGTTTAATCTATTTGAACCCTTAACTTCCTTATCTTTTAGTAGTCTACCTAACTGATTACGTTCTGTTTTCCAGAACCGATAGAAGTTAGTCTTGTACTTCCACATGAACCCATTAGAATCTGTGATTACTGCACCCTCTAACTCTTCTTCCTCTGTCATGTTTAGGGAGTCAGTTAACTCTTCCTTAGTGTTGATTACTTTATTTTTAGCAATGACAATAGACTTAATGTTTAACTTATTCTTTAATGTTTCAGACAATTCTACATCTTTATCAATACCATTAATATCTAGTGTGTTAGGTATAAAATCCAATAATGCTAAAGGATTTTCTTCGTAAACAATGTGTTGGTCATTAACCATATCCATGACCTCAAATGTAGCAGTACAGTGATGTTCTTTTAGAATGTTAAATAATTCATTCTTATCTTCTTCATTTGCAAAAAGTGTATTATTTAGGATTTCCTTAAAGTACTCGCAATATTCACCATCGTTAGTGGATTTTGTAGCGATAAAGAACTCATCATTATACACTGAGATAATACCTAAGAACCCATTAAACTTCTTAGAGATATATAATGGATATACTAAGTGATTATCAACATATTCTTTTGTTTCTGGTGTTTCATCATACTGGAAAAATTTATTATAAGAACGTGCTACAATATCTCCATCTACTTTATTGATAAATAATCCACGAGCCTTAATTGTTTCGTCATTCCATATACCGTCTTGGAAAGCATTGCGAGTGAAATTTAAAGAAACGATATCATTACCTAATTCCTTAACTCGAATGTATCCAGAATTTAACATATTTAACAATCTCTTATCCATTTTAATATCTCCTTCAACTGTTTTAATCTTAGCACAGTTTTAATGAAATGTCAATACGAAAATTAACCATTGACAAAATGGACAGTCTATGTTAATATTAAACCATGAAGAAATTATTGATATTAAACGGTGTGATGGGGTCAGGTAAGTCACATTACATCAAAGAGAACAACTTAGAAGATTTCACTTTGTCATCAGATGAATTAAGAATCAAGATGGCAGGTTTTGATATGTCTGAGAATGGAATGATAATTTCATCAAGAAAAGATAGACAAGTATGGAAAACGCTCTATACGATGTTAGAAACACGTATGGAAATGGGGTTGTTCACAGTAGTAGATGCTATGCACTTAACAACAAAGTCTTTCAAGAAGTATAAAGAGTTAGCTGATTTGTATGGATATAAAATCTATGTAAAGTGTTTTGACAATATTACATTAGATGAATTATTAGAAAGAAATTCTAATAGAGAAACTTTCAAGAGAATACCAGAAGATGTAATTGTTAAGAAATATGAGATTTTCACAAGTCAAGTGTTGCCAGAATATGTATCTAAAATAGAAACGCTTGAAGAGTTGTACCCACAACCAGAGAACTTAGATAAGTATGAGAATATTAAGTGTGTTGGGGATATTCATAACAATGCAGATAAGTTAGAACCAATCGTAGAAGAGGTTAAGAAGAACCAAAATGTATTATATATCTTCACTGGTGACATCTTTGATAGAGGTTCTAAACCTTATGAAACAATGTTACTAGTAGGTGAATTACTAAAGCTAGATAATGTAAGATTTATTCAAGGTAACCACGAAAGACATGTAAGAAATTATGTGTATGGAACAGAGAACTATTCAAATCAGTTCAGAGATACTACACTATCTAAAATCCTAGAAAAAACTAATGATACAACAATTTTAAAAGAACTAGTAGAAAGATTAGAAGAGTTTATATATTTCACTTTCAAGAACAATACATACTTCATCACTCACGCAGGATTGAGCCAACTTCCTAAGAACTTATTGTATTTAACAGGTCAAAACTGTGAATATGGTTCAGGCTCTTATGAAACTGAAATAGATAAGATATGGGAACAAAATGAACCAAATATCATTCAGATACATGGTCACAGAGAAACCACATCTACAGAGAACTCTATTCGTATAGATTATTCTAATGTTGGATATATTGGTGTATATGATTTAAACACTAAAGAATTAAGAGTGGATTAACTTCTACTCTTTTTATTTTATCCAAAAGAAAAACCAGTCTATTAAACTGACTAGTCGATATTTTTATATAGTGGATTTCGATAATCTACACTTCTTGTTAGTGTTAAACCAGTGCCTGCCCAATGTTCGTCTGTATATGTTGTGGTAGCTCTAGCTAAGATTGACTTATACTTAGCAAAATCTTCATCAGTTAATTCACCAATATATACTCTACCAAAATCATCCTTTGTTTCTTTTGTAGAAACAGTTACTGTTTGATGGTATCCAACACCCTCTCCCACAAATTCCTTCAAAGGTATCATATCTACAGTGTTTTCAGATAAGCCAATATCAAAGGTTACAGTATCATCTTATTTATACTTCGTTCCACCAACACTAATATCATCCTCAATGATAGAATACTTGAAGTAGATATATCCATCTTTGTAGTAGAGTTCTTTAAGGTTTGTGCGATTATCTGTTCCCAATCTATCTCTTTCATCAGACGTGTTTGTATCTGATACAAGCTTAACGTCATCTGTCACAGCTACACAATTTCCATTTTTCTCAACTTCTTGTGAACCATAATCAGTTTCTTCCACTTCTTTAGAGTGTGTTGGTTTGTTAAATAGATTAATAGTAGAAAATATCGTTGCAATTAATAATACTAATACACTAAATCTCTTCATTAATTTCCTCCCATGGTTGTTTTATCAACTTGTTCAAACATATCCACAGAATACCTCTTCATTCTGATTATCTCATCAATAGAGAACTTAGATGGTAATTTTCCAATTAAGTTTAACTCCTCTTCTCCATTAGAAGCAGGAATAATTAAATTCACAAAAGCACCTCTACTATTTACTCTGAAAAGTTCTAGATATTCTTTATATTCCATTACGCAACCTCCACATCGGTAATAATGTCTACGATATTATACCATCTATTTTCTTCTAATTGTTCCTTAAAATAGATTTCTTCTTTTGTTGTATATAAGAAATCTCTTGGTTCTACTGTCTTACTATCAAACACGAACATTCGATTTCCAACTCGTTTTATTTCAAGACAGTGATGTTCTACTTCCTCAAAGAGTCTTTGTTTCACAGAAATAGGACAATCAATACAATTAACAGGAATCATATAATTCTTCTTTGACATTTTCTTCTTGATATACTTCTTCTCATCTGGGAAGAACCAACCAGTTAATTTCTGTAAAGTAGAATCTTTAAAAACCTGTCTTTTACAAACACTATCAGTCATTGTAATCCCAACAAATAGTGGACATCCAACAACAAATAATAAGATTGAACCTGAAATATATTCTAGTATGAAATTAAATCCTAACCACTTCCATACTCTAAGTAGTTCACTTATCTTGCTTAATCCACCGATTTCTGTATGTTGTTTCTTCTTAATTTCATCATCTACTTCTTGGTCAATTTCAATCCCTCTATCATAAGGTATTTTAAAGTCACGATAGTTATACATCTTTACCTCCATCTAGTTTGTCCTTTAATCTCTTGATTTCTTCTTCTAATTCATCCTGTTTATTTCTGATGTCTCCTGTGCGAAAAAACATAGAAACACTCAGCATTTGAATGAAAACAATAGATACTAGAAGTGCTTTGTTAGAATGTTCATTCCCAAATAGTGTTAGCCCACGTGTCAATTACTGTTCCAACCATCTTTTTTGAGATTTCCATCAGTTACCCCTACCAGTACTTCCAAAACCATTTGTACCTCGTTCAGTGACATTTAACTCTTCTTCAATATATTCTGTGTCTGGGATAGGCACAACTACCAACTGGACACACCTTTCCCCAGCTTTAATCGTATGTGATTCTTGACTGATGTTAGTAATACGTGCCATTACTTCCCCACGATAATCTGAATCAATTACACCGACAGAGTTAGTCAAAGTACAACCGTATTTATATCCTAATGAGCCACGGGCAAATAATAGACCTACATATCCTTCTGGAATCTCAATATAAAAACCGGTAGAGATAATTGCATATTCACCAGGCTTAATTGTAATATCTTTATCTGTATTATTAAACAAATCAATTCCTGCTGAACCAATCGTTTGTTTCTTTGGCTTTTCATAATTGCCAATATATCTATACTTAATCTTCATTGTTTGTTACTTAATTTTTTCGCCAATTGCAATCAAATTTATGAGGATTAACAGCAAAAACATATGTGTAACGCCCTGTTGGTTACCTGTAAATGCTCCTACTGCTCCGATACCTAGGGCTGTTCCTACCACAAAATAATACATGAAATTTTTTAGTCTCTCGTTCATAATTTACTTACCTAACTCTTTCTTTAGTTCCTCTACTTGTTCTAATAATTCCTCTAGTTCTTCTTCTTTTTCTTTTCTGTCAAAGACTTCCTGTTCTTTTAACTCAATCGCTTTTAGTTTTTTATTTGTTTCGCCTAACTCGTTTTTAAGTTGTTCCCTATTTTCTAACAACTCTTTTTCAGACATTTCAAACATTTCTTTTTTAACAAGTGTCTTACTCCAGTCTATACTTCCATAGTGGTCTTTTTCGCTAGATTCAATCACAATGAATGTGCAACCTAAATCATTATTAATTTGTTCATAGACTTCATCAATATCCTCATAAATGCTGTATGAACCATAAACACTGCCAACCAAGTTTTGAACAAGATAGACTTGACACTTAATCTTTTCGTGTAGTTCTAGTAATTCTTTTCGTAGTTGTTTATCTCTGCTAATATCAATTACATCCACGCTACTTACCAATTTCACTTTCTAATTTTTGCACTTGTTCCATCAATCGTGCGTATTCACGTTTCTTAATTTTAAGTTCTCTCTCTTTTTCAGACTCTTCAAACAATCTTAGTTGCTCTTGGTTATACGCATCTAATTCTGCCTTTAAAGCATCTTTGTTCTTTAAGATTTCCTCTTCAGGCATATCTAACAATTCTTTTTTAATGTAGAGTAGATACATGTCATCTTCATTTTCATGTCTAAAATGCTCATACTCAACTAGAACAAACTCGCCATCTTCGCTAATATCTGTTATGAGTGTATAGCCATAGTCAAACCAACTGTCATCAGTTCTATAATCCCTACCAATGTTCTCATGGATAAAGTTAATCTTATTGTATATTTGTGTCTCTAATTCGCCTCTTGCCTTCTCAATTTCCACAAGTTTTTCTACTAGTCCCATATCACCATCTCCAATCCCATTTATCGAACAATTCTATTTTACCACTTAGTAACTCATCTGTCAATTCATCGTAACCGCTATTATATTCTTTCTTAATATTATTCAAGTAGGTATGAACCTTATGTCTACCTCGTGTCATTAATTCCATTTTATCATGACAATTAGATTTATTCCATTCTTTTTCTTGAATATTTCTGTAATAGTCATAGTTCTTAACGTGAATTTCTTTACGTTCTTTGATTCTACCGAAAAGTGGTCTATCCCAATACTTCTGTGTTCTGTAACCTATACATACATATTTCCATTCTGGGTATTCATCCCATGTGTTACGAACATACACAAATTTAAAGTATTTAGGATACCAGAGTTTTAGATATTCGATAGGGAAACGTACTCTAGATTCATGTAATGTATCTTTCTCAACCCTAGTTATAATTGGATATTCGTTATAGGTATGAGTATATCTCTCTAATCTAAAGTTCTTACGATGGCAACCTTTAATGAAGTCAAGTTTTTTATCTCTTTTTCGTCTTGCATAACGATTTAACTTTTGGTGCATTATTATCACCACCCTTAATTATTTTCAGCACTCTTCTTTAACTATATCAAGAACATTTTCAAACATCTCTGCTTGCTCTTCCATATCTTTAACGATTTCTTCTGTGAACACATCTGGTTTCATAGATGGTTCATAAATCTGCTTGTCCTGATATGACACGGCTAGTAGCACTTCCATTCCTAAAACACCCGCCGATTTGAATTTATAGTCACGATATGTGTCAAAGAATCTTACACTAATCTTAATATCATCTGTAACTAATAATTCGGCCTCTTCTGGTGTCGTTATTTCGAGTTTATGTACTTTACCAACCGAACGTGTTGTAACTTTATTAATCAATCCATTCACGATAGGCTCTTTTATCAATTCAAGAAGTTTAGAAAACTTAATTTTATTACACGCTGTTTCATATCTTAAAATTAGTTCACCACCATAGCGTTGACACAACCTCTTTTGATAGATATTCTCACCATGATTATTGCACTTTGTCTCATCAATCGTTTTCTGCTGTCTAATTAGTTCATACTCAACTGCAATTACATAGGACATATTTGTTTCTGAATTAAAGATTGTATTTACAGACTTACAATAGTTCTTTACAACTTCTTTACTTGTGTATAACATGGAAGTCTTATTGATAGCATTCATAATTTTAGAAAGTGCTGGTCTATGAAAGGAGTGAGCCTTCAAGTACTGCTTTAACTCTTTAAGAGTAGTATTTCTATTACCCTTGATTATTTTTGTGCTTAACGGGCTTTGGTATCGTGTTAAATCAATTATCGGTGTGTTAAAGCCTTCAATAGTTATTTTGCATGTCTTGTTTCTCTTATCTTTATATGAAATTTGCATTACTAATTCTCCTTTTCAGTTATTGCTCAAAAACTCTTCCATTGTCACATACTCATATTGTGTTGCATCACCAAAATTTGCTAATGTTTGCCAGCGAACATCAAAGATTAAATCACCTTGGTCAAATGTTGTATAATGATTGATTTGAATAGTCACCCCAACAATCAATTGGTCGCCTTTATAGTTTAATGTAAATTTACAACAACTGTAATCAAGTGAAATATGCTTATCAATATGTGTTTTGCGTTCTGGTGTATATCCACTCTTTGCAATACTTTCTATCACTTTTTCAATTTGCTCTGTATTCATACATTACCTCTATAAACAATCTACTTCACAACCTCATTAATTTCTTCTATCAATTTCTCTACTTGGGAGAGTAACATACGATTTTTTAGTTCTGGAATTAGAGATTTATATGTAGCACCATGTGGACAATATAGACGTGGTAGATTATCAATGTTTAACTCTATCAATTCATATCTACCGTTCTTGTCTACTTTCTTATAAATGGCTCTTGTTTCGTCACAATATTCTCCATCTAAGATAAGGATTCTATGACAATCATCAACTAAAATTTCCATAGACCAATCTCTTATTTTTAGAATCTTAAGGTGCATTCTGTCAAGTAAATTCTGACGATATTGTAATGTCATAGAATACTTTAATGCTTCGTCTTTATCTGAAAATGTTCTGTTGTAAACTCTATATGAAACAATTTCTTCTAATTCAAACATAGGACACCTCTCTTGTTTATAATTCTATATTATCATAAAACAAAAGATTTGTAAATAAAAAAGTGAGATATTTAATATACCTCACTTGTTTTTGAAATTATTCTACTTTTCTTTGTTAATCAACGACACACTCAACTTCATCAGTAAGTGTAGTATCTTTGCTTTCATCTTCTCTATAATGTACTTTTGCTTCGCCAACAACACGCAACTTATCGCCTTGCTTAACTTCGGTATCTAAGTGGATAGTTGTTACACCAAAAATCATGTCATAGTCATCTTCTTTTAGGAATCTATATACATCATAAGCATCGACAATCTCATACCCAAGCATCTCATCATTTTCGTTATACACTTTCAAAACCAAATGACCAATACTTGGAAACTCTCCTACTCTTACATCAGTGTTCTGGAAACGATAACTAACTTCTAGTTTCTTATGATTTGTCGGACCGACATAAGGGAATCTTAATTCTGCAATATATTGTTGACTCTTCTTTGTTATACCACAACCTGTAAGTGTTACTAAACACACTAATATACAAATTAATTTTCTCACTACATCAACTCCCTACCCTGTTACTTTCTTTCTGTACAACAATACAAACCCAAGTCCAAGTACAGATAATGCAAATAATTTTAATGTGTTATTCATACTATCGCCTGTAGGTGCCGTATGTTCCACAATCACCTTATTCTCTGTTGTGGTGTTATTATCTGTAGGTGTAGTTGTATTGTTGTTAGGTACTTCCTCATTGACATGTTTCTTGTAGATATGAGTTCTAATACCATTTTCTTCTGTTGTATTTACATAGTCGTACTGTTCATTTTCATAGACAATATTACTATCTTTTTCTACAAAGCCTTCCACAATATTCTTTAATTCTACACCATTTGTGTCGACAAATCTTGTAACCTTTAACTCTGGTACTTCTACAGTTGGGCTATCATTAGGAATTCCTGTTGCAACCTTTGAATAAATATGTGTTCTAATATCACTTGTTTCAGTTGTTTCTTTAAACACATATCCAGAAATTTCTTTCTTTTCTACAAAGTTTTCTTCTAACTCATGAATATCATTACCATTCTCATCTACGAATCTTGTTACCTTTAATTCAGGTACTTCAACTGTGGGAGCATCATTAGGTACTTCACTATGGAACTCCTCATATACATAAGTTCTGATACCATCTTGGTCAGGCAATTTCTCCTTAAATACATACTTCACATTATTGAATGTAATTTCATCTTTCTTATCTGTGAAACCATTTTCAAATTCTGCAATTTGTTCGTTATTAGTATTCACAAAAGTTGTAATCTTAAATTCAGGAATTTCAACTGTCGGTGCATCACCAGGTAACTCATGTTGTTCATTCCAAGTATTAGTTACATTGAACCCATTATCCATATCACCTGTAATGGATGTCATATAAAAATTCATTTCATCTTCCTTAATAGAGTACTGAATTTCTTGATTTCCATTATACTTACGTAAACCTGTGAATGTGGATTCCCAGTTATTTGTAGTGTCTAATGTTACTGATTTACCTGTATCTACATTATCAGCATATAAATGCATAACTGCTTGTGTACCTGTATTACCTACCCAAGTCTTAGATACCTTAACATCTCTTGTAATAGGTTCATCTTTTACTGTAACAATATTATCCTTACTTACAGAAGTTTGAATTGTCTGTACAGTAGTATTTAACTTATAACCAAAAGGTGCTTCAATTTCTCTTACTTCATAATTCGCTTCAAATACAACATTAGGTGTTACTGCTGTACCATCTGCTCCAGTTACCAATGTCTGTGTTGTGTTATCGTCTAAGTCCTTAATCTCAAACTTAGCACCTGCAAGTCCTGCACCTGTTTCAGAGTCTTGTTTAACAATCTTTAACTTACCCTTTGTTGTTACACCTGTATCACCACCAACATCTGCTAGTTTATACTGTGCAGTAACATCTTTTGTTACTTCATCACTTGAAATTGCAATCTTATTCTTTTGAAGTGTACCACTTGTCATAGCAGTTTTCATGAATAACATGTACCCTTGTGTACCAATATCACCTAAATCTAATGTCCAAGACTTATAATCAGGAGCAAATTGAATCTTATCTGTTACATCAACAACTTCACCCCAGTTAGAGATACCTGCATTTTCAGTATAAGTAACTTTCTGCAACTTAAATCTTTCTTTTGAAATATCAACTGGATGTAAGAACCAACCATTATCTGTTACAAGACTATCGGATAAGACTACATGATGTAAGTCCATACCACTCTTATTAACACGAATAATCCATTTAACTGTGTTAGGTTCATCTGGTAATCCTTGACCCCACTTAGCAATTACCTCACCATCTGTACTTGGTCGTGTAATAGTTGTTTCTGCCGACATCTGGTAGCCATTATAAATACCATTACCTTTAATTGTGAATGTAAATACATTCTTCTGGTTCAGTGTGATATGGTTCTTATTAAATGGCACCCACATGTAAATATTACCACTTAGGTTACTTCTATTATTTGCTTGTTCATTAAATACAATACTAACCTTACCACCTTCAGTACCATTAGGATGTAATGTTCCTGTACCAATAACATCTTGTGTATCTGTATCAATAACAGGGAATGTCTGTGCTAACTTGTCTGAACTCATATCAATAGATTCAGGAACAAGAATATCAAAGAAATCTCCTGTGTGTACTGTTTCAGTTGCGTTCCAAGTCATATTCAAGAAGAAACTTGAACCATCATATAAATTGTTTTGATGTACTTGGTTGCCACTATCTCTTAAAGATACTTGTACTAATTGTACATCCAATCTTCTCGGTGTATTTTCTTCGGCATGTGATGGTATTGCCATACAAATTGTCATAAATAGCATTACCATGAAACTAAAAATCTTTTTAAATGTCCTCATTTCTTCCTCCTTATATTTAAGTTCATGCATTCTCCTTTAAGATTTAGTTGCTTACTTCACCAAATCTCCGTACTTTTCTTCTAATTTCTTATTTAATTTTTCAGCAATCTCGGCTAAATTTTTAAAGACTGTTACTTTACCATTCAGGTCGTCTGGTAAATGATAATTACCATCTTCTGTTTTATAAATTCCTGTTGTTACAATATAATTTTTCAAAATTCCAGCGTTCAATCCTGCATATACATCTGAACTTTGGTCACCAATCATAATACTTTCAGATAGATTTATATTTAATTCTATGGCTGCCCTTTTAAACATTCCATCTTTAGGTTTCATACATCCACAGTTATCTTCTGATTTATGAGGACAGTAATATAGTGCAGAAATACTTATACCTTTTTCATTAAGTTTCTGTATCATAAAATCATTAAAGGCTTGCATTTCTTTTACAGAATAATGACCTTTTCCAATGCCACTCTGATTTGTAACAACCACAATTTTATATCCCAGTTCGCTAACTACTTTAAATAGATTAAATACATCCTCAAAGAACTCTAAATCCTCTATTTTATGAGTTTCAACTTTATCAATATGTATTGTTCCATCTCTGTCAATGAAAAGTGCTTTGGTACTTGTGTTTGTTTTATTCAAATCGGTTTTATTGATGTAACCACATTTGGCAATCAAATCTAGTTCTCTCAATCTACTCATTCTTTAATGTCCCTCTGTACGTCTCTTTAATTCTTTTGTTTCAAGAGACATTAGCTATATTACTCGCCATCAAATTCATCTTCACCATTAGGGTAAAGAAGTTTATGTAACTCAGCCGCAAACGCATCTACTTTGGCACGTTCTTCAGGTGTCAATTTTTTGTATTCCTCCCTAGCTCTTTCAACGTAAGGGTGTCCATCACCCTTTGGACTGATTTCACGCTTTTTAATTTCTTTTGTGTCCATTAACTCGTCTCCTTTATTTGTTTTAATTCTTTTTCACTCATTGTTAATAGTTCTTTATCCATGTGTCTAAGAACAACATCTAACCCACCATCTATATACAGTATATCTAGTATGCCATCTCCAACATCGTCAACATCATCAATATCAAGAATTTCAGTTGGAATAAAGTACTCAAAATCCTTATAAATAAAGTGATTTCCAAGTACTTTCCTAATCAGTTCTAACTGTTTTTGCAGTTCTAAACTTGTCTTTTCTCTTAACCTATATACTCTTTTAATTTCTTCTAAATCTAACATAGTACTCTAGTCCTCAACCTCTTTATCACTATATATCTCTTTAACCTTATCATAAACCTCTTCAAACATTTTTACCTGTTCTTCGGCGTATTTAATATGTTCTTCTGTATAATGCATTACAAACGTGTCTTGGGCGTTGATTTTCTTTCCTTGGTAAGTTACGTCTATTCCAACATTTGTTCCCCACGCACCGGCTGAACCGACTCTAGAATCAGTATATACATTGTGGAAATACACAGTGATTTTAATGTCATTAGTCGGAGTTAATACAATTTCTTTAGGAACAGCAAATTCAAATCTGTTATGATATGGGATAGAGTATGTATATGAGTATTTACTTAACTCTTTAATCAGTGGCTCTTTAATTAGTTCAGCAAGTTTGAAAAGGTCAATTCTTTTAACTAATTTATCATACTTTCTCTTCAATCTATCAGAGTGTTTTTTGCTTTCTGTAATACTCATTTTATCTCTCTCCCCTTCTTTGAAGGCTTTTAGGTGTTCTTCAAAATTAACAGAGGAAGTTGCACCTAGTTTTTCTCCATCTTTATTAATTATTATAGAATTACCACCACGAACAGGATTCCAGAAATAATACCCATTAATTTCTGGTACTTCCTTACAATGCTTTTGTACTTCTTCCTCTGACAACTTTAACATATCAGATACGACTTTAATAATCCTACTATCCATATTATCTCCCTCACATTGTACAACAAGAAATGCACCTAAACTCGTATAGTTTTTGGTGCAATTTTATTTATAGACCTTGAAATGTGTATCTATATTTAGCAAGTTCTTTACGAACCTTATTAATTAATTTCTTTAGTTTCTTCTTACCCTTTTCCAATTCTGTATTGTATTCCTCATCTGTTATTACAAAAATACCAAATGAAGCCCATTCAGTCAAGTTCTTCTCAATCTCATTCATTACCTGTTCAATGAAATCTTCTGGAGAAATATTAAATGTTTTACATTGTGTTTCGTAGATATTTCCCCACACACAACAACTTTTGCCTGCTACCACTACAAGTTGGTCTCCAACCTCTTCTCCATCAAACTCTAATGAGATATAAGCACTATTAAAAGTGAGGTACTCATACAATTCTTTTAAAATGTATGATGCTACATCACCATCTATATATGAAATGGTTACATGTGAATGTTTATCTTTATCATCTATTTCCAATAATGACCAACCGCCTAGTGGCTTATCAAGTTTAATTTTTGTCATATCATGCACCTACCTTATTCCTAGAAACATCATATCACAAAACAAACACTTTGTAAATAGAAAAATAGGAGAATTATCCCCTATTTCTTATTATATTCTTCAAATTGATTAACCCACACATCATCGTAACTATAATAAATGAAGAAGGTATATGAATCACCAACTAGTTTATACTTTCCATAAGCTTCTCCTCTATTGTTTTTAATAAAAATCTCTTCTGGAAAGTTTAAGAGTTTAAATAATCTCGTATAATCATATTCATCAGTTTTAATGTCAAACTTTAGAATCTTATCTTCTACACCATTAAAAGTGTATAAAGCATCATAGTTCCATCGTTGATGTGGTACTTTGTATGTCTTTAACTCATTAGGAATATTCTTTTCCAATTCCAAAAACAGCTCACTGAAATATTCACTTGGAGTATCTTTACTAAAATTTACCCCACCCAAGAAATAACACCCACTTGGTATATCTCCCTTTGAACAAAGTGTTATGATTGTTTTAAAATCATAGTCAACCTTTTCTGCGAGTAAATTAATATTATATTCCAATAATTGCTTATAATCTTTTGAAACAGTATTCTTTAGGATACTAATATACTTTTTAAAATTACCTAAAATGTCTAATGAGCCACGAACTGTTACATACTCTCTTGCATAAGCGAAACCTTTATCGCCATTTAAAAAGTCTTGCTTATGTTCCTGCAATTCACCCAAACGCTTTTGAATATTTGAAACATCTAAGGCATATTTTTCCTCACATGCTTTTAATCGCTCTTTAAGTTGTGTTTTTCTTCATTAATAATGTCAATATATTCCATATTTAATCTCCTATTTTAAATACTTTCACTACTATCCCAACAATCAATCTTTAGTGTATCATCTGTATAATATACAGTATGAAAATAAAATCCATTATGGTCGTTATGAACCCAAGCGTAGATTGGCTCCTCATTCTTAACATTAATCTTAACTGCAAATACACAACCATTATAATACTTTTCAAATTTTTCAGGAAGGTCAGTATTAATTTCTATAGACTCTACAAACTTAACTACCTCATCTTCAAATAAAGAATTAAAAGCACCATAATCCTCGTAGCACTGTTGCCAATCATCTATACCTAGTACAAAGTTCTCGAACTTTTTATTCTTTCTTACAGGAACAATATTGATTGCTATTTCCATAGAGTACTTACATGGTGTCGGATTGTTTGTGTTAAGCTTACAAAGTCTATTAATCTTATATAATGTATTCACAGTATTAGTACCTTCCTTTATTTACAGTATCACTATAGCACAAGCACCACAAAATGTCAATAAGAAAAGAGAAGTTTTTTAGGCTTCTCTCTTCTTGAACTTATTGACAATTGCCAGGCCAACCGAACTAATTAGAATCATAAATAAACTAATCAATCCATTATTATGTACCCCAGTAGGAACATCACTCTTCTTCTGTTCTACCTTTTTATAAATATGAACCAAGTCACCATTCTCTTTAGTTTCAGTTCTTACATAAACATAGGAGTTAATATCTCCATGGTCTTTCACTAACTTATCTTCTCTCTTGAATTCTTTATTAGTGTTCTCCTCTATCCAATAAGTATTATACTTACGATAGATATGTGTTCTTGTGTTTCCTACTTCTCTAGTTTCTACAAACTGATAGTTTTCAAAGGTCTTAGCATCTTTAAATTCACTTGTCTTAATAGGATTGTCTAAATCCTCTAAACTTGTATCAACCCATTTTGTAGTAAATTGCTTAAAGATATGTTTCACATTGCCTTTCTCATCGGTCTTAGATTCAACGAACTTATAATCCTTAATCTCATCACCTCTAGGCATTGTAGAAGAGCCTTTTACAATATCTTTTAAAGAATTACCATCTTCATCAACCCATTCAGTTGTGTACTGTCTAAATACATGAGTAACATTACCTTTCTCATCAGTATTTGTAGTAACATAAGAATAATCTTGAATATCGCCATGTTCTTTCACAGAATCAGACTTAATAGGTGCTTTTAGTTCCTTATTATCTTCATCAACCCACTTTGTAATATACTGACGGAAAATATGTGTAACATTACCATTATCATCATTTTCACTGTTCACATAGGCATAATCAGGAATATTGCCATGTTCCTTGGTGTCTTTATCTGTTACCATATCTTTTAACTCTTTCCCAGACTCATCTACCCATTTCGTAGTATATTGTCTAAATACATGAGTAACATTGCCATCATCATCTGTTCTACTCTCTACAAAGGAATATTTATCAATATCTCCTGCAGGTTTAGTTGTTGTATCCGTTACAGGTGTCTTAAGTTCTTTTCCATTAATATCTACCCATCTAGTATCTACTTGTCTAACAGCTACACCATGATAGGTGATAGTATTCGCAACAGTGCCTACTTGTGGGAAATTAACTACTGGTGGTTCAACTGGCTCAGCAACCAGTGGAGTAGTAGTAGGTTGTACAGGTCTTTCTGGTAATGTCAAATCAACCTTACCTAGCTTTGGAATATTAATTACACTATATCCACCCCATCTACTATCATTTGTTTCAAAAGATACGTTTAAAGTATTTCCTGCAAATAAAGTTAATCCTTCACCATAAGGAGTAGTTCTTGTATCATCAATACCAAAATCTGTTTTTCCTTTATATGTTACACTTGTGCCAGTATTACTTTCGATTGTTGGATACTTTGTTCCTGTTTCATTTGCTGTACCAACGTCGGATGGTAAAGTAGGAATAATTCCCTTAGCACTTTCTGATGATACAGTAGATTTCTCTGTTTCGCCATCTAAATCAATTGAAAGAATAGTGTTAGCTAGTCTAATAGGTTGTCCTGTTGCATCATCATAGAAGTGAATCTCATAATGACCACCTTGCTTATCTGCACTATTATCAGACTTAGGTAGCCAATACATGTGTAATAGCCCATCTTTTACTACATTGATACTTCCCTCTGCATTAGATACTTGTGGGGTGTCATTAGTAGCATAATCAAGAACAAACTTAACTTGTGCTGAGATTATCTTTCCACTATCTGTTTCTCCAATATTTCTTAATTTCATGGTTAATAGTTCGCCTGGTTGAGTTCCTGCTTTAATTCTCCAAGACTTAACTGTTTTAACTGGATATTGGTCTAATGTCATTCCTCCAATGTACCCATTTGTGTTGTCAATTAGAGAACTAGAAGCATTAATAATCTCTACTGTGGAATTAGGTGACATCTTAATAGGTTTGCTTGTAGTTTCATATCCACCAGCAGCTAAAAAATCCTGGTCAGCAGAAATTGCAATATCATCAAAGTAGTTAATAGAGTTCTTCTTAGACTCATCATATCTACCTCTTAATTCAATCCCATTATCTAGTGTTGTGATGACTGGGTTGTTTTGTTTCCACTGTTCATTCTGTTGTAACTTAGCATTATAAGCAGATAGTTTAGTTTGATACTCTTGTTCTTTCTGAGCATTCTCTTGTTTAATCTGCTCATTCTGTTGATTTACACTCTGTTTCTCTTGTTCGTATCTATCTTCTCTGTCTTTGACTGCTTGCTTATAGTTACTAATGGCTGTGTCGATTGCTTGTTTCTGTTCTGCTAAATTTTGTTTTGCTTGCGATTCTGATTCAAATACTTGATTAGCACCTTGATTAAATTTGAAATCAGGATATTGTTGTTTTAATTGATTGATGTAATCTAAGAACTCTTGACTTGTTACATCCTTATTCTTTTGTTCTGCGTAGGTTTGAACAATACTACTTTGAATTAAAGATACTGTTCCTACACTCTGTGTTAATGCTAACACACTTAACATAATTGCCTTATTCATTTTGTTTTTCATCATTTTGTCTCCTTATTGATTTATATACCCAAAAAGAGAGAACTTAATCTCTCTTACTTTCTCTTGATTGTTACATAATTATCAAGAAATTCAATTACTTCCTTATTTGCATCTTCCTTTGTCATTTCTTTTGTGTTCTGGTGTTTATTAAAGTATGTGAACGATACTTTGTTCATATTGTCTAAATATAAGAAACATTCAATATATCCACCATCGTCTGTATCTACTTTATTAGTGTATAAGGTATATCCCTTATAATCGCTCTTCATTAAACTTTCTTTCTTATCAAACTCCAAGTAGTATGAATCAACCTTCTCTAAAGTATCTCCACGTTCCTTAAACTCAAAGTTCTTAGGCAAGAAAGTACACATAAAAATTAACTTATCATAGGAATAGGTGTCGTGGTCTTTCTCAAACCCTGTTGCAACAATCTTTCCTACATAGTCATTATTAAGTTCTTCTGTAGATTTCTTATATTCTTCATCCCAGTAATGGTCACGCTCTTCTACTTCTTTATTCAAACGATATTTGTCTGAAATATGTCCATTCTTATCTACTACGATTGCGTTTACTGTATAATTAGTTGGTAACTTGACAGATACATCATAGTCAAAATGTTGTACATTCGGTCCTACTGGATTACCGTCATCCCCCATAAGACGATTACCATTCTCATCAACTAATTTTCCTTGATATTCTGCACCTGAAGCGTTAAACTTAAATTCTTCATAATTCTTTTGAGCAAAAATATCAAATTTTGAAGTATCTTTTTCTTTTTGTTCTGCTGTTTCTTTTGTTGTTTCAGTGGTATTTTCTTTGTTTTTAGATACTACTTTTTCTTGTTGCTTTGCACAACCTACAATCGGTAATGCTAACAATGACACTAAACATAATTTAATTAGTTTACTCATTAAAATCTCCCTATCTTAATTATTAAATTCCCATCATCATCTATTCCAGTTGATTGAAGTTTGTTAAAACATCCAAACTCATCCTCATCATAAGCAACATAAAACTCTTCTTCTTTGTTATCATCGTGAACAAGTACAATAGATGAAACATCTCTTCCGTCATATAATCGTTTAAAGTTTGTAGTGAACTCGCCTACACCAAACTCTTGATGAGGTAAATCTGCATTTTTAGAGAGAACAAGACATATATTTTCTGCTACATTTATCTCCAATAATCCAATTCGCTTAGAATACTGATACGTTTTAGACACCTTGCACATTACCAGATTAACAATGTTCTCCCAAGATACTTTAATCACATCACAATTCTCTAATACAATTTGTAATTCCTTCATCGCTTCAATCTCCCCATATGTTCTATATCAAGAAAAGCCACTATTCTGTGGCTCTATTCATGGCAACCATCATTGCTCTTACTAAATCTTTACGATATGTAGTAGCAAACAAAATCTCAATGATTAAACCTCTGTTCGTATCACAGAAATAGGAACTGTCTATCCCGACTGGCTTTCCATCCCTTGTGTTATGTACATTTAACCACATTCCATCGTAAGTCATGTAGATTAAGTCGTTTGTATCAATCTCATGTGCTGTAAAAGAGTAAACACCATCCTTAAGTGTATATTCTTTAATACCAAGCATGGCTAAGATTTCCTCTACTGGCTTATTGTTATTTTCTTCTGCAAATTCAAAAATGCTATTACGCAACTTTTTCTCTAGTGCTAGTAATTGTTCTCTCATATTATTTTCCACACGTTTTCAGATAATTACGAACACTCATGCCCTTAAGTACTGTGAATGTTAAGTTCTCTGGTTTAACACGTTTAACTGCTACCACTTTTGAATTATCTAAAATGCCTAGTATTTCTTTAATGTTTACGACTTCGTTAATATTTACTCTCATGTTACTTATCCTCTTTCTTCATAATATTTTCTACAACACCTTTTACACACAATAGGATTGTGAAAAACGCTACTGTTTTATCTAGTGGTGAACTACCCCAACTAAATAATTCCCATACTGATAAACCCAAAACAAATGTGTAAAACATCACTGCCAATATCTTTTTACTTACCATATTATACCTCTCCTTATTTGTACAAAGTTGAAGTTAAGATTAATTCAATAGGTAATTGAACTACACCAACTTCACCATCTTTTGTTTTATTTATTGCTTTTATCAAATCTAAACTATACTGTTCTTCTATATTAATATTATATATCATTCTGTCCATTCTGTATATAGGTTACTCAACTCTTCTGCTAATCCTTCTATTAGTTCTCTCTTTTCTTTTAGATACTTAGCACTCTTATTACCAGTGTTCAATTCTTTAATAAACTGTTTTAAGAGTTTGTTAAGTTCTGTTGAATTTTCACAATCAAACTTATTACCTAAATTCTTCCATTGTTTAACTTTAACCCCAAATCTTTTAGTACCCCAGCCATGAATTAAGCATGGGTAATCATATGTATAGGCATCTTCATCATTAATAGGAAAAATGCACACACAATCTTCAAAATAATTTGAAGAAGAATATTGAGTATTAATTAATTTGTAACCATACTTATTAAATACTTTGTTCCAATACTTAAAGATTGGTAATGTTAAATCAATTTTTGCGTTAGTCATAATACTTACTCCTTAAATGCTTTATCTGTTAAAATATCTACAATCCGATACATCTTATCTCTTACCAATTGGTCTCTGAAATAGTGAAATTCTCTCGATGAGTAGATAGTGGGGAAAGGATTGGATAAATCTAACGTTTTAACACAATCTTCTTCACCATTTTTATCATAATAGCGTATGGTATGATAATATCTGTTGTATGAGAAGAATAGATACCCACATTCTAGTCTATGCCACAGTTCTTCTTTAATTTCAATAGGGCAATCAATAATATCCTTTGGGATTTCGTACCCAAAGCCCAATGTTTTTTCTTTTAGTTTCTCGAATCTGTTGGGTCTAACGAATATTTCACCACAAATGGAAAATGATACTAAGATTGATGGAATCAGTGCTAATAAGAATAGTGCTACACACATTGAAATGTTAATTGGTTGGTGAGTAACAATTGAAACAATTATTGCTATTAGTAGTACAATAGCCATATCTGTTAAAAACATAAAAATAAGTGAAACAGGAATAATCATAAGAGGATGGGTAATAATCCAAGTACGAATAGTACCATCACTGATAAATTCATCTAACTCTTTTAAAGAACCCTCTAATGTTGTACCATCAAAACTATTGATGACCATTGCTTTGTTCACTTCTTCATCTAAGATTGTTTCTTCTTTCTCTAATTTCTTTTGACGACTATATGAAAGTGTATAATTATCCATACCATTTCCTCCTGATACTAGAATACCACAGTACCACTAGTTTGTCAAGAATTATGATACAATTCTCCTGTTTTTAAGTCAATAACTCTTTGGTTTCTTGAACCACAGTACTTTAATGATAAATCTTTTTCTTCTTCAATAAAAGGGCCACACACAAGAACATCACAATAGGCAATGATATTCTTTCGCCAATCCTGTAGGATATTCTCTATCTCATCACCAGACCAAATCCAAATATCCTTATCTGGATATTCTTCTTTAAATCTCTGTACTAAACGCAATAGAGGTTTATAGTTTTGAATAGATAAAGGTTCTCCACCTAATAAAGAAAGTCCTTTAATATAAGACCTACCACATAATGAGATAATCGTATCTTCTGTTTCCTGAGTATATTCTTTACCACCTTTATAGCTCCATGTCTGTTTTTGGAAACACCCCCTGCAGTGTATATAGCATCCAGCAGTGTAAAGCGATACTCTAATACCGTCTCCATCAGATATATCCATTTCTCTTATTTGTGCATACCTCATTATTTATACCTCCAAACATATAATATTATAGCATACTGTTACTAAGATAGTCAATAGCTGTAGCTCACTCACTGTTCACTTACGTTCATTCGTTCGCTAGTGAAGATTTAACGTTACTTCACGTAGATAATATATCTAAAATAGTCATTCATAGTAGACATTTTATACGTATATCTTTTTCTAACATTAAACTTCACAGGTAATTTATTATACTCTTATTATATAAGGAACTTATAAGTATCTTATTATCAGTCCAACTAACTCTTATCAATCGTTCATGTTTTATTGACCTAACGGTAAAACATTCACTCAATTACAATTCTAAACATCAATCACTAAAAACGGAGAGGTGAACTAGGTATGGAAGCAGAAAAAGAGATATAAAATGCCTATCTGAAAGCACATAATATATCTCTTATATAAATCACACACTAAAAACGTGTGAGTCTGAACAGTCTATGTCCATCAAAAGAATTGTATTAATATCTGGTTAACTAACTCCAGTATATCTCACTTGTATTCCAAGCCCAACAAGCATTTTTAACACAAATTATGTGTAGATATAAAAAAAACACAGAAGCATGTATATCCTGTGTGAAGATTGTTACTCTTTTCTTACCCTTGGTTTCCGTGAGGTTTTATCCTCGCCTAGCAGTTTTTTGAATAGGTTGGTAGTCTTATTTTTACGGACTACACTGACGATGAGAAAGTAAAATACAACTAAACTTCCTTACACCGAGCCCTTTATCAACCAACTGGGGTGGCTAACCTCTGTGTTCACTCTAAATTATACTGTCGGTGAAAAATGTCATATTTCTATGGGTAACATAATGTTCACAGATACTTATGTTGACAGCGATATTCAATTTTAGATATAGTCGCATAAGCTCCTAACCCATGCACTTGTTCTCAACGATTATTATATCATGAACATACTACAGTTGTCAATAAATAAAGTAAGAATATTTTAATTTATTTTAAATCAATTTTAAGGCTGTTTTTAAGCGTTTTGAGAGTGATTTAGAATCAAATGAATTACCAGCCATATAGAGTAAATACAAGCCTATTTCCTACTTAAAACAAAGTCATACAATAAAGAAAAAGAGGACTAATCAAAATCCTCTCCATTCTGTACAATCTAAATCTAACTATTTGTTAAGTTTTGATGAAATTTCACATAGTTCTGCGAATACTAGCAAGAATACTCCCACCAACATGACAAAACTACCATATTCTACCATTGCCATTAGAAAACCAAACACCGTTAGCACAATTGCTAGTAATGCAATTAAACTTCTAAGGCGTTCAAGAATTTTTAATATAGTCTACTTTTCTCCCTTCTTTTTTAACAATCTTTTCTTTAGCACTTTTAACTTGCGGATACAAAGCACTTAACCCCATCTTTTAATACTGGGGATTTCCACATATTTTTATCCGTACTATCTAACAACTTATTGTTGTCAAGCTCTTCTATCAGACCGTAGGTATCAAATACAACCATAGTGTTGATAGTCATTCTCAACCACAAAGCAACAGTTGGAAAACTCTCATCTATTGGATTCTCTACGTTCTCAATGTTGTTAGAGCATTTCACAGTTAGTTTTGTGAATGATGGAGTCATATTTAACATCTCGTTACAGAATACATTAAAATAATCAGTTCTTACATAGTCTGTTTTTGCATTAAGAACGCTTTCTTTTAAGGTATTATCCAACAAAGAGAATAGATTTGAAAAATCCACTTCTTTTGGTACTTCAAAATCCCTTACTAACTCTCTGAGTTCTTTATCAAATTTCTTTTCATAGAAGCAAGGAGCATTAAGAAAATAAACTAACTTATTACTTTTCCCTTTTTTGAAAGTTAATCTAATAGTATATCCCACTAGAACTCCTCACAGGCATCATCAAAGACAGAATCTAAAATATAGATACGAAGTACAGTTTCTCCATTTACTGTATCAAATTCATAGTCATTATCAACCATCGCCATTTCTCCATAGGAAGAACTCTTTAGGTCATCTACACTAAAGAAAGTATCTAGTTCCCCATCTAAGTGAGAACAAATTAAGATATACTCAATAGGCTCATCACTCTTAAAATTGTCAATGAAATCCCAAACACTAATATACTTAGTCATTATTTCTCAACTCCCAGAAGGTAGGCAAAAGCTCGTGGAATAATGAAACAACTGAATACTACACTACCAAAAATGCTAACATCTGTTGGAATTGCCCAATAGAAAAACAGAATCATTGCAAAACAAAGTACAATGTTTAATACAAACCATGCCTCTACAGACATTACTTTCGTTACATTAGCTACCTTAACTGGTTTAAAGAACTCCTTAGCCTCATTTAAAATTTTCATTCTTATCTTTCCTTTCTTTTCTTCCTACTTTAATCTTAAAAATTCGGAAATACTAGAGATTGATGCGTAGTTTTCATCTGAATCATCGTACGCAAAATCTTGACCAGAGAAACCTTCTCCCAAGCCATCAGAGTTCTGGCTATCTACCCACTCCTTAACAACTTTTAGTTGTTCCTCAGATAGTTCATCTTTTGTAACCAATCTCACATACCCAAATCGTCTATCATATAGTACCCAATCAATCCAAATAATAGAATCTTTAAATGGTACTACTTCTTTTTCTTCTTTTAATATATCAACCATATCTGTAGCATCTAATAAATAATCTCTTGCTTGTCCAAGATTATTTACTGGTTCAGATAGTTGAAATGCCATACAATACTTACACATTAAATCTGTACCTCCTTATACTTCTTTAAGAGATTAGAGAACTCTGCATTAAACTGCTTTACAGTTAAGTTAAACTCTGACAATTTATCAGAAATATTCTCCTCTGTTACATTATAGCTAGAACACTCAAACAATGCGATTGTAGTATCTTTAAAGATGAGTGACCCCCAAAAATACTGTCTATCTTCTCTAAGCACAATTGCCGCTTGAACGTTTGTTTCCTTAAATACTTTAACAGCAACAGTAAGGTTATATTTGGAATCCACAGAGTACCCATAGGACTCTAATTGTTCCAATACCTTTTTGTTAAATTTGCTCATTACTCTAACCTCTTTTGGCGAAAGTTACAGAATAGGAATTATCAATCCCAAACTCTGCAAACAACCAATCCTTGATATATTTTTCAACTTCCACACCTTCAGGAACATAAAGTTCTCTGCTAAAGTTTAGATTATATCCTGCTACATGAACACTATACATTATCTCTTCTCCATGAAACTAGGAATTTCAAAATCACAAATATTTTCACATTCTGAAAATTCTGTTACAACACATGTTTCTGTTTCTTTGAATGTAGGAATTTCAAATTTCACAATGTTCTCTTGTTCATCTAAATTAATCATGTTTTCCTCCAAAACTTCTAGCAGTTACCTCTTCAACAATTTTACTTGCCTGAGAGTACTTATGCAATTCTTTATCTAACAATTCATCGTATAGTTTATCATTTACAATAGATACAATCTCTGTATCCCCAATCTCTTTTGCAAGAGAAAGAATCTCTGTATATTCTTTAAAGTGTTCCATTAGTCCACCTCAAACAGCCATACTGTTTCTGTGAATGGAAACAATGCATCATCACTATTATCTATTACTTCAACTCTAAACTCATTGAATTTTAAGTCTAGATATAGCTCTGCCTTGTTAGAGTAGCTTAACCACCTTAGTGGGATGATTGCTAGACATCTATTCTTATTAACAACCTTAATGAATACTATACTTGAATGTTCTTCTAATACCAATTCCTTTAGCTTTTCTCTAATTGTCATTTTTTCTTACCTCACAATGCTATCTTAGCACAGTGTAAGTCATTTGTCAACTAACCAATGAATGAAATCCAAAGGAATTTAAGCCAGTTTGCCACCCAAAGTACAATGTCTTGAATAGGCGGTAGTGTAATACCAAACATTCCAAGAATGAAGCAAACTAAGAAATAGCAAATCACTAATTCAATTACTGATTTTAATGATTGACCAAGTAGTTTTAATACTAATGCAACTACTAATACAATTACTAGATTTGTGGGAACTGCTCCTACCCACTGATATATATTTTGAAACAATGCATTTAACATCTTATCATCTCCCTAAAATAGAAATTAAAATTAAAATATTACTTACGCATACAAAAGGAACTCTTTCCTCTGTGACAAACCTATAAAACAGAACTAGCCCTACAATAAATAACCAGAAACCACTGCCAGCGTATAAAATAGCCCAAACAGTTAATAGAATGAATGCTCCATCTATTGGCTTTCCTAATCCATCCATGAGAAGATAGAATAGACTAATAATAAATGCAAATACATTACTATTCGTAATATACCAACTCATCGCAAAGAGATAAATAAGTCCAAGTAAGGTATTTATCTTTCTCTCTCTATAGTCTTGATATGCTAATACAAGACCACTAATAACTAAGAATATCTTTAATATCATGATTATGTTTCCCCAATCTCACCAAAATTTCTACAGATTCTCCTACTTTTGCATCCCAAATCTTGTACATTGTTTCTCTTTCTGCCTCATTATCATAGTATTGGTAGGAGGCTACATATTTAAGAAGTCCTGTTTCCAATCTATATTGATACTTTTTGTAGAACTCTTCGCACATCTGATATACCACTGCATCAATTTTAGGAGAAGAATTAATCTTGATATAGAAATCTGCTACTTTTCTTGGGCAGTTTAGATATACCTTTTCTACTTCCATACCAAACTCACTCTCTACTGCCCATCGGTACATTGTCATCTGCGGAAGATAACCCTTGAAATTATTTGCTTTTTCTACTGTAGGTGAACCCGTCTTGTAATCAATTAAGAAAATCTTATCATCTCGATAGTCAATTCTATCCACAATGTACTTTAACTTCATCGGTAATTCTTTTCCTAATGACTTTACAAAGATATTTGCTTTATTCTTATGCTCTGTTAGACACTCTAATTTATTATCATCGAGTTCTCCACCTAAATAATCTTTATGTCGCTTGAAATAAAATTCCACATATTGTGTTACTTTTGAAATATTATTATCATCACAGACTTCTTTTGTGATTTCTAATGCTTTCTCACGAGTTCTTTCGCCTTTTGGTAACTTATAATACAATTCCATGACCTTATGAAATGTTACACCTACAGTATTTGTAGCCCCAGTATCATATATCTGATGAATTAAATTGCCAACTGGATTTGCATTGAAAGCAGTCATAAAAGTAGGAGAGAAATAATCTGTATTATACTTTCTATACAAGTGTTCTACATTCTTCCCATATTCTTCTGTGATGAAGTCTGTCTGATAATGTTCTCTTAATCTATCTATGCACTCTTTCATATCTGCAAAAAGAGGAATTGTATTCCATTCATCTCTATTATTTACCTTTTCAATCTTTGTTACTAAATAATCTATGTTATCTATCGTCTTAATTTCCATATTCTTACCTCACAAATTTTCACTATTATCTTAGCACAATGAATGAGCATTTGTCAAGAAAGAACAAGAAAAAGAGGTAGATTTCTCCACCTCTCTTCTTTACTACTTACCTTTTCTAGCAAGCATCTTTGTTTCAGACTTACGAATCTGCCCATCGATTTTTTCCACACAGTCAATCAATGCAATTTCATAGTTCTCATCTTCACTTTCAGCATACCAATCAAGCAACTTAATCTGAACACGATGAATGTGATTCTTAAAGTTGTGTGCGATTAGGATTGGAGTATCTTCCTTAATGAAAGTTTTATGATTACCCAATCGGCGAACTTTCTTCTCATTTAAAACCTTAACTGTTTCATTGTAGAAACCAACTCTACTTGTGCCAAATTCAATTACCATATTTTCTCTCCTTTGAAATTTGAATGTTGTTGATTAAACACCTAGCATTTTCTTCATTTTATCTACATCAATACTAAGTGTCTTTTCTTCTTTAATTTGTGCCTTTGCTATCTCTGTAAGAATATCTAAATGTAAAGTATTATCTTTCCCATCTACCCAATTGTGTAATACTTCTTTCAATTCAGCAATATGAATAGGTTTTGTAGTAGAATGATACCACTCACCATCTTTCACAATGGAAATAGGTGTTTTCCCTACAATACACACTAGACCATCAATACTATCTATTTCTATCCCCCTTTGATTAAATACTTTCTTCCAAATAGGAACAGAAGAATGAACCTCTAATATCTCTTTTCCCTTAGCAGTTTCATAAATAGATTGACCCTCAATAGCAAGTTCCTGATTAGGTTTAACTTTAATATTCTTAGCATCTAAAATAAGTATATTCTTACCATAAACAAGAAGAACATCAGTATCTGGAATATAATCAAGATTATTATTCTCTTGTTCATAAGAAAGACTAGCAAAGGCAATAACACCCTCTAACTTATCATCATACTGTAATAATCTCGATAGATAATCACATAACATTGTTTCTCCATCTATTCCAGCTTTCGTTAATTGAATCTGTGTTTCTAATTCTACATCATCAATCTGCCAATCTGTAATAGAATACTCTTTTCCACTCTTTTGTTCTTCTAAGTGTTGAAGAGTTTTCTTTAAACCTAGTGCAGGATTCCCAATTACAAAGTTACCCCCACGGATATAGTTTCTAACAGAGATTGCTAATGATTTATCTTCTTCTCTAATATTACTTTGGTCTAACTTCAAGATATTCTCCTTTCTCTTAAAGAGTTAGGAGAGACAACAATTACTTGTTATCTCTCTTTTTCTTCTTTGCAAATAGACTACCAAGACCTAGTAGTGATAAACCACCTAAGCCTAAGAATAGTCTAGAATCATTCGTTACACCAGTAGGAACATCATTCTTCTTTTCGAAGATATGAACAACATCACCATCTTGTGTTGTTTCTGTTCTGACTAGCTTGTAGCCAGTGAATGAACCACTATCCTGTACTCCCTTTTCAGTTGGTTTTAGTGTTGTTCCATCAACTGTTTTCCAAGATGTGTTTACTTGTCTATAGATGTGCTTGATAACACCTTCAGCAATGTTTGGTTCAGTGTTTCTATAAACATATCCAGAAATCGGTTTCTGGTTCTTCTGACCATCTTCTTTAGGTGAAATTTCATGACCATCTTCATCAACAAAGATAGTATGTAAGAGTCTATAAATATGAGTTACATTACCCTTATCATCCGTTTCTGTCTTTGTATAACTGTAGTCATAAATAGGTTTCTCAGGATGTGTTCCCTTTTCTGTAGGAGATAATTCACTTCTATCTGTATCTTTTACATAAGAAGTCTTTACTTGGCGGAATACATAAGTAACATTGTCCTTATCATCCTTCTTAGTTTCTACATAGTAGTATTCAGGAATTGCATCTCCGATTTCTACTGTCTTAGAACCCTTAACAGGTGTCTTTAACTCTTTACCATCTTCATCAACCCACTTCGTAGTATATTGACGGAAGATATGAGTAACATTGCCATCTTCATCTGTTGTAGACTTAACAAAGGCATAGTTATCAATATCCCCATGCTCCTTAGTAGTGTTATCAGTAACTTTATCCTTCAATACATTGCCATCTTCATCTACCCAGTTTGTATCATACTGAACAATCAATGTTCTCTTATAACGAACTCTTACTGTAGATACCTCAGCAGGTGCATTTGTAGGAGCTACAGGGCTTGCCATACTAGGCTCTGTTGGTGCAGTAGGAGTAACAATAGGATGTAATGTAGGTGCTTCTGGTGCTACTGGTTGAGCCAATGGAGTAGGAACTATTTCATAAGTAGGCTCAGCTGGAACATCTTCATAATGAGGTGTAGGGATTGCAGTAACATCAAAGTTTGTAGGAGGTGTAGGTGGTTCTTTAAATCTAACATATTTTGTATTCAAAGAAATTCCTCCACCAGCACCAGACCAAGAAGCAGTTAGAGAAGAACCAGTAAATGCTCCAATACCCATCGCTAATGGGGTAGAATCATTCTTACCATCTAATGTAGTTGGTTGGTTTGCCATAACAGTAAAGTTAGCATTTGCTAATGTTTGATTACCAACCAAAGTTGCACCATTTTCTGTTGCATTTGTTACAGAGTTATATCCATGTGTACCCTCTTGAACACCCGCAGAAACATCAGACGGAGCGATAGGAACAATCATTTTAACCTTATCATTAGATTCGATTCTCATAGATTCTCCAGCTTCCATATCAACCATCTCAAACATTCTTACTAGCTTAATTGGTTGACCGGTAGCCTCATCGTAGAAATCATATTTTGCTCGAACTTCTTCTCCAAATCCACCTAACATTGTATTCTGATATGTCCAAGTAGCAGATGGGAAATCAGCCTTCCACTTACTTACAGAAACATGAGCGGAAATCGTTTTTCCACTTTCAGTTGTTCCTAAGTTATGCAAGTCAAACTTTAAGAAGTTATCTACTACCCCAGTCCCAGAAATTTTATAGTTATGACCATAACTATCTGTGTAGTCTGTAACACGTGGGTCACGATATGTTACATTCATTGTAGTATTGCTATTGATACCAATATTACCTAATGAATAATCATAGCCCAATTCTTCTAACTTATCTTTGTCATACATTGTATAAACATTTGCAAAATACTTAATTGGGTCTGCTCCACCATAGTTATGGAAGTCCATTTGAGCAGGAGGAAGAGTTCTCATAATCGCTGATTGATTTGCCGCAATCCACCAATTCTTATATGGAGTATTCTCTCCTTTATCATGGCTCTTATAAGCATCATCGTACGTACCACGCAATACCAAACCCTCATCTGATAAATCAATTATCTTAGGGTTATTTGCGATAAAATCTTCATACTCTGTGTTTTCTTGTTCATAAACATCTACAAGGTGTTGATGTGCTTTCTTAGCATCTGCTACCTGCTTATCGTAGTTATCTTTGATTTGCTTGTTGCTTGCAGTAATTCTAGCTACATCATTCTGCCAGTTTGTTTTCTTTGTTTCATTACGATTCGTAGCATCTGTAATTTCTTGATTACGCTGATTATATGCCGCTAAGTCAGTATCGTATTGCTGTTTCTTAGTATTATAGTCATCAGTCATTCTCTGATTTTCTTGCTTTAATTCTTCATTATGAGCAACATCTGCATCATATTGAGCCTTTTGAGCAGAATAGATAGTCCACAATTCATCATAAGTAATCTTATCTTGCTTATACTTCTCTACTGCCTCATCATATTCTTTCTTCTTCTGTGCATACTCAGCTAACTTTGCATTTACTTCTGTGTTAGTTGTTTCTAACTGAACCTTTTGTTCCTCTTCCTTTTGCTTAGCCTCTTCTACTGTATGCACTGTTACAGGCTCATCTTCCACAATCTCCAACTTTGGATTATCGTGCTTTAACTGTTCTACGAATGCCAAAAAGTCTTGGTTCGTAATGTCCTTTGTTTTAGTCTCGGCAAAGGCAACGAGTGGGTTTAGCAACTGTGAACTAAGCAACCCAATAGTTAATAGTTTTCTTAATTTCAATTTAATCTTCTCCTATCTTCTTCTCAAACTAGTTCCACAATTTAAAATATTTGCATTTTGGAACTGTTCGATACTCATATCATTAACATCCTTACAATCTCCATAGGACTTATAGTCTATCTCTTTGATACACTTGCCATGGATTTTCTTTTTTAACTTTTCTCTTGCATTCTTTCCGCGTTCATCGTTATCTAATGCTAGAATAATGGTTCTCTGTGGAAGTTGTTCAATCATCTTTATTTGTTCACTAGAACCTAGACCATTCAAAGCAATCGCATATTTGCCACAAACCCAAATAAATAAAGCATCTAATATAGATTCACAGATATATACTTCATTGGTCGTTACCTTAGATAATTCATATATACCATACAAAGGTTTCTCTACATTTTCAGGGTAGTGGAAATACTTCTTTTCAACAGAGCGTTTCGCAAAGAAAAGTATATTACCAGATATATCTTTTACTGGAAAAGTAATACATTTCGTATTCTCATCATACCCAATATCAAACATATTTATAATATCATCTGTTAGTTTTCTCTGATACATATATGGATGTCTTTTCTTAAAATAAGGTAAGACATCCTTACTTACATAATTTTGCTTTTCTTTATCTCTACTCAAATCTAAGGAAATCTCTCTTCCAGAATAAGTACTAGAGTCAAAGTTATCTCGTAACCACTGTTCTCCATCTTCTCCAATACACTGTGTAATCAGTTCAGATAAAGACTTTACAGCACCACAAGTAAAACAGTGACATACACTACCATCTTCTTTAATCCCCATAGATGGTGATTGTTCTCTGCCATCCTTATGAAAAGGACATTGAACCATATAGTATCTGCCACTGTGTTTTGGTTCTTTTGATAAGTAGTGTCTATTTCTATTGTTGATGTCTTGTCTTAATCTAGATAAAACTGTTTTCACATCTACACTAGTTCCTAAGTTCTCAATAGTCATAGATATCCTACCTTTCCAAAAGTTCATCTAATTTTTCTGTATCATTATTTTCTGCCATTATCTCTAAACTATACATTAAATCCTCAAAGATATTATTTAGCACCGTCCCATCTATGTTAGTCATATAGTTTCTACTGGCTAATAGCTCTTTAGCCTCATCACAAGCCTCTTTTGAATATAAGGCTACTACAGATAGAGAATCGCCGTCCACATCCGCTTGAAGCGAGGCAAAGACAATAGGGTTTAATTGGAACACATACTTATCTTTATCTAAATCACTGAATTGAGGTATCATTCCTAATGTAGAACCTGCTCCAATTGTGGGCATACGATTCAATAAACAGTAATATTCATTATCTCTTAATTCTTTATTTACTGCTTGAACATCTGTTACTCCACGTTTTGTGTGTTTAGAATACAAATAAGGATATAGATACTCAATAAAGTAACTACCAATCATCACAACATCTTCTGGTAAATCAAAGTTATTTGTAATAACTGCTCTACACATACCATCAATCGGATGACCTTTTAACTCTAATTGGATATTACTCTTCTTTCCTGTCTGTATCATACGAATGATTTCTTCATAAATATCAAACAGATTTTCTATTACTCTCTTTTTGATTGTTAGTTCATACCACACATCTTTAATATTTGCTTCAAAATAAGTATCAAATCTCTTCTTTAAGCGAATAATATTGATATATGCCTGGTTAATCTTACTTAGAGTGTGTTTTCCATATCTATCTTTAATAATTGGTCTATTATATGGATGAGATACATAAATCTTGTGTTGTATATTTTTCTCATACTCCTCTAAAGAAGTACCAAATAGTTCAAGACATGCCTCGTAACCAATCAATACTTTAGATGTATCATACTTGGTTAAATCCTCTGAAACATCAAACTTATGGTATTCCCCATCATAGACAAAACCATTATAGTGTAAAATATCTCTAAATACCTTATCTTTATTTGTTAAAGACCACATAGGAATATCTAATGTAGGAAAATTAATATATCCATAAGGTAATTCATCTGAATATCTATTATCTACTCTAGGAAATATATCTGTACTAAAGATACCACAATCATCAAATAGAAAGTTTCCTTTTCTATCTACTACTTGATTATTTTTAAATAATCTTGAGGAAGTAACCTCAGCAAAGATATTATCCTCAATCTGTAACTTCTGAATCTTCACGGTTATCCACCTCCTCAAAATCAATGTCATACCCAAGAACTCTAAAATTATCTACCATATTAAGATGTATCTTATCAATATGTGGTAACTCTCTTGTTTCTTGAATTAAATAAGAATTACACTTAGTTCTAGTACCTCTAGCATCTAATTCTTTCATGATTGCAGAACAACCGTTTGCCGCCAAGTGCAATAATTCCATTTCTCCAAATCTTAAACCGGTCTGAGAAATATGAGTAACAGCATGATGATGAATACGCATAATGTTATTTAACCCTAGTGGGATTCTCATTTGCTCTCCATTAAACTCTACAATAGAATCTTCTGCATATTGGTTCATCTCTTCTTGATACTTTTCTACTGCAATAGATGCAAAGTCTTCTCCCTGCTTAAACTCTATTCCACTCGCTAATGCCCAAGCCTCAAAGATTTGTCCTAATGATACGCGTCTATTTGTACTAAAACCAGAAATAATAATCTCTAATGGCCCTTCTTCCATATTACCCACTTTGTGTAGTAATCTAGGCATTTTATCGTCAGGTAAGATTAATCCAACTGTACCTTTTGCACCATGTAGGTTAGTAATCTTATCACCTAATTTAAAAGGAACTTCCCAAGATACAAATACTCGTACCATATCTTCAATATATTCTACCTTATCAACCTTTATGTTTTCAAAGGATTCTACAATAACAGGATTGCAAGTAAACAACTTAGTTATCTTACCATACATCAAATCTCTATATTCTTTGCTATTCTTTTCTATATAAAAGATTTCACTATCAAAAGTTCTTAATCTCTTTGCAAAACTCTCAGAGATAATGATACTGTCTGCATAAGAGAATCCATCTAAATCACAGAACCCAACTCTAGCAAGAATGCGATGTGACATTTCATCTTGTTCTTCCTTTAAAGGAACAGATTGAGAAGTAAGTTTAGCATTCATCATAATTCTCTTTGCCTTGTCATTATTACAGAATGGAGCGTGAGATAAACAAGATAGTCTAATCTTTTGTGGATTGCCATAATACTCAAAGAAGTTCTTTTCTTTTTGACCATCTTCTTTGATATATAGCATTCCATGTCTTACACCAATATTATCTAATAGTAATCTCTGTCTACCTGCCTCACCAGACGTTACAGTTCTAAAGCTATCAAAGATACCAATTGTATCTGTATAAGTAAAAGCAGGTTTAAAATCACCTTCAGCATTATAGATGTTACATACTGTTCTAAAACTCTCCAATGCCTCTATCTTTGTGTGAGCGTCTACTAAAGCACCCTCTAGCATTTGCCCACCCTCACTATATATCTTAGCTTGATGTACGATTAACTGGTTAATACCGAGCAAAGTCTTAGTAGTTGGCTTAGCAAACTTATGACTATTGAAGATAATATTCTCAAAGTACTCTAATCTCATGTATTTAAACTTAAAGGCACTTTCATTAGGAATAATTGGCAAGTTCTTCATTGCCTCTTTAAAGTTATCTACAGTTAATTCATCTTTAACAAACGCTTGTAACAAACACTTGCTACGATAGGATAAATGACCATTGAATATTACTTCTGTATCTGGTTCAAAGGTGGCTTTCTTTGCGGTTACGATAAACTCATCTGTATCTATTTTATAAGTCCAACCCTCACCACTAATAGTGTTTTCATCTGTTTTACCAATTAAAGAATAGAAATCTCTAAGGGCAGTAATTCTTGGAACATAATGAACATAATTCACAATCCAAGATAATCCAATAGAAGGAGTAGGGATAGCACCAATCTTAAATAGCTTATATGTATTCTTATACTCATATTCTGCATAAATATCAATACACATATTATGAATATTTAACTTTAACTGATAACTGTTTTCTTTTCTCTTTGCTACATCCTTATCCAACTTATCTGAACACAGTTTCTTAGCCAATTTACATGGATTGTTAGTATTCCAATATTTTTCACAAGAAAGGGAAATACTATCCTGTAAAACATCAAAAGGTAGGGTTTCATCAATAGGTTCAACCCCAAACAATTTGATATTCTGCTTTTTCCAATAGCTACATTCTTGTTTGTAAAGTTCTGGGATATTCACTAGATACTACCTACCTTTCTTGCATTTAATTATGTGACTGTTCTCTTGCGAGATTCGCTTGGTCTACCATGCCAATGACCATCTTCGGTAGGTATGCTCGTACTACATCATGTGTATATAAGAATAAACGACAGAAGTTCTCATAGTCCATTCCTACACTAATCTTAGTATCTGGTTCACCATCTGGCATAATAGCACCAGTTTCTGTTACCTTACCATTTCCAATAGATGTATTTAAGTATAATCTATTCTTATAGGATGCTACATACATCTTTCTTGATTCTGGTTTTCCATCACGATTCTTAGACTTTGGTACACCATTAATAACAATCTGGTATCCTTTATCTTGAACCATCTTAAATAGTCTGCCAGTTGCAATATCATTCGCAATCAAAGAAATCGTAGCGAAATCTACATAAATGTCAATATTCTTCTTTGTTTCATACTCAAAAGCTCTGAAATGTACCTTTTCAATTCCAAAGCTATCTAAGTATGTTGAAATAACCTGCTTATTAGTACTTACTTCATAAATCTTATGCTTATCAAATTCTGACGTACGTTTCATAATTAAAAACTCTCCTCGCTTTTGACACTCTGCTCGTCTATCTAGGGCATAGCCCTGTTCTAAAGCCAAGCAGGTTCTTGGGAACGTTCAGGTTACTCTCACTCTTGCGAGTTACCATCTCCGAACTATTTTACCACGGTCGTGCCTTTCCGAAGTGCAAATTTAACAGCCTGCACTCAAGGCGTGATTCAATATATTCATACTTGCATTAACATCTCTATCGTGATGTGTACCACAATCAGGGCAAATCCACTCTCTTACCGAAAGTGAATTGACTATGTCTTTATGAACAGTTCCACAGCATGAGCAAATCTTTGAACTTGCATAGAATCTATCAACTTGAACAAATTTCTTATCATACCATAAACATTTGTATTGGATAAAGTTTACTAACTGTGTCCAACGCACATCAGCGATAGAGTATGCCATGTAGTGATTCTTCAACAAACTACTAACGTTCAAGTCTTCCATTGCGATAAGGTCATACTCCTCAACCAACTTTCGACTCAACTTATGGTTAAAGTCTTTGGCACAGTTGGAAACATGTTCATGTAACTTTGCCACCTTGTGCTGCTGCTTCTGATAATTCTTACACTCGTCAAGATTCAAATTTGCTCTCTCCAACTTGGTTCTCATCTTCGAGAGTTTATTTTGTTCCTCAGCGAGTTTATCTTTAAAAGCATACGCAAACTTTGGTCGTTCGTATCTAGTTCCATCACTACCGATAAGTAGGTCTAATAGACCTAAGTCAAAGCCAACATGTTTTCCAGTTTTAGAAAGTGGTTGTACTTCTGTTTCAATACAAATTGAAGCATAGTATTTTCCTGTTGGTGTCTTTTCAACAGTGAAGTTAAAAATCCTATACGCCTCTGGCATATCGAAACGTTCCGTCTTAATCTTGCCTAACTTTGGCAGTTTGATGTGCTTATTATCTACGACATCAGCACTACCATTATTCCATGGAGTTCTATAAGATTGTTTCTGACTATGTTTAGTTTTAAACTTAGGGAAGCCAAAATGACCTCTATTCCTAAAGAAGTTATCAAATGCTGAGTTTAAATCTCTAACACCCTGTTGAAGTGCTTTAGAGTCAACTTCTTTTAGAAACTCATTTTCTTCTTTCAGTGAAACTAGGTTTGTGATACGTTCGTTTTTGGAAGGAAAGTGTTGTGTTTGCTCGTATGACTGTTTACAGTCAGCGAGTGTTTGATTATGTACAAAACGCACACAACCAAAAGTCTTGCTGAACAAGACTTCCTGTTCTTCAGTTGGATAGAGTCTGACTCTTATACCTTTTTGAACTGTGGTCATACAATCACTCCTTTCCTTGGTTTAAAATATACTCACGTACTACTTCTTTGGAAATATTTCCAACTATTGAAACAAAGTACCCACGAGTCCACAATCTATGTTTGTGGTAGAACTTCCTCATTTCATCTGGATATAGTTTTCACACGAGATACGTTGTTCTCGACTTTAGTTTGTTTGTCAAAATAGAGATGTTCGTGTTTGGAACTGTTTCAACCAGCAGGTGAATATGTTCTTTGTCTGATTCTAAAAAATGAATTACACACCTAGAATTGGTAGCACTGATTAGAATCCTCTTAATTATATCACTTAGCAGTGGGTTTGTAAATACGTTACATCGAAATTTACAGACAAAGATTATGTGAAATTGAAGAAGATGCTTTGCGTGTGATGCTGTTTTGTAGTCGTTTAGCATATCTTTAAAATAGCATACGAAACTAGAAGAGTCAATACACTCTTATATCTGTCCATCTAAAGCCAAGCAGTTTTACGAGCAATTATAGTATACCCACCAAGGAAAGTCAATACTTTCATGAAAATATTTTCAAAAACTAAAATACATCTGTGAAGTCCTGAGAGTCATTAAATTGACCTGTTAGTTCTCCACTTATCTTAGCATCATATTCATCTAAACCACTATGTTTATTAGGCTTATATTGGAAGAAACCTCTATCAACATCCCAATCCCATAATAGTTTACTTCCTACTCTACCATTACGTTGCTTTAAAATATCTAATTCTAAAGAGTTCCCAATCTTAATCATAGAGAATACCTTTGTAGCGTTATGAGCAATACCATCACTATCTCTGATTGTTTCTAGGGTAGGTGCAGTAATTACATCTGCATCTTTATTAATCGCTTCACGATTTGCTTGTACAACTCCAATAATAGGAACTGGTAGGTCAACGGTAATTTCCATCAAATCTTCACAGATTTCCTTTAAAGCCTCTGTTGTCTTTTCATTACGTTTGCCACGTTCATTCTTCATATAAGTAAGACCATCAATAACAACAAAGTTTAACTTATTTTCTATAATCCAACTCTTTACTGCTGAGGCTGTAGTGTTCTTACCAAAGTTCTTTGGAGTAGCAACCAAGAATTTATTTTTATGTTCTCTTAATTTCTCCAAGTAAATCTTGTATCGTTCTAATTCATCATCAACTTGAACAGCATTTACTAGCATACTATTACTAAAGTTCATGTACATTGTATCAAAACGATAGCCAATAGATTCAGCACTCATTTCAGGGGAGAAATAACCAACGTTATACCCTTGTTCCCATACAGAGATAGCCATTTTCTGACTTATCCAGGATTTACCTTGGTTAGTTCTAGCAAATAGTACAATAAACTCTTCCTTACGCTGAATACCACCTGTAATCATGTCTAACTCTTCTAGGCCTGACTTAAAGAAGTATTTATCTCTGTTCTTTGCTTTGTCAATCAAGGTTTCATAACGTTTCTCACCAGATTGAATAATATCTTCACCAGTAACACCATAAGTGATTGGGAGTGTTTCTAATTGCTTTAAGAAATAAGATACACCTAAATTACTATCTTCTTGTACCTTTTTACTTCCTTCCTGAAGAATAGGTACAACCATATTATATAATCTAGACTCTTTTAACTTACTAATCAAATAGTCATCGGATTCACCAACATTAAGAAGATTAAACTTAGGAAACTCATTTAAAAAAGTTTCTAAATCAGGTATTTTATCATACTTATCATAGTGGTTCTTGATAAATCTAAACTCTGCTGTATAAGAAGGAAAGAAGTCCTCTGTAAGCCAACTACCTGCAATAAGTTGATAGTCCTTATCAGATAATATTTTATTCAGATACTGTAATTCAATCATATCTTATCTTCCTTTCCTTACAACTCTATTCCACGAGCATCTTTACCTGTCAACACTGCTACGATAGATGTGTTATATACTCTACTAGCTAGTCTAGCCCCAAGCACTCTAATCAACTCATCTTTTGTAACCACATTGCTTGTATAGATGTTTGTTTTTCTATTATTGATACGAGCATCAATTAAAATCAATAATTGGTTATACTCATAGTCTGTTAATGTCGATGTAGCAATATCATCCCAAATAACAACATCACAATTCTTTATGTTCTCAATATATTCTTCTGATAAAGGATTGTTGAAGTTCTTTAACTGACATAATAAGGTAGGAACGTGAATAAACATTCCATTCACTTCATTCCCTGCCATACTCCACATCTTATCAAAATAACTTAATAACATCTTGATTGCCCATGATGTTTTTCCTGTTCCACTTTCAATAGAACTAAGAAAGATACTATAACCATGAGTAATATATTTATCTATCTTTCTCTGGATATCCTTTAATTTCCCAAAGGTTATTTTATCTTCAGGAGTAGTAGGAACTAACTTCTTTGGATACCACTGTGCTTTTGGAAGTCCAGAACGCTCTAACATATCACACATGGTACGATAGCGAACACAATTATGACAATCTAATTTACAGATATCTTTATACCAGCACTTATCATTTCTTTCCATAAATTAGAACGTCTCCTTGGTAGACTTAATATCTTCGAGTTCTTCCTTTGTAAATGATGAACTAGAAATATTATCTCTACTTGTAAATGTCCTTGTTGCTCTATATGGATAGAATTTTGCCCATTGTCTATCAATACTCTGTTGTATACTACCAAGTACATTATCCTGACAATCCTCTAAGGAATCAAGTGCAAGTCTTATTTGATATGCACTAGTAATCTTATGGAACTTAGAACCTGTCTTAGGATTTAATCTCAGACTAAAATAGTCTACCAATAGCTTGCGTTCATCTTCATTGCTTGCAACTTCTCTAACCATATCAAGCATTGTATCAAAAAGGTTTTTATTTTTCTTTGGCTTTGCAAGAGTTTTCTTTGGTTCTTCTAGGAATGGAAATTCTTCTTCGTTTACTTCTTCTGCCTGTGATATTGGTGTTATTAAAAGCATATAATCTCCACCACGAGTAATACGAATATACCCATGTTCTAATAGTTCTTTGAATGATTCTTCATCTTCTACATTGATTTCAGACATCATACAGGCATAATACCCTTTTGCTCTAAGAGAAATGGAAGTATCTTCTAAAATTCTCTTTGGAATCGTTGTAAATGTTTTATGTTTCTGTATCTTCATACTTCTCTATCTCCTACTCTGTCCCGTTGTTCCACTTTAATAACTCTCTAAGGACATGACTTCGCATATTATGAACACCTACATCTGGTGAGATATTATAGTTCTTCATATCCTTAATAATGTTTCGATTTTCTGTAATATAAAAGGTAGCATTCTTTTCTCTTCGGTTCTTAATGTATCTCTTATAGAACCCAATAAAATTATTATTTCTATCTGGGTCAAACATCTCAATCGCTTGTCGAAAAAGAATGTATCTATCTTCCATATCTGCAACATCTGTATACCCAATATATTTAAGTCTTTCCCAAACATATAAAAAATCTTTTCTTTTAATTGCCTGTAAAATCTCAAATTGTCCATTGTTGCTCACAGAAAATACCTCCTACTTATCAGTCGAGGGGAATGGAATTGCACCACCGTTTCTGTTCACCATTGAACAGTGTGTTTCTACTTATCACTACCACTCGAAGTTAGGGCTATTTTCCAAGCCCTATTGTATCATTTTTATTGTTCAAAGTCAATTAATTTTCGGTTAGAAATTCCAGATATTCTTTTGAAAAATCTTGTAATACATCATCATTTGATGTGTCTGGCTTTAAATCTTTTCCTAGTTTCTTTAATTCTACCCCAGTTACTACATGTTTTACTTTCAAATCAGCATCTGGTGGAATCATTAAATCTTCACGAAGTTTTTCTCTTACTTTACTATGTTTCTCTCTAAACTCTTTCTTAGATACTAGTTTTGAGTACTTCGGAAGTTCATCTTTCACAAAAGCCTTTAATCTCTCATTACAGATAGTGTAACCAATTACAGCCTCTTGAAGAGAGAAAGAACGATTAGGAATAAAGTCACACTTAGACATTGTGAAGTCATCGTTTGTGTCTGTTACAGATTGAGTATCAAATTCATCTAAATGTGAATCTCGATAGGCTTTCCAACGTTCATCTAATTCAATCAAACGATTTACATACTTAGTTTTTAACTTATCAGATGCCTCATTATCAATGACTTCCTTTGTTACTTCTTTAGTATATATATGACCAGTATCTAATTTTAAAATTAACTGCTTAAAATATTCTTTTCCAACACTATACACTCTGTACCAATAGAATGGTGTTAGTTTTTCGTTACAGTAGTACTTTGTTGGTAAGTTCTCTAAATTTAATCCTTTTTGCATATTTTCTCCAAATAGATGTATAAGAGAGATTTGATATAAGCATTTCCACACTTGAAACGTATCACAGACTTGACATCGTATCCAGAAGAAACTAACTCCTCTATAAAGCCTTCAAAATACGACTCTGTGATATAGGTTAGTCCATCTGGTAATACAACTGTGTTTTGCTTATTATAATCAATCTTATCTTTAATTAAGTTCCACGCAAACCTACCATCGGCTCTCCCACCCAAGTAGGCTCTATTAACATCTAATTCTATCATCGAACGTAAATATCAATTCTATCCCCACGAAGTACTGGGATATACTCTTTATGAGATTTTAAGAAATAATACTTATTGTATTCTAACTTGCTCCAATATACCATTTCTTCTTCATTATTCTCATCAAAGAGAGCAACCTTACTATCCTTTGATAACAATTCAGCTACCAAACAATTACTATCATTGTCATAGTAGTAATCAGTGTTTTCATCTTTAAGGATAGAGTATCTCTTATAATATCCACAATACTGTAGTACATCTAATACTCTTTGTGTATCTAACTGATTAAAACTTAATGCGATTTCTTTTGTTTGATGACACACTAACTTTGGTTCAGTCCCTAAAAAGAACTTCAAATAAATGTTTCTAGGAATCTGAAACTTCTCTGTACCAAGAGCAGGAATACTTACTAAAGCATAAGGATTTACATTTCCGGCAGGTGTAACACAAGTTTGACCTGTTTCCCCATCCTTATAAAAGCTGATAGGAATCTCCCAGAATAAATTACAGTTTGGGAAGAAACATCTATGTCTAGCCATAAATCTCTCAAATCTTACTTGTCTAGGATTCTCTGATTGCTTTAGTGTTAGTTCCATAAAGGCATTACCAGTTTCATCACAAATCATTTTAGCTTGTGATAGAGTATTGATATGTACCTTTGTTTCCTTTTCATAGAATTTTCTATTCACTAATAAAGCAAAGAATAAATATTTAACTTCGCTATATAGCATTGGTACTTTAAACTCATCTGCCATTGTTAAGGCAAATATTGTATTACGATACACATTATCTGTGATTTCATCATTAAAGATAATTTCGCTTAACATTAATGAATCTAAATTCTTAAATTTTGCTTGAAGAGATAAATCTTCTTCTAAGCGATTGTAATACTTTTCATTGCTAATGTGGGAGCTTTTTAATTTATACATGAATCTCTTGGTTAAACATCTTTCTTGTGTTTTCTAATCTCTCTAAATCTTCCTTACTTAATTCATTGTTCTTTAATTTTTCGTGGTACTCGGATTGAGCAATGTCAATCTTCACTGTTTCTTCTAAAGTCATGTTTTCCCTTTCTTTTAAAATTCTGTGAAAATGGCTTTTACGATGTCATTTCCACTTGTTTTATACTCTCTATTTTCTGTAGAGTATATATCTATCCCCATAGACCATTTTGATGGGGTAAATAACGTTCCAGTATCTTCTAGACGATTAAAGATATAAATATCATCATCCGATATAGTTCCAAAAGTATAATTGGGTTTAATATAAATCAATCTCTGAGAAAAAGTATCTGGTAAATACTGTTCTCTTGTTTCTTTAGCCACCTGTAACATTCTCTTCTTTAACTCACCTTTAGAGATAGTTAAATGAGTAGTTGTAAATCCATCTACTTCCAAGACGTTATAAGACTGACCTTTTTCTCTTTCTCCAATGATATAAACTCGATATATCTTATCCACTACACATAGGAACGTTGGTCTTTTGAATCTATCTAAATAAAATAACTCTAAATGTGGGGTAGCTACCCACTGTCTTTCCTCAGATAGGATATGAGATAACTCTAAGGCATTTCTTACTGCCTCACTATTACCACTCACATATAATAGTCCTTCGATTACATCTTTTGTTCTCAAATACTAATCACCAAGTTTCCCAATTATAAATGTTCTATCTTTAAAAAATCCACCTAACGCACCGACTCGGTCCACATCATTAAAGGCTACTTTAGCACTAAAAAGACCACACTTAAAAATACACTCTCGATTGTGTTTGTATGGAAAACTAAATTCATAGATTTCCTCTGCATTGTCTGGGTTAAACAAAGTAATAGAATTTACACTATATTCCTTTGCTACTTCATATAAGTAAATTATATAGTCTTTAATTACATAATCTAGTTGTTGCTTAGGCATTTCCTTACAATCCAATTTTAACATAAAGGCATGTGATAAGTGTATATCATTGTGAGCAACTTTTTAATTTGATAACACTGTTCCTTGATTTGTTTATACTCTTTACTTCGTTTATTTGTTTCCTTTAATAATGCTCTTAAATCATTATCCATTGAATACAGAACCTTACCTAACGGTTTATATTGCATACTGTGTAAAGCAATTCTATTTACTACTAGAGAACCATCTGTCCCAGTATTATGCTTTACTTCTTTTTCTAAATATTGCTTAATCGTCATAATTATTCTCTCTCACTTCCACGCAAGAGTTCCAAGAATAATTGAAAGTCTTTTTCTTCTAAAATGTAGTAGTTTCCTGAATTATCCCCAAAATTGAATGAGATTACACTGTGTTCTTTTCTCATAAAGTGACACTCTTCTCTATTCTTTTCAATCCAATCTTTCTTGATACTGAAGGATTTCTTTGGTTCGATACATGTTTTACACTCTATTAACATGGAAACATCTTTAACATCGACATCTCCCTTATGCCACATGGTAGCACCACTGTTTTTAACAGTAGCACCACCAGTAACATTAGCCACATTCTTTTCTTGTTTAGAAGAGTAATATCTCGTAGGTTTCTTGGAATTATCTTGGGGAGTGATTTTTCTTGAATGTAATTCTATCAAGAAATGCTATCCTCCATTTCCAATTTTTCCATTTCTTCCTTAAATGCCTTGGCTTCCTTTGAATTTGATTCGGATAATTGTTTTTCTTGCTCTAAGATAACAGATAAATCCTCATCCCCAAGTAATGAAATATCATCTCGACCAGACATGGCAGTACGTAAACGGTCTGCATATTTTTCTGTAAACTCTGAATGTTCTTCTAAGAACTCCATCAACTTATTCTTACCATTGAATTTTAATGGTTCTCCACTCTTTGTAGTTAAAACTTCCCCCGTTAATGGGTCTGTCAATGTTACCCAAGAGCCCCCATTAATATAACCAAAAGTAGTAGCAGTAGAGATTAAGTCCCCTAAATAATCCATGCCCTTATCATATAGGAATGTAATATATCCACCACCACGGTTAGTAGCACCTACACGGCTCTTTGTTGTACTGAATGAAATTCTGAATCCTACAGCATCCTTTGCCTTTGAATCGGAAATTTCTTCTCTCTTCTCATTGATAAACTTACGTGTACCAAAACGAATCTTAAAAGATGGAAAATAATCAAGTGCATATCCACATGGTTCTGTATATTTAACTGCACCTACTGGGTAAGGTAATTTTTCAACACGAACCTGATTAATAACTAATAAGATGTTATTTCTACGTGCTGTTAACATTGTCATCTTCTTAATAAACACACCTAACGGTTTAGCAATAGATGCTCTCATACCCTTATCAGTTGTAATAGGGCTATCCAATACCTCTCGTGGAATCAACATAGGAGCAGAATCTAAGACAATCATACCAACCCAATCTTGTCTTTCTAAGTCTACAAGCATATCAAATACTTCTTCTGCTGAGATACCATTTACATCTAATCGTGCAAATTTACCTTCTTCCATGCTCATCCCAGTCATCTTTTGAAGGAACTCTGTTTGCCCTAATAGCGTGTTCTCTGCATCTGCATAGATACATACCTTTGTAGGATTTTCTTTCTGGTATTGTGAAATCATACAACAAGCACCAAGTGTCTTACCACTATGATTTACTCCACTTGTTGTTACAATCTTTCCATAAGGCAATCCACCATACGTTGCATAGTCTGCTGAAATACTACCAAAACTTAATCTTCGTACTTTACCAATCTCATGCGATAATCTAACACTTCCCCACTCTTTATTGAGCTTGGAAGCATAGGCTAAATACCCATCTAAATCTTGGTTTGCTACTGCCAAATTCTTATTCGCCATCTCTTACCCCCTGTAACTTCTTTTCTGCACTTCTACTAATTAAAACACTATTTAAGGTATTAATTAGTCTATGTGCTTCATCTAGTTTAATTCCCATTAAATCTTTTACCATCTTATAGAGGGAATTAACTGCTTGTTTATCCATTGAATTAATAGTTGCTACACTATTCTTTTCTGCTTGTGTACCACTTGCAGTTGAATACTCTCTAGCATTCTTTTCCTTATACAATACAGATGCACAATCACTCATTAAAGCACTTTCTGCTGTATAATTACCAAAGAAATAACATTCAATAGATAATTTCATCATTGTTTGTCGTATTTCTTCATCTGACATAGAGTCTAACTTAGACATCTTCTTTACAATATCGTCAATCGGACCACTATACTTTGAAACCGCTTCCTTTGCCAGTGGTTTTAATTGAAGAAATACATGTTGGCATTCTTTTCTTGCTTGTTCAATTTCCATGTACTAGGTCTCCTCATAGATAGTATATCATGAGTATGTACAATTGTAAATAAAAAAGTGAAAACTTTTTCATGATTTTGAAAGACTTTCACTCTTTAAATGTTCTAAGATAATTGTGCCAAGAGGGTATAAAGTATGTTCTTCTAAAGCAGAAGAATTAAATGCTCCCTCACACGGTTTAAATAAGTAGTTACCATTTTCATCAGGAACAAAATCAGTAGAACCAAGAAGTACACCATTATTTGCAACTATCCACTCAATCCCACTATTATACAGAATTTCTAGTGGTTCTCCCATGGTAATTCTACCAACTTCTCTTTGAATTTTAGGAATTAAAGCGAGAACGAGAATAGAAATACCAATCTCAACATATCGAAGCATCTGAAAATAAGGCATTCCAGTAGAAAGAGTGAGAGGAACTGCTACAAGCACTCCATAGAATAGATGTTCCATATACTTAGGAGGAAAGGATATAATCTTTGTAGATGTTGGAAGAGATGTATATTTAAGATAATACACTTCTTTTCTAATCTTCTTTAGATTTTTAATTGTCTTTTTATTGTTCATATTATTCCCCTACTTCCTTACAGTTAAATGACATTAATTAGTTTCTTCCTCATACCAAATATCGTTGACAATCTCATCTGCACATCTTTCACTATCCTCTAAAGTACAAATCGTACAAGAGTAATCAGGGTGCATTAATAGGTGCTCTGTCTCGCTTATATGAGCCTTTTGAGCAGGGGTTAGACCATTATCGAACCATGTACCATCCTCATTAATTCTCTTTACGTAGACCACCTTAAAATCAATCTCAGGACACATCTGGAATAGATGATACTCACATAAGAATCTCATATCAGAAATAAAGAAATTTTCTTTATCACTCCCTAAGATTTGTTTTAAGACAATGCCACTATAATAATTATCATCTTTGTACAAACCATACTTTTCTTCATCTTCTTCTGCCTTAGCACTAAAGTACTCCTTTACAGGAGAAGATAGTTGTTGTAGGAAAGTTCTTCCTGCTACATCCTTTTTGCCATCCCAACCAAGCATTTTAGCCTGTTCTTTTAAATGTTTAGCAAAACTAACATGTTCACTGTTTGGTACTTTTTGCATTAGAAAGTTAACCATAGTATCTTTACCATGTTGAGCCTTACCAATAACTGCTATTACTATTTTCTTCTTTTTTACCATTACTAATTTTCTCACTACTTCGCCTTAATCTAAATATTCATCATCAAAACTCTTTGTTTCCATTTCTGTTTCGATATAATAGTCTAATTCATTCATGTTATCTGTGATTACGATATGCAACCCATCGTCTGTTTCGAAACTATATTGATATGTATTCTCATAAAACATACCAGAATCTATATCTTTAAACACAAAGCAGTATTTTTCACACACAATATTATCACTTAAAAATTCCATTGACTCAATATCCTTTTTACAAAGTTTTTCAAATACAGTTGTTGTTAGATTAAACTCACTGGTTACAGAATATATGGTATTGTACTTATTTGGAATAAATATCTTAAAGAAATGAACAGCATTCTCTTCCTTGTTGCTGAACCCTTGCGGAGTTTTAACAACAGATTTCTCTTTAATGATGTGTTTCAACTGTAGTTCCTGAATATCCTCTATTCCTAATGTGATGCTCTTATCATTATTATTCATGAAATTAAAGCGAATAGAAGTAATATCTAGATTGGTTGACTTATTTAATATTGTGAATAATTTACCATATTTCACAAGAACATCTTCCCAATCATCCCCAATATACAACTTATTTAACGTTGGAACATTTTCTAACAAGTACTCAAAGTCGCTATATTTCCATGCTTCATTAAGTTGTCCGAACAGTAGAAAAGGAACTTTCCTAAACAGAAAATCATTTTTACAATATGGAGAATTATCATACCCAAAACAAGGCTCATATACCTGTGTGGATAATGGGAAAGCAATCTCTATAGTATCAGTATAGAATTTATCATATACACATCCTGCATTATGTTCGTATGGGGTATCATTCCAATCATCCCCAAAAATACCCTCAACTGTTTCACCTAGATATAGTTTAACGATGTTACCAAACAACTCAAAATCCAAAATTTTCATATACTTCACCTCACGAATATTTTATCATATAAGTATCTCCTAGTCAAGAAGAAAAAAGAGAGTATATTGCAACTCTCTTACTTTATTTTAGTTCCACTTGTTCCTCTACTAGATACTACAGTATCGTTTGACATCTCAACAATATCACAAGACACTATTTCATCATCCTCTTTTAATTTGTGTAACATATAACCACCAGAGCCACGACCCTTAGACGGACATTCTTCAACAGAAGTATATTTAACTTTATTCATTGATTCTGTCTTAATAACATCTGTAGGAGCTACGATATTTGCATATACAATATCTTCCAGCTTTGTACCAGTGATTAACCCTGAACCAATATTAACTGCCTTTAGTTTACTAATATCCATCTTGAAGAGTTCACCATGTTTATTAACAATAATTAAACTCTTGGTTTTCTTATCTTTATCTGTTATAGGACTAGCAAAGATAATAGATTGCTCTGGTGACTTACAGAATAAGCCTTCCTTGAACTTATTTTTGAATAGGTTGATATTTCCCTTATCAGAAACAACCAGTGTTTCATAACCCGTATCTGACGTAATACCTGCAATATCTTTCCCATTTGTAAATGTTGAAATGCTTTGAGGTTTGTCAAGTGGCAACTGTTCGACTGTTAATATCTTACACGAACCATCTTGGTTAATTACGAACAGGTTACTATCAGACTGTATTTTAATCTTAGATTGATTTGTTTCCTCCATTGATTTATAAATACTACCTTCTGCAATGTTAATATAACACTCAACACCTTTAGCAAGTAACTTATGCTGTTTCTCGATTTCTTTTTGTTGTTGTTGCATTTCTTCCATTGATACTCCCACAATTTCTGTTCTTCTTGGGGATGAAATGATTTGCAACGTTTCATGGAGTTCCTCAATGATTTCACCGTTTAACAAGGTTTCACTGTTTAAAATATCTTGAATTTTGCTATTTTCTTCAACTAATGACTTCTGTTTTTGTTTAATCTCAATACTATCAGCCTTTGTTAATTGCTTTAATGTCATTAATAAAATCTGATTGGCTTGTGCCGAGTCAACATTAAATCTATCCTGCAGTTTTTCTGCGGCAATATCTGAATTTTCGGATTTTCTGATAATCTTAATCGCCGCATCAATGTCAATTAAAACCTTTAACAACCCATCTAGGATATGTAAGTCTTTTTCAATAACCTTTAGTCTATACTTAGAGCGAAGTTTATAAACATCTTTACGCATCCTACAGAAACCCTCAATCATCTCGTACATAGAGGTATTTGGGTGAGGTTTATTATCAATAATAGTTGTAGCATTTACAGAGTATGAAACTTGACATCTTGTATACTGATACAACTCATCAATAAGTTTATTAATGTTAGTCCCAGCTTTTACATAAATCGCTAATTTTACTTCACATTTGTCTGTCTGGAAACGTCTATCAGATAAATCTTTTATCTCCGATATTTCAAAGAATTTTCCATTCTTCTTCTTTTTATTATTAATATCTGTAATTACTTGTTCTACTGAAACATTATAAGGCAATTCAGTGAAATCTATTTCGACTCTACCCTTACCCAATTCTTTAATGGAATATTTACCCCTAATGATAAATTTTCCTTCCCCTGTTTCTAAATATTGTCTAATACCATCAATACCAATAACAGTTGCACCTGTTGGAAAATCTGGACCTTTAATATATTCAGAGAGTTTATTCGGAGTATCTAGCATCCCCTGTAGGTATGCAACACATGCTCCCATAATCTCATCTGGGTTATGTGGAGGAAGGTTACATGCGAAACCTGTGGCGATACCTTGTGTTCCATTTATAATCCCTAACGGCCATCTTGCAGGTAATGTGAGTGGCATTATTTCGTCCCCCTGTTCATTAAATGTCCATAAACAACCGTGATTTTGGGTATCTCTTACAAGTTCATAACAAGCCTTATTCATGCCAACTTCAAGATAGCGAGCGGCAGGAGCGCTATCCCCAGTAAATCTTCCAGGTTGTCCTGTTGTCTTTACAAGAGGTACTCTTGAATTAAATGCTTGTGCCCAACCATCAAGAACGCCCTTGACAGCAGTATCGCTGTGAGGGTGGTATTTACCCATAATTGTTGCTTGTACTTGACCTTCTTTAATATTACCTTTATCAGGTCTTAAACCTTGTTTATACATACCCCAAATACTTCTTAACTGAACGGGTTTTACAAAATCGTAATTATAAACAAGCGCTCTATCAAGGAGTGTTGCATAAGCATATTCTAGTCCCCAATCATTCATTGCCTCAACAATTTCATATTTAATCGGTTCTCTAGTATTTTCTAAAATTTTATCAATATCAAAATCTGTTAGATTTTTGCTCATTATTCAACCTCCTCGTTAAACTCAACAATCTCAGGTGTGTAAGGGTTATCCATAATCCACTCTTTACGTGCATCTGCATCATCACCAGAAATTAAATTAATAATATCTTCTGCTTTTTCTACGTCCTCAATTGTAATCTGGGCTATACGTCTAGTTTCAGGATTCATACCAACTTCAAATAAAACGTCAGGGTCGGTTTCACCTAAACCTTTGAATCGGTTAATCTTCTTAATTTCTTTATTTTCCTTTTTTAGTTTATTTTCAATGTTCTCTTTTTCTTGAAAATTTACACAATAATAAACTTCATCTTTAGAAACAACAATCTCATATAGTGGTGATAACATTCTAAATAACCTTCCTTGCTTAATTACTTCTGGCATTAATACCCAGAACCATGTAATTAGTAGGTTGGATATGGAACTTCCATCGACGTCCGCATCTGCCGCAATAATGACATTGTGATAACGCATCTTTTCAATATTAAAATCTTCCCCTAAACCACAATCTAAACACTTAATAATGTCTTGTGTTTCTTGATTTTGCATAATATCTTTAGGAGATGCTTTTAACACGTTTAGAATTTTACCTCTAATAGGAAAAATAGCTTGGTAACGAGAGTCTCTAATTGCCTTTAAACCACCTAGGGCACTGTCACCTTCTGAAATAAAAACTTCAGAAACAGGACTATGAGTAATTTCACAATCAACAAGTTTCACTGGCATTGATGAGTCTCTGAGAACCTTATTCTTTTCTCGATTTAACTCTTGTTGTTCTTGAATACGTGTTCTATTCTTCATCGCTGTAATTACCTTTTTAGCGATAATTTCAACCTCGTCACGATTAGAACTCTTATTCAACCATTCAAGTAAGTTGGAATAAATACTATCATATAATGCTTTTTGTAATTCCTTGCCACCGAGCAATTGTTTTTCCTGTCCTACGAAACGAGGTATATTTGTCTTAATAGACAATACAGCAGTTAGACCCTCTTCCACATCCTTAACGACTACATCACCATCGTTCTTAGTTAATCCACTCTTCATAGAACGGAATTTTACGTTAAAAGCATCTGTCAAGGCTTTTTCTAACGCTTGAACATGCACTCCCCCAAGTGTTGTACGAATATCATTACAATACGTGTCAATAACACAATCATATCCACTATTGTAATTAAATGCCAATGAGTAGTATAGTTCTCTTTCATCATTCAATAAGTCACCATCATTATATTCTTTATCAATGTATTCAAGTAACGTTTCTCCTGTTGCACTTTTAGGAATATTAGGATTATTCTGTCCTTGTCCTTTTTCTCTAAAAGCTGTTGTCCCAATAAAATCAATAATCTTTGTAATGTTATTACCAACTTGAATATCAACAAGTTCTTTAATACCCTCTTCCGAATTAAAAACTTGTTTATCAAATGAACCATCTTCTTGTTCATCTAATACTTCCATTGTTGTATGAGGATATAGGTATGCGGCACCTTTAATACGGGCAATAATATCTTCCTTATCAAACGGGTATTGTACAATAAACCACTTATCATTTAACTTAAACTCAACGGAAGAACCGTGAGGAAATAATTTTTTATCTTCTTTAGAGCGATTATCTTTTAGTGTAAAGATTTCTGAGTTATCTTTGGCAGGTTTAAATATGCCATTATCGTCAAACAATCCTGGCACATAGTCTAAGAAGTCTAAAGCGTAAATCTCATTATCCTTAAAGACCCTTACCTTAAACCACTCTGATGTACCATTCGTACTAGAACCACCTACACCATTCTGTGATGTTGTAAATTTTCCTTTTTGCACACCTTTAAGTGCCGACCCAGATTGTAATAAACCGAGGGCTTTAAAAATACCAGATACCTTATTTCCATAGGCATCTTCTGAAATATCTGTTGGGATACCTCTACCATTATCTTCAATCTTTACTATTCCATCTTTATAAAATGTTACTCTCAAAAGGTTGGCTACACCAATTGCTACTTCACCTAGGGCATTATCCCAAATTTCTCGAATTGCAACATTCTTTTGTGATGAGAATGGGTATTCCTCACACCCACGTTCATCTCCAAAAGTTAGGTTTAATCTTGTTCTTAAATGCTGTAGAGGAGTTAATGCCTCAATTGACGAGGCTTTATAGCTTTTGATTTTTTCTTCTTTTGACAATTCTCTTTTCTTCGCCATGTACTACTTCCTTTCTTTAAACTAAAACTCCGTAATTTACCGTATTTTACGGATAATTGCTTTACTTGTGATTTTATCATTACTTTTCACAATCTATCTTTCTTTGAATCAATATTCTTGAAAATCTTATCTTTGCTTGACCATCTTCATACAGACATAAATTTCTCATAGTTGGTGTATAATGACCTTTATTCCCATTAGAAAAGAAATCATTACACCATTGTTTTCCCATTTCTCCAATTCCTAATTCAATACTATATGGTAATCTATCTAAACCAACAATCTTGAATTGATTAGGATTATATTTCTCAATAAAAGTAATCGGAACTCCCATAATACCGTAATAATCACACGGTATATCAGATACTTTATCTATATTTATAGCATCAAAGTTGTGGTACTTAATATAGTTTTCCTCTTTATATTTCTTAGTTAAGACTAATTCTTTGTGATTTTCACCTATATTAGTTATCCAAATAGTGTTTCTAATCTGATAGATACTTCCATCTGGCTTTATGTAATTAGCAGGATGTGTTTTACCGGTCCAAACCTTATTCTCTTTAAGTTCCTTAAATACGTTCAAATACTTAACAACATTTATTCTGATACTACAACTTGCGTTGGGTTCTTATGTACGTAGACTTCCAAGCATACTCGAAAGCATACAAGACTAATCTGTTTCCACAAGACTTTTACTATCAAATGTTCCAACGAACAACTTAACGATAGCATAAGGCTCGTATCAAAACCTATATTTATACTAAATTAAATTCCCATACTACTTAAATTTTTGTGTCTATCTAATCTTTCAACCTCTAAGTTATGAAGTTTGTAGAAATCTTCAAATCTCTCATTGCACTTATCTATGTCAAAACTCTTTAAATCCTCTGCTGTATTCATAATCAAGAAAGCTGAATACATATCTCTTTGAACTCTTATTCCGTTAAAGTCGTTCCGTCTCTGTGATAACTTTTTCCTGCTGTATGTTCCATCGAAGTGATTAAACTGACTAGCCTTTGCACTCCAAGTATCAATTTTAATCAACCGTTTACCATAATACGATAACTTTCTGTCTATAATTCCTAACAGCATCGAAGGTGCCCTGTTGGCAATAGACTTCCCAAAACGTTTCTTTCGTTTAAACCTACCTTTGTTGTTCTTTTCTGTTTTAGTAGATTTCTTCGCTAGACCAGAAAAATTCATCTTTTCAACATAGATAGTATCACCAAGAGATATAATCTGATTTGCTAAGCACTCATGCTGGTACTTTCTAACATCTGCTTGTTTACAGTACAGTTCTCTCAACTGATTTTGGTATTTGATATAATGGTTTGATTTATTCCAAAGTACTTTTTTATTTCCTTGTTTCTTGATAGTGCCATCTTCGTTATAATTATTAGGATTGGTTGCTCTTTGACTCCTATCCATCTTTCTTAAAAGCCTACGTTTTTCATCTTCAATATCTTGTACTTTGTCAGCGAGTTCTAAGACTTTAACATCAGTTGCAGAGGAGTAAGCAATGGTAGAAGTTCCAATGTCAATTCCAACATCACCATCTCCTATGTAATGTTTCACTTCACCAGTTTCGTTATCAACTTTGATTGGTGGAGTTCCTTTAAAGACTATTTGAACATAATACTTGTACTTATTTCTGACAAGTTTTCTAATAATTCGACAAAATGCAATTTCTGATTTTAATGATTGATTTTCATAATAGTTATTATAATCAATGACTACAGGAATTTTTAGACCATTCCACAGAATCACATTCTCTCTAAAGCGAATACCTCTGGTGTTAGTTTTCCCATCTAATGCGTTAAAAGAACCATATTTTTTATAGTGTATCTGTGCACCATTCCCATAAAAGAGTCTTTCATAAGCTTTCCAAAGATTAGATGCAATTTTCTGTGCAGTACGAGAATCAATATTATCAGAAAAATGATGTTGTAATCTCTGTACATCTTTATGAAATGAATATTCTGACATACCAAATTGTTTCCGAATATCGTTAATCTGTTTCCAAATCGGTTTGTCTTTACTTTTATCACCCGATATTTGAGATATAAGATTTCTATAAACCTTGGTTTTAATCATTTCTTTATAACGTTTTTGAGTTATGTTTACCAAAGAGTTATAAATCTGTCTGCCAATCTCAAAACGTTTATCAAGTATATCCTCTTGATATTTTTCTATTTTAAGTGGAAATTGAATTATAAAACATGTCACGGTATTCACCACCTTTCTGATAATATATTATTCGTGTATCATTTTTTCGTATATATTTTCTAAAAGTCAACCAACAAAAATAAGGAGTTTCTAAAAACTACACACATTCAAAACCAAAATACCCAATCCATATCTAAACTGTCGTTATAGTGAAAACCTATAGCTTCCACATTAACAGGTAGCAGGGTCTTTTAATACTCTCTAACTTTTACTCACTTCTGTTGAAACTCATTCCCAACAACATTAATTGTACCAATAAAGAGAAATTGCTTATTGTTTTCAACCAATATATCGAAGAAGTCACGTATTAAACTAAAAGGTGGATTGGTTATCACCATATCACACTCTTTTAAAATTTCAACACATTCATCACTACTAAAATCACCATTTCCGATAAGCAGTGTCTTAGTAGTGCTTTCACCATCATACTCTGTTTTGAATGATTGCACACTGTCTAAGTAGGTAGAAATCAACTTCTTTAAACCAAGAGAACGGAAGTTATCATGGAAATACTTCCAGAAATTAGAGTGGTTAGGACTGTCACAATTACAATACACTACCTTATTTCTGAAAAAGTCTGTATAATGTACTAACTCATTCTCGATGTCTTCTAATTTTGTATAGAACTCATCATTTTTATTTGCTTTTGCAGTAAAGAAATGTTTGTTATCTCTCATTAGTTTATCCACTTTACAATCGTATCGCCTTTGTAACCCTTTTCGAAAACAAACCAGGCGTAAGCAACTGCACTAGATGTGTATTTCTCAAAGTCTCCATTCTTCGCACAATTCAATCTCCCACTGGCAACATATATATATATCTAGGCGGGTTCTCTTCAAAGAACTTCTTTCGTTCTTTACCTTCCAAAAATAAAACCTTTAAGAACATTGCTACTTTATTACCATCTGGGATAATGTCTAAACAATGTTTTAGAATAGGTAAAGCAATCTTATACGGTGGATTAGTAATAATATCACCATTAAACTCTTTAATATTAAATACATCTTCTTGTTTAATATCATCCACACCACGATATATTAAATCTGTTGCAGTTACACTATATCCATGAGAAACAAGAACATCTCTAATGTGACCCATCCCTGCGCAGGGTTCTAGGATATTTTTATTAAATGTTTCTTTCTCTAATAATAGTTCTGTTGCTTTCGGTTCAGTAGCATAGAAGTCATTTTCTTCTCTATCACTTACAAGACCCTTCGCTCCCATTGTTACAAAAGTATTAGTTCTTTTCATTATTTACTTAACTCCTCTTGAACACTTTCCCAACTTGTTTTAGAAGTGTAGAGCCACAGGGAAAGAATTAAGAACAAAACAGCCATAACAAGAGAAAACGATTTAACAAAAGTGGAATTAGTATAGTGTACATATAAAGAGTTTAACAATGACACATTAGCACAGATGTTACTCATTTTTAGTCTATACTCTACATTCTTCTGCATTTTACTGAGCATTTTAATACTAACAAAACCAATCAGAATACCAATTGTTCCAAGCCAACCGCCAATAGTGAATAGAAGTGAATAAGAACCCTTAAAAGGGATAAATACTACCATTAATAATATAATAATACATTGAATTAAATCTAACTTTTTAAACATATATTTGTCTCCTCACAGCATATTATATCATGGTAAAAGAAAAAAGTAAATACCTAAGTATCTACCTTTAAACATTAACACTAAACAATTTAATTATTAAATTAACTATTTTCTCCCAAAACGATAAAAACAAATCAAACATATTTCACCTACTTAATCAACTCAGCAATCTTGTATCTCTTTCCTTTAGTCACATTATAATTCTTATGATAATTGATAATATTACTATTACCATTATAATCATAAAAGGTAGCCTTAAGGATAATGTCACTATCTTCTACACTTTCAAATTCAACATAAAGAGATTCCTTATGGAAGAATTGTGTGATTATATCTAGTAGTAAGGCACTCTTTTTCTTCTCCGTAGGTAAGTGTAACATATACATGTATTCCAAATCAATATTTGCAAATACTTTCCCATCAGAATACAATAGATAAGATAATAATAGTCCAACTGAAAGTAATATGATACTGTTAGTAGTTATGACTATACTAATCATAAGAAAAGATATGATAATATATAAATATCCAACATTTCTATGGTGATATGTGGTATAGTGTAGACCTGTTAGACTATTTAGTTGTGAAATTATTTCATTTTCTAACAAATTATTATTCTTCTTTACAATTAGTTTTCTCCCTGCTACATACTAAAATAGTTGCTATCCCAAGACTTGTGAAAGATAATGCCCACATGATAAAGATTTCATGTGTTATATACCAATATAAAATAGCATTAGTAAGTGCCATACTCAAAAAGTATTCTAGTCTTTTGTAGTTGTCACTCTCATCTCTGTTTTTCCAATCAAAGACAGTTAGTGCGACCAAAAGTGAGATACCAATACATATCCCAACTATTTGTGCAATTAGATAAGTCTTTGCAAGACCTAATAGAGCAACTAACACTAACAATCCAAAGCCCTTAATAATTCTCATGTTATTCATAGAAGTGTTAGTCCTCTTCACCGTACATCCTGTTCCAGCAGTCCTCACAAATTCTATTGTACGTAAATCTTAATACCTTATTAAAGTCATTTTGCACATACTTAACATGTTTAAGATTTGCTTCATCAGTAGTATATTTAATCTTTAATGTAACTAGATTCTTTTTCAACTTTCCCACGTTTTAAACTCCACACATATAGAGGTAGGATATTTCAACATAAACAATTACCTCATTTCTACTACATACTAACACAAAAAATAATTTCTATCAATAAATAATTACAATAAAAATAAAATAATACTATAAAAATACCTCAAAAATAAAATAATTCAGAAATAAATATTCAAATAAAATACTAATAAATATATAAATAATTAATTAAAATAATTATAAATAATTCCCAAATAAGACGATGACCCCCCTCGATTTCATATAGTTTTTCTAAAAAATACACGAATTTCTATACACATATCAGCTTAAAACTTGTGAAATTGGGTAAAACTTTAACAATGAAATAATTTACATAATAAAGAAAATAAAATAATAAATTACATAAATAAAATAAAAAGGGAGAAATTAATCTTCCCTTAGTACAATAAATTGAGAATATTAATGCTTTCTTTCAAAGCCAAAATTCTCTAAATGGTCACTAAAATCTCGCTCAAATGTGTCAGCAATTTTGTTTAATCTATCTCCACATTCATATAAAGAAGATATTATGCCCTTTAACTTATCTAACTCATCTTTAAAGAAATTCTCGTACTCAGCAAAAATTGGAGATAACTCTTTTACTGTTACTAAATCATAAAAACCTTCGGAGTAAATATCTGCAGAGATAAAATCATTGGCACAAAGATATTCTGTGAATGCATCACTATGTTCTAAATAGTCCTCAACAAAGTCCTTCAATACTTCTGTATATGATAAACTTCTAAAATAGAATAAATCATCTAAGAATGTATTCTCCGTTTCAGGACAAAGGGTAACCTTAATTACCTCGTAAAAATTAGAATCTTCTGAATAGGATAGCTGAACGGTAACTCTTCGCCAAGTACAAGATTCTACAAATAACTCAACTTCCTTATTAAGATAGTCCTCTAATAAATTAACTAACTCCTTCTTAGTTATCTCATATTGATTACATAAGTCTTGACACTTTGGTATCTTTACTAATAGAGTTGATAATATTCCACTTTCAACTATATCATCTAGTATTTCCTTAATTTGCTTTCTATTTTCTTCTGTTAGTTCTTTCAACTCGTTATATAGTTGTTCTTTTGTTTTACTCATTAGAAATCTCCTTCAAAGCTAAATATTCTTTCACTCCAAGATACATCTTCCAAAGTGAAATCGTATAGTTCCTTGCCATTAACTAAAAACGTAACTGTTTCAATTCCATCGAAAATACTCTTATCGGTAAATTCATAAGGTCTTGACGGTCTGTGGTTATAATCATCTGTGGTGAGAAATGTTAATCTACTTCCTGAAACAGTATATCCCCACACTGTAAAACTCTCGTAAATCGTTCCTAATTCAATAGTTGCAGGAACTCCACACTCATTACTTTCATCAATCCAATCTATGAATTTCTCTTTAAAGTGCTTAATATCCATGACTACTTCACCTTCCAATCTACTAACAACATACCATCTTTCTTATTTTCACACCCCACCCATTTTTTGAGTAACTCTCGTGTGTCAAAACTATGGCTTGTGATTACAGCGTAACCGTGAATTGTCCTTTTATATTCCACATCTAATGTGTTATTAATGTTTTTAATATCTTGAACAAACTCTAATACCTGTTCCTCACTCTCATAGTCAAAATCAAATAACCACTTCTTCGTTACTGCACATTGAGGTAGCATAGCAATAGAGGTAGTTTTACGAGCAATCTTAGATAGGTCAGCATCATTTAATGCTAGATAGGAGATTAAGTGTTTCTGAACAATGTCACCATTACGATTATTCACCGAAATATAACAACGACATAATGTTCCCTCTAGTTGTTTTGAAACAAATTCTTCAAACTTTTCAGAAACATTTGATATATCAGTCAAAAGGAACTGGTGGCTACTTCCTTTAAATCCTTCAATATGTTTATTGTCTTTGTTTCTCGCTACAAATAGCACCATTGTATATTCCATACCTTGCCCACTCTCTCACTCTCTACTGTTCTCTAAATCATTGTATCTCTTTTATAGGTTAAAACGCTCCGTCAAAGATGAAAGTTCTGAATTTCCATGCGACATCAAAGAATGTAGTATCTGTTATTTCTTTATCTTCCACCATAAATGTTACTTCTGATATATCATCAAAGATTGTCGCATCTGTGAATTTATATGCATTGTCTGAATCCCAAGAACCTGTTGTTAATAATACCATTTTATTCCCAACTATCTTATAATCGGATACAACTACCCAGTCAAACTCAATATAGATAGAATCATTATTATATAAGTGTATCGTTGCTGGAATACCTGACTTATTACACTCATCTATGTAGTCTACGAAATGCTTTCTAAATTCTTCTATTCTCATAATTGTACCCCTACCTTCACACTAACATCTTAACATACTTTAACAAATTTGTAAAGAAAAAGACTAATAAATTAATCTTAGCTCTTAATTTTTAGTGCCTTTGCTTTATTGTAGATGAAATCAATCATAGAATACCATCTACCTACTATCATCTGGCAACTAACATCATAGTTAATATATGTATAGTCTGTCGTATATAGTTTATTACCATCTTTTTCAGCCACTAAGACATTGAAGGTATTATCATCTACCTTCTTTACCCCAATAACATTGTACTCAACGAATTTCTCAAAAAGAATTTCCTTATCCCAAGGTGATACTACAATAATACCTTTTGGAATATCATTGGTTGATGTTGGATAAGCATTTTTGTTAATACCTCTGCCATACATCTCAACTGTTGCCACCACTCTAATCGCAACCATAAAGGAAATCACCACATTTAAAATTGTAAGTAATACGATTGGTAGATGTGTTTTAATCGCTATCCAATGTATTGATACATCCAATGTGATAATAAGGATAATAGTTAGAACAATAGTTAATACAACTAGTCTTATACCATCTTTACCACTAAAGTATCTTTCCTTTATGTAGTCTTTAAGCACTTGTCACTGTTCTTCATAGGTTTTTACGTTAATGCTCTTTAAATCCTTATTAAAAGGTTCTCCATTTACTAACTTATAATCGTTCTTCATCATATATATCTTCCATCCTTATCCCTTAATTTTCCACTTCTTTCGATGTTTTAGTAACAAATCTTCCACTGATACCCCTTCAGCTTTATCATCTAGCACGTAGGGATACTTTTCTCTAATCATGGAACACTGTTTCTTAGCTTTTCTTCCTAGCTTTGACAATTCTATCACAAACTCCTTAAACTCTGTTAAATCTAGGTTCAATGAGATGTATAGTGCCTCAATCAACCATAACAATAGTTCAGGTCTGCCAATGCTATTGTACATCTTTGCAGAATTTGTGTTTGGCTTATGTTTATATCCCTCAACACCTTCAGTGTTTTGAGAAATCGCCCACTGGGAAAAATGCTCTCTTTGGCATGACCACCATCTATCTTTTAGTTGTCCAAATTCTATATCAAACTCATGGGCGATTGGAGTATCTGGTTCTAACCCAAATAATGATTGAGCAAATTGAATTGTATCTAACTTACTATTTTCCATATATTCTTCTCACTAAATAATTCTTGACTTCTTATCAATTTCTCTAAACTCTAACATCAAAGGAACAATCTTTTCTAACTTGTTTCTCTTGATTTGTTTTTCAGTTAAATCATTAATTACTGAAATATGTTGGTAGATTACTTCCATATTATCTAACTTTTCTTGATTTGTTACATCAATCTTTGCAAGATAATACATAGCAGAAACAAAAGCATGATTATGATATGTTGCCCTATGTTCTGAAATAAACTCTTTGCAGATAAACTTCCCCAAATCATGATACTTAGAGATTTCCTTTAACTGCTTTGTATTAGAGTTTTGAACACACATCATGATATGCTCGTTTATGCTTTCTTTATGGTTTGGATTGTCGTGAGGTAAATTGCCCATAAATTCATGTCTAAACTCATTAAAGTTGTTACCGTATACCTTTTCAATATTATCGCAATCTACCCCAATACGAGGAACTTGCAATCTCTTATAATCTTGGATAATCTCGGAAATGGATTTTCCACATTCTTTGTTATAGTTATGGATTAAGGTTGCTAGTGGTGTTAAGAAACATAATGCAATTACTTCAATACCCTTTTGCTTGCAATAGTTATATAGCCCTGCTCTTGTACTTCTTTTTAGATTATCGTTGTCAATATACAGAATATCTACATCATTTTCAAATACTTTGATTGCTTGAATATCAGGAACAACGATTGATTCTATACCATCTTTTAACTGTGATTGTACATAAGAAGTCGTACCAGAACCTTTAACCCCAATGCAAATGTATAATTTCCTCACTAAAACCACCTCACTTTAGCCTATAACATAATTTTAGCACCTTAAGATGACTAAAGCAAGAGGAAAATAGAATTATTTTGTCATTCTATCCTTCCTGCAGAATATATACGGTCTAGTTGATTGCGTATCTGCTTTTCAACTTCTTGATTCTGTAGTTCCTGCTGTTCTAATATCTTCTCATGCACTACCTTAACTGGCAATTGTTTTAGTGCTGACCAAATATCAACGACGTATCTCTCATCAATCAGATAAAATTCTCGTGGATGCTCATACAACTTAATATCATTATCAGAACCATAATAAACCCTATATGTCTTATAATTATCCCCAGAACAAATCATAATATCCCCTTGGCAGAAGTTAAAATGATGAAAGGCATACTCAACAGGCTCATATGCTTTCCCACACACCTCTGAAAAGTGTTCATTTGTTTCATCTAGTGTACCATCAAAATTATTCTTCTCTTCCTCTAAATCTGCTAAGATTTCCAACCAATTCTCAATCCATTTTGAGTACTCAGCAACACTAATATCTTCATAATCATTTTTTAAATCAGCAAACATGCTTTTCGTGCCTCCTATTATTCTTTTTCTGTCTTCTTCAATGCTAACGTCAATAAACCAATTCCACTAAAGACCACCGTAGCAAGATTTGCAAATAAATTATTTCTAACTCCAGTTTCAATGACTCTATCATCTTTTACAACTGTATTTGACTGAGTTTCTGTAGTCTTATTTGTTCCCTCTTGTTTTGGTTGTTCTTGAGCTGGTTCTGGAGTTACAATCTTCTTATATACATGAACAGTGTCTCCATTTGGTTCTGTCTTTGTTTCTACAAATTCATACCCATCAAAGTTTTCTTTATCGTGTACTCCAAACTCTTTTTCCTTTAGCTCTTCCCCGTCTTCTGTTAAAAACTCAGTATAGTCAATACCAACATGTAGGACTCTATCTGTAGCATTCTTAGCATGTCCATCAACCAGTTCACTATATCCCCAAGGATGTGTTGTAGATGTTCCCTGAGATGTTCCTGACATATCAAATACATCCTTTAGATTACTATAAATGACATCAGAATCATAATCTAAGTATGTCCCACCTAAATCATCTCCAATAGATAGTCTAAATGCTCCTACCCTTTCGCCATCTTCTCCTGCTTGTGTTTCTACAATCTCACCTTGCTTTAAGCTCTCATCAACTTCCACAATTGTAGTATATGGAATTGACTCTGATACAGTTGCAACTAACTCCCAATAGCCTGTTGTTCCCATAGAAGCCATCTCATTTGTTCCAGAAATAGTAGAAGTGAATCTTGTATCACCTTCTTCAATAGGATAATCAAAGATATATCGTCCACTCCAAGCAGAATCAAACATTCTTGTTCCTGTAGAATCATCTACAGATAGAACTACATTATGTTCTGTGAACTCTGCATTATTATCCTGTCTAATAAAGGTTGCTTGTTTAGCAAATACATACTTTTCACCAGGATATTCCGTTCCACTTTGTTCCATAGATGCTATATCATATACTTCTAGATTTTGCCAATCTTTAACTTTGACAGTTGCACCAGCATTATCCCCAGCAGTTTCAAAAGTGAAAGTATAATCTTTATCTAATCTCTCTTTTGTTGCTCTGCTTTCTAATACTGAGGTGAAGTTGTTTCTATCAGAGAATTTATGTAGATTCTCATCTGGTAGTGGAGTATGTTGACCTAACAATAAGGCTTCTCCGCTACTTGGCTTTGTTTCTAAAAATTCTTCTATCCGTTGAGTTTCCTCTGGAGTTAAATCATTCTGTGCATAAGTCTTTACAGCACTTCCACTCATCAAAATAGAGGACATCAATAATGATGCCCCAATTGTTATTTTATTTAATTGTTTCTTCTTCAAATATTTCTCCCCCTTTAACTACCAATAATTCCCTTTTTAACTAAATTCCCACATACTGGGCATTTCAAAACTTCTTTGGCAACAAACCGAAGTTCTTGACCACAAATAGGACAAAGAAATACAGTTCGATATCCTGTACCATCATATCTCTGCACAATTTTCTGTTTTGCTGTTGGGATAAATCTAAAATCTTCTAATTTACTCATATTATTAAATTCCATCCAGTACTATCACATTAACTTTCTTAGTTAGGACAGTACAAGCATCCAATGCTATGATTCCCTTATCAATAAATGGCTCAAAACAAGCATCTTCTCCAAATTCAGAGCCAATATGATGAAACTTAGAATTTCCATAAGAACAATGCCAATGACCACAAATAATTGTTTTATCTTTAAAAGTATTGCCATTGTGCCACTGTTCCAAACCATTTAACCATGAATAATATTCAAAATCCTTGCAATTCTTAGCTTTATAGTCTTGTGGCAACCACCCATGACAACACACATAAGTATTCCCATCAATACCAGTGAACTCAAAGTAATCACGAAGAGAGTTTAAATATTGAGAAAGCTCTAAATATTGATTTGCATATAAATAAATCTCTCTATCATAAGCATTTAGATACTTTTTCCCAGATACATACTTAGCAATTTCTAAAATAGTATCTAATGTTCCATTATGCTTATCTGCATAGCTAAAATTATACTCTCTTAGGCATTTCTCTAAATTATATTCATGGTTACCTTTAATTAAAACTTTATTAGGAAGAGAATTAACATACTGGATACATTTAACATTCTCTTTTCCACGGTCTAATAAGTCACCACACACAACTAAAGTATCCAACTGTTCGTTAAATCCTTTTTTATCTAATTCATTCTTTAATTCTGTATAATGTCCGTGAATATCACTTGTAATAAAATATTTCATAGTTCAATCCTCACTACTCATTAACCAAATCAAAAGGAACAGTAGAAACATCTACTACCTTTACGAATACCTCATCAGTTGCCTTAATTCTCATCTCTACAGTTAAACCATCGTCTTGTTTAGTGCCATTTAAGTACTCGCCATCGTAGTACCATGTGTCAGGTAAACAGAATCCACCCTTCACAACTCCAACAGTTCCAACATTTAACTTTGTTACAGGAACAAACTTACCAAGGTAAAGGTCTCTAACATCTTTGTCTGTTTTGCTATCAATCTTCTCATACAATTCTGGGAACTTAATCTTTAATTCTACTAAGAAGAGTGGGATATATTTATCTTGATAATCCTTTATGACACCACCCTCAAAATTACGAGGTTTATATTTCACTATTTCATTAATCAATTCAACAGACCAACATTCCTTTTTAATATAGGCTGTATCATTTTCTAGGAATACATCCTCATGTTTAGAATAAAAGTCATATCCCCAACCAGTATATAGCCATGGGAGGTTCATATACACATAAGAGCCGCAATCCTTTAAAATCCCCTCAAACACTTTAAGTTTATTTTCGAGTTCTGGGTACTTATTTTTCATAGCAAAGTAAATATCCTTATGCTTTTTAGAGTTTCTCGTATAGCCAGTACGTACAACTCTCTTAAAATGAGTTCTACAGAAATGGTTATATGGGCCATCTGTTCTTGTGATTGTTCCATCCTCGATTTCCTTTTCACCATCTTCATCAAGGATATAATACTCTGTTATCTCTTCAGCACTATTTTTTCGTGAGAAAAATGTTGTTCCATCCCAATAACTCCAACTAATTAATCTTGGATATTTATTTTCCATATACGTTCCTCTACTTTTCCACTCTATTATAACATGAAAAAGGAGTACTTGTCAATTCCGTACTCCCCCAATAAATAAATAGAATAACTCTACTTAAAATTGTTAATATCTAAGTTCTTATCTAGTTCTGGAATATCTTTCTTTAGTCTGATTTCCAGTTCTTGAATATCAGAATTTAGTTCACCAATCTTTTGAAAGTATTGTTCTTTATGGTCTTGGTCTAGTCTCAACTCGTCAGCATAATCTCTAAGACTTTGCAACTTCTTGGCTAATTGATTTATTCTGCTAACCTGTTCGTGTTGATTATTTTGTAGTTCTGCAACTTGTGTACGAATACCCTCAACAACATCCATCTTATCACGAACTAAGATATAATCATTAGATACTGCTAGGTCATCAACTTTACACTTTCTTACAACACAAGTACATAATATCCCATCTTGGATAGTAGGATTAATGTCAGAACAAACTTCGAGGAAATACCCCTTAAATAGTGTTTCAAACTTCTTTTGAACATCTACTAAAGCCGTCATATTCTCAAAAATTTCACTGTTACCCCTAACATATTCAGTTATAAACACAATTCTAGCACCTTCGTGGAAATTGATAAAGTGATTGGAGTTACATGTTTTCTGTACATCACCATATCTATCCGTGTTGATTGTGATTACTGCAGGAATTTTTCCTTTTCCTGCTAAAAGCTCCCAACTATATTCTTCTTCCATTAAAGCACCTCTCCTTGAAATATATCATAATCATAGTAGTCTCCACCACTCAATACTTCCCAAGTGGATTCCTCATCTAAATCAAGAATAGATGGATGAACTAACAGCCAACGTGTAGAATGTTCCTGACAACTAATATCATCAGAATGTACTCTCACCATTGGATTGGAATAATTAACTTCTAAGTACTGTAATACACTCTTTAAACTTCCGTTAAATTTCATAGTATGTACCTCTATACGATAATTAGTTTACCACAATTTCCCCACATTGTAAAGATGAAAAAGAGATAAAGTTAATTACCTCTTTCTTTCAACAGTACAGATTGTGTCATTGTGCCAACCACCATGAGCAACTAATAAGATTTCTTCTATATTAAACCCTAAAGTCTTACCAATTCCACCAGAGTTCCAAGCAAAAGTTATCACAATGCCATCTTTCTTTACAATTCTACCAATCTCTTTCTTTAAGTTAGACCAATATGAACTTTGTGTTGTCTTGTGGTCTACAGTCTTTCCTAACTTCTTATAGCACTCAGATACTTGTCTAGGACTATAAGGACTATCAAATAATACCATATCCACAGAGTTATCATCAAACATCTTTAAGAAGTCTAATGCATCTAAGTGATAATCAGTATCAAATGCTTCATCTAAGTCATTTGTGATATTCGCCAACTTGTTTCTATTAGCAAATGGGTCAATGATAACTGCATTAGGATTATCTATCTTAACCAACTCAATATACTTAGAAATCAATCTATGAATAGGTTTAATATCAAAAGTATTACTGTTTGGCATACACCATTCTCGATTAATAAGTAGATTACTTGACGAGTGTATCATCAACTTCCTCCTCAAAATCCTTTAATTCTTTATCTAAGTCCAGACTTTCTCCATACCAGTTAAATGTTACTTCGACATCAGTTGAAATATCTAAGTGTAATTTATCTGTTGCAGCAGTCTCCATATCATAAGCAAATCTCTTTTCTACTTCTCTAGCATATCTAAAAGGAGCACTTAAAATAACTTCATCATGGATAGGAATAATAGGCTTAGCATGTAATGCCTTTAATCTCTCATCTCTATCTAACTTAATCAATGCTTTCTTAGACATGTCAGCCGCCGAATTATGAGTAACTACACCATTTGCTACAAAGTACCCACGTTCAGTATTACAAACATCATACATATCAACCAACTCATCTGTAATTTCGACTGACTGAACAATGTCGCACTTCCCAAAAACGTGTTCATCTTTAATGGCATCCTCACAATTAGCAAGTTTTGAACGCTTAGTTTCACTTAAGAAACCAATATACTTTTCGAATAACTTGTTGTCATGTTGAGAAACAGTAAGAGTAAAACTTCCATCACAAGCATTTCTTCTCCAAGTACTTCTGATACCGAATACAAGAAGAGCAAGTTGAACCTTACTCATAAAGTCTGAGTAATCATAGTTCTTTCCATAATGGAGAGATACTGTTTTTCCACAAATACTTCCATCTCCATCAAATATACCACATAAATATCCTCGTAGCATTTCAGTATCTTGGAACATGACATCAGGAATGTCAAACCTAGTGTTAAGGTTTCTTATCTCATTTGCAAGTGTTTTGCAATGAATGTTTAGCCAGTAAATGTTCTGAGTTCTTCCAACTCGAATACCAGTTTCCCGTAAACTCACTTTCCAACACTTTGTAATATCTTGAAGTACTTTCAAAACATCTGATTCATGTTCGGCAACTAATAATCTAATGCAATTACGACTATCATCCTTTGCGATATTCCCATCAGATGCTAATCTCCCAAGGAAAATGCCAATCTTGTAAGAGTCTTGAATATCATCAAGGTGATACATATGTGCATTATGAACAGTTAATTTATCTGTTTTATCACTCTTGTAAATGAATCCTGAATTTACATACTTTTGGTTAGTAACCACTCGTCTCTTCATCTTTGTATCCATTAAATGAGAAGTTTCAATAAACAGTTTGTTTCCATTTGTATTAACAGTCAAAAACTTATGATTTGGGCTACACTCAATAACAAAACCTCTGTCAAAATTAACCTTACACAATTGTTTCTTTCCTGAATAGGTTATATCTGCCTCAGTCCAGTCATTTCCATCCCAGACATGTAGATGTTCCCCAACAACACTTTCAATCTTTACTACTCCGTACTCTTTGGTTGTAATCAACGTATTTCCACTTAAACCACTACATATCACCATATTTCTATGATGTGTAGACTATATCTTTATCTCCAATGAGATAACTATGCACTTCGGTAATGATATATAATATATCACTGAATGTGTATATGTCTATACACTATATTCTATTTCAAGAATATCCCTACTCTACTCACTTCGTCACTTACTAAGTGCTTATTCTTTTTACAAAGTTATATTTATTGCTTTCGATAGTCGTTAAACTTTCCTTAGATACTCTCTAAGGCTTAGCACGGTATTATCTTTAACTGACCATTTCTGGCTTAGATTCTCTTACGAAGCTACTTCGCACTCTTTATTTGCTAACTATCGTTTTAACGTTTGATTAGCAATGTCTTATTCTGCTTCTACCGTTAGCCAATCTTTTTGATTGACACCTAATGTTTTATTAGTTCACATAGTATGGGCATTTTTCAAAAACCCTTGGATTTGACTATTAGTAACCTGTCTTTTAGCCTGAGAAATCTTTCCACCATTATTCACTACTAGGAAACCTTTTTCCTTTGCTTTATCTATGAACGCATCTCGCTGTGCTTTATATCTAAATGTAGATAACTTGTTTAAAATCTGCTTTTCATAGATTTCTGGTGCTCTCTCGCCTTTAACAGGTTCATTATTTTCATCATGTTCAAGATAGAAAACCTCATAAGGTGGAAGATTTATGTCTGGTAATCTTCTCTTTCTACCCCATAAAGTTGATACCCAACCATACTTTTTGGCATGTTCTAGACCATCTTTTTCAAACTTTTCAATAGTTGGGAATCCCTTATATACTGCCTGCTTAATTTCTCTTGCTTCTTCTACAGAGCAACCTAGCTGTTCTGCAATTGATGCATCTCCACGCCCGTACAAAATTCCTAATAATATGCTCTTACTGCTTGTTCTGTACTTTTTACCTTCTGAGTTTGTTTCGGACTTGTACCCTGCGTGTTTTTCACACTCTTCTTCCGAACACTCTATCCATTCTCCATTAATCTGTTTGATTGGAGTGCCCTCTAGGTAAAACTCTAAACAATCTTTGTACTCTCTGTGGAAAGATAAACTGGCAATCATAGCATAGAAGTCTTTCCCCTCTTCAAATGTTTTTAACATCATAGGGTCTCCACACATCTGTGCCATTACTTTTATCTCCTGCTGGGATACGCTCAGGAATAGTCAGCTGACATTAACACATTTCGTGTTCTTGCCTTGACTTTAACTGACTTTTTCACATCTACCACCCTCTTCCTTACTAACACGTTTGTTGTGTTCTATATTAACAACCAATATTTTACTACAATCTATTCACAATGTCAATTCCAATCATTGTAGGATTCTACTAATCTTATCAGCACCTTTTTCAATAATCATGACATTATCTGTAGGAATTGTAAAATCTTTTCTGTGGGAGATGATATAGACAGCATTTACATCATTTAACTTTGTAATGAATAGATTATATACATTATTTGCTGATTGTTCATCTAAGAAGTCTGTAACTTCATCAATGACAAGAATATTAGAACTGAAATTAGCATACTTACACAACATATCCCTAATAGACAATTGTATAATAATATCTACTTTTGTCTTTTCTCCGCCAGATAAACTCTCATACTCTTTTCCATCTAATGTGATAGAGATGTTATTCCCATTTAGTTCCATCTTCAATTTATCTGTATTAAATACATCTAAGGCAAATTCACTCATCTTTGCTTTTAAGTAAGAAATACAGTTAGATAGTAATACCCCACGGAAATCTCTCTTAGTAAGAGTATTCATCTTATTCTGAATATCAATTCTCTGAGAAATTGTGGTCAATTCAGCCTTTAAGGAATCTAATTCTACAGAATATTTATCATTCTCTTTTGTTGCTTTCTCAATACCTGATAAATAAGTATTTCTCCTATTATTATATCCATCAATCTCAACTTGAATCTTCGAAATGTTCTCTAATAAGCTCTTCATTTGGGATTCTACTACTTGTTTTGCTCTTTGAGATGTTTGTTGCAACTGTTCTAACTTTTCAATAGAAGTTTGTATAAATGCAACATCTTCTTGATACTTCTTATTACACTCTCCAATAATCTTATTGTTCTCTTGTTCAATTTTATCCCTTTGAGCTTTTAATTGGACACCTTTTTCCTTAAGTTCATTGATTTCCTTAACTAAAGAAGAAGTATCTGGCTTATGTACACCAATTAACTTCTGACCACAAGTAGGACAAATATCAGTAACAGAAGATAATTCCTTATACTTATCTATCTTACCCTTTAAAGATGTTCTCATCTCTGCTAACTTAACGTCAATAGAAGATAAATCTGTAATAACAGGTTCATTCTTAATCTGAGCCTTTTCATTATATAACTTCTTTAATTCTTCATCATAAGTTTCAAACTTCTTAGATGATAATTCAGTGTACTTAGCCTTATTCTCATGTAATTCCCCCTCTAAAATATCACAAGGAGAAAGGTGATTTAACTCATATTGATAATCACTAATCAATCTCTTATTATTCTCTACTGTAGTGGATAATTGAAGGATATTATCTTCCAACTCTCTCTTTTTGGTAGACAGCTCATCTAGTCGTTTTGTGATTCTATCCTTAATATCAGCAATCATAAAATCAGAGTTAGATAGTTGTTCCAAAATTTCTTTTCTACCACTAGGAGTATTATTTGTTAGCTTATTAGGCAACCCTTGACCTAGAATAATAACAGAACTTAATAGTTTCTCTGTTAAGTCTGGTAGGTATTGATGAAGAATATTTTCTGCATCTCTAATACCCTTGTTTTCAATCTCTCTGCCATCTACAGTAAATTCCATACCTGCTGGTTTATAGAATCTCTTTAATGTGTAAGGTTTCCCATCTACAGAGAACTCTAGATATACATAAGTTTCTGGTTCTTTTACATAACGATTGTGTACATCTTTAACTCCTGTAGGTGTAGTACCTGTTAAACACCAAATGATTGAATTAAAGGCGGTAGTTTTACCCCCTCCATTAGAATTGGCATTATCCTCTGGATTCTTATTATAACCCTTAACAGAGATAAATCCTTCTTTATCAAACTCATATTCAGAATGAGCATAAGAAAGGAAGTTATGCATAATTAACTTGCTGAATATTACTTGCATACGCTTTCCACCTCTTCCTTTATCATCTTCTCTGTGCCTAACTTCTCTAACATAAATGATTGAAATAACTCAATATGATTTACCTTATTTAACTTTTCCTCCACTACTTCTTTTGTGGCTTTTGTTTCACTAAACAATAGAACTTTAAAATATTTGATTTTCTTATTGCTCTCTAGTTTCTTTGTAACCGTATCTACATCATCTCTACTACACCTAAAACTAACTACTGCATTATCTTTAATCTTTGATAATTCCGATAACTTAGTTAAATGATAAAAATTCAATGTATACGGATTCTCAATGAGTTCTACCTTACCATTTTCTACAAGTGCTACATTATGTTGATACTTAAATGCATCCTCGCTAAAGTTTAATCCTACAAAGTTACCAATATTTAAAACATTCTCCTTTAGCCAAGAACCATTATGAATATGACCATTGATAAATAGTTTTGCACTTATTAATTTTTCTAAATCAAATCCCTTTACAGTTTTGAATTTACCAACCTGAATACCTGCTATATCATTATGACTGATTACCAACTCTTTATCCTTTAGAATAGAATAATCAAAGTCATCTGTATCATAGAGATAAGGAATATACAAGATATTATCAATCTCTTCAACCTTATCTACTACTTTAAATCCTAAGAACTTTAATAGAGTAACAGAGTTTGTTTCCTTACTAAGTTCATGATTACCAACAATAACGATATGTTCACACTTAGACCACTTTACTTTATTCAATGCAGTAATCTCATCAGAGTTAATATCTGCTCTATCAAAGAAGTCACCAACATAGATAATCTTATCTACAGATAGTTCTTCTGCTTTAGATTCTACCCAATTAAGACTATCTACACAATAAGAAAGTCTATCTTTTAAATAAGAAGTATTAACAAAGTGTACATCACCTACTACTAATACCTTTCCAATCTTACTTTTCCCCATTGGTTCTCCTTTCAATATTACCCTTAACTTTAACTTCTGTCATATCTAATGTTGGGTTTCCAATCCCAATACTGTTTAAATACCCAAGCATTTTATCATACTGGTCTTTTGTTACGTGCATTGATACTTTAGCTCTTTCACTATGTAAAAATGTTTCATTCACTCTCGAAAAAGAGATGTTGTTATTAAATAGAAAGAGTTCTAGACCATGAGCCTCAATGCTACTTAGATACACATTACATTTATACACTGTCTTGTTTGTCTTAGAAAATATAAGTCGAGTAAAATATACACTACAAACCTTACCAAAGGCAAACACCACGATAGACATTAAATCGCTACCCTTGACTAAGAACAATACAGACAGACCATATACTACTGAATCAATTGCAGTAGTAAAATACTGTTGAAATGCATTGCCCTTAATCATGTATATTGACTTTAAATTACCTGTTGTAGCAGAACAAGCAGTCAATAAAAATAATATAAAAAGTGTAATTTCCCTACTCAAATTCTCACCTCACTAGTCAGTTGTTTGATAAAAGTATGAGAGTTCTTCTCCTTTTAGATGTTCGCAAGCATAGTTATCAGCTTTTTGCCATAGCTCATTATAAACAATAGCTAACCCATCGTTCTTACCATAATACTGCCAAATCTTCCAATTTAACATCATTACCAATTCAGTTAGATACTTATAGTTAGATTTCCATTCTTTTAATGCTCTAGCATAAGTATCTTTGATTGCATCTACTCCAAATTTATCTGCAATAGAAAAATCTTCAAAGAATGTTGTGAAACAAGAATACCCTGTTTGACTCTCCATTTGCTGTTTAAAACTCATACTTTATTTCCTCTTTTCTCTATTATTTTAACACACACATTACACACTGTCAAATAAAAAGAGAAGTTTTTTAGACTTCTCTCTTCTTGAACTTATTGACAATCACTAGCCCAATTGAGCTAAATAGAATCATAAATAGACTAATTAGCCCATTGTTGTGAACACCAGTAGGAACATCATTCTTCTTCTGTTCTATTGACTTTTGTCCTACTTTCTTGAATACGTGAACTAAATCTCCATTGTCCTTTGTTTCAGTTCTCACATACTCATAAGAATTAATGTTTCCATGGTCATGAGTACCATCTTGTTTCTTTAGTTGCTTATTTGATATATCTTCTACCCATTCAGTAGTTAGTTTATGGTAGATGTAAGTCTTATCATTATCTTTCTCAGAAGTGTTTATCAACTTATATCCCTCAAACTGCTTTTCTTCTTTAAATGAGCCTGTCTTAGTTGGTTCTTCTAAGTCTTTTCCACTCTCATCAACCCAATGAGTAGACAATTGAGAATAGATATATTTGACATTTCCACTATTATCTGTATCAGTTCTTAAATACTTATAATTATGGATTTCGCCCTTATCCTTAATCTCTTTTCCGACCACTTTATCTTTAATAGGTGTACCATCTTCCGTTACCCATTCTGTTGTATATTGTCTATAGTGGTGGATTAAATTACCATTAACTGTTTCAGTATTGACATAGGCATAATCACTAAAATCTTCTTTATCCTTTGTCTTATCACCGACAAACTCAGGCTGAATATTTTGATTATTTTCATCAATCCACTTTGTACTGAATTGTCTAAAGATATGCGTGGTAATATCTCCTTCAGTCTTGGTTTCTACAAAAGCATAATTATCAATCGTACCTTTATCCTGAACAGTATCACCCTTTACTGATTCTTTTAATTCTTTACCACTCTGGTCTACCCACTTTGTAATTAACTGTTTAAACACATGAGTTACATTCCCATCTGAATCAGTTGTATCATGGTCAAAAACATAGTGTGGGATAGTTCCTGCAGGTTTAATTTCTTCATCAGTTACAGTTGTTTTTAACTCAGTACCACTTGTATCTACCCATCTAGTATCTAGCTGTCTAACCGCTACTCTTGTATAGGAAACAGTATTTGGAGTTCCATTATTGCCCTGGTATCCGTATACAACAGGAGTTTCTGGTTCTTTTGGCTCTTCCAATAAGAATGGAGGAAGAACATCTTTTGTAGTTACTGCACCATTTACGATTAACCACTGACCACTTGCATTGGATTCGGCAGATAAACTAATAGTATTACCACTTGTCACAACACCTGTACCACTACCAAACCACATGTTAGGATTACCAATTCTATCCCATCTTGTACTATCCCAACCTTTATAGTTTGTAGGATTATCGGTATCTTCATCAACTGCATAAATTTCATGGTTTGCACTCTCTTTAATTAAAGAACCATTGATAGGTACAAATCTAAAGTTATAGTTATCAACCTTTTCGATGTATCTATACCCAGTTGTAGTTGTTCCTGAGTTCAAACTTCCTAAATTAACTAATGCTGGATGTGCTTCATCAAAAGTAATTAAATTATCATCTTCATCATAGAATTTCATGGTTAAGTTTGTTTGAACTGTGTTATTGCCTTCTTTAGTATTGTATGTCCATAGACCTAAAGCAGGATTCTTCAATACAAATATTGAATGTGGTTGTGTTTGATTAGAAGAAATGGTGTATTCAATCTTACTAATCTTCTTGCCGGCATAACTGCTATTCTGTAGATTTGTATATGTTGCTGTAATACTATCACCTTGGGATAAAACAACTGGTAAACCTAAGAAGTTATCGTTACTTGCTTTCCACGTTGCATAACCACCAGTCCATGTCTGTTCTAATGTATCTCCATTTTCAGGTTTATAATCTACATTTCCATAGTCATTACCGTATCTATTGTCCGAACGTTTCCAATATCCTTGGAAGTTGCCACTAACAGTCACTTCTGCATTAGGTTCATCTTTAAAAATGAGGTTTTGTGCTAATGTTTCTGTTAATTGACCCTCTTCTGTTTTCTTGCTTTCTAACTCTGCTTTCTTATTTTCCCAAGTCTGTTTTTCTTGATTATAATGTGTTAAGTCTTGCTGGTACTTATCTACTTTCCTATCATGTTCTTCTTTTTGCTGTTTCTTAGCATCTTCATATTGTTTAATAGATTGCTCTATTTGTTGTTTTTGGGTTTGCTCTGCTTGTTGTGCTTCTTGTGTAGAATTATACACTACTGTATTTTCTTCAAACTTAAAATCAGAATATTTTTGTTTCAACTGATTGATATAGCCTAAAAACTCTTGACTTGTTATGTCTTTACTCTTTTGTTCGGCATAGGTTTGGATAATTCCACTATGAACTCCAACACCTACACCAACAACTTGTGCCATTGACAATGTTCCTAACAATATTGCTCTATTTAATTTATGTTTCACTTATTTATTCCCCCTTAAAATTAAAAGCGGAAGAGCAATTGTCCCCCACATTCTTTTTGATTATTCCACCGAATATTTGTCTAAGCGTTCAATCTGATGACGTAGCTTGACATCTTCTTCTGCAATCAACTTTTCTAATTCTACTAGTTCTCGTTCTAAATAGTTACGAATTGCATATACATCCTTTAAACGCTTTTCATGTAACTTAGCCTGTACCTTTGCAGATGCGATAATACGACCTTTACGTTCATCAAATACATCTCCATCTGCACATTTAGCACTTGCCTTGTTTAACTGTAAACCAGCCTCTCCTAAGAAAATCTCTGCAATTCCAGTACTTACTGGCAAATCCTTCATCATTAACCATGCTGTTGTATTATATGAGATATTCTCACACTTTGTTACTTTCTTGTTAAAATGACTAAACTTTTCCATTCTCTTTATCCTCTTTCTTTCTAAAGTTCTACTCCGCCCTGTTGTAATCGGAGTTTTAATGCCTCTAAATAAGCATCTTCTGTCTTTGTTACATATCGAGTCGTTTTCTTCCAACGTTCTACCGCCTGTTTTGCACCATCTAAAGAATCTTCTCGGTTCACCCAAGAGCCAATTCCCTGTGAAATGAACAACTCCTCTAGTTTTTGCTCTAATTGTTCTACCATTTATACGTCCCTCTTATATTTAAACAATGTGTGTTGTACGCTCTATCTGGAATATTCTTGTACAAACACAGCTTTTTGCACTTGCTACTTTCTTGGCTAATGAAACTTTTATCTTTGCTTTAGACATATGCTTTTCACCTGTGCTTCGCTTTGTTATTTTGGTCTGAACTCTGTTATTATCTATATCAATTAAATAAATATACCCTATCGACACTCTTCCCACTATAAAATATTCTTTGTTGTTATAAAGAACTTTATCATAGCGTTTAAATCCAGCAATCTTTCCTTTTGGCAGAATTACAAATTTACAACCATGTACACCTGTTCTAGGATAATTACCTTTAGGAACACATTTCTTCTTATATTCATTAAAGTTTTCATTTTTGAATATAACTCCTCGACTAGCAATACAACACGCATCTATCATATGCGATTTTTCTAAACAAAAGACTCTACGCATTTCTTTCGTAACGAAACCGTAAGTTAGTTCAAAATCAGGATATTCTTTTTGTAACATGTGTCTTAACACATTCATCTGAGTAGCATATTTCAACGTACCTCTTGCTTTCTTTCCAAATTTCTTTTGGAATGATAACAATTGTTCCTCGGAACTGTGTGCTAAGTGATGACAGTCAGAACATAGTGTGATTAGGTTCACTAGTTTATCTGAACCACCTCTACTTCTTGGCAAAAGTTGATGAACTTCTAGTCTGCAATTCTTTTTACCACAACATTGACACTTATAGTCATCTCTTGCTTTTGCAGCTTGTTTAAAGTTTTCTTGTTGATATAACTCCCCTCGTTGATAATCCCACTTATGAAATGCTAACGTTGGGTCTTGAAGTAATTGAGGGTCAAACTCACCAACCTCTAAAACTACATCTTTAATAGGAAGAATAGACATTACAAACTTTATCTCTCTAACATGCCCTTGAAACTTAGACATTAATGTTGGAGAATATCTGTTCTCTCTCTTAGAAGATTTTCTATTGTTAAATCTTGCTGGCCTATAACGTAACTTGTTCCTTCTTGCTCTACGGAACTGTCTACGTCTGTCCATTTTAGACTTAATGTCACCTCTTAACTCAGTTTGTGCCTCATAAATAATTTCTGAGGTTGTGTCATTTATAACTGCACTACCCACATATTTTGAACCTGTATCTACTCCAAGTGTTAAAGGTTGTGTGAAACTTGTGCTTTCATACAATAATTTGATTGTAAACGGACACTTTGAAACTACCTTTGCTCTTTTTTGTTTGAGCAAAACTCGAACTTTAGCACCATTATGTGTAGGCATAAGTGGTTGTCCGTTTTTATCTAATACATATACCGGTATAATGATACTCCTTTCTTTAATAAAAATAATTAACTAACTCACCTTTTTACAGGTGGTAATGCGTATTTTGATACTATTACCATATCAAAAATTCGACTTCCTCTCGACAATGTTATTAATGCTTTTTACGTTACGCTCACAAGGCTCTTACATACCCAACCTAACTTAAAACGTAACGACAGTTGCTCCCGACTGAGGCGGCATCTGGAGGTGTCATAACCTTAATAACGTAGTATTCGTTTCTGAATACTTAGTCTGTATGGCGGTTGCTAGTATGGGCTAGCGTTCAGTATACCACCACTAATTCGTTAATCAATGTGCTATCCTAACCTTTCCCCTATATATTAACATAAAGAAAGTTAAATGTCAATACTAAAAGTGAAAAAATTAGGGGAAAATATGCAAATGAATGTATACTCTCCCCTTTCCGTTATTTAATTTTCTGATATTGTTCAATAGAAATCTCTTCTAATACCCCAAACAATGCAATACGAGAGGTGTCTGTTGATGTCTTACAAGTTGTTAAGGCTATCTCTTTATACCCCCTAGAATGCTCTGTATTGCTGTCTAGAGAGAACACAGATTCATCCTTTGCATCTGTTGTAATACAACTAGTAAAGTTTACTCTATAAATCTTATCTCGTGTTAAAAGATACCCAACCTTATGCTCTTCTAAGAAAGAAGTATCCAAGAAGTTATCTAACTCCCCAAACATTCTTCCACCAGACATGTGATGACCATATATCAAATTATAATCATCAGAGAAGTCTTTACTGTTCTTAAAGTCTAAGAAAATGCTCCCAGATAAAGAATACTTACCAAAGCAATCCTTATTCAAATACTCTAGGTTATCTTTCCCTTGCATAATTGGATAATTAATGCTCGTATTTGGTATCTCTAGCCAAGCAATCGCATTAGGAACATCTTCAAAGGAAATTCCTTTCTCAGTAACAATAGGCCTAAATCCTAAAGCCTGAACAGCATTCGCTTGATTATAAACATTATAGTTATCTATTAAGCAATACCCACCAATAAACATACAAATAAGACCAACAATCAATATCAAATTATCAATCACATTATTCACATGTTTTAATGGATATTTCTTGTCAATCTCTTGTAGTTTTATAAATTAGTCCTCTTTCTTCTTTTTTGCTACTAAGAATGCCATTCCACCACCTGCTAACACTACAGCAACGTATGGCATTGTGCCTAAGAAAATACCAGTAGGAATTACTCCTGCTTTCGTATTTGTGAAACCTGTCTTAACAGTTGTATTATTTGCAATCGTGCCTGTTGTAGCATCTGTATAAGCATCTCCACCACTTACCTGAGCAGTGATACCTTCTGTAGATACATAATCTTGTGCATCTTCTGTTAGTGCATATTTAACTCCATTTACAAGTCCTTTAACAGTAACATATTCACCATCATGTAACTTAAATGTTCTTGTTGCACTTCCATCACCATCTGTTGCTAAAACAGACACTTCCCCACTTGTAGGAGTATCTTGTCTACCCTCAGCAGTACCTGTATAGTTAATTGCATACTTGGCATTTGGAGTAGCATTTGTAATCTTTAAGGTAAAAGTAAAGTCTTTATACTTATTGCCTTGATTTCCTGTTACTTCTTTACCAAAAACTAAATCAGCAGATTCATAGTTATTAACAAATCCGTCTACCTTATCAGCAAGTTTATATTGTGCATCTGTATCATGTAATTCAATACTATCAGCATTCTGGTGCATTACATATCCACTAAGTTCTAATGTCCCATTATTGTCTGTTACAAATACATCCATAATCTTAGCACTATCATTTGTAACACCTGTAACAGTGCTTGTTTCTGTAATTACATAACGATAAACACCAGGCTCTGTAAAGTTACAAGAACTAAAGTCTACAGTTGCTGTCTTATTAACAAACTGTTTACCTGTTGCTAAAGCCCCACTTGTCCCCACATCTCCTGTTGTTTTTACATCTACGGTATCTGTTGCAGAGAATGTTACATCTGCAATCGTTGGTGTACCTACACCTGCCATAATCTTAGAATGAGTTGCATCTGGAGCTACAGCAGTTCCTGCAGAAACAGCAAACTTAAATGTGGCATTTGGTACTTGTAATCCACTATTCATAACAAAATATTTCTCAAATGTAGCAGTTGTACCATCAATCGGTGTGTAGTTCGCTATTGTTGTACTGATTGCATGAGTTGGCATAATTGCACCTGATGTAACTAGTGCTGTGATAGCAAAACTACCTAATAAGTTTCTAATCTTCAAATTAATCTTTTCTCCTTATTTTCTATATTTCTAACTGAAACTACACTCACTAAAATCCCCTCCTCCGAAATAAAAATACTAGCGTTCCAGTTATTTCATTTGTTGGGATACTACCAAAAGACCTACTATCTTCTGTATCAGTATAATAATCATTTAATACAAACACTTCTCCAGTTTTAACTTTATATGGAAGTTCTATACTCCCCTTTTCTATCCCTAATGTAGATACACCTAGTAATTGATTCCCATCTACGGTGAGAATACCTGTATCTGTAATATCTACTACTTGATTTTCTTTTGCTATTACTCTATATAGTTTATTTTCATAAAGGACAATATCATCTTGTTTATACTGTCTATCATACTTTTGAATAAAACATAAATCGCCATCTTTGATAGAAGGATACATATTGTTATTATAATAGATAAATAGAGTACCTATATAGGAATGAACTAAGAAGATAGTAAGTATAATCAGTATTCCCTTTTTAATTAATTTTAACATAAAATTTCCTTTCAAGATAGAAAAAGTGCCAAATCTTATGGGATTTTAGCACCATTTTTCCAAAATTAAGTTCTTATAAAAATACTTTGAATTTGCTATTGACACTATCTAAACAATAGACTATACTATGAGTACAAGTTGATTAGAAAGGAAATCAATTAACAACCACTTGCAACTGTTTCAGTCCAAGCCTGTTGGTCTACTACCCATACTTGCTGAGTTACAGCTTCATGGTGGATAGTATCAACTTGAACCTGTTTAACGGAGTAGCTGTAATCCTCTTCTTGATTCATAAATTCATTAAGACTATTATAAACTCGACCTGTCTGTCCACCAACAATCTTGCCATCATAGACAGCCTCATCCCAAGCTGGAGTTACTACCTGAGTTTCATAGTGTCCCTGTTCTGGATGATTGATTGTAGCATATGTAGGAACGCATGGTGTAGATGTTGGTTGAGCGTAAGAAGTATTATTAGAAGTAGTGTTAGAAACATTGTTATTTGTTGTTTCTGTTGCAATAGAAGTAGTATTAGACTCTGTATTAGAAGTTTCCTCTACCTTAGTATCAGACTTCATTTCATCAGACTTCTTATCTTCTTTTACTTCCTTCTTATCACTCTTCTTTTCATCAGTTTTCTTATCATTCTTTACTTCATTCTTCTTATCTTCCTTAGTTGTAACTTCAGAAGTTTTTTCTGTATTAGTCTTGACATCAGACTTCTTATTTGCTAACATATAAGCAGATACACCGATTAAGATTGCTACGATTACTGCGATTACTACATTCTTCTTATTGATAAACTTTTTCATGACGTTATACTCCTTTCAAATAAGTACCTTCTTGGGAACGTTCAGGGTACTCTCATGGTTATAATACCACTACCATCTCCGAACTATCTTACCACGGTTACGTCTTTCCGAAGTACAGTTTATGTCAGTACTTATGACAATATTATCATATCACAATTAAATAAGTTTGTCAATAGGCTTTATCTAAAATATTTTTTGCAGCATTGACATCTCTATCATGGTGAGTTCCACAATCAGGGCATACCCATTCTCTTACACTTAGAGAGTTCACAATATTCTTATGATATGTTCCACAACATGAACAGATTTTTGAACTAGCATAGAACTGGTCTACCTGTGCAAATCTTTTGTCATACCACAAACACTTGTACTTGATGAAGTTTACAAGTTGACTCCATCTAACATCTGAAATAGCATAGGCTAGATGAGAGTTCTTTCTCATATCTTCAACATTCAATTTTTCAAATGCTAAGAAATCGTATTCCTCAACTAATTTTCGACTTAACTTATGGTTAAAGTCTTTTGCACAGTTAGAAATATGCTCGTGCAACTTCGCTACCTTACGCTTTTGCTTCTGATAATTCTTACACTCATCAAGGTTCAAATTCGCTCTCTCTAACTTGGTTCTCATTTTCGAGAGCTTCTTTTGTTCCTTGGCAAGTTTGTCTTTATACTCGTAAGCATATCTAGGTCCTTCAAATCTAGTTCCATCACTATCAATCAGTAAGTCAATTAAACCCAAGTCAAAACCAACTTGTTTTCCTGTTTTAGGTAACGGTTTAACTTCTGTTTCAATACAGATAGATGCATAATATTTTCCTGTTGATGTCTTTTCAACTGTAATATTGAAAATCTTATACACATCTGGCATATCGAAACGCTTAGTTCTAACTCGACCTAACTTCGGTAGTTTAATGTGTTTGTTATCTAAGACATCTGCCCTGCCATTATCCCAGGGTGTTCTATAGGATTGTCTAAGATTGTGCTTAGATTTGAACTTAGGGAAGCTAAAATGGCTTCGGTTTTTGAAAAAATTACATATGGCAGAGTCTAAATCTCGAACACTTTGTTGAAGGGCTTTGGAGTCAACCTCCTTTAAAAAATCATTTGATTCTTTAAGTGGAACTAGGTTTTTGATACGTTCATTCTTCGAAGGAAAGTGTTGTGTTTGCTTATATGACTTGTTACAAACCTCTAATGTGTGATTATAGACAAAACGACAACAACCAGTAGTCTTGTCAATTAAAATTTCCTGTTCTTTTGTTGGATATAGTCTTACTTTAACACTCTTTTTAATTGTTCCCACACATTACCCCCTTAACTACATATATATAGCATATTTTTATAATATCTGTCAATAGGAAAATAACAAATTTTTTTAATTTTTTTTGAAATAATTTTTAGAAAGATAAAAAAGGGAGATTTCTCTCCCTTAATTAACTTAATTCTTCTTCTTTGCTAAGAAGATAACTCCCAATGTAGCAAGTGCTACTACACCAATACCTACGAATAGTAATGGATTTGTTTCCACACCTGTTGGAGGGATAACAATAGCATTATCAAGAACGTTAATCTTGATTAGGTCTACGCCCAGCTTATCCTTACCAGTACGTGTAATTGGATACTTCTCTGTTGAGATTTCATATCCTTCTGGTGCTTTAGTTTCCATAACATACATTTGGTTGTCTTGGTCGTATGCTAACTTGAATGAAACTTGTCCATTCTTATCAGTTACACCAACTGCATCCTTGCCATCTTTATCCTTAGCGATTGTACCGTCTTGGTTATAAACAGTAATTTCTGCACCTTGTAAGTAATGGTCTACCTTTTCAGCATCTGCCTTAGCGATACGAACATCTAAGTCCATAGATACTGTTACAGTCTGTGCCTCATCTAATATATTTGCATGATGACCTACTAATAAGCCTTCCTTAAACATATCTTCAAACGCAACTAACTTATGACCAGCATACTTAGATGGGTTGAACTTAGTCTTAACAGTGATAAAGCCATCTGATGTTTCTGGAACGAATGTTGTTGTAGTCTTAATTACATCACCATTTTCATTCTTTAAACGTTCAAATTCAGCAGTATTCATTGTACGTAATACATCTTCACTAATTCCTGCTGGCTTGATTACCCACTCATTTACAAGTGTGTATTCCTTACCAACGATTAGGTCATGATATTCTACTGTATCTGTTAAAGTTTGTTCTGTTTCTGAACCAGTTGCTACATTAGTCTTTGTTTCTTCAACACTAGCCTTTGTATGCATCTTAGATTCTAAAACAGTAATTTCTGTTGTAATAGTATTTACTTCTGCATCATTAGAGATTTCAAAATCAGTAACTTCATTGATTAAGTATCCCTCTGGTGCTTTAGTTTCGATTAACTTATAGCTACCTGCTTGTAAAGCATCTGTTGCAGATGTGTAGTTACCTTGTGCATCTGTAACGATTGTTTCTTCTGACATCTTACCAGCTTCAATAATCTCAGATGTTCCATCCTTATGCATATACTTCACATCATAGTTGTTAGGGTTTAAAATCTTAAATTCTGCAACACCTACTGGTTCATTTGTTTCTCTATCAATCTTCTTGATGTTGAAACCTGAACGCTTAACGCCCTCATTGACTGTATATTCATTACCTCCAACTAAACGAGGAATATTTGTTGCTTCCTCATTAATAATGTTGAATAAGGCAACACCATTCGCAATTTGTTCCCCATTTCCATTTAATGTCTTGTTTTCCAGTGTATAGCCCTTTGGAGCCTTAGTTTCTTCCACTGTAACTGTACCTAGTGGAAGTGTTGGGATACCATTATTTAAATAGAAATCGTCTCCAGAAACTTTGTAATCGTCTCCAAGTGCTGTCACATACTTACCACTATCATTTTTTACTGTCTTAATTACCCATGTGCGAGTTGCAGTTTCAGGTAATGTTTCCTTAGTGTACTGACCATCGTAATACTTAACAGTAAATTCTGCCCCTTCTAATGGTGCAGGATTTTCAATCTCTTCTACTGACTTTTTAACCAATTTAATAGCAACTGGGTCATTCATTGGCATATCCACTGAATTAACTGCCCATGTTGTAGGATTGTTAGCAGAAACAGTATAAACTTTAGGGTCTAAAGAGAATCCCTTTGGTGCCTTAGTTTCCTTAACATAAAGTAATGGGCTTGATGGGTCTACACTAATCTTTTCTGGTGCAGAAGCATTACCATTAGCATCTGTTACTAATGTATATAATGGTGCATCAGATAAATCAGCCTTCTTATGTACTTCATACTCTGCTCCACTTAAATCTTGTGCATAGCACTTATTTCCAAGTGTAAGAGAAGGAATACCATTTGACTTCTTTATTGTTAAATTAATTTCTCTTGGTAATGGTTCACCTTCAGCAACTGCCCAAACAATCATTGTTAGGTTAGTATCAGGTGCTTTAGCAACACCATACTGTTGTAACCAGTCTCTCCAGTTAGTACCTGTAGCACCATTACCGTTGTTATAGATTGTAGACCAACCTGTATCATCAGGTAACTCTGTAGCAGTACCAGGACGTGTTCCAGCAAGACGTAATACATTAGACTTAGTATCATAAGCCGCTTGCATATTGTCTCCACCATCCCAATAGATACTAGAGATACCTACAATTCTTGCACGTCCTGTTGCTGAACGTGCTCTGGCATCAGCTAATGCTTCTTGTGCCGCTTGTTGATAAATCTCTAAGTATGGTCGTGTTCCACCGTAAGCATTTGGATTCATCGTCTTTCCAAGCGTTTGCTCTACACGAGCCTGCATGTTGTTCATTGATGCATCATCCCAGCCCTGCACTGGGTTTCCGTCAGCTCCCCATTGGTCAAACCAAATCGTGTATCCTGGATTGTCGCCTGTGTTCTGACCACCACCAGAGCCACCAGCACCAGCACCACCATTGGCATAAACTGGTTGGAATAAACCTGTTACCATAGATAATACTGTCATAATAGACAACATAAACATGGTAAATTTCTTTAGTAAATTCTTCATTTTCTCCTCTTTCTATAATTAAAGAAGTGAGTTTTACTTTGTAAGACAGTACTCACTTGACTGTAGTGCCTAACTTATCTCTTTTACCAAGATAAGTGTCGGGCTTCTCATCGACAATGATAATTAGAGTTTTGGAATCACTGACACAGGGCTATTTTAGCACTCTCAGTCCAACTTAATCAATAATCACAGAGCCTTAGTCTTGAGCATTCAACTAAGGGTGTGTATGTGTTTCATCTAACTATCGTAGGATTAATTTCTTAATCCTTAGTCTTGTAAACAATCGTACCATTAAGGTACTAGGATAAACCTAGTGCATGTTTACTTTTCACCTTTCTTTTGACCTTGGGTACTATGTACGATAATTAAGAAAAGGTCTATCTTTCTTCTTATTTTTAGACAGTGTTCTTACCCACTGATGTTGCATTATAAGTTCCATCCTAAATATATTCTATTATATCACACAATTTGTGATTGTCAATATCTAGTTCATTCGTTTTAACGTTTTGTAACTCTTCTATACAGCACTTTCAAGTTGCCACAATCATAAATCCTGAACCAATGGTTATTCTTCATATTCTCTGCCTCAGTTAATTGAGGGTCAAATACTCGTAATATCCTTTGGAGCTTATGTTTTTGTGCTTGGTATCTTGAAATAGTTGCTTTTGCATTTGCATAGAAATAACTTATAGGGGTATAAGAAACAAATTCCCAACCACTAGAGAAATACCCTGTCCCAGAAAACTTTCCCCTGTCCACATAGGAAATCATCTCATTATATGGTTGGTGTTTCATTAATTTAGAAAAGCCACCAATTATCTGCCAATCTAACTTGGAACACATTCTTAATAACTCAAACTCACCATCTTTAAACCTAGATTTTCCGATAGTGATTAATTGAACAAGTTCTTCATTATAATACAAACCAAGTCGATATGATGAGTTGATTGCTCCTTGCAGATGGTTTGTGTTAAGAAACTCCCCAGCATCTTTGCTAGATACTGACTTAATTTTGCAATCTCTAGCATACACTCTCTTCTCATATAAACCGAGTGCCGACTTTATTAAGGACTTACAAATGTCTTTATGTTCATGCCACTCATTTTCAAAAATGTGAATAAGCCTTATTCCCAACTTCTCACACAACATTGTCTTGGTAATGTGATACTCTTTACCTAAAACATCATCACAGTGATAATATACTCCGTTATATTCTATTGCAAGTTTCTTTTCTGGGATATAAATATCTAGTTCGTAAGGCACTATTATCTTGCGAGTATTAGTTTTCACCACTGTATCCCCAAGAACACTTTTAACGAAGTCTAAAACCTCTAATTCATTTATGGAACTAACGTGGTTATCACTAGCATATTTTTCTATTATAGGAATATCACAATTTCTAATATATGTTCTCTGAGAAGATTCCACAATTGGTTCAACAATGTGTGCTTTATACCATCCTTGTCCAAACTGTTTAACAAGTTTAGCAACTAAAGTACAATCGTTATCTCTCTCAAACTCTTCAATTTTTTCATTTTGATGTTCAATGGCAGCATGATTTGCATTTATTACCTGTAAATAGTTGTCTGCACCATACCTTTCTCGGAACGTTTTTATTGCCTTCTCCTTATTGGTGTATCCAGCATCCCCATATCGAAGTTCCTTTGTCTTTTTCATTTTATCTGGGTTTGAGAATGTTGCATTTCCATACCGTTCAATTCTTGTTTGCTTAGATTTTTCCTTAATCGAGTCTAGTTGAAATACATTCTCTACCCCATATTCTTCTAACCATCGTTCACGAGTTTTCTTTACAGCTTCGATTCTGCTACATTTTGGGCATATTTTAGCATATCCCTTGGTCATTGACAGAAACTTTGTCTCAACCCCACAACATGAACAAACGTGTGGGGAAGGGTCTAAATACTTATCATAATACTCTTTTGAAGTTATACCATGAGTTCTTAAATGCTTTGAAAGATTTCCCCCACAGGATTTAAATTCCTTACCACATATTTCACATTTAATACTCATTAATTCTCCCTTACCAAACTATGCCCACTTGCAATCTCGTTTAAACAAACTACCTTACAAGTGTCAATATCCTGCTGTCTAAGTGCGATGTCAAATTCCTTAGCAATCAAAAGCCACGAATAGCAATAATCACCTTGATTTACTTTAGGCAACCACTCAGATGGACCTTTCGCACCCTTACTTCTGTTTTCCTTATTTAGTACGGAAACACCAACATTTTCATCTTGTGCAAACTTATTCTTTTGTTCTTTTGTCCAATTAATATCCCCATACTTAGCTACGTAGTTGAGAGGTATTATATGGTCGAAATCGAGAATTTTGATATCAGTGATTTCTTTATCGGTATAAGGGTCTTTGTAAACAAACGGGTCTTTACTAATAAGGTATTGAGAAGTATAAGTATCATATTTCACTCTACTTACCTTTTCTCCATCTAATGTGAACTTCTTCGCAGGTTTCTCCCAATCATCACGATTATACTTTTCTGTATTCTCATGTGTAGATACTCTGATTTCAGATACAAGTTTTAGTAAATCTTCCTTTGTTACAGAGAGAGTTTCTTCTTTACTCGTATCTTCATTCTCTTCTTCTTTTGATTGTTCTTCCTGCTTAGGTTCTTCTTGTTTTGTATCTTCTTGTTTCTCTTCTACAACTGGTGGAGGAGTATTCTCTGGTACTAAACCATACTTATTAAGAGTTGGTTCAAATACACTGATAGGGTTCTTCATATCAATCGCATTAGAAAAACCACCCATTGAATATCCACCTAGCCATAGTACACCAAGGAATATAAGACAAATAACAAATACTCCAAATAATTTTTTCAACGTTACCTCGATTCTAGTTGGATAATTACTTTCCCTACCAACGTTGGTTGTATCTCTACATGAGAGATAGTATAAATTCCTTCATCTGTTTTTATTTTATCTCCAACAGATAAGAGTTCTACAAATTTCCATTCACCATTTTCTAACTCTATTTCCTCGCATTTTTCAAAGGACAAATCAGTTACATCTCTGTAATCTGTTCCACCTGTGAACATTGGTCTAATAGACTTATCATGGCTTGGGATATTCTGCAAATTCATTTAGTGGACCATATCTTCGATGCCTACTTGCTCACTATTAAATGGCACAAGTCAAGCATTGTTCAGCGTTTCGGTTTCCCTACATTATTTTTTAATTGGCCTCTGCGCCTTACACATTTTTCTTTGAATTTGATGTAACTTCGAGTGTGCCTCTACTGTTAATAGACATAAATTAGAAATATCATTATTTGTCTTATCTCCATCAATATGATGAACACAAAATCCTTTTGGAATCTCAGTAATTCCCAAACTTTCACACATTACAACACTATGTAAGTAAACATATTTACTGTTCTTTCTTCCTACATACCATTCAGGCTTTGGAATGATTACATATCCCTTACCATCTGCCACATCAGTACCTTTATAAGTATTTACCCTCCTATCAATATCATATTGAGAAAAGTTTTCCTTTAGAACATTCATTATTGTATTTTGGTCAACTCCAACTTCATGATGAATATCTAACAGTGACATATACGTTGTTCTAAATAAGGTACAAATCATCTTTTCTTGTTCTTTAGATATTCTCTTAATGTGTTGGTTTTCTGGTAGTTGTTGCTTTATATTATTCTTACGAATAACTTTGTTTAATGTGTTTAGTTTGATTGTGAATCTGTTACAAGTTTCTCTCTTTGTATGACCGGACTCTAAATATTTTCTAATTTCTTCTATTCCATCTTTATCAAAAATAGTTTTCTTCATAACATGTATCTCCTAACAGATATATTTATGTGTGTCTTGGCTCAGGATTGTTTGAATTAAAGTTCCCCTGAGTTAACTGAAATTATAGACCCCAATTCACAGTTTTGTAGTCTAGGGTCTGATGAGCTGTATCTTCCAGTGTGACTTCCTATAGGATTAAACCTACAGTGTATCTTCCCATCCGCCTGCCTTACGTTTGGCAACTTCTTCACATAGGTATTTAACAGTTTCAAAGCACCTCGGTACTCCAATAGTGCTTTTGTAAATGGAGTGTTCAACTGTTTTAATACTTCTACTCCAGTCTTTTTTCCATCTACTTGTTTTAAACCCATTACATCATATAGAACGATTCCTAATTGTTTAGGAGAAGATAGATTTACTGGGTTGCTCAACTTCTCGTTTGTAAGTATCTTTTCTTTATACTTATCTAGCTCTTGATAGCAGATTTCTAGTGCCTTAGATAACTTTTCCTCATACTTAGGTACAAGAGATTCTGAATAAGGCATATCTAAATATGCCCCAGCCTCCTCCATATTAATAGAAGCATCTAATGCTCCCATTTCTATGTTTCTGAATACATAATTGATTGCTCTGTAGTCGGGTCTAGGATGATTTTCATTCAGATAATTTGCTTGGAATTGTTGTAAGCCACGAGTAATTAAAGCATCGTGGGCCGCATACATATAACCAAGTTCGATAGGCACATATTGGAATCCTATCTTATCAAATATCTCACTAAATGATTTTTCTGTTTTCTTAGAAACATATTTCTCATAGAGTGGTTTTAGACCATGTGGTTCATTCTCGTTTAAGATGTACCCACCTATCATCGTATCCCACCAACAATGAAGTCGAACCCCAAAGGTATGTAATACCATACGAATATCGAAGTCTGCATTGTGCATAATTATCTTAGCATTTATCTTCTTTAAAGCCTCAATAATTGTTTCTTTATCCAATTGGTTTTGAACTCGTTCTCCTGTTTGATAGTCTACATGACCATACGGACAATAACAAGCTTTTTCTCCATCTACGTAAAGACAGACACCTACTACAGTATCTTTATAAAAATCTACTCCAGTTGTTTCAGTATCTATTGAGATATACCCATTTTGGTTTGATTTCTCTATGTACTCTAGTAATTTATCTCTCTCATTAATGATGATAAAATCCTCTTTGTTGAAGAGCTTTTTACTCTCTTCTCGGATAAGCTCTAACTTTTCTAAGAATCCAGCTAATTTCTTATCCTTTTTCTGTTGCTCTTTAGCCTTACTATCTGCTAATTTATTTAATACCTCTAATGTGTTATCAGTTCTAGGCATTCTTTCTCCTTTCACTTACCCACATTTTAACATATTTCGCTTAAAAAGTCAATATAAAATTAATTCTTTGGTACATAGCGATTTACCATAAAATCACCTGCACCATTAATACAAGTCTGCATCCAGATAGAACCATCTCCATTTAATCTGTGTTCAGGAATATAAGGTTCATCATGAGAACCATATTCGGTATGGTCATATACATAAGTTCTACCCCCAATATTTACTTCACTTGGTGTAGATGCAATCATTCTTCCTTCAGGTGTATAGTTATGTGCCGCAAAATATCCATTAGCCCATTCCCATAATCCACCTTGGTCTACCGCATTCTGGTCACAATTTGCATATCCGTAAGATGGAGTCCAAATACCAGAGTTTTGTGGAGTATAAGAATAACCCGTAGAATATCCTGAATTATAGTTATATGCTTGGTATTGTTGTTGGCTAGCAAGTCTTTCTTGTTCTAATCTTTCTTGCTCTAGTCTTTCTTGTTCGATTCTCTGTTCTGCCTCTACCACATTACTATTCACATCTACAATATTAGCACATAAAGTAGTAGCACCATTTAAAGAATCTGCTGTTGGAACAATTGAAGAAACCCCCAAATCAATTAAGTTGGAGGCTCTTTCAATTTGTTGAACTGGTAAATTTGGCAATAAAGCCAAAATAAAACTTAGTAGTAATTGTTGCATATTGTTGTGATTGTGTTATTTTCCTTATCAATTATATTTTGAAAATAAATGTTGGCTTATCCTTACTTGACTCTTCTGTATTACTGCTCTCAGAAGTTGGTAGGTCAATACTATTTTCTTCTTCCTTTATCTCTTCTTTTACTTCTTCCTTTTTAGGTTCTTCAAAGACGAAGTTATTATCAAATGACTTTCTCTTTGTAGGATTATTTCTTGTTTGTCTATTTCTAGGTGGGTAATAATCCATTCCCATAAAGTCCTCATCCTCTTGTGGGTCTGGTTGTTCATACTCATTAGGTATCTGTTCTACAAACCCTGCTAAATCACTTTCAGGAACTTCCGCATCTTCTTCCCCGTACTTCTGTTGTCTAAAGATTTTGTTTCTATAAGAATCTATTCTATCTTCATCGAACATAAAATCTCTAGCCTGCTTAAAATAGAAGAATTGAGTTTCGTAGATTTCATTACCAGATTGGCAGAACCCACGTCCCTTAATTTCTGGGCGACTTAGGTTACTTATATCTTTATTAAATAATAACTGAGAAGCACCATCATCAAAACCGCCTAAAATAATTCTTTGTTGAATATTATTCATTTGGTCTTGGTTGATTGTACCTGCACCTGCTCTCTGCATGGCTAGACAAACGTGTACACCTGCGGCTCTCCCCAAACGAAGAATCTGGCCAAGTGCTGTTTTAATATCCTCTAAGGCTCTATAGTCGTCTGAACTCATTAAGGCATTTAATTCATCTACTAATAGAATCATTGCTTTGACCTTAAATTCACCAGTAGTTTTCTTAATATCCCCATCTTTGATGTAACTATTATAGCCACGATACTCAACTAACTTAGGATTTCTTAGAGTTCCTTCTTTTAGACCATCATAGATTTCTTCAATCGTCATAAAGGTCTGACATCTACCATCCTTATGAATCTTCAACTGCTTTTCGTAATCTCTAGCTGTCTTATCTAAGTCCTGCCATACACAGAAGATTTCATCAAACTGATATTCTCTACCAAATAGCGTATAGTAGTTTACCTGTAGTTTCTTGATGTCATAGATATTATTAACACCAGCACTAGCCATAAACTTATATCTTCTATCCATGATAGTATAGAAAGATACAAAGGCATCTCTAGCTTCATCAATTTCTAGTGCTACACCTACTACACCCTTAACACCCTGTAGTAAGTTAAACTCTACCTTCTTCATATCTACACCAATCATCATGAGATGGTCTGAATTATGAGAAATGTGAGCTACGATACCATTTTCTGTTACGGACTTACCTCCCCCAGTCCCACCGCATACCATTAAAGATGTAGATGGAACTGTATTGATAATTTTTTTATCCTTAATGTTATCGTTTAGCTTCCAACATAATGGGGCAACCTTCAATGTACTAGTATTTACTGCTAAACCAAGTTGGATATTGTTCCAATCCTTACGAGTCTCATCATAAGTAAACGGAGCTACTTCTGGTACTGGTTGCTTTTCTGTTACTACTACTTCAATGAAACCAATATCAATATAGGTCTTTACAAAGAAGTATGTATAATGTTCTGATAGGTCAGATAGTCTAGTTACAAACTCTCTCTTATCTACTTCTCTACCATTTCTATCGTACTGAATTAATAATCTCTTGTTTGTATAGAAGATTACCTGAGTACCTAAATACTTATGAGCAATCTCTAACATCCAATCATCGAATTTACATTTTCTTAAAAATAGGAAATATATAATTCCCATTAAACCAAAAGAAATAATTCCAATCAAGAATAGGAATATCATTGCTCGTTGATAGATTACTAGTCCAGTAACAACTAATAGTTTGCCTGTTATATGAGCAATAAACATCATAAGACTTAGGACAATAAAAAAGATACCACCATATAGTAGTACCTTTCTTAATCTATCCATTGCTAAGTGTTTAGGCAGAATACCTGTTAAAATTTGTTGTTCCTTACTATTATCCATATCTAGCAATACTCCTCACTAAATGTTTCTTTACTGTATATAATCTTTCCAAAGAATGATGGAGGCAGTTCATTACCCTCAAAGTCATAATTATCAGTTTCGATTGGTAAAACATCTAAGCCAGTAAAGTATTTTTGAAAGAATCCATCAGTAATCATTAAATTAGCATTTCTAATACCTCGTTTCATCAAGATACTACTAACAAACCTTTCCAAGCTATTGGGGCTAAAATACTCACGTTGCACATACATCTTACTTGTAGGATTTATCTTATCATTTAACATTTTAAGAGTTTCTTCTACATCATAAGCATGTACTGTGTTATTATATTCATCCTTAAAAATCACGGTTGTACCCCCTTTCACTTTTTGGTTCTATATCAGTGCCGAAATAAGCATCTGCCTTTATCTTTTCTACTATCATCTCTTGTTGGAATAGATAATCTCTAACGATATTTGTTCTTACAATACAGTTTTTACCATATTTACTTGGCAAATCACTTACATATAAACCATCAAAGTATTTCTTGAAGAACTCGTTATCAATAATAATATGATTACCTGGATAAAGAGTAAAGTCTAGTGCATCACATACAAAATCTACCACATCATTTGCAGTAACATATTCCTTACTAGGTTTTCCTGCCTCTTTTCCATGATAATAGTCATTATTAACAATTGCCATAATACCATCACTGATATAGAAAAACATTTCTTTATCCTTTGCAACGATTCTTCTAACTCTAATCATGCTCAATATCCCCCTCAGAAGGATTGATTGAATATACCCAGAAATCTTCCCAATCAAGTAATTCATCAACACCTAAGTCTTTTAGGCTCTCCCCAAACTTCTTATTGTTCATACCGCCATTATGGCTAAACTTGATTGTTCCTGAATTAGTTTTATACCCTGTAAATCTTGCCCAAATATCAAACGTAACTCTAGAAGTATTCTTTCCAATTGTTAATTGAACATTATCGGTTTCAATATCATCACAATCAATAGAATCTAGTATCTGCTCTACAATAGCATCCCCAATTCGATAGATTTTATCTTCTTCATAATTAGGAGTATTATGCCCAATATTTATTACGAATGTATTATCGTATGTAACTACTTTTGAAACATATTTCATAAATCCCACCTCTCTTTAATTATATTGCGAAACAGGGTTGTGAACTACCCACATCCTAAAGGCAGTGAGCTTCCATACTGTTGGTAGAAACTACCACACCAAGACTAGATAGACTGTCTAAAAGACTAATCATCTTCTCGATGCTAACAGCATCCGTGTTTAACGAGCGATACGTTCCATACCCGCTCAGCAGTATCATATTTTTAGCAGAATGAATATCTCTATCTACATTCTCGAAACCACAGTTGTCACAATGATACTGACGTTTATCTAAACTGTGTTTGGTTAAACATCCACACACAGGGCAAGTTTGAGTTGTGGGAACAGAACTGCCTAACATATAGTTAGAGGTATTCTTCTTCAATTCACCCTTAACTCGACCTAAAATTCCATGTTGGATTTGTTTACCAAAACTAAACTTTTGTTTAGAATTTTTATATTTCCACAAGTTTAACATCTCGTCTTGAAAACATACGATGTAGTTACTCTTTAGAACAGAGTTTAACTTGTTCGCTACATCATTTTTCTTGTTGGTTTCATATTCATAAATTTTCTTAATTCGGTGTAAGGTTTGCTTATACTGGTTAGAACCCTTAACTTGACGAGATAATTTTCTCATCAACCCCTTCAGTTGTTCACTTTCTTCCAAATAGAAGTTTACCTTTACACCGTTTGAAAATGTAAGTTGTTCTTTGATACCCATATCTAAGCCAAGAACCTCTTTTTCAGTTGTTGTCTTAGGCTGTTTCTTTGTATAGATTGTTAGATGAATGTAGAAACCAGACGGTTTCTTGATGAGTTTAGCGTTGGCAAACTCTACTTCGTCTAGGCTAATCTGTTCTAGTCCGTTTACAACTAAAATACCTATTCGCTGGACGCGAATCTTGTTCTTGCCTTTAATAGAATAGGTATTGTTAAACTGCTTTAGGTTGATTTCATTGCATTCTTTTTTGTATCGAAGTTTTCCAACTTTCAACCCCTTCTTCTTAGCTTTTGATAAGTTAAAAACATTCTGTTTAGCACTATCAACAACAGATGTAATCATTTGAGAAGATAAACACGTAATTTCTCTAATTTCAAATTTGTCTTTAACCTTAACCTGAACCATAGATGTATCTTCAAGAGATAGTGTGTCTGTTGCTACTGTAGCGTTGTACAACCATTTTGCTTCTAGGAAGCAGCGATTTAACTTCTCTTCTTTAGCATGAGAAAGTCGATTCTCTTGAATTTTAACACAAAAAACACGGCAGTTCATTTTAGAATGTCGTTCTTTTGTGGCACGAAGTGTTTCTTTAATTTTTAACTTTTTCTCTTCTAACATGTCGTATTTTCCCTTTCTGCAATATTATACAATATTGGCTACTTTAATGCTAATAAAAGTATATGAGTTTCTTTAGACTTTCTTTGCAAAGAAAAGGGAGATATTACTCTCCCTTAGATTCTTTTTTCTTGAACACAAAGTACCCAATACCAACGATAGCACTTGTAGCAAGAATACCAATTGCGATTGGTGCTACTGGAATACCAGAAGTTTCTTCTTCCTTTTCAGAAATCTTAGTTTCTTCCTTCTTATCTTCCTTAGTGTCTTTCTTTTCTTCGTTTGGATTGCCAATTTCCTTGTCAATCTTTGGTGCTTCTGCATTCTTATTTTCTTCTACCTTCTTAGAATCATCAGACTTCTTTTCAGTAGACTTCTTAGTTGTGTTATTATTAACTACAACACCTGTTTCTAATGCTTTTTGATGAGCAAGATACTCTTCATGAACCTTCTTAGCACTTTCAGCCTTAGCCATTAAATCATTTAACTTAGCAGTTTCAGTAGCTAATGTAGCCTTAGCACTATCTAACTCTGCTAATGCACTGTTAGCCTTAACATTAGCTTTATTTAAGTTATCTAATGCTAATTCATAAGCCGCCTTAGCTTCTTCTAACGTAGCCTTAGCCTGTACTAATGCTGGTCCTGTCTTAGCAGGGTCTAACTTATCTAAAGTAGCCTTAGCACTTTCAAGTTCTGCCTTCTTAGTTTCTAATGTAGCCTTAGCCTCGTTTACCTTAGCCATAGCATTGTCATAAGCAGTCTGCTTAGTAGCAGTAATTGCCTTTTGAGCATCTAATGCCTGTAATTTAGTAGCAGTTAATGCAACCGCAACATTATAATCGTTTGTAGCAGTATTTAAAGCACTTACGGCGTTGTTATAGTCTGTGTTAGCCTTATCTGCTTCACTCTGTAATTGAGCAACATGTGCAGTTAGTTCAGTTACTTTATTCGTAGCCTTTTCTAATTCAGCATCGAAGTTATCTAACTTGTTCTGTAATGTGGACTTATTAGCCTCTAAATCTTCTAACTTCTTAACTTGTGTAGCTAATTCTGTCTTAGCAGTAGCTAATGCTTGGTCTGCAACATCCTTAGCACTCTTAGCACTTTCAACCTTAGCATTTTGTGCCTGTGCATCTGCTACAGCCTGAGCTAACTTGTTCTGTGTATCAGAAACAGTCTGTAAAGCACTCTGTAATTCTGTTAAAGCAGTATTTGCTTCTGTAGTCTTTGTTTCTACTTCCTTATCTAATTCCTTAGATTGGTTCTGTAGAGTAGCTAATTCAGTCTTAGCACTTTCTAATTCAGCCTTAGCACTTGCTACTAAACTTGATTGGTCTGCAACTGCTGTATCATAAGCACTCTTAGCTTCATTATAAGCCTTTTGTGCTTCTGCTTTCTTAGTTTCGATTTCAGTCTTATAAGCCATTAAGTTATTTAAGTATGTTTGAGCATCAATAGCGTTATCCACCTTGTCATAACCGAATGTCTGAGTTGCCATAGTACCATACTTAGTACCGTGTACATCTTGTAATGCACCCATTACTGTGTAAGCAGGATTAGCAATATTTGTATAGTGTCCTGTCTGACGGTCTAATGGATAGATACCAAACTTAGCCTTAAATGCATTCTTAAATTCTTCCTTACTTAATGATTGATTATCATAAGCAAACTTTTCAGAAGTATATAACCAGAATAATGTCTTTTCAACTGAAGGAGAACCAAATGCAATATTCTCACCTACATTGTATAACTGACTATGTGGACTTGCTGATGGAGTGTTATCCCAAATCGTTTCAGAAGCGGCACTCTGAGCCATCGCAACAGCCATTAAGTAATCATCAACCTTTAAGTCCTTTAGACCTGTAAAGTTGTTATCAGATGCACGTAACTTATTTGTCTCAATAATATTCTGAATACCCTTAATAGCATTATCAATATTCATACGAGAAGTATTCACTGTAGCATCTTCTGCACCCATGTGTGGGTCATTCTTATGGTCATTAATTACCTGTACTGCCTTTGTTGCATTCTGCTTATTGAACCAACCAAGCATACCAGACTTGATTAAAGCATCAGCGGCATCTAATTCACTCTTAGCCTGTTGTTCCTTAGCTTGTAAAGAATTGATTAATGTACCATTCTGAGCCTCAGTAACCTTTTGCTCTAATGTACCAATCTTAGTAGTCTGATTTGCTACTTCTTGCTTCTTATCAGCCGCATTCTTCTTGGCTGTTTCTAACGCAGAATCTGCATTATTCTTAGCTTCTTGCTTAGCATCCTTAGCAGATACAGCATTGTTATGGTTTTGTTCAGCAGTAGCCTTAGCACCATTTAATTCTGTCTGCTTAGCAGTTTCTTCATCTAACTTATTCTTAGCATTATCTGCGTCTGATTGCTTAGTCTGAACATTCTGTTCTTTCTGAACCTTAACTGGCTTGCCTGCCTCAATCTGAGAAGTAATATCATCAATTTCATGTTGGATATTCTGCTTAGCATTTGAATCAGTTAGCTTAGCCTTTTCTGCTTCCGCATTCTGTAAGGACTGCTTACCTGCATCTAAAGCAGTATCTGCATTCTGTTTGATTGTTTCAGCAGTATTCTTAGTTGTTTCTGCGGTGTCTTTTACTGCTTTCTTAGCATCTTCATCAGACTTAACAGTATCATATTCAGACTGTAAACCTGTCTGCTTCTCTGTTTCTGTGTCTAATTCAGACTTTGCGGTATTTGCCTTACCTGTTTCTTCGTCTACCTTATTCTGTAGACCTACATTTTCTTGTTCACGATTAGCAATATCTTGCTTTGCACCTTCACGGTCAAATGCCTTAGCTTGATTGTCTAATGCTTCTGCTTCATCATGTGCAGTCTGTGCATTATCTGCTGTAGCCTTAGCATTGTCTGCGTTTGTCTGTGCTTCTTTCTGTTCAGCAACTGCAGTATTAGCAGAAACCTGAGCATTATCCACAGTATTCTGTGCATTAGAAACTACTGGCTTTTGAACCTCTACTGCTTGTTCTGCTAACTTTTGAGCATCTTCTGTTTCTTTTGCAAATACTGGTGTAGCAACTACTGATGTTGCGGATACACCTGCTAATGTTGCTAATGTTACCTTAGTAATTTTATTCATCTTAACTTTCTTTTCTCACTTTCTGGTTGAGGTTTCTATCTCAACTCTACGAAATTATCTTATCACACTTACATACCGTTGTCAATAGCGAAATAACAAAAATTAATAAAAAATTAAGTTTTTGTATTATCGAAGATTAAGTCATATCTAGAAAAACTTGTATCTTCTTGGCTTACTCGAATATTTTCCCCAGTGATGTTGAAATAAATATCATTAATCTTATCTACGACATCTCGAATATCATCTTTAGGGGATACTGGAACTACTTCTTCGTGTTCTTCCCCATCACACCAAATATCTAATTCAACACAATTATCTCCCTTATAAGCAGTGATACTAACAACTCCTTGTAATCTTAGTATATCTTGGGAGAATATGTTTTGTCCACAAATAAAGTCACTTGCCATTGGAGTATCTGCCCCTAAAGAATGACAATGTAGTTCTGTATAGGTTTCCTTATCAAAGAATGATTTAAACCGATTTATTCTTTTTGGATTGAAATATACGATGGTCATAGCTGATACTCTCCCCACATTATAGCATTTTTCCAATGCACTCCATCCTCTTTTTCGCTAGAATACTCACTTAATTCTTTTCTAGGGTCTCTATCATACATGCTAATGAACTCTGTAAATTGCTCTCTAGTGAACTTTGAATCCCCTATAGAATCTAAAATATCTCTTGCTAAAAAAGAATCTTGGTCGATGCACTTGTACTTATGTGTTCCTTTAATTTCCCTACAATATAAAAAGAACTCAGGAGAGAAATCTTCTTCTATTCTATTATTCTTAACAATATGAGTTTCATCAGACATTGTATAGAAACAAGTTAATTTTCCACTTAGAGTTATCTTTATACTTGGAATATATCCATTATCTTTCTTTATCTGAAATAACAGATTACTGAGTGCTTTATGGCAACTCTCTGCATAGGTAGTGAGTTCTCTTTCTCCCATAACTGTTTCAAACTTCTTAATAGTGCCATAGAATACGAATCTAAACTTTTTCTTCATTTGTTTTCTCTTTAATTACCTTTAAATCGAAAGAAGGAGTTATGTGTAAAACTCCACTATTATTATCCTTATCAATCATAAAACAATCACCTCTATTAAAATTTGAAGCAATCATTCCCACCACTGAGGCTCTATCTATTGCATTATCACCAAGCTGAGTAGTATCAAACTTCTCTAAGAATAGTTTAGCTTCTTCCATAGAACTTTTAAAAATGAACTTCGTGGAAATATGATTTGCAATATCTTTAGGGAAGTGACTAATTCCTTGGCTGGCTAGAATTGTAACAAATCCCAAACTTCTTCCAATAACTAAGAATCTATCAATAATAGATGCCATTGCCTTATTACCAAATAATAAGTGGGCTTCATCACAACAGAAAATAGTTGGTACAACATTTTTAGAGGATAATAGCTCTAAGAGTTTTAATGTTAAGATATAAATTATAGCACTTGCAAATCTGTTGTTTGGCGTATAATCTTCTGCCTTCACAGTGTATTCTGGCAATGCCATGCCATGTAATGAGAGAATAAAGCTATCTCTATCACTTAAATGTAATGGTTCTACATTCTCTTCTCTAGTAAATAGTAATCCTCCATACTTATTATCTGCTAATGCTTTTAGTCTTGCCCCAATGCTAGAGGCATACTTATTATCTCTAGAGAACAGATACTCTGCAACGTCTTGCATATCTACATAGATGCCGTCACGTTTAAACTTGATTACAAAGTCCTGAACAATAGGGGTAATTGCTCTTTCTTCCTCTGTGGATAGTTTACCACATATAAGGTCAATGATTGATACAATTGTAGCAGTATCAATAGTACCTAAAAAGGTAAAAGGATTTAAAGCACCACTTCTAATATTATTAATATCAATAATATTTATACTTGGATGAATCTTCTTTATTTTTTGTAAGTCATTCTTAGGGTCAATCGCCACAATACGTTGCTTCATGTTTAAACAATTGACTAAGACTGTTTGAAGGAATACCGTCTTGCCCGAGTTCGATGAGCCAACCACAACTGTGCCTGCGGCACCGTTTGTCCAGATTGCACTCATTGGTTGCCAACGAATTGTACTCATATCATCCTCTCCTTTCTAAAAGAAAAAGAGATACCTAATATAAGATACCTCTATTCCGTTACTCTTTCAAAATGTATCACAGAGTTTGCTTGAATTAATTGCAGTTCTCCATTTTCCATCTTGAATGTTAATTTTCCTGTTTCATCTTTATAACTACCATCATCTGCTAAATGATAGCCAGTAGTTCCTACATCATTCCCATCTAATGTCATATCTACTGTTTTATCAGTAAAAGTAAATCCCATAAGAATCTGTTTATATTGAGATTCACTAAAGATATTCTTTAATTCATCTAATGAATAGTCTTTCCCATTAGCAGTTACATGAGACACTTTCCATTTACCTACAATAGAATTTGTATTCTCTTCTGTTGTCTTATTTGTTTCTTCTGTCTTTTCTTGATTTACAGATGTTTGATTCTGTTTTGGAGAGCATGCTCCTAAACCTAATACCATTGTTGCACAAAATAATACTTTTAATACTTTATTCACTTTAAAATTTTCTCCCTTTGTTTTTACTACTAGATGTTATTGTTTCTAGGCTTACCAATTTCAACCATTGATTCATCAGTCCTGTCAAAAAAGTAAAAGATACCATCAACAGAGATTAAATCCCCATAACAGAGGGAACTTTTCCACTCGTGGTTGATATGGTCGTACTCTTCACAAGCCTCATGAACAGCATCAAAATTAAATGGAACTTGACTAAAAGATAAGTCCTTTATTTTATCTGTATATTTTAGCATTGTACTCAAATCCCAATTAAATTTACTCATTGTTTCCACGTAATCCCCATTCCAATCATATCCATGATAGTCCATATCTAACTTTTCAAAGTTAGGTCTATATACGACTACGTGTCTGCCATGTACATTATCGAACATTATTTATCTGTATTTGACTTATCTTCAAAATTTTTGATTTCTTTTGATACTGATGTTGAAACGTTCTTTACTGCACTGTCTGCTTTTTCATAATAACTGTGCTTTTCTAAACGATTTGAAATGTAGTTGCCTACAATGTTTGCTACTAAACAAATTAAAAATAATCTAATCATAATCTATTTTCTCCTCTTACTTTTCTTTATCTTCTTCTCTTGGTTCTTCTTGGATAGATTTTACAAACTCAATAAAGTCATCTCTATCCATCTCTTTGACTTCTTTTACAATATCTTTTTCCTTACTCATGACGATATTCCTCATTTTCTAAGCCGTGTTTACTATACCACCTTAACAACCTCTCATTTAACTGAATGAGTGTTTCTAATTGCTTGATACTGAATTTTACATCTGGTTCATATTTAGCGGCATAGCTTAGGTTGTTATACACTCTACAATTACTTTCTACTTCATCTAACATTCGTAATAGTTCTTTTCTTGATTGTAGTTGTGATTTTCCTAAGTTATCTTTGATATAGGATACAATTACATATAATCTATGGATTTCTGGATAAGAGTTCGTACAATCATAAGAAATCTGCTTTAGGATTAGTTCAACCGATTGTTCGAACGTATAGCCAATGCAGAGTAATAAGTCTTTATCACTTGCTAAACGCTCTTTATTGTACTTATCATACTGAGCTATCCCCATTTCGTAGAAGTATGTGGAGCGAGCCTCTAACATTCGCATATAATAATTTCTCCTATTATATTTGAAAGTTCCCTAAACATATTTGCTTGTTCTTCTTCTAGCTTTGCTACAAGACAATCTGTAATGACCCCAGCACCTTTCTTTTCATGCTTTGAACCATCACTATAAAATGTTAGTGAAGTGATATTATTTATCACATCTACATCACAAGTGAAAGTTATAAAGTTAAACTCATAATGAGAATCATCTATAGGAAAGTTTGCATCAAATTTAAGTGGTTCAAATTCCTGTTCAATCTTTTCTATCTGATTAGAACAAATCTTATTCATACTGCTTATAATATGATTTCTAAATCTCATTAGATTACTAATCTTTTCAGAACTTAGAGATTTATATTCACACAATATACATATTTTAGAATCATAAGTGTGAAACTCTAATGTACTTCTCCAAACATCTTTTTCGATGTCTGCTGGATAGAAGTTTAAATCTAAATCTCCTCCAATACCTGAAATTAACTCCAGTTGGTATCCTGCTCTTGTTCTCATTAGAGAAGTTGTTTGTGTTACTTTATCTAAATCAACCATTTTAATTCTCTCAAAGTTACTAATTTCCACACAATGAGAAAGACCACCTATATAAGTGGTCAATCTTAATTACTTTAGAATTTCAACTCCATTAACCATGTTCTTATACAGTTGAGAATTAAATTCTCCTGATTGTTCATGTGCAAAGAAAATATCTTTATCCGATTGAGTTAATGTTAGTAGATAACAATAAGCATCATTAGCATTTTTATCATTTTCATACTCAGGTTTGAGTGTTACAAACATATCAATATCACTCTTTTCTGTGCAATGGTCTGTAATTGTAGAACCAAATACCTTAATAGAAGAGAAGTATTGATTAACTTTTGCATCACTTGCAATCTTTTTAATTTCTGCTAACTTAACTTTATTTATCATACTTATATATTAACACAATTACTCATCACTGTCAATATATTGTTCTAAAGTTTCCTCTAAGTCATACTCCTTAACTAAATACTCAACAAAATCAATAAAGTCATCTGTTGGTAAATAATTTTGAATTGCTGTGATAATATCAGATGCTGGAACACCTGTTTCACAAACAATTGTATCATATACTGTGTATACATTATCATGTGTTATCTTCATATTCTAGTTCTCCAATTCTATTCTACATGTAGTATCTGTGGCAAGTTGTGTTTGCAAGAAATTTTCAATTGCCTTCAATATTTCTGGATTATTTTTATCTTTTGAACCATCTTGTGTGTAATGTACGTTCCAAAGGACTATGTCATCGTCTACAGTACTATCAATCTCCCTGTTAAAACTAATCTTGTCAATCCTATATATGATGTCAGCCTCTGCATTTACAGTGATTGGTAATGTGTCCCCATATTCATCTTTAGGGCACTCATCAAATCTAGAAAAATCAAAGTCCAAAATATAGTGTCGCACAGAAATTGATAACCCATTACTAGTATTTTGCACCCTGATTACTTTTGTTGTTACACTTGATTTATTTAATACAGTGTTATAAAACTCTATATTAACTGGCAACATCATTCTCATAGTTTTAGCTCCTCAATCTTCTTTAAATGTTGATTAATGTGGAAACGATTATCAATCAATTCATTTAAGAATAAAATAAACTCATTTAAGTTATCTCTTGAAACAATAGAAGAATCCGAGAGAGTTAATTCGGAATTAATGAATCTACATCTCCAAATTACATTTAACTCATCATCTCCATAATATTCTTCTAATGATACTCTAACCCCATCATTTACAAACTCGAAATATGTTTCAAAATCAGTTTCAACTAACTTATGTACACCATTACTTACTCTGTTTGCAAACTCTTTAAAGGTAAATTCACTCATTTATTTTATACCTCTCTCCAATCTTGTTCTTCTCTATTATCAATTTCCACACTATTCTTTTCAAACTCATACTTAGACTTATCTCTATTTACAGTGATTTCAATTTCACCATCTAAATCTTCTAATTGTCCATCACCAGAAAATTCAGAATCAATAGGAGAATAGCCTAATTCATCAAGTCCTCTTTGTTGATAATACTCTTCCAAATCTTCAAACTTAGAAAAGTAATATCTAATAAATTCATTCTTACCCCCACTCTGTACGATTCCCATACCTGGATAAGTAGAATCAATCGTTGTTGCTAAGTTGTTATCTAATGCTACTAAACTTGCTCCTGTTTCGGTTGCACGCCCACAGAATGCTCTAACACTTTATACCCTCAGTTTCCTGATATTTAAAAGGGAGTAGACTATACAATGGCAATACTGCCCCAAGATTATAGTCGTTGAACGTCATTCTCAAATAAATGAGAAGTTTCGATGCGTTTGATTATCCAATCATAAACGATGTTACCCTACCGAGTCCGTTACTACTCGCCACAAATATATCACTATACTTGCTTGGTTGTTTATGCTCTAAGGAACTTCCCGCAATTTACTCGGTTTTATGTGGTCTTAGAGAAAAGTTAAACCACAGTTGTGTGTATAAATAGGATTTCCACTATCTGTATAAATTAAGAATTGATTGTCAGGTGAATTTGTTGTAATACAAACACATTCTGTTTGTTCTACTAAAGATACATCTAACAATTTAATGTCATCTTCATATCTACCAAAATGAATGTCATTTTCAATAAACCAATCCTTATTTCTAAATAAATCTTCTGATTCTGTAACATAAGAATAAGAATTGTCTGATGTATGGATAGTCCATTGGTGAGTATCAGAACAAATTACGTTTCCGTTAGTAAAAGAGATAGAATAAACCTTAGTTGGAATATGGATAGGAGTCTTATCAATTACATCATAATACTGATTATCTGTACCTAATATTTTATCTCCAACTTGTGTATCTCGAATAGTTACTTTAGATTGATTGGAAGTTTCTACTAATGTATCTAATGCTAATGGATTAGAACGAATTACTGTGGGCAAGACCAATGCCGAAGGTTTTTGGGTGCAAACTATTGCGTGAATAGCGGCACTTCTACCTAATTGCGTAATAGATGCAATTAAATTAATAATTTCTGCCCTTAATGCGTCTTGTTCTTTAGATTTCTGGTCCTTAAGTCCACTAGAAACGGCCAGTTCCGCAAGTTCGTCTACAACTGTAATCAACATTTTCATCTCATCTGTATAAATAAAATCAACACAGTTATAGTTGACTTCTATCCAATCTTTGTCATTTAAACAAACTTCAATCACATCATGTGTATTCGTATTTACTAATTCAACTAAGTCTTTCGCAGACACAGTAGATTCTACTTTATTTATTCTTACTTTAATAATATCTTCTTCTCTATAATCTCTGCCTGTCACATAGACTAATCCTGATTTCTTAGTAGGCTTATAGTCCATGATATTCTTTAGTTTTAGCTCTGCTAACCTTTGGTTTCTTTGATACATTGCTAGTTTTGCAATTCTTAGTACCTCTACTGCTTCTTCGACAGTGTTTGCTACACCTACAATGCCTTTCATTCCCTTATAGGCAGAGAACTCAGTGAACTTAGGGTCTATTAAAGATAAAGCAACCTCATTTCTATGTGCAATACCACCATAGATGATGTTCTGTACTGCTACGGACTTACCTCCTCCAGTATTATAAGTGAGTACTGCATCATGAGGATACTTCTTTCCACCAAAGAACAATTTCTTTTTATCGCAGATTAAGAAAATGTGTTCTGGGGATTCTACTGTAATACATCTTACATTCTCTTGGGGTATTTCTCTCTTGGATTCTAGTGTATAAACAGAGTTATTCCCAATGATTACATCCCCCTCTAATAAGAATTCACAGTTAATTGGCTCTGTAGTGTTACTATTTATATAGGTTGGGAAACGGTGAACTTCATCAGACTTAATCTTAATATTCTTGCCTTTGCCATTCACAAAAGCCAATAGATACATTTTATTTGCTAAATGAATATCTAATACATCCACGACCTTAGTAGGTGTATTGTTTCTATCAAATACATAATCACCAACTTGGATAGTTTCCATCGTCTTATACCCTTTTGTTGTAGGAATAATAGTATCTAAACTAAGTGGTGCCCCACAAACCAATCCCTGAGGTGCAGTAGGTAGTTCCATATCAGCAGGAAGTGGATTGCCCATTTCATCTAAGAATTGACTCTTTCCCAATCTCTTTTTATCTACCTTATCTGGCAACCAACCAAATTCACCTTTACCAGTAATACCTAAGGAGAAGAATCGTGTAGGTCTTAACCAGTTACCTTTCCATCTTGCTACAGTAGGTGGTTTATCATACCCAATAAAACTTACTTTTCTCTCCTCTAAATGAAGTTCATAGTTCCAAGTATACGTAGATAAGAAGTTATTCAACTGGTTTAAATACTCAGGTAAATATTTATCATCAAAAGAGACAGGGTCAACTGTAACATCAATTCGATTAATTGTATTATACTTATGTTCAAGAGTAAAAGGAACATTATTAAAATCTACCCCTTTACCCTTTTTATCTACTAGACTGTGAAGAATCTCATAAATCTGAGTAATTTCTTCTCTTGTCTTTTCAATACGTTGTTTTCTTAAAGCAGTCATCGTTAATGTAATTCCCATACAAGTAACGAGATACACTAACATTATCCACATCGCATAGTTAATAAAAAGACTATTCAAAATCTGTAATATAACCGCAACTAATAACATACCTACAAGAAGTAAACTATCAGAAGTAGAATAATTAAAATTCTCCTCATTATCTGTAGTTACATTCATTGTTAGGTTCGATATATATTGAGATAATGATACTGCTAAAAAATAAATCAATACATACATTTTATAAGTTCCTCACTTTCTTATACTAGAACCATTTTATCTTAAAAGTTAATTCTGGATTCCACTCTTTAAATGGTGTTAGATATTCTTCTTTACTACTAAAACAATCTTCTTTACTGTTTAAATTGAAGAAGATACCATTGTATTCAACACCATAGAAATGATTGTCTACTTCTCTTTCTTCTCCATTAAAAGCAATTTTAAAAGGAACATCTTCCTCATCTTTATTTACTGCATATACTTCAAAGCCATTGACTCCAGTTTCAAAGTCTGTTAATTCTTCTCTAAAAGCAGTATGAACATCATGATTATCTGCTTTCTTAATATTACTTAGATTAAAACATTCTGTATAACCTTTCTTAAAGGCCTCTAATATTTCTCTTACTGTCATATTATACTACTCCTTACAATTAAATAGCATAAAACCACTAATTATGTACTACTTCTTGAAGAACAGTTAGATTCTTTAAAAACTTCTCTGTTAAAGCTTTAATCTCAGGCTTTAAATACATTGTAGGCTCAAAAACTAATTCCTCAGAATGATATTCTTCTGCCATAGGTTCTAAAAGGAAAGAAACCACATATCTAACTTCTTTATCTGTACCCTCTTCATGAGTCTGTAAGTCTAGGAATACTTCTCTACCTCTAATATATAAACTTACAATGTCTATCTCTTTAAAGCCTTTAGCCCTTGCATAAAAATTAAATATTACACTTCTCATCTTTGCCATATCTTATTCTCCTATATATTATATATTGCAACTAACATCTCTGCTATACTGTTCATAGACCGAAAACAAGTTTCGGTGACTTACGTCTTGAGCTTACGCTCCCAAGCTCGCAGTACTCGCTTTTCAGTTGCTTATCAAATTTCTTACTAGGATAAATCAATTATCAAATTTACAACTCTTATCTATTGCAACTGAATGGATTATCTATCTCTCCTATAGGTGTTCTTTAAAAGGCTTATCTATCAAAATATCAAACTTACTACTTTACATCTCTCATATCTCTATTGTAACTATCATCACTCACGTTTCATAAAATACAAAAACCATTAGAGTATTTTTAAAATTCATATACTATTAAATACCTCCGTTTATAGTTTTTGCTAAAAGGACTACTTCCATATTTTGAAAGTAAAGGAAATCTATATTTCACTTTAGATTTCTTGACAACAGACCATAATTCATCCCAATCATTAAATTCAGGAGCATCAATACCAAATTCTTCCAACGACTGGATAATCGACTTCTTTACTGTTTCTAATTTTGGTAAAACTACAATCTTTTCTTGTTGTTGTCTTTTAAAAATATATTGACAAGAGAACTCATGTCCTCTACGACCAATCTCAATACTTGATAATACTGGGTCAGGTAATTCTAATCTTCGATTAACCAGATTTCCGACAATACTAGAATATTGCGGTTGTACTTCAACTAAAGTTGTACTACTAGATAAAATGTGCTTTCGTATTTGCTGAAAAAGTAACTTTCTATTCCACTGACTATTGATAAGTCTATTCAACTTTTTGCCTTTATTAATGCTAGATGTTTTTATAGACAATTCTTCCATGGCAAATACTTCACAATGATAATGTTTACAAAGCTTTAATAGCTCTTTTGCAATATAAATTACTTCGTGTTTTCTCTTATTAGTTACATACTTTGATTCCTTTGAATCAGAGTTAACAGACAATCTATTTTCATAATCATTTAATGACTTCAAACTAAACATTCCACTTGCAACTAAGTGGAAATCATAGTCCTGTTTCCAATCAGTAACAGACCAGCCTATATAGTTTGGGTTTACATCAATCTGCATTGTTCTGTCTGTTCTAACCGAGTATTTATGATTTTCAAACAGGGAATTATCAAATGTTATATACACATATTCTAAGTCTAATTCGTATGTAATTGGAATACCATTTGCTTTTTGCAGCTCAATGAGTTTCAATAACTGCTCTTCTCTATTTTTACCAACATTTTTAAGAGTTAATTGAATATGATGTTTTCTATCTGGTTTGAATACAATTGTGTGAGAGTCTACAATCTTAAACAACCGATTACCATGACAATTGCACTGTCCAACAGAGTAAATAGGGAACACACGTCTCTCGGCAAACTTTTCATAGCTAATCTTATTTTGACATCTATTAATGAAGTTTTCTCTTCCACCAAAAACCACTTTTTGAGGATTGAAATCACGATTAATCGAATAAAGCTCCCTACTTCTATGAATCGCAGAGTTCTTTAAGTGAGATTTACAACCATCTATATTATTTAATTCATGTTGAAATGAATTTAATTCTTTTGCGGAACAAGTTGGGTTTTTAACAATTTTATTATATGTTGAGCGAAGGAGAGTATTAAATTTTCTTAACATACTAGTGATACACTCTAAACTTTGTTCATCTGCTGTATATTTAATCTTCATTGTAACTAAATTTTTATGTTCTTTCATTTCACACCTCAATATAGAATCACATTCAATTAACTAATAAATCAACGTTTCAAGACCTAACGGTAAAACGTTCGTTAAACACATCTCTCAAATATCACTGCGGGAACTAGTGGAGAGGAATAGATAACTGAAACTATTATGCCTATCTGTATTAACATATAATACTTATAAGAATATTAATTTCAATTACAAATTAAACTGCGTACAACTGAGTGTATGAGTCTATTTCAAACTATCATATGAAACTTAGGTAGTTACTCCTAACATACATTCCCCAAATCCAAGCCCATGAGGATAATACATGTATGAAATATAAAAAGTACAACAATACATTGTACCAAAGATTACTATTCTTTCTGCTTGGTTTCCATGACTAGCTCCCTTGGGAGGCCACTAGCCGCCTGACCTTTTTTGATGTGAGTTGGTAGACTTATCTTTATGGTCTACACTTTCGGAATTTTCCAAAATATGATGAACAGAATTATTCCGAGTCCTTTATTAGCCAACGGGGGAGACCAACCTTCGAACCTATTGTTAAATCCATAGGAAATGTCTCTTTTAAATAGAGAGTAACAAAGCGTATTCGATGTCCTTTGTTGATTTGCTATTCAATTGTTGGCTGGACTCATCTATGATACTCATCCCATAGATTAACAGCGATTACTTCTATTCTAAAGCTTTAATGAAACCTTGTCAATACTTTTTCTGAAAATATTTTCAAAGTGTTGCACATTAAAACTTCGTACCCTTTAATTATACTACAACTACAGGTATTTGTCAATACCGAATTAGTATAAATAGAAATATTGTGTTATTTTACACCAAAAACTGTATAATAATTGGGGCAAATTGGTAATATTGTACTAGTAACAACTTTTAGTTGTTGTGCATAGAAAATAGGGGAAGGGAGTATATTTTAACTCCCTAACACCTATTTAAGATACTTAAATCAATTAAGACACTCGTATATAGCAAAATTAAGCGTTTCTAAGCATATAATGATACAGTACTCATTTTGCTCTAGAATCGTCTAAAAAGTGCCTTAAAATGCATCATACAAGGTCTATCTATTCCCCTCTGGCTAACATGTGTAGTTTTCTTATCTCTACATCAATGTGTGTTACGGAATCCCCATATTTAGCAACCTCTTCTACTACTCGTTCTAAGGTAGGAAATACAAAATGAACAGGTTGAATCACTAAATATTCACTGTCTGATTTTGTTGAGATAGTTAGATTGTATGAACCATCTACCTCTTCTACTTTAGCAATTACAGACATGAGTGGAAATTCAATCTCAAATTCATTCTTTTCTTCTACCCATGTTCCCCAAAGGCTCGGGTATTTATCTATTAGCTTGCTAATTTCCATTAATAGTATCTTCTTTCTTTCCATCACCGATATACACGAAATAGCAATATGCGATTACAGGAATAAATATTGCTATCCAAGTCCAATAGTCATCATGACCATAAATTCTATTATAGGAATCATACATCTCTTTCTCAAACATAATAGACAAAATAACTACTACAATTAAGAAAATGATGAATAGAACTAATACAGACACCATACTACTAGCAGTTGTGTTAAGTACCGTGCTTGATGTACTTGTGATTAATGTTATCATACTTTGTGCAAACATTGCTCCAAACACTAATGTTACTGTAAATACTACAATACTTAAAATTAGTATCTTCTTAGCACACTCTGGTGTTTTAGCAATATCTTTAGCAAATATCCATTCCCCATAGAAAGGAATAAAAGACTTCCAAGCAGAGATACCATTTCTACTAAACAATACTGCTCTAGCAATGAGAAATAACACTGCTAGGATGTCAACAATTATCTTAGAATCATTCATTTACTTAGCCTTCTTTGTTCTTTTCTTCTTCGGTTTTTCTTCTTCCTTAATCTCTTCTTGCTTTTCTTGCTCTTCATTTGCACTATTTAGCACATCTAACACTGTAATCGCTAAAATAGTACCAACAAAACTTGAAATAATTCTTCCAATCATATTTATATCCCCCTAAACTAAAAAGAAAGGGAGAACTTAATCTCCCTTATTCCATTACTTTATTATCAAGATGTTTATATCTATTGCCTACATCTTGACTTCTTCCCTTATTTGTCTTTGGATAGGAAGAAATGTATCCACAAGTTCTATATGCATAGGACATTTTATCTGTATCTGTATTACCACAACATGTACATGTAGGTTGGAAACTTCCATCTTCTTGTTTTACCATGTGTACCATGTTATGTGCCCCACACACTCCGCATTCCGAACTCTCTACATTAATTTCTGAATACTGTACATTTTCATAGATATAATCTACTATCTGTTCCATAGCACTTAAATTCTTTGACATATCTACAGATTCAATGTAGGTAATTAATCCACCTGGACTTAGTAATTGGAAATCCTTTTCAATCGCCAATTTTTCAAATGGATTGATATGTACCCACACAGGAACGTGGCAAGAATTGGTAATGAAGTCTCTATCTTCCCCATCTAACTTGACGAATACATTTTCTCCAAACTGTTTCTTAATCTTAGTTGCAGTTCTATATGTACCACTCTCATATGGTGTGCCATATATAGAGTAATCAATATTTTCTTCTGCCTTCCATTGATTACATAAATCATTCATGTGCTGTAAGATTTCTTTTCCTAACTGTCTTGCTTGTTCATCTTCATAGAAATTCTTACCTGTTAATGCCTTAACAGTTTCATACAGACCAGAATATCCAATACTGGAAGTCATATACCCATTATGTACCAACTTCTCTAATGTTTCTTCTGGATTTAATCTTGCATAAGCACCATAACACCATAGAATAGGTGCTACTTCTGCTTTTGTCTTACATAATCTATCTGCACGAACTTTTTGCATTTTGTGTGCAAGTTCCATATATTTATCTAACAATGCCCAGAACTTGTCTAAATCCTTATCTGCTTCTAAGGCAGGATAAAGAATATTTACGGTTGTTACCTCGAATGAGTAATCACTCGACAGAGCACCCATTAAAAAATAATCGTTTCTTTCTTATTGGAAAATCTTTTCTACTGTAATACTTTTCATAATTAAAAAATCTGCTTTTACCTTTATCTATAATCGACAAACTCTTTCGTCCACCAATATTTTGGTCTATAGAATTACAGATAAACTCATATGTGTGCCCTTTTTGTAGTAAGTCAACAATCTTCTTACAGTTTTCATCACTAATAAATCTTGTCCACTGAACCACTTTTACCTCTAACTTCCTAATCGGATATCTCTCGGACTGTCTAAAGTGGTATTTCCCATTATTAATGTTAATAATATGTTGAACAGTTACATCATAATTTTTAGCAATCTCGTCAACTGTTTTTGTTTCATCATGCAATTCTTGAATTATGCTACTAGCCTTTTCAAATGTTGTAGAATTGTTATTCAATCCACGTATAAGTGGATACTTTATCTTTGTATTTTGATAACATCCTCTACCCCTATTGAGTGCAAGTAATTCTGGTCTTGATATTGAAAACTTATTACAAATAAAGTCAATGTCAGTAGCAGAAACATCATTGTTCAGAATATACATAGTCACTTCGTAATCTCTGTTATGTTTAAAATTATCTTTTTTTTCTCTATGTGTTTTATGTTTCTGATGTGTTTTATAGTAGCTTCTAATTAAATTGTATCCAGAGTCAATACTCGTGTATTTAGCTATCCAGAAGTCCTCTCTCTCCTGTGCTTTATCCTCTGATACCTGCTCTAATAGCTCTACATAGAAATTTTCTGCCCCATATTTTTGCATAGCAAGATATAATTTATTTCTCTTTTTCCTATATTTGCTCGCATTACTAACATGTTGAAGAAATCTCTGCTGAATTTTTCTGTTCGTTGCTCCAACATAAACTTTATTGTTGATTAGATTTTTTATAATATATATGTTACAAATATTGTTTTGATTTTCCATTGATTATTTCTCCCCTTATTATGCTCGTTGAATGTTCCTCTCTAAAAGAGAGGCTTCACTGCGGATTGTTGATTTTTAATGTTACTTAGGCTCTCACCATATAACGACACAAAATATTTTTTCTACTTTCGTAACCTTATTATTTTATCATTGCTGATTGTATAACGTGGTTATTTTGGTTCTACAAGTTTCCCGCAATTTCAAAGGTTTTTCTAAACTCTTGTTACATAACAAGTCTTTTAGGCGGCATAACGTCTACCGCAGTTGCATCTACCGTAGTATTGATGTCCTTTTGCTTCTTCCCATGTATTGTTATTTGAAAGATTTTCATTGAAACGACATGGTGTTAAGAAACTTCTACACGTTTTTATCCTATATCGCTATAGGTACTGACTATATCATAGTGGCACAAACCACTCCCATACGCTTCCACTACACGATTAACTGTAGCGTACTATTGACTTTTCAGCCAACACCGAGTTTTTCCCTCGAAAATAGTCGATTAACTTTTGCTTATAAATACTTAAATTCCCAAATTGTATAGTTTTTATGTGTCCCCTTTAAGAAAGTTTTTATTCTATGTCTATCAACACCTGTAATTTTCTCGGCATGCCTCATTGACTTACAAACCACACTCTCGTTTGATTGAGTATTAGTAACCAATAATCTTACTTTTACTGTTGGAACACTTCCTGTTTGTCTTTGTGCATGTAATATGTTCTCCCTGTGAGTAGAACGTTCTAAGTTTTCTAGTCTATTGTTATGTTTATTTCCATCAAGATGATTAACAACTTGTGGATTTCCTAGAAATGTTTTCCCCATCAAGCGATGAACACGTTTTCTGTATTTCTTCCCTCTACAGAAAAGAGTAATATGTTCATAATCATCAATTCCGATATAACTATGTACAAGTCTGTTCTTTCTTATATTATACACTTTTCCATCTTTTGTTATTGCAAACTCTTCAAAATTTGGTATTTTATAAGCTATTAGCACAGATTCATCTATTGTTAAATAGACCTGTCTGTTAGCATTACTCATCGTAACACACCCACACTTTCTATGTGGTTCATATAGGTTTTAAATGGGCTATAGATTGTCTTACCCATTGGTGGATATACATCCCCCTTATTTTCTAACATAATCTTCTCTGATACATAATCAGGGCACAGTCTTAAATTAGTACATTTAACACTTAATTTCTTTAAGTAATGATACTTTGAATTTTCATCCATTATATACTTATCTAAACACATAATGAGTTTAGGGAAAGCAATAGTAACAGGTACTCCAAATTCATTCTTTATACCTTCAATTCTCTGTTTTAATACTTCTTCAATTAGTAGTGCTAGGTCATCTCTTTCTTGTTCCGATTTAGCCTCTCCTAAATACATAAAAAGACTTATGAACGGACTTTGCCCGTTGGAAGATGACATACTATTAACTTGATAATTAAAAATCTGGACAGCGTCTCTGACTTCTTTCTTAACATCAATATCAACTAATTTCTTTGCAAGTTCTTCTTCTACACCAGCATCTCTATACTTTTTGGCAAAACCTTTTCTTGAAATGTCTACAAAAGGCGCTAAGTGAGACAATGTTACAGAGATACCTCCGTACTGAGCAGATGAGATTGCGAGTATTAACTGTGTAGAAATGTTAGCCGCAGTAGTTAGTCTATGTGGTTTCTCAATCATCTTGCCATTTAAAACTGTACCATTTTGTAACATATCTTCTAGGTTAGCAAGCCCACAATTGTTTCTAGTGCTTTCTGCTAAGTAGTCCTTGTCGTGTACATATATAGCACCTAACTCTTCGGCTTTTTGCACATCCTTTGGGATGATGTATCTATTAGCAATATCCTTACTAACAATTCCTGCGATATAATCTCTTTGAGTTGTTACTAACTTTGCGTTTTTATTTGTATTTTCTGTAGCCCAATCCTCGTTACTACCACCAACAAGGTCTAAAATCTCCCTATCAGTATGACTACGTACAATATCTCTATCATGTCGATATTTAATGTATTCTCTTGCTACATCTTTTCTCTTTGTAGACATTAAACCATTTTCTACCATGTCTTGAATATCTTCTACAGAAATCATTTCTTTATTGTTGTTTAATACTTCTGTTTCGATAAAGTTAGCGATATTAAGTGCTTTTTCTTTTGAATATTCTGTTAATTCATTGTCTACACTCTCAAATGCTTTCTCTACTGCTGTTTGAATCTTTGTTTTGTCGAACTTAACTCTTCGACCATCTCTCTTTTTAATAAATTTCACTGTAATTTGTTCTCCTGTTAGTTAAAATATATTTGGAAATTGCAAAATTACTTACAATTCTTTAGAGAAATTGGTCGATATTATGAACATTCAACTTATCGACCTTTTCCTCTTCTGTTGTAGATACCTTATCTATAATCTTATTTGTTTCAATTGGTATCGGCTTTGAAACTTCTGTTAGGTCAACAACACTACTCTTTTCTTCTTGTTTTTGCGGTTGTTTATCATCTCTTTGAATCGTATAGGTGTAAGGGATAATTCTAAATACTTCTTGGTTTCTATTCTTAGACAATATCTGGTATTTAGAGATAAATAATGCAGTAGGTGGTTTCCCATTCTGAGGTTTCTTCAATGACATAATGTCAAAACTCTTATCGAACTTCTGTACACCTGCCAACATTTCTGCTGTCTTTTGAGTAGCACCGGCAAAGATAACAAAGTTATTGATTGTTCCCAAGATAGATTGTACAAAGTATTCACCACTAGACATAGCAATCTGGTTAATATCTAGTAAGCTAAATACAATCTGGATTCCTCCACTTCTACCTTTTTCTAATAAGTCCTTAATGATAGAACTATTCTCAATTGTACCAAACTCATCTACAGAAAGTAAAAGATTTGGATTATAACGATGTCTAGTTCCTCTATCCATTAAGTCTTGGAAAATCATAGAACTTAAACTAGTAGCCAACTGTTTATTTGCAGATACAAAAGAGAAACAAACAACAAATTGTTCTGTAGTATTAAAACTAAACTGTCTTTTATCTTGGGCAAATAGTTGCTTTGCTCTAGATGTCATTAGAATCTCTAATTGTTTCTGTAAGGTATATAAACCATCTCTCTCATTAGGTTCTGCTTTATAGTTTGTTAAGAAATCAGAAAGACCTGCAATATAGTTTCTAGGGTCTCCTGTTTGTTTTCTCCACTTATCATATTTGCGAATAGCATTCTGGATAGCTAATTGAGTGGATGTTCTATAATGCTCATCTGCACCCCCCACATCCCAACGTCTAGTATTCATAAGTGCCTCTACTTTACCAGTTTCATTTAGGTTAATAAGTGGGTCATAGCAGAAATCACAAGTATCAATAGAGAACTCATAGAAAGGAACATTTAATTCCTCTGCACTCGCTCTCAATTCATCTACGATATCTTTCTCACCCTTATAATCAAAGTGTCCAATAGAATATCCATCTCGAAGTTTTTGATTCATGATGGCTTTCATTAGACTCGTCTTTCCACTTCCACTCGCTCCAGTAACAAGAGTATGACCACTAAGAATAATATTCTCTAAACTTAATTTCTTATGGTTTAGATATAACTCTTTATAGTTTGTTGGTAATATTTCTCCAATAATAACTTCATTCTCTTTTCTTCCTTGAAGTGTGTTTACAATCCCCATAATGCTCGTTATAGAGTCGCTATAATCTAGAAAGGATTTCTCTTCATTCTCACTAAAACGTCTCTTAAAACGCACGTATAGAACCGTAGAAAGACCTATAATAACCCCAACACCTAACCACTTATTCAATAAGATTGTTGACAGAGTAGTCAACTGTATCAAAATAGCGATAGATACAGTCATCTTTCTTGACCTAATAATATTAAAAAGAGTAACACCTATAATAAGTGTTACCCCAATTCCAATCTTTAGTATCTCAATATTCATAAAAACTTCCCTCCTGAACTAATTAGGGCTGAATATATACTCCAGTATCTGTAAAGTTAATCTTTATCTGCTGAATCCACTGGCTAACTACATTACCAATGTTTTGACCAATAATACCCATTGTCTGAATAAGTTTTAATTGATTAACTCCACCCATTAAAATAAATAATGGGATACCAATGGCTAGAGCAATACCAACTGCCCATAAGATTGCTCCACCAATACCAGATGGTAGTTTAGGGCCACCAATTCCACCACCACCACTAGATTTTTCTTTTCTTACACCTGTTACCTTTGGTACATTCATGTTATCTTCTCTCCTATAATTTGCTTTCTTTTATATGCTCCATATTTACGACTGTCTAAACTATGTTCTCTGTTATCACCCATGCAAAAGTACTCATCACTACCTAATTTCACCTTAAAGTTTTTTGTAAAACCTACCTTTTTACTATCTTTAATCTCATTACCATTGATATATAGTTGGTTATCTTTATATTCTATGATTTCATTAGGCAGTCCAATCACTCTTTTGATGATTTTCTTTCCATCTTGGTTAACAACCACAATATCAAATCTTGAAATATTGCTGATTCTAGTGCAAATCCCAATTTCTCCGTCTTTCAGAGTAGGGAACATGCTATTTCCAACAATTTGGATTGGGTAGAATATTGCAACGAGTGCAAGACAGAGAATAGGAAGAATGAAATCCCTTATTTTCATGAAATCATTCCTCCGGTCTGTAATAGTAATTTGCCCTGTTCTTCTTCATCTGAGATAGAGTAGTTAGATAATTGCATTGCAGGAGGAGTATATGGAAGTAAATATAGTTCACAACTTCCTAAACCACCTACAGTATCAAATGCCTCTCTCACCATTCTGGCGATTCTCGCTGTTCCACAAAAATAAAGAAGAGTACCAAACTTGATATTATCCTTATAGTTCTTCATAATCTGTTCATATTTTTCTTTTGGTTTAGGACTTAACTCAATTTCAATTGCGAATGATTGTGCTTTACCTTCTTTTCTCGGTAATGGAACAATTACATCTGGGGTTTGTACAATAACTCGTTTCCCATACTCTGATACAATAGGAAATGCAGTAAAATCAGAGAACTCAGTCGTAAACTTTACTTTCTGCTCAATTTCTTCCATGATTTTTCTATCTCTAGTCACAAGTTCCTTTGTATCATATCGGTTTAATCTAAAGTGTGTTTCCCTCAATGCTAAAGTACCACCCTCATTCTCTACTTTGATTCCTAATGGGTGGAAAACAGGTAATAGCTCTCTATCCTTAATTACTTTCCACATTTCAGACTTTTCATTCCCCATATACAAGTCAAAAATCATTTGTTCTTCTGAAACAGTATGATTTAATAGATTAAAAGGAACAACAACATAGTTATCATTCTCTACAGAAAATAAATCAATCAATAGTTTTGTTGGTCTAATAAATACTCCCATAGATGTGGTTTCTGCCCACACTAAACCGACTGAAATCCAATCGGTGATTGTTTGAAAGTAGTCTTTTCTTTTATACAAGTCAAACCACTGTTGAACCAACCAAACAGGAACAAATTTAAAATCTGCAATGATATATAACGATACTTCTTCTAGTTTCTCTATCTTGCATTCTGTTTCCAGTGTCTTTACAATGATGTGGTCTGAGTACTTCTCTATGTTTGGAGTTACCTTTGGATGTCTATAAAAAGAGTTTCTGACTACCTCTGCATCTTGTAACTTAAGTAAATCAGTAACTCTACTCATTATTTCTTACCAGCCTTCTTTAAATATAAAATACTGTATAGATAGCCAATTGGTGGGATTAGCCACAATAATGTGTGCCATCTCTTTGTGTACTTCTTACTAAACTTGAATGTTAAGCCAATCCATAAGGCAATCATACATACAGCAAAGATTAATAACCATGCTTTAGAATACACAGAAAGCGTTGCAACACTCTTAGGTACAAGTACTTCCATCTTATCTAGGCTTTCTGATACATTTACACTAAATGTCTTAATAATAAATAATTCTACTGCAACGCAGAAAGAATAATATAAATAGAAGATTGGAGTAACAGCCCCAAAGATAATACCTAAAGATTTATCCTCTACTGCTTTTCCTAGTTCATATCTATTATATAGTGGAATTAAACCTTTCCACCATTTAATTCCAATCTCTTTAAAAAGAATACAACGTAAAACAGTGTCTAATACTAAGACACCAAGTACAATACTAATTAGCATAATTTCCCCTCCAAACTTCCTTAGCAATTACTATGACTTTATCATCTCCACCACCATGAATACAAGTTTGTAGAGTAATAAATTTATCTCCCCACTTTAATGGGTTTAAACTTGTAACAGAAGTGTGGGAATTAGCAAAGTCTAACCAATCCTTAAATGTTTCTTCTGTAAATCCTAATGTCTGATGATTAAATGCATCTAAATCTCTGTTTTGAATGATATAACTGATTTGGTATCTTCTCACATCTTTATCAGTATAGAAAGTTAAAAAGCTGTTCTTAGAATACTCCTCATAATTATTCAAAAGTGTGTTGAGATTGCTGAACTTCTGTGTTCCTGCATAAACTCCAGCATGACCATACATAACTAAGTTCATATCATCTAAAGTGTTGTCTTTATTCATAAATACTGTACCAAAGTCATTATAGTCATGGTTAATATCATGATAAAGATAGTATTCATTGTTTGTAGTCTGTACTACTGGTTCACTGATTAAACCACTATCAAATTGGAGATAACCTACTACATCCTTATTAACTTCTTTCATCTTCATTAACTCATCATGAGTAATTGTTTGAAGAGAAAGCTTTGGAATTGTAATATTACTCTCCCTGATTAAATCATCTTTCTTATCTATTACACTATTGATAGCATCTAATGCTTTTCTCTCATCTTGATTTTGCTTGTATATTAGAAATAGATTATAACTAGAGAATCCAATCACTCCAACAAGAAATAAGACAAGTATTTTCTTTAGAATTTTCATCATGTCATGTGCCTCCTCAAAATTAAATGGCACTACTTAAAATTAGGTCGTGCGGCGAACGTATTCAGTGATGGTTTATAAGAATCCATCATAAACTGTTCCATCCAAGTAATTATATCATTAAACTGTGGAAGATGTAAATACTTTTTTGGAATCGTACACAATCTAACGAACTGTAGCTCAGATAGTTTATACTTACGAGCCATCTCATAGTACTTATACTCTACCTTATAGACCTTTAATTTCTTATGCCAAGTCTTTAGACCGATTAAGTGCCTTTGTGCTTTCTTAAAGTTCTCTTTGTGTTGTTTTACTCTAGTTGAAACATTGACACTTTGCCCTACATACAAACATTTTCCAAGACCATTATTTGTCCTAACAAAGATACCATAGATACCTGCAGAAGAACTAATTCTCTGTATGTATTGAGTTTGGTATCTTCTATTCTTATGCTTTAATCTCTTACCAAATATCTCGTCTAAATACTCCAATACTTTCTTATCTTTCGAGTACTTAGGTTTCTTCATAGCTTCACACTTCAAACAATGATAGTTTTTGAATTTTGTTTTTCCATGTATTTTGCAAACATCTGTATAAACATCATCTTTATGGACAAAACAAAACATATATTGTGTCTTGTTTTTACACCCTTTATGTTTGCACTTATGTAACTTAGTCACAATCAACTACACTATTATATACACGTTCTACATATTCAAACAATGCTCCTCCATTTGTACAACATTGAATACCAGTTAAACGTGTTAATTCTTCACAAAATTCAATTACTTGATTCTCTGTTTCTTCATCAATGACATTGAAGTTACTATCAAATAATAATTCTCGTTCTTTTCTTAAATCCATATAAGATTCCTTTCTATTGACGCTCTGCTCATCTGAAGCTAAGCAGTTTTACGAGCGATTCTAATAAACTGTTACATAAGCAGTTGCTGATACCCCTGCTGTGTTTGTAAATGTTACTGGATATGTTCCTGCTACCGTTAAATTAACTGAGGCAAAGTTTACAGAAACAGCATATCCAGAAGATACTCCACTTGTCAACATACCAGATAATGTAGCAAAACTTGTTCCAATTGGTACAGATATATCATGTACTCCTACAATATCAGAACTTGCTGGATAACTAGGTTGGCTATAACTTGGTTCTGTATAAGATGGTTGAGTATAAGTAGGTTCTGTATATGTAGGCTGTTCTACTACAGGTGGCTCAGCCGGCTTATCCTTAACAGCAATGACCAAAGTCTTTGAACTTTCATTTCCTGACTTATCTGTTGCAGTATATTTACATTCTACTGAATCCTTAGAAAAATCTAAAGAAGTAGGATAATCTACTTTAATATCTTCTACCTTATCATAATTATCTGTTACAGAAGAAATATAATTCTTAGCATCAAATGATTGAGTATCTACATCTCTAGTCAATACTAAACTATCTTGTGTTAACGTAATCACTGGAGCAGTTGTGTCAACTACTTTTACTTTTAACTTAACCACATTCTCTCTTACAGAGTTCTTAGACTTGTAATCTAGTTCATACTCACCAAGTTTTGAGGTATCTGGCTTTTCCGGCAATTCTACTTTTACTCTATCATCATTTACAAGATAATACTTAGAAACATCAAAGTCCGAACCAACTTCTACAGTTACCTCTTTTTCTGTCAGAATAGCACTTGGATTAACTACATAATCGTATATTTCAGTTCTGAATTTATACCCAACCACAGAACCGCCTACCAATAGAGATAGTAGGAACAATAGTATATATAGTGCATACTGTTTTACTTTCTTTTCCCCAATGGTAATATCTGCTTTTTTATAGTAATACCATTTTTTCAAAATTAATTTCCTCCCTTAATATACTTAATTACTCATCATCATCAACTTCTTCAAATAAGTGTTCAAACTCTGAAACTTCTCTATCCTCTAGCAATTCAGCATATCTCTCTGTGATTTCTTTCTTATTATCTTCTAATTCATCGTGGTATTCCCACTCCGAGCAGGATTTTGCATTACCATAGGCATCGAGTTTAACAAAGGCATCCATATAATTATACTTTCCAAAGCACACTGACCTGATAGCACTCATCACATCATCTCCATATAAGGAAGTGAAAAACTCATCACCATTCGTGTAATAGTGGTACGCATCTAAACTATCATCATACGAGCAACATTCTTGTACCATTCCTTTTAAATCCTTAACACTAACTTCTTCATCAATTAACCTTCTTCTACTCATAAATTTTCACATATCCACTCTTTCTATTCTTTCACTTATACATAAAATACTTCTTCTTGCACTAATTCTCTTAATACTCTTATAAGAAGGATTTTGTTTCCCACCCATATCTCTAAAATCTAAACTATTATTAGCTATGCCCATCAACACAAAGTGTCCATCAGTTCTCCTTGCCTTTACAAAACAAACTTCTCCAAGGTATCTAACTTTATCATATCTCTTGAACCCATGCACCTTTCTCGTTGGTATCCACTGTTTTCCACGAACACCTTTGCACAATTGTCTACTCTGTTTTGACACACATCTCTTTCGATATAATACATCCGACTGTCTAAACGCTAAACCCCCACTTGCGATTACACAAGCATCTAAATAATGGTCTTTACCAATACCTAGGTTTTCTCTATTTGCCTTTGTTACAAACCCATAAGTTTCTGTTGCATCGGGATACCTCTTTAATAGCATGCATCGGATTACAGACATTTGAGTTGCATATCTTAAAGTACCTCTACGTTTACCTTTTAACTTTAACTCAATTTTACCCAAGTGAATAGCCTTATGACAATCTTCACATAATGTAATATAGTTATCTAAATCATTACTACCATTTTTACTTCTGAAAACGATATGATGTGCCTCTACTCTGCAATTCTTCTTGCCACAGCACTGGCATGTGTAGTTATCTCTAACCAAAGCATGCTCTCTAGCATTGGCATAACCATAGTTTACGCCTTTCTGGTAAGCCCACTTGTGTTCCTGTAACCAAGGCTTTTCCATTAATTGAGTATCAAATTTACCTGTTTCAAGAACTATATCTTTGATAGGTAGAATCTTTTTACAGAACTCAATTTCCCTTTCGTGACCATGGAACTTACTTATAATCGTAGGACAATATCTATCTTTCCTAATGGAATTTCTTCTATTTAAAAATCTTGGTTTTCTATATCTAGTCTTTCTGTAACGTCTATTACGTCTATACATCCTACGAGAATCCATTTTTCTCTTAATATCATCTCGTAACTCAACCTGTGCTTGGTACAATACTCTACTGTTACCAACGCAAGCTACTCCTACGTGTTTTGAACCTGTATCTACACCAAGAACAATATCTTTCACAATTTTAGTTTCTGGTTCATAAAGTAACTTGATGGTAAATGGTTCTCTACTGACAACCTTTGCTTTTTTATCTCTTAACAGCCTACGAACTTTGCCAAAACGTGATGTTGGCATAAGTGGTTGTCCATCCATATCTAAAACATATACGAACATACGTTTTAACCCCTTTCGTATTAAGTTTTAGTGAGTTTTTCTCTTTAAGACAGTACTCACTGAACTGTAGTGCCTATTTTGCCACTGTTACCATAGCAAAAGTCGGACTTCTCATCGACAATGATAATTAGAGTTTTGAAATTACTGACACAGAGTTCTTTTAGCACTCTCAGTCCAACTTAATCAATAATCACAGAGCCTTAGTCTTGAGCATTCAACCGAGGGTGTGTATGTGTTTCATCTAACTATCGTAGGTTAAATTTCGCTAACCTTAGTCTTGTAAACAATCGTACCATTAAGGTACTAGGTTTTTAACCTAGTGCATGTTTACCAATTAATCTATACCCCATATAATATTCTCCCAAACTTATTATCTATCTAACTTTTTAACTTCTTCTTCAAGTGTTTTTATTACTGGTTCAATCCCATCTTTGATAAATGTATATACTAAAGTTGAATTGAGTTCATTTCCACCTAAATTAACTTCGAATTTGGTGTCAATCCCTGTTCCACTATAGAATACTCGGAAATCAATTTTCTTTGTGTATAAAATATCTCCAAGCTTGCTTGCATATACTTGTCGTTCTAATTCATTGCCAATCAAGATATGGAGTTCTCTGATTGCATCATAAACCAGTTCCTGTATTCCGAACGAAAATGGTGCAACCACTTTAGGTTCAACCCCAACCTTAATACAATCATCATATAGACGATTTAATTTCTTTTCATCTTGGCTAGAAACACCAAACATTTTTAAAAATTTATTCATAAATTTCCTTTCCTACCAATTTGCAAAGGTTAATACTAGTAGAATTAATACTAGAACTCCTGCAATAAGGTCAATAATGCCATTTACTACTCCTCCAGTTGTTACTGTAACTGGAATAAGTCTTACTTTCTGCCAAACCTTTTCTTTCCAGAAGATTGGAATTGGGAAAAACATACAAATTCCGCTATCTGCGAAAGCATCTGCAAATTCATGAGCAAAATACCCAAAGGCAAATAACAATCCTAACAATCTTATGTTGTCATAGGTAGTAGTTAGAATATAAATTAAAACAAGTGATGGAAGTAAGTAATTCACATATTTTGGTATCGGTAATAACTTCTTTACATTAGATACTATCATAGCACTGCCAATAAATGTTGACATAAATGCTAGTACACTAAACAAAGTTAGAATAGAGTTATTAAGAATAAACTTATCTAACTGACCTACTTCTATACTATTCTTTACATTCACAAAGATTGTATAATCTCCACTAGGTAAACCATAATAGAATAATAAGAACAACCCTATCGCAATTAATGGGGTATGCCATAAGTATCTATGTTGAGATGGTTTTCCCTCTCTATTTCTTGGAAATTGGTCTTTTTTACCATGATACAAAGTCCATATCGTTGCACTTGTTGTTTGCATAAACAATGTAAATACTGTTGCTAACGGTCCTAGCATATAGGCTGAATTATGTACATCATCTAAATCAGGAAACAAAGAAGCACCTGAATAAATTACAATTCCAACAATAAATATAATTGGGTTTTTCTTCAACTGCATAGCAAAGTCTTGTACAATGTCAATTGGTAGCAACATTATCCCAAGTAACATTACCATTGCTAACAAGAAGTGGGTTCTACCCATAAACCCATCTGATTTCTTCTTTAATATACTATTCACTAAATTTCCCTCCTAAGAAAGAAAAAGGGAAGAGATATAGTTATCCCTTCCCATACAATTAAATGTCAATATGCTCATTAAACATTTCTCTTGTTTTCTCTAATTCTGTCTTTTCTTTTGGTTCATCTACTGCAAAAGAGAATGTAGGTTTAGCACTCTTATCAAGACCATTTTCTCTACTCCAATTCTGCTTAGCCTCTTCTAGAACCTCTTTATACATCTCAGAGTCTGTCTTATGAGCAACCCCATCTTTCGTCATTGCTCTATCCACTAATTTACCACTAGCAGTTCTATTGCTGTTATATTCAATAGCCTTAGATTGTCTATCAATTAATTCCATATCCTTAGCAGTTAGTGTTTGTGTATCTGCTACTTGGTTGTTATTCAATGCCCACAGCTTCTTCTCTACTAGCATTCTATTTGCAACCTTAGAAGAATCTTTCTTATCAATAGATTCAAGAAGTTTTTGATAGTTCTCTTGTAACTTCTCTTTCTCTTGGTTCTGTAGACTAATCTTACGATTATTCATCATAAGGTCTGTGAGGCTCTTCTTTGCATTTGCAGTATCTAGGGCACGCTGATTGATTTCTTTTGCAAGTTTTTGACGTTCAGTTTCTTCGTCTGCTGTCAAATCCTCTTTTCTATCATTGTAAGCCTTAAATGTTCTCTGAGTGGTTTCTTCCATAGACTCAGCACTCTTTAACTTCTTATACAAGTTAATTTCATCTTGGGTCATTAAATCATACTTCGCAGTATTTGTTTTCTCATCGAAAGCCGCATTCATATCAGTTAAAGCCTTATCTGCAATACCTTTTTCGAGTTCTGATATTTCATCACTTGTAGTCTTAACATCATATCCACGTAGTGCTTTATCTCTGCTATCTGCGTTGGACTTAATACGAGTAAAGCCTTTCTTGAATATAGAAATAGTAGAGCGAGAATTAATTGGATTCTCTTGTAACATATTTTCTAATGTTTCAGCTACAGTAGTTGCAATACCACCTGTTTGTTTAGCAAAGATAGGTGTACCATCATCTGTATATCCAACAACTTTCTTAGAACCCCTGTTACCATCTTCTGAAATCTTATGTAATCTCTGTCTAGCCCATACCTTTGCATCAGATTTAAGTTTAGCCGCCTCTGGTGAGAACTGTCTTTCAAATCCTCTTAACATATCATCTAATGATTTCTCGATTACTGGGTTTAACTTTGTCATAATCGCTAGGAACACACAAGCAAGAATTAAAAGAACAACATTACCAGACACAAGAATAGAAACACCGAAGATAATAAGGTCAAAGAAGATACTGAATATTGTAACCTTTAGTGTTGCTGTAATAAAGATACCTAATAGACCTTTTCCTAATTCCCTTGCTTTCTTATTCGTAGTTAAAGTAAGAATACCTGCAATTGGTAAGGCAAGTACTCCTAACATAATTGACATCTTAGATACTGCTACTCTTAGAGCATATTTGCCTAAGCACCATACAAGCCCGAAGAAAACAAGTCCTAAAAGTATCATGTTGATGATACCATTAAACACACTAGGTCTAGCAAAAGCAAGTGTTATATCTCTAATAGTTCCTTTTACTTCATCGTTTCCTCTATTATATAAGACTTGTAAATAAGTCATCATAGAAGACAATTTCTTTGTCTGTGTTTCTGAGGCTACTGGAATTTCTGATTTATTTAAACTCTTAGCACTAGAATTAGCGAACCAATAGTAATAACCTAAATTTTTATCTACAGTAGTTTGGTCTTTATCACTATATCCATCTAGGTACTGTGTTGCCAATTGACCATCTTTATCCCCTAGTTTTTCGAAGGATAATTCACTAATGTCATCTACTCCAAATTGTGTACAAATCTGGGCATTGATATAAGCTTTGTTAATAGATGACATCTCTACTAGAGCATTTGTTCTATTTGTATCTCCCCCACTCATTTGTGTATCAAAGATATTATTATCTTGCATTGATGGATTGACAGAAATTAAAAATTGGTTTGTTATGTTTGCAACATTACTACCAACATCTACTGTATGGCCTGTAAATGCTACACCAACTAAAATAAAGCCAAGTAAAGCAACTGCAATTACATCACTGAATAAGTCTTTTCCTTTTTTACCACCAAAGATAATGGATAGTAAAGTGGTTACAATAGAAATACCTAATGCAATCAATGCAAATATCATAGCTGGTGCTAATCTCTTACCACCGTTTGCACCGTCAGAAACAATAAATAATTTAACAAGTAAGTCATTTACCTTATCTAATTGTAGTGCTGACATAATTGTAGTAATATTGATATTTTTTAATTGTAATAATAGACTAGAAATCATTGACTCAATTCTTACAATAAAGGAAAAGAAAGAATAGAATCCAGATATAATCATATCACCACCAACATTAGATAAAGCAAATAATCTAAGACTTACTACTTCTTGGTCATTTACTGCCTCTAATGCCGATTTTGTTAATTCTTTATTATCTAACCCAGTTTTTCCCCAATAATCTTCGTTATCAATCGCTGGGTTATTCTTATCATATGGTAGTTGGCTCATACCTGCAAAGGCATTTCCGTTCGCATCATGAGTATTTGAATATGGAATTTCGCCTACATATCTTACGATGTCTTTACTCACCCCATATAGAACGTCAAAACCTACTTGTGAAATTTTAGCATCTTTTTCACTAAATGGGTAGGTGTTCTTGTATGCTAGACTACCACTATTTGTATTCTCGTAGATTTCTTCTAAATTTTTACTGAAAATACCTTCTTTATCCTTAAAACCATTACTATTTGCATGTACCTGTAGTCCAGTGAGGATAAACACTAGTACTAACATGATGTTAATAAATATCTTTCTTATTTTCACTCTTTCTCTCACCTTTCTACACTAAAAATTATTGCTGAATCTTTAATTGTTTAATAATGTCTTTATATTCATCAAGAGATAGTTTTGTTAGTTCGTATGTTCCTTTACCAACAAATACATTTACTTTATTATCATTTGATACTACCAATGCCAGATTCATATTATTAACAGTATATACTCTAATCTCTGAAAACTCTGCATAAGGATATGTTTGATAGAAATATGCAAGGAAATCATTATACCCTGCTGTAGTCTTTCCCTCAACCTTAGACGCTTCAGTAGCAGGAGAAGATAAATCTCCTAACTTAGACAATACCTCTTCTTTTGTTAGTGTACCTGTATCTGTAATTTCTTCTGTCTTGTAATCTATCCAAGAACCATTAACATACTCATACTTCTTATTACCAACCTCTTTGATAATATAGTTATTATCAGGAGATAAATAATAAGTAATTCCTTTTATAGTCTTTTGCTCTATAATACCAATCCCAGAAGATGCCTCATTTCTATCCATAAATAGTTCTTTGTACAGACTTTGTAACTCCTGTGGGGATAATTCCTCCGGCGTTTCTGAACTATTTGTGTTCTCTTGTGCGGTAGGTTCTTCTATTGCAATATTATTTACTATTTTCTTAGGTTTAAAAACAATATACAAGAGAGCTGAAATTGCACCAATGGCTAATACTGTACCTACTATAATTACTGGTTTCTTTAATTTTCTCACGTATTATCACTTCACTTTCAAGAATGGACTCTGTTCATCAACTTGTCCAACATATCGATATACTACATCTGCCAACTTCCAAGGGTCACCAATATTACTTAAACTAGCATAGTAATCAAGATGAGAACCTTGATAGGTGTTAGCAGTACTATTAGGGTATTTCTTTTGAACGATTGAATTATCTGTCCAAGTGCCATTTTCCCATGTTGCTACGTACATCCAAACGTGTTGATAACCACCATGGTTATTACCTAATGCAATATCTCCAGGCAATATCTTATCTCCTTTAGGAACTTGTTGCCACAACTTAGAACCACCATTGACTAAATGTCCTGTTATTCCACTTGTGCCAGTGCCATACATCTCAGCACCAGTTAATGTCATAGGGAAATTATCATCTGCTCCACTCCATAATACAGGTAAAGAAACAGATAAGTCACATGAGGCATAATATGGTAATGACCAAGTATTTGTTGTTCTCTTTCCTTCAGTTCTTAAATCTTGTGCTACTTGTACGATTTCAGGAACTTTTGCTAAGAATGTATCTACAGTATATTGTGGATTTCCTTTATATGCCTCCACATCTCCAAAGCCATTACTTCTCCAGTCAATCTTTCTTCCACCAACTGTTTCGTCTGTCGTAGATAAAGATACTGCCGCCTCTGCAATGCTACTATTTCCACCACTAGAACCACCAAATCCTTTACAATACTGTTGATATTGTACAGTGGATTTCACATCATCACTTGCTTTAGAATCACAATAGAAGTGTGGACTAGAACCAATGGTCTGACCAATTGCAATAAAGTAAAAAGAGATATTAAGTACTACTAGTCCAATAGGTATCAGACTAAGTATCTTTAGTAGTTTCTTCCCACCACCAACATACCATTTTTTAAAGTCTTGTACTTTATGCTTGGCACGTAGCTTTAAATCTTCTATTTTCTTACTTGTGTTCTCTACAAACTCATCACGAGAGTATTTAATTCTACCTTTTGCATTATCAATGAGTTTACTCATCCTGCAAAACTTCTAATATTGCTTTCTTTTCTTTCTTTGTAAGAGAGGTAGATAACTCTTTAATATAATTCTTAATTTCTTTGTCACTAGCTTCAATAGAGAAAGAAGAGTCTTTACCATCTATGATTCCCTCTATATCTATCCAGTTCATTCTGTCATTCTTTTCTACAACTGTGATATTTGCTGTTTCAAGAACATGTCTACATCTTCTCTTTCCAACATTCTCATCACTTGCAGAACATTCAGAACAACCACCATCAATGAGTGGTCTAATATATCTCTTTCGTGTCATGATACCCCTCCCTTATAAGCTACCCTTAATTACCCAAGTCTTATCTGACTTAGCAACCAATAAATAAACAGTAGTTGTATATGTAAAACCATCCTTTGTAATTACCGAGTATGTTACCTTAGTGTTATATCCTAACTTATTTGGTTCTTTATACATCTTAAAATCATTGATACTACTAAACTTAGCTCCATAGTTATTAAATGTTAAATAGTTTAAGAAATCCTGTGAAGTATCTCTTCCTTCATACAAATCTTCCAATGTCTTAGTAACCTTAATCTTAGCAGAATCAGCAACTTCTTTATCTTCTTGGTCACTTGTAAACTTCAAAGCATCATTCTCTTGAACTTCAGCAGAATCAATGCGATTAAGTGTATAGAGAGATAATTGTTCAACTGGTCTATATCCACTTACAGTTCTCTGCCCTTGGTCGTTATAATTACTATAGTATTCAATAGGCATATAGAAAGAATATCTATTTGTTTCTGTTTCTCCCTTTGTTGTAACATTACCTGCACTATCTTTAATATCCTTATGCTTTGTTGTTACATCTACAGAAAAATATGTTCTTACAACATTTGCACTAATAGGAATTGTAGCGTCAATAGATAAACTATCTAATTGAGGGTCAACACTTTCAATATCGCCATCCTTAAATGATACAACCTTTTCAAACCACTTACTGAAATTCTTTCTGATATATCCATCTAGTCCTGCTGTAGGGAATTGATTGACTGTCTGATTAATTACATACTGTACATCCTTATAGTTTAATGTTTTCTTGAAAAATGTATTAAATGTTCCCCAAGATACTAATGTAACCATCATAAAGGCTAGTAAAGATATTACAATTGTTCGTGATTTCTTTTTCTTCTTCTCTAAGGCAAGTAACTTATTATCTCTTACCTCATTCCTCTTCTGTACTTCAAGAGCAATCTCTTCCATTCTCTTATTTTCTTCTACTGCTAATTGTTCTGGGGTTTTCCCTAATACAAACTTCATAATTGTGTTTCCTTTCTTATTATATAGTTAATTGATTAATTTTCTTATTAAAATGTGATAGAATATTAGTTTAAAGCATTGCAACCGCGTCAAGGTTTCCTATCTTCTGCAATGAAAGAAAAAGTAGGTATATTTCGACCTACTTTAATTCTTATTTGTTACGCTTTTTAAGTACTACTACACCAACAATACCTGCAAGAGCAAGTAGTGCTACACCAGCCCAAACGAATGGGTTAGAATCAACACCTGTTGGAGGAATGATGATAGCGTTATCAAGTACAGAGATAGAAATTAAGTCTACACCTAATTCATCCTTACCTGTTAGCTTAACTGGATACTTCTCTGTAGAGATTTCATATCCTTCTGGGGCTTTAGTTTCCATAACGTAAGCACCCTCATTAGCTACAGTGTACACTACATTCATCATAACTTCACCATTTTCATCAGTAACACCAATAGCATCTTTACCATTAATGTCCTTATAGATAGTTCCGTCTGCATTATATAATGTAAATTCTGCACCCTTTAAGAAGTGACTTACATTGTCTGCATCAGCCTTAGCGATACGTAACTTCAACTTCATCGTAACATCGAATGTTTGTGATTCATCGTTGATGTCAGCGTGCATACCAAGTTCTAATCCATTTTCATCCTTAACAGATTCAAATGCAACAATTCTCTTACCTGCAACCTTAGTAGCATCGAAAGTAAATGGAACTTCAACTGTACCCTTAGTATCAGTAGCAGTAAATTCTACAGTGTTTGTAACTGGTTTACCATCAATAAGAACAGGAAGTCCTGTAGCCTTATCCATAAGTGTACCAGTAACTGTGTACTTCTTACCTACAACTAATCCCCAATAAGATACCGTATCAATTACCTTTTGTTCTGTCTTAGTGCCATCAATGATGTTATCCCCATCTACAGAATCTTTGATTGTTGTACGAATCTTAGTAGTCTTGATTGTTTGGTCTTTATCATCACGGTTCTTGTGAGCAACGTCATAATTATGACCTTCAATCTTATTTACACGTTCTAATTCTTCATAGAATACTAATTCCTTATCACCATACTTAGAAGTATCAACTTCTGCTTTTACAGTAATAGAACCATTGTAACCTGTTAATTCCTGAGTAGAAACATTCTTATAAATAACTTCATCTTCTGCCTCAGTCTTACCCTTAGCAATTAATGTAGTTGTGTACTTATAAGTGCCTGGTTTAACGTTTTCATAGTCAGCAACATCCTCTAAAGTAACTTTGCCTTCCTTAACTAACTTACTACCAGTTTCAAATTCATGAGCATGAGTACGTAATACAGGTTCTTTTTCCTTATCTGCAACCTGAACATCTGCAACCTTGCCTTGTTCAACTAAGAAATTAACATCTTCTGACAATTCATAGTTTACTGGAGCTTGAACTTCACGAAGAGCATAGTTACCAGCCTGTAACATATTAGTCCAACCTGTGAATGTTCCATCAGCCTGTGTACCAAATGTGTAGTTAGATTCAGCACCTGCCTTGATTTCTTCGATGTCATGTCCTTCAGAATCCTTTAACATGGTGTCATAAGCATTCTTATTAACAATCTTGAACTTAGCACCAGCTAACTTTTCACCTGTAGCCTTATCTACCTTAGTAGAATTGAAAGAACCACGCGCAACACCTTCTTCAATAGTGTATTCATTACCACCAACTACCTGTGGAATATCTTGAGCATCGTGTTCAATGTTGAATAAAGCGATGCCATCAGAAACTTCTGTACCAGACTGATTTAATGTCTTGTTTGTAAGAGTATATCCCTCCGGTGCTTTAGTTTCTTCAATTGTGATAGTACCTAATGGGAGTGTTGGAGTATTGTTGTCTAGGTAGAAATCATCGCCTGACACCTTATGTGCATCATCTAACCATGCTTTGTAAATACTACCAACCTTTAGTGTCTTGATTACCCAAGTACGTGTTGCGGTTTCAGGGAGTGTTTCCTTTGTATACTGCCCTGCATAGTACTTAACAGTGAACTCTGCACCTTCAAGAGATGCTGGATTTTCTACTGTATCCTCTGATTTCTTTGTTAGCTTGATAGCTACTGGGTCATTCATAGGCATATCAGTAGAATTTACATCCCAACCAGTTGCCTCATGAGAAAGAGAATAAATACTGTATACCTTAGAATCTAAAGCAAATCCTTTAGGAGCTTTTAATTCCTTTACATATACGTAAGCACCTGTATTTACTGTAATGTTCTGTAATACACCTTTACCTGCGGCATCAGTTGTGATTTCGCCCAACTTGTTTGTGCAAGATTGGTCAGCAAATACACCATATACAGCACCACTTAAATCCTGTGCATAGCACTGATTGTTCTTAGTAATGTCAGGATTTCCATTTGTCTTATTTACACGTACATACATCTGCATTGTACGAGGTGCTGTCTTGATTGTCCAAGTACCAGCACAAGCCTGATAAGGAACTGTACCTAATCCTGCACTCCAACCAGTTGCTTCTTCGTTTGTACCTGGTTTTAGATAGTGTGGAACATAGATTGATAATGTAACTGTTCCATCTGGTGCTACAGAAGTTACTGTTGCATTATAAACATACTCTGCTTTTCTTCCTAATGACCAAGCATTGATATTAGTTAATCCGACATAACCATGTTCTTGGCATTCTACGTATTGAGAGCCAATAATCTGGTCAGAAACACTTGATAATAAACCTGTAATGGCATCTACATAGAACGTAGTATTTCCAATACCACCATCTGTATTATTTGTGCCAAATGTGCCAGAGAATGTATCCCCAACAACTAAATCATCTACAGAACCTGTAGAACGTCTTGTACGTCTACTACGTGGGGTGGTATCAACTCCACCTAATACAGAAATATAAGCTGTATTGTCAGTTGTTTGGTAATCTAAATCACCTGTGTAGCTTTCTTGGCTACCATCTTTATTATAGACTGCAATAAAGCTTGCACCCTTAATATTTACTACAACACCACTTTCAACTTCTTGTCTAGAACCATCACTAGACATTGTTGAGCCATTTACACTTACATTACTGTCTTTTACATCTAAAAGGAATTTACCCTCAGATGCATTTTCTCCAATTCCCTCATAGGTCAAACTGTTGTCAGCGTGAACAACATTTGACGTAGGCAGAATCATCGCTAAAGACATTGCAAGAGTATAAAATTTCTTAATGAACTTGTTCATCTCTTTAAAAATTGTCCTCCTAATTTTGCATTATTTCTTTGAATGGGTGAACATAATAAAAATATCCCTATCGAATATCTTAACATCAAACTTTTCTGATGTCAATACTAAAAATGAAAAAAGTGTGAAAAATTTTCACACTCTTATCTTAATTTAACAACCAGAAGCAACTGTTTCAGTCCAAGCAGGTTGGTCTACTACCCAAACCTGTTGAGTTACAGCGTCATGATGAATCGTGTCAACCTGAACATCTTTAATAGAGTAGTTACCGTCTTCTTCTTGGGCACCCCATTCATCTAAGGAGTTATATACTCGACCAGTATGACCACCAACAATCTTACGAGCATATACTGGCTCATCCCATGCTTCAGAAATAACCTGAGTTTCATAATGACCAGTTGCTTCATGATTCACTGTTGTGTACGTTGGCACACATGGAGCAGATGTTGGTTGAGAAGATGTAGAATTGTTAGAAGTAGAATTAGATACATTGTTTGAAGTGCTGTTTGATGTATTTTCTACATTCTTATTTTCAACTGTCTTATTCTCTTCCGTAACTGTATTGTCTGTTGTAGTCTTATTCTCTGTTACATCAGACTTCTTATCTTCTTTCTTTTCATCTTTCTTAGTTTCGTTCTTCTTAGAATCATTCTTCTTTTCATCAGACTTCTTATCTTCTTTCTTAGCAGAAGAATCTTTCTTTGTTGTTTCTGTAACCTTTTCAGTATTTACAGTTTGCTTATTAGTAGATACAACATAAGAACTAATACAAATAGCAGATACTAATGTTAATACTAACACTGCGATTGAAACTTTCTTATGTGATGCTACGAAATTCTTAATCTTATTAAATAAATTTGTCATAGTTTGTTTTCTCCTTTAAGTATTTCTTTACCTTACGTACATACTATAGCATACTTGTAACGGGCTTGTCAATACCTAAATTGAAACTTTTTAAAATATTTTTCTAAAAACATGATAAAAAGGGAGAAAATCTCCCTAATTACTTGCTAACTTCCTTAAAAATCTTAATTGTGTCAATGTAGTCCTGCTGAACTCTACCCTCTTTATCATAATAGTTAATGATTACTTCGCCTTTAGGCTTATCAAAGCTCATACCATAAGTCCAATTATCTTCTACTGGGCAAGCACTTGGTAATACTTCAAACTTCGCACCATTCACTAATTTGACATCAGAGGTGTGTAAGTGTCCACTAATTACTTCTACATTTGTTGCAGTAGAGAGTTCTTGCAACATTTCAGGCTCTACAAAAGGTAAATTCTTTAAATTCTTTCCCTCTAAGTATCCATGTGTCATACAAATAACGTTAGAGCCATATTTGATAGTTGCCCTAGGTTTAGGGCTATCACTAATCATCGCATTTTTTACACCTTTAAATCTAGCCCACAACCAACTAGTAAGATAAAATCCTACCATTGTGTCATGATTTCCTTGCACAAAATAATATTCCACAGGTGCAACTTCTGCTAATTTCTTAACTGCATATTCTAATAACCCTGTGGCTACATAGAATGCTTCTTTCCAACATAAATCATCTTCTTGTGGTGTTCCTCTAGCAGTTGTATGTGTTGCTGTATCAGAATTAAGAAAATCTCCACATGTGTTCAACACAATCCTATCAATCTGTCTAGGGTTATTCTGAAGATTAATCACACACTTATCAATCATTCGCATAAATACTTCTGAGGCTACTTTAGAGTCATAATTATCCCCAAAACCCTCTTTACCATAAACCAAACGATTTAAGTGGAAGTCTGCTACATTGATAATAGCCATTGCTCTTCCTAGAGATTTAATCTTCTTTTCTGATTGCTTAATCTTATTAACTTTGCCAATTCTTTCTAACTTAATTGGCTTTACAGTTAGATTATTCACTTCTCGAATATCATCTAGTGTAAAAGAGTTATCCTTTACATAAACCACCTTTATTGTCTTTGTGGACTTGTTTAACTGTGTAATAACACAGTCATAAGGAATAGACAACTCTTCTCGAATTGCCTTTTCTAGTCGTTTACCAGTTAATTCTTCATATCCGTATACTGGTACTGTAAGTGCAATACTTTGTTTCTTTGTGTTTAAGTTGTTCCAACTCATTAAATAAGTTCCTCACTATTTTTCTAAGGCTAATTTTTAAGCCACTTATCGTTTAATACATCTTCCACTGACTTATTATTAAAATCATATTTTGGAAGTAATAGTATTTCATCGTTTGCACTGATGTAAAATCTACCTGAACGAATTGCATCACTCGTATAGTTTCTAGTCTTACTTGCAAGTGCTTTATTTAGAATTTCAAACCAAACTTCTTTTTTGTTTTCTGGTGTACCACTCCTCTTGAATAAGAGATACTTCTTTTCAAACTCCGATAACTCTCTTGTTTCCTCTTGTTTCTGTGGTTTACTTTCTACCACTTCTTTTTGTACTTCCTGCTGTTTCACCGGTTCTAGCTTTGGTACTTCTTGTTTTGATGCCTCTTGTTTAGGTTTACCAACAAATCTAAATGTGATGATTGGTTTTTCTTCCTTTTTATTATCTACCTTAACATTTCCAAATGAAACTGGTTTAACTTCTTTTTTCTCTTCTTTATGTGGTGGTATTACCTTGATTTGTTCTGTCTTTTCGTCTTTCTTGATTACTTCGACCTGTTCTTTATTTTTAATTGGTGGAAGGATTCGAACTTCATCTTCTGGCTTTGCACTATATACTACATCAGAATCATCTTTTTCTCGTAGTTCTTGCATAAAGTCCTGCAATGATGGCATTGTTCTCACCTTTCCTTTCTACTATTCTACGATTACTACCTTTTCTGCATCTAGCATACGTAGAATCTTATTTAATAATCTATTTGACAGTTCATAGTTAATAGAATATTCAATCTGTGGTCTATCATCAATAAAACCATCGGATAAATCTATTAGCATTTCTCCGCCTTCATCTAAGATTGAATCATCTTTAAAATAAATAACACCTGAGTGAAACCCTACCTCGTTAGAAGCACAAGTTTCACTAGGCATATTATACATTAAACTAACGATATTGTCAAGTAATAGCTCATTTTTAGCTAATCCTACAATATCATGAACTAAATCTTTACTATCTCTCATATAAAATTTCCCTACCAATCACTTTATTACGGCATAATGTCGTTTACTGAATTTTGGAATAAACCAAATCCACTATTTGCGAATTGTGTAGCAAATCCAATAAGGCTCTGCCAGCCAACTAACATGATAATTAAACCAATTGCGAATAAGGCAAGTGCAATCTTACCAACTGCTTCCCAAATACTAATCTGCCCCTTACCAGTAAGATACTTAACTACTGTGAGACCAACATAAAATGCAAGACCTGCAATAATTGCAATAATACCAAGTCTACTTAGTTTACCAAGTAAAGTATCTGCGAAAGTTTCTAAAGAACTTCCTGATGCTTCAAAGTGAATTAAATTTAACATTTATTATTCTCCCAATTTGTCTTTCATATAGTTTAAAATGACTAACGTCTGTTCTTCTGTAAAATTCATAAACGTATAGCCTTCCTTTGCCAAGTCATCAATGACTGACATACATAGTGCATCTAATATAATAGATACATCTGTCTTTTGTTGTTCCATTTCTGTACTTTCTTTTCTAGGTCTACCTCTACCACGCTTTTGTTCTGGCTCAGGCTGAACCTCTTTTACTTCTTCTTTTTCTACCTCCTCAACCTTAGATTGTTCTTCTTTTACTTGTTGAATCGGTAATTCTTGTGTTTCTTCTAGCTTTTCTTCTTCTGTCTTTTTAGGAGTAACTCTACCATATAAGGCATTCTTACTCTCGTCAGACATGTTTTCTAGAAACACATCTTCGTCATCATTTAGCATTTCATCAATAGAGTAGTCATTAGACTCACTTGAACTTGCTAAAATTCTTTCTAATGCATTCTGTGCGGGCATTATATACTTCCTTTCTATTCTTCCTCTACGACTTCAAAGCCAAAATCCTCATCATCCTCTGCCTTTGTGATGTCATTCAATTCTCGAATCATCTTAGAATCCTCTTCCTCAGTTGTTTCTGGAATAGTCATCAATGACATATCAATCTTCATCTTGGCTAACTCAGTGTTCACAAGGTGTAGGTCTCTTTCCAACTGTTTGTTTGTCTTTGAAACCTTTTCTAGATTATCTGACAGCTCTTTTATCTTTGTATCTAGTTCTGTCAGAACATTCTCTACATCTTCTGGGTATGCCCCATAAGGAGTGGAAACACGAATCCCATGTTTTACAATAATATCTGGAAGTGTTTCCTTAACTTGTTTTGATTCCTTTTTCTTTTGCCAAAACATAGTTAGTTCACCTCTTCGTATTCACCAAGTTCTTTATTATAACGTAATGGCACAACCTTAGTTGCAGTTAGTACTTTATTGTAAACAATCTTATCAGACTTAGATACATATTGTTCTGAGTCTAACTTACCATAGACACGTACCATTGCACGAGGTGTTAGGATTTTCTTTAAATCAGGTGTTTCATCAGTTGGATAAAGAACACGAATATAAGTATATCTATTTCTCTTTGTGTTATCTACTAATTGATATTCACCTGTAATGGCACAGATATTAAAGGAAGTCATTTCTGACATTACTTTTGCATCCTTTTGAACCTTACCATCAATTACAATCTCGTTTCTGTTCAACATTCAATTCTTCCTTTCACTTACTTAAATCACACAATGTAGTTAGATACTTACACAAACTCTCATTGTTTTTAATTACATTCCAATCATGATACCAAGATACTCTATCAATCATATCTTCCATTGTACCAAAGATAGCACCTACCTTAACTAGTGGTTTAAATAGATTAACAATATACTTTAATAGGTCTTTATTCTTGGTTGCACGAGTAATTACTAATCTAGTCTTATCTAGGATTTCATCACTCTTTTTGAATCTTAAATTCTTTCTACTACCGTTCAGAGCTTGTAACTGTTTCATTGTAGATTTTACAGATGGAACAGATGTGTTTGTAGTTAAAATCAATCTATCCACAATCCTATAAATCTGGGTAATAGGAGCAATATTAAGATAGTCAATACCAGTATCAAAGAATACAACATCATAGTGCATAATTAATTCGGTAAATACTGTATTCCAAAACTTATCATCATTAGTAACTTCATCTAAAGCCATAGGCATAGCAAGATAAAAGTCTACATTCGCACCAAATCCATCTGATTTTACTTTATAATTATACAAAGTGCTAAAATCAGTGTTCCCTAACTTATATTGCTTATAGAAACCTGCCAATGTAGGAGAAATAGCACCAATCAAAGCACCTAACTGACCATCAATAATATCAAAATCAGCTACTGCAATTCTCTCTGTTGGATGTGTCATAGCATAATTCTTAACAGCCATAGCACAAGTAGTAGTCTTACCTGAACCACCTTTAGAGCTACCAAAAGCAATCGTCTTAGCAGGAGTTTGTTTCTTTTCTCCCACAACATCATCATCGAAACTTAAGATAGAGGTCATAGACTCACTGTCAATTCCTTTATTTGTAGCAGATACATTATCTACAACAAAATCAAGACTCTCATCAATAGCTAACTGAGGTTCAATCTCTTGTTTATATTCTTTGACTTCTTCCTCATCTTGTTTCTTTTGTTCTGGGGTTCTATCAACACTTGGTTCAATATCTCTCTCAACTTGTTGTTCTACTGTTTGAGAGAGTGGTTTTGAAATACTTGGAACTTCCTTTGGTTCTTCCTTAGGCAATTCTTTCTCTACCCTTTCCTCTACTGGAGCAGGTTTCTTTACTTGGTAGACAATAACCTCATCAGTCATACCAAAGTCTAGTTTAGTATCAACATCACTCCATTTGTAGTATACTACATCAATTTGGTTCTCATATTGTTTGAATGCTTCGTACAACTTCTCTGGTAAGCATGCAATATCAACATAGAACTCTGTTTCTGTAAACTCACCCTTATTTATAAACTCTTCTGGTGTATATGTTTCATACTCGAAGTCTACAACATCTAATGGGATTCGTTTATCGTTTGTTAAAACAACATACATTTACTTTTCACCATCCTCACTTTGAAAGAGGGGATGACTGTTCCCCTCTTCCTTACAGTTAAATGACACAAATTAGTGTCTTGCAAGGTACTTTCTTGCAACATCAATCTTGTTCTTAGCATCTAAGAAACCATTTCTTATCTTATCTGGGGTTATTTGATAAATTACAATTCCTAGTATAATGAACACACTAGTACTAATTAAACTATATCCAACTAACTTAACAAATAAGAAAGTAAAGACAAACAATCTAGTGCTTGTCATTAAATATCCTTCTATATACTCCTTTACTTTATCCCATGCAACTGATATACCTTCATTCTCTTTTGCTAACTCATATAGAGATAAGAAAATAAATTGTACTCCCATAGAAATCAACATCATAGAATAATATAACTTCTTAACAATGGTTGGAGCTAAGAATATAAAAAGAATAATAACATGTAACATCATCACCATAGATTGTTTTAGGAACTGTGGTTCTAATTGTTTTGAATCTGTATAATTTTCAACCTTTGTTCCATCACTATATATCTGTGGTGAGATATCCATCTGTGCATCTATCACTCTAAATAAATCAGCATTTATTGTTGAATCATAGGCAGTTGTTGTGGCGTTTGGAAATACTGGTTTTTCAACTAGTGTTCTTGAACCATTAATATCCTTAAAATCAATGTGATACTTTGATTGAACAGAATATAGATATGCCGCCCAGTTTCTTATCACTTTACCATTTCCTACAGGAACTGTTACATCTCCTGTTGCGGTAGCACTATCAAAAGCAAATCTACCTTCAGATAAATTCTTTATTTGTGCTTCTGTTGCATGAGATTGATACATCTTATTTCCTTCAGCGGAAAATTGAGTGTAAAGGTTATCATAAGTAGTACCAAACTGCCCAACTACCCAAGGTTCAAAGATTACTTTCTTCCAAATCGCCGCCTCTGTTGCATTATTTACAGCAGAACCACTGATTACATCGTCATCTTTAAAGGTCATCGTAATTGCATTATCAAACAACTTGTCTACCAAAGTAGTTCCCTTTAAAAGAATACTACTAAATGTGGTTGGATTGTTCCCTAAAGAGAATATAATGCCAATACAAATAACAGAAGAAAGGAAGCGTTGAACAATTTGGAATGCTGTTCCTTTACCAGACAAGAATCTGATTGTATGACCAATAATTCTTATAATAGTAAAGATAATCGCATAACCAGTTAATAGATATAATAAAGGTATCATTACTTTCTGCCAAATACCTGTTTCTACTATCTTATTAAAGAACTCAACAAATATCTCGAACGGTTTTCCACTCATCAATAAAGTAATAAAGGAAGTAGCAATCTTCGCAACTGTTAGCCAGAATTCTCCTGCTACAAAATCAAATCCACTAAATCTACTATTTGATAAAGCAAATACTCTAGCATCAGATTTACCATCTGTGATTTCCTGTTGGGTCAATACTCTAGGTCTATCATCATATACATTCGCACTTAAATACCTTGTGCTTTGATAGAATACAGTATCACCTAAACTAAAGTCTGTGTCCCCATTTTTTACATTACTGTAGATATGGTCTACTAGTCCAACTGTCTGAGTTACCTCACCCATATAGCGATAGAAGTGAATATCAGAACCGAATAGTTCATATAAACTATACTTAGTCTTACTTTCTTCTCCCTTTAATGAGTTATATATCTCGGTTGCGGCACTATTTGCGTGTTTCTCACCAATCTTACCAATGTCGAACATAAAACCAGTATTCTGTGCCATCTTGACTACAGGACCAATTAAATCTTGAACAATACTTTTATCTTCATTTTCTTTATTTGGTTTGAGAGTAGTATTTGCAAGTTTTAGAACCTTTTCAGCATAATTTCTATCTCCAGTATCTCCATGAAAACGATTATACCAATCTAATGCTAGTTCTCTTCTCTTTCCTGCGTTATGGGTGTTACCCTCTACATTAATCATGAAATCATTCGTAGCATCATCTACATTTGTATAATCTGTTTTAGCATAGGTATCAATAATATAATCTGCTTTGCCATCAATATAACCTTTATCATCCGTTTTAGTCAGCATATAGGCTAACTGTGCTTTCATATCATACCACTTTAAGCCATGAGATTCTGCCCATAAAACAAGTCTACTTGCTCTAGGACCAGTAAACTGAATCAATCCAATACCAACAATATATTTCCCATCAACCCCTAAATAAGCTTTAGAGTTAATCGTGTTCCCACCTGAACCACTACTTGATGGAACAGTGTTGCCAAAATTATCACTACTACCAGAGATACTCCAACCACTGTTAATATACTTTTGTACTAAATCATTTCTAAAATAAGCACTTAAATCTTTAAATGCAACTGACTTTTTCGCACCATTTGCATCTCCATATTCTCCATAGATACCCTCAATAGATGTAGGGTCTGCACTAGATTCAGCAAAGATATTACCTAATACACCTGCGGCGGCATAATCATTCATGCCTAAGCCTTTCATCACACTCCAAATACGATATGCATTTGAACCTCTTGTAATAGGCTCTTCATCTATGTTAGTAGAGTAATTTGCATGTACTTGGAAGAAAGGTAGTAGGAGAAATACTACCATGATACTACTTAGTAATCTTGTTATTAACTTTCTCATGATTTCTTTCTCCTTTTCTCTTTCTAGTAATCTTAGCACGTGGAATAGCACCTTCATCACTTTCCAACTGTTTAATCTTATCTTGTCTTATAGCAGGTGTACTAATAGACACACTTCTATCTTCTTTCTCCTCAGACTCTGGAATATTGCTATTCGTTAGAGTATCTGGGTTACTACTCAATTGACTCATCAAAGCCTCATCAGCTTGTTTATCATAAGGAGAGATTTCTTCCCCAAGTTCTTCTTTTCTTCCTTGGTCGGACTCCCACTTCTTATACAACTCTGCATATCGAATATCATTAGGATACTTAGGAGTTCCATCAGGGTAGAATAATAACTCTCTCATCTTCTTAGGGTCTTTTACATCTTCCTTAGACAATGTGATACCTGCTCTTTCAGCAGTACGGATTGTTTCTTCATCCTCAAGATTATCTCTACGAGTTTTCATAATAACCCTAAAGTTCATCAATGAATATAGAGGAACTAATGTCTTAGGGAAGTATTTATTACTACTCCAAGCAAATAAAATCCATCTAGTAACTAAGAAAATTCCTACTTGAACAAATACAGCAATCGCACCTGTTGTATAGCCATTGATAGAAATTACTAAGGCAGTGTAAGCACCAAGTAAAATCATAGCTAAAACTGGATGTAGTGTATCTGAAACAATATCAAGCATTGAGCGTTTTCTAGTCTTTTCTAAGATGACATGGAAGATGAATGTATAGATTCTATACCACATCCATAAGAATGTAAGCATCTTAATTAAAGAAATAAAGAATACATTACAGATACCCAATAGTTTTGCAATAAGGTCAATAAAACCATGTTGGAACTTACCATTATAGTTCTCATTCTGGGTTACTGTAACCTTAATATTTCCATTATCTTGTTTCTTATATTCTACTCTAGGTGCATTAAAGTGGTCTACTACTCTATAAGCATTATTATTGATAGATGCACCATTTACCAATTTCCCATCTTTATTCGTTGTAGCATATACAGAATTACTATCCCCATTATAATTAAAGGAATCTGCTAATAAGATAGACCAATGCTGAATATCTCTTTCTGCAATCTTAGGTCTAAACATGCCAACTTCTTCTGTATCAAACTTTTTAATAAACTGTTCTTGGTCTAAAATACCATATCCAGTATTATAAGTACTCCACATATCTAAATAAGGAAGATAATAAGTAACTCCTACATCATTATCTGTACCAAACATATAGGATAACTCTGTTTGTTGAGCCATGCTTATCTTTTCACCTAATCCCATTACTTTGTTCAAGAATATCTTAGTGTTTGACCAAGATTCCTGTGGATTAGCAGCTAATGCGGCAACGAATCCTACCTCTGCCAAGATAATAATAAAGCCAGAGAATAGTTTAAAGACACTACCATCCTTAAGTACATCAATGGTTGCTTTCACTGTTCTGGTAAGTAATATAGTAAACATAATTATATAGAAGATTGTAGCGAAATTACTTGTAAATAATTCTACTGGGCTTAATCCTAATCCATCCAAGAACTCAAAGTTTACTATTGTTTGGAAGAACACACTTAATTCTGTAATTCTTCCACCTAGATTTACTAAAAACTCTTGTGGTTTGATATAATTACCAAAATTAAATTTAGGTTTAAAGTTAGTAACCATACTACCAATCATACTATCTTTATATAGTTTTACTCTAGGGTCTCTGATATTAAATACTTGTTTGTCTGTTTCTGACATTGTATCAATATCATAAGGCATAACTCTTTGGTCTACTGTATTACTTAGACTAATTTCTACTCCTGCTTTCTTTGCATTTTGTTGCATTAAAGTCATGATATTTGTTAGTACTTCATTATAGTAGACACCACAATAATCTTGTAATTTTTGTAATAACTTAATTGTATCTTCTCTTGTTAGTTGGTCTTTTCCTGATGTAATATCGTAGATACCACTTAATACATAAGCATTTGCTACGGAAATTGTTACTGGATTTTCTTTTCCCAATCGAGTGGATACACACTCATTTGGCTTATCACTCATTACTAAGCATTGTCTATAAGTATCATCTTTATCAAACTTTTCAATAAAGGCATCATATTGGTCTTTACTCTTGATAGCATCCTCATACTTCTGAACTACTTGTGAGAAGATATTTCCCTCTTTACGAACAACTTGAATATTACTAAAATCAGGAATAGAAGTATCCTTCTTATCTATAGCCTTGCTCAATACGTCTTGGTTAGACATACTCTTAGGGTACTTATCTTGGTTATTATATCTCCAAGTAGAGAATAGTTGATTATATGTTTGGCTCGGTTCTGTTAGGTCATCCCCAAACAAAGCTTGTTGATATGAGCCATAATACTTACTATTATCTAATACTTTCTTAGCATAATTATAAGCATCTTCTCCCTCTAAATGTTCTTTTTCTGATAAATCTAAAGATAAGTTCTCAATAATACTTTTAGCGTTTGTTACTGTTTCCTTAGATACATATTCTTTTCTAAATTCTTCTGGGGAGCTAAAATATTCTGTAGAAATATAGTTCTGGAAATAAGGAATCCAATTATCCTTAATGAAATCTATCACATTTTCTGAATTATCACTATAAGTATGGTTATAATAGTTAATTGTATTATAGTTAGCACTTGTAGGAGCATCAATAAAACTTGCTCCAAACAATGCAGTAATGGCTTTCATCAGACTAGGGATAAAACCACTAGGAACTACATTATCCACACTCATATATGCTTTTGGGTATTCTCCCATATAAGTGTAATTTGGAATTTGGAATCCAAACTTCTTAATAACATTATCTGTTCCACCAACCGGTACTAACCATTGAGTATCTTCTACTTTATAAGTCTGATTTGTATAGCCATCTCCTATGGTAGAGATTACTTGGTTCATTGCCAAAGATGGTAAATTAGGAACATTAAAATATCCTTTGATATATGTTTGACCATCTTCTCCAGTATATTCTTTTAATACAGTAAATGTTTTTAAATTTGATAACCATTCAACTGCATTAGGAACATCAGATAAAGTAAAAGTAAATAAATCTTTGATTGTTTCTCCACTAGAGAGATAATAATTGTTATTACTATCACTTGTATCTTTTGTATATTCTGGGGTTGGTTGTTCTGAACCATCTCTTTGATTCCCCTCTAATGTTCTACCATCTTCTGCTAAAACACTCCTAGGAATTAAAGTTATCAAACATAAAAAACAGAGGATACACATAATCACTCTGTTTAATAAGTCCTTTTTCATCATTATACGTATCCTCTTTCTATCACTTAAAACTTTTTGAATCCACTATTCTTTAAGAAATCAATAAAATCTCTTAAAACGTTCAAATATTCTTGATGTATGTTTCTCAATTTGAGATAAACTTCTTCATCTAGGTATGTTGTGAAGTGCATATCGTCTACGTAGTTTGACACAAAACAAATACGTTTTCCCTCAAAATCTGCCACAGACAATACATTGCTACCGACCGATAATGGGTAAGTCTTTAGAATACATCTTGGCATTCTTACCCTATGACTAGATTCGTCAATATCCTCAACTAGTATTCTTGTAGCAGAAGCACCTAATCTATCCAAATGTTCTAGGTATAAATCAAATGTATGCTCTATTGCACCTACTTTTTGAACAAACTCTTCCAAATTATTAGTAGAGTACTTTAATTTTACAGTTTCATCAGAAAATTCCACATTGAAATAAAAACACAATTCATAGTTACCATCCACTGTTTTCTGTAAAAGTGAAGCTACACCCCCTGTGGAACAATAATGACGAGGTGGTTGGTTTGGGTTTTTAATAAAATTATTTAGTGTTTCACTCATATAAGTGACTCCCCTGTTCTTCTGAATCCTGCAGATTCTAAGTATTCAAACAATTCTCTACAAGTGTCTTTCCATAAGTTGAACATAGATAATATCTTTTCGTTTGTTTCATTATCTACTGAAATCCAGTATTGAATATCTTCCCCACAATTAGAATAGTAGATATAGTTCTTGTTATCACAGAATACTGTCGCAAAATTAGAATAGCCTAATGCCATATCTAATCTAAACGCTTGTGGTAATCTTGGAATATCTGACTTCTCTGGTTGTAAAGATAGCATCAACTCAGTAAACTTTCTATCTATACCCTGTAGTTTATCAAAACATTGATTAACTGTATCTCTGATTTCATTCACCTTAGATAAAAATAATCTACTACTAGATACCTTATAGATTTGTGTTGGTTTAAAGTTAAATGGACTAGCATTCGCAGAGATAATATATTCATCATTTACTTTCTTTAATATTACCATTACCCAACCACACTGTCTTAATTCAATAGGCTCTTCACCTAATTGGTCAATTACACTGGCAATTTCTATCATCTTTCTTCAACCTTTCTTCAAATTCTTCAATTGACATTATATTCTCTAAACCACTAGAGAAATATAAGTCTAAAACTCTTTCAAAATCTTCCATCACAAATAAGCCTCCACTACTTCTGTTTCCTTATACCCATTTGTACTTTGCCAATCATGTTTCCAATTCATTTCTCTATCTGCTATCTTAAAGCCTAATAGATTAAAGTACTTAGATACATAATTTGCTTGTCGTTTATGTTCCTTATAATAGATAAATCGAACCTTATTCCCTGCAAAGTAATGAATACAGAAAGAAAGAAGTTTAATTAAATCTTTCTTACATGTAACATAGATATAATCTATCATTACAGTATTGATACCATTAACAGAAACAAAGTGGAAAGTAATAAAACTATCTTTACGATAGACGGTATAACCAGTTAAGTTAATATTCTTATGGTAGTTCTTTCCATTCTCTCTATTAATTAACTTCTGTAGTTCTCTTCTCTTTAAATCCAAAGTTCACACATCCTCTCTACTGAAAAGAGAGAACATCTCTGCTCTCTCCTTACAGTTAAATAGCACAAATCACTATTCTTCTGGTTCTTCCTCAGAATCTTCCATTCTTCTTCTAAATGGAGAAAAATCATTAGGATAATTTACTGTATCTTCTACCATAGAATCAATCTGTTTAATCACTCTTTCTCCAGATAAAGCAGGATTATTATGGGTATACAATACATATTGGCTAGAATGGAAAAACTCTTCACATTCTGCTAATAACTTTTCACAATTTGCAATACCTGTTGCAGTATTCTTTCCTTGATTAATCTTTCTCTTACATACAAAATAATCATCACAAGCCTGTAAGATAATGCTACTAGCTAAATCTCCACAAGCCTCAATTTCTGTTATAAATCTCATTTAGTTCTCCTCAATCATCTTTCTTACTGTGTTATAGGCAAAGCCTTTCACTTTCTTATCTAATTTACTTGGAAGTTCTGCAAGTGTGTCAACAAAATCTAAGAGTTCTTGTTCTGTCATACACACACGAGTGAACTCAGAAATATCCATAGTACCAAAAAGAATTTGTCCATATACATGGTATCTGGTATCATCTCGAAGTTCTACAGAAAAAATCAACTTTGTGGATGAAAAATCTTTAATCTCACAGACAAATACTGAAACATTTGCACTTGAAAGTTGAGTATCTTTAATATTTCTGTGTGCTTCTAAAATCTTATTTTTTAAATTCTCAAAATTTGTCATATTTCACCTAAGTGTTTACAATTCTGCTAAAAACTTCCTTAAATCTTCAGGACCAGAGTAATTATCCATATAGTGTCTACCTGTACCACTACATAAGAAATCACGATTTACTCTTTCTTTCATATCTGGGTTTTCGTCTAAGAACTCACAGACTACCTTATCTGTCTCTTTCGTTCTATCTTCATGACCTAAGTATCCAAAAACACACCCACCATCAATATACTTATGTGTTTCTTTGGTTAAATATTTCCCCAACAATCCATAATAATCTTCTGGCTCAACCTTACTAAAGGCTTTTACGTGATTGATATATCCCTTATCCTTACGGTCATCATACTCTCGTTCTTTCATTGCCTTATAGTGCTTATCAAATAATACATTCAAGTATTCTTGTGTAGCATCATCTGTCTTTTTAGCATCGCTATCATACTTTGACAAGTATTCAAACCCACACGTGCAACGAACTGGTTTTCCATTGATATTCTCCACGTTTTGCAATTCTTCTTCCTTTGCAACTGAAGTGAATGTATCATCATCTAATTCAAAGTACAACCAATTATCTTCTGTGGTATATTCGTGTCTCCCTCTTCCATATCTAATACATTGTATATTTAACATTTTCGTCCCTTTCTACTTTACTCGTTATCATTTTTCTTCTCCTACACTAGATTTTACTATTTATTTTCTCCACAAAATTTTATTGGAAAGCATTTCTAAATTATTGTACTTGCTTTTAGCTTCCTTATACACATTCCTAATCGCATATAATACTTGATTGTAGTTATTATCACACACCACACCTACCAATAGTTTCTTACTATTTTCTGGGTTTGCAGTTTGTGCTGCCTCGACAGAGAAAGCGTGAGTATCCTCATTAAACTTTACAACAAAGTCTACTCCAATAAGATGAACAACTAAGTTCTTGGTTCTATCCATCTCAAAATCTTTAAAAATATTAATTAGTTCATTCTTAAAGACATCCACCCACTCCACGCTAGGTGCAAGCATAATATGTGTTTCTAGCTTAGAAATTCCACTACCAATTTCATTACTAACAGTGTAAGTATCATTTATAATCCTAGTTAAAAATCTAATGACACCATCCACACTTGTAAGAGGGAACTTCTCCACCATTGGTTGAAATTTATCTCCACAACACAAGTCTACTGTCATATAAAGGTCTATCTCTTGTTCTATCTTCACTTCTAAGAATAGACCATTCTCACATTTTGCAGTAGAAAATTTAAGAAGTAAATCTTGACAATTATACACATCAACTATATCTAAGTCGAATGTTGTATTTTCAATTAGTTTTTGTAACTCTGTTATTTTTCCCTTCTTTATCTCCACAGTGCATCTAGTTCTTCCTCGATATTATAAATATTCTGAGAACTATCTTTAAACTCATTGTAAATCGTTTCTACAGTTTCTAACACTTCCTTATAATTGATTTCACTTACATAACCTTTATACAATACCTTTTCCTGTGTTCCAAAGGCACCAACAGATAACCTAACGCTAATGATGCTAGTATCTTCTGTAAAACTTATAATTAAGTAAACCCCTCGCCGTGTAAATCGTGACCAAACTCCCCCAAATTTATGAGTTAGGTTCTCAACAAACTCTTTTTTCCAAGCACTACTTTGTGGAAACTTATACCCATCAAACTTCTCATAATACTTATCTACTTGTCTATTAAAGTCGGCTAACCTAGAAATTGCTATTGATAAATCATTAATAATTTCACCCATATTCTCGATAGGGTACTCTTTTTTCCATGTAGTATCATTATCAGCACTATACATTTCTAAGGTACAATCCATAATGAATTTATTATCTTTGAGCTCTATCTCACCACTTAAATATAACACGGAATATTGAGTACCCTCCACACCAAAATTAATCTCAGAATCCTCGTATTCTAACCATTCCATATTAAGTGCAAAATCTGTTCTACCTATTAGAGTGTACAACTCTTTTAGTTTATCCATAATATCTATTTTCTCCTACTTCCTAAAATAAATTTCTTGCCACTGTTTGAAGGTTAGTTTTTCTACTGGAACTTTTAATTTGTGCATCTCATTCTCCTATTTTTAATTCTTTTTTAATTTATTTTATTTCTTTAATTTTCTCTACTATTTTCTGTAAAATATTTCATTGTTAAGTTTTATCTCATTTTCACAAGTTTTATCTTGATATGTTTATCACTTTTTGCTTGTTTTTTGAAAATACTTTACGGTTTTGAGGGGGGTCATCGTTTATTTTTATTT
>FLSB01002922.1_pt1 | contig 233729 bp, 221 predicted proteins | sample 1550551 | NCBI WGS metagenome assembly FLSB01 (sample SAMEA4031774, study PRJEB14383) | metagenome | biome: human; feature: oral; material: saliva | place: Philippines | collected 2014 | reverse complement strand
ATGCAGGTGCTGTAGGTATTGCTTACCGTCCAAACGAAGATCTTATGTTTACAGTTGCTACTACATTTGGTAGTGACAATGTAATCAATGCAGGTGTATCCTACAAAGTAGGAGCTAAATCTGAAGTATCTCGTTCCAAAGTTGCTTTGATTAAAGATCTAGATGAAGCTAAGAAAGAAATTGCTCAACTTAAAGCTGACAATGAAAAAATCAAAACTATCTTAGAAAAAGTTCTAGGTGAACAAGCAGCTGATTTAAAATAATTAGATTAAGAATATTTAAGAGATAGAGTCTTAGTACTCTATCTCTTATTTATTTTTTAGGAGGGTAACATGGAAACTTTTAACACTATGTATTTTGGAGCATTTGAAAAATTCGAATATGTAATAGAAGAATTTCTAGATGCAGCTCCAGAAATGGATTGTAGCTATTCTTTAGAAGGCGATAAATATGGTGATGTTAAGTTTGATATTATTAGATCTGAAAATAAGATTGAATTCATTATCAATGATATTAAATTCAAATTTATTGAAGATAGAGTAGTATTTATGAACGCATATGAAGCATTCAGAAATCGTCCATATATCTTATATATGATGGTTAAACTATTCCATCAATTATATCTTGATAATAATACTGAACTCTTTAAAGATAAGAAAGATAAAGTATTAGACGTAATGGATGCATTCCTATTATTAGAAGGCTGGTTTGAAGATCCTCGAATTGAGAAAGCTGAAGATGAAGAATATGAATCTATAGCTAATGAGAGAGCTCAAGAGAATAAAGAATTCTGGGATGAATATGAGAAGTTCAACCCTAATGACATTTAAGGAGAGAATGATGAGAGAACTTATTATCTGTGCTTGTTTAATTGGTTGCTTTAGTATAGCTAATGCTAATAATGTAGAGCAACCTAAAGAAGTTAAGATCGTTCATAATGATGATAGTGTTATTCTTCATAAGAAGATCTATCAATTAGAAAAACGTATTGAACGATTAGAAGAGTTATTAAAGAAAGAAGGTAAATAATATGAACTTCAAATATATAAGAAATTTCTTTGATATTGATGAAAGATTTAGTTATATGCATGATTTACTTGAAAATAAAATGGATGTATATATGACAAATGGTCAAAGCTTTATAATCATACAAGAAAAATATAATTTATTTAAAGCACTCTATGCTTTACCTGATAATCCATCTCTTAAGCTTAGTTTCAATATCAGTGATGAAGAATCTTTCGAAGATGCTATTGAAACTATATATAAATCTACAACAGTATCAGATGATCAATCTAAAGAAGCAATTAAGTATCCTAGAGGAGGAAATACTATGTATAAACAAACAGTAAATAAAAGCTTTGATTTCTTAAATGATTACAAAGTAGTTAAATTAGCTGAACGAGCTATTAATGATAACTTTGCTGAATTAGCTAATGATTTTATTAAGTACTCTAATAGTGAAAAAGATTCTGGTACAATCTTATCATGTGGTAATTCTAAAGTATTATTTTCTTCAACCAAGTTTAATAGAAAGATCACTATTGAATTTAGTAGAGATGGCGAAGAACCATTCCGTTATGTTTATACTAATAATGGTATTAATCTGCTAAATGACTATGATCCTGCAGCATTAATTACCATTGGTAATCTTATTGAAGCTGCAGTAGATGCATGGTTAGAAAATGATAAAAATAGAATGAATATTGAAGATTTAAACGAACGTTTATTAAGTGTAGTAGATAATATTAAGACCATGATTGGCTTGATCAATACTACTATTGGAAAGTATAATGCATAATACAAATAAGTAAATGTGTTGGCAGGAGTAGGGATTTAATCCCTACTCCTTCCTGCTTTTCCTTTTTTGTAATAGTGGATATATATACTTGTATATTATTAAGGTGATATGATGATATATAGTTTAGTTAAGCCGCATGGCAAGAAAGGATTCATATCATGAAAAAGTTAGACTTCTATTTTAAAGTTTCCCGTATTGAAAAGATGGTATATGCCATTTTGAATAAATTCAATATGGACCTCATCGTTTCTGGTATTTCTAATGGCAAAGTAATGAGCCATCATCATAAATTGATGATCAATACTGGTCATAAAGTATTCTGCCATGCTGGTCATATTATTGAAAGTGATCGTGCATCTGATGTATTATGGGATCTTATCGAATTCAACAATGAATACGATATGGGTTGGGATGAATTTCTTACAGCTCTTGAATTAGCTATTGAAGAAATTCAACATTTAAAAAGAGCAGAGTTAGAGTAGAGGGTCAACCTCTACTCTTCTCTTTTATTTTTTTCTTTTTATTAATAATTAGATTCTACTAACTTAACCATTCCACCTTCGAGGGTAGCTAATGGAAAGTTCATATTTAAGTTAGAGTTACGTGCTACACCAGTTTGGAAGTTTAAGTTCATATCTTCCAATAAGAATGGATCAGGTAAACTCATATTTGTAATTTGTTCACCAGTCTTAATATTCATACAACGGAACTCTCTAGATTCTGTTTTTGGATCGAATACAACTACAGTCTTAACATCTGGATTGTGTTCCATAATCATACGATTTTGTTCTGGAGTAAACAATTCATCATTAGTCATCATAGGTTGATAAATATCCATACCACCTTGTTGTTGAACCATCAATGGTACATCTCCACTTTCTAATCTAGGTGGAATGAAACCAGATTCAAGTTGTTGTCTTGGAGTATTAATGATATTTTCATATAGACCCATTATAGCTGCTTCATCACTACCACTATTTTCAAGTTTAAGTTCTTTAGTACGTTTAAGTTCCATATCATGACATTTAGAGATAACAGAGTTAAGTTCTTTAATAGCAGATAGTTTAGTACTAGATAGAGAAGATATGGTAGCAGAGATATCAGTTAAATATTGATATTTACCACGCATCTTAGATAATCTAATATCATTGAATTCTTGTTTTAATTCGCCTTGAAGTCCATCGATTTGACCAATCATAACTTTGATCAAATCATTAGTTTCTTCATAAGAATCAATATAAGCTTTATTGGTTACAATTTCTTCAGCATCGCCACCTACATTGATTTCATCAGTATCTTTATTTTTTCTTGGTCTACCACGTTTACGTGGTTTGATCAAAGTACTTTCATCTATAGGAGTATTCTCTACTACAATTTTTTTACCTTGACCAGTAGCAAATTTATTAAATACAGAAGAGCCACTAAAATTCGGTTTAGGACTATTAGTAACTTTAGGTTCTTCTACAGTAATATTACCTTCGGTAATAGCTTCAGTATATTGCATAATATTCCCTCCTTTTATGGGTTTATTTTAAAGTTCTATGCATATATTCTTATATTGCCTAAAAACGTCGAATTATTAAAAATTAAACTCCCAGTTACATTAAAGTAGGTATAAATACGAAGGAGGATTTTAAATATGGCTAACATTTTAAACATATTTAATCAGTTTCCAAAGAACTATGACTTAACGATTTTGCAAACATTCTTTGCAAAACCTTTTAAACAAGATAACGGTAAATGGACTAAACCATCTTTGAGTTTAGTCGCTAAAGATAATAATATAGGTAAGAAACACGTATGTGAAATTGAAGATCCAGAATATATTTGGTTCTTAGCTAAAGATCCAGATAAACTAACTCATCATTATGACTTCTTACCTAAAGATGAAGTAGAAGCTATTCAATGTCCTAATAGAGAATTAGAGAAATGTATAGCTCAAGCAACTGGTAATATGAAATTCTTTACAAACAATATTGCCAATGGTGAATATAGAGAAAATGCTAAGTTACATACTTTGAATCAAGTATTCTTCTCTGACCAAAATATTGAAGACCATTATAGATTTTGGTTTAATAGATTATTCAAGAATGAAATCCATTCTGTAAGAAAAGCATATCTGGATATTGAAGTTGATATCTCTGATATTATAGGTGATTTCCCAGAACCAGGTGAAGCTCCAGTTAATGTAGTAACTTATATTAATGATGGTGTAATCAATACATATATTCTTAGAGATCCTAAGAATCCATTAGTACAAGAGTTTGAAAACCAAGTAGCTAGTGGAGAGATTGAAAGAGACTTAAGAAAGTTAATTGAATTTGCTATTGGTGATGAAGCAAGACAACGTAAGTTTAATATCTTTGGATATAACTTTAACGTGAAGTTCTTCGACCAAGAGATACAATTACTAGGTTCTTTATTTAGACAAATCAATACCGAAGAACCTGACTTCTTAATGGCTTGGAATATGGCGTTTGATATTCCATATTTGATTCAACGTATTCGTAATCTTGGATATCGTCCAGAAAGTATCATGTGTCATCCAGACTTTAAAGTAAATCCTAAAGCTGAATACTTTATTGATACACGTATGGAAAACAACTATGCTGAACGTGGTGATTATGCATATATTTCAGCATATACAGTATATTTAGATCAAATGATTCAATTTGCATCTCGTCGTAAAGGTCAGTCTGCATTTGCATCATTTAAGTTGAATGATATTGGTGCTCAAATCTGTGGTGTACAAAAGTTAAACTATCATCATATCACTACAGACTTAGCTAAGTTACCATTCTTAGATTTCAAAACATTTGTATTCTACAATATAGTCGACGTATTAGTCCAAGTATGTATTGAAGAATCTACAGATGATATTGGATATATCTATAACTCTAGTGTATTGAATAATACTAGATTCTCTAAAGTACATAGACAAACTATCTATCTAAGAAATAAACAAATTGATTTCTATTTCAATCTAGGATTAGTTGTAGGTAATAATATCAATAAGACTAGAGAGAAACCATCTGAGAAGTTTGATGGTGCTTTCGTAGCTGACCCTAATTTGGTTAATGATTCAGTTAAGTTAAAGATTAATGGTATTCCAGTTTTCTTATGTGATAACTTAGTTGACTTTGACTTTAGTTCTCTATATCCAAGTATCAATCGTGAGTTCAATCTAAGTTCTCCATCTGAGATTGGTAAGATTGAATTTGAAGATGATAAAGATGCAAGCTCTGCAATCATTGAAGATATTGTAACTCAAGACCATTTGACTATTGGACATAGATGGTTTGGTTTACCTAACTATAGTGAGTTAGTAGACCAAGTATCTACATTATTCGCTTCAGGTAAACTATCTACAGAGAATGAATTCAAAGTATATAATAAAGGCGAGTTAGTTAAACCAATAGCAGTTGAATACAATGAATGTGTACCAGCTTTAACTAGATTTGGTAGCATGAATATGAATGCAATCTATGGTGAAAAACAAATGCCAGGAGGATTATAATGGTTATACATTTCCCATTAAACCAATCTGATATCGAAAGCTTACTTTCTATAAGTAAGCTTTTAAAATGTGATAAGATTCTATATGATAGAAATTATATTAATCCAATCATTGGTGTAGGACCAGAGAAATCATACTTCCAGACTACAAGTTTTATGGTTGATCTAAGTCCTCATATTAATAACCTATTGGTTAATATCTCTGACTTAAAGAATCTTGGTAAGATTACTCAACTAGAACCATCTAAAGAGAATCCAGAGATAGCTATTCATAAACCAATTGTATCTGTATTCAATTGGGATGCTGAGTATGTTAAAGCTTGTATGAATAGTCTAAGAGAATATCAAATAGATGATAATATTATAGCTAGAACTGATGAGTTCCATAATACAGATTGTTATAATGAACTTATGGCTGGTAGTGCATCTACTGGAGCATTCAGAATCAATGTAGGTGGTTATATGATTGATATCCCTAAATCAGCTATACCAACATTGAAGTCTGATCATGTAGTAGCTACAGTATATAATGCTCCTAATAAGAACTTTAATATTCTTAGATTTAAAATAACTAAACGTAATGGTATCATTGTTAATCAGTCAATGTTATTCTTACCTTACTAGGGGGTTTGGCTATAGAGAATCAATCTCTATAGCCAGATTCGTTTATTTAGCATACGGAAAACATTTAAATAATCAAAGGAGGAACGATAATGGCTGAAGATAAAAACGTAAAAAAGCAAGATGGGTTACTTAGTAGTATCCGTAAAGGTCTTGCTAATCTATACGGTCGTACATATTATACACCACCAGACAGTGATAGCGAACTAAATCATCTTACTGATAGAATCAATGATTCTATGGGTAAGATTATTAATGATATTAACTACTCTACAGGTCTATCTTCTATTAGCACTCTATATGCTAAGTCTATGGAATATCAGAATGATCCAAAAATTGTAGATGGTTTTGATAATCTATTCAAAGACTTAAATAATGATGGTAGTACTTATAATGCTTTCTTTAATAATCGTAGCTTACGGTTATTTGACGCAGAGATTGACATGATCTGTAAATATATGCCTATGCTTGAAGATGCTTTAGGTGTATTATGTGATAATGTAATCTCATCTGACCACTTCTCCAAAGACTTTATCTTCATCTCTGATGAGAATGTCTCTGTAGAAAGTGATAAAGAAGTATTCTATAACAATATCAAGGTACTTAAAGACAAGTATGACTTGCTTATCAAGTTCCAAGATATTATTTATAATACTTCTAAGTATGGTGAACGATTCTATTATATCGTACCATATGAAAGAGCTATTAAGAAGCTATTAGATAATCCAGATAATAAGTTTATGACTACCCATAGTGAGTCTATGAGCTTAACTGAATCTGGTATTCTTAAAATCTCCCCTACATTAAAAGAAAGCGGAGATGTATTTGTTAGAAATATTAATAAAAAAGAACAATCTTTAGATGTTGAATTCTCATTTAATATGAGTAATGCTTTATCTAAAGAGATTGTAGCTCATGAGACTGCAGCTAGTAGACTTAAACATATTAGAGAATCTGCATTAAACTTCAATGAAGCTACAACAAGTACAGTATCTCTAGTAGCTAATGATAAATTAGATGCTAGTCCATTCTATGATGATACTACAAGCAATGGTTTAATTGTGGCTGGTCAAGATAGAATTAATACTAAAGATGACTGGGGTCTAAATGGATGTATCTTTAAAGAACTTAATCGTTATAAAGTTATTCCAGTTAGAATTGAAGATCTTATTCTAGGATATGCTTATCTTGAAAACGATAGTGTATTTGGTTTAGAAGATGACTTCCCAGTTAGTGATACAACTACACCAGTAAATGCTTTAGGTATCAATGTAGCTACTGATCTAGAGGCTACAAAGAACTCTGCTGTTATATCTGATAGCATTGTTAAAACTGTAGCTAGTAAACTATCTGCGGCTATTGATACTAAGTTTATTAAACTTAATAAAGATCTATCTAAAGAGATCTATATGGTATTAAAACATGATCTCCAAGCAGGTAAGAAAAATAAATATAATGTAACTTTCTTACCACCTGATGATGTAGTTCATTGCTATTATAAATTAGATCCTGATACGTATCGTGGTATCTCTGACTTATATAAGTCTATGATACCTGCTAAGTTATTCATCGGTCTATATATTACCAATACTATTGGAGCAATGACTCGTGCACAAGATCGTCGTGTATACTATGTAAAACAATCTGGTATTGATACAAATATCTCTAAGATTCTATTAACTACTATTGATCAATTGAAACGTCAAAACTTCAATATGCGTCAATTAGAATCTATGAAGAATGTATTAAACATCCTAGGTCGATTCAATGACTTTGTTATTCCAACTGATAATAGTGGTAATGCACCAGTACAGTTTGAAGTTATGCAAGGTCAACAAATTGATCCACAAACTGACTTGATGGAAAAACTCCAATCAATGGCAGTCAATAGTACTGATGTACCATTTGAAATAGTACAAGCAAGACAATCTATGGACTATGCTATCCAAGCATCTATGTCCAATAGTAGATTCTTAAAGAAAATCTATAATAGACAAACAGTTGCTAATAGATTCTTATCATCTATTATGACTAAACTCTATAGAGGTGAGTTTAATAATCCAACAGCGGTTATTAAAGTTAACTTACCAACTCCGATGTTCTTGAATCTAACCAATACTAACCAAATTATTCAAAATGCTAATGATGTAGCACAAGCTGCAATGGAAGCATTCTCTGATGATTTAGATGATAACGCTAAACAAATCTTCTTCAATAACTTAAAAGGCAAAATGCTTGAAAGTTATATTGATATGGAAATGATTATGCGTGTTAAAGAAGCAACTAAGATTGAATATGCTGCTAATACACAGCAAGATCAAAGTGGTGACGGTGGTTACTAATACAACAAAATACGGTCATAGGCTATTAAAGCCTATGACCATAAGTTGTTTATTTTTATTTGGATAAGGTGAAAACTAACTTTGTCCACAGCAGCAAAGAAAGAATGACTACGCATGAGGAAGTCCGTTCATGTGATTTTAGCAGATTGCAATTTGAGAAGAGAGGTCTTCCATCCATCCCCTGATGGAAGAATTTTGATCTATTTGTCCAAAATCGGAGTTCCCATGTATATATTATTAAACGTTAATCAAGCGTAGGATTTTGATTTGTATGATGAGTTTTGTTCACGAAGCATGTATAGAAATTTTTATTAGTAGGTATTATATAGGAGTTTTTGTGTCTAATTATCTTCATTAAATCCTCATACGCAGTCAATATATTGTTATATAAATAAAAAGAATAAATGGACTAGGAGATTAACTCCTAGTCCACTGTTGTTTATTCTATTATTAAAATCTATTAACCAGTATAAGAAACGCCTTTACCAGTGTTACCTTCACCATTAGGAGTAAGGATATTACTATATGGTTTCATATGAGTTACACCAGAGTAAGTCATTTCAGATTCATCCCAAATTGTACCTTTACGTACCCAATCAAGTAAGCTTTGAGCTTTTTGGTTGATGATAGTATTAGTAATAGGGAAACCAGAAAATTCAACAGACAATTCTTTGAAGCCAATATCACCACGTTCGATATTGTAGATATTCAAGTCAGCGTTAGTTGGTTGAGCAGCTACGATATAGAATGCTTTTTCAACGTTCATCAAAGTATTATCAGTTACAATATATAAGAAGCTAAATACTTCTTGGTCAAAACCAGGTTCTTTGATAGTACCATCTTCAATAAGACCATGATAATGTTTAACTTGAGTTGTAGGGTCTTTAACACCACGTAAGAACAACTCATGAACTTTAGTCATGATAGAACCAGATTTTTCGAAATAACGCATAGTAAAGGTAGAGCCAGATTGGCTATTAACTTTATTGATTACGTTAATGGATTTAACACCATTTGTCAATTCTGCAGTATCGGAAGTCATGTTATCAATGCCATCTAAGCCACGGAATTCATATTCCAATACATGCACATATGTATCAATAAGTTTTTGGTATTTATCACTTTTAGCTGCCAAAGCTTTCAAGAAGTTTGGGATAGTTAAAACGATAAGCATACCATAACCAGATTCAAATTGGTTAAATTGATGTAAGTTAGCCCAGTCAGTTACACCACGGAACAAGGCATATTGTGTCAAATCACGAATTTCTTTAGTGCCGTCGAAGATAAAGTTAACAGCACCAGCAGTACGTCCAGCCATATTATTTATCCCCCCTTAAGCATTAGCACTAACAGTAGTTGCGATTGGAATAGCAACGATACGGAAGATTTCAGCTTGTGCGAAATCTTTGAAAGATACTTGGATAACTGCATAAACAATTTTGTTTGCTGCATATGCAGAATCAGATTTGAAGTCAATAGCGATAGAAGCAAATTTATTAGCGTTATTGTTAATAACTGCTTGTACGTCTTGTTTATAGTCTTCAAAGTCAGTACCAGTAATGAATTTATAACGGGACTTAGGACATGCAATACGAATTTGTTTAATTAACTCTTGGATAGACAATACGTTATTAGCATAGCTTAATTGTGTAAAGATATCTTGAGAAGTATATTCGGATGCAAGAGAGAAGATACCGTTATAGTACTTACCAAAGTTAATACGAAGATCATCCATTTCAGCAACTTGGTCACCTGCAGGAGTAATCTTAGGAACGTAAGATAAAGTACCTTCGATGATTTCTGGAACAGTCCAACCATTGCTTTGACCAGCACATACTAAGGAACGACCATTAGAGAAGTGCATACAAATCAAACGAGCAATAGCATAACCCATAGTAACTGTAATTTGTTTACGAGTATATGGATCGAAGATATCGAAGTATTGACAATAAGTCGCAACGTAACGGTTATTACCACCAGTATTCAAAGTCTTAGCATTCTTGATTGCAAGAAGGTTAGTAAGACCTTTAGTACCCATATCACGGAAATAGAATACGTCTTGACGGAAAGAACAAAGTGTTTCAATAGCACGTTTTACAATATGAGGATAGTTAGCATCGACAACAATATCAATTGGGTTGTTATCGATATCATAGATATCATCATTGAAAGCACCATTATATACTTTAGCCATTTCTGTAGCATATACAGATGTAGCATCAGTTACACCTTTATAGTTAGAGATAGGAGATGTACCAAAAGTATCACCATTATAACCACCAGTCAATGGGTGACCAGCAAAGCTATCAAGTTTAACTGTCGCTACACCATCATTAGTAGATTCTAGTACTTCAAAAGTTTTGAATACATCACCTTTCCAAGTACGAGCACCAATGATATCGGATTCACGTAAACGAGTTTCAGAGATACCAGCAATAGCTGCTACTTTAGCATAGAATAATTGCATTTGGTCTTCATAACCATAGCATTTAACTTGCTTAGAAGTACGTTTAACAACGGAATCAAAGAATAGATTGTATCCAGCTTCAACTTCAGAAGGATTCAAAGAGAATACAATAGATTCTAATGTATTACTGTTTTCATCGATATCCAATACGTAACGTGCAGATTGTGCAGAACGAGACAAAGTGGAATCAAAGGAAATAGTAATATTCTTTTGAGATACACCACGACCATTATCCATAATCAAGAACAATGGGAATTTGTTATCTTTTTTGTTTTTGTATTTGTCATAGAATGCTTTTGCAGTAGCAACGTAGTCATTACCATGAACGTTTTCTTCAGCAGCCAAAGTTTCTACAGAGTAGTTAACTTGACATACTTTATACATAGCAGCAATGCCATCTACACCAGCTTCTTCTTTAGTGTATGTAGGGCGTTGTGCTGGATCGGAAATAGATGCTACATCAGTAGCTTTCCAATATAAATCAACTGTTACATAAGAGCCATCAGCTTTAGTAATAGGAGATCCAGTCAATGGATCAATTTTAATTCGAGCTTCTTGACGAGAAATTTCTTTCACATGAGCAACTACACCTAGCATAGCTAAACGAGAAGTTGGGTCAACAACACGTTTTGCATAAACAATACCGCCGTTGTTGATTACGTTAGCAGCTTGGAGTAATGGTTGACCATGACGAGCAAACGAGATTTCACCATATTGATCGAAGAAATCATCGCCTTGCCATTTAGTATATTCTTCAGTCCCTTTATCAGATGTAAAACCAGCAAATACAATTGGTCTTGTAGTAGAGTCGGCTACATTCAGAGAGGGAATATAACTTTGGTCTTCAAGAATGATTTTTGTACCAATCATAATCTTTTATTTCCTCCTTAATAGATTTTAAATAATAGTTATAAACGAATCCTATATGGATACTATTTAAACTTTTATTCATATGTTAATTATGGCTATTGCATAAGGATCTTTTCCATTGGAGAGTCAACTTTATTCTTATTGATAATAGAGTTGACAACCGCATCATCCCAGTTTTCTGAAGTAATAGAAGTAAATGCAGAAATATACTTAGGTACCATCTTAATTGATAATGGTTTATACTTATGCATATCAGTTTCCTTAGCTAAACGGAATGGAACTGATTCATCTTTAACAGATCTACATAGTTCAGATACTAGGATACCAAACATTTGTGCAGAGATACCAAAAGAAGAACCATTGAATTTAATAGAATCCATTAAGAATGAATGTAATTTATCATATGCAATTACATTAGGGATATTACCAGTAATCATGAATAGTCTAAACATATTTTCAACGTTGGTAATATCTTCAGGTGAACCAGTATTTACTATAACTACATCATCTTTCTTAAAATGTAGAATACGATAATCTACTGGAACTGGAATCTTCTTATCTAAGATATAATCTTTTACCTTTTCAATAGATGATGGCATAGTAGATATAAGAACTGGATGGCTAAATAACTTAATACCGTAGATAGACTTCCCTTTAGCATCAAATACTTCATAAGAGAATAATCCTAAGGTGTTTATATATTCACCAGCTTCTTCAGCATACTTCATATGACCATCATTTCTAAAATAATTCTCTGGGATATAGAATACTAGTTCTCCATCCCCTTTAAAAATAAGAGACGTTCCTTCTTCTTTAAGGAATGCTCCTACATTTTTCATACCCATAGTGACCTCCTATAGAGTAATAATTGTCTTATACTCTAATGTTTAGGGGCAATAAAGTTACTGTTATTTAGCCTCAAGAGCTTTAATGCGGTCATCAAGAGCCTTAAGTTTTTCATCCATAGTAACCTTATTGTAGATAGCAGTATTATAATGAGCTGTAGTTAATACAGTATAAGAGTTATTACCATTATAGTGCTTAAACTCTTTACCAATCACTGTTGTATTAGCTCTCTTATCACCAAGCTCTAGATTGTTTTTATTATTAACCTTAGCAATAACTAATGCATTACCATCAGTAGTTCTACCATGGTAGCCTACCTGATTACCAACCGTAATACCATTATTAAGATAATCATTATTGATATGATTATAATAAGACCTTTTAGAAGAATACTTATAAATCCGAACGTAATCATGAGAATTGGCACACATATAAATATCGCCATTAACGTAAACAAAGTCCTCAATTTCACAATATGGCTCCATTTCAATTTCTCTAATAACTTTGAATTCTTTACCAATTAGACGGCATTCAATAAGACGGCGTGCAACTGCAAAGATGATTGTATCACCTTTAAGATATGCACCATTAGAATCTAGATTAGTTTCATCTACTTGGACAATATATTCTTGCTTAGTAGTCATAGTCTCATCAGTATAGATTCTAATCTTACGAGACTTACTATCTTCTCCTGGAACGATAGAGATATATCTACCAGAGCCATCTAAGTCTTTACCAATATTAAAGCATTTATCTGGATAATCTTTAAATTCTCCTAAAACAAGATTCCCAGAAGAATCACGGTTAATATTATAAATACGGCTACCGTTAGCTGCACCATTCGTAGCTCTAATTGTTTCACCATCCATAAATAGTGTATTAACATGACCTAGTTTATCCATACCCTCGAAATCAGTAAATTTAACAATATTCATATCCATATCTAATTCATAGATACGTTGTTTGGAGTTATCTTGACTACAGCATCCTAGAATGAATCTCTTAGTTGTTGGGTCATAAGTAAACCCTTGGCATTGATTAACTACAGTCTTATCAATATCTATAGTCTTTAAGAATGTAATATTTGTTTGATCAGACAATGTAGCTGGTCTTTGTGCATTAATATCACTACCAATGTGTCTGAATGATTGTTTAAGTAATTTAGTGAAATCTTTTGATATTTTCATATAAGTTCTCCTTTCATTACTATATTGTAAAAGAAAACCCAGAAGAGGATTAACCTCTTCTGGGAATAATTAAATTAAGCGTATTCAATTACGGAACCTGCAGTTGTAACACCAGTTAATCCGGAAGGAATTTTATCATAATAATTAGGATATATTTCAGATAATTGTTTAGAATCATCTGTTAATGCCGTAATAGGTTCCCATGCTTTCTTAGAATAATTATATTTTTTAGTTTTATCTAAGTTATAGACAGGAAGTCTATAGTGTTCAAATTCATAAGTACCTAGACCAGGATAATCTTCTGGTACTAAGACATTAATAAATTTATCCCATATTTTAGCTAAAGTATTAGTTGAATATGGTCCTAAAACAACATCTTGACCACCTGCTGTTAATAAAATATCATTTACTGATTTTACCTTAGTAGTATTTGTAAAAATAAATTTAGCAGGTTCAGATGGAGGAGTTAATTTAAAGAAAGTACCAGATCCATCAGGATTCATTTCAGTATGTCTTAAATATGGTTCTTGGCAAACTATTAATGATACATATGCTGTAGAATTTTCTTTAAATTTAACTGTTTTTATATTTTCGTTATACATAATAACGCCATATGATAAAGATGCAGATTCTAATGTTTCTCCATTAAAATTAGTAAATTTAGTATCATATGGTGATGCTAAAAGTAAACCACAATTATAACCATTATTATCTACAAATGTCTTTTTACCATCTATATCATCATACTGACATCTATCTATAATAACTTTATTTAATATACTAGCACCATAGCTAGCTCCACTTAATTTTCCACATCCAAAATATAATAATGGCATTAATAATTTATTATCACTATTAGGTGGACAATTAAATTTAAGTTCTTTATCTTGTCTAACAGTGTTACCTAACATCATACCAATAAGATTTTGTCTATATGAAAATAAATCAAAATCATAACGATCTGGTGCATTTTTTAAAAATGTTATCATATTATCTTTGTTATAAGTCCAACGTATATATCCGTCTTCTTCAACCATACTAAGACAAAATGATGGTACATTTACTGGTTCATAAGTTTCTTGCTTCAATGTATCATTTTCTGAAACACTAGGAATACACACAACTCTATTTAATACATAATGCTCATAACTTACATATGGACTCCAATCATCAAATTCTAAATTATATGCAATATTAGTAAATTCATTCTTTGGAATAAATTTATTTTCTTTATAGCTATAAATTTTAGTACCATCTAGATTACTAACTTTGATGAATTGTAATACATTAAGCATCACATCTTTAGTATGTAATTTAGCAATATTACTTTCATTTTCTTCTACGAAAATTTGTATTCTATCATGGTTTTTACTAGATAAACTACTAGGAATATCTACTGGATCTATAAAATATCTAGAAATAGAATTAAAATGTGTTTTTTCTGATAATGCATTAAATTCAAAATTAACATCATTCATTTTAATTCTTAATGCAGGCTCTTGAGAATTAAATCTTGTAGATTGCTCACTAGTTAATTCTTGGAATCCTTCCATATTCATATCAGTAAATTTACTAAATATATGATACATAGAATCTGATTTTATAATCATTTTATCACATTCTACATCTGTTATATTAAGATTTGTAGAAAATGTAAATGTATTAGTCTTAACTTTTGTAATTTCTTTATCATTTATAAATAATTTACCATAATAACCTGGCATACTAAAATTATCAATAGTAGCAATATTATTACTATCAATATTTATAGCATTATTGGTATCATGTATATATACATCAATATTTGGAGCTGAAGGACTCCAATCAGATAAATTTTTAAGAGTACCAAACATATAATCTTTAGTCAATCTATTTAATACAAAAGAAATATTAGAAGGATCTGCATTTAATTTATATTTATAATAACCAAGATGTGTCATTGTAGCTTTAGAAGAATCTGTTGGATTTGGTAATTTTGATAATGATAATCTAAAATCTTTATTTTTAGGTACAGTATATGTACCATCATCAGTTTCTAATATAGTAGCATTTACTTTATCTATATAAGATGATCTAGGATCAAATAAGAAACCACCACTTAAAGACATTGAACCACTATTGAATCCTAATAATTCTCTAGATTCTTTAATAGCAGTAGGAATCTTATTAATCTCTGTACTTAAAGTGGAAGTAGAGTTGGAAATCAACTCTACATTATTTTCTTTTAAAGTATTCTTAGCAGCTTTAATATCATTATGAATAGCTTCTAGTGTTTGAATGATTTGATTAGAAGTGTCTGGCATTATTGGTTACCTCCACGTAATTCTTTAAGCTTTTCATTAATAGCATTCAATGTAGTTTCAAGTTCTTGTTTAGTTACAAAGTTAGATGTATTTACAGAACCACCACTACCACCATTATTGCCTTGAATCCATTCAGTACCATTCCAGAATACAGGTGCCCCTACAGTAGTGTCAAAATACATTTGACCAACAACTAAGTGCTCAGTTGGACGGTTTTCGGTAGCCCCAGAATGAATAATTGGCACAGTAACGTATGTCATATTTTTCATACGATTAATTTTGCGTGGTATAATTTTATTAGACCGCCATAAAACTATACCATTTTGATAAGAATGACTAAATGTATATGGATGCGTGAATCCTTCTTTAGTTTCTGGAGTAGCTTTTAATTTGAAAGTTTTAGCAGATTCATCTACTTCCATGATTTCAAAAATAATATTATTATAATTATCGTTAATAATAGATCCAACATTAGGAGCTTTACCTCTTAATGTACCCGCAGTCCATACTGGCATTTCGTTAAATGTAATAGTATAGAGTTTGTCAGCTTCATTATAAGTCAAAGAGTCAATTTTAGATTTGTCTAAAGTCAAATCAGTTGTATTTTCATATGTAGACACATATGCAAAGTGACCATATTTTTCTGGATCTATTTCAGTAAAGATATCACCTTTAACACCAGCTGTATTTTCAGAGAAATCTTCATCTTTATTATCAGTTAATGGTGTACCTTTAGAAGATGCTAAATATAATGCACCAAATGTACTAGATAATGCTTGATCTGTACCATTCATATTACGATCAGTACCGAGATATGGTCTTGGTTTATAAGATTCATTCTTGGTATTATAATTTAGATTATAAGAACCAGACTTTTCATAAGTGACATTTATAGCTTTTTCAGTAAAGAATTTTAAATGATCAGATTCAGATACATTATGTAATGATAAAGGAATACTAGTGTTAAAGAATGCAAATTTAGGCACTTTTTCAAATACACTAGCAAAGTTTTCTTCAAATTTTTCAAATGTAACATCAGATACATTAACCAACCCAGATTCAGAACTAGATTGACTTAAATCAATAAATGAAAGTACATAACTTTCATATTGATATGCATTATCAGTGTCAGTAGGTTTCAAATCTAATCTAATATCAGATATTGTACTTGATTGAGTATTAATTGTTAGAACCGGCGTACCTGCCGCAAGATTATAGAATCCTTTAATGAATACATTTGACATCAAATATGGAGTAAAACTATGACTAGGCATATTATTATTAGCAAAGATAGATTCTTTATCATAAATAATATCGATATTCTTAACACTACATTTAACACTGACATTTGTACCATTCTTACAGTTTTTGATAGTGATATTATCTAACGAGTTATTATTGGAATAATTAGAACTAAGATCTAATGGATACTCCGCACCATCAATATAGATATTTTTTAAATCAGTATCAAAAATATTATAGTTTAAGTTAATAGTATAATATGTATTAATGAATTCCATATTAGTACAAGTAAAGTTATATAAATTATAATCACTACTATTGAAATTATCATGACTTTCTTGCGAAGAAGTAATAGCATAAATAGAAGTGGATGGCTGTAGATTAGTTTCATCTGCAGGAAGTTCATGACCTTCGATTACAAATCCATCAAATCTTACATTATAACCACGAGTTGTAGTTGCTTCAAAGTTTTCTGGTTGTAATTGAAATCCTGTATAGATACTGTACCCTTCAGGGGATTGTTCTCTAGTACCATGCATTTCAATTTTAGCTTTATATCTATTTTGAGCATGGATATATACATATTTCTTACGATCACTTGGGGCAGTTACATTAACTGGACCAGAGATCTTATATGTACCATCAGGGAAGATTACTTCTGTATAATCTTCAGCCTGGACTTTTTTAAATAACTCATTTAACTTTGCAGTTACATCAGTAGCACCAGTATTATCAATACCGAATTCTACTACGTTAATTGGTTTGCCAGCAAATACTTTAGATTCAATACCTTTAATATCAGAACCTACTTTACGAGCAAAAGGTTTAAGAGTTTTCTCAATAGCTTTTTTAAATTCAGCCATGTTTAGATTTCTCCTTTCAGAAATTTAAATAAAGGAGAGATGATCGTAATGATCATCTCTCATTAGTATTACTTTATTGTATATTCAATTTTATTAGATTAAGCTATTATAAAGAATGCTCAGATGGGTGTACACCAGGTGTTGCAGTTTCACTAGAAGCAGCAGCTTCAGTAGTTGCAGTACCAGTTTTACCAGCTTCATATTCAGCAACCAAATTAAGGTCACCAAGATCTAAAGCAGTTTCTAAAGCTTCAGTTTTTACATAACCTGTCAAATCAGGAGCAGCAACAGTTGCACTGATTACGCCAGCTTCAGAGATAGCTACGCCTTCACCAGCAGTCAATTTAGGTTGAACTTCTGTAGTTTTAGCATAACCTTCTAATTGAGTTAATACAGCAGCATTAGTAGCATAGTTAGCCAATTTAGTATCTAAAGCATCAGCTTTAACTAGACCAGCAACTTTACCATCAATTAAAGTAGTAACTTGCTCAGTAGTAGAATAAACACTTAAATCGGCAGCTTCACCAGTACCTCTAGCGGAGATAGTGCCATCTTCATCGATGTGGATATTAGCACCAGCTTTAAGTTTATCTTGTTTACTGTCTTTTAATTTTTTGATATCAACACCAACTGCTTTTGCAAAAGGTGCCAATACTTTTTTCAATTGGGCTTGGATAGAAAGAGCCATTATTAATTTCTCCTTTCAAAATATTATTCTAACGAACAAATATTATGCTCGCTACTAATATGTTTCGAAAAATTAGTGCTGAGAATATTTCCCAAATGATTAGTTTGCACCTTCATTATAAGCGTCAACCATCATATTAGGGTCTAATTCTTCTTCAGTTTCAGAATGTGTAGCTGTAGAGGAAGCTGTATTTTCATTAGTAGCTGGAGCAGCTGGTTGAGCTGGAGTTGCTTCAGTATGAGTTTCTTCATGAGCAGGTTCAGCAGTATGAGTTTCTTCTGTAGTACCAGCAACTGGAGCTGTTTCAGGAGTAGTTACTGTAGTAGTTTCAGTGCTAGGAGTAGCAACTGGAGTTGTAGTAGCTACAGTAGTTTCTTCATGAGTTGCAGGAGCTGGTTGTTCAGTATGTGTTTCAGAAGTACTAGGAGTTACAGCAACAGTTTCACTTGTAGTTGCAGGAGCTGGAGTTACTTCAGTGTGAGTTTCTTCATGAGTAGGTTCAGCAGTATGAGCTTCTGTTTCACCAGTAGTAGCTGGATGTTCAGTAGTTACTGTAGATTCACCAGTACTTGGAGTAGCAGGAGCTGTTTCAGTATGAGCTTCTTCATGAGCTGGTTCAACATTGTGAGTTTCTTCTGTAGTACCAGTAGTTACTGTAGTTTCACCAGTGCTAGGAGTAGCTTCATGATGTTCTTCTGGAACTGGAGTTACTTCAGTGTGAGTTTCTTCATGAGTAGGTTCAGCTGTATGGGTTTCTTCATGAGCTGGTTCAACTGGAGTTACGGTGGAAGTTTCATGAGTTTCTGTAGTACCAGGTGTAGCTGGTTGTTCAGTATGTGTTTCAGAATTGTTAGGAGTTTCAGTGTGAGTTTCTTCATGAGTAGGTCCATTGTCTCTACCATCCTCGTATGCATCAACTAAATCTTTACCTAAGTTTTCATCTTCTTTATCTTCATGAGTTTCAGTGAAAGTAAGACCAGAGATTACCCAGCCTGCAGTAGTTGCACCATCGAAAGTAGCTTTCAATGTACCAGCAACAGTTTCATTTCTGAAACGAACTTCTTTATCTTCATCAGGACCATTATCATTCAATGCAGTCAATACAGATGCAATAGAATCTTGGTCTAATGGACAATTACTCAAATCAACACCAGTATTCAATTTACCAGTTACACGAAGAGTACTTAAAGCAGTAGCATCTTTAAACATTTCTTTTGTTGTAGTCAAAGAAGATACATCTAATTTTAATGCTTTTAAAGCTTGACAGCCTTTAAACATAGCTTCAGCATTTTGTACACCATGAGTACTGATTTCAACTTGTTCCAATTTGGAACAACCTTCAAACATGCCTTTTGTGGATGCTAATGCATCAGATGTAGTTAATTGAACTTGACGTAAGTTTTGATTATCTCTAAACATGTAGTTTGCAGATTTAACTTTCTTCATATTCAATGGAGCCAATTCATTCAATGCTAATGCACCGTCAAACATATAGTCTGTATATTCAGTGTCATCAGTATTTAAAGTATTGTCTAATTTAGTCATTGTAGAGTATTCTTTAGGATATGCAACTTTAAGGAAGTTATAAGCATTCTTAGATACTTTAATGAAGTTAGCTGCAGAATCTTGACTCAATTCAGAATCTTCAATTACACCAGCTGGTTTCAAACCACGAATGTTACGAACGTCAATGGAAAGAAGTTGGTTTTTGAAGTCGATAGAAGCATCGAATTTAACAACGATCTTTTCATCACGTTGAATTACACCATTAGCAGAGTAAGTAGAAAGACCAATGTGTTTATTAGTCCAGTACTCAAAGTTACGTACTTTACCAGCAGCACGTTTCAATTCACCATCTTTTACATAATCAATTTCCCAGATTTCTTTAGCACCTTCAGAGAGAAGAACTTTATAGTTATCATCTGGATTAGAGAATACGAAAGAGATTAATAGAGATCTACGGATCTCAGCTTTAATGTCTACCATATTAGCTTTAGGACAAGCACGTTTATTGTCGCCACTAGCAGTAGAGTAAGGATTACAATTAGTAGGGTCAATTACATTGTCTATTGCCATTTAATTACCTCCATGAGTAAAAATATTATATTAAATTACCATAATGTTGAAAAATATTGAGGAAGGTCATTAAGACCTTCCTCTAGATATTATTTGTCGTTAGGAGACCATTTTTGAGCCATCAAGGATTCCATGATGCGATCAGTAGTAGTTCTGATACCAAGAGAGTTAGCAGAGTTTTGAGAATGACCTACACGAGCTTGTTTCATAGCACGGTTAGCTGTGTATTTTTCAAGCAAGTTACGAGGCAAGTTCATAATCTTAAGAGAAGCAGCACGACGTTGTTCAGCTTCTGTTAACTCAGGATCTTCATGGAAGTAGTCAGTTGCTACATCAAGAAGTTCGGTATATTTGTAGATCATTTCTGTATATACAGATTGGTATCTACGACCGAAAGAACGAGTATCAGAGATGATACGACCATTCAATGCAATTACATTAGAACCGTCAGCAAAGTTAAATGTATATTTACCAGTGCCAACTTCACTGGAGTCAGTGATAGCAATTTTATTAACATCTTTAACTTCTTTACCGTTTTCATCTACAGTAGTTGTATTAAGATTTTCAATGATCTTAGCTTTCAAAGTATCAGCGAAATCTTCATATGGTTTTTCAGGTTCTGCGGAACGACCATCAGAAACAATTTTACCAGCTTTATCAAATTTAACTACAGCATCATCAGAGTAAACGATTTCAATGAAACCTTCTTTATCAGATTTTACTTCTTTGATTTGAGTTTTAGTTAGACGAACAACAGCGTCTTTATATTGTTTAATAATTTCTGGATGCTCAGCCAATAACTCTTCAGGTTTTTGTACTACATAGTAGCCAGAACCTTTAAGAGTATTGTAGTCATCAGCATCCCCATGAAGATTACCTTCATCATCAACTAATACTTCAATTGCAGTAGCACGTTTATCTTCTACTGTAAGGTTTTCAGTTGGACCATAAGTGATTTTAATAGCAACTGCAGTTTCTTGAACTTCAGATTCCATTAAACCACCAAGTTTACCTGGAACGTAGCAACGTTCATCTAAGGTTTTACCTTGAGCTTTAGCTACATCAAATGGGGATACATATTTGTATTTGTCAGTTTTCAATACTTTCTTAACTGTTGCATCAGTATGGTCAAAAGCATTTTTAACAAAGTTTAATACAGTACCATCAGTATATGTGATTGTACCAGTACCCTTTTTATCAGTATTTTCTCGGAATACACCATCAATCTTGTTTGCAGTTTCAGTAGCAGTATGTACTTCTGCAGCAGGTTGAGAAGCAGTATTACCAAGTACTTCATTATCAGGCATAATACTTTCTCCTTCTAGAAAAAATAGAATTAATAAAATAATGACCCCAATGGTTTTTCACCATTGGGGTAAACCATTATTCTTATGTCTATAATTATTTTCTACGTTTTTTAGTTTTAGGTGCATATTTTTGAACAGCTTGAGCTTTCAAACCATTTTCATATGCTTTGAACCCAGTAGAGATAGTAGAGCATAGACGTTGATAGTTAAATGCTACTTCTTGGAAGATACCAGATACTTCTTGTTTAGTCTTCATAGAGTGAAGAGCACCGCCTAAGAGAAGCATCATAGTATATAGACGCATCATTTGAATCTTATCACTAAAGTTAGTTGTACAAACAATAACTTCCATTAAGATAGAGAAGATATTAATAGATTCAACTTCATAACCAGTGAATTCTGAGATTGCATCCATGAATACACCAACATTAATATTTTTGATATTAATACGTTCTAATGCTTCATGAATAGCTTCAACGTTACGTTGTTGATATTTGAATGCTTTACCAACGTTGAAGTAAGATGGACGAGCTTCCATAGCTTTATATAAGAAACCGTATTCTTTAGCATCATTATTAGCATTCAATACATTGATACAAGATTCAATTACATTTTGATCTTCTGTGGAATCCATAATGCGATTCATTTCAGTGATACGATTATTATAGGATTCTTCAATGTAGTCTTCTAACATCTTAGACATTTCTTTAGTTTCAGCTAAGTTATTTACTTTAGTTACCGCATCATTAACTAAATCATGACCTTTATCCATATAAGCATTACCACAGACTTCACGAATGAAACCTTCGATAAAGAATTTATAGATAGTATTATCATTAGTATTAATACCAGTCTTACCAGCTTGAACTAAGAATTCTTGTTTAGATTGAGCAGAGAGTAAATCTAATACATCAGCTTGTGGATTTTCTTGAAGTTCTTTATATACTTTGATGATATCTTCATATACTTCATCAGAGAATTCAGCTTCTTTAAAATCATCAGATTCATCTTTTTGATGTTTTACATCTTCTACTGTGATATCAATTTCATCAAACTTATTTATAATTTCTTCCAATTCCGATGTATCCAAAGTAGTTTCGGTAGTATCGGAATCTCCAATGGAGCCATCACTTTCACTTGATTCTTCATTTGGCACAATAGTCGAATCATTTCCTTCCGAGCTTCCGCTTTCGTTAGAGGGAAAGTCGGCATCAGCCTTATCCTCCTCAGGTAATACTTCTACTTTTTCCATCTTTTCGATTTCTTCTACAGTAGGAATAGTTTCTGGGACGATTGGTTGAATGATTTCACCTTCAGGGAATTTAGCCATATCTTCTTCAGATACAGTTTCTAAATCTTTAATTTCAGTCTCAGTTAAACCCTCAGCTTCTTTAGCCAAGTTCTTTACGTAGTTGATGTCTTGTTTAGCCGTTGTTTCCATTAGTTTCTTCCTCATCTTCTTCTAAAATAATATCATGATCAAAAGCTGTAGCTTCTGTCATATTAGACTCATCTATCTTTGTATTTGGACGATAAACTGGTCTAGTAAAATCTCTAGTTAATGTAGGTTCTTTCTTTTCCATGATTAACCTAACCCTTGGATACGTAAACGTATCTCTGTAATATATTCAGGTAAGAAGTTTTCATTAGATAAGATAACTTTCATAAAGTCATTATAGATATTAATATTTTCACCAAAGTTATTTACAATCAAATCAACCATAGGTTGTTGATAGCAACTTTGAAGAAGGTCAGTCATATTAATATCTAATGTAGCGACATATTGAAGAACTTGTGGTAAGTTAGCATTAATAACAGCTAACTTAGTATTCTCCATAGTCTTACGATTATAGATAGTAGAACTATCTTTATTCTTCTTAGACTCTTCCAACTCTAAAGCAGAATAAATAGAGTCTTGCTCTTTAATGATTAATCCGATAACGAAATCAACCATATGTTTATTAAAGCTACATACTAAAAAGTCATATAATGTAGCTGCAGCAAGATAAATATTATCATCCGTTGTAGTATCGAATGACATATTACATGAATTACAGATAATATCAATGATATTCCGATAAGTGTCTTCTTCTACTGCATTAGTATTTTCGACATCCATTGGGAAGTTTGCACGGATATTATCAAAATTAGATTTAAATGTGTTTACTATATTAGGTTTTGGTATAATAGCAAATTCGTACCGTTTACTGATTTGATCTGAGATCACATCGTAAATATAATCACTACTAAAATTTGCTAAGATTTCAGATAACTGATGCTCATTGGCTAACTCATAGCTACTGGCTGTACTATATCCGAACATAGCTCCTCCTTACAAAAAATAAATTTGTATAAATTTACTATATTGTAACTAGATAAATAATTTTTAAACTTTATCATAAAATTTTGCAAGATTACCAGATATATGACTCTTGACATTTGGGTCATCTAAACTATAGATAGAAGTAAATGCTGATGGATCTAATTCTCCTTCAGTATCATTACGGATTTGATCTATAGCATCTTTAGTCATATTATATTTATATGCATAAGCTTTCAAGAATTCAGGATCTCTAAATGCTTCTCTTAATAGAGCATCTTCCTTTTCTCTCTCAGCTTTCTCCCATTCTTGATAAGTAATCCCGTGAGCTTTAATCATGGCTTTATATTTATCCATAGGACTAACTTCATCAGGATTATCTTTATTCATATCTTGTTGTACTTGATAGATTTCATCATAGATATCTACTGTTTCTACACCAACATCAAATACAACATCATCTATATCATTATCAGTCTTAAGACCTTGCTTTGTAATACCAAAGTTTTCTTTAAGATTCTTACCTTCATACCATACATATAATGCCATGAGATAAGAGAAAGTTAAATCGTCATGAGTATTAGTAGAGTGCTCAATCTTACCATTACGTTTAACTTCTAAACCAATAAATTCATCATAAAGTTGTCTAGTAACAAACTTATCTTTATGATTATCCATACGTTCTCTTAAGATTTCCATTAAGAGTTCACGTACATTCTTAGTTGAATCAAGACCAAATACTTTAACTAAAGCCTTAGTCTTCTTAATTGCCCCAGGACCTTCAAAACGTTCTTCGAGTATCTTTTCTTTATGCTCGAAGTATAAGTTCTTAGAGATACCTGCTTTTTTCAATAATGCTATAACCGACGCCCCGAACCCATTAGTATTTAGATATAGACGCTACTCTATACCCGTGCGTTTTCGCATCCACTCCCATTACAGGACGTGATTAGATCATTTGTCATTCTCCAACATTACTTGCTGAGACCAGAATTTTTCTTCCGCCAATCGCTTGCGGTTCTACTCTCCCGTCAGGAGATGATCGTTGAACGTGTCTTCTTATTAAGAAGCTTTCGCTGCTAAACGTGGGAGATAACTTTTACTCCCATAAGTCAAAGCAATTAACCCTGTTGATACATAGACATTTCTATCTATGCAGTGCGTTCTTACACCATTTCGTTCGACGTTGATTACTACATTAGGCATATATTTTTGTGTCAATTCAACTATAATCTTAGCCAACTCGATTTGGCTAATATAGTTACATTTAAACGTACCGATAACTTTAGTAGTCTTACTATCAATAATAGTGATAGCAGAACTATCTCGTCTATAACCACCAGATACGTCGACCCCCATTATTGGAGGATCTATAGGTTTACCATTTCTACCATAGTCTATCTTACCATATAAGTTAACTTGGAATTTACCACCTAATACTTCAATGACAGTATCAGGATCTTTAGTTAAACGAGATACGGTTTCTAATTCATCTAAAGTAAATGGAGAGTTTTCAGAACCTTGAGACCATTCAAGAAGTACTTCACGACGAATGTCTTCCCAACGGTTATTCATAGTTCTACAGATTTCTTTAAACCATTCTTCAGACTTGCCAAGTTGAGCATAACTAAACTTGATATAGACAAATGTAGATTTTGTATTAGAATTCATTATATCCATTATCTGTTGATATGATTTATCATACCAAGATTCAGCAAATGGAACAGCATCTTCTTTCATTTGATATGCGAAGACACCTTCAGTGGATGTTAAGAATCCAGGGGTTGTAGTGAATAGGATACCATAAGGTGCACCATTTGCTCTAGCATTATCGGCAGCTCTCTTAAATGCAGGAACTGTGTTAAGATAAATGATTTCATTATATGGTGCAAATCCCCATTCGTCACCCCACAATAAAGGAATAGATTTACCACGTAATGTATTTTGTGCAGCTGTCTTATTACGAGCAGACGCTACAGTGATAATCTTATTTCTATTAACAGCATGCTCAAGTCTCAATACTGTATCTGATACTTTAGCATTCTTACCATCTCTTGTAAATGTTTGATCCATACGTAAATATGGAGGTAAGCATTCACGTAAGTTTTTAAGAGTTTGCAAGTTATCTTTGGATCCTTCTAAGGCTTTATGCATAAATGCAATAGTAGAGTTAGATGTACCAAAGTTAAATAAGTGTAAATATCTAACGTCAGCTGATAATGTCTTACCATGCTGACGAGGGAGTTCCAAGAATATATTCATATTATAGATGGAGCAGAAGAATAATGCCATATTACCACGATGTAGTTCTAATGGAATACCTTTACCGCTACCACCTTGGTCTGGTACACGTACTACTTCACGAGCGAAGTACCAGAAGTTTACCATGCACTCGGCTAAGACCTTACTCTTATAGTAAGTACTTAAATTTGGATCATGTGGATCTATACCAGCAAGGTCAGGATCTAGGAGTGCAAGCATGAATTTATTATTCTTTATCCCAATTGCCTTTAAATACTGATGCATCTTTAAGAAGCTAGTATTTCTTGTAGACATTTGATAATAAATCTTCATAAATACCTCTAGAGTGATATATTATAGACATGATATAATGATATAGTTATTTATAGATAGGAGGTTATATCATGCTATTTTCAATTAAGGAAATTAAGTTATTAAACAAGGAGTTTAGACCAACAGTAGTAATATACTATATAGTATTATTACTTACATTAGTCATTATATGTGGTTCTGTAGTAGATCCACATTTTATGGTTAGATGGTTATACTATCTAGTAATGAATACTACCAATAATATCAATACTGCAACAACAGCAATGCTATTTGGTAACTTCATTAAATTATTATGTATCTTCTTGTTAGGAAGATATGCTCATCACTTATATAGATTCATTCATATAAGAATCTATGGTAAGAGAAAAAAATTATAAGCTTAATATCTCCCATAGGATTCTAAGATCCTATGGGAGGTAATTATCTTATTTTTTTTCTTTTGCTGCTTTTTTAGCTTCAGATACTTTTTCTTCAGCATCTTCAACAATTTCTTCTTCTTTTACTGGAGCAGCAACAGGTTTTTCTTCTTTAGGTTTAGAATCAGCTGCTTCTTTTTCTTTTTTCTTAGCTTCTTCAGCTGCTGCTTTAGCTTCAGCAGCTTTACGAGCTTCTTCCTCAGCTTGAGCTTTTGCAGCTTCTTCTTCAGAAATAGTAGGAAGAACTGGTACGTTATAGTTAGTGAAATCTAATACTACTGTATCACCAGTAGGTAAGATTTCATATACTGTAGCTTGTTGGGAAATGCAATCAGCAATTTCTTCTACAGTCAAAACTTCACGATAAATACCACGTACAAGACGGTTACGTAAACGAATTGGACGACGGCAGTTTACATTAACAAGTTTAGTCTTCAAAGTTTCCATCATATGCCTCCTGAACAGAAACGATTAAATCATCATCAATAAGATCATAAGCTTCTTTCAATTCCACATTATCTTGGATTTCATCAGCAAGATCTTTACTATCATTATCATGAGTACGATCGATATCAGAAAGCAATTCAATTTCAGCCGCATCATCTTCATCATCAGCTTCAATATCAATTTCTTCATCTTCTAATTCTGCTACAGAATCGATATCAGTGTTGTCATCGTCATCATCTAATTCGATTTCATCCATAGCATCAACGATGTTATCAATAGTATTATCCATATCATTATCAGTAGCTGTGGAGTCAGCAACAACGTCTTCTACAGTAGAAGCTGCATCATCTAGCTCTTGATGGATAGTTTTATCATCAGCCATGTTAAAGTCCTCCTTAAAATATTAATAATCTTCTTCATCATAACCGATGTAATCATCGTTATCATCTGCAAGATTATCTAAATCATCATCGGATAATGAAGACAATGCTACATCGTCATCATCCATAATTTCATCATCATCGTCACCATCTTCAATGGCATCAATGATATCTCTTTTAGCAATTAAAGAGTCTAAGAAAGCGTTTTCATCGACCATTACATCGAATGCATCTTTCTCATCGATTTGCTCTTTAAAAAAATTATCGAGTTCACTGTTCATTGCAGTACCTCCATTAAGATTACTGATATGTTAACGTGATACATTTTTTAATATAGCTTGAACTTGACGTTCTAGGATATAAATAATCACAGGAACGTAGTAAAATATATCATGTTGAGGAATAGTATAGTTAAAATCTTCTAGAGATTTAAGTAGGAATTCTTCAAATCTATTCATCTTATCTGTATTATTATTGAAGTAATCAATAACGATATTCTTAAAGTAGTTTAGATCATCAGTTTCATAACGTTCATTATCTCTAATACGCATTACTGTATCATCATCAAATGATGGTACTTGCCAATAATCACCCATCTTATAATCATGGAAGATATAATAGTAGTTTTCTAAGCTATAATATAAGATAGATGTCTTGTCTTCTACTAGCATACCATAACAAGATGGATTACATATAGTACCAATATCTTTTCTTTCTAATGAATGGAAGAAAGATTTAGAATAGTCTAAAGCAAATGTAGCTCTAGTAGGAAGTTGATGGGCTACGTGTAAGTAATCCAAATCGCCATTATTCATAATATCATGACGTTTAATGAACTCAATCATAAAACTATCATAGAAATTATGATCATCATAAGAAAAAATAAAAGTCTGAGTTTTGTTACTATAGAAGAGACTTCTATAGTAAGCAATCATATCTTGACAGATATTTTCAACTCTACTAATATAAGCATAATCATCATCTTTGATTACTAGAGATAGATTTGTACCAATATTAGTTGTATCCATAGTATAGGATTCTACAACTAAGGAATCGATATCTGTATTATCACCATCATGAGAGCTTAGACGATAAGAGATCTTATACATATTAGCCCCAGTTGGCAATGTATCTAATGATACACTTGTAACTTTGAAGAGATACTCTTCATTAGTATGATTAATAATGAAATAGTCTTGAGGATATGGTTTGAATGAGTTAGGTAATATATAAGCATCACCTTCGATAGTATCTGATTCAAGACCAAAATCACCAGCATCCATTTGAACTTGAATTCTATCAAGACCAAAGATAACTGTATCTTTAATTCTATTATATCTTAATGGAGAATCTCCATCAGTATAGCTATAGGCTAAGTTTGTAGACTCATCTAATGTACTCTTACTAGTATTGATATTATAATAAGTACAAGTAGTAGGAGCTTTATCTGTAAATGTATAGAATGTATTATCAAGCCGTTTAGTTTGAGACTCTAATATAGAGTTTATAGTGGCTGTATATGTAGTGTCAAGGAATTTACCCATAGTCGACCTCCTTTATTAATGTGATGTTTAAGACAAAAAAATAAAGCGATATGGACTTTAAGCCCATACCGCTATAGTATTTGTGTACAAAAATCTTGTATATCAGATAATGGTACTCCGAAATCTTTATTCTTTTGGTTTACATGAGAGAAGACTCTAGATCCTCTAAAGAATGCTATATTATTCTTTATAAAGTATTCTATCTGTCTTCTAGCTATTTCACCAGCTGAATCATTATCGAAGTATAAATGAATATCCATATAGAATATTCCTCTAGAGAGTATATATTGTAATACAGCTGAGTATTTATTACCAGCTGCCGCAAAATATATACCAGTAGCCCTATTGGATATATTATTATATACAGATAAGATATCAAATTGTCCTTCTGTAATATGTACCGTAATTCTATCCGATGTATATGGAATAGATGATGGTATACAGAAAGCTTTATTATAGATATCTCTATCATCTAATTTACAGATTAGATATCTATATTTACTATCAACTTCTCTAATACAACGCATAGAGAGTGATGTATTATTAACTGAGAGGAATCCTACATAGTCCCTTTGAATTCGTTGAAAATCAGATTCTGTAGCTCCCAGATACCTCATAATCTGTCGTTTAAAAAAAGAAAAATCGAAGATAATCTTCATATTCATCATCTCTGATACTGATAGGTTAGTACCAAGACGACCATTAATATAATTCACTTTATCTGGATATAAGTTATAGTCAACCTCAAATGCATCATATGCTACTAGAGGTTGTCTTATATGATTAGCAGAGTATGAATTGCTCCTACTCTGTTTCATCTCTTTATTATGGATATCAATAGCTTGTAATAATTCTTCATCTCTAATATTCAAGAGATCTAAAAAGGTTCTATTGACTAATCCACCTGCTTCACATTTAAAGCAGTTAAACATGTAAGGCTTATCCGGAGATAAGCCTATGTACATGTGTTTCTTCCCAGCGGAAGATGTATGTCCACAATATGGACATCTTATCACTAATTCCTTTTTACCAGCAGCAAACTGGCTATTCGGAATTAGTGATTTTAGTTTGCTACCTACATCCATTATTTATCGTCTTTCTTGTGTTTATTTTTCGCTTCAATAATTTGAGCTACTCCTGTACATACTGCAGTTACTACAGCTGCACTACTAGTTAATATTGATGCAATAGCAATTCCTGTTTCTTTACTTATAGTAAATGCTGCCACTCTTGCTACTGTAGAAAATAATGGTCCCATAATTTTTACCTCCGTTTAATACGTTGTTAAAATACTAGTTGAAAATAACTCCTAATGTAAGTTCTTTAATACGTTTACGTAATCCTTCTTCATTAGTTTGACTATAAAGCCATTGCAATGCAGGGATCAACCTTAAAGAATTACCATTAGCCATTGCTAGTAAATCATCTGCATTAGCATTCTTAAATCCAATAGCGAAACCAACTGATTCATAATTTAGCGTATCATTCTTTACTGTATAAATCATTGGTTTTCTTAAATATGTAGTTTTTAATGCCTCTACAGTATCTTTTGCATTCTTTTTAATAGTACCGTCGACAATATCATATTTTTTATCATCTTCTACTTCATCGTCATCAGTAGTATCAATAGTAATATCGCTACCCTTAATAACTTCGAAGTCTGGATTTGAAGCAACTATATTCTTTTCATCAGTTTCTTCATCTTTACTATATAAGAATGGATTTAAGCGATTACCACTTAAGTCTTCCTTAGGAAGTTCATCTTTGACTTCTGCTTTATTTATACAGATGTCGTAAATTTCTTTAGGAGTCAATTGATCTTTAAATTGTTCATATGTCAATTCAAGATCTTCTCCTGTACGTTTAAATGTAGCTTTTACGTTTTCCATAATTTTAGTTGTAATCATTTTTCTTATCCTTTCACCAATTCAAGATTGGAATTCAAAATATAACCAGAATCGTTCTTTCTGGTCAACTGTGTTAATACTACCATAAGTGGTAAACTTCTAAGTTCTTTGAGAATCTTATACTCTCTAGTACCATATATAAATTTACCCTCTTCTTTATACTCTTCTAAATAGTCTTCGATATAATAGAATAGATTAAGATTATCATTAATTCTATTATAAAGATTTCTAGAAGAGTTTGGTTTCAATCCATATTTAACGAAGATCTCTCTCACGATTTCTGGATTGAATTCTTCAGCTCTTGAAGCCATCAATAGATCGTAAGTAAATTCTGCAGATTTTACAGCATTAACTTGTGGATCATGTAAGATTCTATGAGAGCTAATGATATTAGAATCAGCTGCAAACTTATTATAGTATGCATCTTCATTATATCTTCTGATATTAGTCTTAGCTGCGTTTACAGTATAGTATTCACATTCATATTCGATAGCTAAGTCTAATACTTTAGGAGACTGCCCTAGTTTAAATAGGTCATCAATCAATTCGCTATTGAAATATCTGAAATAGATATTGTTTAGAATTGAATTATATGGACGAGTTATACACTTTTGAAGAACTGTTCTCAAATCTAGTCCTTCAATAGTGCTACTAAATCTACGCTCTGCTACGTCTTTTGCAAATTCGTAATCATCGTAGATTTTAGTTCTAACTACTGGATTGATGTCCATCATACATTCTAGAACATTATTTCCAGTACCAATATCGATATTATTATCTCTAATAAATCTAATATTGCGTAATACCACTTCTGGTATATGATTAAAACGATATTCTTTATTCATCAGTTTTCACAACTCCTAACTTTTTATCCCATTCTCTTCCAGGGATTCCGCCTTTAATAGTTAACCACATAAAATATAAAAATGGTAGATATGTATAAATGCGACTAATCTTCCAGTTTTCACCTTTATATGAAATAAAACCTTTCTTGATTATATTATTCAAATGACGTCTATAATTTCGATAAAAAGTTTTATTTTTCATAAAAGTCTTTACATATCGTAAAGATTTTGTTGAATAACGTACATTATATTTCTTACATAATTCAATAAAATCGTTGGATGGATCATCACTATCTAATAGGGTATTTATTAATAATACTGAAAAATCTACAGATGCTCTTAAAGTATCATTAGAGAATACACTACCTGTACTTCTAGAAAGAATAATAGTATCATTAGACTTTTTATATCTATTAATATAGTCTTCGGCATTATATACTTTACCGCTTAGATATTTACACTTTCGGTCACGCCCTCCATATTTAAGCTGTATTTGTTGTTTAGACAATTTTACAGCATCTAATATATCTTCTATTAATTTGATATTAAAATATCTGAAGAAGATATTGCTAATGATATTTTTATATTTAAAATAAACTCCATCATCAGAATCCACTGATAAGATATCAGTGAGAGTTATCTTCTCAAATGACTTATTTAATACTGTCTCCATTCGAATTACTGAATTGGTGTCATCTCTGATAGTGTAAATGTAGTCGTTTATTGAATCATTTATTTGACTTTCTCGCACAATAATATTGTGCTTTCTACAGAATAAATAATTCTTTAAATCTATAGGATTGACTCCTTCAATATATTGAGTTAGTTCCATAATAATTACGCCTCCTTAGCTGCATTACGACGACGATATTCAGAGCATTCTTCTCGAGTAATTTCAATCTCCTCACCAGGTTTCAATGCTAAGATTTCATCTGCTCGATCGAATACGATCTGCATGACATTCTTATCATTTACCAGTTTCCAATCTGGATCACCTAGTTTATATGATTTATTTTCACTCATCTCTCCTCCACCATTCCAGAACTCTTGTCCATATTCACGGGATGCAGATAAGATGTTTCCATCTAAGTCTACTTCTGCATCAACAGAATCATAGTAGCAGACATCATACTGATAAAAGCCATCGTTATAATTGTAGTTTGAATCTACTATATAACGATCTTCAGTACGTTTGATTGTTGTATAACCTAAGTCAATACACAATCCAGCAAGTGTTTCAATAAGATTAAGTTTTTCCATGATATTTGTCCTCCTTATCTTCTTAATTACATTATAACAATATATCATTTCACCTCTATAATATATATCCATAAAAAAGAATAGGCTGCAAAAATATCCCCATAGGAGTTAATCTCCTATGGGGTAATTATTATATCTTATTTCTTACCATAAGTATTATCCCAATCAGATATTTTTTCATTGATTTCATCAAGTTTATCAGTTTTATATCCATATGCAAGATTAAATCTTAAATCATTAATGTCCTCAATATCCATATTCCAAGAAGCAATCATTTCAGATTTGAAGTCATAAATATATTCCGAGTCTACACTATCATATATTTGTGTATATGCTTCTATGAAATCTTTAATAAACTCTGTAGGAAGTTCCATATCTAAATGACTTTCAATATCACCTATAATATAATCTACTTCCCAATAGATATCTTGATTAGTAATTTCAATACCATTGATTTCGCCTTTAAATGCTTGTATAATTTTTGATTCCATTTTAATTTCCTCCAAATAAAATAACCACTAGGAGCTAAACCCCTAGTGGCTTTTCTGTATAATCTCTTGTATCCATATATTCTATGATATCATTATATGCTTCTTTAATATTAGCATCATATATATCTACATTGATATACCCTTCAGGCATAATACGCATTATATTATCAGTTTCATCTAATGCATATTTAGCTTCTCCAGTATCTACTACATAGAAGTTATCTCTATTAACATAGAATTTATTTTGACTATAGTCAGAAGTAAATACAGTTTTCTCTTTTCTTAGCTTGGTACTAATAAGAGTATAGTATCCCCTTAGTATCATAGTAAATCTCCTTTTTACTTAAAACTTATTTACTTTTTTGTTTAAAGATAACTTATAGGTTAATGACCTTAATGTCTTTATTATAACCATATTCCTTATTAGCTTCTCTGAATATGGCTAATATATTATCCATACGAAATTTATCTCTTCTAGCTAATCTATAAGTAGTTTCTAATGGATAATCTGGGTCATATTTATCAAATTCATTATATTCAATACTAACAAGTGTAATCTTATTTAGTTCTTTATCTATAACTATTCTACCATAGAATTTTACTTCATCTATATACATACACTCTACGGTTATATTTGGCAAGAATTCTTCTATAACTACATTACCAAATATAAAATTATAGAATTCTTCTGGCATATCATTTAAGTTAATCATTATCTTCACCTTCAATAAGATCTAGATCATTTTTAAGAATATAACTAGAATAGATATATTCTAATACATCATCTAATTCTTCCTTTTCTGCCATAAGATTTATTATTGTACCAGATTCTAACTTAGTTACGTTAAAATAAATCTTCCTTAAAGTATCATCTTTGAATATAAGATTCATTGTATATCTATATCCATTCTTAAATACTCCACATATAAAACATACGGATTTAGTATTCATATCACCAGTGATAACAATTGGACCAAAGAGATATCTATAATATCTCTTAAAAATTGGTTCATAGAATCCTTTTGGAAAATCTTTCTTCAATGTAAATCTCATTATATTAATCCTCCTGAAATAAAATAAAATAGGTAAGAGAGTCTAAGCTCTCTTACCCTAAAAGATTAACCATTATTAATTAAGCTTGCATAGATCAAGAATTCCTCATTAAGTAATTCCTGTTGTGGGATGAATGCTTTACCAGTATTCTCCTTATTATCGAAATCAATAATTTGGAACTTAGATGATACTATAGTAGCAAGCATAGAAACGAGTAGATTAGTAATCTTCTCATTCCGATAAATGGATGCAACAGATTCATATGTATTAGAAGAGGTAATCTTCATTAACTCTTTCTTATTCATATTAACCCGTTTAATTACTTTAACAAACTTACCAGATAAGATTGCTTCCATCGTATATAAACCATTAGATGCTAATATACGTTTAGCTGCAATGATAAGTTTGATATAGTTGGTTAAATCAATAGACCCTAAAGAAGACGGATCACCAAACCACTTATAGAATAGATAGCATACTAGCATCTTTTGATGTGGTACAATAGGAGACTTACGTCCTTTAGATAATTCTATCTTATAATAATCAATCTCTTCTTTAGAGAATGGACCAAATCGTTCTTCAATTTGCTTCATAGTATTCTTGAAGTTTACTTGATTATGAATCAATAAGGCTTCATTCTTCTTAGAGAGATGACTTTCAAATTTATCGAATTCTGAATTATCATCATCATCACCTTCATTACGATCAGATGATAACTGATTGAATGCGAATTCATATTTAGCATTAACAACTTTATTCTTAATATTGTTTTTAATGGATACATAGATTAGATTCAACAATGTACCATTATAAACAGCTTTCGGAATAACTTGAATGATAATACTAATGATTGTATCGAAGCTATGAGAGAACTTGTTACGGGAACGAATGAATTGTCTATCCCATGCACCAATATTCTTATTCATATCTTGTACAATGCGACTATTAGTTGTCTCAGACAACTTTGTATATAGATCAATATCTGGATGCATATCTACAATAAGGATATCATAGAACTTCATTAGATACTCATCTATATTTTGAATCTTCTTAATATAAGCATAATGGATTAGTAATGGAATCAATATCAATTGAAACATACTTACTTCCATTAATGCTTGAAGATGTTTATTAGCATATTGAAGTACATTACCATTCTTCTTATTACGTTTAATATGAATGATAAAGTTATCTTCATTCAATGCTTTTACTTTTCTAGCAAATGTACTAAACAAAATATCTCGTTTAATATCTGCCATGAAAGCATCTAGATCATATACATCAGATTCATCAGTATCAATCAAGAACTTAATTCTTGCATAGATAGCGATCAACTCATGATCAACATCATAGAATTTTTCAAAGTAATTTAGATAATGTGTAAAGTGATCTACACGTTCTTCAGAAGAATAGCATTTCTTAATACTCAATACAAATGAGTTAAAGATAAGACTTTCTTCTTGGTTATTAGTTAGCATTTGAGACAATGGAGCAATAATCTGTTTACCTCTAATTGTCTTCAATATTTTATCTTCCTCTGATGGTTGCCAATCATCAATAGGTGGGATGACATTCTCTGGTTTTATTGAAGTAGAGAATGTTTTAACCTCTGGAGTACGTATAGAATACTCTCTGTCATATATTTCCCCTGACTCTTCGATATTACGTCGAACGGTCTTACTAGTTAATGCTTCAGTTAACTGCATTATATCCTCCTCATACTAACGAATATCATAATACTTCACCTTTATAATATATGATTTTATATTCGTTTCGTAGTCTTGGTCTTTCTGATGTTAGATTTAAGTTTCTTAGCTAATTCCTTACTTTGCATTGATGCGGCTGTTGTATTAACAGTTTTAATCTTACCAATATGCTTAACTACCTTATTGGCATTACCACCAGATTTAACTCCCCTTTTAAGCAATCTATGTTTAAATAATGGATCTATAGCTTGAGCTTGTTTTTCTCCTTCTTGGCGGAGTTGTGCTTTAGTACTACAATCCATTATTAGTTTAAAGAAATCATTAGAATTTCTAATTGCTAAATTAGATCCACTATAATAATGCTTCTCTAGGAAGCCATGTTGACGTATGTATAGGAATCCGAAATATAGAATTTTAGCGAAATTAATGACCCCATAGGGGTTACGTTCTTTAGGCTTAGTTTTAAGCACTTCATCGGGAACTTTATCTAAAAGCTCATCAACTAATATACCATGTGCATTATATACATAAGCATATGTAAAAGTGAAAGCTGGGTCATTAGAAAAGAATTGTACTTTATAATTCTTTAGAGTACTAGAATGAGTATCAGTCATCTTAGTAGGAGAGAATTTAAATACAACTTCATATGTAAACTTAGGTACCACTTCAGATGGAACTCTAAGGAGAATAAAATATGATTTACCATCAGTATAAAAGTTATGATCAATTCTACCATTGTATCTTAACATAACTTTTTCAAATTTAGTTTTATAAGCTTCAGCTAAATATTGCGAGCCAGTTACATTACCTTTACCCGCAGGAGATTTACCATATTCATCTAAAGTCATTTCTAACTTAGCCATCCAAACTTCTCCTTAATGAGGTTCTTACCAGGATAGGAATTTAATTCCTACCCCAGTAAGCTTGCTCTGGACAATTAATCTTTATAAATATTGTGTGCCGGTGATTGGCAAAGGAATTGCTTGGTTGTGACTAGCATACCAACCACATTAGCAACAATATCTAACACAGTTATATCTGATTTAATAGAAGATAATACTAAACCATCAGCTTTACCAGTACGTAAGTTAATTGGAGTACCAGTTTCGATAGTAGTTTTAATCATATCTTTTACTTTATCAGATGCTTCAGAATATGAGGAAGGTACTTCACCTAATGAAGAACCATAAAGTTTTGCAAGTAAATCTAAATAGGAGTTGTATACCACGCTAATGATACCACTATTAGGATTTTTATATAAAGCATTAAATACATTGAATGCTTGTACGTTAGCACCCCAGCCATAACCATATTCAGCAGCAGACATACAGTTTAATACAGCATCTTCTGCAGCATCAAAACGATTATCACGTTCTTCTGGAGTAGAACCGCCAATATATAAGTCAACCATATTAGCTTTCATGCTATGGATACGACGACGTAAGTTACCAATATCATTTAGATTCTTACCATCTTGCTTAGCTTGATCTAATTGCATTTCCAAGTTATTAATGATAGCTTTATAGAAAGCAGAGAATTCAGTAGTACCTTCTTCGTACATGAGTTTAGGGTTAATAATCTTAGTCTTATTATACCCTGCAACGACTGCATCTGCAGTACCACACCAATCTACAACTGTATCTACAGTAGGAGCATCACCATTAGCTTGGTCTTTTTCTTGTTGTTCAAGATTAATATACTTACGGATAGTACGAGCTTCACATAAGTTAGCTAAATCCATAAGGATTTCAGGTTTATAGATATCAGTTACAAGACAGAAAGGAATATTAAAGTTATTAGCTTTAGCATTCATCATTGTCTTAACCAATGGATCCATAACAGCTGCAATATCACTGGATACTTTAGGACACATGATAACTGTAGGAGTTAATTCACGACGGTCTTTTAAAGGTTCCATGATATTATGGTAAATAATAGAGGAGAAGAAGTTAATCATTTCTGGAGTATCAATAGGAGACTCAAAGAAGTAAATCTTAGGAGCATTGATCTCAGCAGAAGAATCAGCTTCATTAGTTACAAATACTTTATCAGCATAACCAGAATCAATGGTCATACCATCAAAGATTTTAATATAGTCTTGACTATCCATAGAACGTTTAACGTCAATGTATACATCAGTACCATTTTCCATATAGATACCAGAGATTAACTCAGCCATCTCTTCATTGTTATTAGTAGAGATTAGAGCAATCTTATGAATATCTTCATATGTTTTGATTTCACGAGTTTGAGACATAATTGAATCAGAAGCTTGTTTAACCAATTCATTCAATTGACGTTCTAGTTCAGCTGGTGGTAAATGCCAATCATAGATTTTAGAGTTATCTAAGTTTGGTTCACATTTAGTAGCTAAACGTTTATAGATAAGTTGGGATAATAAGATAGCAGATGTAGTACCATCACCAACGTTCTTAACTACATGGGAAGTTAAGTCTTCTAATACTTCACGGATACTCATTTCTAAAGTACCATTGAAGTAAATATTTTTCAAGATAGTATGACCATCTTTTGTAAATTTAGGAAGAATATCATCTTTCTTAATTTGTGTAGCAGAACCATAAGGTCCAAAAGATGTAACTAGGGAATCGGCAATGATTTCTAGCACTGCCATAGTTTGCTTATGTAGAGTTTCTTGATCTACAATATTAGAATAGATTTGCATAACTACCTCGCAATTTTAACTAATTTATCATATGGTTCAACAACATAGAATAAGTTCTTAGGAAACATATCATAGAACTTCGCTTGAACTATATATTTACTTAGAGTATAATCATAGTCAGTATTAATACCATTCCGTAGAGTGAAGATATGTTTACCTTCCACTTTAGGAGAGTATTGCTCTAACTTGAATAAGTTATCAGTATATATAGCATCATATTCTGCTAATGGGATTTCTCTCTTCTTATATATACGTAACTTGTTTACTATATTTAGATTCATAGACCGTAGATTAACTTCTTGATTTTCATTATCTACAGCTACTGCTATATTAAAGCTTTTACCTTCAATACCAAGGATATTATAGAATAATCTATATAGATCAGTCTCATAAGTATTAAAGTAAAGTAGATCACCATACTTATCAAGAATCTCATCTAATAGAGTATCAGCAGAATCTTGGTATTCTTCTTTCAATAATGCAGTTAAAGGGTTAGGATTTGTACGTTCCTGAAAGATATAGATCATATCTAATTGGGATAGATCTAGTATACCATCAATGAAGTACTTAGACTTTCTAAACCCATATTTTATTACATCATATATAGATAAGTCTGTATTGAATAAGCTAGTGTATTCAAATATAGGAGCGACTGTTTTACCTTCCATATGAGTATCCTTACAAAAAAATTAGGAGATAGAGTGAATCTCTATCTCCTATAATATTACATGTCATCTAAAGATGCACGTTTGAAGTCAGTACCACTGGAACTACTATTGCTATTGAAGCTACTACCAGAGTTAGAGTTAACACCTAGTTTTTCAGCAATTGCTTCAATAGTTGCATTAGTATTGCTACCAGCATATTGTGCGGTTTCATGTACAGAGTAAGCATATGCATTAGTCATAGATTTAGCATATTCTTCCAATACAAGAACGAAGTCTTCCAAGTCCATATTCTTATAGCTATCGAAGTCTTTTTCACCATCGAAAGCTTCTTTATCAAAGTTATGAACGGAGAAGTGTAAATCTGTACGACAGATAAAGATGATTTCTTCTTCTAGAGCAGAAAGATCTTTATTCAATTTACGGATACAAATTACAGGTTGTTCTAGACCAAAATCAGAACCATCTGTAACTGTAAGGAATGTATTAGCACCTGTAGTGATACCAACGGAAGTTAATTCACCTGCAAGGAAACGACGAATTTCACGAGCTAAGATACGAGCTTTAGTGTGTTTCAAATATGCACTAACTTCACGATCACGATCAGGCATTGGATAGTCTTGACCAGATACCATTTTCAATGGGGCGATACCAATTTTTAAAGTACCTTGCCAGAATGTAAATCCGATAGAAGAACCACCATATGTTTTGATGTCCTTAGAATTTGTCATTCGATAATTTGAATAAACGTTAATAGATTTCTTTTGACTGGATCCACCAGTACGGTTAAATAAGCCTTGTCCAAGAGCCATTTTTGTTACCTCCTATAAAATAAGATAATAATTAATCTATTGTAGGCTACACTGTAATATCCTACAATCAGGGTTATAATATATCCTTGTAATACGATATATATATAGTTATATATTATTAGTGGATGATTAGTTTATAATTAAGTCGCAGACAAGAAAGGAAATCATCATGAATAAATTAGTAGAAGTTATTTTAAGTGCAATTCTTTACTCTTCCAAAAATGAGATTGAAATCTCAAAGAATGATCTAGGGGGAGTGGCTATAACATCAGTTTATACTGAAGAGTCCAGTATGTGTCAATATCAAACTTGGGAAACCAAGGAAATTGATGTTTACACAGATGGCGAATTCAATATCATTGATGGAGATTATGGCATCGAGAACATCAGCCAGCCATCCTGTGATGAGCTGGAATCTCAATTTGAATACGATTTCAAGTCTGATAAATTTAAGAAAGTTTTAAAGGAAAACTTGGATAGAAATATGTCCAAGAAGAATTTAAAATATTTCTTAAATATCGTTATTGGAATTGTAGAAAGTTTAGAAGTTGGCGAAAAGTTCGCATTTACTTATAGTGCATTAATTGATGGTGTTAAAAGCATTAAGATGCCTGTATGTAAGTTGTTATCTTTATTGGTTGCTAGAAATGCAACTAATTTAGAAGTAGGAAAAACTAGCGATGGTTATTTCTATACATATTCAATTTATGAAGATGACGAATATTATTTTGATAAAATTGAATCAAAGTTCGTTTTATACAAAGATGGTTATGCTAAAGTAGTAAGCATGAAATCAGTCAAAGGAACTGAAATTAATTCAGTAATGATTTCTGGTTTCGATGCATTAGCAGATGCAGGAGAGGGGTTGTTAGTAATTAATGAAAAAAATGTAAATGAATATTTAAATTTACAATAAGAAAAATCCCCTAGGAGATTCAATCTCCTAGGGGTATTTATTTTTTTTTGTTTTTATCTACGTTTTAGTTCCATATCAGGATAGTTGATATAGATACGATTATAATCTCTTCTTAGAGTTTCACGTTTAGCTAACTCTTCTCTTAGCTTAACATATTTAGCTTGTAAGATAGCATATTTAGATCTAAGCTTTTCATCTAGATCGTCTTCAGATAAGACACCATCGATGATAGATAAACGTGTATTAATAGAATGCAATAGTAGCAATGCATCGTTTTCTTCATCAATATTACGTAAACGTATTTGGAATTCAAATAGATCATTTTCATAATCTTTGATAGCACTATATTTGAAAGAATTCGTTGTGTCCCTATATTGTTTTCTAGCCCAATCGATTGGACCAGCTTCTAATAGAGAATTGTCATCGATTCGGGATAGTGCTGTAATAACACGTTCGATCTCACGTTTAACTAGACGAATAGCAGTATAAGACATTGCTTTACGTAAGCCTTTGATTGTAATGATGCGGTTAGATAATACATCATTATATACTGATAAGCACCATGCAATAATAGTAGATGTATCTCTAGGACCACTATTAGTATAATTGATATATCCAGAGTTCTTTAATTTTTTGATAGCAATTTCAAGATCCATGCCAAAGCCACAGCCGATTAAGAAGTCATCAGCTAATAATAGGTCATGGTCTTTAAACATAACAGATGTGATTTTCCAAAGTAGATCTTTGAATCCGAATGCTAATAATGCAGCATAGTTTACAGTATTAGCTCTACGGATAACACTATTAGTTTTATCTAAGTATACATCAATTTCTGCTTTAGCAATATCGATAGGAGAAGATGTATTAACTAATGCACCGATATCATGTAGAATCAATGCTAAGATCTCTCTATTAGATAAGTCCAATATAGGATTGAATAGTTTAAAGTCAATCTCTACATAGTATTTATTTACTTTAGTTTTAGAATCATCACTATTATATTCAAATGTATCATTTAAAAGAATATCATAGATATCATTATCTTTAATCACTGGCATTACACAGATACCAAAGAATGGTGTATCTGTATTCTTAGAAAGCAATACAGTATTACAAGTACTCCCAGTAAAGAAAGAGTTAAGCTCATGATTCAACTGTCTTAGAAGATCTGGGTCTTGATTTGTACGAAGCTGCTCAATAATATCTAAGCAATCGCCGAAATCATAATTGTTCATATTAGAACTCCCTTCTTGAAAGTAAAGGAAAATGCCTAGAGCCTATGAAGGCTCTAGGCTAGAATCCTAATTAGTTAAATTATGGTTTTACATATTCAGTTTTTTCTGGAGCAGTGATGTCTTTCTTAGCATCGTTTACTTTGCTGTAAGCAGAAGCGTTAGGGTAACCACCAGCTGTACCAGAAGCTGTCATAGTATCAGGAATGAATGTAGTGTAATCATTCATCAAGTTACGTCCGATAGGATCAGTGTTTTCATAACGTGTACGAAGACCTGTTGGGTTGATGATTTTTACACGACCTTGTACTGGTTGATAACCTACCAATTTGAAACGTTCGAACGCATGAACTGCTGGTAAGCTAGGGTTTTGTGCGTTACGAATTTCATTGGATAAGTACAATTGATAATCGTAGATGCAATAGATAATGCGATCAGAATTACGAGGGTTTAACAAGATGATCAAGTTTTGGTTGTTACGTAGTTTATCAGAGCTTACGAAGTTGTAAACACGTTTATCGGAAGTTACAACTGTACGAGTGAAGTCCAATTCTACAGGACCAATGGAACTTGGAGCTTGGTAAGTGTAAGTAGTTGGTGTGATTTTGCGAATGATCGCAGGGTTACCAATTACAGAAATAGTGATGTTAGGGTCATTCAATACTTGGATCATATATTGAGCGTAGTTGTCCAAAGCATCCATGAATGTTTTGTGACGGTATTCTACTTGATCCAATGCATAACCTTCTGGTGGAGCGAAGTCAAATACTTCAGCTAAACGGTTAGCTTCTGGCATACGTAAGAAGGATTCATCCAATTCAGCATGGATTTTGTCATCTTTGAAGTTACCAAGAGCTGTTTTGAACAAGGAAAGGATATTAGTCAATTGATCTTCGTTATAAAGAGCTTGAATATCTTTTACTTCTTCAGGGCTGATTGTAGTATTGATTGGGTAAGCATCAGGAATTTCAACGATGTTAGTTTGGGAATCCCATTTAACGCTTACAGTGTTGTGCATAGCGGAACTTGTTTCACGACGAACTGCTAATACTACTTTTTTAATTGTAGCGTCGGAGCAGTACAACATGAATTGGTTATTTTTGAAGAAACCAGCTAAATGACCAGAGATAGTTTTAGGAGTACCTACAGTTTGTTCAACAGTTACGGAGAAAGCAGTCATCATTTGACGGTCGATTTCACCATAACCTGGTTCAAAGCGGCATTCTTGAATAGGTACTGCAACGTCGATAGCTGTACCAGCAGTAATTTCAGCAGCTGTTACAGGTTCAACAGCATCACCAGTAGTATTAGGTTTCATGTAACCAGCTTTTGGAATAGCATTAACTACAATATGAGTTACTGCAGATTCGATAGAGAAGTTATCGATATTTTGGATCAAACCTTGAGGACCAAATACTGCTTTACGGATTTTGTCTTGAGCACCTGTGTCAGTTGGAGCCAAAGGAAGATCTACCAACAAATGATGAGTTGGAGCTGTCGCAAGAATAGCACCAAACATTTTATTTTGTTCAGTGAACATATCGATTTCACGACCATCTGGAGTAACCATTTTGCGGATCTTCATAGTCAATGTGAATTTAGGAGTTTTAGCAACAGCTTTGTTGATAGCACCTTTATCGAATACGTTGTTCATCAAAAGGTTTTTGTGCAATGGGAATACTAAGCCCATAACTGGGTTGTATGCACCAAGAGTTGCACTTTCCAATAATTTGGAACGGTCATTTTCGTATTGAGCTTCCATCATAGCCATATGGTCTTGATAACCACCTGGGTTACCAAGGGCTTGGTATTCTTCCATATCAGCGGATTCAGATACGAAGAAGTCACGCATAGTTTCATTGGATTCAGGAGACATCATTACACGGCTCATTTCTGTATAGAATTCAGCGCCTGTCTCTTGACGGATATTTTCTGCCATTTCACGAATAGCAGAAGCATATTGACGAGTACTGGAAGTGTTATAACCACGACCAAATACCACGTTGTCTTGTTTAGATTCACCTACAACTGGCATAATCTTTCTCCTTTCGAGATTATAAATTTATTTTTTGTATTTTGATTATATTAGGCATCTATAGGGACACCAAAATATTTACTATATTGTTATACTGCACAAGAGTATACAGTTTACTTTTTCATAGGTTCTTTAGGGGCTAAAGTACTCATTAATTCATTCAATCTATCTAGAACCCAAAGACAATAATAAAAGTCAGATTTGTTTTCAATATAAGATTTAGTATTGAATGTCTTAGTAATATAGTAAGAGATCATATCAGATAGCTTATCTAGAGATTTAGATACCTTAGTGATAACTTTCATATTATCAGAGTTCTTCTTAACATAATCTACTTTCTCTTTGAAAGCTAAGGTTACATTATAAAGCTCAATAAATCTATCTTTCAATTCTTTAGTACGAATAGCTTTTTGTTCATCAGAAAGATCTTCAAAGATTTCATTTTCAATACCTTCGATTTCTCCTTCTGAACCACCATCACTAGAATCTCCAGAATCACCACCATCAGATCCATCTTCAGAGTCTCCAGCGTCAGGAGTATCATCTCCTCCATCACCGCCGTCTCCTCCATCACTTAGATCGTCAGGTTCCATATCCCCATCATCACCACCAGCATCAGAGCCACCATCGTCTCCTCCGCTTAGGTCATCAGGTTCCATATCTCCATCGTCTCCACCTGCATCTGGAGTATCATCTCCTCCATCATCAGATGTATCCATATCTGGTTCTTCTGGTTGTCCATCATCACCATCATCTGGTGCTCCATCTTCTAAATCTTCTGGAGCATCGTCAGGATTATCATCACCACCAGCTAATGGATCATCGTTACCTGCATCTGGAGTATCATCTCCTCCATCATCAGGTGCATCCATATCAGGTTCTTCAGGTTGATCTTCAGGATCGTCTCCTGGTTCATCATCAGCTGGATCATCGCCACCACTTAGATCTTCAGGATCTTCATCAGTACCATCACCATCCGCATCAGGATCACCAGCTCCTAAATCTTCAGGAGCATCATCTGGATTATTATCATCATTAGATTGAAGAGGATCTCCCCCATCTCCTGCTGGAGGTGGAGGTGTTTCTTCTTTTTTATCATCAGACTTCTTATCGTCTTCTTTTTTGTCCTCTTTCTTATCTTCTTTTTTCTTTTTATCGTCATCTGCTTCCATGTAGACGACTTGCTCTTTGAGCTCTGCTAGGAAATCATTAAGACTCATTATATATCTCCTTATTAATCATCATCTCTACCTTTACTAGGTAAGGCTTCACCATGTTTAAATGCCATATTATACATGAGTCTAGCTTTTTGACTTTCAAGTTTCTTCTTAATCTTAAGAAGTTCTCTTTGTTTTTCTAGACTACCATCATCTTCAGCTTTCTTTAGATAACGGTTAGTCATTTCTAATTCTAATTCAATTTCTTCTAAGACTTTACGACGTTCTTTAGATTGAGTATCCATAGATAGTCCAAGATAACCTAAGACTACAATTACAGAAATAGCTGGGTTAATTAGATAGCCTACACCAGCAGCAATAGCTAGTTTAACAATACGACTTGCTTTAGGTAAGATCTTACCAGCAATAACTGCTTCTCTATTTTCAGATTCTAAGTCTTTAGTATTAATTACACCTTTAAGTTGATCCATTTGAGCATCAAATTGCCTACTTACATTAGAGATATCAGAAGATACATCGCTAATTTTAGCTTTAACTTTTTCAGATGCCATAGAAATAGTATTGATAATATTCATTTCTTTTAAAGTAGTAGGATAATGAGTGAAATCATATAATAGATTAGCACAGGCTTCTTGTACTTTAGTTTGAATAATAGCTTCATCTAAAGAACCATCACTATATTCTTCTGGTTCAGATTCATTAAGCTTTTCAATATTATCTTTAATACAATCAATCTTTTGATAGTCTTTAAGATCTTTATGACGTTTACGTCTAGCAGTCTTAAGTTTTTCTTTTAAGATATGATCAAACTTACTGTGAGGAATAATAGATGATTCCATATTAGCTAATTGAGTAATACCATCAATATCATCTAAAGAGTATCTATCAAATGATTCACTAATAAGAGATGTAATATCTTTCTCAGATAAAGATCTCATAGATTCAAATAAGATATCTAGTTTAGTTGGTAAAGCATATAGGTTACTTTCTTCAATAGATTCATCAATATTATCTATTAAGAGTCTCATTCTTTCTACAACATCTTTATCAATCTTATTAGCATACTTTTCATATGTAGTAAGTAAAGACTTAATCAATAAAGGTTTTATCTTTAGAGTACAGCAAGAAAGTAATGCTTCATTGATTTTAACTAATGTAATATAGTATTGTGTAGTATCAAAATTTAGCATACTTAATGTATCAAAGATCATATCCATATTATAGATATAAGTTTCAATACCTACATTATTTGGAAGTGCATCAATAAGCTTAACAAAGTTATCATGAGTTGGATCAAATTTGAATTTAGCAATATATGCTCCCATCTTACCATCTCGTAAATCAATAACTTCATCAGGATCTATATCTTTAGGTTTATTAACTTTATCTACAATCTTAGCAATATCACTAGATCCAAATGGATTATAGTTAGCCATATCAGTTAGAGTAGATTCTAATGCTTCAGCATATTTGAATTTATCTTCAGCATTAACCAAGAAGTAATCTGCTGCTGCTTCCATAATACCAATAGTATCATATGGGCAAGCATTCTTACTTAAGACAAAAAGATAGTTTTCTGTAGCTACTTTGAACTTACTAATGGCTGGCATATCATAAGTATCAATTAGCTTACAGATTGTTGTAGTTTCTTTGACTGCATCTTTTTTAGTTAATACGTTTTCAATTACAATCTTATCGAAATCAAAACGTCTACCAATTTTATCATAGTTTTTAAGAATACGATCATAAGTTACATTCTCACATGCTACCTTATACATCATATCTAAAGTTTCTTGTTGAGCAGTTTGCCCTTCTCCTCCTTCAGAACCACCAGCCGATGGAACTAAAGAAGCAATATTACCAGCAGCTTTCTTAAGTTGATCTTTAACATCACTATGGATTTTCTCAACAGCATTAGCTACTTTGTTTTTAACTCTACCCTTATGGAGAGCCATCTTACGTTGAAGATAGTTTTTGAATTGATTTGCATCACGTACTTTAGTGATTGACTCCAATACTTTCTGACGATGCTTGTTGACTACTACTGGATCATTATCTTTATATAATTCCAATAATAAGTCTACAGATTTCATGATCGCAGTATCAATATTAGAATCTAACTCTAATATGTGTTTAAATACAGTATCAGCTTGAGTCATATTATGATTCTCTGATACGATACTATATAGACCGGCATAATCATCCGAAGTCTTACGTATCTTATTCAATTCGAGTTGCCGTTTTCTAATATTCGTAATCATTTACGCATTTCTCCTTTTGTCTAAGACTTATGTTTATTATTAATAAGTTCAAATATTAAACATTATATTCAGCTAAAACTGGGGTTGATTAACATAAATGTAATACTATATTATTTAATCTTGGAGGGTAAAATGAATATTCCATTTATTATACATGAAGCTCCAATGACGGTTGGTGAATCTAGACTTGTTGAAAGTATCAACAACAAACCTGTTGCTGAAGGTATCCTTCAGGATGGTGATACAATTAATCGTAACCGCCGTTGTTATGCAACATCTGATCTTAAAGCTCAAATTGCGTGTGAGCGTACACAAGAACTTATCCGTACTGGTAATATGAAAGGTGAACAAGGTCACCCTATGAGTGATAAAGTTGAACGTCAATCTACAATTGATCCTAGTATGGTAGTAGTTAAATATCTTGATATTAAAGTTGACGGTAACTTAGTTCTTGGTCGTTATACTGGTACAAATAACCAAGCTGGTCGTGACTTCAATGAAGATCTTTTAGATGGTGAAAAACCAAGCTTCAGCCTTCGTGCATTAGGTGCATTAGAAAACGTTGGTGGTAAGAATTACGTAAAGAACTTAAAGATTATTACATGGGACCGTGTAATCTATCCATCTCATAAACGTGCATATACTACAGGTTTAATTAAAGAATCTGCTAGTATGGAAGACAACAATGAAGTTGTAGTTAAAGAAGGTTATGAAGGTCGTATTATTCCTATCAATAATCCAGCAGTAATCAGCTATATCCAATCTGAATCTGCAAATGTAGATTTAATCTCTGATGTAATGGAATTCAGTAAACGTGGTATGACTGTATTAGAAAACGGTGATGTACGTTTATTCGATGAAAGTGGTGCATCTTTGATTATGTCTCCTGAAAAATATATCAAAGATGAAATCATGGAATGGGCTAAAAACCAATATTAAGAAAAAAAAATAAAACAACCCAAGGAGTCTAAGCTCCTTGGGTAATTTTTATTACTAATTTAGAATCGCCATATTCTAAATACTCAACCGTATATTGTTTATCATTTAATAGACGTTCACCTAGATCATTAAGATTTCTAGAATTGATATATGATCTGTTTTCACATACCATAAAGCTATAATGAGTTTTCAATCTATCAATATATTGAATCTCAATATTGTTATTGCTAAACTCTCTAAACTTTTTACCTAGCATATATTCTAGTTTAGCCATAGCTATAGCCATTGGATATTTAGGAGTATATATAACATTAGTTAGGTTAGCTAATCTAGCTTGATATACTTCTGGAATTACTACTAATCCTAAAGATCTAATATATTGCATATTATCTAATATCCATTGACAAGATTGTTTAACACATTTGAGTTCAACTTCTTCTCTATAACCATTATTGAACCTGATATACTTATAGTCAATCAATTGGTCTACATGAGTTAATTCATGGATAATGATCTCTAATGCTAAGTTTCTAATTTGATCTGTATCAATAAATCCTTGTCGTTCTACTGTATCAGCAAAAGCTTCTAAGCTTACATAAATACAGCCATATGGTGTAGTTCTAGCTATATTAGTTTTAGTGTCTAAATATCCAGATACAAAGTTTAATCTCGTATAAGGATCTAGTGTATTTACCTTTCCATTAAATGTATTATATACGAATGTGAGTGTTTGTTGAGCTAATTCTATTACGTCAAATCTGTTCATATCTTTCCTCCTCAACATAATAATATATCAATAAAATGTACTTTTTAAAAAGGAGTCTGAAATTATGTTTAATAGAATGACAGACGTTGTAAATAAAATCGAGAGACGTTTAGGTACAGCTCCTTTGAACTTGCCTGAAGAACTCCAAAAAGAACACTGGGCTGATAAAGTAATCAAACCAGATACATTGACTACATTTAGCCGTTTCTTTCCTCATATGATTAAGATTCAACTTAAACCAGAAGATAAGAAAGATGGCTATTATTTATTAGATCGTCAAGTACCAGACAATTATGAGATTCTTGGTGTTAAAGATATCTTATGGTCTGATACTAATAATGAAACAGCTGGTCTACAACAATACTCTGGATATGGTATCTATAGTGTATTAGCAAGATCTATGGATACTGATAGTATCATGCTTGCTCAAAACTATGCCGATGTAAGTTCATTATTTAATAATGGTATCTATCTAGATTTCATTCCGCCTAATATGGTTAAACTTGAAATGGCTGTTGGTGGTAATACAGATAACTTGTTATCCAATGTCTATATTGGTGTATTTGTTAAGCATCCAGAAAACTTAATGACTATTGAACCGACTAAGATGGAGACATTTGAACAGTTAGCTCAAGCTGATGTGGCTACATTCTTATTTGAATATCTCAAACACTATGATGGTATTGAAACAGTATATGCTAATATTGACTTAAAGTTATCTTCATTAGAATCTCAAGCTCAAAGAAGAATAGAGATCATTGAGTTCTTAAGAGATAACTATGTTAACCCAGCTAATACTAACCAACCAATTATGTATACTGTATAAAAAAATAAGAGAAGGAGTTTAAAACTCCTTCTCTATCTTTTATTGTCTTAATACAAATAAACTATTAAGAAGTATATCTTCATAGTCTTCATTAGTTATTTGATGCTCAATAGTAGTCGATCCATCTGGATTAATTCTATATGAAGTATAACTAATATTAGATTGTCTTATTAACTCTCTAGCTCTTTTAATATCCATACTATCACCTCAACATATTCTGTCTATTGCTACCGAGAAGTGGAGTTATTGCCATATATCTAGCCATTGCTCCAGCATGTAATACAGGATTATATGTCATAAGGAATCTTCTGAATCCTTTAAGACGAGATACTGGTACATCGAAAGTTAGATCATTATTAAATCTAAATCTCATTGCTTCTGTAAGAGTACCACGATTATCATCAACTAAGACAAATGGAATCAAATCTACTTTATTATTCCATCTATCTTCTAAGTGAAGATATCTTACTTTAAGACTATCGCATTTAATATCTAATAGATCTCCTGTAGTAGAATACAGTCTCTTAAATGGAGACATTTTATTCTCAGGATCACAGATATTTATCGCTTCTTCTATGATTGTACATAAATCATCATAGTTATCCCAATCTATTACAATACCAATCTTCTCTCCTCTAGGAGATAATCTCATTTGGTATTTATATCTTAAATTAGTTGTAAGTTTATTAGCTCCTACAACGTATTCACTATGAAAGTTTTCCTTAATCTCAGTATTAATCTTCTTATGTATAGTATTAAACGTTACCTCCAGTTTAAATGTAAGATAGTAGTTTAGTTCAAAGATTTGTTCGACTACTTTATTATAATTTTCAAAGTTAGCCAATATATTCACCCCAATCTATTAGTGATTTGTAACGGCTATCTTAAAAAAATAAAACCCCTAGGAGAATGAACTCCTAGGGAAATTGTATTATTTCTTTGCAGAACTGATTAAATGATGATCAAGATCGATCTTATTCAAATCAGGATAAATATCTGCATAGTACTTTGTAGTGCCATTGATCACAGTAGATAAACGGATTACTAAATCTTTTTCACGTCCTTGATGACGGATTAATTCATAACGTAATCGTTTGTTTGGATTACATTCTGGATTGAACTCAGACACGAATTGTGCGAATGCTGCAGCCGCGTTTTGATCACTCATCTTATAATTCAATAGGCGTACTGCACGGACAACTTTGTCAGTATTAGATTCTTTGATTTTGATGAAAGAATCATAATCAATATAATTCCCCAAGATGTGTTCAGTCTTAGGGAATAATACGTTAACCTTTGTTTCACCTTCAGGCGGAACAGAATTTACTTCAGTTTTAACTTCTTCTTTTGGTTTATTGACCATTTGAGAGAAGTTGACTGCAATTGAAGAATCAGTATTCTGTAAAGGTTGTTGAATTGCTTCTTCTGCAGCATCAATAATATCTACAGTCTCTGCACCAATTTCCTCAACTGGCGGAAAATCTTTTTCCTCAGTATTAGGTTTTTTACTGCAAACTAAATCTGATACATTATTTAAAGATTTTACGATATTAGAAATAATTTGTCCATATTCTACTTTTTTGATTGTAGTTTCCATAATATGTTTCTCCTTTGCTTTAAATAACACTATGGAATAAAATAAATAGGTGATAGATCATCAAGATCTATCACCTTAATAATATATGGTTATTTATATATTTAATGTGCAAAATATACAGTATTATTTTTCAATACACCATTCCATAGTAGAATATTATTTTTATACTTATTGAATAATGGTTTATTATACATCTTTATTTTAGTAAAGTCTATAAGTGGATAATCTATAAATCTACATACTAATTTACCTTCACGGAATATATTATTTTTGATATATAAAATATTATCTCCTTTATGATAAAAGAAGTATATACATCCACTTCTTGATTATAGTTGGCTTTAGATAATGCTAATCCACCATATTTAGTATTACCACTAATCTATTTATCGGCTACATAAGTTTCACCAAATAATTTGCCTAATTTTTGAATTTGTTTAAATCTGTATTTAATAGTATTCATATTATAATCCCTTCAAACTTTTACCTATATTACGAATGTAATTATTGACATTCCGTAAAACGTCAGCCATAGATCTTAAGAAGAAATATATTGGTTGCTTTCTTCTAAATAATCTAATTGCTCTTTGCCTCATTCGTCTTCGCTTGTTCATATAGAATCTCTTTCATTTTATTAGAAATGAATTCTTTATCCTCTTCAGATAAAGTATTAAAAAGAAATCTTACAAAACAATCATAATTTTTTCTAAGAATCCTACATTTCTGACGAGTACGCTCATTTCTATTCATTTTCCTCACCTAATTAAAGATGCCACTTTCGGATCATTCAATAACTCTTCTGGTAAATTAATACCAATCAATTTAAGTTTTTCTAATGATTCATTATTCATTGCTTCAGCCTTATATGCTGTATATATACTTAAAGATTTAAGAGCTTTAGCTCTATTTCTTGGTCTATTATTCATTGTATTCTTCCCCTTCAGTAATGACTGATAATATATGAATATTATTAAGATGAACAAGAGCATTATTCATCTTAATAATTTCAGTATAAAATTCTAGGAATGGTTTTCTATAGCATTTCATTTTAGAATTATAACAAGCTAATCTTATTAGATCAGGTAAAGTTGTATTAACTGTAAGATTTTCATTAAGTTCTTTAATTCTATCAGTAAATGTTTTAGTTATAACTATACCTTCATTGGTGATAATAATATTAGCATATAATTTAAATGCTTTAATAAGATTCCTATATCTACCATTCTTCTTATATAGATAGGTATCTTTTGTAAGTAAATCTTTAGATTCCATCTTTATACCCATCTTTAGAATAATCTATAACTGCATATCTAGCATCATATTGTTTCTTAACAGATTCCCTAATCTTAAATAAGTCATCAGCTTTCTCTTGTAAAGCATTAAGACTAATCTTAATTTCTCTACACTCAGTAGCATACTTACTAAAGATAGGTTTCTTAGCATTATAAAATCTGGATATTGATCTAAACCCATCATCCACTACTTCAATGCATTCTGTATTAGGATTACGAGTTCGACCTAAAGTTTGTTTAGCTAATATCTCTGACTTAAATGGTTCAGCCAAAATAATAGTAGCTTTTAAATCTCTGATGTCTAATGCGGCACCAGCAGATTTAGTTGTTGAAAGTATAATAGTCTTACTAAGTTGCTCTTGTTTAATCTCTTTAGGAATAGCTGAAGTATATACACCGATATCATCTTTGAATTCAGGATAATTATCCTCAATCCAGGCTTTAACGATATCTATAGCTGATATAGTACCGATATATACAAGTACTTTACCGCCTATCTTCATAATCTTATCCATAACTATATACATCATATCATAGAATTGATTATTACAAACTATATAGTTTGTATAAGCATTTCTATTCAATCCATATACATTATTAGAGCATTCACTTATCTCTTGTGGAGTTGGTCTACTATTAAATCTTAATGCAAGATAAGCCGTATGAGGATCTGTATCTTCATCAAATAGATTTATACTAGGAATATTTCTAAAGTATAGTCTATATATAAAGTTTTCTGTCTCATCAGATCTACCAGGTGTTGCAGTAAGATATAATGTCTTCTTAGTATTAGTATAGAAGTCAATCATACAAATATTATCAAAGTTAAGATGGGCTTCATCATATACTTTTAGATATACTTGTAGTTTCTTGAATAGTTCACTAATCTTATCCCATCCATTATTATTACCGAAGTTCTGTAATGTAGAATGAGTAACTAAGAATACTTTATACTTAGATATATCAGTGATACCATTTAATATCTTATGAATACCAACTGATCCATTGATTACTAATACCTCTCTATTTTGATCTAGATCGGTATACTCACCAATACAATTTTTCCATTGATCTAACCAACCTGTAGTAGATGCAATAACTATAGTTCTAGCTCTCCAATACATTAGAGATGCTATAGTTACATATGTCTTACCTTTACCAGTTGGCAAATTTATAGATAGTTGTCCACTATTTTGATTAGAGTAATATTGACCTTTACCTAAGATGAAGTGTAAAGCTTCTTGCTGTACATCATCTCTAGGAAGATACCTAATCTTTATAGGTGGAGTTTCAAAGTAAGGATCACTATTATAATCTCGTACAGGTTCTTCATTATTAAAGAACTTCTTAACGAAATATAAATCTAATCCTCTAGGGAGATAGAGAAGTCTATTAGCTTCATCATATGACATCCCTTTATAACTTTTAGTGAAAGTAATTCTATCAAATATAGTAAAATAAGATTCCAGTCTAGGAGCATCTCCTAGACTGTAATCAGTAATCACTATAGATGAATTACGTAAGATTATCTTATTCATAATCTTAAATATCCTCATTCACCAATGCATCAGTAAGCTTACGTTCATTCTTAATATCTTTATTAGTTAAGCTTGGCTGATTCATAAATAATTGTGGCTGTTCTTGGAAGAAGTAATCTATAGTAGACGGAGCTGTCTTATTATAAGAAGATGGATTCTTCAAGATACTAGCCAAGTTTTGGAAGTCTAATGTTTTAGTAATAGAAGGGTTTTCATATAATGCCTTAGTAAGTGGAAGTAATACGTAAGGTTCATTTACATTATTCCAATTAGGCTTATCAAAGATATTATATGCACTTCTAATTTGATTAGACAAGATTGTTTCAGTATGAATAGTATGCTTAGACATACCACCATTTAACAATGCTCTCATAAACTCTTGTGCTAAATCATCTTTAGTAAACGATGTAGTTACAGCCGCTTTATCTAAGATATCTTTAATACGGTTAAGAGTCTTAGAGAACTCATTATTCACTATAGGAGTATAGAAAATAGTTTGATCATCTTCTTTAGCTAATACTGCTAATGGGATATTGATTTCACCTTCATCAGTTTGATAACGTTTCATATTAGTTAATCTAACTAATGCTTCAGAAAGATAGAATTTATCAATCTTATCAATTTCGATTGGATATTCTTCTTTATGATCAATGATAGCAAACTTATTTACATAATCATTATAGTCAAGAACTGTGTTAGTTGTATCATCAACATCATCTTCATTGTCCTTAAAGATCTCATCTATATGGAATCTTAGATAGATATCATTATAGTTTCGATCTTCAATTAATGAGATAGTTTCTGCAGAACGAACGAAGTTCTCTACAAACTTAATTGGTAATTCAATATCAGGAATATCTGTTACCAATACATGTTTAGCTGATAATTGTAGCTGTGTAGTACTAGCTGTAATATCTTCAGATGGATATTTACCTACATCGATATCTCTATTGATGAAGTATAAGTCTCCATAACAATATCTACAAATTCCATGACCTTCAGAATGAGACTGACAGGTAATAGGACTTCTAGTATAAATAGTTTTACCAATCAATTGAGTATCAGATTCCTTAATAGGACCCATATCAAAATCATTTAATTGGTCAAATCTATAATACTTACCAACTAATAAGCTAAGCTCTTTAGCATCTCTAACATCATATCTAATGAAGTTACGAGAAGAGCATTTAAAATGTGGATCTGGATGCAATCGAGTACCTTGGTTGTTTAGACCAATCTTACGTGCCATTGCACCAGAAGAACCTACATTGATTTTGGAAATGATTTGAGCTGTACGACCAGCTGAGGATTCAATAAAGTAATCCATCAAATCAATTACACCGCCATTAATATAGCTATTATTAATAACGTGTGGGAATACACTACCATTACCATCTGGTTTAGTACCAATAGAAATGGCATACTCTTTAAGCTGACGAATATTAATACTTTCATTAGCTCTAAATGCATTAGTATAGATATGATCATATCCTAGAATGTCTTTAGACTTCAATACATAATCACGTACTTTACCAATACACTCCATACCATATTCATTAGCTTTCTGTAAGTCTACTTTAGACATATCAGGATGCAATAAATTATAGTATTCTGGAATTGCATTCATCATCAATACATCATCTTGTAGATTGATGCTGTTTACAAATAGATCTGCAAACTCATCAACTCTAGCAATGTAATACAATGCATCTGCAATCATATTATTCTTAGTCAAGAAATCAATATCTTCAATATGAACTTTGATAAAGAATTCATCAATGTAATTCTTAATAGTCTTAGCAGTGATTTCTCGTTTAAAGAAAATATGTTTTGGTTCAATCTCATCATCACTCTTGATAATAAGAGACCATAGAATTAGGTTAAGCCAATAGTCTGGAATAGTTAGACCAACTTCATGACCGCCAATAACTAAATTGATCTTAGCCTTAGATAGGCTAGGATCGTCTATACCATCTCGTAATATACAGTGAATTGCATCGAAATGGTTAGACCAATTCTCCTTCTTAATTTGTTGATTTACATCTACTGTCATTTCTCCTTTGCTTTTAACGAACTCATTGTAAATCCAATAGTTTTCATAATTGACGATAGTATCAAACATCGAGAACCTCCTGTGATATTACATCAAATATATTATTCTACTACTATAATATATATTCATATGTAAAATTCACTGTAATAAATAAAACCGGTATAGGATCTTAAAGACCCTATACCGAGTGGTTTTATTATTTTTTTGGAGTTGGTAAATGTTTAGAAGATTTAGCAGTTTTGATGTACTCAACTTGAGATTTGCGAGCTACACGAACTGCTTGGTTATTGTATTTTTGAACGATCTTTTTAATCAAAGCACGTTCGATAACACGGTTTTTAACCAATTTAGTCCAGAGTGGATCTTTCTTTTGTTTAGCGATTTGGAATGCAGCCATTTTTACACGGCGAGCCAAGTCGTCATTTTTGCTTAAGCGAACCAAAGTCTTTTTGTTCAATACGGATTTTTCTACCAATAATTGAGCTTCTTCGGATTCAGCGAACGCAATACGTTCATCTTGAGGCAATTTAGAAGCCTCAGCATAAATCATAGCTTCAAGTAAAGCATTAGGGTTGGCAAGATCTTCACCAAGAACACCTTGTCGGTCGTTTTCATTGAAAAACATGTTTTCGTCCTCCTTGGAGATTATTTTATTTAAATATATTTAAAAACGAAAATAACGTTTTATTAACTTAATGTTATTCGTATGAGCTCATATTAGCAAATAAAAGTGCCTAGGACATCATGATAGGAGGAATATAATTATGATAAACTATGAAGAACTTGATAAAATTATAGCTGTATCTAAATATAGAGAGCAAGCTAAAAAGAATTTAATGATTAATTTCCCTACCCTAACTGAGGGTGAAGTTGATACAGCATTAGATATCATTCTATCTAATGCATATACAAAACGTGAATGTATTTTACATAATAACTATACTGAAGAAACAGCTGAAACTGATGTGGCTGGAATCAGTAATTACATATATGAAAAGACTCCAATCATGGTAGCTAATGGATGTCTATTCAAACAATATACAAAAGAGTTAACTCCAATGTATAAATTAATAACTTCATTTACTGATAACCGTTCTAAGTTTAAGAAAGAAATGTTTAAATATGAGAAGGGTACAGAGAAGTTCAATAAGTATAATATGCTTCAAATGTTGGCTAAGAGAGATAATAATGCATTATATGGTGTAATTGGTAACTATAGTAGTGCATTGTATAACTTATACGTGGCAACTGGTATTACTAGAACTGGTCGTGCATTGATTAGTCATGCAATTACTTTCTTTGAAAGCTTCTTTACGAATAATGTAAAGTTTCATTCTATTGATGAAGCAATTACATTTATCAATCGTGTAGATTCTGAGAAATCTATTTATCCATCTACTTTAGTATTAGATAAAGATGTAGAAGTTGAAGATGTATTCTATAAGATTATGGATACATTCGATAGAGATTACTTTGATGATGAAGCAATCAATAAGGCTATGAATATTGTATGGAGTCTATTGATTAACTTATCTCAAGAGACTTTGAATAAACTCTTCTATAAGAATAATGCTTTACAATTCTGTGATAATAAATATATGAAAGATTATATTGTATTGACATTATCTAAATTAGATGAAGCATTTGTAGATCCTAACCATCCACCACAAATCATTAAGGATAATTTAGACCACATGTTTGAAGTCCTTAAAGAATGGTGTTATATGAGATATATTGTAGTGGATAAGATTGATCGTTCTGCTACAATGAAACGTGATATTAGTATTATTACAGATACTGACTCAACTATGCCATGTTTTAATGGTTGGTATACATTCGTTCTTAGAGATGTATTGGGACCAATTGATAAATCTGGTATTAAACTTATGAATCTTCCTGAAGTAGAACCTGTAATGGAAGAAGATAGAGTTTATAATTTTGGAACTGGTGAGATTGAAACTAAGATGATTAATGTAGCTACATCTAGCAATAAAGAACCATTGCGTTTTAGCATCATCAATATCTTATCATATATTGCTGGTAGATTATTACGTGAACACTTTGATTTAGTTGCAGAGAATTATAATACTAAATCAGAATTCAAAGAATGCCTTATTGCTATGAAGAATGAGTTCTTATTTGGTAGAGCTTTATTAACTGGTGGTAAGAAAAACTATGCATCTAAACAAGAATTACAAGAAGGTAATCTAGTTCCATCTAATAAGATGCTTGATGTTAAAGGTTTACCAATTAATAAGTCTACATTGAAAGCTAAGACTCGTGATGCATTGAAAGATATCTTATTTAAGAAGATTCTTAATGTAGAAGAAGTAGATCAAATGGATGTATTGAAATCATTAGCTCGTGTAGAATATGATATTAGAAAGTCTATTGAGTCTGGTGAGAAAGAGTATTATAAACCAGCTCAAATTAAGTCATATGCTAACTATGATAATCCAATGCGTATCCAAGGTATTAAAGGTGCATTGGTATATAATGCATTAAGAGATGAAGGTACTGAAGCGATTGATTTAACTATTCGTAATGCAATTGATATCATTAAGGTTACAATCAATAATAGTACTTTATTACCTCTAATGGATTCTGATCCAAAGTTATATGAAAAGATTAAGAAGTTCTTAGATAAAAATCAAAATGATTATAAAGGTGAGATTACTAGTATCTCAATTCCAATTGATGCGGAAGTTCCTAAATGGATATTAAAGTTCGTTGACTATAATGATATCATTAATGATAACTTGAAAAACTTCCCATTAGAATCTATTGGTATTACTAAATTTGAAAAAGATAAAGTAAACTATACCAACGTGATTAAATTCTAAGATATATCCCCTATAGAGTTCAACTCTATAGGGGAATTCTTTTATTAAAATTTAACTTTCTCTAATTTAGTTTCTGGCATAGTTAATGTCATAGCATATATAGCTTGAATGGCTTCTTTTGCTGTAGAAATAACTGGGTTACCACCTAGATTAATAAAGTGGATATTAGTCTCTAATTGCTTTTTAAGCTCAGCATTTGCTTCATCAGTATATACCCCCTTGATGGTTACCATATCACCATCATAGTCACCACCGATGCTATCCAGATACCCATTACAGATATTCATAGTATCAATAAATTTGTTAGAGGTATCAGTTCCAATATCTTCTTTTCTTATTTTTGGATAATAATCATAGGTTATTCCATTAATAGTAACCTTTTCAGTTTCAATAGTAGATGATAATCTAATCTTAGTAGCAAACTCATTATAGAATGTATCAATTGGATACCGTGTAATAAGAATCATTCTATCTTTAATAGCTTCTTCACAAGCTATATAAATTACATCGCACCAAGTTATAGGTCTAGCTATCTTTTCTTCATCTGTAATTTCATCAAAGAAGTTTCCCCTGAATACCATATCATAAACTACTTGTTTACCATTTACTTTACATACTAAATCAATCGGTCTAAATCTATCAGAGTAACCATGAATGAATCGATCTAGTTCTTTCTTTAAAACTTCATCAGAAAATTGTAATTGATAATCCTCTATCTCAGCGTATGTAGTATTTCCTTTTTTATCTAATACTAAATATTTACTATTACCGATAAATTCATTTTCAAAGAATCTTCTCATATGAAAGATAACAAATGGGAAAAAGTTTGCAGCTGCAGATGTCATAGGTAATACAGAGTAATCAAAGTCAGCTCTAAGCTCACTCATATTCTCTACATCCAATTTAGGTGCAGACATAACTAGACGAGTTGCATAGTCTGTAGTCTTAGATAAGTTAGCACGTCTAATTACACCAAACTTACCAGGTAATCCCCCATTAGGATTACTATCTGTACCAGTACCGAACCATTTATAGATTTCGATTAGCCCCTCCTGAAGTCTACCTTCAACGGATTTACTAATACTAAAACCGTAGTCTTCAGAATCACCAATAGCTGATGCTGATACCATTACGTTGATATATAATTTATTAATATCCCCTACAGATATCTTACCACCATCTACTTTAATATCTCTAAAGAATGGTGGGATTACAATAAGTTTATCTGTAAAGAAGTTCTTTCTATTAGCATTCAAGAACTTAATATATCTTTCACGTTTAATGGAATCTGTTTCTCTAAATTTAATCTTATCTAGATTCTTTCTTAGGAAATCAATACCATTATCCCCTTTAGGATCTTCTACTATATTACCAGATTTATCTATAGAGTAAGTTCCAATACCATGAATAACAGATTTAATCTTGGAGTCTACTTTACCCCAGATTCTATAAATTAATGGTTGTAGGAATTTCTTCTTTAAACTAATATAAGCAAATGTACTTGCTCTAGATTCTTTAGTTATACCAAAGATTGTATTAGATAATAATCCATCATTAGTTGGATTACTAGATGTATCAAATATAACTGGATTAGTTATTTCGACTAAGTTATTCTTCTTGACAAAATCATCCACATCAAGAAGAGATACTTGGAGATTATCTTGTCTAATTTGGTCTTTTAATAATGCCATATGTACCTCCTTATGAATTATTTATATGTGGAACAAAAAACGAGTTAGTGCATTTATTGCACTAACTCGATTGTGTTTATTATCGCATAGTCACAATAATTTTACATGGATCACCAAAATCTCTAGCAATATCTACCACTATAGGATGACTCATACCATTATTACTATTAACTGTAATGGTATTCTTATATTCATCTACTAAGGAGTCAAATAATGTAGAGTCTGTAGTATAAATAATAAATTCAATACGATTCTCATAGATAACATGATCAATCTTTGAATGTAGTAATCCATGACCTTTTAATATACTGTATAGTAGACTAGATTCGCCAAAGTAATCTACTATCTGTTTTCTCGTTTGTTCGCAGTCTCCATTGCCGAATTTGCAGAAAAATTCGACGATATCCATTTATATAAATCCCCTTTTAATTAAAGCATTCCTTCAAGAGCATCTTCAAAGCGTGCCATATCTTCCCTAGTCATAGCTGGAGTCTCAGTCTTAGTACCTTGGTCAGGTGGAACTAATCCAGCTTGTGGATGACCTCTATATGCGGCTTGCATATACTTATATTTTTGCTCTTCATCTTTTTTATGTTTTTCTTTTTCAGCAGCTGCATCGGCAGCTTCTCTACGATCTCTAATAAATTTATATAGAAGCATCAAATCACCTATAGGCATATCTAATGCTTCTATAATACTTAATCTACCTCGATATTCGTAACAAACATTATCAACTAATTGCATTAGTCGAGCATGTGAATCAACCGATGCCGTGTAAAAACAAGTTCTTGAGCATTCATAGGAATGGCTTCAATTTCTGCACCGCATTTAGGACATGTAGCTGCAGGTACTTGATAAGAAATATTAATATCTTTACTATTTTCTTCTAAGTATTTAGCGATATGAGATTGAAGTTCTTTAAATTCATATGCAGATAACTTAGACAAGATTTTATAAATACCTTGGATACGATATTTATAAGTTTTAACGATATCATTAGGAGCTGTGTTGAATTGAATAGGAATCAATTCTTCATTGTCTTCATCAATTTCATATACTGTAGAGATACAGTGAGAGATATTAATGATACCAGCGTATTTTTCACGGAAGCCTTCATTCAATAGACGTTCTTCAAACATGGAGTTGTAAATTTTAGGAATTACAATACCAAACGCATAGTCACCATTAGCTACATAGATTTCTTCTTCAAATGTTGGAGGGAAAGAAGGATCTTTAGCAATGATCTTATTGAAAGTTTCTTTATCAGCTTCTGTTTCAAATTTAACCATATCAATGATAGGTCGTTTTTCAGTATAGAAGTGTTTACATTTAGGGCAGCTAAATGGAATGATATTAGAAGTACTGAAGTTAGCATTATATAATGCAAAGAATAAGTGATTCAAGTCTTGATAGTTCAATAACTTCAACCATGCTTCCATATCCATAGTACGACATTCAGGGGCTAAGTGTTTATATAGAGTACTGAATACTGTACGAGCTTTACCAATATCATTTGCAGAATCAGTATATGGATTGATTTCATCCATTTCAATTGCAGATAATGGAGTCATAGAGATGGATACACCAGTAGCAAATAATCCCCATTCATAGTATTTCTTTTCAACTGGTTTAGATAATACTTTAGTGAATGCTACAGGACGTTTACGAACACGGAATTTACTAATATCAGGTTTACGTTCACCTACTTCGTCTAATTGTTGACGAAGTACACGAGCAAACTCTTCCATATTACGTTGCTGTTGTTTTTCTTCTTTAATACGTTCAGCTTCTTCTTTATCTTCATCAAGACCAAGATCTTCTAATAGTTCATCATCATAGAATAATTCATCTTCATCAGATTCTGCAACTTCTACAGATGGAACTGCCGCATCAGATACATCCACTGGTGTAGTATCAATAGCTGGAGTAGTAGTTGCCGCTGTAGTTATATTATTTACAGCATCTGCAGCATTTTCATATTGTTCGAATTCACGTTCAATATCATCTTCAGGAAGAAGATTATTAATACTAGTAGAAGCTTTGATTTCATCATCAGATAAAACGTGTTCTTCTTCGTCACGACGAATTGCTTCACGATCTTTATCTGTCAATTCAGGATTAAGATCTAAAGATGGATCATATTTGGAAACTACTTGAGGATTTTCTTCACCCATAGCTTTAAGATCTTCATATTCACGACGCATATCATGAATTTCTTTCAATGCAGGTTTGAAACGACGTTCAATAGCACTAGAAATACCATTATCTAATTCATCTATCAATTCATCACGTGCTTCTTGAGTTGCATCTGTTTTACCAGAAGGAACGATAGCACTAATATCAGCAGATTGTAGATTTGTTTCATCAAATATAGGTACTACAGGAGTAGTTGGTTGAGTTTCTTCAACCGGTTTTTCTTCAGTAGTAGGAGTAGTTTCTTCTACTACTGGAGTTTCGGAAGCTTTTTCTTCTTCCATTTTTTCTTTCATGAGGTCTGCTAGTTTTACTTGTTCAGACATGGTTCCTCCTAAATTTCATCATTCATCAACATTTTTAAAGTTAATTTATCTCGATCATAGAAGTATCTAAATTGATACTGGTCAACTGTCATATCTATAATCATTATATTTTCTCCATTTTTAGAGAAACCTATATTAACTTCGACTGCTACAGTATTATCAAGATAATCCTTTATTTGATCTTTGATAGCCTGACTGAGTTCAATAACTCTATCAGACTGCATATATCTATATTTACTAATTAAACCTAAGCCCATTTCTGGACTATGAGTTATTGTACCTGGCTCTAAAAGCATTAGTCGCATAATTAGAGTACCAAATGCATTAAAATTCTTATATGTAAGTGGAGTTTTATAACTGTCAGTAGATAAAGAATATTCCTTTAATAAAGTAGGGACTTCTTTAGTCTTTGCAGTTATGAAAGTAATATCATCTGCCACGATAATCTCTCCTTTCATATTAATATATTACTACTTAGTTCTAGGGTTTAAAATATACACAAATAGCTATTTTTAACATAGCATTAAATTGATATACACTCATAAGGAGGATACAATGGCAACTGAACGAAGAATAGCTTGTCCGTTATGTCGGCGTAAAGACTTCAAAGACAAGTTAATCAGACACATAGAAAAAGATCATGAAGATATTATCGGTGAAATATCTGCCGAGCAATTCTTATATGATAAAACTCACCCAGGTTCTGGTAAATGTATCGTATGTGGTAATAAAACAGACTGGAATGAAAAGACTGGTAAATACCATAGAGTATGCTCTAATCCTAAATGTAAGGAAGAATTAAGAGCTAAGTTTAAAAAGAATATGATTAGAGTACATGGTAAAGTATCTCTATTAGACGATGCCGCTCATCAAGCTAAGATGTTAGCTCATCGTAGCATTAGTGGCACCTATGTATATAGTGATGGTACTAAGTTTACTTATACTGGATCTTATGAGCATAAAGCTATAGAATTTATGGATAAAGTTCTTAACTGTAACTCTAAAGATATTATTATGCCTGGTCCAGTTATTGATTATACTGACCAATATGGTAATTCTAGACAATGGATTACGGATATTTACTACGTTCCTTATAATTTGATTATCGAAGTTAAGGACGGTGGAGATAATCCAAACAATCGCCAAATGGATGAATATCGTGCTAAGCAAGTTAGTAAAGAAGCTGAGCTTATCAAACTAGGTGAATATAATTACTTAAGATTAACAGATAATAAGTTTGTCCAACTCATGGAAGTATTAGCATTACTTAAAGATCAAGAGATTAATGATCCTACTACAACTAATAAAGTTATTAGAATTAATGAATCTGTAGTATACGATGATAGATTCTTTACTCTAGACGATGTAGAAGAGTCTGAGGAAGATGATAATATACCTCAAGAATATGATATCATTAGACGATTATCTGACTTAAAGGAATATGCTGCTAGAGAGCATATGGGTGTTGGAGCTATAGGTGGTATTGTAGGAACTATGGATGGTAATATGCTAGTCCAATATACACCATATAGACATTCTTTCAGTGGGGAGAAAGATGGCTTTGGTGTAGTTGATGATAAGAAGTCAACTAAACTTAGAGTTAAATCTGATAATGATGAAACTGAAATAGTTGATAAAGAACCATTCTTACAAGATAAATTCTATAAGTCATATAGACATAAACGAGATAGAGTTACTTGGGAGAATGCAATTAATCTATATGAAGAAATTACTGGTAAAGTTATGCTATCTAAAGATCAATTAGAATATGATGATGACTTTACTGAATCTGACTTAGATAGAGATAATAAGTTAACTCTAATGAATGCTATATATAGCATTGAATCTGAGTTATATGATACATCTCTTCCATTATGTGATATTCTAGATGTAAATATAGCTAAGTCTAAGCTAAAAGAATTCCCTGAAGGAACCATGATTATGGAAGATGCTAATGGATACTTTGCAGTAGACTTAGAATCCAAGATAAGAACTAAATCATATAAGACTATCTTAGAGATTGAGGCTCCGGCTTTTGTTAAGACTAAAGATATGCTAGAAGAAGATGATGATGCTAGTGATACCAACAATAAGAAGGTAAAAGAAGTTAATGATTCTGGTATATATAAAGTACTTGATGATAAATATTCTTCTGAAGACCAATTAATGGATGACTGGAATGATTATAATAGTTTATCTGCTGAGATGAAACGTCATAGTGATGATAAGTCTATTGAAATCTACGGTAAATCTAATGTAGAACGATTCAAAGAACTTCGTTCTAAATATCTTAATTCTGAGATTCCTTATGATGATTTAGCATTAAGTGAATCTGGATTACAATTATCTGATTTAGATAGAGCTAGAGACTATGGTATTGAATTACGTGGTAAGAAACGTGAGACTGAATATCTTAAATCTTGGTCATTAAATTCTGGTATCTTTATAGTTTTACCTTGTAATACTGAAGAGGAATTAGAAAAACAATGGCACGATGTACAATCTATGGATATCTCATTAATTCGTATATCTGATATGCGTCTTATGGAAGTATTTGGTTGTAATAATGAAACTATGTATAACTTCCTAAAGAGTGTATTCACTAGCAATGGGTTTGATGATTACTATTACTTCCCTATAGTTGAATCTGCTATGGAAGATGTACAGCCAATTAGAAATCTACCTAATACGATACCATTCTATATCCCACATGAAATCGAAGTATTCAAACGTAATAGTACATTTGGCGATATGCCTAGTAAATGGAAAGATAAAGCTGATGAATGGTTAAGAGATTATAAAAAAATCTATGAAGGTAAATCATATGATAAAAAAACTATTCTAGATTGGATGTCTAATGTAAGATATCTAAGTCTAGAATATACTAGAACTCAATCAGATGAATTAAAACAAGCTTTATTAGAATTTGGTTGGAATCCTTATATGGAATTCAATTCAGTTAATATGACTAAAGCATATAATAGAGCTAATACTATATATCATAAAAGTATGACTTCTAAATTATTACAAGAAAAGGGTATTGGTTTTGAATTCGATGCTAGAGGAAATCTATTCGTTAAGAACTTCTTAAAGAATAAGAGTTATCAATCTATCTATATGGAATCTCATAGATTACTTATGGAATATGATAGAGCTAAAAATATTGAAGGAATGAAATATGAACTAGCTAAGATGTACTATCTAAATCTTAAAATTAGTGAAGATCTAATTAAACAAGATCGTACTAAGAAAGATAAAGAATTAGTTAAGATTAGAGCTAGAGTATTGAATGATTTCCATAAATATCTTAAGGTAGTACTTAAGAATGACAAACAATTTAACTTCTCTAATTACTATCAACGTAGTGAGTTCTGTGATGACTCCTTTGTTATTACAGCACCAACTCTTAAACATGCAGGTAAATATGCTAAAATAGCTATGAAGGTATTATAATATAATGAGTCCTACTTACTAGCTAAGTAGGACTCTTATAATATCATTCATTCATATATTATAATCTTGATCGAAGGAGGTGAATATGAATTGGATATGTATAATGTCGGTCAAAAGCTTTGTAAGAAGGATAAGTTCGGACAAATAACAGAATTGTATCGAATAGTATCTCGTAAAGACAAAGACTTTTATAAAGTTACTCCTGTGATAGGAGATAAGTTACTTATTGATAAGTACAAAACAGATGAGTATATACCTTTAGAAATACATTGTAAGATGTTTTTTGAAGTATGTACTTTAAAGAATGGGGAGAAAGAATTATGTATTAGTATCTACTGCCCATATGAAGCAATGAATTATCCTTACTATACTAGTCGATTTAATATTGATAATCCTATGGATAATAAGAAGTTTGGCAAGTTTCTATGTAAAGATGAATTTGATAACGACAGTTCAATGAGACAATATAAACGAGCATATGATCTAATGATGTATGATATTGCACATAAAGATTATGCTTTTAGTGTAGATCTATATCTAAATGATCCATTGAAGAATATTGTATCATTTGTCAAATTAGACCCTAAGGTCTGTGATACTCTTATTTCCATTTGTGATAGTCGTGGATTAGAATATGATAATATAGACCAAGCTATTAAGATAGCTTTACAAAATATTCTATTCATGTACTGGTTCCATTATAACTTCAGAGTAATCAATGTATTATTTGAAGTCAAAGATGGTGCTCAATTACGACCTGGTGACTTATTTGCTCTTGAAGCTATAGTACAAGATCGTATAGTAGATTATACCATCGTTGAATATTATCATGATATCTTATTATATAAGGCTAAAGGTAACTTCTTCTTTATCCAAGATAGAAATGATCGTACTTTCATAGTTAAATATGTTGGTATGGATGATCTACCTGGATTACATGTCTTTTAAATTTAGATATATTGATATATTATAATGGTGAAGTTAGGTGATTAATATTTACTATGATCCTAACAGTAGAGTAATTCTTTTTATATTTTAAAGGAGGACATAGCTATGTCAAATCAATTAGTAAATGGAATTCCAAAAGTCGACAGCGGATTCCAATCTTTAAGTGAAGTGCTTCAACGTGCTTCTCGTGAAACTCGTCGAGATGAAAAAGGAAATGACAAAGGGGATAAAAAGCGTATTGAGCTTAAAGTTACTCCTGAAGTTTTTGAAAGCGATTACAAAACAAAGACAATTAGTACAAGCGAATTATGTGAACTTCTCACTAATCGTCTTGGTAATGTATTTGCTGATTATGTAGGCTGCCGTGATATCGTATTCACTAATAGCCCACAAATCGGTATAGGATTAGTATTTGAATACAATGGCTCTGATAACGAACACGATACTCGTTTGAAAGCCGTTGAACGTTTTGGTTTCGATAATGTAGGTGAAAATGCATCTACTAAAGAATTGGAAATGGTAGCACGTTATAATGGTGCATCTGATATCCGTTCTTCCGTTAAAAACGGTACTGTTACAGAAACTGCAATGGGGTTCCGTCTTACTAATGATGCAATTGATATCTTAAAAGATACAGTTATTGACTTTGGTAAAGACAATGCAAACCATGACAATTTCCGTAACCAATGTGTATCTTATGCATTAGCATCTGATGGTATTCATAGCAACCTAGTTGTTTATGGTGCTACTATCGAATCTATCTTAGGTTTCATCTATGGTAACCAATATGACTATGTAGTAATTCCTGGTGCTCCAGTAAATACTAATAGCTATTCTGGTCGTTTATTGGAAATTAAACAATTACATCCAGATACAACTAAGAAATTGCTTCGTAAATATGTAAGCCGTCAAGTTGTATCTGATGGATTATTCCGTCCACAAAAATAATTAAATTGTAATATGGCTGGGGATTAATCTCCCCAGTCTATTATTTTTTGGAGGATATAATGGAGTTTAAGTTTAACATTAATCCAGATGGTATTGATGAAGTATTTGATGAACGTGGTAATACAGTTCTCAAGATTTCAGAAATGAGCTGGAATGATAGAGCTTATAAGCTCGAATTACGTAAGTGGGTCGTTCAATCTGATGGAACTATGCAACCTAATAAAGGTTTCTCTTTCTTAACAGATCAAGGTCCACATGATTTAACTCATATCCTATTAGAAAAAGGATATGGGGATAATCAAAAAATTAAGGAAATCATGGAATCCCGTGGTGTCGAATTAGACATCCCTGTAACTGAGAAGGAAGAAGATACTCAGGATTTCTATGATCCTGAAGATCTAGTATAGGTGATCAAATGTACAATCATAAACAGTTAGATATCGTATATGATATCAAAAGAAAAATGTTAATGCAATCTTATTGGGATAACGAATATATTAAAGTATTCCCAGGATTTTCCTTCTGCGAAGAAGGTAGATATGTTTGGCAACAAGGTAATCTTAGCGATGATGAGGTATTCTTATCTAATTTACGCACATACTATACAAGTGATAAGGATACTATCTTAGGATTCCTTACAGCTCAACAATATAAATTCTTAATGGATAACATTGACCTTTTCCATACTGTTTATCGTATTGGAGATAATTTGGTCGTAAGCTTGATCTAAACACAATATTCATATAATACTTACCCATAGGAGTTCAACTCCTATGGGTATAACTTTTATTTAATAAGGAGACAAAATCATGAAAACATCTAAAATTCTAATGACAGCAATTATTTTAAGTTCCCTAAGTGCAACTGGATTTGCTGTAGACAATACAGCTGGTACTGGTAATGGTATTGCATATGGTACAGGATCTGTAGCTAACAATACTAAAGATATTGCTATTGGTAAATCTGCTAAAGTAGAAAACTATGTAGGGCAAAATGCTAGTATTGCTATTGGTAATAATGCCCATGTAGAAAATATGTCTGGTGGTGTTGAAGCATCATTATCCTTTGGTCAAACACCATATAGTGGTAATGACTATTCTTCTGCACGTATTCCATCAGATGTAAATAGAGCGGGTACTGGTATTGCTATTGGTAATAATACATATGCTCGTACAGGTAGTACTATGGTAGGTAATCATAATTATGTAGGTAAAATCGGTGATGTAAATATGAATACTGATACAGATGGTACTCGTGCACAAAACTTAAATGCATATAGTACAACTATTGGTACTAATAGCTTTAGTAATGGTGCTTTGACTACTAATACTGGTACGTTCAACATCATGTCTAGTTCTTATACAGGTGGTCGTTTCTCTACACCATCACAAAACTTTGGTAGTACTATTACAGGTACTTTGAATAGTATTGAATCTAAGACAGCCGCTGGGGTAGGTAGTGGTTGGTTTGCTGATAGAACTTCTGTAGGTGTAGCTAATACTATCAGTGGTGTTGCTAACCGTACTGCTAATACAAATGGTTCTCTAGTATTTGGTGCTGGTAATGAAATTACTAACTCCATTACATCTTTAGGAAACGTTGCAAAAGCTACAACTGATGCGGCTGAATTTGCTGGTAAACTACGTGATGTTATTAAGAATAATAATGGTGGCGGTGCTACAATGGCAATTGGCGGCGGTAACAAAGCCGATTGGGTATTGCGTACATCCATCATTGGTGTTAATAATACTGTGACTGGTACTAATGGTAGTGAAGCAACTGATAACTTCGTGGCAGGTGTTGGTAATACTCTAACTAATGGTACTAATGATATTGTAGTCGGTAACAACCGTAATATTGTTGGTAACCATTCTGTTATCTTAGGTAGTATTGATACAACAACTGTAATGAATAATTCAGATGCAGTTGCAGTAGGTCATAATAGTAATGTATTAGTTGATGGTGGTGTAGCTATCGGTTCTGATTCTGTAGCATCTACAGCTAAAGGTCAAATCGGATACAATGCATCTGGAAATACAACTTCCACTTGGAAGTCCACTGCATCTGCTGTATCTGTAGGTGATACTGCTAATAATATTACACGCCAAATTACATCTGTAGCTGCTGGTACACAAGATACTGATGCAGTCAATGTAGCACAATTAAGAAATGTATCCGAAGGATCCATTAGCCAAGCTAAATCCTATACAGATTCTCAAGTATCTAAAGTAGGTGCAGCTTCTGCAGCATTAGCAGGTTTACATCCATTAGATTTCGATCGTAATGATAAATGGAGTTTCTCTGTTGGTGTTGGTAATTATAAGAATTCTAGTGCAACTGCTATTGGTGCATTCTATCGTCCTAATGAAAATACAATGTTTAACATTGCTACTACATTAGGTGGTTCTGATAATATGATTAGTGCTGGTGCAAACTTTAAGTTTGGTCAAGGTACTAAAAAATTAAGTGCGTCCAAACAAATTGATTTAGAAAAACAAGTTCAAGATCTTACACAAAAGTATAATGACTTGAATGAAAAATACAATGCATTGATGGCTAAACTAGAATCTAAATAATATAATAATCCCCATAGGAGTTTAACTCCTATGGGGTATTTATTTTTTTTGTAATAATATATATATATAGCTATATATTATTTAATTGATTTACCATAGTATTAGTTATTAAGTCCTTAGGACAGAAAGAGGTATATCATGGAATTTCAACAAGTACAAGCGTTTGTAGACCATCGGTTATTTGAGGAGTATGAAGTTCGCCCTGCGGACTTTTTCCATACTGAACGGCAGCGGTGGCTATTCTCAACTGGTCATGGACTAGAAGTCTCCGTAGTTCGTGGTTCAACAACCTACGGAGGGTCACAAGGTCTGTTTGAATTAGCAATGTTAGAAGATGGACGGTGCTGCTATACTACTCCAATAACTTCTGATGTACTAGGGTACCTCTCAGAAGCTGAAGTACTAGATATATTAGAACGGGCGTCTATGCTAATACAACGGGAAGGAGAGTGGGTACCTGCAGCATCTGAAGAGGAGGCGGAGAATGATGCTCTTGTAACTCATCTTGTCGATGTTGCATTAACTGCGTTGTTTATAGACTTATTTGGAGATGAAGAAGAGGAGGATGATATTTAATGGATACTGGTGGTTTGGTGTTTGCCTTGCGGTGTATGCCTGGAGCACGGCGGTATTTACGGATGGTACTACCATACGTATTTCCACGGGTAGGTGTACATATGCGGGATGCAGAAGAGCGGGAGTCATCCCCTGCTTTTGCATTGTGCTTGATAGCACTACGGGTTGCTGAGGAGGTGTTTGGCGATTAAGCCGCAAGAAACTATGTTCCTTGTAGGCTTATTGTAAAACTAAGATATAATAACTGTATATTATTAAGGTGAATCATAGATTAGTAAAGGAGGTGATTCATATGACTGACTGGGTGTTTGAAGGGTCATTAGAAGTGATGCGGATAGTTTTAGATGCCGAAGAAGCTCGGATAGAGCGGGAACGGCAAGAACAACAGCATCAAGATGAAGAATAATATTCTCATTATTTTATATTGAAAGGAGGTGAGAATATGTTATTCGAAGATATGGAACAATTAGACTTAGCAGTAGACTGCGGTCAACTCTTCTCTGAAGAGGACGTGTTCGGAGTTCATCTTGATGATGGGCTACATTTGCATCAATAAAAGGAGGTATATGAAGAATAAGAGTGAACTAAATTATTAGACTCCATCTAGTTTAACTAGATGGAGTCATTATTTTTTTTATTTTTTATTTGTACATTGCACGAACTTTTTGTTCATCTAAGTCGAAACCTAGTGCTTCAGAAAGTACTAACATAGTTAACATACATTCTGCTGTTTCTACAATCTTATCAGTATTGATAGTTTTAGATTCAGTCAAGAATTCTGTATGGTTTTCAGAGATTACACGTTTAGCTAAGTGTTTAACCATAGCTTCTAGAAGGCTCTTCTTAGCACTCTTTACGCTATAGATTTTTCGTTTAGCACCTAAAATCATAGATTCCTTGATGTCCTCTGCTACATCAGCATTAGATGCTTTAATATTAGCAACTTTTTCTTTTACTTCATCTAGGATATCTTTGATTTGTTGTTTATCTTCAACATTAGACGCAATGAAGTCTTCTACGTTATTAGCAACGTGAGATTGTACTAAAGCACCAACATCTTCAATTTCTTCTTTTTGTTGAGCCATCTTATCAATAAAGGAATCTTGATATTCAGGATCTACTGTAACGTCAGATACTTTAGTATCAGGGTTTTTAAGTTTATCATCATTAGCTTTAACTACATCATCTGTAGCTTCTTTGATTGATTTAGCAATATCAGCTAAGAATAAAGACTTAGTATTGAAAGTACGAATGATAGATTCTACACCATTCTCTTTAATAAATCCACGGATTACCGTATCACGAATAATCTTAGTAGATTCTTTTTGAAGATCTGGAATTGTACATTCGTCATAAATATATTTAATTGCTTCAGTTAAGAAGTGTTCTTTAATTGCAGCTTTAGTTTCCATACGGATATTTAAAGAACGTTTAGAACGAGCTAAATGACTTTCAGTCATTACATTATTAATTTCAGGAATGATAGTCTTAGACTCGTTTAATTGTTTTTCAAGAGTGTCTTTCTCTGCTTGTTTTACCATCTTTAGAGTATTAGACTCTCTAACCTGTTTTCTAGAAAAATGCATTTTTTCTATGCTCCCTTCATTAGAATAATGAGGATGCAGCGGAGTCTGGAAGACTTTCAGTTACATCATCAACTTTATATTTTTCTTTTTCATCTTGACGTACATTATCATCAGTTTTATTAGAGGCTTCTTTAGCATCAACTGCGAGGAAGTCGGAGATCTTACGGAAACGATCTACATATTTACGTTGTTCGTTTGCTGTTTTAGGGTCACCAGCTGTCTCAAGTCGTGCAGCATTCAAAGACAGCATTGAAACTTGAGTATCAAAGTACTCAGCTACACTTGCTCTACAATAGTAGAAGTAATAGATCAATTCACGAAGAATTGGAACGATTGTAAAGATAAGACCGATACTTACACCAATAACTGCTAAAACAGATGTACCAGCTAAGTTCTTAGAACTTACTTTGATTAGATCATTCAATACTTTTCTAAGTTTATTACCTTTACAGAGATTATTGAATTCTGCTAAAGTTTGTAATTGAACTAATTCTTTACTTCTAGATACTGCCACACGGTCTACAGATACTTCAATAGATTTTGTTTTAGGATCTACGATGAAATCAATAGTGGAAGCAATAAGTAAAGATACACCACTAATTACTGCCATGGCAGTAGAGTTATATAATACAATACCTAGACTAGTATTGGATGCAAAGCAACGTTGGAATTCGTTCTTCAATTCAACTATATTATTGATTGCATCAGTAATAGTATTAATATAAGTCAAAGGTTGTTTGTATTCTTGGTAAATTTTTTTCATATCAGTAACAGCTTCAGTTACCATATCAATATTATCAATCTTAAGGAAATCACCTCTAGATTGAGGAATTGTACCAAAGTCTACATCAGTTACTTTAGCTTCAATTTTTTCATATAGTTTATTAGTTACACCTAAAAGGACTTCACGTTGTTCAGCTTCATTAACAACACCAACTGTAATGTAAGTTTCTTTATCAGAAAGATCCATTAATTTGCTGGCTTCAATGAATTCTTTTAATACATATCTTTGCATTATTATCTACCTCCAGCAAGTAATTGAATCATTTGCTTATAATCCATTTTATCATCACGTTTCAAAGTTTTGAATGTATATGGTTCATATTCATCATCACCAGTATCAAAGATGAATTTAGCAGATTCAGTGGAATCATCAACGATAACGATACCTACTAAGTTATAGTCATCCATCAATTTACGAGCTACACGAGAATTAGAGATATCAATATCTTCCATCTTACGAAGCATTTCTACATCATAAGCAGATACTACTAAAGTTGTAATAGCTGTAGCATCATTACGTAAAGACATAAAACGATTAATCTTAGATGCTAATGCACGACGTTCTAATACTTTCCAAAGTTTAGAAGAAGAACCACGGTTAGTATTAGATACAGCATCAATCTTAGCTTTCTTAATAGCGAATACGAAATCTCTCCAGAATTCGATTTCACCAGAAGTAGCTTTGATTAAGTTATATAAACTAAAGTTATAGCTACGTTTAGATACAATATGATTAGCAATATCCGCAGAATCTACACAATAGATTTTGGATTTGATGCCAACATATGCATCTACTTTAATTGGATCATTATTTTCATTAGTACTAATGAATTGAATTTGCAATAATGTAGGTTGCAATTCATTAGACTTTTTATAGTCTTGATCTTTTGCTAAATATGAAATTCCACTAGTTCTAACATCTGTTAATGCATTTACTCTAGTTTGAAGATTGTCTCTACTTTGACGCATACGATTATAACGTCTAGAGCCAGCTTGAACTATACGACGAGCTCTTTCATCATTATCAGCAGCTTGTTGTAGAGCGTCATCACGTTCATGCTCTGCTTTATGCTGAGCGTATGTAGCTTTCTGTATTACAGATTTGCCTTGAGCATATGGTTTAAAATCATATTTACCATCAGCTAAATCTTTAGCCATTTTACCCCTACCCAAAAAATCTAATAAGGAATCAGGGTATTCTTCACCGAATTCTTCTTTCATAGGTCTAACTGGAGTTTGAGTTCTAGTAATAAGATGATTAATAGGTTTAGCACGTAGACGTTCTTGTTTAAATGCTTCATATACAGCTTTAACTGTGTCTGCATCAAAGATATGCATAGCAGTAGCTTCTTCACTAACTGCAAGATAATCATCTACATCAAAGAAACTAGACAAGTCTAAGTTAGCATGGATATTTTTAAGATGATCAATAGCATCTTTAGAAGATGTAATAGAAATAGCAGATAATAGCATTTGAGTCAATGTAACGAATTTACGTTCCAAAGCTCTAGCTACTAATTGTGCAGACACTGGGTCTACAGTATTAGAAACCATGACAGGAAATGTCATAGTCAAATCTTTATTTGCTCGAGTAATAGACTTAATAGATGGATTCTTCTTGGAAATAAATTTACCAATTTCAGTACCATCAGCAGCGTCTAAAACATCTGTAATTAAATCCTTAAGGATCATTTAAAGTACCTCCTTATAGTATCATATATGACTTTAATCTTATGTTAAAATGGGTAAATAAGAAAAAAAATAAAGCATATAGATTTTTCTCATTAAAATTTGAAAAATCTTCTTGGCATACGATCGAGTTTATATTTATATTCACGAATATCTCTATTCTTAAGATCGTCTATTAATGAGTTATATAATTCAACCACTTCATCATAATCATCAGCAGGTACTAGATCTATATTGATATTATCTTTATCTGATTTAATTGCAACTCTATATACGTTGCATGCACACACTGCTTCTCTTAATTCTTTTAACTCACTATTTATAATTTCGATACAATCTCTCATAATCATCAGCCTCGCTTTAAAACGTATAGTAAAACAAATAACTGAAAGCTGTGATATAAGAGCATATATCTATATGCTTTATCCTATTTCACCATTATAATATACAATTACGATAAGAATTAGCCATTTTAACATAAGATTAAATTAAATAAGAAAGGGGGAATATTTGTAATGGCAGATGAACCCAGAGATATTCATAGAAGGAATACTTCTAATAATATAATAAATGAAACTGGTAGAGCTGTTGGTACGGCTGCTGGTGAAATAGTAAATAATGCTGCTCCTGGAGTTGGTACTGGTGTCGCAGTAGCTAGTGAAGGGATTGGAAATGCTGCAGGTTCTGTTATTACAGGAGCTGGTACTGCAGTTGGTGTAGCCGGTGCTGGTATTGGCTTAGGTGTCGGTGCAGCTACTGCTGGAGCTGGTGCTCTTGCTACTGGTGTAGGTAAAGCAGGTGAAGGTATCGGTGCTGCTGGTGATGGTATTGCTCATGCCGCTGATAGTATAGGTAATACCGCAGATAAAGTAACTAATGCTGCCCATACAGTTGGAAGTGCTGCTGATGCTGTAAGTACTGCTGCAGATAAGGTAACTAGTATACCATCAAGTTTTGGTAAAGCTGCATATGATACTGGTGCTGGAGTTGGTGCTGGTATTGGTAATATAGCATCTGGAATTGGTACAGGTATTGGCAATGCTGCCAATGGTATAGCTAATGCAGCTAATAGTATTGGAAATGCAGCTAATACTGTCGGTGGTGCAGTCGGATCATTATCTGGTATGAATATAATTCATAGTGGCAAAAATAATGATAATAACTTTGCAACCAATGCTTCTTCTCCATCAACTACATTTACAAGTAGACTTGGTGCTGCAGTAGATAATGTAGTTGAACGTGGCAAGAATGCTGTATATAAAAAGGTATCTGATACCGCCGGTGGTATTTATGATAGTACTATTGGTAGAGTAGACCGTGCCATAACAGGCGTTGGTAATGATATTATCAATGGAATTAATGGTATTGGTGATACTATTGAAGCTATCAATAATGGTACTAATGTATTAGATAATACTACAAGACCAGAGTTCGATGAATCATCTAATGGATTACTTAAATATGTAAAAGCAAATGGTCTTGGTATTGGTGCTGGACGAGTAACTCAGAAAGAGAAATACGAGAAATTTGCTAGATATGAAAGATTAGATCCAAATAACTGGATGGGTTTCACTAAAGAATTTATATTCTTTACTACACCTGACTTACAGTTATTTAATGGACCAACTTTAAATCCATCTATTGCTAATAACTCTTTAATAGTTGAAGCATCAAAGAGATATAACGATGTATTACAAAGCTTAAGTTATTCTGCTTGTGGTAGACCATTTGTTAATCTCTTATCTAACTATAAAAGGTCTAATGTAGACTTGCCTGATATTACTACAGCAAGTGATTATGAGACATCTAAGAATATCTTAGGATCTTCTATATTCTATCGTGGTACATCTTATGAATCAGATGAAAACCATGAGTTCTCTGTTGAATTTGAAGATACAAAGTATCTAGAAGTATATATGTGGTTTAGATTATTCGATGAATATGAACGTATGAAACACTATGGGCTAGTTGACTTTGTTGATGATAGATACCTAAATGGTAAAATTATTCATGACCAAATGGCTATGTATAAATTTATTGTTGGTGAAGATGGTGAATCTATTATTCATTACTCTAAGTTTATTGGAGTATATCCTAAGAATGTACCAAGGAGTACATTCTCTGATCTTCCTGCAGATGGTAATGTAAAGTTTACTATTAACTTTAAAGCTGCATATGTAGAAGATATGGATCCTAATATTATATTAGACTTTAATGAGATTGCTAAAAAGATTCCTGCTGGTGATCCATCTCTAGGTGGATATATGGATGAATTTAATGGTTGGAGTGGTGAATATATGCAAAGACCATATATAGCTCTTCCAGCATATATGCAATTCCAAGGTGGTACTGCAGGTGGTGCTGTAAATAACGGTGGCGGTGCTGTTACCAGTGGACAAATTCAACAACAAATGGCTGCTGGTGATGGATTCCATATTAGTGAATATAAAGCAGAAGACTCTGTTGAAACACGTATTAAGAATACTGGTAAGATTGTTGCTGGTACCATGTTAGGTGGTAGTACATATATAGCTACTCATATGGATGATATTGGTGATGAACTTAAAAGAGAAACATCTGGTATATCTGAAAACTTCAATAATAATATGAATACTATAAGAGCTGGTCTAGGATTATCTACTGATGATAATACTGATAAAGGTCAAGGACTAAATAAGTTCGCTTATTTCCAAGATCCTAAATATAATATGAACTATGGATTTAATGAAACTTTACCTAACAAAGGTTTCTATAAACTCAAATGGGAGGGATAAATAAATGGCATCTGATGCGGTATCAGTAAACAAGACTCTCCGATCGTATCAGGAGACTGTCTTAAATACAGTTCAAAATGATACTTTACTTAATGCCAATATATATGATATACATCAATATATTGAAAATATTAAGAAAAGATATGTAGATGAAGATGAAATTACCCTCTCTATGGGTATATTCGGCTATATGGGAGATGTAAATTCTAATGCTCTACAAAATGCTGTTACTATGGCAGCTGAGTATTCTAATGAAGCTATTCCTATTAAAGCTAAATTTGAAAAGAATGTAATCTCTCATGCTTTAATGCTCGGTATTAATAAGATTTTTGCTGAGCCTGCAACTATGCAAGCTATGTTTGTCTTATATGAAGATGAACTTATCTTGAATACGGTCTCTGATACATTTAAATTTGACCGTAATATAAAAATCATGGTAGGTGATTATGAATTCCATTTACCATATGATTTGATTATCAAACGTATTGAGTTGCCTACAGGTGAGTATATCTATACGGGTATGTATGATACTACTCAAAGTAATCCTATAATAACTAGGAACTCTAATGATGTTGATCCATACTTAAAGCCTACAGTTAGATCTAAGATTGATGGTCGTAATGTAGTTATGCTATTAGTAGATCTACGTCAGTATGAGTATACTACTTATCATAAGACTATTATCACTACAAATCCACTAGAATCTAAGATGCTTCAATTTGAATTCGATAATCAATTAGCTGGATTCGATGTAGATGTAAAGGAATATGATCAGCCAACAAGAAAACTCAAACCAGTTTATAATGGTTTGAATACTGATGGTATAAATAATTTCTGTAATTATACTTATATAGATTCTTCTACTATTCGTGTAATGTTTGATAATAGCTCTTATTTACCTACAGCTAATACTGAAGTGACTGTAAACTTATATACTTGTCAGGGCGCTAATGGTAATATCTCATATAAAGATAGTATCTACTTTAGGGTTAAATCTGAGAAGGTAAATTATGATAGATTGAATCTATTAGTAATTCCTACTTCAGATGCTCAATATGGTATTGATAAACGTTCTGTTGCTGACTTAAAGAAACTCATTCCTAAAGAAGCTTTATCTCGTGGTAGTGTAACTAATAGTACTGATATTAATAATTACTTCAATACTATTGATGACGATGATAATAAACTATTCTTCTTCAAGAAGATGGATAATCCATTAGCTCGTTTGTATTATGCATTTGTATTAATGGATTCTCCTACAAATATTATTCCGACTAATACTATACCAATTGAAGCAATTAGACGTGACTTTGATAATATCTCAGATTCGAACTATATATTGACTGCTGGTAATATTATCAAATACGATGGAACTACAAATGCTTCTGTAGCATATCAATCTTCTGAGGAAGAACTTAATAATGCAAGAAAGAATCAGTTCCTATATATGAATCCGTTCATGTGTATCGTTAATAAGAAACCATTATATGTATCTTACTATATGAATATCATGGATGTAAACAAACTACTTGAATTTACTTATGTAAATCAAGACTCTAAAGTACAGTTTGTGGCTAATAAAATGAATTGGTATCGTCATTATCTAAGTGAACGTGATACATATGTAGGGGATATCTCCATCATGCAGAATATCCAATCTGATATTGGTTTAGTTCATAGAGATGATCCATATGACCCAGAGAAGATTACTGGTGTAGATGTTAAAGTCTTAGCTGTATTCTATACAGATGAAAAGTATCAAGTTCCTTATAGATGGGCTGAAGCTGAATTTATAAACTACGATCAAAATACATTCATCATGGATTATAAGTTCAAGCTTAATACTGATAATAAGATTGATAAGAATATTAAGCTTAAGATTAATAATGTATATGAAGTTGGTAATGCAACTAGATTGAGTCCTGGATATATGGCTAATAATATGAATATGAAAATATTTGTATTTGCTAAAGACGTATTTGGATATAATGCTGGTCTTCATAAAACAGATCAAATCTTTACAGCTGATTTCTTAGAAGGCTATAGCTTAACTAATGAGTATACTGTCAAATATGGTATTGACTTCTTATATAACTACTCTGATTTGATTGAATCTCATATTAAGATTAGAAAACAAGACAATGGTCAAATCTCTTATATTATAGATCGTGTACCAGTTATCTCATATGACTATGTGAATACAGAAGAACGAATTCAAGATTTCATTAATAATCTTGAAAAGAAACGTATTCATATTCTTGAATGTCTAGATGTACTAGAAGATAGCTTTGGTATAGACATCAAGTTCTTTAACACGTATGGTCCATCTAAACTATTCTATGTGAATGATGGAGTACCTTTAAATAGAGTTAACCTATCTATGACTTTCAAAGTTAAGTTCTTAACTACTACTGATAAATACTTAACTGAGTATATTAAGAATGATATTAGAAAGTATATTGAAGATAAATCTAGAATCTCTGATATCCATATTCCTAACATCATTACATTTATAACTCAAAAGTATGCAGAGAATGTAACCTACTTTGAATTCTTAGACTTCAATGGATATGGTCCAGGTTATCAACACATTTATCGTAAAGATGAATCTATTGTTGGCAGAATTCCTGAGTTCTTAAATATTAACACTATTGGTACAGAGAATAATGTATTAGATATTAATATCATAATAGCTTAATTTATATTAGTCTCTAACTCTATACGTGTAACAATTTAATAAATCTAACCTATTTTGGGTTAAAAATTAATTAAAACCTTTTATACTATTAAGTATAACTTTTTAAGGAGGATAATAATTATGGCATTTTTCGGTGGTCATGATACTGAAGATATCAACGTAACCCTTGAAAACTCCGCTAAATACGAATGCGAAGCAGGTCTTGGGCTTATTGCTTTAGAATGTACTCAATTTGAAGCTGAAATTTTCGGCGAATGTGTACGCTCTGATATGAAAGAATTTGCACTTGTTCAAGAAGGTGCTGATGTAGAAGCTTTCCAAGAAGCATCTTGGGAATCTGTTAAAACTAAAGTTGTAAACTTTGTTAAAAAAGTTTGGGCTAAAGTTAAAGCTTTCTTCAATGGTTGGTATGCAAAAATTGCTGCTCGTTTGATGAGCGATAATAAAGCATTCTACAATAAATTCAAAAAATCTTTGGATTCTAAAGATCTTTCTAAATTGGAAGTTAAATATGAAGCTCCAAAATCTTTGACTGTTACTATTGCAGAATTTTCTACTTTAACTGCTGATGGTAAATTTAAAGATGCAGATGCATCTGATGTTATTGAGGCTTGTTATAAAGGTATTACTGCTTCTTCTCATGCAGAAGCTAAAAAAGAAATTATGGAAGAATCTTTTGATGATGAAGATGAAGTTAAATATACTTCTATTGCTGGTACTATCGAATCTGAATTGAAAGAGTCTAAAGCAGTTAAAGAAGCTCAAAAAGAATATGTTAAAGCTGAAAAGAAATTAGCTAAAACTATTAGCGATCTTCAAAAAGCTAATAAAGAAACAGAAAATATCGCTATTATTGCTAATGCTCATTCTAAAGCAAATGTAACTCTATTAGAAGCTAAATTAGCAGTTGCTAAGAAAACTGCTTCTCAAGCTCGTCGTGTATTTGCTAAAGCTGTTGCATATAGCCCTAAAACTGAAGGTGCTTTTGATGCTGATCTTCTTGCAGTAGAAGCTGATGCATTGATGGCTTAATAGGAGGAATAATAATTATGGCATTTTTCGCTGAATCTACATATGAAGAATCTTATCAAGATCTTGGTATTGTAGTAAATGATTATACAGACTTCGATATGCTTGCATTAGAAGCATGTACGACTGTTCAAGAAATGGATAATGCTATCATGCAAGGTATTGGTAAATACGAATTAACACAAGTTCGTGAAGGTGCTGAAGTAGTATATACTGAAGGTATGATGGATACAATCAAATCCAAAATTGAAAAGATCTGGAACTTTATTAAAAATTGGGTTAAGAATGTTTGGAATAAATTCATTGGATGGTTAGAATCTTATGTACGTGGTGACAAAGCATTCTTAAGCAAATATAAAAAGAAACTTGATGAAAATCTTGTATATTTAGATAAAGATTTTGACAAAACTTTCAAATATGCTAAGTTTATCGAAGAAGATATTGAAAAAGTATTTGAATCTTTGGCTAATAAAACTAAGAATTTATATGATACAGCAGCTAATGAAATTAAAAAACTAGAAAATGCTGGGGATAGTACTAGCAGTAAATGCAGTAGTATTTTAGAAAAACTAGACGATGATATCGATAATCTTAAAGATGAATATAAAGATACTGAATTCGAAGTTGATGTAAATGCTGCTTGGATTCGTTCTCATTTTAATAACATTTTAGCTATGGTTAAAGCTGATGTTTCTAAAGCTAAACGTGCTATGGATAAAACTTCTAAAGAAGTTGATCGTGAAATGAAAGATAGTATTAAAAAAGCACAAGCTGAAGCTAAAGAGCTTGAACAACCAGAAAAATCTAATGCTAATGCTATTGTCAATTGTCTTAAATCTTTAAGTTCTAAATCTGGTAATCTATTAACTTGGATTACATCATTCCAAATTAAATGCATTAAAGGTGCTAAATCTGATGCTCGTGCTATGTGCCGTGTTATCTTGACAGCTAAACCTAATCCTAAATATAATGAATCTGCTTTCGATCACAATGATTTCGAAGCATACTTTAATATCTAATTTAAAATTAGTAAAAACTTTGAGGAGAGAGATTCAACATCTCTCTCCTCTTTATTTTTATAAACGGAGGAATAATAATTATGGCATTTTTCGCTGAATCTACTGTACAAGAATCTTATCAAGATCTTGGTATTGTAGTAAATGATTATACAAATTTCGATATGCTTGCATTAGAGGCATGCGATACTGTCCAAGAAATAGACAATGCTATCATGCAAGGTATTGGTCATTATGAACTTAATACTATCCGTGAAGGTGCTGAAATAGTATATACTGAAGGTATGATGGATACCATTAAATCTAAACTTGAAAAAATCTGGACTTTTATTAAAAATTGGGTTAAGAATGTTTGGAATAAATTTATCTCATGGATTGAATCTTATGTACGTGGTGATAAGGCATTCTTGTCTAAATATAAAAAGAAACTTGATGAAAATCTTGTATACTTAGATAAAGACTTCGATAAAACTTATAAGTATGCTAAGATCATCGAAGAAGGTACTGATAAAGCATTTACTGAATTGGATAAAAAATTTGATGAATTTAAATCTAAAGAATTTAAAATTCGCCCAGATCTTACTAATAATACCTCTGAACAAGTATCTAAAACATTAGAAACATTAGATGATTTAGTTGACGATATTAAAGATAGCTTCAAAGACGCTGAATTTGAAGTTGATGTTGATTCTTCATGGGTTCGTTCGCATTTTAGTAAAATCTTAGATGTAGTTAAAGAAGATGCTTCTAAATATAAACGTACACAAGATAAAGAAGCTAAAGAAGTTGAAAAAAGTTACGATACAGTAATTAAAAATGCAAAGTTTTTAAGTAAAGATACTGAACAGCCTGTAAAATCAAATTACAGTGCACATATTAATTACTTGAAATCTGTATCTACTAAGTATTCTAGCCTTCATACTTGGAAGACTTCCTTTAAAATCAAATGTATTAAAGGTGCTAAATCTGATGCTCGTGCATTATGCCGTGCTATCTTAACAGCAAAACCAAATCCTAAATACAATGAATCTGCATTCGAACACAATGATTTCGAAGCATACTTCAATATCTAAATCACTAAAGAGGAGAGAAATCTCCTCTTTATTTTTATCAATCTAAGGATGATATAAATGGCATTTTTCGCTGAATCTACTGTACAAGAATCTTATCAAGATCTTGGTATTGTAGTAAATGATTATACAAATTTCGATATGCTTGCATTAGAAGCGTGTGATGTTATAGAAGAGATGAACAATGCCATCTTATATGGTATTGGTCATTATGAATTAGATATGATTCGTGAAGGTGCTGAAGTAGTATATACTGAAGGCATGTTAGATTCAATTAAGGATAAGATTACAGGTATTTGGAATCACGCTAAGAATTGGATTGCTAATGTATGGAATAAGTTCATTGCATATATTGAATCCTATATACGTGGTGATAAAGAATTCTTACAAAAGTATGATAAACAGTTGAAAGAAAATCTTAATTATTTAGATAAGGATTTCAAAAAGAATTATAAGTATGCTAGTATGATATCACATCCAGGTATGCTTACTGATGATGTAATTAAATCTAATAAGAAGGTATCAGAAGAATTATTAAAGTTATTAGAAAAGAATGGAAATAAAATAAAAGACGATGATCTATATAAAAAATATTTAGATGGAGTTTGTTATAAATTTTCCATTATATTAGCACAGAAAGAAAAAATGTTTATCCAGGCATCTGGAGAAGAAGATGTAGATTCTAGATGGATTAAAAAGAACTTTAATAATATTAAGAATACACTTCTTATAGATATCCCTAAATTAAAGAAAATACTAAACGAGACCTCTAAGTCTTCAGTTGATGTATTTGAAAAAGCATGTTATAAAATTATGGATGAAAATATCGATACATATCCATTTAATTTTGATAAAAGAGCTAAAGCAAAATGTATCGCATATCAAATGGTATCATCTATGCTAAGTAGACATTTTATTGTAATTAACGGTGTTATGATAAAAGCTTTTAAGAGAGCTAAATCTGATGCTCGTTCTATGTGTAGAGTGATTCTTAGTGCTAGTAAACCTACTAAAGAATCTACATTCGAATCATATTTTAATATCTAAAGACAAGTTTTATGTCTTTATTTTTATTAACTTTACCTTGGAGGTAATATAATGGAAGGTAATATGAAAGCTTTCTCTTTTGATAGCGTTCTACTAAATAAAATTAATACTCCAAGCCTTGTTGCTAAAACTTCCTTTGCAACTTTACCTCAAGTTGTTAGGTTAGTTGATACATTTAAAACTAAGGCTATGAAAGAAACACAAACTTTCTATCGTAATTTGTTAGAAAGTGAATCTGAAGTGACTGCAAGAAAAGCTTATGATCAATTCTTCGGTACTTTAACTCGTCTTAATTCCTTCTACTCTGATAAATACGTTGAAGTATTAGAATATAATCTTAAACGTTTGAGTAATGAAGGTGATTCTAGGCTAATTAATGTAGTCAGTGATTACTTAAAAGACTTTAATGGTAATGATGTTCTTTTTGAACGTGATATGGTTAAGTATGTTTTAGACGATGAAATTCCATGCTCTAAAAATATCTTAACTGATATCTTGCATTTCTTTGGTGATAACTTCTATGAGTTATCTGAAGAAGATGCTCGTAAGTTATTAGAGATTACTACTAATAACCAAAGTAAAATTATTAAACGTGCTAAGGCTGAGATTATTGATGCAGATCCAGATGATATTGAAGTTAAAGATTTATCTAAGACTCCAGATATCTTTGTTAATGGATCTACTACTGTCTCTTTCCATAAAGAAGATGTAAATAAATGCATTGAAATCATTAAGTCTGTACGTGATGATCTAGCAGCTAACTTAGATAATGCTAGACTTATCAATAAAGAATATAAGAAACTTTTAAACAAAGTTATTCAATATAGAAACTCCACTAAGATTAGTGTTGGTAGTGATGAGCATATCCGTAAGATTGAACGTATCATCATTAGTATGATCTCTGAAATCTGGACTTATCACTTAACAGTTTATAGCATTAAAGCTCAATATATCTGCAATAACTACTATCAAGCTAAATCTGTATTATCTGCTATCACTTTGATGGCTAATCAAGAATTTGTTGACGATCAAGTTGGTATTGCAGCTGAAGAGTCTGCTAAGTTCTTAAAAGAACAACAAGCATTCAAATTCTCTAAACTTACTGACTCTGAAGTATTGATGAATCATATCACTGATATGAAACACAATGATCTTATTATGGATTGCTGTATTAAAGAAGCAATGGTTCTCGCCGAAGGCGTAGACGTTGAAAATCGTTTAGCTGCTATCCATGAAGGTGCTTGGGATAAAGTAAAAGAATTCTTCAATAAGATTAAAGAATTCGTTATGGGTCTATTTGATAAAGTATCTAACTGGTTTGATAAGTTCTTCAAATCTAATAAAGAATACCTTGACAAATATAAAGACCAATTAAGTAAACCTACCGCAGGTTTCACTACAGTCAATATGCCTAACTACAAGGAAGGTTTAAATCGTATTCAAAATCCTCCTAATATTGACTTTAATGGAGTTATTACGGTAGCTACTGATATGAAGGAAGATACCGATGTAGATCAAGTTATCAATGATTTCCGTAGAAAAATCATTCCTGATTATAAAGATACTGATGAATGGAAAGAAACATGTAATGATTATTTCCAAGGTGGCAAAGATTCTGATAAAGATTACTCTGCAAATGAAATCAGTATTAGTGCTTTAGCTGAACAAGTATTAGCTATTCCTAAGATTGTAGATAATATTAAGAAAGATAAAGCTACTAGCGATCAAATGTTTAAATCATTAGACTCTGCTATTAATAAAGCTGCTAGTCAACAACCTAAACAGCAAACTGATTCTAGTAATCAACCAGCTGAATCTGCTGCCGCTAAAACTCCAGCAACAACTACAACTCCTCAAGGAGGAACCTATACAGGCGAAAATACTGGTGGTGGAACTACAACTCCTCGTGTAGATATAAAAAGGTAGGTAGATGATTATGATAAATAAACGCAATACATACCTATATGGTAATGTATTTTCTGAAGATTTCACATTAAATAAAACTAATGCACCGGCTCCTGGAACTTCTGGTAGTAATAGTGCAGCTATTACTAAAGCTGGTAATCAAACAATTGACAGTGTTAAAAATGGTAACATTGATTCTAAAACAGCAGTCAATGCACAAAAGATTGTCAATAAGATTGCATCTACTTATAGTACATATTTGCAATGTAAATATCAAACAGCTGAAAAGATTATGTCTGATTACATGAAAATTATTAAAGCTCATGTATCTGCATATGTTAACGCTGGTAATGATGCTGAAAAAGCTCAAGAAAATAGTTAATAAATACCCCTATGGAGTTAAACTCCATAGGGGATTTTCTTTTATAATTTTTTACTATTCTCTGCAGTACTCTTAGGGAGTTTAGCAAATGTCATATTAGTAGTTGCTAAGAAACGTTCACCTTGATTAGTATATACTTCTATCTTAGATAGCATAATATAATCAGTTGTATCTTCTTTATGCTCTTTAGTATTGTTATTGATTAGATACTTTAGATTCATATTGAATATAGAGTTGTCTAATTGCTGTTTACTTAGAGATAAGTAAACTGACTTCAACTCTAAAGCATGTTTAAAGTTCTTAATTAATCCCATATTATCGTTAGGAATACGGATTAGCTTACGTTTACCTAAGTCTTCTACTATATCAGTTAAATCTAATGCTACATCTATCATTGATTCACCATTAGTACCAACCTTAGACATATCACTTATTCCACTTATAGCAGTACTACCACTCTGGTATAGTGAACTTAAGTTACTTTTTAATGCTCCTAGTGACTTAGTTGTATTGATTATGCTATTCTTAGTGTTAGCAATTGCAATGTTTTTTGTATCTTGTAAAGATTTAACATATGTATTTGCACCCTCAAGAATTTGTTTAGAGAAGTCTTTAGGAATCTCTCTTGTAGCAGCTATTTGTTTCTTTAATCCATCACCTACATTAGCATTTAACTTAAGACTATTCTTCATTTGCTCAGTGAAACCTTTCATATCACTAAGCTTCATCTTACTAAAGTCTAGATTCTTTACTAATTCAGGAAGATTAGATTTAAGAGCTCTAAGATCTAACTCATGAGTTTCTATAGCCTTACCAGTATTATCTTTTTTAGTCACATAGAATAACTTATCTGGTGTATCATTTAAAGAGTTTACAATAATCTCATTACTAGTTATATATTTACTATACTCAGTATTAAAGTCAGTCATACTTTCTTTAAAATGAATATTAGATTGCTCTTTCTTTTCAGGAAGCTTACTAACTTCTTTAGTTAATTGAGCTGTATTATCAGTAAAGTTAATTGGAGATATAGCACCAACTAGAGAACCAAAGTTTTCTATATGATATATCTGACCAGTATATGCTTCTTTAAATTTACCAAATTTATCTTCAGATTTCTCTACTGTATTAGTAGATGTAGTTTGCATAACTATAGTATGTTTGATGATATTATTTAATACATCTTTTATATTAGTATCTGATTTTCTAACAACACCATCTAGACCAACTACTTCTGCAGTACCATCTAAAGCAGTCTTTGGTAACTCTCTTAATAATGCTTCAGCTTGTGTAGCTACAGTATCTATTACAGACTTAGATTCTTTAGCTTGCTCTACTATTTGATTAAAGTTACCTTTAATAGTATCAGTAGCCTGATGAATATTCTTTACTACTTGACGTACACTACTAGATACTTTCTTAATAGCATTCATGGTATTCATAATATTTTGGTATACACCAAAGATACCACCAAATGCTCTAGAGTTTTTAAGATAACTTTGTTGTACAGTCTTAGATGCATCAATTACTGCAGTAAACCCATTAAGCTCTTTATCAGTTATATTATCTTTACCATATTTAATATCAGTAGTTGGTATATCAACTATATAACTTTTAGTTTTATCATCATCTCTAAAGCCTTCTAATATAGCCTCTTCTTTACCACCAATATCTGATAAGTTAAACTTAATAGTCGCATACTTATCTACATTTCTTAATGTAGCTTTACCTGACTTAGATACTAGATAGATATTATCTAAATCCATAAAGAATCTATATCCAGTATTATAGAATACACGAATAGTATTTAGATAGTCTAATGTCTTAGATAAAGACTCTTTAGGTGGAATAATCAATTGCTCTACCAATTCAGTCTCAGTAAATGGTTCAATCAATAATGGTTCGCCTATATTGAGTAAGTCAACTATAATATTCTGCATAGAAGATTTATATATAGTTGCATTATTAGGACTCAGATTTCTATCTACTAACTTCTTAGATATTAATCCAAGTTTAAGAATTCTATATACATCTTCACGATCTTCATCTTTAGAATCTGTTTTAGCATAATCTATATCTTCTGTTTTGTTAGTATCATCATCAGTAAGATAAGAGAACTCGTGTTTAAAGTATAATTGTTTTATAGCTGCATTATTATCTAATTGGTATTTATAAACAGCCATAATCATTGTAGCAGTCTTAGAGTTCTTGATAATATTATCTGCAAACTTCTTATCTATGTGTAAATTCATAGTAGCAATTGGCATATTATATTTATCATACTCTTTATATATAGTTAGACTCTTTATATTCTTCTGATCAATCAGTTTTGGTTCATTATAATCCATACAGTTATAGTATAGATCAATATAGTATTCGTATTTAAGTTGTGGCATAATATACACCTCCGGTTATCAAGATGTTCAAAATAGCCCATTTTAACAAAAAAAAATAAATCCCATAGGAGATTAGACTCCTATGGGAATAAGTTTTATATTCTATCTATATCTATAGGGTTATCTCTAAAGTATTTTTCATTCAATAGCTTAACCATATCAGGATCTTGTAAGTTTACATCCCAAGATCTATCTAGATAGTTATTAGACATTCGATATAGCTCTGTTTGATAGGATAAATCTACAGCTTTATATCTATTAACTAATTCTTCAGTTCTATCTGGTGCTAATAAAGATATCATCTCAGTATATTCTGGAGAGATATATGCATTAGGAATCTCATGTCTATTAATAGCATGATTAAATATATTCAATGTATTAGATACATTATTGAATGAATATAAATCTCTATGCTCATTACGAGTCATAGCCATGAATAATCCAAATAATTGTGGATTAATATTAACACATTTTTTGATTGTATTATCAGATAGCTTATACTTAGCTAATAACTCAATCAATGCATTATACTTATCAACGATTCTATATCTAATATTATTATCTACCCATTTATGATCAATAACTACTGTTTGATCTTTAGCAAACACTGGGACTGCATACTGTAATGAACTACTAGAAATAATCATGTTAGGGCTATTATCAGTTCTATCCATGATAGTAGAGTTGATCATTACAGATGTCTCATAAGGTCCTTCAATATAATAGATATCTGGTAAATACTTACATAGTTCTTTTAATATAGCAGTATTTTGAATCATGAATGTAGTAATCATATCAGCTAACATCATCTTTTCAATATTAGTATGATTATAGTCTGGATAGAATTTCTCATTCATTAACATCGGACCAGATGTTTGCATTAGATAAATACGTGTATGAACTCCATAGTATTTCTTATAGAATGCTCTATAATGAATACACATATTTACTACCGCTGCAGCTACAGATGATCTATTACCTATAGCTACATCAGATCTATACATCTTTCTAAATAGTTGATATAGATCGATATATACATTTAATATATTTGCATTACTACCAACAAATGCAGTATTAGTTATTTCAGCCAGTGTTTCATATCTAATATAGTTTGCTACAACTATACTTTCAGCACTAGCTGGTCTATATCTTCCTCTAAAGTTATTTTCCATTATGAATTCCCACAATTCTTACAATGAATACTTCTATTTAACTTAGCAAAACATTCATCACAAATACCACTAAACATGATTTTAGATGGATGTCCTTGAGACTTACCACAGAATACACAATGGAATGGTAATTTCTCAGCTTTCTTAATACGTTCTAAACAGCTATCGCAAAACATTATCTTCATATCACGTACATCACGTTGCTCAATCTTATGGCAAGACTGACATTCAAAATCCCAATGCTCTACAAACTTAGGTTTCTCATTTGTAAATACACAGGTTTCATAAATACATCTACCATTAGCATTACGATATACACAAGTTGTTCTCTGACATTCTTCAAACTGTTCATATGGTGGCTGTGTCTTACTCTTAATCTCTTCCTGATTACCAGGTGTTAATTGTGATGGCATAATTCAATCCTCCTATATTAATAACTATATTATACATCAAGGTTATAATATATCACTTCAACTTATTAAAGTCAAAGTAAGTTACGTTAGATGAGTCTAAGTCTTGCTTATTCAACTTATTAACTGTAGAAGTATACTGAGTTCTATTATAAAGCATATTCATATACTTAAGATGAACTTCCACTCTAGGTTTAATAGAATAATACTTTCTAACTGTACCATCTATCACTAGAGTATCGTCTAACCATATATTAGAATTAAACATATCAGAATACTTCTTACCAATATTATCCCAGTCAGGTTTATTAGTTGGTCTAATTAAACCAATCTCTGCTAGAAAGGTATCTACTGTATTAAAAGAAGTTGGTGTCTTAACAAATGCATTAAATTCTACATCACATGGAGTATAAAGCATTTGTTGTACTTGATTAAGTTCACCACTATCTAATAGTCTTTTCATGAATACATTATCTTCTTTACCAGTAATAGAGTATACATGAACAAACTGAGAGTTAGCCATAGCCATATTAGCTAGATTATATCTATTAACTATTCTAAATCGAGGACGTGGAGATCCTTCAGGTTCTTCAAATAGTACTACTTTAATATCTACGAAATCTAATGTATTCATCATTAGATTTCTTTTATCTAATATCTCTTGCTGTTTAGCAGGAGTTAATTTATATTTATCATACATCCATTCTAATCGTTCTTGAAAGTCTTCTGGTATATTACCATACTTCTCTTCATATTCATAGAACTTCTGTTTACGGTTCTTCATAAAATCACCTCAAAAATAAAGACTTAAGGTACTTAAAGTACCTTAAGTCAATGTTTTGATTAGTATATAAATTTAGCCCTTACGGAATACACGGTTAGTGATAATATTAGCAATACTATTACTAATCTTAGTTTGAATTGAGTTAGGGAAGTTAACAAGTGTTTGCTCTTTTAATGCTAAGAATAAACGAGCAGTACGAATAATATCAGGTTCATTAGTATTTACACCAGCCATATTAGCTAGATAAGTAATTAATCCGACATTACCAAATGTTTGACTTGCACCTTTACCAAGGATACGTTCAGATGAGATAGAAAGTTTACTATATAAGTCTTTGATTTCTATACTTACATCTACAGTTGTAGGTAAACCATCAACTGTCCAACCACCTTCAGATCCTTTTTGGACTGACATAGACATTAGACCCATATCAATATTAAAGAACCCACGATAGAATGCTCTAACTAAGAATGGAGATACATATCCATTTGGAGATACTTGACGTGGTGCACACATAGCAATCAAATGCATTAATGGTACACCAATATTTATATACCAAGATCGTCTATCATAATCTGGAGATACTAATTTAAGGTTAATAGAGTAACTACTTGAGTATGAGGAATCAGCCCATAGTTCAGGGAACTCTAATTTACCACCAGCAAATACTGTCTTAGCACCATTCATGATCATACCCATGAAACCTTTCATTGTACCAAGACTACCAGTTTTAGTCATCTTATCTGTATTACCAGCATCTTTATTTAATTCCTTAGCAGAGAATAAGTCAACATCAAAACCACTAATACCAGTTAAAAATTGTACTTCCCGACCAATATCGGACATGCTGTTGATTTTATCTGCTAAGATACTTCGTGCAGTATCATTACCGAAGTTTTCTGAGATTTGTGTTTCAGAGTTTAGATATAATCCTACACCACCATAGTATGAATAGTTATGTGCGATTTCATTCTTAGATCTATCAAACCAGTTGATATTACCGATTTGCTCACCATTATACATTTCACCATTTATATTTAAGAATACAGATAGTGCTGTACACATAGAGTTTACGTATCTATAATAATCCTCTGCTTCAAATTGAAGAGTATAATATCTCATTTCATTATCAGTAGAGTTAGCTAGTTTATCAATAGATTGACCACTAACTGCACCAAGTAATGAATTTAATACACTCTTACGTTTCTCATCAGCATAACCAGCCATAAAGTCTGGTATACCTGGAGTAAGAACTAATAGTGGCATCTTAGAAAGAATCTTTTCATGAAACTTTCTACCAAAGCCACCTAGTTCTGGAATCCTATTATCTACATTCTCCATCCATTGATATGGCATACCCATAACAGTGGATAACTCTCGTTCTGTAAATTTAAGACCATTACCAGCTCTAGTACCATATACATATGATGCATTAGTACCAGCTACAATCTCTGCATATAAGTTATCAGCTCTATTTCTAGATTCTGCTTGAGCTTTCTTATACTTTGCAGGATCTACACCAGTCATTTTCAAATAAGAATCTTTAATACCAGCTAATGCACTATCAGGATCCTGAGGCTGATTTGCTTTAGGATCCTTAGCTTTATCTTTAGCATCTTTAGTATTCTTATCAGTTTCTGTTTTAGGTTTATCCCCATCACCTTTACCAGGTTGAGGTTGTGGATCTGGTGTAGGCTGAGGTTGGGGTTGTGGCTGAGGATCGGTTTGATCGTATACATACGAGTCTGTAAATATTGCAGGATTATCAAAAGGATTTGCCACTTTAAAATATTTTGTAAGGGGCAGTGCAGCTTCCCCTTCTATTTTCCCAATTCTGGATTAAGAGTTCCATCAGAGAAGAAGAAACCGTCAGATTTTTGAACCATCTTCAAATCTTTACGCCATACCCAAGTTTGAATGCCTTTTGGGTAACCAAGTAAAGCTAATTGTTTAGAAGAATCAAGTAATGCTACGATATGTGTTGTAGGTTCATATTCTTTTTCAGGTAATGGACGACCATAAGCGTCTACTGCACCTTTCTTAAGCATAACTACATCACCATATTTTGTTTTTTCATCAGCATCTGGATAGTCTTCAAATCCTTTATATTCATCAAAGTATTGAGTAGATCCAAGCATGGAAATACGACGTACATATCCACGTTCAAATTTAATCCAGATATTATCTGTTAAAGTTGGTTTACTACCATCAGTATGATAAATAAATCCAGGTACTACGTATTCAGCATGTACTACTTGACCTTTACGACAGATACCAACTACTTGAGAGTAGTCATCTGGATAACGTCTAATATATGTAGGTACGTTGCTAACGTGTTGGAAATTTTTATTTACAATCATAGTAGACTGAGGGTTATTATCTTTTGCCATATGATTTTATCCTCCATTAATAACAAAATTTATATTTAATAATGTGTTAAGGGATCCTACAGATTAGGATCCCATTTAACACCCATAATATCTTTCACATGCCGATCTAATTCAATTAATACTTTATTGATAGCACCTAGAGTTAATACTGAAGTTACCATACGAGCATTTACTGAACCAACCGGTAGGAAGCTATGTACTTTTTCTTCTGGTCTATATTCAGAGTAAGGTTCTTTACCTTCAGGGAAGATTTCTTTTACTACACCTTTAAGAGCAGAGAAGTATACTAGCTTATCACCAACAGACATCTTATCATAATACTTGATATAGAATTCTACTAATACTTTACCTTCAGCATGTTTTAGTTTACCAACAGCTGGTAATACACCTGAAGTACCATATTGAGATGCATCAATACCAAGTTTACTTAACTTAGATTTCATCTTATCTATTGGTGCATTATATTTATTAACAAATGCAGCTAGAGACTTAGACATTTCAGAAGTTGGAATAGTAGAGTAAATTTTAATATCTTGGAGTTTACCAGTTACTTTAGATTTAACTTTAATCTTACCAATTTCATCCATTAGTTCTTTAGATTCATTACCAGCATTCTTAGATACCATCTTATTAATGATATCAGTAGCATCTTGATCTTCCAATGCTGCACGATAAGACATGATAACTTCACCCTCATGAAGTGGTTTACCAATCTCTACACATTGGATATCTATATCTTTAGCATCCATTAATACATCAACTTGTAATACGATTTCTGATGCCATCTTTTCAGATAAATCTTGAGAGATGATAGCACTATCTTCAAAGCCTTTATCTGTATGCATAATAGCTACTTTAGTTAAAGTACCAATATTATAAGCTAAATTACCTACACCGACTTTATCAGAGTAACTATCTTTATCATAAGCTATAATCTCACCAGGTTTAATAGTTTGACCTTTCTTATAGTTTTTAGCTAAGTCTAATTTAATAGTAATAAAGAAACCACCATCAGAGTTCTTTTCTACTTTCTCTCTTAGATCGATGAATTCTTTTTCACTACGATTACTCTTATTAGCAATAATTATATAATCATCATTAACTTCTTCAACTATAGCATCCCATTTAGTCTTATGAGCAAATGTATCTGAAGTCAAGTAAGGTAATGCTTGGTCTGCACCATTAGTTACTAGTAATGGATCTTGAGAATTAGTTCTCATGCCATGTTTAGATGTTTGAATGAATGTCATTGCTGTACGGAATGGATCATCACGAGTTGTACCAAATGGTGTTAATGCTTCAGTGATAGATAATGTATTAGCATCAGACATTCTATCTAATTCACCACCAGATTTAATATAACCTTTAGTTGATTCAATACCCATATTAATAGTAGCCTGTCTATTAATACCTACAGTGGCAGAGAAGCCTGTAGACATAGATAGTTTATTAATCATTGTATTATCATAAGTACGTTTATCCAATGAATAACTTCTATCAGAGTTCATACCAGATAAGCCTTTGAAGGTAACTGTATTGGCAGATTCTAATTCTAATAATGGAGATAACTTAGATAAGTCACTTGTAGTTACATCAGATAAAGCCATATCAATAACTGCAGATTGCTTCATAGTCATCTTAGCATCTTTACGATTGTTTTTGATTTCTCGTAAATACATACCATAGCTAGTTGCTACTGCTTTATATAAGAAATGAACTAAACGTTCATTAGTACGGAAACGGTTACCAGTAATATCAGTATGACGATTGAATTTATTAGTAGTTAATAAGCTACTAGCATACGCTAATACTTCAATATAGTCTGTAGGAAGTTTATAAGTCTTACATACTTCCACTGTTATAGGGTCCATCATTAAGTTAGCAAATGAATCTAAACCATCTGCTCTATTACGACCACCAAAGTCATCTAATACATCTAGCCACATAGCTTTTGTATCAATATCAGTCAAAGAGTATTCTTGAGTATTGATTACAGCTAAACCATTAACTAATAATGCCGCATCAGGTGCATAACTATCATTAAAGGATAAGAATCCATCATTGAATCTAAAGTAATTCTTAGTATTAGTAGGACGTTTCTCACTTAAGTTATATTCAATGCCAGCAGCATTTAATGCTCCAGTTAATCCAGCAGTATATGCCATAACTACAATAAGAGGAATCTTACTATTCAAGATACTAGCTTGCGAATAAGTCATTCTAGCACCAGGCTTCATAAATGTATAAGCATATTTATGTATACCTAGATGATTGATTAAAGATGAAGATACACCTTCCTCTGGTACTGTAATAGATTGATTATCTTTAGTAATACCAACAACTATAAATCCTTGCTCAGATTCAACTTTAACTTTCTTTTCTTCAAGTTTATGGATAAGTTCATCTCTATTAAAGTAGTATACTCTACCATCACTAGTAGTAATTTTATTAAAGATTTTAGACAACTCTACATATTCTGCAGGTAATTCATATTTAGCAGAGATCTTAGCATTATTACCTAGATCAATCTTAGATGGTGTAGGTATATCATTATCATCTTTTACTTCAAGTTTATAGTTATTTTCTTTAAGCTTAGTTAAAGCTCTAATTAAAGCATTAGTAGATTGGTTGATCTTACCAACTTGACCATATCGAGTAATAAAGATCTTATTGTAGTTAGATACTACTTGAACTGTGTCTTCATCAGTCTTAATAATAGGTAGGTTAATCAACTGACCTGGGATAATTTTATCATTACCACGTAAACGTAAGAAACGTTTATTGATAATCTTAGGCATATCAAAACGTAATGTATGACGTTTACCTAAAGAGTCTTCTAAATGAACTGTATATGTAATAATAGAGTCTTCAGATGTAGATCTATCTTCTGTTGATATATCAATTACACTCATTGGTACATCTTTATTTTGAGATAAAGAATGTAAACACTTCATAATATCAGCATCGATATTATAATCTGCTTCAAAGTTAGGTTTCTTTAAGTTAGCCCATTCATCATCAATAGTTTCTACATTCTTAGATAAGTCTGTAGATTGCAATGGAGTATCTTCTGTAGCAACTAATTCTGCAATAGTAGAGTTAGCAATCTTTTCTTTTAAGAATTTATCATTAAGATCATCCATACGAGCTTTACGAGTAGCAGAAATCTTAAATGTATCATCTTGATCATTCTTAGCTTGTAAGATTAACTCTTTTAAGTCTACAGAGTTATCCATTTCTTTCTCTGCTTCTTCAGCATTCTTGGTATAGTCTACGATATTCTCAACTGATTGATTGATTTTATCTTCTGTAGGTTTCTCAATCTTAGTTGGATCTATAACTTGATCTGCACCAGTAATACCTTTAGCTACAATCAATTTAGGTTGATCTTTTATTTCAGCTTTGTAAGGTACAGTAGGATCTACATCTTGAACACGACTTACATTATTAACTTCGATACCAGTTAGGTCTTCAATCTTACTAATAAGTCTAGTCTTAATATCATCTTTATCTTCAGGAATATTATCTTCTACAATATCATTATTTCTAATCTTTAGGATATTAGTCTTGAAGAGATTTAGATTCTTCATATCTAAATCTTCCATCTTCATTTTAAACCAACTATTATTACCAATAAAGATAAAATCCATTCCAGCTAGTTTATCTAAGTTCTCTTTAGGTTTCTTAAATAGTCTAACTATCATAGAGAATGGATTAATAGACTTACTAAATTCAAATAAAGATGTAGTTGGAATATCTCCAGCCCATTCATTTACTGGAATCAATATAGTCTTTTTAGTATATCCCTTATAGTTTGGATTATTAATGAATCTATCAAATAATGCATATAGTAAGTCTATAGCTTTATCTCTATTATAAGTTTCACTCATAGTGAAGATCTTATTATAGATATGATTATCGACATAGATATTTTTATTCTTATACTTGTCGATAGTTGGATAAGTATACTTAATATACTTACATTCATTCTTGATTCTATTTAATCTAAGTTTAACATCCTTAGAGTTACGTAATCTTTCTTTGTATAAGATCTTTCTTAATCGAGTATCTAATACATTCTCAGGAGTAGCTTCAGAGAAGAAAAATAAGTTTTCAGAATCTTCAAAATGAGATTCTGTCATTATAGGATTATTACCATAGACTTTAGAGTTATATACATCATCAACATCTAAGTCTTTATTTATAATTCTACTAGGTTTAAGTAAATACATAGCATTCCATTCAAGGAAGTATGAATTAAACATATTTAGATTGCTAATAAGCTTATGCTCAATCAATTGCATAGATTGCTCTAAGCTTTTAGTCATTAGGAAAATAGCACTACCATGTCTTTTGTCTTTCTTATTGAAAGGGGTAAAGAATGGAGTTTTAAGTAGTCTGAAAGGTTTGACCTTATCTATATTAATAGGCATTGTAGTACCTCCTTCACTTATTCTATTGTTAAAATCGTATCACTTAACTTCATTTTTCATTTAGCACTCATGTAACAATCTATTAGTAAGGTTAACCTCAATTATAAATACACCAAAATAATTAAACAAGCAATTCAGGTGGCTTTATAATACTTTTAAAGTGTATGTCTTATCTTATTAATCTATTAAAGTCCAAACTACTCCGAATTAATTATTGGATTATATAGTGCTTAAATACATTATAACTTTAAATCTTTTCAGACATAATGCTTATGAATTTATTATAAGAAACCTGATCCAGGAGATGGGTGGAAGAGTTATAACGAAGATTCAATCTTACATTTCTTAAAGTTATTATTTTTATATATTCGAAATAATGATAACTTTGACAAACTACATATAGATATATTTCTAAATGTATTAACCGTACTACTATGAATCTGACTTTCTTAAAAAGTCACTGCAATCCCAAACAGAAAATGCAATCATGCTAAATCCCCGTAGGCTACCCGGTCTACGGGGGTTTTCTCTGTCAAATTATACCTTATCCTGTACATTTAGATACGGAGGATTAATATAAATGGAAAAGAAAGACTTTCTAGTTGAGTTATCTAAGATGACTCATAAAGAACTTAATGACTTTATTAAGTCTAAAGGTAAAATCAAGTTAGTAGAAGCTATTATAGAGAATGCTAAGTCATTCGACTAGTTAATTATTAATACCTCAGTGTATTAAAATATAACACATGTAACACAAATGTAATCGAAATGATTCCCATTATTTTATTAGGAGGATTGAATCATGGAAAAAGAAAAAACAGTTCTAGCACTGATTAAAGATGTGCGAGACAACTTAACAAATGCATCTGCTTCTCATAAAGATGAAGTACGTGTTATGCAAGCTTTCTTAAATGATACTTCTTATGAAGTAGGAGTTTATGACAAAACTGGTAAAGTTGGTACAGTAGCACCAGCTAAAGAATTCCGTAGCGTTATCTCCAATGCTATCGTAGCTACAACTAAGATTAGCAAAGAAGAAGCTGATTCCTTGGTAGCTGGTTATGAAGCTAAAAAATCTGATGCGGAAAGTATGTTGACAGTATCCAAAGAATTCTTGAATACATACTTACAGACCAACCGTAAAATTGGTCTTGGTGGACGAGAAAAATCTAACGTATCTTTGATCAAGAAAGAAATCAAAGAATCTACACGTTCTTACCCTAAACAAGTTGGTGTAGATAATGCTGGCAAACCAATCTATGAAAAAGCTGAAGTTAAAGTTAGTCCTTACGATTCTATTAAGGTTTCTAGCCCATGCCCAGCTTGGATTAAAAAATAATTCATCATCAAATAATTATTTTTAGTATTTTAAAACAAATAAGATATTACAAAGTTCAAAAACCATAAAATCTGCTAAAGACATTTCCCTAAGATAGTTCATCTATCTTAGGGATTATCTTTTATACATTATAATGAGATGCTTTAGACATATTAGCTTTTTAACACACTGGATACATATAATTGTAGGATGTGCAGTGGTTCGTACTTTTTCTATTTTACCTCAACCATATAAAGAGCATAATAAGATCATAGTTCATCCTACCATATTATATTCAATCCAAACTGATACAGTATTCCCTAAGGGCTTTCATAGTCCTTAGGGGTATTGTATTATCAAACATATAGGTAGTGTACGTTGTTGCTACCAGTACACGTATGTTTCATTACAATTTTCCTCGATAATATATACTTGCCCAAGGGTCTTAATGGTCCTTGGGCGGTATATATTGTCATTTTGAACATTAGGATAATCTTATAAGAAAGGAGGACCTTATATTGGGACTCAAGATCACAAATTATCTTAAGAATCTTGGTAAGTCAGTAAAATATGCTGCTATCGAGGGATTTAAGACAAATTACGATACTACATATAAATCGTTTGATCAAGCTAGTACCGCTACTAAAGAAACAGTAAATGCTATCGTTAACTACAGACAGACTTTCAGAAAAGCTCAAGAGTATTTAATGAAAACATCTGCTTATGAAGCGTCTAATCTAGCTCTCAAAAGTGCCAAAGAAGACTTAAAATCTGGTAAGCTCTGGAACCAAGATCGTGCCGATAAAGTCATGTTTGGTGGAGATGATGATGATTTTGACTGGAACTTTGATGAGGACGGTATTGGTGGAGATAGTAGTGACAGTGGCTTAGATATCACTGATGGTGATAAAGCCGTAGCTAAAACTGTGCATGAAGCATCTAAAGCTAATGCTGATCAAATTTCTGGTACTATCTTGAGTGCAGCTAAATATAATGCAGATGTAACTAAACAGACTGCATCATTCATGTTTGCACAACAAGAACGATTATTTGGTAATTTAAATAACTCTATTATGGGTCTTGGTACTACAATGGGTAATATGCAAAACTTCATGACTACAAACATGCAGACGCATATTGAAAACTCAACCAAGTACTTTGAAGAGTCGACTAAATATCAACGTGAAAACAATGCTATCTTGAAAGAACTCCTTGATATGGAACGTGAACGTTTCAAAGAATGGAGTACTGGTAGAGATGCAGAGAAGAAACGTCAAGATAAAGGTCTCAAACAAGATATCACTGATATCCTATCCAATGGCGTAATGGATTGGGGTGCTTATGGTAAGCATCTTAAAAAGGGATTCATTGACCAAGCTGAGAATTTTGGTCTTGGTATGATTAGTAAAGAAATGCTTATGGGCATGGCTGCTAATCCACTACAATATATTCCAGCGTATCTAGTCCAAAGAGCAATGGGTAAACCATTAGAAAAAGCTATTGGCGGATTTAATAAAACCTTAACTGGTTTATTTAATCAAATCAATGCTGATCTATTACGCTCTAAAGACAAAGAGGGTATGGGTGGTATTCTAGCTAGTATCTTCAGTGTTAAGATAGCTAATAAAGATAAGATTGATACTAGTAAATACTTTAAAGGTCAAGTGCCTTTTGATGGTATGACTCGTAAATCTATCGTAGAAGTTATCCCAGCTTACTTAGCTCGTATCGAATCACTCTTGGGTGGTGAAGAACGTATCTATGACTTTGATAAGGGTAAATTCTCTTCATTAAAAATTCTTGAAAGAGAAAAGAAAAGAAGAGATAAATCTTATAAAGATAGAGCTGGTTCTGGTATTAGAAATGCATTAGAAGAAGATATTAAGAGAATAGCTAAGTCCAAGAAACTATCTGCTAATGAATTAAAACGATTAACAGATATGATTCCTGATGTTGAAGATAAACTATGGGATAATAAAGGTTCTTTTGATGCTGTAATGGAAACTTATGGTGATGAATCATTTGGTAAATTACTTAGATTCCTACGGATGAATAAGAACTCTAGAACTTATAAAGAATCTAAGACTTTAGCTGCCGAATATGCTGATGCTTTCCGTAGCCAAGCAGAATATTATCAAAACCAAGAAAAAGCTGGTTGGTCTCCTGAAGCTATGATGAATAATCGTAGTAAAAGTAGAGGCGAAGGTAAAAGTGCTATTCAAGCCAATAATGAAATGATGAGCAAAGCAATGGCTAATCAAGAATCTATCTTTAAAGCTATGCTTTCTGAACTTTACTTAATCCGTACAAGTGAATTCCGTAAAGGTAAGAAGCTTGGTGTTAGAAATAGACTTAATGCTACTGCTGCTCCAGATTACATTGATACTGACTTTATCAAATATAGTGTCTTAAAAGAAAATCGTGCTGAAACGATAGAAGAGACTTATGAAAAAGTTAAAGCTAGTAATCCATCTAGATCTAAAGATGCTCCAGTTGATCCAGACGATGTTGGTAAGACTTTAGATGAAGTTGATATCAATAAACTTAGTAGTGTCTTTGGTGAAGATAAAGGTAAGTTTGGTAATGTAACTAATGCTAAAGGTCTTAAAGGCAAAGGTAAAGCTGCTTTAAGTAACTGGTATGAAATCCTTAAGAATCCTAGACTATTCGCTGCTGAAGTTATTACTAAAGTAGATGATAGTTTATATGAATTCTTCTTTGACCATGAAACTGGTGAAAAAGATGAAGATGGTGAACAAATTCGTGGCTTCTATGATAAGATGGCTTTTGAATTAAAAACCACTTTCAATAAAGTTAGAGATTGGTTGGATAAGAAGTTCTGGGAACCTATAGTCAAAAAAGGCTGGGGTAAGATTAAAGACTTTGCAAAAGACTTTGGTCTAGACTGGTTTAATGATGCTAAAGATTCTGCTAAGAATGCTTTAACTGGTGCTGGTAGTAAATTAGCTGAATTGGTTCGTGGCAAACCAGGCATGAATCCTCTTCAAGCTGAAGCATTAGCTAGATCGATAATGTTTGGTCCTGCACCTAAAAGTTTTCTAGATCCAAAAGATCAATTAAAGGATATTGCGGCTGGATATCAAGCAGCTTTCAATCAGTCATCTGCTTCTAGACAACCTAAATTTAAACCGGTTAGTAGTAATAAGGGTGCTCCACTTTCTACTGGTACTCAATTCGAAATATTAGCTAAACGAGCATTTAATCATAGGGATGGTTATGCATTCGGCTCTTTATCTGTACCTCACACGGCATTGACTACTGTATCTAAAGGTGAGTTAATTATCCCATCTGATTTGAATCCATTCAATCCAGATATAGATAAGGCTGATCGTAAGAAAGATAAACAAGATGAATTACGATTAAGAAATAAAATCTTATCTCATGCTGAAGGTGGTAACTTACTTGATACTGGTAAGAACTTCTTACAAACAGTAAAAGATAAAGCTCCTGAAGGAATGATCCAAGGTAATACCGTAAGAGAAGTTGTTGGAAGTGCTTTAGAATTTGCTGTAGGTAAATTATCAGGTAAAGTTGAATCAACTGATGGTAGTGCTTTAGGTCAAGCTGCTAAGGCTACTGTATCTGCTGCTTGGGAAACTGGCTTAAATAAAGTAGAAGACTATGCTAAGACTATTGATCCGGAAGTGGGTAAAGCTCTTACTAGTGATATAGCTAAACTTAGAGGTAATAGTGCTAAATTTGCTGGTCGTACAGGTGTAGCAGCTGGTGCTGGTGCTTTAGGTGCAACTGCAATATTTGGTCCTGGGGGATTATTAGCTGGTGCAGCTATTGGTGCTGCTGCTAATATTATCCGTGAAAGTGATACTGCTAAGAACTTCTTATTTGGTAAAGAAATGGCTGATGGGTCCCGTGAAGGTGGTCTAATTAGTCGTAAACAACAAGCTTTATTTAAGAAGTATATGCCTGACATTGGTAAAGGTGCAGCTGCTGGTATTATTCCTAGTTTAATGCTTGGATTCGGTCCAGTTGGTGCTATTGCTATCGGTGGTGCTTATTCTCTTGCTAAGAATAATCAAAAAGTTAACGAAAAGATTTTCGGTAAAACTTATTATGATAAAGATGGTAATGAGATAGGTCGTAAAGATGGTATCATTCCTAAGAAAGTACAAGAATACGTTAAGAAGAATATACCTAAGATTGCAGGTTTTGGTGGAGCTGCTGCTTTACTAGATCCTACAGGGATGGGTTTATTAATGAACTTTGGTCTTGGTGCTGGATTAGGTCTTATTGGTACATCTAGTAAATTCCATGATATGATTCTTGGTAAGAAGAATGAAGATGGTGAACGTGAAGGTGGTCTAGTAGGTGCTTTAAAAGACTACGTAGTAAATCCATTACGTCGCTTCGGTACAACTTTATATCAAGACTTCTATAAATTTATGGATTATAACTTATTCAGTCCTCTTAAAGGTACTGGTAAGATGCTTGCACAAGTCTTTAAGAATATGGGACGTAGCATGAAATATGGTATGTTTAATATCTTAGAGAAAGCATTTGGTGGTCCATTCAGTATGCTTATTGGTAAGCAAGTAAATGATATGCTTCTTAAACCTTTAGGTAGAATCCTTGGAACTACTTTCGGTGGTATTGGTGATTTGGCTAAATTTGCAATCGGTAGCCCTATTAGAGGCATTGGTTGGGGATTAAGAAAATTCAATAACTGGGGCAATAGAGGATTAATTAAGAGAGGTCAAGCAGATCATTTAAGTGCTAATGAACGTCTTAACCTAATGGAAGGTAGAAATTATGCTAATCGTGAACGTGATATGGCATTAGCTACCGCATCTGTTGAAGACTTAAATACATTAGAAAGTAGCTTGAGTATCTTTAATAGCCAATTTAAAATTGGTGGTGGTGCTGAACGTTCTACTGTTAAACGTCTAGAAAGTAAGATTAAGAAATACTTACCAGCATCTGCTGTTAAGAAAGTTTGTCAATTTGCTTATGATGGTAATACTAGAGATGCAGCTGCATTTATATCTAGTTTAGATATCCCTGCAAATGATAAGAAAGCTGTAATGAATGCATTTGAAAAAGAAGTAGAATTCATTCAAGCTGCTAGAGGTAGAAAGAAATTTAGTAAAGAGCAAATGAAGGCTGCTCAAGAAACTCTTAAGAGATATAATATTGATCCTACAGATAGAAAATCCTTAGGTATTGCTTTAGACCAAGTAAGTGCCGAACGCAGTCGTGCAGAAGATGCTGAACGTCTAATTGGTAAAAATGGTGAAAAATTCACTACCGAAGAAGCTAAGAATGTAGCTGAAGGTATGTCTCAAACCAACGATATCTTATCTCAAATTAGAGATGCTTTAATTAAATCTGAAAATGGTGCTTATGATAAAAACTATTATGATGATTTAACTAGAGCTAAAGATGAAGAAACAGTTGAAATGTTTAGAGGTGAAGTTGATTCTGATTCAAGAAGATTTATTAATCAAAACTTAGGTCATCTTGACGTTACCGGTAATAATGCTTCATTTATTATGGGTAAGAAAAATAAACGTAAGTTAAATGCTCTTAAGAAACTTCCTGAAGGTACTAAGATTGATTTAGATGCTTTATCTAAATTAAGTACTAAAACTCTTAAACGTTATTCTCAACTTGCTATGGTAATGGGACCTACAGCTATTCAATCTATTGGTGATCCTGCAGCATTAGCTCCAGAAAAAATTGCCGATGGTGCATTTAAAAGTTTGGTTAAAATTGCTACTTATCTTGGTAGACATGATAAAGATTTCAACTTTAAATCTCCATTATCCAATTACATAGGAATGTCTGCTGAGCAGCTTAAATACTTTGAACAGCTTATCGACTATGGTATGGATCCATCTATCTCTTCTCAAGCTGCAGACTGGGCTTGGAATAATAGATGGCAATTCACTAATGCTAGTACACCAGATGAACAAGTTGCATTCACTAGAATGATTGGTGATATTACTAAATCTACTGCAACTAATAAAGCTGCTGGTGCTGCAGCGTCTACTGTAATGGGTAATGCGGCTAATCTTGCTCCTAAAACAGCTGCTGCTAGTCAAGCTAATGAAATTGCTCAAACTGGTGGGCATAAAGAACGTTCTGTTGATTCTAATGGTAATGAAACTTATGAATCTACAGATGGCTCTTTAAATAATGCTGATACTGAATCTGCTCATGATAAGAAGAAAGAAGAAGATGTTAAAGATGAAAAGAATGCTGAACGTCAAGGTTCTATATTCTCTAAAGCTCTTGGTAAACTTAAAGGATTTGGTGATTCTGCTAAAGAAGGTGCCAAAAATGTTAAAGAAAAATCTCAAGGCTTCTTACATGATATAGTAGATGGAATCTTTGGTAAAGGTGGTGGATTATTTGGTGGTCTAGGAACTATCCTTGGTGGTGGTTTACTATTATCATTCTTAGGTCCAATGCTTCCAGAGATTGGTAAGATCTTGACTCATACTTTATTACCAGCAATTGGTGGATTCTTAAAGAATACTGTAATTCCATTATTCGTTAAAGGTGTAGGTAGTGCTCTTGGAGGATTACTTGACGGCTTTATTGGTAAAGAAGAACAGCAAGAAACTGATGAAAATGGTAATCCTGTATATAATCCTGATGGTACTCCTAAAATGAAAACGACATACAATCCTACATTGGGAGGTATGGCAGTCAATGGTGGTGTCTTAGGCTTCTTAGGATATAAAACATTTAAAGCCGGTAGAGCTATCTATAAAGGTGTCAAAGGTATCGGTAAAGGTATTGGTGGCGGCTTAAAATTAGGTAAAGCTGGATTTAGTTTCGCTAAAGAACTTAAACGTTCTAAGAGCTTTGGTAAATCTTGGAGAGCTGGTAAGTTTGTCTATAAGAATACTAAACTTGGTAAAGATATAGGTAAAATTGCTAAGTCCTCTGAAGATGCAGTTAAAGCAAGTCGTTTAGGTAAGTTATCTTCATCTATTATGAGTAGAGCTTTCGGTGCATCTAAAGAAGGTTTATCTAAGATTGGTTGGGCTATTCGAGATAGAGCTGGTGTTGCTGGATCTGCATTACTAGATGGTACTGCTAAGAATGCTGTTAAGAGTAGTGGCTTATTCTCTAAAGCAGCAGATTTTGTTAAATCTGGTATAAGTAAAGTTGGAGAAGTTGCTTCTAAAGCTGCCGATAAAACTATGGACTTCTTAAAAGAAATCTTAACTAAAGGTATCGAAAAGATCTCTACATATATACCTAAGTTAGCTGAGAAAGGTGCACAATTTGCTCCTAAATTAGCTACTATGATTTTAGATGGTATTAAAGGTTCTGCTAAATTTGCTAAACTTTTAGCTAAAGCTGGTACTTATGTAGGCGTTACTGCAATTACTGCTGGTATTGGTGGTATCGTAATTGGTATCATTACAGCATTAGACTTAGCTGCTTCTGTAACTACAGGTATTAGTCGTTGGTATAACGTTGCTGAATGTCTTGCTGACGAACAACCTCCAAATGATGATGTTAAATGGGTAGCTGGTTTAGCATCTGCAGTTGACTCTGTATTATTTGGTGTAATCGGACCTCAATTATTCTTCAAAATCTTAGCTTATATTTGGGATTTGAATGATGTATTAGCTCCAATGCAACAACGTGCATTAGCTGCATTGAATCAATATAACCAAACAGCTGAAAAGAAATTAGATTCTATTGAAGAATATAATGATGAAATCTACGATAAGGATAAAGGCTTCATAGATGATATCAAGACTGCCTTTGGTGGTAGTGATTCCAATAAGAAGACTCCTCAATATAAACCAAATGCTCAACAGCTAGCATCACAAACTCCTGCTACTCCTGGTGCTCAAGGTACTGGTAAGAAAGGACCTCTAGGTGCTGGTAGTGGTACTGCAAATGGTAATGGCTTATTAAGTGGCATGCAAAGTGACATGAATAAGATTTCTCAAGGAACTAGTGGTTTAATGGGGAATCTTGTATCTCAAGCTGGTGATTTACAAGCACAAGTTTTAGGTACAGGTAAATTCTTTAAACAAAAAGATCCTAGATATGCTAATATCGGATTTAATACATCTGGAGATACTATAAATCAAACTATTGGAGATTCTGGTTGTGGTCCAGTTGCTGGTGCTAACGCTCTTATGGCACTTGGTACAGGTACGATTAATCCAGCTGAAGCTTCTAGTTTCGCATTATCTGGGGGGTATAAGGGTACTGATACTGGTGTTGCTCCATCCTTCTTTGAAGGCTATGCTGCAAGACATGGTGCTACTTCTTATTCCACTGATGCTCAAGGTACAATCAATGCTTTGAAATCTGGTAATCCAGTTGTACTTCAAGGTGAATCTAAATCTGGTACTTCTAATAGTCATCCATTTGGGTCTTATCCTCACTATGTAACTGCTACTGGTTATGATGCAAGTACTGGTAAAGTTACAATTCAAGACCCTGAGTCTAATCGTGATAATGCTACATATAATATCAAAGACGTATTACGTAATACTACAACTGCTAATGCTTTTGGTAGAGGTAGATTGTATGGACGTGGTACTCGTGGTAGATTTGGTATGGGAGTAAGATTCGGTAAAGGTGCAGATGTGCCTGAAACTGTATGGAACTTCTTAGCAAGTAAAGGTGTCGCTTCTGTCGCTATTGCTGGTATTATGGGTAATATGTGGGCAGAATCTAGATATAATCCTGCTGCTAACCAATTAGATAATGAACCTAATATGAATCCATACAAAGCAGGTGTTGGTCTATGTCAATGGACTGAAACTCGTAAGGATACACTTAACTCTGTTGCTGCTGGTATGGGTACAACTTGGACTGATGTTAATGCACAGTTAACTCATCTATGGAATGAAATTGGACCTGGTGGTTATTATCATGAACATCTTCAAGCTATGTGTAAGATGTCTGATGTTGCTCAAGCTACACAATATTGGTTCTCTAACTTTGAAGTTGGTAATCCAGCATATGCTCACATGGATGAACGTATAGCTGCAGCTCAAGAAGCATTCCAAAAACAAGGTAAAGGTATTAAGACTGAAGGTAATATTAAAGGTGGATCTGGTCCTACAAAGAAACCTGGATTATTATCTCCACTCTTCGATATGTATAATTCCATTAAATCTAACTTAGGTGCAGTACTTGGTATTGACTTAGGTGGTAATATTGGTGGAGCTAGTGGAGGTGCAGTTGGCGGTGTAGGTGGAGCTGTCGGTGGCGGTAATACTAAAGCTGCATCTAACTGGGCTGATTCTATTGTTGGTAAGAAAGACTATGGTAATAATGGTTGTACTTCATTCGTTAATGAATACTTACAACAAGCTGGTCAATCTACTATTGATTTGAATTGTGATAATGCATATCTTAATTCCAAAAATAATGGTCAACCTTATGCTTGGAAGCCTGGTAAGGATAATGGCGTTGAAGGTGACGTTGCATTAATTAATACTGCTGAAGATGGTTCATTCCCTGATGGTGTTCCAAAACCTGACCATGCAGTTATTGCAGATGGTCGTGGTGGTTATTGGGGATACTCTGCATCTCAAAAAAATACAGTTCACGGTAAAATGACTGACTGGGGTGATGGTGGTAGTAATATCATCGGTTATATCGCTTCTGGTGGTAGTGGTAATGGTGCTCAATTATCTGGCGATGCTACTATGTCTCAAACTGATATGATGAAAGCATCTTCTGATGATTACGGTTTAGGTAAAAACGGATTAAAATTCGGTAGAGCTAAAGGCGTATCTAAAGAAGTTCAAATGGCAGTTGAAGGACGTCAGAATATCGAAGCTGGATTTAAAATGGCTAAAGACCAAGCTAGACAAGCTGCTAAACTTGGTATGGGTACAGACGGTGTATCTGATGCATCTAGTTCAGATTCTCAAGAAGTTATCTTATTACGTGCTATTTATAATGAATTGACTAAAATTACTGGTAATACTGCTGGTATTGGTACTTTACAAGCTAATCAAGCACAAACTCAACAACAAGTAACAACTGTTCAAACAGGGTTACAAGGAGCTATGGCTACATTAGGTAACAAACTTAATGAAAAGATTAACATGGTATCTCAAAATATTCAAGGTCAAGTTAATAAAGTAACTAAGAACGTTTCCGGTAATACAATCAATCAATTACAATATTTAGCATCTAAATAATATAATTCCCCTTAGGATCATAGTAATCCTAAGGGGATTTCTTTTGCTTTTGTAAAAAATTACAGAGTAAACAACGAAGTAATAAAAAATATGTATGAGATGGAGTAGGTATGATAAACCCTACACGATCGAAATTTGTGGCTAATTGGTAAAACTCCCACCATAAACTTGCAGGTACGGATGCATGGAAAACGACTCCATGCAGTGGTACGCCCTAACAGGCGTGCTTAACGTAAGCCCCTGCGGTTCCTCACAGTTGTCTGAAGCTTGCGAGAAGACCGGAAGGTCGCTCTTTTTTCGCTTGCTTTTGCTTCCTTGTGGGGGGGGAGGGGGGGCAAATATAAACGGAACGTTTATATGCCACATACGAAGTAGTGGAGTGCGGACGAGAACGAATGAGGTATGTGGCATATAAACTAATAAAAGTTTATATTCTATGGTTCGTGAGAAAGATGTGTTAAATTTTCAATTTAACTTTTCAAGGGTATTCAGAAACAAATAAAAACAATTATCAGTATACTATTCAGTAGTATACTGATATATTTATTTTATCTATAAGAATAATAACTAATAGTATATCAGTAAAGTAATTAGTAAATATTGTATCAGTATAAAGTATATCAATATAAATTATTCTATTGAATAACTATATAAGTTTATCTATAAGAATTAAGAGTATAAGATTATCTATTGTATATCAATTAGTATATAGAATATCAACTAATAGTTTATCTGTATAGTAATTAGTATATAATTAAACTTCAATAGCATTCTGTTGTATAAACAGCATTTTCAGTAAGTTCCCACTAGCCCTACGGGCGTGGGAACGGATTGCATAGGACGCAACTGTACTCAACTGAACTCTGTTGTATTTAAACCCCTTCGGGGATAAGAGGGGAGAACTACGTTCTCACCCTCTTAACTCCCCTCTCCTTTTTAATGACGCAACTGTAGTAAATATAAAAACTAAGTTAGTTTATATATTATTATCTTGATAGCTATTATGATATATTAGAAAGCTATCAATATTCTAATAAGATATATTTAGTAAAGGAGTATGAAATGATTAAATCACCTTTAGAAAGAATTAATGAATTAACTGAAGAGAAGTTACAATCAATACCATTCAAATACATGATTACTTTTGAAGGAACTGATTGTAGTTTTAAGGAAACTAATAGTAAAAGATTAGTAGACTATATTCAGAATAAGTTAGGATATAAAGCTAAGCTATTTAGTTTTCCTAATTATGATAGTAAGTCAAGTTATCTATTAACTAATTACTTTAAGAATACAAGTAAAGTTAAACCATTATCAGCAATAAATATTAGTATGCTATATGCATCTGACTTTTATGATACTTGGTATAATCAAATTAAGAAGTATTATGATAATGGATATATTATCGTAATGGATAGATGGGTATATTCTAATATCTACTATCAAGGTATACGAGAATTACAAACACTAAGAAGTGATTTATCAGTAGAGAATCTTAAGTATTATTTAGAATCATATAAGTTAAAAGATTTCATTAATAAGTATGAGAATATTATTTATAATGAAATGGAATTACCAGATACTAATATTATGCTAAAGATGATTCATGATAAACGAACTACAAAAGAATTGATTCTTAGTAGAAATTCCGATAATGATATTAATGAAGGAAGCTTTAAGTATTTAGAATTAGTGAATGAACTATTTAAACACTTATTCATTAATAAGAGTTATTGCGTAAAGGAAATTCGATTAGATAAGACTAATAAAGAATTCCGCACAGAAGATGAAATCTTTAATGAAGTTAGATTAGAATTTGAAACTAACTTTAGATATCATTTAGATAAATGGAGATTGAGTAATGAGAATAATTGATAGAATTAGAACTTACTTTACTCGAGAAGAAATTGAAGATAAGAAAGTAGAAGTAATTAAGAATGGATTAGATGTAATTCTTTTATATTGTAATTACTTTGATACTTACTTAGATAAGATTAATATTGTATTTTATCTTGACTTTGATGAAGATAAAGTAAATATCTTAGATTTAATGAAGTATGGAAGATATGATAATAGTACACATATCTTTGTAACTTCATATAGAGATTTATTAAATATGCGTTTAGAGAATAGAAGCTCATTGATTGTAGATGAATTCTTTGCACGTATAAGTGATGCATTAAACTTAGATACCATAACGAATCCTCGAGCAGAAGATCGTGAAGTATCGAATGCATTATTTAATATCATTAAAATTTATGCTGGATATAATGATAGAAAGATTAAACTTAAATGTGGAGTAATTGATTCTCCGAATGACTTTGATCATTATGCATGTGAGATAAATAGACTTATTGGTAAAGAAGTTGATTTTAGACCATATACTTTGATTAAGATGAATTTGATAGAGATTCCGTTTTACTTCTTAGCATACATTGCTCCGTATGCTGAAAACTTATTAGTTAATATTTGTGAAGAACGACCACATGATTTCGTAAGCAATGATAATTTCATAGCTTCCTTTGAGGGACGTTCCGCAAGTGTTAATGAAACCATTGCGATATATAATGTAATTAATTATGCGAATACATGCCCAGAATTGATACGTAGCAGTATACTTCCACAGGGGTGTGCGTTAAACGTCGAATTTACGATTACACTAGATCGTATCTTTACCTGTTTAGATAAGTCTGAGAACGATGTTTTTAAATCATTCTTTAAAAATGAAATATTATTACATCTTTTCACAGAAGAAGATATAGATAATCTTTCATATACTAGAAAGAAGACTGATGAAGAAGTTCAAGATGACTTTGATAAAGAAATAGATGAAATTATTTTAATCGATGATGAAGGAGGTGATGAAGATGAAGACCGATAAAGATTGCAAGTTCATTGCGACTATTATTAATAGTCTTAAAGATGAATCTTGTACGAGATTTAGATTAAAAGCAGAGCCATTGTCTTTTGATACTAAACGACACTTAGATATTCAGATGATTGATTTGTATATTTCGTCTGATGAAATTAGTGTTGTATTTAGCAATGGTTATATTAGAATTGATTTGAATACATTAGAAAGTGATGTAGCTGGTAATACATTCACTGATACTGTGGAGGTTTCTAAATTATTAAATATCATTGAGACAAAAATATTGTTAGCTAATATTAAAGAGGAGAATAGAGAATGAAAGTACCTGGATTGAATATTGATTATAGCAAAGACATGTTTTATTATTCATTTGCATTTTATTCAAAAGATGAAGATCATTTGGATAAAGTAGTTGAGGAATTTGCTGAGTATTATGATAATGATGTTTTAGCATATACTCATGAGACTCATAGAAAAGATGATACATATTACACATACGTAATCTTGAAATTCGATAGATACATTGAAACATTCTTCGATGTAGAAAATAGAATGCAAGAAGCTGGTATCATCGATGTACAATTTGATTATCGTATCATGACATTAGATGATTTCATTATCTTTGAAAGCAATCTATATTCTAAATACTTATATGAGAAGCATTATATCGCTGCAGTGTTTAAAGATAATAACTTACTTGATACAGATATAGTTAAATATTTTGGAGTTAAGCAATATCTTATCGATTATAATATACCGCAAGCTATTATTAATAAATTTGATAATGCTGAATTCTTCCCTGATAAGAATAAAGTTCTTGATGAATATTATAATGCTAATAATATAGATGAACGTCTATACTTTGCAGCATCTGATAATCATTATATTGAAGTACTTTTAAGGGAGCAATAAAATATGGCAAACTATGCATATAATAGTATAACTTTCATAGTACCAGCTGAAGAGAAAGATATAATTGATTTAGAGTTCTTAGCAACTAATATCAATTACCTCTTCAATAAAGATACTCAAGTTAATGAAATCACTCAAGCTATATCTGAAGCTTATGAGAAACCAATATATAACTTTGATAGACGTGATAACTTTTGTTGGATAGATGATGATGGTATTTCTTATAATGAAGATTATAATGAATATACTTTTGATATATCCATAGAAAGTGCATGGTCTCCAGTTATTGATAGAATTACAGAATGGATTCAATCCATATATCCAAACGTTAGCGTTCTAGGTATGTGTGAAGAACCAGGATTTGAAATCTATATCAATACAGATACTGAGGGTAAATATTATCAAACTAGATATCGACTATGGCTAAATATTGAAGATGGAGACATCAAGGACTATTATTGTGATAGTATAGAAGAGTTAGTTGATTATCTTAGCTTATTTATTGACTTTGATGAAGAACCAAAAGATTTATCTGAAGTTCAAGCTAAAGTTAATGAATACAATGAATCAGATAAGAAGATTAGTGGTATAGAATCTGCAGAAATCTATGAATTTGATTCAGAAGATGGTTGTACATTTGCTGAGATGGATCAGTTCATTCCGCAACCTAAAAATTAACATTATGATAACCCTACTGAAAGGAGGTTATCATGAGAAATCCTTACTCTTTAAGTATGGTACAGTCAAGTTCTAATGAACCAGAGGTTATTAAACTTACTAATATTCCTCCATATGATTTAAATGATTGGAACTTGGCTGACCAAAAAGATTTCAAGAAATTCTTATCAGAGTTAGAGAAATCAGTACGTGGATCATTTGAATATCAACAGTATATCCAATATCTACGTAACTCATTCAATATGAACAGTTGTGCGTTTTATAGAAACGTATCAAACGTTCCAAATCCTAAGATTAAGATTCATGTACATCATGATCCAATTACTCTATATGATATTTGTACAATTGTATTCCGTAAGAGACAAACTCTCGGAGAACCAATTGATGAAGAATCTATAGCTAAAGAAGTAATGTGGAATCATTATAATGGATTCGTTGGTTTAATACCATTATCCGAGACAGCTCATGAATTAGTTCATGCAAATTACTTATTCGTACCATGTACTCATGTATTTGGTGATTATAAAGAATTTGTAAATATGTATAAACAGTTCTTTACACTAGATCAATTAGATCTCCTCAAAGATATTGAAGATGCATCTGCATTGTATACTAGTGATAGAGCTAAGCATTTATTTGAACAACGGTTTACGTATGTTGACGACAGTGGAGCTTATGATTTGCCAGATAAGCAAAAGATTATTCAAATGCTCAATGAACGTAAGCAAGAGTTATATAATTCTTTATAGTTTTTATTTAAGTATAATAATTCCAACATATAGATAATTAAAAGATCACGAAGATTTGTATACAGCAGTGGATGATTAGTCTACTCCAGAGTACAAATCTGATCTATTGGAATTATTATCTAATGAGGTAAGAAAATGAAATTTGACGTTTTAAAAGAATTATCAGAAAATTACAAATTAGAAAATACTGATTCCAATGCATTGCAAGAAATGAGTCATGATCTACATGATATTCTAGAACAAGTAGAAGAACTTCAAGCGGCTCCTGAATTCCCAGTTGCGGCTGTTCCAGTTTTTGAAGCTGCGAAGGAAGATGGTTCTAAAGTTCTAGTGGTAGATGCCTACGACCTAGCTCGATATATGGAATCGGCTTTGGAAACGGATCCTTTGACTGCTATTGGAAATATCAAGTCTGATAACTTGATTCCAGATGATGCTAAGTTTGCGGTCTTAATCGACAAAAAACGCTTAACTAGCATGAAAGAAGCAGCTGAAACAAATCCTAAATCTGGGCTTGTAAACGTTGGTCATGCAACAAACATGCTCAAAAATATTATCAATAAAGGCATTGAATTGGTATCTAAATAAAAGATAAAATTACCCATAGGAGTTAATCTCCTATGGGTATTTACTTTTTATTTTGCTCGTTACAAGATAGTAATATAAAGGAGGTGAAACAATATGAAAACACTAGATATATTTACAGATGCATCGGTCTTAGGTAAAGTAGATGTAGTCAAAGGTAATAGAGTCTGTGGTGGTGCAGTATCAGTAATTAATGATATGAGAGATACAGAATATCATTGTGTTATTGATCATGCTACCAATAACTATGGTGAACTAACTGGATTGTATTTAGCAGTACAGTTAGCATCAGAATATAAAGATGTAGTTGATGAATTTAATATCTATTCTGATAGTAATATATCCGTAAGTGGATTAAAATCATGGATATATAACTGGGTTAATAGAATGGATAGAAATGGTATTATGTATACATCATCTGGAGTAGAAGTAGCTAATCAGAATATCATCAAGAATATAGTTGATTTTATAATAACTACTTTTGATCCAAATAGACATAAGATCAACTTTATCCATTGTAAATCCCATGTAAAGATTAATTCCCCATCTGGTATACAAAGTGCATATAATTGTTTATCAAGAAACTATAGACTAGTTCCAGATGATCTAATGGATAGAATTCCATATATCCAGAAATGGAATAATTATATAGATGAATCTACTAGAGCATCTTTAATTAGAATGCAGTATAGGGTAGATTATAAACTAGATGAAGGTAAATGCATACCAGCATTATTCAATTCATCACAGATTTATCCAACCTATCTTAAGATAGTTAGAAGTATTTTATAGGAGAGAATATAATGTCAAAGCGTAGAATCATTTTATTTGTAAAAACAAGAAACTCTAATGAAAATCATCGTTTAGATGGATATATTAATGTGGAGAATCCTACAGTAGAAGCTAAAGGTTTCTTTACATACGTTGATGATAATGAGAAAGTTCATATTACACCAGTTGAAAATGTAGAATACTTTGCAGTAACTTATTCATTGGTAGAATATGCTAAGATGGAAAGATTGACCGATAAGAAAAACTCAGTAGGTCTAATCAATAGTAGCTATACTATTGATACTAATAGAGATAAAGTTATGGATATCATGGATTGTTTTACTCTAGCTAAAGGTAATAAATATATTGCATTTGATACATTTGGCGAAGAATGTGTTAATCGTATCTTTATTCCTATTCAAACAGTTAAGGATATTATTGTTAATGATAATAATGAAGATCCTACACGATATAAAGCAAGTCTATTATTTGATCCTACAGTACTTAAAGCAGCAGCTGGTGACGATAATGACTATCGTGTATTAGATATCTTTAAGAATCTTAAACCTGCGGGCATTACTGAACCAGAAGTAGTTCAACTATACAAAGCAGGATTCTATGATTTAGATATTCTTCCTGAAGCAATTGCTAAGGGATTAGATGTATATATTAATCATTCTGAAGAAATCCCTGAAGAAGAGGATACTCCTGAAGCTGGTAAAGTTCAAAATACTGAACCAGATGATGAAGAAGAAATGACTGATGATGAATTACGTGAAGCTATTGAAGAACAGCTTGAAGTTCCAGATCGGTCAAATAAAAAGGAATCAGAAGAAGATATTATCGCTAAGTCTTTATCAGAAAGTCATAAAGATTTATATGATGAAGTTACTAGTGAATTTAAAACAGAATTAACTAGACTTAAAGCTTTCTCTAAATATCGTTTCCAACAAGAATTGGCTAATGATCATTTAATCAAAGCTAATAATCCTAATTATGAATCTTATCTATTGAATATTGAAGAAGTATATTACGATATTCTAAGAGAAACAGATCCAGATATTGATATATCTTTTGAAGACCCATCTTTTAAAGATAGCTTATATGATTACGTTCATGCATTGTAATTAATATTACCTCCCTAGGATCATAGTTATCCTAGGGAGGAATATACTCTCATTAATTTTTTATATAGCCATATATTATTACAGTGATCTACATATTTCGATTTTTAAAAGGAGGTAGCCATATGGATATCATTAATTTTGTAGATGAGTTCGGCGTTCCTCGATGCGTCGAAGTAGAATCGATAACAAAAGAGGAGTACGACAGATTTGGAGGAACCGAAATCACATTGTCACTAACTAACGAAGAAACTGATTCACAACAACAAGGAGAAAATATCATGTTTGAATTTAAACTTAACCCAGGAGTTATCTATGACGTTAACTCAAATGAAAAACCATTCATTCTAACTAGTACTGGTTTAGCATTACCAATTAGTGCTGAAACAGAAGTAGAATTTCATAAATGGCATTATGAACGAGTAGCAGCATACATCGAGGAAAAAGCAGCTATTCTTCAAGAACGGGCTCTTAAGATCTTTAAAGAAGATATTGAACCAGCTCATGAGCAAATGATGGCTGAGAAACATCACCATCAATGCAATTGTGGTTGTAACCATGACCATAATAAATCTAATGGTTATTTTGGTAATCTTATTGCTAAGCATACTGGAACTGGTAAACCTGAAGAGAAACCATATGACCCAGTAGCTGATAATAAGATTCGTAAACCAAAACCAAAACCTTATAGTGGAATCTTTGGTCGTTATGTAAATGGAGATGCACCTAATCCTATAAAGGAATTAGTAGCTCCTGAACATCATCAAGACTTCACTAGTAGTTTAAGATACTATATCGATCCAAATGGTGTAGTATACGTTCATCATACTAAGACTGGTACAACTGATGTAGCAGATGAAGGTGAAATCGATGTATTATATCGTCACTGCCCACAGTTTAAAGTAGAGTATGATAATATGCTTAGAAGCAGAGTAGGTAAACCAGTATATACAGGTAATCCTATTCAAGATGCGATGAATGGTATGGGAGGATTCGCTAGATGATAAAGACAGACAATTCTGGACAAGTAGTCGGATTTAGCTTATCCGATCTTAATAATCCAGAAGCGATGGATATCATCCGTGGCAAGATTAAAGCATCTGAGAGTAGAATTCGTAATGAGTTCATGGCTCAAACTTTATCTTTACGGAATGAGTACATCAATCGTTTAAATAATATCGTGTGTGGTGTACACACTAGACCAGTTCCATGGAATGAAGCTACAGATGAGAATGAAATCCATGAGTTCTTAAAACAACACCCTGAGTATCAGCTAGATTACAACTTAGAGTTGTATGAAGAAAAGATGCTTAGTATGGGACTAGATCCTACTGAAGGAATGTTTAGACAATTCCCTCCTGGGACTGCAGTCCTATCTTCTGGTACAGGAAGACATCTTGCTTATATGGAACAGCTTAAAGAGCAAGAAGGTCTTAATATTCCTGACCTAGAAAACTTCATGGTTGGTGTAACTAAAGAAGCTGATCCAACAGTAGATACAACAACTGATGAAGAATTAAATCAAATGGTACAAAATACATATCTTGCTGATCAATATCAAATGCAAGCAGCTATTGGATTGCCTCCAATGCTACCTAATGGTCAGTATAATTTAGATGCATTAAATGTACCATTCGGTTGTACGATTCCTTTGATGGAAGTTCCTAAAAGAATCTATGACCTAACTAACTTGCAATATCCAAGAGATATCTCTGCGGAAATGCAAGACCAATCTATTCCTTACGAAGAAAGATTGGCTACTTATAATGCGATGGTTAAATATACTAACGAGTATAACGAATACGTTAAAGGTGCTTGGTATGAAGAAAACAAACAAGCATTGTATAATCAAATTCGTGCTCTTATTGACCAACGCAATACAATTCTCTGCTCTCAATGGACTTATATGCAACCTCAAGTAAGAGCTAGTTGGGAAAGAGAAATCAGCAATATCAACAATCGTGTTCAGGAATTACAAATGAATATCCCTAATCATCCTATGGATGCATTTTATAGATATGAACAACAAATTCTTGAATACAACTATCAAGTTCAAAAGTATAATACTAATAAGCTTAAGTATGAGCATTATAAGTATGAGCAATCTGTAAGAAATAATCCTAACATGGTTACTTTCACTACAGTAGAAGAACTTATAGCAAATGGTTGTCAATTTGATATTGAAAAGAAAGAATGGTTAGATAAAACTGGTCGCCCATTAAACCCAGAGCATGCTCGTATTTATGATGAGATGAATAGAATTAAGTCTCAAATGGAGATTAATGCTGAGGCTCAACATCGTCGTGATGAATATACTGAACAAATGTTTATGGTTAATAGTATGATTAGAGATTGTTTTAACCATTTAGGTTATACAGCTGAAGAGGCTAATGAAGTTGTTGATAGAGATCCATTTGGTATGATGCATGACTTAAACTATAATCCATATTATCAAACAGATGGTACATGGAATAGTTTCGTTCAACGTACAAATCCTCAAATGGGTGGTAATAACTATGATCCTGTGAGCGATAAAGATGTTAATGATTTGACTCCTGAAGAGTTCGAAGCATATGCTAAACGTGCTGAAACATTAGCTAGAAATGCTAGAGCAGCAGCTGTAACTCCATTAACTACTGAACAAATTCTTAACGCTCAAGCACGCAGAGGTGCTGTAGGACCAAATGGTCGTATTCGTGTATATAATATGAGATCTCCATTAACTGCTAAGTTACAAGAGATCAATGATAGTCGTAAACCTGGTGAGCATAAGAATTTGATGAATCTATTTGATACATATTCTGAAGCAATGCCAGCTTACCAATATTCTATTAGTCATAGTCGTCCTAAAGATTTGAGTGGATTCTATGATCATAATCAATTCGATGAGGCTATCGAAAATTATGCTCATAAGACTCGAATCAGTAGAACTAGCGACTTATTGAATGAATTAGATGATAACCAAGCATTTGCTGAAGCAATGAATAATGGCATTCTTGGGTTATCATTACCCGATGAAATGGGATATAACTACAACAAACGTAGAGTAAACTTCGATAACTCTATCTTAGAGCAAATGGAAGCTACTAATAAACCATTCCCAGAAGGTGCCAGGATTAAAGATCCTGAATTTGAAACTTACGATGATAGACCGTTGAAGGAAATTCAGAAGGAAAGATATGGTATAGCTATGGATCGAGCAGCTAGACTTAAACAATACTTTGCTCCTGAACTTGGAGGTACATGGGATGCAACTGCAGTCAACGATAATGGATGATTTGACTGGCAACTTAGAAAACTCCAAGATCAATAGTAGGTTGTATCATGATGCGGATATATACCAAAGTATGAATACATTCACTACTTTGGAGGAGTTATTCGAATCTATTGAAGGTCCTTGCGTGTATGACTTCTTTACCGATGATGAATTAGCATTAATTAAGAAGATTATATTTGATCGCAAGGATAAAGCCTTCAAGAAGAAGTTCCAGAAGTTAGATGCTATTGTAAAACCTAAAGGGTTTAAACGATCTGGTTGTGGTACAAACCGTGTTGTTTATGAACCACTTGATGATAATGCTACATTCTGTATTAAGATAGCATTAGATAGAGCTGGTTCTAAAAACAATCCAGACGAGATCGTTAATCAAAAGTATCTAAAACCATTTGTGGCTAAGTGTTTTGATATTAGCCAAGATGGTAATGTTGGTATATTCGAAAGAGTTGTACCGATTGAAAACCTCTATCAAATGTGGTCAGTACGTGAAGATATCTATAAGATAATGGAAACCATTGTTGGTAGATTTATCATAGATGACTTTGGTACTAAAGCATTTAAGAACTGGGGTTTACGTAAAGGATTCGGTCCAGTGTTATTGGACTATGCAGATATGTATATATTGGATCCAAAGATTTTGTATTGTACTCATACATTGAATCTAGATACTACTGAGCAATGTCGAGGTGAATTAGATTATGATGCAGGGTTTAACAATATTATATGTTTAAAGTGTGGCGGTATTCATATGGCATCTGAGTTTAAAGATGGTCGTAAGAAGATCGCATTGTTCTCAAGAAAGAGGGAAATTGATATGACTATGAAAATTCAAATCTTCAAAAATGGCGAACTGTATTGGGATAATGATCATGGTGTATATGAGAAAGACATCAATGTCAATGAGCCAAAAGAAAACAAATTAGATATCGCTTCTAAATTAGATTTAGAAGAGATTGATAAGATGAAAGATGATTTAGCTAAACTACAAGCTAAATCTGTAGCTAGTGAAGAAAAACTTCGTAAGCATTATGAAGATATGCGTAGAGTTGCTGATGATCATAAGAAAGAAAAGGCTGAAGAATACTTCGAAGAAGAAAAACCTGATTTGGTTATCGAGATTCCAGCAATCAATCCAGCTCCTAAACGTATCAATAAATACTTTGCTCCAAAGCCTGAAAGACCAGCTCGTGATCTAGAAAACACGATGCATAGCAAGGCTCTGGAGAAGTTGTCTGAGGACATGAAAAAACCTCAAAATACAATTATCAGTAATCCTATAGTGGTTGAAACTAAGGAAACTGGGAATGTAAAAAATGATAAAGTCGTTGACATTAAAGTAGAAGAAAAACCTGTAGAGGAGAAAGAAGATATGTTGTTAAGTATTGATCAAATTAAAACTTTAGGTGAATTTATTGGTGAAGCTGCAGCAGATATTGAATCTGTTGTAGGTACTGAAGATGCTTATAGCTATAATGAGATCTTAGAATTAGATAAACAATTTACTCGAATCTTGAAAGATCTTTCCGATGATAAAGTAATTCGTATTGAAGATCTTTTACCAGAAGTATTCTATGCTTATATTGATTCTGATATTAAGAAAGATAATGAAGTACGTGTAGGTGATTTCCGTCAAGCGTTAGCTGATGAGTTAGCTTCCGCTGCTACTATTATCTTGAATATCAAATTAGATATCGAAGCAGAGTTTGAAGACGAAGATGAAGAAAAACAACCTAAAGTTCGTCGTCGTCGTATGTCAACAAGTGATCGTTATTAAGAGGTGATTCTAATGAATGGAATTACATTTACCAATGATCCAACACTAGCTGCTCAGGCTAGTGTTGATCCAGGTACTAGAGTGATTCTTGTAACTGAACATGCTCCAGCAGTTCTATTACAGAATCCAAATGTAGTTAAGCTTCCTGTGTTGCTTCCACCATTCAATGTAGTATCAGTCTATGTTGATTATGGTGAAGATGCATTCAAAGAAGCTTATGCATCATATCTTAACCAAGTAGATATTATTATGAATATCTTCTTGGTAGGTGCAGCATTACATGCTAAGAATGTAGTTGTATATACAACTGATGAAGAATGGAGTAAAGATAGTATTCCATTCATGGATATTCTTATGAGTGTATTTGCTACAGCATTACAATTACAGATGACTTATAATGGACCTAGTTTGGTTTCATTTGTGCCATCTATATTTAGTATTGGAAATGCAGTAACTAATCTATTCCAATATGGATATATCAATGAACAAAGCTATGTTAGATATATGGCTAATACTTCATTTGATAGAAATACAGTTAACTCTTATCTTTTGAGTAAGAATATCAAGATTGATGAAGAAGTTCCTGTAGAGTTACAAGATAAAGCATTCCAAAATATTATGGCTGTTAAGTCAGAAGATCCAAATTTAACTCCAGCATTAATGGGTGATTAGAATGAAGTTTGTATTTACTACAGAACCTATATATCAATACTATAGAGCTTATCTATATCCATCTGATAAAGATAAATTAGATAAAGATCTTATGGTAGAATATGGAGACTATAAAGATTATTGGGATTTAAAGCAACAGCAAGATGCTTTACCTGAGAATATCTTTGTAGCTGAACTAACTTCTAGAGATTATCCTAGAAATCCATGGAATTATGTAAGTCAGCTTATTAGTAAGCTGACTTATAGCTATCTTATTGATAATCCAGAATTCGAGAATATCTTTAGTGAGATTCTATTCAATCAATCTGAAGAAGAGTTCTATGAATTCTATAAAGCTATTGATAGATTTTATAATGGTTCTGAGATATTCATTATTGTAAGCAATGATGAATATTCTGATATGGTAACCCAAATGATGTGTAATGTAATCAGAAGAATGTATGGTATTCATCCACAAGTCATTTATGATATTGATGATGTATTAAACATTCGAGATGATATAGACTTCTCTCCTCAAGGAGCACAACTTGCATATCTACAACGTAGTGCTTATTATAAACTTGAGGCTAAGAGAAGTTTAGAACCATTACAGATTTGGTACCCATTTGATATGAATACATATACAAATGCATTGGAGTAAATAATGAGATATTCTAAGATTGATATACTCATAGGCAATCCTATCTATGAGTATACTTCAAAAGATGAAATCGACTGGGCTTACTATTTAGAGCCTAGAAAGATTACTGAAGAAGATGTCTTATACTTTGATGATCATAAACTAATATTAAATGATATTGATTTGGAAGATGATAATTTTAAAGTAGATGAATACGATAACTTTATTAGAGTTGGTGAATTCGTATTAATGTCAAAACAAGATATGTTTGGTATGAAAGAAACTATAGTCGGATTAGATCCACATATTATAGAGCTTCATAAAGACTATCTTATTGCATTGATATTTAAAGTAATGAATATGGTTGCCAACAACAATATTCAACTTGCTGTAGATACTATAAAGTCCACTTATATAGATTATGTAAGTGGTGAACTTAATGTAGGATACTACAGAGAATTCAATTTACAATCTAAATATAGAGTATGCAGTATTAACTACATTTATTATATCGATCTAGATCCAGAAGATATCAAATCAATAGATATTAGTTATAATGAAAAAGTATTAAGATATCTTGGTTCCCTTATTTGGGGATTATATGGTAAATTATAAATATATCCACTAGGGGTTAAACTCCTAGTGGTTTTCTTTTTTTGTTATTTTGTAATAGTGGATATATATACTTGTATATTATTAAGGTGAATATATGATATAGTATTTAATTAGTGTATTAAGGGATTTACTATGATCCCAGAAAGATGAGGTATATCATGACACAACTATATTATGCAGCAATCGTAGATGGAAACAACAATTACGAAATTGATTTAGGTCACTACAGAAATGCTGATGCAGCTAGAGAAGATATTGAGTATAGCAAAAAATTCAATGAAGAATTTAATGCTAATACTTTTGAAGGACGCTGCAACAAAATAATCTGTGTTGATGCAGATTATGATATTGCTAAGATTGGCAAGATTGATTATCATAATATGATCATCTTCCCAGCTTAGGTTTTATATTTAATAAAGGAGAACAAAAATGTTTGAATTAAAAAATGTTAAAAAATTTGCAGTTGACCATCCAGTAATCACATTCTTAGGTTGCTTCTTATATGGGTTTATCTTAGGGTTGTGTATTATACATGACTTAAGATATTATGGTATCATTAAGAAATAAAATAATAAGGAGGATGGGAATATTCCCATCCTCCAAAATTATTTATTTTTTTTATTTGTAGCACCAGCATTATTGATTGCTGTATATGCAGTGATAGCTAGGAATATCTTCTTAGCTATCAAGTCAGGAATAACATCTTCCTTATAGAATAGTCTAAGCTTATTTAATAGATTGATAGATATACGTCCACTTACACTTTCCATTACAGCTAGACGCATCTCCTGTTCAAGTTCAGTATTGATATACTTAGAATCTTGGATATTATTCATAACAGTAAATTCTTGAATAGATTCATTTATAAATGTATCAATAGTCTGTGTCATTTCTTCTAAGGAAGTAGACATAGACATTTGAATCAAATCTAATTCTCTTTTATTTTTTTCTTTATATGAGTTAGCTATCTTATTAGCCACTCTATAGATTAAGAAGATTACCAGTAGGATAATAAAGTAATTAATACCCAGTACGATTAACTCCATATTCATTTAATACACTCCAATCTTGGACTTTATCTCTGAGTTTTAGGAGTTCACCAGTTTCGGTATCACCTAAAGAGATAGCATAATTTACGTAGTTTATTATTTTGTTTGCCAGCTCAATAGTTATACCATATTTGTATTCTTCTAAGAAAGCCATCCAGTTACCGAAACACATATCTGGATGGATATACATACCATTTGTATTATGGTATAGTTGATGTGCAGTTAAAGATAGCATTACAAGTTGTACTTTATTTTCAGTATGAACTTTCTTTAGTAAGTTAACTAAATCAAAAGTTGTAATATATCCAATAGTATTAATTGTATGCTCTGTTAATATAACTGCAATATCAAAGATAGTTAGCATGTTATGATGCATTTCAATAGTAGCCATATCTGCATAAATGTTGCTATGTAATTGACAGTGATCCATACCAAGATTCATTAGATACCCTTTATAGTGAGTATAAGTTCTAGACTTTCTAAATCTACTAACAGCATTCTTAATAAAGTTTGTATAAACATCTATATCCATTAATGTATATTTAGTTTGATAGAATGATAACTCAAAAGGTACATATGGAGATTTTAGTACTGGATTCACTGGATCTTTTTTTAATTGTAAGTCAGGGAATTCATTCATTTTACTAGGCTCCTTTGTAAAATTTGTCTATATCTATATGTTAAGGATAAGCACTTATTAGGGTTACATACTATTAAAGTAAAATCTAAATTCTCTCTGAAAGGAGGAAATTTATAATATGCAAAATCCTAATATGGATAAAGTGTTTACAGATTACCCATTTGTAGACGTATTAGTTTATTATGTAAAACAATTAGGCATGAACTGTATCGTTAAGTCTGAGACTGAAGCTACTAATAATGAGACTCAACGTACAGAATTCATGGGAGACCTATATATTCAATCAGTTGAAGGTACAGCAGATTGGAGATTATATGATTACACGGTAGATGTACTAGCTAGAGCTGGTGTGCCATCTAATTATTTTAAAAGAGCAGTGGAAGATCCTATATATATCCCTGAAGATTATAGAGATAAAGCAAGAGATGAAGCTGCAAAAGTATTTATCACTAACTATGTAGAAGAGAATAATTATTATCGTAAGATTACTGGTTTACCTAACTTAGGGGCTGAAGGATTACTAGTCCCAGAAGATTTAAGAATAGATAATATTGGTATTGATTATAAGATTCCTCTACATGAGATGGATGATGCTACGATTAGTGAATTAGAAGAACGTGGTATTTGGGATAATATATTAGCTAGATATACTGAAGATGATTATGCATATCTTAAATATATTAAATCCAATATTGATATCTATAAAGCTAGAAAAGCAACTGAATTCCAATTACTTTGGTTACCATCTATTGATAACTCTGTAGTTAAAGAGAAGTTTGAACGTAGATTTAATGTAAATAGAGCTTATGCTATTAATACAATCTACTCAGAAGCTCATAGATTCGATAGTAAATATTATGATGCTTGGTTAACTATCTTTATTATCATTCAAACCATGATTGATTTAATATCTGAAGTTCAAGAGCATATCATTAATCTTGATGTGTTTGATGAACGTTGTGTAAGATATATATTCATGTCTCATGGTGTACCATATTATGATGAAATCCCATTAATCTATCAAGTTAGAATGATGAGACGACTTCATGAGTTACTTAAATATAAATCAACTGCTAAATGTATGGTAGATATATGCTCTATCTTTGGTTTTGATGATTTACGTATATTCAAATACTATCTATTACGTGATCGTAAAGTAGATAAAGATACTGGTGAATATGTATTCAACTACAAAGTTAAACAAGTATTAGATACTGATCAAAAAGTAGACGTAGCTAATGAGACTTTAACTAACTTTGCTAGTAATGGTATTAAGATTCCATTCCCTCATGAGAACTTCCTTGATAAAGGGGGAGCTGTATTTGTTAATGTAGATGGTAAACGTGTATTAGAAGATAAGTATGATATTAAAGATGGCAAACTAGTCTTTAAGGACAATGAATTTCTTAGAGGTAAGTCTAAACTTGAGTTTATCTTCTTCTCTAATAATGAATTCAATGATGATATTTCTAATCTAGATGGTTATAAGATTATCACTGAAGTTAGACAATATCCAATTCAAAATAATAATCAAAAGAACTTTACTATCGAATATCCTATAGGAGACTTTAATGAAAGAAATGGATTAATGTATTTATCCACTGGTGGTACTTTCATTGATCCAAGTAGATATAATATAAATGGTAATAAGATTACTTTTATTAAAGATACTGATTGGTCTAAAATTACTACAGAACGCTTACTATCTGTAATCTTTATTTATTCTCCAATTTATCCAATTAAAAGTAAGATAACTGAATTCAACTTCAAGACAGCTACTGATAAATCTGTTAGTAGTTTTGATATACCTGAACCATACTATAATTATATTCAATATGGTGGTGAATTCTTTGCATTATATGGCTCTGTATTATTACCATCTGATAGATATATGATCAATGGGAAGAACTTCTCATTTGTATATCCTCAAGATAAGGTAACTAAGAATCGTACAGTTACATTTAATAATATCTATACTGAGGGCTTCGATGTAGAAATGGAAGAATCCTATTATACAACTACAGTAGAAACTCCAGGGATTCAAGAATATGATATTCAAGTACCATTCCAAGGATATCAAGAAAGTCAATATCCTATAGAAGTATTCTTGAATGATAAACCAATCTATTCTTCTGAATATACTTTCTTAAAGAATAAGATCAAGATTTTAGATCAAACCAAAGTAATGCGTTCTGGTACTGAGATTAAGATTCACTTTATTTATCCTAAGAATAGAGATAGAATTACTTTAACTACTGCTGAAATACCAATTGAACGTATTATGAGTTCATTTAAAATAGACTTCCCATATGAAGGATATGATACTAAACGTAATAAATGGATCATTACCATCAATGGTGAAGTATTAGATAGATCTAACTTTATTATAAATGGTAATATCTTATCATTTAGAAACTCAAAAGATTATGTAGATGGAAAAGATGCAGTTAAAGTATACTTCTTCCAAGATCCACGTAATAACTATACGGTTCATATTACTGAAGATTCTCTTAAAGCTAGAGTAGCTAATCAAAAGATATTTACAATCAACTATCCATTCTATAATTATGAGAAATCTGGTAATGGTATGATTGTTACTATAGGTGGTACAGTTATTGATAAGTCTAGATATTCAGTATCTGGTACAATGCTTACATTAGATGATTCTATTAATTTAGAAAAAGGTCGTGAAGTTAGATGTATCTTTATATATAACTCCATATATGATCATTTCAATAACTATATTAGAACTGAGTATAATATATATGATTTTAGAAATGGTAAGAGAGTTATAGATATACCATATCCATATGATAATTTCTTAGAATCTGATAATAATAACCAAATGCAAATCTTATGTGAAGATGGTACTATATTGGAAGAGAATATAGATTATGAAGTAGTAGACGATCAAGCATTATTCTCTGATGTAGATAAGATTCTATCCCATGGTGATACTATACTATTTACATTCTCATATGTAAATGCTAGACGTAAGAATATCTTTATTGAAGACCCAACTAAAGATTATGATCTTAAGTTTGTTAAGATTCCTTTAAATGATTCTGCAGATAATTATATTCGTGATGAGTCTAAGTATATAGATTACGATGCATTTACTGAAGATGATTGGTTATGGACTAATGAATTCGATCCATTAGATATCAAGAATCAAATCCTTGAAAAGGAATTTAATTATGCTAGAACTAAGTATATCTCTATAGATACAGTTATGTCTATGAGTGATCTATCATTTAAGATTCCTTACTTCTTTAATATATTCTTTGATGATGAAAGATATGAAGAACGTATTAGATTATCAGTTCCTAATATCAGACCTGATAAGACATTCAAGTTATCTTCTATCTTATGCTATCTATTCTCTTTATCTTACTTATATTATAATAAGAAAGATACTATTCAAACAGAGACTGTTCCAATTATGTATATTCAAGGATTCAACTTTGATGTGGATTTAGATTTACTCCGTAGAGATATTGAACGTAAATATGGTTATACATTAGAAGAATTAAAAGTAGCTGACTTTAAGACATATAAACCAGGTATATCCATTAAAGGATTACTATCTATCTTAGAAAACAATACTAAGATATATGATGTAGTAGTCAAAGGTATGTATTATGCTGATAATAAACGTATATATGATGCATATAAATCAGTGTATGATGCTTTAATGATTAAGAAGTTTAGTAATAAATTCTTTAGAATCAATGGTTCCCAAGTTGCTAAGACTTATACAGAATACTTACGTTACCAAGATATAGATCTATATAACTCTATTCTTCGTATGAAGTCTATTGGTGAAGATCTACAACGTAAGAAAGCTATCACTAATACTATCATGGATACAGTTAAATATATTGAAGTATTCATGGGATCTGAAGACTATAAACAGTTATTTAACTATCTTCCTGGTATTGGTATTGACTACTTGAAGATGTATGTATCTAAAGTTATAGATTTCTTTAAATCTTATAAGATTGAATTAGCTGGTTTAACTACAGTTTATAACTTCGATAGAAGATATAGTCAATATATTAAACCAATAGATGCAGTTAAATATCTAGCTAAGTTAAGCAATGAAGACTTCGAATTATTCTATGATGGATTCAGTAGCTATATTGCTAAGAAATATGAAATAGATAAGATTACTCAAAAAGAATTAGTATATATCTTAAGATACTACTTCAAGAAATATGGTATTAAAGATCATGGTATATCTACATTAGATCCAACTACTGATGTACATGATAAGATTCATATCTTTGCTGTACTTAAACGTACTGATGATTTACGTAATCTTATTAAGAAAGAGCTTATAGTCTACACTAATACATTAAGAATACATCATTATGGTATATCTGAAATGTATGATCAAATTGGTTATAAAGCTAAACGTAAGAATACTGATAACTTTGAGTTACATGATCATGTGTATATATCCCAGTACGATACAAATAGATAACCAAAACATAATAATAAATTTTGAAGATAAAAACTAATTGGAGGTAAATGTAAGATGCCTGATAAACAGTTGCATATTGCAGAATTTAGTCATACTAATGATGACAGTAATATTACTGCAACACATAACCGAACCAACATTAAAGTCTTTGTTGGTGGTACTGATATCTTATTATATGAAGGTGAAAATAAAATCATCTTACCTGGAGCAGAATATACTGCTACTCAACATTTTGATATTCCTAGACAATATACTACACCATCTTATAATACAGAAATGAACTTAGAAAACTCTGTATTCGAAACACCATCTACACCAGAAAAAGTTTACTTATTCTGTGTTGGTACTGATGGTTGTGGTCGTGAAAACTCTCAAGTATATGAAGTAAACTATGCTAAATGGTGTGCACCAGAGTATTTGGTTCCATTCCGTTTCCCATTGATTACTGAAGACTTGACTGATGCCAAAAAAGAAATCTACCATGGTAGTAAAATCATTGGTAATCGTGTAGCATATTACTTCAAAACATTTGAATCTAAACCAGTTAAAAAGATTCGTTTTGAAGATGGTACTACAGTAGATGCTACTATTTACAATTCCACTAAAGAATCTGAAGTTGAAACTTTCATTGAAATCAACTTAAAGATTACTGAAGATGAATGTCGTGAATGGTTCATTAATACAGTTGGTATCAATGAAGCACGTATTAATACAATCTCTCTATGTACTGCATGGAAGAAAGAAATCAATGGTAAACAATATTATCAAGATATTCGTCCATTGACTAAATATAATATGCCAAATGAACAATTGATTGAGCTTTCCAAAGGCTTAGATATTGTTTATCAAATCTATTATTAAAATCAAAAGGTATCCCCATAGGAGTTCAACTCCTATGGGGCATTCTTTTATATTCTATTTAAGTATCTAGATAATACAGTACGAGAATTAATATCATCAACTACTGTATGGATATCTTCCTCATACATATATTGGAATGCATCCATAGCAGATTTATTCATTAAGTCTTTTACCATATATTCAGATCTACAAGTTGCTAAGTATCCAGTGCATAAAGATGCTAACTTATCAATATCTTTATTAAGTATACATAATGTCATAAATATACCTAAAGCTCTACCTTCTTTGGAAGATGCAGTATGTTTTATTTGACCAACAACCATACCAAGTACTTTATCAAATATTGCATAAGATTTATCTAAAGCAATAGTTAAGCACTCATAGTTATTCTTAGCTAAGAATAAATCAGGTGTTGGTATTGCTTTATTAATCATACATATGATAGTATAAGACTCTGATTTAATTGCATTTAATAATAATCTATGATAATCTAAATCTATATTTAGAAATACTAAAGTAGCTCTAAATATATTACTATATGTATCATCAGATACAATTATATCAAAAGCATCATCTAAAGAATACTTTGTCTCTCTAGGAATACTAGATAAGAATAATAAAACATCATCATTATCAGTAACACAATTTAGATCAGATATTAATGATTTAAGACTACCAGACGTATCCCCCTTACGGTTATACTTTTTAGCTATTAATGGGATTACATTAATCATATTTGCCTCCAAAACAATATAAATGGTACATCCAAATTAATTGGATGTACCACTTTGATTATTTTACACTTAAGAATGGATTAATTCTAATAGCAATCATTGCACGTTTTTCATTAGTATACTCTTGAGTACCAGCTAACTTCCAACCAAGATAGATATCAAATCTAAATTGTTTATTAGTAAACGGTACTGTCCAATATTCTGCGGATTTTACAGAGAAGTATCTATCAATACCATGTGGATCTTCAATAAAAGATACAAAGATTTGTTTACCTTTAGTTTGGTCATTCTCTAATACATGTTGGTTAATACCAGTGTAAGTTATACCAAGAATTCTATATGCAAATCCATAAGCAGTATTTCGATATAACCATAATAGTCTACAGAAATATCGTTGTACTCTTTCTTTAAAAGTAAAGTCATCATCTAAGATAGCTACATGACCTGGAACTAACTCTTCATTAGACTTTTCTTCTGGATAATATTTATAATGCTTCTTAAAGTCATATCTAAACACTTTAGGAACTACTTCTTCATAGATCATCCAGTCTATATCAAGACAGTTATCATATGTTTGCCATAGTCTAAATATCTTAGGAAGATTACCATACTTATCACAGAATAGAACTACGATAGGATTAGTAATATAGCATAAGATTTGAAAGAATACAGCCACAAAGTAACAGCTAATATATTCTGGAGTAATCAATTTCATGAAGTACTTAAGTGCTTTTCTAGTTACAGGTAACATTAGTTACCTCCAGTTTCTTCTAAGCTTACAGCTTTGAATGCACCATCAGTACCAAGTTTAGCTTTTTCAACACCATTGAATGTGAAAGATAATTCACCAGTATTAGTAGCTAAGATTTTCCATCCATTGCCTAAACTTACAGTATCAGTTTTAGCTAAATCTGCTTTAGTAGCAAACTTAGTATCCATTTCACCTTTATTGTATAGGTCTTGTAATTTCTTATTTTGGTATTTAGTTACAAAATAATGGTTATCATCTTGAGTAATCATAGATGCTGGTAATGTAGCAGGTAAAGTATAATTATTAGCACCAGCTTCGATACCATCTAATTTAGCTTTATCTTCTTTAGACATTTTACCATCAGCAGTCGCAGTTGCTTTAGGCATATTGCTACTAGAAACCACTACCCAGTTAGAGCCATTGTATTGATAAGTATTACCTTCATCTAATACAGATACAGTCCAACCTTTCTTAGGAGATGGATATCTAGTAGAAATTTTAGATTTAGTATCTACAGCTTCTTTCCATTCCATACCAGAGCTTGCTTCAGTAATCTTATCAGCAATCTCAGTTGCAGTTAGAGTGGCAGCTAACTTATCTTTTTGAGCTTTAGACATAAATTGTTTATCTTCAGACTCAGTAATAATATTAGCTGGAATAGCAGTGACATTTACTGTTACATCAGAAGTACCATCGAAACTTACATCAGCTGCAGTTACACCAGAGAATTTAAACTTACGAGCAGTTTTTAATTTATCAGCAGATGCAGCATTCTTAGTAATATCCACATCTAATGTAGATGGATTACGACCAGCAATTACATGACCTTGACGATCTACAGTAACAGCAGTAAATTCAGTTGCTGTTAAATCAGTTTGTGTATTTGGATGCACATAAACTGTATCAGTAAATACCGCATCAGCTGGTACATCTTTACCTACAGTATGACCATTAACTCTAGTGATATTAAGATTATTAGCAATCTCATTATAATCAATAGCTAAATCTCTTACATTAAGATTTACATCACTTGTACCATCTACAGTTACTTCATTAGCTGTAGCTTTACCAGTAATCTTAATTTTAAATGGATTGAATCTAGTACCAGTTTGTGTACCAGCACCAGCTGCAATAGCAGCTAAGTCTAATGCTTTGATAGCTTTATCAACGAATTTAGTTGTAGCAATCTGATCTGTAGCTGTACCAAATACTGCTGTTGGAGCAGTTGGTTTACCTTGGAAAGCTGGAGATTCTTTTAAAGCTAATTCATTCAATTCGATACCACCAATTCTGTCTGCAGTATCTGCATGATTAGCATTACCGGAAATAGAGATATCATATTTACCAGATAATTTATCTTTACCTAAGACACCTCTAAGTGCAGAAGTATCTACTGTAGTTACAGGAATAACTAGATCCCCACTACCATCAAATTGCACTGGAGTAGAATCAGCTACACCACCAAGTTTGATATTGATCTTATTAGTTAATCTATTAGCTTTGATTGCAATCTCTGGTTTAAAGATTTTAAGTGTGTTAGTGATAAAATCAGTAGTTGCAATTTTATTGGAAGAATCACCTAATGTAGGAGTTGGTGCAGTTGGTACACCAGTAAAGTTAGGTGATTCATTAGGTGCTTTATTATTCCATGCTTCTCTATCTAAACTATTAATATGAGCATTCTTATCTTTCATATGTCTACTTAAGTTATAAGACACAGACTCAGAAGAATCTTTAATTAATGCTTGAAGCTCTGGAGATAAATCATTTAATGAAATTTTATCATATACAGGATTAAAGACTTCCATATTTGTCTCCTTTCAGTTAATCAATTACCATAATGTTTTAACATAATGATAACCCCCGATTCCACCTTTAGAGGGTATTTTGGGGCTTATTTTATAAAAAGGAGGATTTAAAATTCATGAGTCTTTTAAGATCTCTGAGAGCCAATATGGCTTTAATTTGCATGGGCTTCGGTCTACTTGCAGCAGTTTTAGTTTTAGGATCTTGGTTATTCGGTTACTGGTCCAATGGACTATACGGAACTAAGTTTGAAATTGATAGCTGCTGGCAAGGATTATCTGCCTGTGGTGTTGGCTTAATTGGTTTATTCAAATGGTTGGTGGATAGTTCTAAGAATTCTCCAGAAGGTGAATTTCCTATTGCACCAAAAATTGTAAAAACTCCCATTGTTGAGCAGCCTGTTGTCGAGCATCCGATTGTAGAGATGCCTGTTAATAGTAAAGCTGCAGATGATGTTATTGAAATGGCTAATTCTTCTAGACCAAAGAAGATTCATAAGCCGCTTAAAGAAATGTAAGGAGGAATTAAATTATGAAAATCGGTGAATTGTCCGAAAAGTATGAATCTGGTGGTGCTGGTATCGGTACTATTTCTAGTGGTTGGGGAGACCCAGGCGGGAAATCTTATGGCACTTACCAATTCTCCAGTAATGCAGGTTCTTTAGATGAATTTGTAGACTGGTTACAAGAAAAAGGTTATTGGTTTGGGGCTGAATTAGCTAAACATCCTTTAACTGGTGCTGAATTTGATGCAGCATGGAAATGGTTAGCTAACTCTGATAATGCTAAAGATTTCGAAGAAGCTCAAGATAAATATGTACTTGAGCATTACTATGATCCTGCAATTGCTATTCTTCGTCGTATTGGATATAATATTGAAAACCATCATGAAGTTATGAAACAAGTAGTATTCTCTCGTGCTATTCAATATGGTATCGGTAATATCGAAGAAATGTGGATGGATGCTCTTGATTATCTTGGATATCCAACTATGTCTTATGTAGATGGTAAGAATATCGATAGAGCTATGATCAAAGCAATCTATCTCGGCGTATGCTCTTCTTATGAATGGAACCAATCTGCTAGTCGTCAAGCTTTACTTGATCGTTTCCAAAGTGAATGTGAAGATGCTCTTGCATTAATTCCTGAAGGCGAATAACCTTATGCTCCAATGGGTCTCAGAACTCATTGGAGCCCTATTTTGAACATAAACGTAATACAAATAAAGGAGGTTAATGTATGCCTTATAACTACGAATTAGATAAAATTGGCTTTAAAGAACTATCTTTATCTCTTCAGAATACTATAAAGCAGAATCTTGCTCATACGCAAAATGAAGTTATTCATGTAACTCAAGAAGACAAAGATAGATGGAATAAAGTAACTGATTTACCATTGGCAGATGAACACACTAAAGGCTTTATGTCACCAGAAGAAAAATTAAAACTTGCTGGTATTGAAGCTGAAGCAAATCATTATGTGCATCCTAATACGGCAGTTACACCTGGACTATATTTGCAAGTAGAAGTAGATCAACAAGGTCATGTAATTTCTGGTCGTAACCCATCTAAGATTAATACAACTGCAGATAATGCAGATCGTCTTGGTAATGTACCAGCTGACTCTTATGCTAAGTTAACTTCTCCAACATTCTTTGGTACTCCTAAAGTACCTATGCCTAAACTAGATGCTGAAGATGATCAAATTGCTAATATTGGTTATATTAAAGCTCAATCTCCATATGTAAAACAAGAGAACGATCCTGAAGAGAAAGATCAAAAGAAATTCTGGATTGGTCCTAACAATTGTTTGAATGCATATGATCCAGTTAAGAAATGGAATTCAGTATTTGCTGAAGTTGGTTTATTCTTAAAAGCATTAAATGATGATACTGAGAAACCAACTAAACCAAATGATTATTCTAACTTCTTTAAATTCATTGGTAAACGTAAAGTATCAGTGCTTGCATTGAATGATGTAGATACAACGTCTGAATATGCTACAGTATTTGGTTTACGTGCAGATGAAGATGAACCAGCATATGAATTTATTATGGTAGATGGACATTTTATAATGCGATCTGGCAAAGGTGATACATGGGACGAACAGCATCAAATATGCTAGTAAGGAGGAAGTATGGCAACTAGTAAATTAGCTGTTTCTTTTTCTAGTAGAAGCGGTGTTAGTTATGATAAACAACTAGACAAAATTACCAATAAAGAACTTAACTCCTTGCTTAATGAGAAGATTGATTTATCATATGCTCATATTCAAGATGATGTTAAGCATATTACAGCTGAAGAGCGTAATCGTTGGAATACTATCTTAGACGGAATTAAACCTGCAACTGAACAAGTAGCTGGTCTAATGAGTGTTGAAGATAAGTTTAAGTTAGATAAGATTGATAACTTTGCTAATAACTATAAGCACCCTACAAGTGGGGTTAATGCAGGGTCTTATATTAGAGTTACAGTTAATGAGCATGGTCATGTAATCTATGGTGATAATCCTAATAGATTAAATGTTAATGTAGATAATGCAGAAAAGCTTGGTGGTATGCTACCATCTTATTATGCTAAAGCAGATAGTCCTACATTTACTGGTATAGTTAAAGTACCTGATGTAACTATAGGTGGTAATGCTAATAGTCCTGTAACTATTAAATTATTAGAAGATTATGTGGCTAAACAAATCTTAAATAAAGCATATCCTATTGGTAGTATTTATATTACTCTAGTAAATACTAATCCATCTGAAATTATTGGTGGAGAATGGAGACGTGTTGCAGAAGGACGTTGCTTGGTAGGTGTTAGTGCTGAACGTAATATTACTTTACGCAAGACTGGCGGTACAACCAATGTTATTCTTAGTGAAAGTAATATTCCTGCACATGATCATACTATTAATATAACTGGTACTACTGATAATAATGGAAAACATACACATATTGCACAGGATGTAACATCATTTAAAACAGAAAAAAAAGTTTCATATTCAGATAGAAATGCGTATGAAAAATATACTAGAAGCTATGATGGTGATCACTATTATAAAAACATACAGCGATATGTGAATGACACTATAGAGACACCTACATCAGAGTCTGGTGATCATAATCATATATTTACAGTAAGTGGTAAGACCAATAAAATCGGAGGCATTATTCCTAGTGCGGTGAATATTGAAAATCCGTATCTTGGTGTATATATGTGGGAACGTATTTCTTAATAATTATGGGAGAATTATATGAAAGCTAGTTTAGAAAATTTTAAAAATACTTTAATAGAAAATTTTAAAAATACTTTAATAGAAAATTTTAAAAATTATAAGAAACCTATTATTTTTGTAGTGCTATTCTTTATTGCATCTATGGCTATTGGTGGTTTTGTTACATATAAGATCATGAAAGACCAAGTTGATGCAGCAAATGAAAAAATAGCAGATCTTAGAGCTACTGTATCTGATGTAGAATTAGCCGATGAAATTCGTATTGTTAAGAATGCAGTAGAAGATCTTAAGAAAAATAAACCAGTAACTGAACGTGTAGTTAACAATAATCAAACAGAGATTCGTTATGTAGAAAAAGAATCTCCTGAAGATGCTGATGTAGATATTCAAGATCAAGCACCAGTTGCTAGAATTAAATATAATGACCAAACTTATGATGTACCAATGCAAACAACAACATCTCATACTACAGATAAAGATGGTACAGTCAAAGTTAATCAAGCTCATGAATTAACTATCGATGTAACTAAAGTAGCAGATCGTCAAATCGCTGCTTATCAATTATCTATGGAAGATAAACAACGTGAGTTAAATGATGAACTTAAGAAAGTTAAACATGAAAACAAAACCATGAAATTTGTCGGTGGTGCTGTAGCACTTACTGGTACTGCTTACCTCATAAATAAAGCTCTTAAGTAATTTTTAACATATGAATAGTTACTTTAAGGCAATTATTTAGTAAGGGTGGTGATTAGGTCCAAATGCTTTCCGAAGTACACGAAATTTTTCAAAGTTTAGGAAGAATGATAAATGAGTTTGGTCCATTTGTTTTTGGTCTAGTCGCTTTTCTTTTAATTATTGTACTTCTTATCGTACTCTTAATATATCTAGCTAAGGCTATGAGTGCTAATAATAACAATCAATCCAATGGTAATAATGATGATAGAATTAGATACTTAGAAGAAGAATTAGCTAGAATGCGAGGAGACAAACCTACTACGAAAGAAAAGAATATAGTTGAAATATTCTTAAGAATTAGTGATAGTCTTAAGCATAATGTAAAAGAAATATTAGAAGACGTAGATGCGGATAGAGTTGAGTTCTATTTATTCCATAATGGTACTCATTCCTTAAACAATATTCCATTTTTAAAAGCATCTTGCATCTGTGAGGTAGATAAAGATGGATTAGCTAAATATCATTTGATTAAAATGCATAAAGATATACCTATAGGATTTATGGAAGAACTAGTTGTAGATCTTCTTAAGAAACACAACTTTGTTATCTATAAGAATGAGAATAAAATTGATGCCTTCATTTCCAAATTATTCTTTGATGAACAAGATAAAACATGTATCTTCAGTGGTATATTTGAATATAATAGCGGTGAGCTTTTAGGTTTCATAGTTGCCGAATATGATTATGTATCTAAATTTGAAGATACTGATTTACGTTATAAAATGAACAAGATGTCAGAAGCTGCTAAGCATACATCTGCTGCTATGTTAGCTATCTCTGCATTAAAACAATAAAGGAGGATATAGTAGTGGCAAAACCAGATATACTACGACGTCTTAAAAATATCAATGAAGATTCTGTCGTTGATGAATTAGTAGCATTTGCTGGTACCGATGGCTATAAAGTCAAAGGTACCGGTATTGATTTTAACAATCTATCTAATATCGTTGCTAATAATAAGAACGTATTAGACCACTTGAGTAATAACAAGATTCATATTACTCAAAAAGAGAAAGAAACTATTACTCAAGCTAAGCAAACTATCGATGCTCATATTGATGATGAAAATATTCACGTATCTGCAGTAGATAAAGCTTCTTGGAATAACAAAGAAACCCAAGAAGGTGCACAACAAAAAGTAAACGTTGTATTAACTATAGTTAATCGTCATATTGGAGACAAGCAAATGCACGTTTCCAATAATGATCGTCTTAGCTGGAATAATAAATACACTAAAGAAGAGATCGATAACAAGTTCTCTCAATTAGAGTATGATAATATCTGGAAAGAATCTGTAGAAACTTTCACAGAATTGATTTCTAAATATCCATCTCCACAAAAGGGTTGGACTGTAACTTGTAATGAAGATAATATTACTTATCGTTATGATGGTAATGATTGGATTCCTATCTCAGCTAACTCCATTCCACTTGCTACTGTAGCAGTAGATGGTAAGATGGCTAAAGAAGATAAAGCTAAGTTGGATACTATTGAACCTAATGCTAATCATTACGTTCATCCTGACAATGCTAATATTAGACACGTAACTGATAGAGAAAAAGCATTCTGGACAGCTAAAGCTGAAGATAGAATTGCTACTTATCAGTATAATGGTCTTTTATCTAAAGAAGATAAATATAAATTGGATTCTATTGAAGCTGGTGCAACTAACTTTAGTATGCCAGATCATATTGATCCAATTCTTATTAAACAAGATGAAGATCATAGATTCATTACTGATAAAGAAAGAACTGATTGGTCTAATAAGGCTAGTCGTAATATTGCAACAGAAACTCTTGATGGTATCATGAGTCATTATGATAAGATTAAAATGAATACTATTGAGACTAATGCAAACTATTACGTTCATCCAGATACTCATGAAGCTACAATTATTGCTCAAGATCCAACTCATCGTTTCGTAACTGATGAACAAATCTTAACATGGAATAATAAAGCTACTGGTCTATCTGCTAGTGGTGAAAGAGATGGTTTGTTGACTAAAGAAGATAAAGCTAAATTAGACTCCATCGAAGAAGGAGCTAATAATTATCATCTTCCTACAACGTTACCACCATCTATCATTGCTCAAGATCCTAACAATAGATTTATTACTGACCAAGAACGTGAACAACTTTCTCTTAAGAAAGATATGTCTGCATTCTTAGTTGGTACAGGTATCTTTAATGGTACAGATGGTACTATTATTAGACATGAATTCGGTAATACATCTTTTGGTGTGTCTATTACACCAACAGTTAATCCAAATGGCGGTCTAGGTGAAGTATGGGTTAAGAAAACAAATACTTTGGTTATTGTATACTGCTCTGGTGCTGGTAAGAATATCGAATTCGACTACACTCTAACTTATTATAACTAAAAAAATAAACCCCATAGGAGTTCAACTCCTATGGGGATATTTTATCTTGCGTAAGGATCTATACCAGAGTTATTATCAGTTACTTTAGTATCTTGAATACGTTTCTTCATTGCATTATCCATGGTAGTTATAGAATCATTAAAGAACTCTTTATTCAAATATACTACAAAGTTAGATAAGATATGCTCAACTGGTCTTCTAGTAGTCAATGACATATTTTCCCAGTCTATATCATATAGGTATTCTTCATTATTATTGAATATCTTGAAGTCTAAGAATACTGATGGGGATATGAATGCCTTATTACACGCATTGATAACTCTCATGATATTGATATCTTTCTCAAATATCTCTTTAAAGTTAATAGTTAATGGTTTAGACTTATCTTCTTCTTCATATGGTACATTAATGAATTGATCCCATGCTTTCTCATTAGTAGCTGGGATATTAGAGAAGTTAACCATATAAGTTCTACTTTCACCATCAAGATTAAATCGTAAGAATTCGCTCTTATGCATAGTGAAGTAGCAGTATATTTTAGGAGCTGGGAATCTCATCTCAGCACTGAATTCAATATAGTAATTAGAGCTTACTTGGTTTTGTCTTTCACCATCGTCAATATTGATATCTGGTACTCTAAGATGTACATACATATTTGAAGCACGTAAGAAGAACTCACATTTAGAATTCATATTACGTAGTTTATATATGAATGGTACTTCAGAATGTCTATTTAAATAAGCTAAGAATTTAAATGGTTCTTTGATTAGCTTCTTATCATAATCTACTTCAAAACCAACTTTATCAGCTAAATCAAATAGCATATCATATGGTACATGTACATCCATATCAGTATAGAAACCACTTGTAGCACCAATCTTATAAGCCATCTTTAAGTATCTCACTAAATCTAATTGTTTAGCTTTAGTATTTACTTTGATCTTAATTTGGAATTGGAATAATAATTGGTCAAATGATACTCCAAGATATAGATCATTAGTCAAATCTTTAAAGAATGTATCTCTATAGTTAAACGTTCTAGCATAGTAGTTTAAGTCATGTAGACCAATATCTATACCTTCACGGTTATAATCAATATCAATGTTAGGAATAATAGCAATAGCTGGTTTACCACGTTTAATAAGTTCACGTTCATTAATATTAGCAAACTCATCAAATAGATGCTTGCCATCTATATATACAGTCTTAAAGTAAGTCTTATCAAACTTACTTAGAATCCAATTCTTAAAGAACTCTACAGCTACAGAATAAGTGTGACTTGTGCTAGGAACACAGAGATTTTTCAATAATTGCTTATCAATTTTACTACCAATCTCCACATCTACCCAGTCATCAATATTTAGTACACGTTCATGACCATCACCAAATAACTCAGATTTATCTACTTTATCATTATTTTCAATTCGTTTATTACCATCTTTTATTTTAGAGCCATTCCCAGGATCATCTCCTAGAGTCTCTTCTATTAATATAGGTACATTACCTTTTTCATCAGCCGATACAGGAGCTGGGATGTAATAGTTTTTTCTCAATCAATTCACCCCTTTATTTACAAAAAAATATTATCATAATGTTGAGGAAGGCTATTAAAGCCTTCCTCTAAATCATTATGATAATTAATAGTAATTATTATCGAGGTCTGCCGAATGTACCACCCATGTCGGTCACCTCCTCGATAATAATGCATCCGAACTGATCATCAGTTATTGGCATCAGTTCGGTTTCCAGCTGCGGATCATCTTTATAACCTTCATCAGGTATTAACCTGTATGTTATTAGATTATCCTCTACTACCGAGTCAAGTATGGTGAATGGTCTTATTATACCATTCACCACGTTTATTAGGAGTTGAGCCGACCCGTTAGCTCTAACTCCTTGGTTGTCTGGTGAATGTTCGAATATAAATGCCCATCTTTGGTTTGTTGGAACCATATTATATCATCCTCCTTCGTGGTTATAATATATAACCAGAGGATGATACTATTTCATAGCTTGTAAATTACGTATATTATCCAGTTCAGACTCACTATAAGCATCACGAGCTACATAGATAAGACTGTTTAGATTTACATAAGTATCTTTAAAATGGTTAACTGCAGAGTTAAACTTACCATCATTACGTGATATCATCATAGCATTACGTGGATTAAGAACTTTACAAGCTCTAGCCTCGAATTCTTTATTGATGATATACATAATATTCATACAGTCACCATCAAAGTCTGCACCTAACATCTTAAGGATTTGTAATGGTACAGACATAGTGAAGTCATCTTCATTAACTCCAACACAATACATTTGTAACAATGACCCATGGTTAATAGATGGGTTACGATTGATGATAAATGCAATACCACGTTCTTTAGAGTTAATGATATTCTTGATAATATTTAAGATGAATGGATCTTTAACTATTTGAGATTTAAACCATCTCTTATACGCATCAGTATAAGATAGACTTAGAGACTTAACTAAGAAGTTTATAATAGTTTGCTCTAAGAGAATAACCAATGCTACATAAGGTAATCTAATTTCATCAATTCTTAAAGTCTCATCTGGTTTGATTACGTCACGTGCAGTAAAGTTATAACGACCAGCCATTACTGAACGGATCGCACCTTTCTTACCACGCATGTCATTAAGAATAACACTATATACTTCTTCAATACTCATTTGAATATCATATAAGATATCATTCTTAGTTTTCACTCTACGATATACTTCCATTGATTCATCATTAACGAAGCATACATTACGAGCGATATTATTATACCACTTATTATTCTTAGTAAATGTAAATTGATCACCAACTACATTTACCATACGTAAGAATAATGTATATACTGGAATACTATGAGTTAGAATCTTCTCACGGTGTTTCATTAAGTGGTTATATAAGTCAACCTTCTTAGGATTACTCTTAGTCTTATTATGATAGAATGTTAGAATCTCATCAAGACGTTCAGCAAATTCCATCATACCAATACCCACAAAAGGTTGATCTTCTTTAATCGGTTTATTATCTTCTACAAAGCCATCTTCATTTGCTTCTTTATCATATTTAATGATAGCATTTAGTTTCTTAGCACCAATGAAGCTTTTTAATACTTCATATAAATTTGGATGGATTACATAGTATTTATCACTCAATACAATCCAACCAAAGATGCCAAAGTCATCATCTACATATTTAACTTTTTCATGACATGTAGGACATTCTTCGCCATTATATAATGCCCCTCTAAGGTGACCACACCGACATCTATATCTATCTTTAAATGCATCTTGGTCTAAGATAGATGCACCATACTTACTAGAGAAGATAGATGAATCAGATTTAATATCTTTCTTAATAGCCTGAGAATCTCTAATAAAGAAATCTCTACCATATACGATACCTTTCTCACGTTCTTTATCCAAATCCAATATCTCTAATCGAGTTTGAAATTCATATTCAGTATCAATTGGTTGTGTAGTTCTTATATTCAATTCCATATCAGTTATCTCCAGAGTTTCTTAATAGTAGTCGCAAAAGTTTTAGCATAAGGTACATCAAAACGTTTAGCAATATCACTAGGAGATTCGCCAGTCTCCTTAGAGATTTTTTCTAATACATCTTCACGAGTACCTTTAGGAACTGTATCCATTTTGATCACATTACAAATCATTTCAATACACTCATCGATTGTAATAGATCTTCCAACTACAATATTTTTAAGTGATTTACCTTCATATAGGAACTCACATAAATAGACATACCAGTTGGTTTTCTTACATTTCACATTATTGCTTGCAGATTTAGATCTTGCATTAAAAATGATATCCACAATACTTTTAACTGGAAGCTTCAAAGTTTTATGAATATCTTCTAATAAAACTCCATCTGTATAGAGTTTCAAAACTTGATTGTTAATACTTGTCATTAATTATTTCCTCCTTCCACATATTCATCTATATAATATTTAGTCATAAGAGATTTTAATTCATCTTCAGTACAACCGAGCTTAGATAGAATTGTATCACGATCTCTATTTTCAATAATAACTTTAATCTTCTTCAAATCATCAAGGAAGTTATCTGGATCAGCTGTAGTTAAAATAGAGATCATAGATTTAATATTAGGTCTACCTTTAGAGCGAGTGATATATGTATAGTCTCCACACATAGAAGGGAATACACATCTACGATTTTCTTCTATCATAATATCTTCTGGGCATTTATTAAGAATCAATGATGCAAAGATATTATTATTGAGATAGAATTGAACTCGTTTAGGGAGTTTCAATTGTTCATTGATTTCTCTCAAAGTGAGACGGTTTTCTCGGATAAGTTTAATAATCTTACTATAAGGAATCTTATCAGCTTTAAAGATATTATAATCACTATGTAAGCGTTTAGCATATCTAGGAGATACATTAAGTTTATCATGTAATTCTTTAGTACTGTTAGTTTCAGTTAGAATAGCATATGCTTTATTTAATAACTCTACACTTTCAGGATTCTTCAAGAAGTTACAAGGATATTTCTCAATAGTAGTATATGGCACTTCTCTTACCGCAGGTTTACGATTCTCAATATGGAATCTTTTAACACCAAATTTTTCACAAGCAGATCTTAGAGTTCTAACTGTAAATCCATTATCAGATGCAATATCTTTAAGTTTACGATTCTTAGTAATGAATTCATCAGTTAACCATTCAATGAATCTAGCATTAGATTTATCTACAGTTTCATTCAATTCTAAAGCAACGAATTGATTTCTAAAGTATAGTTCTAGAGTAGCAAATGTAGTAATCTCTGGATACTTACTCATAATTTTGAAGATACTATTACCTTCATTGAATAATTTAACCCATTCTTTACTGCTAGTATACTTAGCTTCAGTAATAGCACGTTTATGATAAATAGAATATAAGCGTGTATATGTTTTATCATCGATATCTAATACAATCATGACTTGACGTTTCTGGATATCGTTATCACGTAAGAGTTTAAAATTTTTTAAAAGGTTCTTAGAATAAATAATCATTTAATACTCACCCCTCGAGAAAAATAATACCTATACCCAGATAGATGGGTATAGGCTATTTAATACTAATAATTTGTTATTATGGTATTATTTATTTATCAAACCCAAATGCTTTATCTGGGTCCATTTTGGTCATAACAACTTGAGAATCATGGAATGCTTTCATAGCAATCAATTTAAGTTTAGATGCTATTTGAGGCATAGCTGCACCAACGTTAGTAATACCTAATTTATGGAATAGATTACCTGCACATGCATTACAGATAATGCCATCTTTAGCTTCACACATAGAAGCAAATCTGAATTGTACAGTCTTACCTAGATATTTATCTAAGTTATCTGTATTAAGCTCTACTAGCTTATTACCTTCTTTGATATTACAGTACATATATTCTTTGATATTCTTATCATTCAAAGTAACTGTAACTGTACGTTTAGTACCACAGTCAGATCCTTTCTTACCAACTTTAACATGTTGGAATGCTGGCAACATAAGTTTTTCCCAGTAACCACCAACTTCTGTTTTATTGGAACGAGAGTAAGGACCTTCTGCTAGTGAGTTAGCAAAGTCAGCATATTCTTCTTTAGCAATACCTTCAATGTAGTTAGACATGATGATATTATAACCCTTTGTAGGATCTGGATTCTTAGTGATACCCTTCATGATAAACATGTTTTTGAAGTCATTACTGAAGCTACCACGAGCACCGGAGTTATATGTATCAATACCAACGTCATCTTTAAGAGTTTCTTTAGCTAGTTTAAGTAATTCATCTTGAATAGCAATAACCGCATCAGGATCATTCTTATCTAATCGATCACGATACTTCTTAACTAAGTCAGCTTTAGCTTTATTGATTACTTTAGTAATAGTTAATAGCTTCATAGAATAGCCATTAGCTAATACTGATACATAAGGCATAAACTTTTGAGTTTTCATAAGGAAGTTCTTCAATGCATCTAGAGAAACTTTCTCTTCAAGTACAGCATATCCGATCTTATCTGTAATCTTACCAACCATCTTCTTATTGATTGGCTCATTAATATATCCATATAGATCGAATAGTTCATTTTCTATAAATACTTTATTGAATACCCAGATACCTACAGTAGTTAGGAAGCTATCTTTATTTTTCTTACCTTCTTTACCATAAGATCCTTTAGGGACAATAAATGTGTCATATGTGTTAAATCTTACCTTACCATTGAATTCGCCAAATACTTCCATAATAAAGGATAACTTGGTTCCTTCCTCTTCGGTAATACCTAAAAGAAATTCTATATCTTTAGGATTGGTAATCTGTTTAGCAATACGTTTTGCCATTACTAGTACCTCCTTTATTTAATAGAATGTGGCTGGTATATAAGCATATTTTCGCCTATCCAGAACATTAGGATAATTCAAAATAATACTTTACAAGGAGGTTCATAATGGGAACTTTTAATGAAGAAAATAAAATTACCATTGCGGAGTTAGCACCGAGTCTTGTTGACCTACTTAATGCAAAGGCACTTGCTGTTGATTTAACTTCGCATGTTAACGATGCTGATCGTCATATTACACCAGCAGAACGTGTTAAATGGAATAAAACATTAGATGATGCTAAATCTTATACAGATTCTGAATTATCTAAAGCTCTCGGTCCAATTCGAGATATGATTAGTGGTACAGATACATCTCTTACAACTCTATTAAACTCTAAACTAGATAAAGCTGTATTTGATAACTTCCGTACTGGTTTAGCTGCTGTAGCTACAAGTGGTTCTTATAATGACTTAAGAGACCAACCATCTGCTTTATCTTACTCTGATACTGCAAATAAAGCATTACGTGCTGATCGTGCAGGTTATTCTGATGAAGCTGGTCATGCTAAAACTGCAGATGAAGCAACTCATGCAGCTACTGCAGATAGTGCTATTCGTATTAATGGTATCCGTATTACTATTGGTACTGAATATCCAACTAGTCCTCAAAATAATAAAGAATTCTTCTATCATACTGCACAACGTATGCTATATATTTATACAGACAATGGTTGGCAAATGACTGGTGCAGCCCTAAGATAGTTTTTTAGGGTTCAAAATACATTGTAGTATATGTATTTTAAAGTTAGAATAGAGGATAACGTAATGAAACAATTTGAAGAAATATACAAAGATCTAAACTCGGTTACAATGATTATTACTAATCGTTGTAACCTTGCTTGTGATTATTGTTTTGAACGATCCAAAGGTGATAAAGACATGGATGTCGATACTGCTATTGAGATCGTTGATCGTACTTATAATAAAAATTTGAATATGCCAAACCAAAGATTTACTTATAATCTATTTGGTGGCGAGCCAATGGTAAATTGGAAAGTTGTTAAAGCTATTCTTGATCATATCAATGAAAAGCATTATAATGCTCAAGTGGGTATTACAACTAATATGATGCAAATGACAGATGAGATGCTTGATTATATTGATGATAATGATGTATTTGTTTTAGTATCTATTGATGGTATTAAGGAAATGCATGATATGCATCGTAAAGATCATGCTGGTAATGGTTCATTTGACACTGTAGTTAAAAATATTAAGAAAATGGTAGACCGTGGTCTAACTCATCTTATTGAAGCACGTATGACTGTAACTCCAGAGAGTGCAAAATACATGTTTGAAAGTGTTAAGATGCTATTAGATCTTGGCATTAATAATATTTGTCCAATCGCTGCATCTGACTTAGATTGGTCTGATGAAGCATTGAAAGACTATGAAGATAACTATAATAAGATGCTTGAACTCTATGTAGATATCTTGAATGATACTGATAATAATCGTAATATTAATATCAAGCATATTGATGATATTATTGGTACTGCAATGGAACCTGAAGTATCTGATACAAAGATGTGCCATATTGGTAATAAATACTGGGTATGTATTGACTGGAATATGGATGTATATCCTTGTCATAACTTCCCAACTACTGATCTTGAATTCTTAAAAGAAATGAAGATTGGTAATATGAAAACTGGTGTATATGAAACTAAAGTTTCTGATGAAGCTAAACAAGCTAAGTTTGAAATGGAAGAATGTAAAGACTGTGTAGCTAAGATTATCTGCAAGTCTGGTTGTCCTTTCCAAAACTTAACTGAAAATCATGACTTCTATACTCCAACTAAATCCTACTGCAAGATTCAAAAGATTCTAGTACCAGCAGCACTTAAGTTTAGAGATAAACTATTGACTGCTGAGAATATTAGATCTCGTAAGTTAAACGTACTTATTGAGAACTTAAAACTCAAGAAGTATTTTGATACTGAAGTTAAGACAGCTGATATTACTTCCTTAGACTTTAAGATGAAATTAGACAGATTCTTAGAAATGTATAATAACTTAGACTGTAAGGGTAATGTCATTCCTAGCTTTAATGACTATTTCACTTTCCAATTATCTATGTCTTCTGCTATCTTAGATAGCATCGTAGATAAGTAATTTAAACATTGGAGGAAACAAATGCCAAATCGTGGTAAATATTCATACACTGACCCAGCTGTTAGTGAAGAATATAAAGAAAAACCGCTAGATAAAGAGTTTATTAATCAAGTAAACTATCTAGCTACTCGTTTGAAATACCAAGTATCCGAATTAAAGGATATTGTTAAAGTTCGTAATAACCCTCAGATGTTTCCTGACCGTTATTATGAAATGAAAGGTCAAAATATAACTGAGAAGTTATTTAAAGAGGACATGAGTATCATCAATACAACTGATACTGATGAAAAACTTACTTTAGACCAATTCAATAAATTGATCAAAGCTAACTGGGATGCTTATAACTATGCACATACTTTATTTGAAGATGAAATCCCAGACGTAGAAGATATTCCTAAATTTGCTGCAACTGAGTTATTGACTCATCGTAAATTTACAGATATCATCGAAAACTATAATAAGATCAATAACTATCTAAACCGTAACTGGAATAAATACTTTGACGGTTCTGGTTATTGTATCCTTTCTTGTCAGGTAGCATGTCAAGCAACTTGTCAACTTGGTTGTCAATCTTGCCAATATAATACTTGCCATAATCAAAACTGTGGAGGTTGGTCGTAATGAAAATCTTCTTATTAGACGAAGTGTATGAGTTTGCTAAATCTATCGGTATCACTGATAAAATCAATGCACTAGCTAAGAAGATGTACGACCCAAGTACAATCCAATCTGACTTACAATCTTATTATGATTTCAGTCATTCTGAAGCCTATGGTAAAATAATAGATGAATTAGAGACTAAGTTAAAAGCAACTGATATGTCTCTATATAATCTATTAGTTTATACTAAGACTCAATCATATGATGTAATTGCTGAATTGCTTAATAATGTAAAGAATCTACGTGATAGATTCGTCCTATTGGATAAGGCAATCTCATATAAATTATCAAGTGCTCTAGAATATGAACTTCTTGTTGCTCTATTCTGTAATATGTATACTGAAGTACAAGAAGACGTTAGAGCTGCTTTACCTAAATATATTCATACTGCATACTTCAACTATTGTAGTATCAGATACTGTCTACGTATCTCTACTTCTGGTAATGTAGATATCTTTGATGAATATGAAAAATATATGTCTAAGGTTTATAAACAAATCCAATCATATATTAACTCTAAAGATACTTTAGATAACTTACGTCTTGAAGTTAGATGTGCTGCTCTACAATATATCATTCCTAGAATGACTAAAGAGCAACGTCTAACTACATTAGCTAAAGTTGAAGAATTATCTAATGTAGATAATATGGACTTTGATAATAAATTAAGATCAATTGGTGTCATCTGGACATTTGAACGTCTATATGAAGCATACTTTGATTTAAATGATTATCCTAAGTTCTTCCATTGGGTATATAAAGAATACAAGTATCTTGATAAGGCATTGGATGATAAAGAAGCTTTCTTTGATTCCTTGCGTTATTATAATAAAAATAACATCACTGGGTTCATCATCTCTATGAGACGATTCTATTTGATTCAAAGACTATACCCTCAGTTCCTTATGAATTTTGATAATATCTTACCTTCAGATAGAAACTTCATTAGCTCTGACGATTTAGATTATACTCTATATGATGATTATGCTAATAAGCTAGTTATGAATAAGTTTAAGACATATGTAGATACTTGGTATCAAAATAATATTGATAAACTTAAAGACTTAGCTGGTAATAAAGAAATGCTTCTTAAATGTAAGAAGATGGTAGTAGACGGATTATCTGAAGAAGAAGCTACTGTTGTAATGAATACTGATTATGATAGTGCTACTCATCCAGAAAATACTTCAGCTCCAATTCCTGGAAACTTTGATACACCTAATGCTGGTGAAGCTATTGGTACTCCAGAAGTACCTAAAGTTAATATTGGTCTTCCAGAAGGATTTAGTGTAAATGATGAAGACCTTGCTAGATTATCTGAATTTAATAATCAAGAAGGTAGTCATATTATAATGAGTCCAGAAGAATTGATTAAACATGAAGAAGAACGTATTACTGAATCTACAGAGCCTACTACTCCAGTAGTCGCTCCAAGTACTACTGAAACTCCTACAGTCCCTCCAATTCCACCTATCCCTGTACCTCCAGTAGTTACTCCAACTACAGAGAATACAGCTCCAAGTACGGAATCTGAAGCTCAACCGGCTGTACCATCAATTCCACCATTACCTTCAAACTTTGAAGTTAATGAAGATGAATTAAATAGTTTAACTGAAGAGGAAAGAGCAGCAATGGCAGCTGCTGAAAATGAATAATGTATAAAGAGATATATTTAATGCTTACTGAAGCTTGTCCTAATAGATGTGAGTATTGTTACATCAAAGGACGAGATAACCCTGCAACAATGACATTTGAACAGATAGATCAAATTATACAAACAGAAAAGCCTTCGAGGATTTTATTCTTCGGAGGCGAACCTCTTTTGTGTCTTGATCTTATCGAGAAAACTATGGAGAAATACTATGGGAAACTTAAATTCCAAATAGTAACTTCTACTGTAGTTAACTTTAAAGAATTTATTGATCTTAATGAGAAATATCCTATGAATGAAATACAATTATCATGGGATGGTTTCGCAGATAAGAATCGTGTTGATACATGTGGTAAATCTATCGCTTCTAATGTATACCAAAATATATGGTACGCTATTGAACGTGGATTGAAATTTGATATCAAATGTGTTATAGGTAATGAGAACGTTCATCTTATGGAAGAAATCCATAAACAGTTTATGGAATTCAAGAAATATGGGGTATCTGGTGAGTTCGTAGTAGCTCATAGATCTTTATATACAGATAACTTCTTAGATGTATTTAAAGAGCAATATAAGAAGACCTTTACATTAGATAAGATGTATATGGATCATCTTAATAGAATTATTGCAGTCATTCAAAATGATAGATACTTTGGTTCTTGTGATGCTGGTAAGTATAAAGTTATCACTCCAAGTGGATGGGAATCTTATTGTACTGCACTATCTCAAGAAGATAAGAAATTCGGTGATGAATTACTTCAAAAACCATGTAAGAATCCTAAATGTGATGATTGTAAATGTCGTTGCATGTGTGATGGTGGTTGCCGATATGAACGTTACTTAGAATTTGGAGATGAATGGGAATATAACTTCCTTGAATCTACTTGTATCATGATGCATGTATACTATGACACAATTAGAGAATGGTTAGACTCTTTGAATGAAGAAGAGACTGAACGTCTATATGAAATTATACAACGATATAAAGCTTATCAAGCTGAATATCATTCGGAGGTGAAATACTAATGCTTAACTACGTTCCTGAACGGATATATGAAGTATTAAAAGATGAGCCTAGATTTAATGAATTGACTGAAATCATTACTGATAGATTCTCCAAAGTCGGTACATTACTTGATGTAGTTATGTTTGATACTAATGCTAAAGCAGATAAAGAAATCTATAATTACTACGTTAATACGTTAACTGAATTAGTTAATGAAAAATGTCCAGAGTATGCATTACAGCTACACGTTACGCTAATGCAATCTGACAAAGATGAACTACTTGGTTATTATGATGATCGTAAGAAATATGATGAAGAAACTACAATGTATTTATTGTCTTATCTAATCAATTGCTCTTATGATGATTATACATTCCCACAATTCCAAAAGACTTATGTAGAAACTTATGAAGCTACACCAGTGGAGATTCGTAATAACTTCTCTGATTACATTCATCTTAAATATATCAACTCTAAAGTTGAAAGATATGCAATGTATGAAGCTCCAAGAGATGCTACATTCATTATTAAAGTAGTAGATCTATTAAAACGTTTATATGAAAACTTTAAGACTATTGTACATGAACCAAATATTCTTAAATACTGTTTCATTGAAATCTTAGATCACTCTTTAACTAATGCATTTAAGTTTGTTAATAATGATAAACTAATCTATGATGCGGTTCAGCAATTAGAGATCCCAGAAGAATTCGAAGATGGAGACTTCAAAGGAACTTCTATTAATGAACTTGGTATCTTAGATAAGAAATTTGAATTAGCTGTAGCTGCACGTAAGTGGGTAGATGCTATTCATAAATATAACGATGTATTAGACTGGATTGAATTAGCTTTACTTCATCCAGAAAAACTATATCGTACTCTTATTATCTATGATAAAGTTATGGCACCAAACTTCTGTGCAATTCTACGTAGATACTTAAGACTTTCTGATGAGTTCTTTAACCGTGCTGGTGAAAGACAAATCAATATTAATCCACAAGATAAAGAGTTTATCTTGAAACCTGACTATGAAGGATTAGAAGTTTCCAATTTGGAAACAACTCTATCTTTTAATAGATTAACTAAGCATATGGATGATTGGTTTACTAATAACGGTATATCTTTATATGCATTTAGAGCTTGGTATTATAATATCTATAAGAATGGATTAAGTGAAGTATATGTACAATTGTCAGAAGATGAACCTAAAGACAATAAATGATTTTACTCTATCAACTCTAGAATTAGATGTGGCACAAGTCTGTAATATGGCTTGTGCCTATTGTTATTTGCGAGGAAATACTAATGAACCAAAGAAGTTTGATAGATGGAATGATTTATATGAATTATTAAAGAATGTAAAACTAGCAGATAAACTTACGGTTGGTTTAACTACAGGGGAGTTATTCTTAGATGAGACTGTAGAATATATTTATAACGCTGTAAAGAAGTTAAGTAAGATTAATAGATTCTCTGAAACAGAAATTCTATATAGACTTTACTCTAATGGATCTCATGCACAAAATATAATTGATGTCTTTGATTATATTGGATCTAATAAGACTATGATTAGTATATCATATGATGGATTAAACTCAACTAGAGTATTTAAACCATTGAAGTATACTGATATGACTAAACAACTAGAGATCTTAGCAGACTCTCGCTATAGCAATAAGATTATTATTAGATATGCATTGCATGAGAATGTAAAAAATATGTTTGATACATTTAAGTTCATTCATGAACTTGGATTTAAGAATATAGAATACTATACAGTGAATAGCTTTGATAAATATAGACGCTATGACTATATTGATGAATTCATTAAACAACTAGAAAAGACTTTAGATTACTTTGAAGGATCTGATTTCAAGATCTATAATATCAATAAGTATCTACAGTTTAAGAATCCTAGAAGATTATGCGAATATGGGACTTCATTAGCTATAGACTTACATGGTAAGATGACTATGTGTCCATTATCTTTCGGTGGTGATATTGTCGATGAAGTATCTATTGACTTATCTAATTACAAAGATCTACCTAATCTGTATAATAAATTCCAAGAAGGATATATGATAGATAGATCTAAATTAGATTGTGCAACTTGCAATAATCAGCTATGCGAAGATTGCTGTTCTCATAAATCTATTCAAGATAGCGAGAATAGATTATATCAACAATGTAATCTTAGACATGCTGAGTTAGCAGTTTATGATAAATTATATAAGGAGTCATCAAATGTTTGAAAGATTTGATGCTTTAGTATATAAAGTCTCAGAGTATTGTAATTTAGATTGTGTTTACTGTTTCCAGAAGCATGATGTTAAAGAACGTACTAGAGGCTTTACATACTTTGATGAATTGATTAAGTTACTTATTACTCTACCATTAGCTGATGACTTTGAAGTTAAAGTTACTGGTGGTGAGTCTAGTCTTCATTGTGATAAGATTAGACAAGATTATAAGAAGTTTAAGAAATTAGAGCGTTATAAAGAGACAACTATCAATATGACGACGATTTCTAATGGTAGCAATATAGGTGGTCTGATAGATCTCTGGGATGACTATATTTTAGATCCATGGGGTTGTAAGATATCCTGGGATGGTATATATAGTGCATCCAAATCTAGAAAACCAAAGAATATTAAAGTTTTTAATGATGATTATTTCAATAAAGCTATCATTGAACTTGGTAGATCTAACTATCATGATAAAGTATTAGTTCGTACTGCATGTACACCTGACACTATAGATAATCTATATGATGCCTATAAGTTTGCATTAGATAATGGTTGTTATAAATGGGAATACTATCCTTTATCAGACTGTGATTATTATAAAGATCCAGATTTCTTAAAGAAATTTGAAGAGCAACTTTATTATATCTTTGAAGAGAATGCTAGAGAAGAAAATGATGATAAACTAGTTGCAAATGTCGACACAATGTTGTATACTAAATATGCCGGTGTTAAAGATAAACTTCGTGCTATTAGTTGTCGACATCTTGGTCATTTCCTTCACGTTGGTATAGATGGCTCATTGTATCCATGCGGATATTTCTCTGATGATGCATTCTATGAAAACCAAACAGTTAAGATTGGTGATGTATTTACTGGATTATATCCAGATGTAATTGAATCATTCTCTAAAGAGTATAGTCAAACTCCAATGTGTAGTATCTCTGAAGATGATGGTTGTAAATGTTATCATTGCTTTGAGTGTCCAGCTGTAAGTAAATTCTATAAGAATAACCTACAGAATAAAATGAGACAGCAATGTGCAATGAGACATATTGAACTTAAAGTATTCAATGATATCTATAAAGATTACGATAAAGATAAAGAACGTATAATACGAAATTTCTCCTATGCTGGATTCTAAAACATGTAATTATGGGTTTGGGTTAAACTCTGTAGAATTTAATATGTAAAAGGAGAATTAGTATGAGTACTACAAGAACTATCGTCAAGAGACGATCTATGAGAATGAAAGTTTTTAGAGTTATTAAAGCACTCTTTAAACCAATCTATATTTTGAAGGCTATAAGAATACTTTTAAATATCCTTGTACCTAAGAAAAAATAAATAAACTATTACCCCATAGGAGTTTTATCTCCTATGGGGTTATTATTTTAACATTTAGATAATCATAAAGGAGGATTAAACATGGCAAAACTTAGAGATACAGCTATTAAAGATAATCTATCTATAGCTGGAAATGTAACAGCTGCAGGTAAAGTTTTATCTGTCGAAGGTCATACTCATACTCCAGCAAATATTACTGGATTAGATAAATATATAGAAGATAAAGTTAAAGCTGGTGGTGCTACACTACCAGAGAATATAAATGCTAAAACATTAGATGGTCATGCTGCTAGTGATTTTGTATTAAAGACAGAGCAGTCGGTTAATGGTACATATACATATTTTACTACTATTGACGCTACTAGTTTAAAATTTGTTCTTTCTAATAAATTCATGAAATCTCAATATTTGATACAAATTGAATCGAGTGATTTTATTCTAGAATTTGATACTATAGAAGTAAGAAAGAGAATTATATATAAGAGACCTACATTAAAAATACCAACTTGGGATACAGAATCTAATGGTTCAATCTTATACATATATGGTATATCTGATGTAAAAACTAAGCTAAGTATTAGAGTTACAACTAATATAATGATGCAACAGGAAGATTTAATTGTTACAGAATCGTCAATAAATAATATTGCATATATATTTATTTCCGATATACGTTCTGCTATAAATTTAGGGTATAATATTTTTAATAATACTATAGATAAAGATGCATCTTTAAATATAATTAAGCCTAAAAAATTATTATCTTCTAATGAAAATATATTAATTATATCTGCAGTTCAAAAAAATAAAATTATAGATTTAGATAATAATATTATTATAATGACAACAACAACTTCTATAGTACAAACTAAAGAAAAAGAAAATATTACTATAAAAACTATTGGTAGTGCTAATGGAAAAAAATATTTAATTAAAGGGTTATCCGATAATTTAATAATATCATATGAATATCATATACCTTTTTATATTGACATCAATCTAGTTGGTGATAATGTATCTCCTATAATATCAAATAATGAATCACTCGTATATCCACAACTTACATTTAATTTAATTAGAAATAATTTGGAAACTAATTCAATATCTGCAACTATAAATGGTGTACAGTTTGATGGTAAGACTAATATAACTACACCAGCAACTAAGTTGATTACTCCAGTTCATATTAATGGTATCGAATTTGATGGATCTCAAGATATAACTATCCCAGCACCAACTAATGCATTAACTTTAGGTGGATTAGATTCTAGTCAATATATTAAAGCTACAGATGTAGGTAATGCTGCTGGTAAGATTCCACGATTTGATAATGATGGTTTCTTAGTATATCCAGATGGTTCTAAGGAGCGTATAGAAAATGGCTAAGTTAGATAAAGTATTAGCAATATATGATGCACAAGGGAATAGACAAGCTATTCCCTTGTATTCTTCTTTAGAAGATGTAAAGAATCTTGGTAGAAAGATTAAATTAGGTAATGATTACGTATATTATCCATTAACTGAGAATCTAACAGATCCTAACGCATCTAAAAAAGTTATAGTTATTGGAACTAAAACATATAAAGCATTACTAAAAGTAGGTGGAGTTGGATTCAGGACTATTCTTGAAGCATTAGATAGTGATGGTTATTTATCAGCAGAGAATTCTAATAGATTAGGAGAAATAGATAGATCGGTTGGTGGAGAAGTTAAGATAAATTCTAATACAGATTTAAATAGTTATAATTATAGTGCAATGTATACTAATGGTACAACTATTAAACTAGATAATTATACTACTGATAAATATATAGATCATTTAGAACTATCTAACTTAGATACTGAACGAAATATTTCATATGAAATACCAGCTAAATCTATAACATTTGGATCAGATGACGTTAAATATTTAAATTATACTGGTAATATAAAAACTGTAATGTCTAGTAAATATGATATTATAAACGCTAGTCAACTTTTTATAGGTACTAGTACATATAATACATTCGACTCATGTGTATTTATTGGCAATCATACTAGTGAAAATATAACTGATATGATTGAGAATATTGCAGGTAGTCATATTAGTACTAAGAAATTCGTTGCCGGTCATAGTAGTAATATATGTAAAATTAAATTAGGTGATAATACTACAGGTGCAGAAATAGATCCATTCTCTAATAATGCTAATAATAGATTAGATATTACCACCTGCAAGATTAATGAAACAGATAAATGGCAATTTGCATTCATGGCAGGGGAAGCTACATCTGATTCTAATTGTATGAAATATGTAACCCCAGTTACTAAAACTACAGTAAATGATAAAACAGAACTTTCTTATAAATATAAAACTAGTAAGAATGCCATTAAAACTAAATCTGAAATTACTGGCAACTCTAATAACTTTAAATCCCTTATATTAACTATAGATCCATCTTTTAGTAGAGATGCATTAACTACCAACATTTCATCTATACTATATACACTAAATTTTTTAGCATTAGATGCTAATAGTACAGAAGTACCATTAGCTGACTGTAGAATTTATGAGCCTATACCAAAAACTTTATCTAAAAGTGACTATGATAAATATGTAAGAACAGCTCCTGGTACATATCCTAAAGATAATTTTGTTTTCTGTGATTATGATAAGGCAGATACTCATAAGCCTTTTATTAAACTAGTATTCGGCAATGATGTTTTACATACTATTTTGATTAGACCAGAATATAATAGTGATACTGGTGATTTATATATGAATATTAAAATTATCAAATCATCTAAATATAATGATAGTAATAGTAAAACTGAATCTAGAACCTGGATATATAATATAAACACTCGTAAAGTTAATCCAGATATCTATAGATATAAAAATAAACGTGCACTGATATTTAATATAAATAATATAGAAAACACTAGAGCTTCTCTAAGTCCGCAGGAAAAAACTATAATAGGGGATAAAAGAAGATTATTTTATTTCACATCGAATTTTTCTTCTGGATCTAGTATAGATTCTAATAAAGATTTATTCTTGTTCAATATGTTTAATATAATGAATGAGAAAGATTATACTGGTATTACTGATTGTGGATATATACAGCAGGTTATAGCTGCTCCTGAAAATATGAAAGAGCAAATCTTCTCTGAAAAAGTACAAAAAGTTTTACATGGTGAATATGATGATGAAGCTAAATATTATCCATTAAATCTTAAATCTTTCTAAACACTATACCCAGAAGGAGTTTAAACTCCTTCTGGGTTATATATTATTAAGGTGATTCATATATCTTATATTTATTTCAAGGAGGAAAAGTATATGAAAATTTTTAGCGTATGTGCAAGAGTAGATTATCAAGGTCAAGATGTTATCGACTTAGGGTTATTTAAGTCTTCTAAAGCTGCTTTATTAGCAATGAAAACATTTATCGATGAACATGTTCGAGCTGCTAATAAAATTAGTGTAGAGCTATTTACCTTTAGCGATAACACTTTGAATCAGGATGCTAGTCTTCCATATACGACTACTGATCTTATGTACAATCCTAGTACTAAGAAGTATGATGACTTAAATCCAGTATTATTTGTATAATACTGGTGGAGGGAGAAATAAATTCTCCCTTCTTTATTTTTTTGTAAATATATGTATTCTACGGAGAAGCGACATACAAGCCGCTTCTCCGATACCACTTCTAATATTAATACAGTTAAACAAGAATTAACTAATCTTATTACTACAACGACTAATACTCTAAAGAGTAATATGGAAGCTGCATTTGCTAATATTAATACTAGTATTAGAGGGGTATTTGATAGTAGTACTCCATATGAAATGGTTCCATTAATTGACTGGGAAGAACTAGCTAAAAAAGTTGGTAAAGCAAGTAAAAACGATATTACATATATACCAGATTATCAAAGAACTGATATACGAGTATATAATGGAGATCTTAGATGGCGACCAAATAATGGTGAACGTGTTATCTTACTTAAACAAAAATGGACTGATTTTGATGCATTATATTTCTTTTTACGATATGGAAATGTATTATTTGGTAAAATAATACCTACATGGAGATTAAAATTTGATTTGACCACATCTAATACATGGGTTACCTACAGTCCAGCTAATGGATATTATTTCTCATTTTATTCTATGACTCGAGATAAGACTCGTTGGAATAGTGATCTAATGTCAACAGAAACCTCATTATATCATGAATCTTTACTAGGAGAACCAATAGAATATTATGGTCTACGTTATACTAAACCTGATATAAGTAAATAAAAAATTACCCTATAGGAGTTTAACTCCTATAGGGATTTTTTGTTTATTGATATTTAACACCATAGAATTCAATAATATCGCAATTGAGTGACCAGATACTAAATGTAGTCGCATCAGTTAATGTATAATTTACATTATATGCAGTCTTATCACGTTGCATTGGATTAAATTGAATATATCCAGCCCAGTTACCAATTAGCGTATTAGTATTATTATTTTGCAAACACCATTTTAAGAAGTCTACTTTAACTAGATTATTCATTGCATATTCATTTTTTCTTATTTTAAATATAATCTCATCATATTCCATCCAATTCTTTTTAGTATATAGTATCATATACTCGCCATTTAAGGATAATCTTTGGTCTAGATTAAATATTTTATAATGAGGTAAATTTTCAGTTTGTACCCACATTAAATCATTAACTGTGCATCTTTTAGCTTTAGCTAATCGTTCCCAGTCAATCAAAGGTTCATATGTTGCAGTCCCTTTGAAACCTTTTCTAATACTAGTATTAATATTAGCAAATGCAGCTTCCATATTACTCTTTAGAGTATTAGTCGTTGTAGTAATAAGATTAGTTAATTCTTGTTTAACTGTATTAATATTAGAAGTAGTATTAGTTAAGTTTGTGCTAATAGTTTGATTCAATGTAGTTTTTGTAGTATTGATTAGATTAGTCAAATCATTCTTAGCTGCAGATAATGTATCTGCATTAGCAAATTCAACCCAATCATTTACATTAGAATTAGCTACAGCAAACTTAATTTTTTTACTTCTTGGATCATATCCAAATTGACCAGCAAACTTAGGAGTCATATTAGTATTACCATGAATATTAAAATGATCCATAGATGTGAAGTCGCCATTACCATCAGATACGTAATATTGTGGACCACCAAATCTATTATTAACAGAAGTTTCTACAACTACACCTCTAGAGATATTAGATATCGTAGTGGCACCATTGATATCAGCAAATCGTAATTGACCGCCTTTACGTAATGTATTAGATGTATTCAATGGCATATTACCATTGACTATGATATTACCAGAGTCAATACAGTATACTGTACCAGTATTATTAGTAATAAGATTAGTATTACCTGTAATGATTACATTTGCACTATTAGAAGATTTAATAGCAAACTTACCATCATTAGAGTATGTATTACTTTGTAATGTAATATTAGAAGAATCTGCAAGCACATTACTAAAATCAATAGTAGTTGGATTAGTTGCTAATTCATTTTTAACTGTAGTACTATCAAGATTTAATGTACTTCTTCTAATGGTACCAGTAGAATTCAAGTATTTGACATTATACATATTTCTATCCAAGTTAAGATCTACTGTACTTGGAGATTTGAATATAATACTATCAAATGTAATATTAGAATTCTTAACTAAAGTATATGGGAAGGATACAGAACCATTCCATGAAGTAATAACTACTTCAGGTTTAATATTATTAAACTCTAATACTTGAGCAGCTACGTTGCAGTTAGCTGGAGTAGTATAATCTCCAGGTTTAATAATTACATTAACTACATCAGAAGTATTTAAAGAATGAAGATAACGAACTAATTCATTCAAGTTAATGAATGGAGTAGCCACATCACCAGTCTTAATTCTATCAGAATATGAAGCGTCTACATATACTTTATTAGCAGTATCTACCATATTAGGATATAATCTACGCAAGTTAGTATTATAGGATACTTGACCATTATCTGCTAAATATGTGATATGAATATCTTCTGGTTGACTAGATAGATTATATACGTTAGTACCCATATCAAACAATGTAGATTGATAATTGAATTGAGTACCTTTACGTAATTCAGTTCTACTAGCTAAAATAACTGTATCTTTAGGTGATACTTTCTTATAAGCTAATGGCATATTAGTTAAGCCATGATTATGAGCTTTAAGTAAATCTACATTAGCTGGTACAATATCTACATTATGAAGCATTGCTTCAGTTAAGCAATCACTTTCAGAGATGAATGTACGACCAATGTGTTTAACCATCAATGCGATTGATAGGTTATTATAATTATTGGCATGCTTAGCACCAGTATTATAATAAGTATAATCATCATCAGAGTTATTATAGAAAGTTAACTCGGCTCCATTGAAATCTACTTTTCCGTTAGGAGCAATTTCATATGGAACTGTAGCTCTATCAGCTGCAGCTTTAAGTCTTACATTGATACCATTAATAGTAGTTGCATCCATACCATTAGTACCACTTGTAGTATTAGTCTTAGCTGCATCTGGTACGTATACTTTCTTAACTAAGTTAGATCTAATCAATTCCTCAAAGTTACCAATATGATCTTGATGGAAATGAGTAATCAATAAGAAGTCTAATTTATCAATATGATTTTCTTGTAAGCAACGTTTAATAGAAGATACAGATGATACAGAATCAGCAAAGCAATCGATCATAAACCAATGAGCTTTGTCAATACCTACAATTGTACAATCCCCTCTATCACCAGAATCATTATTATCACCATATCTAGGGAAGATTACATCTAATGCTCTAGAATTCATTTCAGTAGTTTTCTTTTTGAATTCATCTAATGCTTCACCGAGAGAACGAGTGAGCTCTTCAAAGTCTGGACGAACTACAGTAACTTGAGTATTATTAGTTGCACGAGAACGAGCTACTTTATATACAACCATTTCAAGTACATCACCAGCATCAGCTGTATATCCAACTAAAGAGATAGATTTACTTTCAGAATTGAATGAGAAGTTCTTACCTTGGATTAGACGTACACCATTATGGAATACTTCTAGTCTATCCACCCCAGGATCATAGTTAAGTGCATTAAATGTGAATGTATTTTCACCATCAGCTACAACAGCATATGAGTATGTAGTGCTATCAATAAGATATGGTAACCCATTAGTTACATAGAAACGTTCTGTAAGATAATCATATTGTAGATATAGCTCATCACCAGCATGAATATCACCGGTTTTAACTGGATCATAACCAATAAAGATAGGAATATTCTTACCATCAACTCTTAATGTAGCATGATTACCTACATTGGCATGGAATCTAACACTAATTACATTACCGTCAAGAAGTTTATATTCATTAGGTAATGATGTATTCATTGTAGTATTGTCATCTTTAGTTACACATTTAGTGATAATACCACCACGATCTAATAGTGCATTCATTTTATCATATAGACCTTTAACGGCTGCACTAGAAGCTACAGATGTAGCATCATTAGATGTATAGCTATGAGAATACTTTTGCATTCTATCAATAGGAATAGTACCTTTATTGATATATGCACCATCAATATAGTTCATAGTCTCAAGCTTAGGAGCATGAGCATTATAAACAAAGTAGAAGTTAATGGTACGACCAGCTTCTACTTCTTCTTGGAAAGTAATCTTATTACCTTCAATAGAATAACGGTTAGGGTAAATTTGAAGAGTACCAATATATACTAAGAGCATATTAGGTTGATCAAAGTATCTTTCAAATGGTACTGGGATATCAAATGTTTTACCTTTTTTAGTAACTACAATAGAATCAAAAGCAGAAGCAATATGAGAGATTTGTCTAACTTTAGCTTCTACAGTTTCACCATCATCAGTGAATACTTGAGAAGCAATAGTTAATGGTGCAAATCTTTCTTCACCTTTAACTAAAGTAGTTGGAGTAATGTTTTTATAGTCACCTAGGAATTTAGTAATTTCTGTAGTAGCTACTACATTCTTCCAGGCACCAGTCCAAATATAGAATAATTCAGACTCTTTTATATAGTAAATTACATCAGTACTTACTTGATCATTATTAGACAATCTATAACGTTCAGCATCAGTATCTACTAATGTAAGTTTATTAGTTTTAAATCGAATGTCAACAGCTACATCATAGAATACTTCATTAGTATCAGTTGTAGCTATAAACTGACCTTCGGTAATTGGCACTTGAGAGAGATGAGCTCGTTCAGTAGCCAAATATTTTAACGTTGCCATGTGTAACTCCCTTTATTAAATAGTATTATCAATTGCAAGATCTTTACCAATGAAACCAGCAGATACAGAATAGAACCAGTTTACACCACGATCGTAAGTTACAAGACGAACCAATTGAAGTTCTTTATTCTTACTAGGAATAATACGTCTAGGAATCTTAACTTCTACACCATCAGCTCTAGTAATATGAAGATCGAACGCTTCAGTATTAATATTTTGAGGATCTAGAATAAGAATGATTTCAGCTGTAGATTTTTCTAATCCAACGATAGTAAATGTAGGATTAGCACTATCTAATGTAAAGCTATAAACTCTATCTGGACGAATTACTGTATTTGAACCACCAGGTAAATTAATCTTAGCTTCTTGTGGTAAGTTATTCTTTGTAGTATTAATGCCTTCAAGAGCTCTAATACGTGGCATTGGATCTTCAGCATTAAGTAAACCAGTTACTTTAGTATTAAGCTGAGAATAACTATTAGTCAATGTATTAGTAATAGATTCTAGATTAGTTACATTACTAGTTACATTAGGGATTGCTTCTAATGTAGTAGTACGTGTTTTTAAATCAGACAATGTAGAGCCAATATTTAAAGCATCTAAAGCATCTAAGCGAGTTAAGATACCACTACGAATTTGAGTATTTTCATTATCATATGTTTTAATAGCACTAATCTCTTGATTAATAGTATTAATCTTAGTATCAGTAGAATCAGATAATGCATTTACTTTAACACTCAATGCATTTATTTCACTACCATAGTTTTCGCCTTGCTCTAAATTAACTACACGTTGTTGTAAAGCTAATACTTTAGAGTTTACATCTCCTAATGCTTGAAGAGAAGTAACTTTATTTTCAAGAGTATTTACTCTTGGACCATAATCTTCACGAGCTTCTAATACAGTGATCTTATTGCTCAATTTATTAAGCTCTAAGTCTGCATTATTTTTAACACCAGTGATTTTACCATTGATCGTATCAGTAGTATTTTCAATTAATGTATTTAATTCATCTAATCTATGACTAGCAGCATCTAAGTCAGTACGAATAGCTGGAAGATTAGCATATTGATCAGCAGTAAATTTAACTGCAGCTACATCATCTTGAAGTTTCTTAAACTTAGCAGCATCAGGTGGTGCAGTTTCTTCTAAGTGACGTACACGATCTACAATATCTGTGTCTGTACGTTGTACCCATTTAACTACATTACCATCTTTAACTGGATATGTATTATTATTAGCATGACTGAAACCATTGATTTCGATAGTACCACCATAATCGACAATAGAATCATTATCAAATGTAATTTGTGGTACACGATATCGTTTAACTGGTTCATCTACTGTTGTTAGATTATACTTAGAGAGTTGTTGAATATAACCATCTAAGCTTACAATACCAACGCCTTCTACGTTGAAAGTATAGTTAGATAAGTCTACATTCTTTTCAACTTCTTTAAGAATATTTCTAGTTATATCAAATATAATAGATTTATCTTCAGCAGAAACTACATAGAGTTTGCCTGTCTTATAATCAAATAAGATTTCTTTTTTCTCAGCCAGGAAGCGAGAATTATAATCTAATGCTATAAGAGGAACTCTGGTTCCTTTATAGTTAGAAGTAGCCATATTATACCTCCTTGCGAATATGTATTTTAATTACATTAATGTTCAAAATATAAGCGGATAGGGATTTTGACACCCCTATCCGGTTTATATTATTCTCTGATTACATTAGAAGCATCGAATATATTCGTTTGGAATAATTCATCAGTATCGTTTTCATCAACTGCAATCTTAGGTAATTCTTTAACAAATACAGGTTTATCTCTTTCTTCAATAGCTTCTTCATCAGAAACTACATGAGATACACCTGGATCACCTGCAAGTTGATCTTCAGTCATTTCAGTATTTAATCCACTATAATCAATATCAGGATTATTAATATGAGTAGCATCTAAAGCATTAGATAAGTATACATTAGTATCAACGTTAGTTAATAATACTTTATTATGATAACTAATACCTAGTACACCACCAAACTCGGTCTCTGGTCTACTTAATACCATATCAGTTTTGATATTATTCTTACCAACTCTAATTGTATAAGTCTTACCAGGTTCTACTTTAATATATGAAGTAACTTCACGAGAAATAGAACTGTCAGATCTAGAAGTTCTTACACCATTAATAAGCATTAAGTTAATACGATTATGATTTTCAGGTGCTTTACTTGAATTAATAGCATCTTCATCATCACGTTCAACAAATCCTATTTCAGATATACCGCAACCATATAGAGTATTATTACTGCTATAATGTATTTCATGACCATCTTCAATAGTATTAAGAATCTTAGAATCATATTCATTAGTGACTCTATCATAGAAACTATTTAATTCAATGAATTCCATATTACCAATAGCTGGTACTGGAGCAATAGAGAAATCAGTGCTACCATAACCACAGAATTGGAATGCAGCTGGATATCTTTCGATATCATCTACAGTAATCATCTTAGAGTAACCACTACATAATGTAAGAATGATTTCACCTACATTATCTGGGCAGATCCAGTATTCTTCTCCAGGGTTAGTAAAGCTTTGATTATATTGTAAATTGAAGTCATCACTATAGATTTCTTCTAAGCTATTTACAAATGTATCAGGCTTAGTTAATGTATCGCCTTTATAGAAGATTGGAGTATTATCACGATCAGAATCGAAATCAATACGATATTTTAAATGATATTGACTAATATCAGTATCAGCAACATCATAAGCAATATGTACAAATCCACCAGTTGGAACTGTAATCTTATACTTCAACCCAGGATGTACTTTAACATTTCTAATTATCTCTTTTTGATAGAAATATCTAGAAAGTCTACCTAGTGTGGTTTTAGATTCAGTCTTACGTAAAGGTTTCATTGCAGGAATGAAATCATTTACTTCAGGTAAATTACCAACTACCTCTTTATATAGAGGTTGACTCATTATATTGAGATCTCTTTTACCGATAACTGTATCAATATAATTAGATACATCAGATGGTAAGATATAGCTTACTTCACCGAATTCAAAGTCTTTATCTCGTAGATAACCAATTGTATCAATAGTTCTATTGATAGGTCTAATTCTACTAGCAGATGCGATAGATTTGATTTCAAGCATAGTTACATCATCTGGACAAGTAAAGGTATATTTACCAGGAGCAATATACTTATTAACTGTAGTAGCTAAACTATAGATAGATCTATTCTTAAACGTACTTGTGTCATAAGTATATACAAATGGCAATCCTTTATTAACTCCGTTAGATGTATAATGAGTTCTAATGATATCATTAATAATAGCTTCTTGCGAAGTATCTGGAACGATATACTTTTCAAGATCAGTTACGTTATTATGAATATTGAAAAGCTTATTAATATCTTCATTAGAGATTTGATTCATAATGATATCATAATCAGAGTTAATATCTTTATACTTAGCTAACTCTGGAATAGATGGAGTATAATCCAAGATCAATGTATTGAATCGTGTTTGAACGTCATTCTTTAATCGAATGATGTTGTTAGCCACATTCATAATATTATCTTTATTGATCTTCTTACCATTAATAAACATGAAGTAGAGTTTATTATTCAATAGATGCTCTAAGTCATTTCTATTCAAGTATAAGTAACCACGTTCATTAATCATTGGATGTTGTACATCTTCACGTTCTAAGCTTCTATTGCTTTGGTTAGCAATATAGAAGTATAAGAAAGATAAAGTTTGACCAGCATTCAATGCATCATTATAGTTTCTTAATGTGATCTTATTCAAATCTTTATCTAATACATAACGAGATGCATCGATAAATGTTTGATTAGCAAATACCATTAAGGAGTTACCAAGTTTAAGATAGTTTTCAAATGGTAATGGAATATCAAATTCAGTTTGACCATCTACCACTGCATCAATGTCAATAACCTCTTTAGCAATTACTGTATAGTCAGAATCAGCTAAAGTAAATGTAACTTCACGATCTGTAGTTGTAATTACACCATCATCAATGAAGGTCAATGTATTCAATGTCTTAGAAATAGTATATTGAGATTCTCTAATGAATGTACTACCAACAGTTACGATGATTTTCTTATCCATGAGCATAGAATCTTCCCATGGAATAGTAAATGTACGTTGACCATCTTCTTTACATTTTACAGATTCAGTAATGAACTTAGTATATTTAGAAGTATTTACTACACCACCAATAGTTGCAGTCTCAGCATCAATATCTTCAGTATATACAAAGATAAATGTAACTGTACGTCCTTCAAGAACAGCATCTTCACGATTTAAGAATCGTAAATCATTACCAACTACTTCAAAGCGACGATTATCAATATATGTATCACCAATTACACAGAAGAATTTACCAGTCTTATTATCAAAGTCATGGAAAACTTTAGGTAATTTGAATACAAGTTGTCCATCTTGCTCAGCACGAACTTCTTCTATAGCTGTCTTAACAGATACATTTCTACCAGTAATAAAGTTGAATACTAATTCTTGACCAATGTCTAAGCCATTAGTAGTAAGTAAGTCAACTGTATTCGCTTTAGTATCAATATAGTACTCTGCTTCATTTAAGAATACACCATTTCTAATTAAGAAGAAGCTATTTTGATCATCAAAGTATTTAGCATAAGGTAATGGAATACTAAACTTAAGTTGATTATCAATAGTAGCACGTACAGATACTGCAGAAGTACCAACTTTATTCTTTTGCTCAGGATAAATGAATACAAAGATTAATGCAGTACCAGCATCGATACCAGTATCTTGATCAAAGAACTTAATTTGTTTAGTACCTTCCATGATTTCATATCGTTTAGGATTTACATAGATACCACGATATGTTAGGAAGAAGAATCCATCAAATCCTTCAGGATAAGGAATATCAAAAGTTAATTGATTATCTTTATTTGCTATAACAAATTGAGGATCGATATTTAATACATCATCTTCTTCTACACCACCATATGGATTAGATTCAATATTCTCACTATATAAGAATACGAAAGTAACTTCACGTCCATATGCTACATAGTCTTTAGGATCATTAAATACAACAGTACGTCCAATTACATTATATCTAGATTGGTCTACCAATACAGATCCACGCAATAGTAAGAAGCTGTTTTTATTTAATAAAGAAGACTTAGATGGGAATGGAATAGCAAACACAGGTTGTTGATCTACAGTTGCTCTAACTGTAACAACATCAACTCTGTTTGTTTTACCAATATCTGTATAGTTAAAATCATATGGTAAGTAGAAGATATCTACTGTATCACCCTTTTGAGCTACACGACGTACATGAACACATACTTCAGTAGCAGTATTTTCCACTTCAGGGACAATAACTCTATACATATCCTTACTTAATAGACGACCATTGTGGAATACCGCAAATCTATCTTTATTTAAGCAAGGGATAAAGTCTCTACCAAAGAAGTAACGTACTGTAGGTTTAGTAATATTAAAGTGCTGATACTTAAACTGATTCTTAGCAGCCATATATATAGTCTTACCATAATAAGCTGGGTTAGTGAATGTAACAGTTTTATGATCTTTATCTAAAGTATACTTAACGTCATAGATAGTACGTTTATTGAATGGAAGTTCTTTATAGATTTGATCTTCAGTATAGTTAGCAAATACCATTAGATCATCATACTTGATAGTGGTGTTTTCTATAGTATTATTATCTTCAGTACACTCTACTTTCAAATAGTTATTATTAACTCCAGTAAAATATGTGAATTCAAATTCATCATAGTCAGTAACAGCAGAGATTTCCTTATTAGTAATAGGGATTTCAAAGTTATTATTCTTATATCTGATACGATTATATAGATTCCATAATTCACCATTCTTATAGATGATTACATAAGTCTCTGGATTCTTATGATATCCCCTAGGAAGAGATAATAGATTATTAGTTATTTGATCTTTTAACTCTTTACCAGAGATACTTCTAGAATGAATCTTTAGACGTTTCTCATAGAGTTTATCAAACATAGAAGAATTGTAACGACTGATATATCTAATACCAGAGTTTACATTGTCTTCATAATCCGTATCGTACTTATATTGGAAATCAAAGTCACGACCTAAAGCTTTAATGTCTAATTCAGGCATTTCACTTTTTTGCTCAATGACTAAGCTTTTCAATAAGTCTTTATTTTCAGGAATAGTAATATTACTTCTATTATGATTAGTGATATCTCTATAGAAATACTTAACTTGTAGTTCATAATCTAGAGGTTCACCATTATTCATAGTAATAATATTAAGATTCTTTATATCAGGGTCTATTGTTTTATCAAATAACCCATTAGCCCAACATAAGAAGTTATTCTTAGTTAGTTTATATTTAGCATCTAAGTCTAAATCACGGTTTTCAACTCTACCACCAGCTAGTACTTTAAAAGAACCAGTCTCTAATTTAAGTGTAGATGTATCTAGACTATATACCATAGACCCAAATGGAGATAATAAACCATCTTCATCAAATCTAAATAACTCAGTGTTAGGATTTGGAATCTTTCTTGTTTCAGAATAACTCATATAAGTAAATGGTAAGTTTACCATTTCTACTTTGCTAATATGTAATGGATTAATATCCTTCACGCTGTTTCTATCACAAACGAGATATGTATATTTAGCATTACGTACTACTCTGAAAGTAGACCATTTAATATGACGACCATCTACGAATAGCATAAATGGATATACTAGACCTTCATTAACCGCATCAGTCATACGTTTATCAAAATCTATAGTCTTCTTAGTCAAATGATTAAGTCTATATCTTACACCAGTGATACGAATTACATAACCTTCTTTTTCATAAGTCACATAACGACGTACTCCTTTAGATACATAGTAGTTCATCTTATCCCAACTAATATCAACTACCTCTGGGACGATACCTTTTTGCATCCCAGAGATATTTGTAGTAGAATAATTCTTAAGTTGATCAACGTAGTTATAAACTTCGTTATCGTAAGTTTTCATAGTATTGACCTCCGACATCTAGAACTGTTTTAACATATTCTGGAAGCCCACGGTTAGTCACCTTTTCAATAGTAGATTGATTATTTAAATAGCATCCAATATACGCATTAGTCATCATAGCAGAGAATGCTGGGAAGTATTCTAATGCAAATAGTGCAGATGGAGAGTACATCTTAACCCATGTAGCAATAATAGCTTCAGTGGATAGTTTATGTAATTTCAAAGAGTCTCTAAGCATATTAACAAATGCGTCTAAGTTCTTGAAGGATTCACGATCTAGATAAGATTCAATCAATTCAACTTCACGATCAGAGATACGTGCAATTTGTTTAGAGAATGCTGTATTATTAGCATAACCATATTTAGGATTATTGCTACCAATGATATTCTTAATGAAGTATTGGGAAGCAAGATACATAACACGATTATGGATATTACTTACTGTATTCGTTTTGAATAAGTAGTTAATGATATTATTGAATAGAGAAGCAAATGCATACGCACCAGCTTTAACTAAATCGAATCTAGATACGATATTAGTAAAGCCAGCAAAGTACATCATGTTTACAGATGCCTCTAATAGATGAGCAACTAGTTGTTTAACATTATTGCATTTATATTTACCACCTTCAAAGTCAATGATTTGAGTGCAGTCAACATAGATCAAATATTTACCAGTATTGCCTTTAATATCTTTAGCAGTGATTACTCGAGTGCTACGATTTAATGGATGAGTACTTATATAAAGTACGATTTGCTTAGATTCCATTGCAGCTACTAAGAAAGAACCAACTTGTGTTTTCTTAACATCATAAGCAATGTCAGCAAAAGCATCAGAATGGACGTCAATTACTTTACCACCTTTGATAAAGTTTAAGACAGATTTTTCATATTCATCTTTATATTGGGAAAAGATAAAAGTCTCATTTATGAGTTTAAAGTTCAACTGAGCCATTATAAATCCTCCTTGGAAAGTATCTAAAATATTACTACAATGTTTAATTTGCAGGCATATACACCCCTAGGAGATAAAACTCCTAGGGGTGTATAATCGTGTTTATAACAATGGAGACACACATCTAAAATGAATACAAGAAGTAACACTGGCTGTCACATTCATTAGATATCATGTGTAATATAGTCGGCGAAACTATATTACTATTAAGTTCTAGTTTTATTTCTTTAATAACGCCCAGACATATAGGTACAAAGGAGGTTATGTATGATTAACTTAGACTTAGATGAGGTATATATTGGTACTTATGAGCATGGAGAGAATAAAGTTCCAAGTGTGACTCAAGTACTTAAGCATATAAATGAAGAATATATAGCTCAATGGGCTAACTCATTGGGATTTAAAGGTCTTGGATATAGAAGAGAACTAAATAAATATGCAGTTGAAGGAACTAAAGTTCATAGTGAAATTGAACATTTCTTAACTGATGGATTATGTATGACAGATCCAGTGGATAAGACTATGGGATTCATGTCATTTATACAATGGTTTAACGATACAGGGTATATTAATAATACTCTAATTGAACCAATTATGTTAGAGCAATCTATTATAGGTAAATACTTCTGTGGGACTATAGATGCTGTTATGAAAATTGGTAATGAAGTTCATATTGTAGACTATAAGACATCAAGTAGTATTGGATATAAATACTTTATACAGCTATCTGCATATAGATATCTGCTATCTAAGATAGGCATCAATGTAGATAAGCTTACTGTATTACAGCTTAATAAATATGATGTTAAGTATAAGCAATATACTATAGATATCAAGTCTAATATAGATCTAGTAGATAATCTATTTGCTGGATTCATTAATACATTAGACTCTCTTAATAGTATTAATGAACTAAGACAACTTAAGGTGTCAGATTTTGGAGTTAAATAATATGATATATCTAACTATGTTTAAAATTGCAGATACTATTCTATCTATAACTATAGTATTGGCTATGATATCATATTGGTTGAATGATGAGAATAAGTTAGTAAATAAACTAAACGAAATATTTATGTTATTAACCATAGCATCAGCATTCTTAACTGCATGGATGTGGGTATTTAATATATAGGAGTTTAATATGAATACATTATTTTTTCTTAAATTAGTAGTAGCGTGTGCTATATCAACTATTATATGCGGAATAGTATATAGTTGGATTAGTCACTCTACAGGTGATGATAATAATATATTTGGAACGATAGGTGGATTCTTCCTTGTATGTACATTTGTAGCAATATTTCTTACAGCATGGTCTTGGGTACTAGAATAGAGGTACAGTATGAATACATTAAATATACTTAAACAAATTATAGTACCAGAGTTTGGTACTATGAGTTTATTTGCTTGTCTTGGAGCTGTATTAATAATGCTTGATTTGGAGAAACTATCTAAATTCTGTTTTATAGTATCATTAGTATTTCTTTTTATAATGGTATTAACAGCTATTGGTTATATGTGGGTGGAGGCTCTTAGTAATGGTATCTTATAAAGTAGCAGTATTATTTTTAATATTAATAGTAATTAATTCTTGTATTCTAATTAACTACTATGGTGAAGAGAATCTATCTAATATGACTAAACGTGTATTAATTGTATTGGAAGATCTTAATCCTATATTGTTTGGTATATTCTTATTAGGAGCATTAGCTACAATCTGTCAATTATTTGGATGGGTGTGATAAAATATGTTTAATCAAAGCTTAGATTCATTTAATATCCCTGAGCTACAGAAGATTCTATTAGAATATAAACAACTTTCTCATGAACTTGTCTCATGTCCTGTCCTAAAACGATTATGGGTAAAATATAAAATTTATAAATTTAAGAGGCATATAGTTAACTATATTAAGACAGCCGAACTATATGATCTAATATCTGGTGTTGTAGCTATACAGTTAACTAATCCAATGAAATATGAAGATCATTCTAGTCTTCCCTATTATAGTATTATACGTGAAGATAAAAGTGAATATGTTGTATTTAATGTAGATGATATAACTGAGCAATTAACGATTAGTGCTGGACCTGCACATCATATTCTTCTTAATAGAGAGATAGATGCTAAAGTTACATATACAGTCGTTTTAGGACCATCTTATAATAAAGTAAGTGAGTTTAATATTAATAGATATAATGATGATTTTGATTTTGAGCATTTTGGACATCCTTCAACAGATCCTAAATTGAATACAGATAGAATGCTTAGAGATTGTATATTAAAGTTTATGCAATGGGTAATAGAAAAATAGGTTATATATTATTAACGTGATAGGATATTTGATCCTATCACGTATATATTTTATCTTAAAGGAGATTGATAAAAATGAAAGAACTAAAGAAGCTCACTACAATGGAGTTAATCAGATTTAGAGCTATGCAACAATTAGCTCATCAAATAGGATATATGAATAATGATATCCTAAGAAGTGCAGATAACTTAGAACGATATAAAGTTCGTAATAATTTAAAGATGATTCTTAAAAATATTGATGATCGTCTTGCATTATTAGAAACCCGTGTATATTCTACAGGAGGTTCTAAAATTACATTCAATAATTTCTTACCAAGATATTTAGATAAAAGTACTGCATTCTTTATTATTCAATACATTGATAAGAATACAAGTACGTTATCTTTACGTTTTATGAGAGGATATTCTGTTAAATATATTATAGAATTGCTTATTAGAATACGTAAACGTTTAATGGTTGCTTATGACTTTAAAAAATCTAATTTACCTAAATGTCAATATAGTCCAACTATAATAACAAATTCAGATGATGAAATTATAGACATGGATTGTAATACTGAAATCTTTGAGAAATATAAATATATTTATAACTCTCTAAAGGATAATATTGAATTGAATAAATTCTATCCAGATATTAGATTTGAAGATGGACTTATGAAAATAATTAATCATCCAGATGACGAATGTCTATTATATTTCGATCCAAAAGAAAAACTTATTGTTAGTTTACCAATAGGATTTAATGATTCCGATAACTATGTATATAGACGGAAAGCATTAAATAAAATTATTAGAGAAATTGATAAGTTAATTTATGGAGGTATTCAATAATGGGAGACTTAGTAAGAACAGTTGAAGGTGGTCCTTTATTTATTTTAAAAGCTAATATTATTAGAAATATAATAACAGATGCATATGCTCTAGCTGAAACTATAGAATGGAAATTAAGATATATTCAGCCAGATCGTAGACGAGCTGAGAAAAATACTTATAAGACTAAGAATATGGAGATAACTTTATGTCAATTAAAAGCTAATGATGGTATTAGATTACATATGAAATTTGGTAAGGGTGATGACTTATATAATGAAGTATTTTTTACTATTGATAAAGATGGAGATTATAGTATAAGTATAGAATCTGCTGAAATCAATAATCTAATAATGACTCATGCTGATATATTAGAACTATTGTTAGATCTTACTAATAATAGAAACTATACATTCTTAAGAGCTTTACTTCCAGAAGAGCATGCTATCATAATTGATAATAAACCAATCATTACATGCATAAGGAGTAATAGAGATACTGATAAAATGTATTATAAATTAAAGCGAGACAAAACTAGATATGTATATGAAGATACCAAATATGATGCAGTTGTATGTCTAGATTTAAAAGCTGCCCATGTTAGTGATGGTTTTCTATTAAGATAGTTGGAGGATTTAAAATGATAGTAAAAACTAAGTATTTACCAGATTCTGATTTGGTAAGACTACAAAGTATTTGTGCTATATCTCAAGATATAGCGTATATTTGTAATAAGGTTATAAGACCAGCTGAGCCAGATGAACGTAAGAAAATAAAAGAAAGAATTCGTGATATCATGGTTCTATTAAATTGCGATTTTCGTATTGGTAAGATTCGTCTTGGAGTAAAAGATTCAATTCAAATTCATATGGATCAATTCCGTAAGAAATATGAACTAGAAGAGTATCCAAGACTGTATGTTAAATACTCCAATGTAACTAAGACAATAGATGTATCTTTATCAGGTATTAGAATGACTAGACTTCTTTCAATCATTAAAGAGTTAACTAGTCTAAGAGATACATTGATTAAAGAATTTAATATTGATAAATCTGAGCTTGGTAATTATAAACAACTACCGGCAAAGATTATTAAAGATGAACTTGGTAGAATTACTAAATATGCTCATGGTGGTAATATAGTCCAAGATATGTATGATAAGTATTGGTTTATCTATACTAACTTCATTGATCATCAAGGACTTGATAGAGAGATATCTAAATTCTTCATTCTAAATAGAGAAACAAAATCTATTGAGATTAGAACAAGTAAAGATGATTGGGGTTATGTATCTCCAATAGCTAAGATTATAGTTGGTGGTGAAAAAGTAAATACTCCAAAAGATATGCTACCAAGTAATCACTTCTTAAATGGAGTTATTAAAGCAATTAGAGCAAAATATCCAAGATAATAATATGCCGATGGATTACTATGATCCATCGGCTTTATTTTTTTATTAATCAAAAGACATTCCTATAAACAAAGGAGGAAATGTAATGAATACCCTAATGACTTTAATCGATCTATTTAAGCAGAAAAATATATATAGCATCTGTTATAATTATACTAAGCTAGATAAAGATATAGCTATAAGTAAATATGTAGACCATCAGATAGATGGTACATTACCTGAGAATGCTACAGATAGTAATTACTTTCTTAGAAGTCAAGATCATATATTTCCAGTTAAGACATCAAATGAATTAACTTGGTTATGTGGTCTATTATTCTTATTTGATATGAAGAATCTATTAGAACTCCTTGATAAATTATTATCAGTTAATGATCCATTTATATTAATATTAGATGGAGATACATATATTGATAATGATAAGCACTTAGGATGGTCTATTAATAATAGTAATCTTGATATATATTATCAGGGAAAGTCTCAAAAGGTTAATCTAAAGAATCCAACTAATAAATCTTATAACAAAGATGCTATAGTTATGGCTATTGGTCATTTCATATATATTAACGTATTACAAGGTAGGTTATAATGGATAAGACATATGCAGAGCTATTACAAGAAACTCTATCTAAAATCTATGAATTAAAGGATTTAAATAATAGAGATCGTGGTAAAGCTTTAACTATATTTATTGGCGAAAGATTGAATAGAGAGCTATTATTAAGCTCTATGAATATATTCAATCTATATAAAGAGATAGTTAATCTAGATGATGTATCTTTATTAACTGATCTAAGAAAGACTCCATGGTATAAAAAATGGTTTACTTATGATCAAGAGAATTCTAGACTAATCGATCTATCTAAATTTAATTTTAGATCTTTAGAAAGATTTGAAAAAGTAGAATATCTTAAAGATGTAGAGCATTATGACTTTGAAGGAGTTATTGAAGTAGACTCTTATAGTTTATATGATACACTAGCTGAGGAAAATGGTTTAAATCTATTCTGTTTTGCGGCTGAGAATATCTTACTTAATCATGGATTCTTTAATAATACAGATTATCAACTATATGATGTTCCAGATAAGTATATAGATGATCAGGAAGTATGCATGTATATGTGTTTACTAAATAAAGATAATATAGACTTTATAGATAAGAATACATATGAAGATTCTGTATTATATGATATAGTTAGAGATAGAATCTTTAATGTTATATATTGGTCTATACGTGATAGCATAGAAGAAGATACTAGAACTAGAGCTAGGTAAACATTATTTTGGTTACATATTATTTAGGTGATATCGAGGAATCGATATCCATCTATCAGTCCCTGTGATAGATGACACACTCCTATAGTGTATGGTCTTGGCGGACCCTCTCAACAAAATACACTAACACTCATACAAAACAAACACAACACATGAAAACCTTTTCAGAGTTCTCATCTCTCTCTTAACTTACAAATGCGAATACGTAAGCGTGAGAACTCCGCATTATAAACTATATCATCAATATGAACGTAAATCTGTCCGCCAAGACCTTACACTCCCTTATTTTATTTTTTCTTAGAAAGGAGATCAACAGTTATGAAATTGATCAATCCAAACAAACTTTATTCTCGCTATGCTAACGGTATTTTAGAATTAGCAAAGAAAGTAGCGGGAAATGAAATCACCATTGGCAATTATAAAGCAGGTGCTAATGGACAAGAAATGACATTCTCTCATGTAGCTAATACTCATAATGGACTTATATTATTTAAGTTCATTGGTAATAACTGTGCAGTAGAGATTGTAGCCTTATTAGATACTAATGATATTATCTTTAATATCAAATCTAATTCTATTATTACTTTTGAATCATATCAAGCATTGAATCTAATCTTGAATATGATGCTTGATGATTTAAATATTGAATACAGTCCAGCAACTGAAGGAAGTGTAGCTAAATTACTACGTTCCACATATGATCAGTTCACTGTAATTAAATCAGATAAACGATTCTCTGGGGATCTATTATATAAGAGATTGAAAGCTATTGCTAAATATCTTAAATCAAATGGAGATCCTAAAGCAATTAGTACTGATAATGCATGGGTAGATACTAATGAAACAGTTATCAAGATCAATGCAAAATATAGTACTTATATTACATATGATACTCTAAAGAATATCATTGTAGTAAACTCAGCATACAGCTTGAGTAATACTGTAGCTATTAGCGATGAGTTTGACTTAATTGGAATTGTTAAGAAAATCCCTAAGGAGTCAAACTAATGGAAAAGAAACAGACAAAGCTAGTAGATATAATAAAGATAATACATAAATCTGAATTACAATCAATTGGTCCTCTTATTAGAAAGATAGTTGATATCAATTCAAGAGTTAATGGTTTATATAATAATTCTCAAATCATGCTAGAAATATTCAACTGCATTTATTACGGAGAATATACTATCCATAAAGGAGTATATCAAAGTATTAATGTAGTTACTTACCATGATAGAATTGAGGACGTATTCTTAAAAGTAGTTGTTTCTGATAAGACAGAAGAATGTAGTCTATTATTACGTAAAGATGATATAGATAAGAGTATGTCTATATTAGATACGGTTAATAAATTGATGGATCATGCAGATAAACTACTTAATGATTTTGACCTATACACTGAACGAATCTTTAATGATGAGTATACAACCATTAATACATTCGATGACAGTGATAGAGAAGAATTATTAGATTCTACGACTCCAAGCATTTTGACAGCATTTGGTTCTTATCTTGATACAGAGAAAGATATCGAAGCAGGTACTAGTATGAATCATATTGATGTATCTGACGGTAGCACTCTAACCTGTATAGGATTAGTTGATGTTGTTGAAAGTGAAGTTAAGATAGATATAGATTATGCAGAGGTAGAGTATGTGCTTACTTATCGTAAGAATAATAAACTATTTCTTGCACGTATAGCTACAGATACTGAAATGAAGTTTAGAGGATTAGTTGGAATGGGTCTTGATGAAGATCGATTCCTTCCATTACCTCATGAAACTCAAGTGGCTATGTTTAGAGAAGCAATTAGCTTAGTTGTTTTATACGTTCATTCAATGGATGTATATAGACATGAAGCTATTAATATTAATAAGCTCAGTTAGGAGGAACTCATGACAGAAGAGCAAGCAAAAGAAATGTATCTAGATCTCATGGATATCCTAGCTATTACAGCTATGAATCAATCTAATGAAGATTTTGATTTCAAAGAATACCTTAGTCAAAGAGGCTATGATATTTAAAAGGAGCTAATATGGAAAATATATTCTTTGATAAAGTCACTGAACCAATTCCTACTTGGTTCCTTCCTAGATGGATATATAATTATAAACTAGGAAAGTATTATAAAGAATTGATGCATACTTCTCCATCTTATGATATGATGAGAGAGATGGCAGCATTCATCAAAATAGCGGAGATATCATTCTTCTTTCATAATACAAAGGATATGAAAGATGGTCTTCCTATAACGTATTCAAAGTCTGGATTCATTTATATTGAATTTAGTCTTAATGAAACTAGTTATTGTACTATTGGTTTAAATCAAGATAAACCAATCATTACAATTTCTATTAAGAATACTATCACTAATGAGATAGTTTCTAGTAACAAATTTAGAGATCGTGAGTTAGAAATTACTAATAAGATCGATGAGTATCTATTCATTAATCTTATCAATAAACTCATGAACTCATTTATTAATCTAATGAAGTATTGTAAGGAGATATAACCGATGGCAGGTAAAAGCTACAACATTAGTTTCAAACAATTACGTATGGCAATTAATTTGATCAAAGATCATGTAGATGTCTTTGATGATCAATATCGTTGTTATCATGAAGAACGAGAAGAAGTATTTGATAATAGAGTACTAGGTTTCGATCTTCTTAAACCAGAATATAAGATGATTATACCAGTAAGATTTGGTACAGTATCTTATGTCTATAACTATGATAGTGGTGAAGTTACAGATATTACTATCAGTACACTAAAGGGTGTATCTGATCCAGACTTAATTGTATCTGAGTTATTTGAAAAGGTAGCATGCAATGGATATGTACTTTCAGATAAAGCAGATGATAATGATATTATTGTTGATACAGGTCATGTAGTTCGTTGTATTAAAATCAATGAACTAAAGCCTATGTATAGAAGATTTATGAATACTGATTCATTAGAATCTCTAGACAATCTTATCAATAAATCTAATACTGAACGAGTTACATTCAATGATAATGATGTAGCTCGTGTAGTATTAACAAATGATCTTGGACGTATCGAAAAGTCTAATAAATATCAAGCTATTAGATATCGATATGCTAGTACAGATAGCAAAGATCCAAGTGAAATTAATGACAATAACTTCTTTAAATGCTTCTGTATGATAATGCATAAATAAATCATAATCCCAAGGGATTTCGGTCCCTTGGGAAATTTATTTTTTTATTAACCGTCTAACAGTTTAATAAATAAAAGTAAGGTCCTTCAAGGATCCTTACAGGTTCTTTTCTTTCATCGAGGTAATTATGAAAGACAATATTTTAACGGAAGCACACATATCAGATATTCATTTTGGAGTATTTGATTCAGCAAAGCAATATGAGATTCTTAAGAATCAATTTATAGATAGAATCAAGCTATTAGACTTAGACTTGATATCAATTAATGGTGATTTATTCCACCATAAGTTTATGAGTAACTCCGATGCAGTTATGTATGCATTGAAGTTTGTAGACGAATTAGTTCAAGTATGTAGAACTAAACAATGTACTTTATTTATATTACATGGTACACCATCCCATGATGCTAATCAGACTAAACTATTCTATAGATATATGAATGATCCATCAGTAGATGTACGTGTAATTGAAACTATAAAATTTGAATATGTAAAACAAAAACGCATCCTATGTATCCCTGAAGTGCCAGGAATGGGAAGGGAGTTTTACGAGAATATCCTCTATAATAACTACTATGATGCAGTATGCATGCATGGTACAATTAGAGGTGCTATATATGGAAAAGATAAAATTGACTTAGATGCACCGAGTCCTGTATTTGGAATGGATAATTTCAAGTATTCTATGGGACCAGTCATTGCAGGTCATGTTCATGTCCAAGGTTGTTATGAAAAAGACTTCTATTACTGTGGCTCACCATATAGATGGTGCTATGGAGAAGAGCAACCTAAGGGATATTTAATTCTATTACATAATATAACTACGAGACAGTATTACGTTCACTTTGAAGAGATACAGTCTTATAGATATGATACAATAAACTTTGATGAGATGATTAAAGATGATCCACAAAAGATTATTGAATTCATTAAACAACGTCAAGCTCAGGGAGTAAATAATATCCGTATGGAGTTTACCTTAGAGCATGAAAACATTAATATCTTGAAATCATTTTATAGAAACAACCCAACAATATCTATAAAATGTGATTATAAGAATGACATAATCAGACGACAGTCTCAAGAGGTGCTTGAGCAATGTAAAGAGTTTGATTATATTACTGACAAGAGCCTTACAGAGTTTGATATTCTAAGTAGATATATAAATGACAGTAAGGGTTATACTTACATCACTCCAGAAGAATTGATTGAATTATTAAAGGAGTGATTATTATGTAAAGTGAGGATTGAAGATGGCTAAGAAAGATATAGGTAGTGGATTCTCATTACCACTATCAACTATAATCTTATATGCAAATTATATCTTAAAGACCATACATACATCCAACAGAGGTGTATTGACAGATCTAAGGGAACTATTAACGATGATAGACCCTGGTAAGAATTTCAGTGTAGAGCAAGTTCGTGAAAGAAATTCTTACTTCTTCTTAAAACAATTATTAGATGCTAGACTTAAAGGATATGAGAATAGAGATATCCTTATGGAAGCAGCATTGAATGGGTTAGATGTAAAGAATATCTTCCCATTACGTAAACTAGAAGAACCTTTAGGTTCTAATGAATTGGCATTTATAGAGCAAAATATTGGGAATAATAGAAACTCATTCTATACTCAATCTATAATGTCTACAATGTACACTCAGTATAGTGATTTTGCTATAGCTAATGAAACGGAAAAGTTCAAAATCCTAAAAGATGTACAAAAGCAAATCGTAGACGTTAATCGTAAGATTAAAGAAAATGTATGTGTAAGTAGTGTCTCTGAATCATTATCTCTATCTAATGATGAACAGTTTGAGGCTACAGTAGCTCATATGTATAATCGTGCTATTGATGGTTCTACAAAACTTAAGACTGGTATTCAAGCAATCAATAGATCCTTGAATGGTGGTTTTGAAAATGATCGGTGTTATATTTATCTAGGCTTACCAGGTGAAGGTAAATCTAGTACACTATTGAATCTAACACTTCAAATCAAAGGTAATAATAAAGATATTGTTACAAAAGATCCAACTAAACGTCCAACTATATTATTCCTAACGATGGAAAATACTTTGAATGAAACGTTGGAACGTGTATTCAGTATCTTAGTATCCGATGATGATATTAGTGAATTTGGTGGTCATAAAGAAATCATGCAACTACTTAGACAAAATGGTCTAGGTGTATCTAATGATTCTCCTATTGATATTGAATTCAGATATGTACCAAGTAACTCTGTAGATACAGATTACTTATATACAATCTACGATGAAATGTCTGCTAATGGACAAGAAGTCGTTTGTTTAGTACAAGACTATATTAAACGTATTAGACCACGTGACTTTAAACTAATGGGTGGTGATATGCGTATAGCTCTTGGTGCAGTAGTAGATGAATTTAAAGAATTTGCTGTTGCTAAACATATTCCAGTTATCACTGCATCTCAGTTAAATCGTGATGCGGCTAAGATAATTGATGAAGGTCGTAAATCTAGTGAAGCAGATTTAGTACGTAAAGTAGGTCGTGCAAACATTGGTGAATCTACTTTGATTACAGAAAATGCTGACTCTGCATTCATCTTAGTACCAGAAGATGGAGCTGATGGTAGAAAGTATCTTGGTATGGCAAATGCTAAGAAACGTTTTAAAACACAATCATCTCAATTCTTCTATTTACCTTACTCTAAAGAGAGACCTTTAGAACTCTTACAGGATATTCATTTAGCTGAACCATTATCTAAGTTATCATTGAATGAACTTAAGACTGCTACTAATGAAAATAATAATGGTAGTTGGAGTGCATTATTAGGTAATGAGAAATCTAAACCTGTAGAGATTAAAGAATCAGATAGTATTAAAAAGAAATCTGATGCTTATGGTATTAGTAAAGAATTCATTAAAGAACTTGAAGAGTGTTATGAAGCAGATCCATATAATCGAGGAGCTAACTTCGATGATACTAAGATCGTACTTAAGACTGGTTTAAGAATGTTTAATGAATTTACTGATGCTGAGAAACTCTATACTTATACACAATTTGGTGTAACTCCACCAGAATCATTCCGTGGAGCAGCAAATGTAATTAGAGATTTCAATATGGATGATTTAGAAGATGGTACTCCTAGAATAGTTTATAGGGATGCACTTCTATATAATGATGAAGAAGACCTTTCCGGGTATACACCAGCTTTGATAGAGGATAAGATAAGTTGGACTTGGAATAAATAGCGGTCTAGACTACAATGAGCCTAGACCTATTGATTAGTTATTCTTCAATTTATGATGTGAATTAAATGTAAGGATATGATCATTATCAAATGTATATAGATCTGCCAAGAAGGCTTTAAGATCTTTCTTAGATAATAAATATACATATTTCTTACTTAAGTTAAAGTCTTTGACACTGTAAAGATCATTGATTCTAAGAATGATATAATATAGCTCAGCGTTATCATATACATCATATGCTAACATCTTTGGTCTATATTTATACTTTTGAATCTCTTTATCGTCAAGATATACTTTAACACATTTAGCTTTTAATTCAGGGAAATAGTCATCAGTGACTATATTACCAACAGCAAACTGAATACGCTCACGTTCTTCAATGAATGACATATTTGAGTAATCAGTGCTTATGATTGGCTTAGTATTGATGAATGCTTTAATACTATTTAGCGTCGTCTTCATAGCCATCGTAATCCCTTCCTGTAACAACTGGTTTATTTATATCACCGCCAAGGAAAGCTATAGTAAACCTAGTCCCAGGAGGTATGAATTTAGTAGGAAAGTTTCTAGCAACTTCCTTAGGCATTTCAATTAGGATATTAGAACCTGTTTGAACTTTGCCTGTGGAAAACTTTTCTTTATTAATGATATTTGGATTCTGAACTTTAGTCGTAGTTTTAATAGGAGACTTCATATTCATCGGATTAAGTGCTTGCACATAAAACGTTTGATATCCTGGCTCATATTTATTACATACTGAAGTAAGAATGCCGACTTCGGTGAATCCTAAGCCGGAATCAGAATTATACTTATCGTCCATGTTTATTACACCTCAATTCTTATATACTATAATGTTTTGGGGCATGAGGAATATTTGAAATGGAAAATGCATTAATGTGTATGTGGGACCCTAATGTAATTGGTGCCACAAACGCTCTAATAAGTAAACTTGGTCTAGAAAAAGACTTCTATACTCGTAATATCTGTATTCCAGATGAAGAAGGAGATCTTAGAGCTCTAGACTATAAAGGTAAATTCTTTAGAATGCCAGTAGACTACTATGAAAGTGCTTATGGTGATTCTATTGTATTTGATCCAGTTAATAATAAGAATATTATGAAGTTCTTATTTGATATCTTTATTGATGAGTGGGATGATAATAGCTACTATTTATCAAACTACTTCAAAATCTTTGGTCCAGCTGATGATCCTAGAAGTCAACTTCATGTTATGATGTCAGATGGTACACAGTTCACTACAAGAAAGTACTATAATTCTTCTTTACAATATATGGAGATTATAGATTTCATGTTATTTGGTGAAGCAAGATACAGTTACGAAGCAATAGACTACCCACCTGAGGTAGAACCTAAGAAACGTAAAAGGAGATAATGATTATGGGATTTATATTAAACCCAGGTCAAGAAGCAGTTGTATCAGCGGCAGTAGAATGGTATAATAATTCATCTGATTTAGTATTCCAATATACTGGTGCGGCTGGTACAGGTAAGACTGTTGTATTAAATGAAATAATCAAGCGTTTAAGTATACCATATGATTCGATTATGCCTATGAGCTATACTGGCACAGCGGCTATAGTAATGCGTAATCGTGGTATGACTAAAGCTAGAACTATTCATTCATCTATATATGAACCAACAGAGTCTATTATGACAGATGAGAATGGTAAACCTATCATAGATGCTTACTTTAATAAACCTAAAACAACTTTGAAATGGATTAAGAAAGAGCGTCTTCATGATATAAAACTAATAATCATAGACGAAGCATCTATGACTCCAAGATCTATGGTAGAAGACATAGAATCATTCGGTATCAAGATCATAGCCTGTGGTGACCTTAATCAGTTACCACCAGTAGGAGATGATCCAGGATATCTAGTATCAGGAAAGGTCTATAGATTAGACCAAATTATGCGTCAAGCAGAGCAATCTGGTATTGTATATCTTGCAGATAGAGCTATTAAAGGATTACCAATTAACTTTGGTTATTATAATAATGCTATGGTAATATCAGAAGATGAATTGACTGATAATATGGCATTGAATGCTGACGTTATTCTATGCTGTAAGAATAAGACTAGAGACTATGTGAATACTCTTATGAGAGAAGATATCTTAAAGATTAGAACTCAATATCCTACTTTCAATGAACCATTGATTTGTCGTAAGAATAATTGGAATATTGAAGTAAATGGTATTAATCTAGTCAATGGTCTTAGAGGAATAGTTAGAAACCATCCAGATATCACATCTATTAGGAAAGATCTAAAGGAAATGACTATAGATTTTCTAGATGATGGTAATAATCTATTTAGTCAGATTAAGATGGACTTACAATACTATAGAGCTCCTCAAGATCAGAAAGAATATCTTAAACGAAATCCTTATAATAAAGCTGATAAATTTGAATTAGCTTATGCTATTACAACACATTTATCTCAAGGCTCTCAATATAGTCATGGTATCTTTATGGAAGAATTCCTACATCGAGATATCATGCCTAATCTAATATATACTGGTATAACCAGATTCTCAAATTATCTAATTTATGTAAAACCTAAACCTAAATTCTTCTAAGAGCATATATTATAAACGTGATCCTTGATTATTGTTTTAGTATATTATGCAAAAGGAGGAACTAATCATGGATAACGGAAATATTTTTGAAAGCCCATTACAACTGGCGTTTCCAATAACGCCAGATGAGAATGGCAAATTTAATGTGGACCCAGAAGAGAGAATGTATACTCTATTCATATTCTTCATTGATGGATATGACCAAGAAAAGACATTCAAATTCGCAATGGGTCAAACGGCAGTTCGTGAGTATATCATCGAAAATGTTGATATCATTGACTTTGAGAAATCCAAGATCTCTTCATGGCAAACTCGCCCATATGATTATGATGGATTTATCTCATTAGTTCAATTCATGCACTATCTCGATACAATCGAAGATGAAGATGGAAACAAGTGGTTCCAAGATGACTTTGATATCCAACGTTATCTAGAATCTCAAGTTGAAATCGATGAAATCTCTGAGACAGAGCGTGAGAATTACGATAACGCCATACATATGATTATGAATGGCTCGGTGCTTCAAGATATTAGTCGTCTTGAAGAGGAAGGAGACGAATACGATGTCTAATGAAAATCTAAATGAAGTAACTGTTGCATTTAACCAAGGTAAAGCTGAAGCCGAAAAATGGGTTGCACAGTTTACTCAAAACAATCAACAGATTCAAATCCCTGTATGGGGTACTCAACCTGCAAGTCAGTTAGAGTATTACTATCGTAAAGGATTTATGGATCGATTCAAAGAGATTACTAAGATTGATATCGAACAAGAGAAGAAACTCTCTAAGAAGAATCATACTCTTAGTATTCACAAGAATGGTAAACCTAGACCAAATGCACTTGATAGAGAAATCAAGAAACTTGGTCCAGATTTCCTAGGTAAATATGGTGATAGATTCTTCATCGAAATCAAGAATCTATCTAATCGTATTCTAAATGATTTAGCTAATGCTAATATCAACGTACCAGATTATGAAGAATACTTTAAGTCTGATCGTCTATTAGATAGCTTAATCAGTGTCGCAAAAGCGAATGCAAACTATCACATGTTTACTGCAGGTGCTATTCATTTCTATGGTGCTAATGCAGAGCAATCTATGCAAGGTTTGCTTCCAGAAAACTATGGTCCTATAGAACAACGTTTCTACTTGTACCACCACTCCAATGCCCAAATCTATACAATCTTATTGAACGCCCTTGTAGAATTCAAACAATATTTATTGTCTGGAATCTTTAATCCGGAGACAATCCATGTAGCAGAATCAACTATCTGGAATAAGAAGTTGACTATGGCTGCACGAGATCCATATGCTCAGCGTCGATTATAGTATTTCAGATCATTTCTACGATAGGGCAAAAAGTAGAGTTGGTCTTCCTAAAAAGGGAGTGGAGCGACTAATCAAAAAAGCTTTATATGAAGGGATCTATGTAGACTACTTAGATCCCTATTCTAAACTTTATAAGTTAATGAATGCTTACACTAAACGGTGTAACACTCAGAGACATAAAGAACGATATGTTATTTATTACCGTCGATATATAATTTTATTCGAAAAGCCAAACATTGCAGTAACTATACTGTATGCACCAGATAGTATTGTAAAGTGTGCAAAAGAATATAAAAGGAGATTAGATATCGATGGATGCAACACAATTAAAAGCATATCGTGATAAGCTCAGAGCAACAGAGCAAAACATAGCAATTCGTCTTTATTGTGATAATGGTATTATCATTGACGAAGGAAATATGTTTGTTAAATGGGATGATGCTAACGAAGTTATTGTAGCTATTAAAGCTAATGATGACCAACAAAATCATCCTGGTGTTAAAACAAAAGTAATCATTACTACCTTTGAAATGGTACAATATATGATTGCTTATTCTACTCGTAAGTCAGTACAACCAATTGCTAAAGATTTTGGATTTACTGATGATCAAATTAAGAACTTTCTTAATAAATTCGATAGCCAAGATCTACGATCTTATCTTAACACAACTCCTGAAGATGTACTTCAAGAAATTGTGGCACAACAAGCGGCTGTCGATGCACAGGCTAAAATCGTTCTTCAACAACAAGAAGATCGTGCTAAAGCTGAACATCGTGTCACGGCACAACAGATCCGTGAACGTCAATAATAGTTATATAATTAGAGACTTGGGTATGATATTTTAAAATATCATACCCTAAACATCTCGATAATTGTATATTATTAACGTGATATAATAACACATATGTTTTATTATATACAAGACCTACTCTTATTTTATTATTTGACAAAGGAGGATACTAGTTATGTATCAACAACAATTCGTTCAACAACCATTCCAACAACAACCTTATGGCTTTGCCGCACCACAATTTGGACAACCTATGTACGGCGCTGGTGTAATGCCTGCACAATCCATGTTCAAAGAAGTGGCAGTTACAAATCCAATGACTAAGGAAGACTTGGAGCTGTTGAAACCAGTTAAGAACGAGTTTAACATGAACATCGATCCAGTCGATGTAGCTCGTGCAAAATGCCCACATAAAAATGCAACCAAATTGCTTATCAACCCAATCGGTGGTGGTAATATGGTAAAATGCTCCCAATGTGGTGCAGAATTTGATATGACTATTAGATCCAAGGAAGATATCGAAGCAAGTGTAAACAACTTGGTTAACTTCTTGGAGCAAATGAAGTTATATGCAGTCAACTTCGACGAAGAATTCTATAAGGATTATATGATGATGATCCCACTTCTTCGCAAGGCTCCAAACTTGTATGAAATGGCAGTACAAAACTTCACTGAAGTTGTACGCCAAACTACAAATTCTCAAACTGTAGCTCCTAATGCTAACCCAGCATTCAACCGCTATGGTTTCGATGCGTACCAAGACATTTTCAACGGCAACTATGGTGCCCGTTACAATGTCTACAATCAACAACAACCTGTAATGCCAATGCAAGCACAACCAATGGCTCAACCAGGTTACTATGATCCAAATGTGGTAGCTCAACAACAAGCTCAAATGCAACCAGCTCCACAACAAGGTCAAGTATTCGGTGCATTTACACAAGCCCAAGCTCCAGTGATGACTCCAGCTCCACAAATGGGTAACCCATTTGCTAATGGATATGCAGCTCCTGTAATGACTGCACCAATGGCTATGCAACAAGCACCTCAACAAGCTACAATTACAACTATGCAAGGTCCTGTTAATGTAGCACCACAACCAGCAGCTCCTCAACAACAACCTGCCGCTGGTACAACAACTACAGAAACTAAAGTTACAATTTAATAAGAGATAAAAATCTGAATGATATTGCCCATAGGCGTTTTGCCTATGGGCTCATATCATCCGGTATTTTTTGATAATTTATGTAACAGCTAAGTAGGAGGACCCTGATATGGTATACACAAAAGAACAAATCGAAAACATCAAGTCCTACAATAGGCAAATTAAGACAATTGAGAACTTCGCTGAAGCTGTTAGAAAAACTGTTACCCAGTATTTAGGTTATACAGGAAATAAAGGCTTTATTAATATGATCCGGGAGATATTTCAGAACTCTGCGGATGAACTTATGAAAGATGATAGCCCATGTACTGAAATTCATGTGGCTTTTAGTGAACCATTACAAGAACTTGCAGTTCGAGATAATGGTCGTGGTATTCCACATGATAGTTTAGTGCGTGTATTTGCATCTCAACATACATCTTCTAACTATGATAAGAAACCTGGAGAATTCTCCTCTGGTCGTCATGGTGTAGGTGCTAAAGTAACAAATGCATGCTCAGAATATTTTATAGTTGAATCTTATATATTAGGTAAAGGTAAACGAGTTGAGTTTAAACTCGGTGATGCTAAGACAGCTAAGATTACAGATTTGAAATATGTTGAAAATAAGCAAGGTACTACAGTTACATTTAAACCATATGAAGAAACTATGGGTAAGACAACTGTAACTTGTCAAGATGTATTGAAGCTTATTAAATCTCTAGTACCACTTTTAAAGCAAGGTGCTAAAGTTGTATTTAATGGTCAAGCTATTGATGGTGCTAAAGTTAAAGAAACTATAGTAAACGTTGATGGTTTGATGGATGGTTTAAATACCATTGTAAGTAAACCTATCATCACTCCAATTAGATTTGGTGCATTACGTGATGATAAGTGGATGAAGGCTGAGATTGCTTTCACATTTGATTCTGCGGATGACAATGAGATCATCCATTCATACGGTAACTTTTGCCCTACAAGAGATGGCACTCATGTAGAAGGATTTATTGCCGGTATGAGTAAATACTTTAGAAATTATATGAATAAGTTCTACTTACCTGCAAAGAGTAAGTTAACTATTACAAACAACGATGTCCGTGTTGGTCTTAGAGCAATTGTAACTTGCTCCCACATGGAACCAGAGTTTACTGGTCAGTCTAAAGAGATTATCTCTAATGCTGATTTAGTACCTTTTGTTAGAGATCTTACTGAAGCTAGTCTAGAAGAATGGGCTAAGCGTAATAATAATGACCTACAAAAGATTTGTAAGTATTTCAAAGATATTGCAGAAATCAGAGCCAAGTCGGAAGGTGAACGTGCTAAAGTAAAAGTTAAGGAAGTATCTTCCATTAGCGGGTTACCTAAGAAGTTTGTTAAACCGACTGGTAAGAAAAATTTAGAGTTATTTATCATGGAAGGCGATTCCGCTACAGGACCAGCTAAGAATAACCGTGATAATACTCGCCAAGGTCTATTCCCAATTCGTGGTAAAATTATTAATGCAATGAGAGCCACTCGTGAAAAGGTTGTAGCCAACCAAGAAGTAGCAGCTATTACAGCTATTATTGGTGCTGGCTTTGGACGTTCATTTGACATTGAGAAATGTAAATGGGAAAAGATTATTATCGCAACAGATGCCGATCCAGATGGTGCACATATTAGATGTCTGCTATTGCAGTTCTTCTTGATGTATATGCAACCATTGATTACATCTGGTAGATTGTATGCTACAGTACCACCTTTATATGGTGCTAAGATTAATGGTAAGATGAAATACTTCACTGACCGTACAGCATATAATAAGTATCTACAAAAAGAATTCTTTAAGATTCATAAACTAGCTTTACCTAATAAGGTTAAGTTAACTGAATCTGATGTAGTTGAGATGCTTAATAAGAATACAAACTATATTAGAGATATTGATACAGTAGCTAACTCATTTGCTATTGATGTATATCTCTTAGAGTATATCTTAGTATTAATCTCTCAAGGTATTACACCAGGTTCTGCTAAGTTTAAGAAAGCTATTGAATCTAGATATCCATTCTTAAAAGCAACTAAAGATGGTATCGAAGGTTTAGTAGATTCTAAATATCAAACTATCTACTTTAGTGATACTCTATGGAATGCATGTCAATTCGTAACACAATGCATTATAAAATCTCCAACAGAGTTCATTGTAGATGGTAATAGATTATCTCTGTATGGATTGATGAAAGAGTTTGAAAGCTTGAATCCAACTTATGTAACCCGTTATAAAGGGTTAGGTGAAATGAATGGCGATCAGTTATTCAATTCAACTCTAGATCCATCTGAAAAAGGTAACCGTGTATTGATTAAATACACAATCGATGACGTTAAGAACGAAATCGAAAAGATTAAAGAGATTGATAACGATAAGATTCAATTATTGAAAGACGTTGATATCTCACAATACATATTCTAATAGAGGGTAGAATTATGATAATTTACTATCAAGATAATCAAGATTGTATGCTTGCAGCAAATATGGTGTTCAATCATAAAGAGGAATTTTGTGATGATACAAGCGATGATATTCTCGTAAATTATAAATACTCCCAATCTGATATTACTAAACTAACTAGTAAAGATCATACAGTTATCATTCTAGGTGTAGGCTTCTTCAAGAATAGTAAGAAGTCTATATCTAGACTTGAAACTTTGATTGAAAATAGTAAAAAGATAATTTGGATAGATGGTCATTCTAATACTAAAGATCTTAAAGAAAGTGAATATGCGGATAAGATTAAGATCTACTATCATGAAAATATGGGAACCTCTTGGATAACTCATTATTGTTTACTTGGAGGTCATTCTAATACTGTAGTAGATTTAGTATCTGAATTCCAAACTAGAAGAAAACCATCTCGTGCAGCGGTCAATCTATCTTTATATATTAGCTCAGTATTCTCATCTCCAATTGATGAAGTATGGACTACTATATATAAGAAACCGGATATGATTGATAATCTATTAGATATAGGTTCTAATATATACCATTTCATAGTACAGCAAAATATGAGTTGTATTGAACGACGTACTTATAAGCGTACTTTAGATGGTGTAAGATTAACTGTTCTAAATTCAAATCCAAAACTATTCTTACCAGATGTTATCGAAAGATACCCTGGTCCGATTTTAATTTGGTTCTTTGATGGTAGAGTATATAGATATACATTATACGCAGCTAAATCTGAAATAGACTGTTTAGAGTTCTCCAAACAATACTTCGGATATGGTAAAATGTATAAGACTGTATTTGTATCAAAGAATCATATCTTATAGAGAGGAGAACTAGATAATGAGACTATTCAAACAAGTTGATTCTAAATTTATAGATGACTTAGAAAATCTCACTATTAAAAAACCTAAACGTAGTACAGAATTATCAGCTGGTTATGATTTCTATGCTCCAAAAACATATGTAATCAATCCAGGTGAATCTGCTATTATTCCGACATATATTAAGGCTTATATGGAGCCTGATGAAGTATTGATAATTGCTCCAAGAAGTTCTTTTGGATACAATTATGATATGGTAATCAAATCCACTATTGGAGTTATCGATGCAGATTATGTAGATAACGAAAAGAATGATGGTAATATTATCATCGGAGTTAAGAATAACTCTAATGATATATTAACTATAGAAGCTGGTAAACACTTTGCTCAAGGTATCTTCATGAAGTATCTAATTACAGATGATGATCATGAAGATGAAAAAGAAGAGCGTCGTGGTGGAATCGGCTCAACAAGTATTTAATTTTAAAAGGTGAAAGACAATGAGAAACCAAAAACAAAACAAAAAACCACAATTCAACAACGTTCGTATTGAATTACCATTAAAGTTCAATGCTCGTTTACCAGAAGCAGTTAAAGAAGAACTTACTGGTATATTATCAAATCCTATTATCGAACAACTTACGTTGAATGTATTTGCATTTCGCAGTGTAATCAACAATGATCCAACTGTTAAAGGTAATGTCATCGTTGGCAATATCATTAAATATGATACTGAAAAGGAAGTTCTCGTTGTAGAAATTTATGAACGCTTTGTAGAAGTTATTGATACAATCAAAGACCGTGTAGCGTTTGTATTCACTTCTTTTGATTCCGATAGTAAAATTAATAAAATTAACCGTGTTATTATCGAAGAAGCTAGAAATTAGTTTATTAAAAAGGGTATATAGTTCATCTATATACCCTTCTACTTTCCTTAGTTGGGCTATAAGTGGGAATGTACATTTTCATAAAACGCTTAACATTTTAGTAACTAAGGAGGGATATACTTGGCTAAGGAAAAAGAAGTAAATATGCTGGAGCAGTATACGGAAGATATGAGAACGTATGCTGTATATTCAGCTCTATATCGTGTTGTACCAGACTTCCGTGATGGATTCAAAGCCGTACAACGTAAGATCATTTATGCAATGTATAATGATATTAAAAGTGTCAAAACAGTTAAGTCTTCTTCCATTGTCGGTGTAGTTATGGATAAGTATCATCCTCATGGTGATTCATCTATCTATATGACAATGAAACCTATGACTAACTGGTTTGAAAACAATATTCCATTAATAGAAAAGCAAGGTAACTTTGGCAACTTCCAAGGTGATGATCCATCAGCTATGCGTTATACTGAAGCTAAACTTGCTAACTTTACAACCGATGTAGTTATCGGTGATTTAAAACAAACTAAACAAGTTGTAGATTGGGAGAAGAACTATAGCGAGACTTGTATGGCTCCTGAGTATTTAGCTCCTAATCTACCTATATTATTAATCAATGGCTCATTTGGTATTACACCAGGATTCAAAGTAGATATTCCTAAACACAATATCTCTGAAGTAATTGATGTAACCATTAAGTTGATTGATAATCCAAATGCTAAATTTGTATTAGTACCTGACACACCAATGGAGTGTGATATTATTGATACAGATTTCCAATCAATTTGTGATACAGGTTATGGTAACTATAAAGTCCGTGGTCGTATTGATATAGGAGAGTTCCATAACAAACCAGCATTGTTTATTCGTAGCTTACCAGACTATGTATTCTTGAATACAGTAACCGATAAGATTGAAGAAATGATGTCTAAGAATGTATTAACTCAAGTTCAATCCATCGAGCATAACTCTGATGGTGATGATAATATGGAATGTGTTATCGTTCTTAAAGCTGGTAGTGATCCTAACTTTGTTAGAGATACTATCTTTAAGAATACACAGATTGAACGTGGTGCTCGTGTAAACTTTGAGGTAATCTGTGAACGTCATGTAGTTCGTATGAATTACCGTCAATATTTATTACGATTCATTGACTTCCGTAAAGTAACTAAACTTAGACTTTACTATAACTTATTGCAAAATACTATGACTGATTTCCATAAATATGATGCATTAGTTAAAGTGGTATCTAGTGGTGATATTGATTCTATTATTGAACGTATTAAGAAGTCTAAAGGTAATGATGAAGAATTAATCATGGATATGGTTAAGAAATTCAAAATCACTGATCTTCAAGCTAAGACTATCATTAATATGCCATTGAAGAATCTATCTAAACATAACCTAGCTAGATATAAAGCTAAAGTAGATGAATTACTCAAACTCAAGACGTTATATCATAATAAGATTCGTAATGAGAATGAGCTTAATGAAGAACTTAAAGCTGAATTGAGAGAATTAAAGCATAAGTATGGTAAGAAACGTAATGCTAGAGTTATCTCTCAAGCTGAAGCATCTAATATCCCTGAAGGTGAATTTAAGATTGTTATCACTGAAGCAAACTATGTACGTAAACTTGGTTTGACTGATAATATTAGATCCATCAAAGGTGATAATCCAAAATTGGCAATCAATATTAGTAATACTGATAATCTAGTATTATTTGATGCTGGTGGTAAATGCTATTCTTATCCAGTACATAAGATTCCTTTATGTGATAAATCCAATGCAGGTATTGATATTAGAAACTTAAGTGCTAAGTTTACTTCCAATATTATTGGTATCTATCCAGAAAGTGTAATTAAACAATTAGCTGAGTCTAAACAAAAGATGTATGTAATGGTATTGAGTCATTTAGGATTCATTAAGAAAATGGAATTAGATGATTTTGTATCATTAACAGCTAGTGGTATCTTCTATACTAAACTAGACCAAGGTGATTTCGTTAAGACAATCATTATTGGTGGAGATGCATTAGATGTAATTACATTCTCTGATAAGAAAGCTTTACGATTCTCTGCTAAAGAGATTCCATTAGTACGTAGATCCGCTAGAGGTGTACGTTCCATTGGTGGTAAAACAGTTGAGTATGTAGATGGTATGACATTAGTTGCAGGTAAAGATATCACTGATGTAGTTGTAGTAACTAAGAACGGATATCTTAACCGATTCAATATTAATGCATTACCTCAAAGTCAACGTGCTAAAGCTGGTAGTTCAGTTGTTAAGTTATCTAAGACTGATAGAATTAACAGTATCCATATAGTAAATCAAAATGATAGTATTCGTTTGACTACTGAAAATGGAATGACTGATATTAAAGTATCTGAACTTCCTACAGGAAGCTCTATCTCTGCTGGTACTAAATGTATTAGTGGTAAAGATACTGTACTTAAAGCAATGATTGTAAAGATTATAAAATAGAAAGAAGTCCCATAGGAGATTAACTCCTATGGGATAACTTTTATTTGGAGAGGTGTAATATTATGGAAATAGATAGACTATTGAAATTACAATGGGATCTTAGAGGTAAATGTATATATTTAATAAATAATATAGAGTTAAAACGTAAAAATGACATCCCTGATAGATTGTACGTTACATTTACATTCTTAGATAAAAGATATACTATACAAGTTACCATTAATGAGGTAACCGATTTGTATGATATAATGGTATCTGAATTTGGATTTGGTATAGTACAGACTATGACTACAGATAATGCTAAAGCATGTATAGAAGATATAGTTGCTAAATATACTAATCTCGATACAGTAGACTTAAAAATACTATATAATGTATTAAAAGACACCAAATTATATGTAGACATGATAGATGATACAATGATAGCATTCTTACCAACAGAGCATTTTGGTGCTAGTATCAAAATTATAGATGGTATGTTTAGTGTAATAATACATGGTGAGAAGAGTACCTACAAATCAAAAGAATATAAATTTGAATCTGGTTATGAAGTATATAATTTTATAGCTAACTTACGTAGTATATACTTAGATGAAGACTATGAAGGTGCTGAAGATTTAATCACTCTATATGCCGATCTATTATTAGAATTTGGTAGCAATATGCTTTATATAGAGAAAGATGAGCTATCTGATTGTAATATAAATATAGAGTATTTCCTAGCATATTCTAATCCACTTAAGTTAAACTTTAATAAGTTTGATTATTATGATGATCAGATTCAATGTACTATCTGGGAAGATGAGTTTAGTGCAAAGATTTGTAATACTAACTGTGTAGTTAAATCCCCAGAAGATGCATTAGAATGGGCTAAAGCAGTTGTAGAAGCATATAATAAAGGAGAGGTAAAATGAGTAAATCATTATACGATGTATATGAAGAATTATTAAGGCTTGGATTTATAAAGCCTATGTTAATTAGACAATATAACGATGAGTATGTATTAGTACACATATTTTCTGATGGTAATGTTGATATGTGTAAAATAGTTAAATCTACTAACGAAGATACATTTACTATATTAATAACAAACTTCAAAAAAGATAGTGTTGACTGCTTTGAAGGAGATCCAATAGTATTCATAATGGATAGATTTATTGAATCTAATGGATTGGATAAACTAGATGCTAAAATATTAGCCGATGTGGCAAATCTTATATATCCTGGTATAGGAGGTACATTTATCGATGATACATACATCATTCAATGTAACTCCTTTAGAATGGTAATAAAAGTTAAAGATGATGCATTTGAAGTATTATTTTATAATGATGAATATACATCATCCAAATATAGATTTAAGAATGGATTTGAGGCATTCAAATTCATTTATTACATTCGAATTAATGGTGTTAAAGATATCTCATTTAATGCTACAACACTACCTTTAGTAGAATTGCTTATAGGTTTATATTTAGAATTTGGTAATGATACTAATAATATTATCTCTATATTCCCTGCTGAGATTGTAGTTGGTACTATTATTAAATTACAAAGTAAGAATGGATATATGATTTTCTCTATTGCACCAGATAGTAAAAATTATATAGAATGTAAAATTAATAAATATAACAATAAATTCTTTGGTAATTTTAAAGCTAGAAAATATGAAGATATCTTAGACTTTGCTATTAGAGAATATGAAGTAATTAAATAATATCAAGAGAGGTAGTTGAACTACCTCTCTTTCTTTTTTTTGTAATATTGGATATATGTAGTTGTATATTATTAGTGTGATATGATATATAGTTTATATTTAGTTAGCCCGCAGGGCAGAAAGAGGTATATCATGAAAACATTACTATTCAAAAAATTACAAGACGGCGTAGTAGTTCGTTTACGTCAGGACTTTGAACATGGGGAATCAGAAATGAAATCCCATGCAGTTGGGTATGTACCAACAGAACCATGTGAATTGTACTTTTACAAAGAAGGTCCAAGTTTAGCTTTCGATGATCGTCTACCAAAAGGAAAGGAGGAAAAGTTTGTAGTAGAATACAAAGGAGAGGATTTGTCCAAGCGGACATTCCTTCCATTTGTATAATAAAAATAGCCCTCCTAAGAGGGCTTTATTTTTTTTGTAAATTACAACATATCTAACACATAGGTAGTGTATAGCAGTAGCAACTTATGGATATTTTACTAAATTCTCCTTTGTAAAAATATTATTCTACGAAACAAACCCTCTCATGTGAAGCTATACAAAAAATTCCCCTATGGAGCTTAGACTCCATAGGGGATAACTTTTATCGTGGTAAAATAAGTTTTCTTAAGGATTCATATGATAATAATTCTAAGTCACGTTTATTACGTAGAATGTATCTCCATACATTAGCATTAGCTACATCGGCTAATGGAGGTAATGCACGTTTAGAATCATTCTCTTCAATACGGTCTTCTAAGTATTGAGCATACTTATCTTCAACTGCATTTAAGTCTTTAATAACTTGATTGATTTCTTTATTGTTATTAGAGCTATCTTTAAGTTCTTTAGATAATGTAGCTACCATACCGCCAATACGTCTAGCAGATTGGATACCATGAGCTTTTGGATCGAATAGACCAATTATCATATACAATGGAACAGTCCACCATCTTTGAAGCATCTTAATTGCAGGAGATTGGTTAAGCATATTACCTTCAATCTTACCTAGAGCAGATGCTAATTCTGGTGCATAACCATAAATAGTAGAGAAGCTATCAGAACGTTCTTCTTCTGGATCATGTAATTGAACACGAATAAATACATCTTTAAATTTATCTTCAACTAATCTAAATAGCTTATTACGTCCCTCTGGAGTAAGAAGCATATCTAAAGATGTAATAGCAGTCACCGTGCCATCCAGCATAGATGCGAATAAGATTAATACATTAAAGAATACAAAGATCCATAGCAATCCTGGTACTGTTAAATATGCAAAGATCTTAATAGTATTTAAGATTCTATCCCCATCTGTTGTATCTGGACTATTAGAAACTTTGAAAGCTTTTTGTATATCTAATACACCATCTACTAGAATTTGTAGCATCTTAGTATTAAGATTAATGATATTAGTTCTCAAGCTAAAGTGATGACCAACTTCATGTAGGGTAATAGCAACTAACTCAGCTGGGGATAATACACCACTTAAGATCCCTCGAGTATAGTAGATATATACTTTATATTCATTATTTGGTTGTAATTTATATTCACCATTCTTAATAGAAATCTTTCTAGACTCATCATAGTCACAGAAAGTATAAGCATTCAATTCATTTACAGTATTATCAATAAGAACAGTTACTTTATGGAAACCAAATTTCTTTTCTAAGATCTTCTCGATCTTAGAGCAATTATAGTTTCCTTTTTTATTAATAAGATTTTTAAACTCATCTTCAAGAGCTTTAGTATCTCTATCTTTACCAAAGTACTTTTCTTGTACAGGTACTTGGATTTCTTTTTTCTTTATTTCTACATTTTCAGCAAAAAACATTATTTTCTATGCTCCTCTTGGCTAATTAAGACTTATAATTAATTTATTGTTTAAGGGTATAGAAAAGTAGTGTCATTCATACAAAGTAATAATCAGAGAGATCATATATTATAACCGTGTAATGATATATCCAAGTTTATAATAGGAGGTAATGGATATGGATAAAATTTCGAATTATAAAAAAATAGTTGAAGCATTAATGAAGAAGAGAGAGTCAATAAATGATAATGCATATAATAATATGCTAAAAAAATTAAACATTATTGAAATCTCACCAATTAATGAGACTACAATAAAAATATTTGAAGATTATACTAAGACTGAATTAACTGACTCTATTACTGAAGTATTTATTGATAGTATAGAAAAGTTTAGTCAGTTTGAAGTCTATGGTGACTTCTTTAGACGAATTTTACCAGGAACTATAGCTTATGGTAATGCTTCTAAAGTAACTCGTCTATTTTGCGATGATGATTATAATTTAGATAGATATACTGACGTACTAACTCTTATTAAAAATAAACAAAAAGAGTTACGTACTGAATTATCTAGAACTATAAGAGAGCTTATATGTGAAAGTAGAATCAATTATAATTCCAATGAGTATACTTATCTTGATTCTGTTCAAGATACTAATATTGTATTAAATACTATTGCATCTATTCTTGGTGCAGCAACTAAATCTGAACTTAGATTTGAATTAAAGTATATACTAGGGAAAGAAATCGACCCTAGAATTTATAAATTTAATATGATAGATATCAAAGTAATTTGTGATTACTTCGATATTGACTATACTGAAATCGAAGGAGTATTTAATAGGTTACGATGATATATCAGAGTAGGAGGAATGGATATGGAGTCTAATATTATAGACCGTATGACTAGATATAATGAGATGCAAAATAAACGGTTAAGTACTCTTGAAGGAGCTGCATTCTTAACAAATTCAAATGTAGATAAACTTAGGTCTGATAATGAATTGATGACTCTTAAAATTAAGAAACTTGAAGATAGGATTCAATTTGTATTTGATTTACTTATTACTCTAATTATAGTTTTAATAGTAGCAGTTATTATCTATATTACAAAGATTCACTAGGAGAAATGGATATGATGTTTTTTAATAAGAAATCAGAAATTGATGAAATTAGAGCAGAGCTTAATGGAGTATTACTTTATTTTAAGAAAGATAATGAAATGATGGACGACCGTATTAGAGAATTATATAGAAACTGTAATACGTCTTCACGTAATCTAGATGCTAAACTTAATCGAGAAGTAGCATATCTTGAAAGAAAAATTAATAGTATTGATAATGATATTACTATATTTATCAATATCGGTTTAGGACTAATTGCCTTGGTTATAGTAATTCTTTGTATAATTATTGGATATGCAATCACTCATTAGGAGAAATAGATATGGATGAAGAAAGAAAAACTGAGAAGATTAATGCTATCCCATTAACTAGAAGTGAAGTAGGTAGTACTGTAGAATTAATTGGTAAAGATATTAAAGCATTACGGGAAGAAAATAAACGTTTAAGAAAATCATTAACAGATGCTAAATCTAGAGTTATATTACTAGAAGAAAATTATATCACTCTATTAGAAGATATAACTCAAAGTAATAGAATAGATATAGTTATCTATATTATATTTGCAGTATGTATAATCTTATTAGGATTTACAGTATATGGTTTAACACACTAGGAGGAAATAACAATGGAAGAAACAAAATTCAATGCATACGTCAAAAATATTCTTGATAGTATTGATTACAAGAAGACACTACACATAATCAATACGTATCTATTAGAGATGCAAAGTTTATTAAATGAATATGATTTTAATAAACGTATTCATGATTTACAACTTATAGTAATCATACCAGAGAATGATGATGCTGTAACTATGTTTGAGACATACACTGGTATTAAATTACTCAATAAGAAAGCTATTATTGATAAGCTAACAGAATTCAATAACTATAAATACAAACGTATATATGGTGAATTCTTTAATAGCGTTCTAAGTAATGATGTTGCTTTAAAGCAATATAAAGCATTATTTGTTATTACTGATGACATAACATCAATAGATGAAAAATATATAGAGATTAGAATTTATAATCTTCAATATCCATTACGTAGGCAATTGAATAAAATGCTAAATAATGTCGATGTTGATGGCACTGGTACAAAACATGTTATGGACTTAATTAAACGCATCTGTGGTGGAGAAGATAGACTCATCCTAGAAGGATTAGATATTACAGACTTTAGAGATAAAGACTTCTTAGACTACAATGAAATTACGTTTATTAAGAAATATTTTGATTTAGGTGAATTTGTTAAATAGGAGGAATTCATTATGGTAAAGTTCATTAGACTACAAGATCGTCGTATTAATATTGATCAAATCAAATCATATTCTTATGATAAAGAAACACTTTGGATTGAGACTGCGGAAGATTACTTTGAATATAAGAAATTCAATATTCCAGAGCTAGATGAAGTTGTGGAATTATTAGATATGGAATTATGCTTGAATCATCCAATTAATGCAGTCGTAGCTATAGAACCAGAAGAGGCAGAATAATGTATACACAAGAAGATATCTATAATAATCGTATTAATACTAGAAATAAATATTATCGTGCAATGGTAGACTATAAATTTAATAAGCTTGCAGATGATAATACAGTAAATATAGTTAATACTTTAAATAATCCTAACTTGACTAAGAAGGATTTATACTATATTGCAAAATATATGGATGATTGTAAACGAAGTATTGCGAATGAAGCTGCATCTTGTATATATAGTGATATGCTTACATTTGATCATAAGAAATTGACTATTAATATTATTGATAAAGATACTACTGATATTGAGGATATTGTATATTCTCTTAAAGAAGATGTAGTTGAAATCATTCAAGAAGCTATTGTAAATATTAATGCTAATACATTCACAAATGATTATATGCTTGAAAGAGGCATGAAAGATATACCATTCCATACTGTATCTGATAATGCTACATTAACTGATAGCATAAAGGCATTAAATATTATGTCAAAGATACCACTTGGTAATGTAGTTTCTGACAATATCCCTAAGGATAATTATAAATTATCTTGTATTGATAGATTATTACATGGCAGAATAACTAGACATAATGTATTATTTGTAATAGACTCTTTTGAAGAAAAAGATCCAGTTAAATATTGGATTAGAAAGATTAATAGAAGTTTACATGAGTCTTCTAGAGTTGTTAAGAGTATTGATATTAATACTCAAGAGGTTAAGTTTAAGAAAGGCTATAGCATTGAAACGGTGGTAGACTGCGCTATTCGAATTATGTCTAGAGTATTTGAAGATATTAAACTTGATCTTGAAGCAGTAAACTATGCTTTAACTCTATACAAAGAAGAGAATAAAGATACTTATGGTTTACCAGAAGATGCTGTAGAATTCTTAGACTACTTCTATAGAGGAATCAAAGCTGGATATCTACCTTATGGTATGATTTACTTAGAAGGTAATATCGGAATCAATTATCTACTTGATCTTATTCCTGATGCGAATATTGATAATCCATCTGTTAATGATTATAAATCACAACTAGATGAAATGACATATTCTGATATTGTAGACGATATCATCAATTATCATAATGATAGACTAAGATAGATGATTAAGAGAAGAAGGGATTCGTTCCCTTCTTCTTTTTTTTGTTAATTTAGCCATTTTGAACAAACTAATAATCAGAAAGGCGGTATATAATGAAAAATACAGAAGCTATCGTAAAGAAGATATACCCTATAGTGGAAACACAGATTAAGAAAAATCTGTCTAATTATAAAAGATATATTGGCAAGTTTATATCTGATAGATCTGAAGATCTTTATGATATAGCTCCATATAGAAGAATCTATTTTACTCCAAAAGACGAAGATACATTATTCGATACACTAAAGATTGATAAGAAAGTTATCTCTAATTTTATGGAAGAAACTTACTATGCTAAGATTGCATCATTCAATCCAGCTGCAGCTAAAGATGAATGTACTATAGTCTTACTATGCTTAGTCAGATATTTCTGGAAAGCTAGAGATTCTAAGATGTTAGATATGGCTATAGTTAACATGGCATTCTCTGGTAAATTCTATCCATCTATCCATTATGGTTTCTTTAAGAAAGTTCAACCAGTTGAATATAAATGGGTAATGGACTATGTAGTCAATAATATGCTAACTGGTAAGTTCGATCTTAAATCTAAAGGTAATGTAATCAATGCAGTTAAGTCTATCTCTAATACTTGGTTAGATACATATACTGATAGATTTAAAGACTTTGAAGATGATGATTGTGTATATTTAATCCAACAGCTTCATGGTCGTATTAAATCATTCATGAAGAATATTGCAAGCTTATACTATGAAGCATATGAAAACAAATCCCAATATATTACTTATGCATCTGATGATTATTCCGATACAGGATATCGTCTTGCAGATACAGATAACTTAATGGCAGAACGTCTAATTGATAAAGCTGTAAATCAAATTACAACTTTATCAGTAAACTATAAGTTCTGTAAGATGTCTGCAGATGCTTTAGTTAAGACTGATGAGATTAAAGATATCATTGAATATATTGTAAAGAATGATACTAAACAAAACTCTGAGATTAGAGAGTTTGTTAGTCTAATTATCTATACATACTTTGCTCAGTCTAGAAATAAAGATGTACGTACTGCTGAGTTTATTAAGTTCTCCATTCAACCTAAACCGAATACTAAAGATCCTAATATGTTACGCATTAAGGATATAACTGAAAAATGGTTAATGGAATCCTCTAAGAGATACGTTCATAGACGTAATCGTTTAGCTACTAAGAATAGTTACCATAGATCTGTATTAATGTATTTCACATTATTAATTCACTATAGTGCTTTATAATAAATACCCCCTTAGGATCATAGAAATCCTAAGGGGTTAATTTTGTAATGGTATATATATATGATTATATATTATTAGTGTGATAGATGAAAGTTATATTTATTTACCCGCATGGGAAGAAAGGAATCTATCATGGAAACAACTCAATTACAAATCATCAACCTAACACCACACACAGTAACAGTATTCGATGGTGATACAATCGTATTATCTATTGAATCTACCGGCGTTGCTCGTGTAGCATCTTTTACTGAACAGGTTGGACAAATCCAAATTGGGGAAGCTGTTGTGACACGAACCCATACTACATTTGGTGAAGTTGAAGGGCTCCCTGCCCAAGCACCTGGAGTAGGATACATCGTATCAAACATGATTATCTCAGCTCTTGCACAACAAGGTATTCGCCGAGATGATCTATTCACTCCTGGCATGCAGGTTAGGGATGATCAAGGTCGAGTGATCGGCTGCCGTTCTCTAGATCAATAGTACGAGCCCTCTTCGGAGGGCTTCCTTTTTAGGAGGTGAAATCATGCATATAAGACTAAGACGAATAGTCGATACTATAACAGTTGCCAACTTCAACGAAAAATCTGAAGAAATAATAAAATTTCTCAGTATGCCATTTGATCATATTGGCGGTATATATGGATTTATAGAAGAATCTAAATACCTAATAAACAATAAAAGGTATAGATATTCGGATGAAAGATTACGAGAATCTTTCAGATGGGAAATTGAAAGTAGTTTGGAACAACTTGAAAAGTATGGTCCAATGAAACGTTTTAAAGTGGCAAAGTAAAATTTGCCACTTTTATTTTTTGTAGGAGATTTAAAATGGCTGATATTTACAAATATTGGGATCAGGTTGATAGTATGGGCGGTATCGAAACATATGTTGAATTCCATGATAATAACGAATGGAATTGTGAACCAATTAAGTTAGATGCCGATGTATTCTACTTGATTGGTTACACTACTGAGTATGAAAGCATATTCAGCCAATATCTTTCTGAAAATTATTCTAAGGGAGAAGTTAATGATGCTTTGAATAAAGTATTCTCTACACGGAATAGAAAGGAAATTGTTGTTGTATATATCAATAGCGAAGATCCTAAATTAGGTAGAGCAATACAAATGTTGATTAATCGCCTTCACTTGGAAGGATATGACCAAGTATATCTCAACTTTATCGTGAGAGAACCTTGGTTCTATGAGACGGTGGAGGCTTTATAGCCTCCACTTATTTTTTTTTGTAAATTTTAGCCATCTTGAACAATTCATTAAATCAAAGGAGGCTAATATGACTAAACAACGTAAACAAGCTGAAGAGCTTGTATATAAAGTAATGGATGCATTAGATCCAACTAAAAGTATGTCTAAATATTATGCTAATCTATTTAAAGACATGAATGATAAACAATTCTTAGATTATATCTCTAAGAAATATCCATATAGATTCCAAACACGTATCTTTAAGATTGAACCAACTTTCATTGAGATTGAGAAAGCAGCTAATATCCTTGGAGTACCATTAATGGAAAAGGTAGCTACACCAGATTTATATGTAAACAAAGATGGCGAACCAGTATGGACTAAAGAAGCATTAGTAGTATATCTTCATTTAAAGAAAATGAAACAATTCTTAACTAAGAAGAACTCTATCTCTACTAATATAGTATCTCGTGATAATAAGACTGGTCGTCTTGTAGGTCATGATAAGAATGGTGCTACATCTGACCGTGAAATGGAATCACTTGTAGTATCTGGTATGGAAGATACATTAACAGAATTCTCTCGTGCTCGTGCTGACTCAGTAGAAGCTAAGCAGGCTATGTATAATACTATCTCTACTCTTGGTACAGTATCATTAGAAGATATTCCTATAGATAAGACGGATGTATTATCTAAGAATATGATGAACGTATATATGTTAGGATCTCATATTAATACTAACTTGATTAATATTGATAATATGACTCCACAAACTATTAAAGATAAGACAGTATCTAGACGTCAATAAACAAATCCCCTTAGGATCATAGTAATCCTAAGGGGATAGATTTTGTCATTTTGTAATAGTGGATATATATAACTGTATATTATTAAGGTGATATGATGATATATAGTTTAGTTATTAAGCTCCACAGGAGCAGAAAGAGGTATATCATGTTAACAGATAACTTATTCTCCAATTGCTTCGAATCTATGATTCAACATTTCGAGGAAAACAATAAGGGGTTAGATTCCGAATGGAATTGGGATGACGCATTCAAGATGCGTCATGAAGCTTTTGCTTTATTATGGAACAATCAAATCAGCCATGAACAATTCCGTAGATTTAATGACGCAATTAGTGTGCCATTATTCTAATTAAAAGATGGAGATGGGAGTTAATCCCATCTCCTAATCTTATTTATTTTTTTTCATAATCGTATTCGGACTACTCATAGCTAGATGAGTAGTCCACAATACAATCTCTTATTCCATATTTTAAAGGAGGTAAACATGATTGTACAATCACATCACTCACAACAACAATAAAAGTATTTAAACTTTTACTAATATGTTTAGAGGTTATATATTATAAGAGTGAATGTTGGTAGTATAAAATTATACTATACGTAAACATAAGGATAATGTGTATTCTTATATTAATAAAGGAGAATAACTATGGAAAAGAAAATTGGTGTACTTCATGAAATCGGAGATCTAGGTTTAGGTTTCGATGAAGTTAAAGAAGATCAACAAAAGGCTCTAAAGGAGCAAATGAAAGAAGATCAAAAGAAAGAAGATAAATAATCTTTCACTGCGATGGGGCGATAAACTCCATCGCTTTTATTTTGTATTTTAATATTGTAGGGACGGTGAATATAATGGTTAAGAAAATTACCTTATTTTGCATCGCCATATTGGTATCTATATTACCAATAAAGGCACTAGAAACTGGTCATCAAAATGATAATAATAGCTTAGATATTGTATTGAAAGCTATAGTAAAGAATAGTGACGATTATAGTGACAAAGTGGACAATCTTATCAAGAATGATAAGAAGAAAGAGCCAGCTAAGAAAGACCAAGTTGATCCAAATACAACTAAGGTTTTAGATGAATACTTTCAATTAGCCAGACAAGAACTACTTAGACAAGCTGCTGCTAATGTAGAAGCTAAAAAGAAAGCTAACTCTAGATATTCTGTAGATCAAAACTCTGACTTATCTAATAAAGCAGTATATGTAACTACAGAAGATATGAATAATATTATTAGACACTTTGATCCAAGTGGTACATCTCCATTCCAAGGTCAAGGTAATGTATTTATTGAAGCTTCTAAAGAATCTGGTCTAGATCCTATCTATATCTTTGCTCATGCATCATGGGAATCTGATTATGGTAGATCTTATCTAGCTAGAGATAGAGGTAACTATTTCGGTATTAATGCTATAGATGCTAATCCAAATGCAGCTCATCATATGGGAAATACAATGTATGATGGTATAGTTAATGGTGCAGTTTGGATTAGCAAGAACTATTATCAGGAGGGACAAACTAGTCTAAACTCAATGATCTACGGAGGTAAGAGATATGCTAAAGCCGCAGATAAATGGATTAAAGGTGTAAACGGAATCATGGCTGAATCTTATGCATATCTTAAACAATCTCGTGGTATGTAGATTATAATTCATATTAATACATTATGGTAATAATTGGATAGGCTATTAAAGCCTATCCAATATTATATATTTTTTATATTAAGAAGGAGAATTTATTATGAAAGCAAAATTAATTGGCATTGGTGCCGCAGGTAATAAAGCGGCAATGACAGCTATTGAGCAAGGTGTATTTGATAGAAGTGATGTACTTCTTATTAATACAACTCGCAAAGATATGAAAGAAGAATATGATGATATCAATGTAATCATTGGTGCTGGTATGGGTGGCTGTGGTAAAGAACGTGGTCGTGCTAAAAGCATTACAATTGAATCATTAAAATCTGAAAAACTTAAGATTGATTCCTTACCAGATCCAGATGATGATGCGGTAGTTATTGTATCTTCTTCTGAAGGCGGTACAGGTTGTGGATCTTCTACGATATTAGCAAAATATATCCGTGAAGTATTAAACATCAACGTTCATTTAGTAGTATTCACTGGTTTTGAAGATGATGCTCGTGGTTTACAAAATACTGTAGAGTACTTCCAAGAACTTCAAGATAATTATACAGTTGAAGCTATTAGTAATAAGAAATTCTTATCTACTAGTAAGAACAAACAAGAAGCTGAACGTAAAGCTAACAACGAATTCTGTAAACGTATGCGTACATGGCTTGGTTTAGACTTAGTTGATTCTGATCAAAATATCGATGAAACTGACTTATATAAGATTGCTACAACTCCTGGTTTTATGACTATTGAAACTAAAGAGTTTGATGGTATTAAGAAGCAAGCCGACTTTGATAGACTATTTGAAGAAATGATCTATGATACAAAGAGCTTAGATTTCACTCCAACAGCTAAACGTATTGGTGTATTCATGTATGCATCTGAACGTAGTCAAAATATTGGTTTTGACAATGCTAAAATCCGTGAAGAATTAGGTGAACCATTTGAATTCTTTACACACATTCAAACAGTACCAGCTGGTCAAGAACGTGTATGTATTATGGCTTCTGGTATTAAACTTCCTACAGAAGAAGTTGAAAAGATCTATAATGAATATAAGACTAGAACTTCTAATGTAGATAAAAAGAAAGATGGTTTCTTTGATCAAATTGGTGGAATGAAACTAGAAGAAGATGATGATATGTTTAACTTATCTAATTCTGCTGTTAAGAATCCTACAGTAAAGGTTAAAGAAAACTTCTTTGATTCTGTTAAAGATGACGTATTGGTTATCAATGTAGATGGTAAGAAAGGTAATAAATCTTCCAAGATTGATGACTTCAAAGAACGTTATTAAGAAAGGGAGCAAATATGGGTCTATTTGATAAATATGTAAAACCCTCTAAGATATATGCAGAGGATATTCCATTCTCTGCAGTAATCAAGAAATCTGCTGATACTATAGTGAATGAATTGAATACTCTAGATTGGACTGATCATGATATTGCATATAGATATTTTGAAGATAATCTATCTGATATCATTTATTATCTAGGTGAAGGTGTTAAACCAATCTCTAGATGCTTATACATTAAGTTTGAACCATGGCAATATATTGCAATGATTATGGTTCAAAATCGTCCACAACTATCAGAGGATAGAATTCGTGTACTCAATAATGAGATATATGAAATATTTGAAGTTATTAATGAATCAGCATTTGATCCAGATAGATTTGGTAAAACTCTTACAGCTTTAAATAAAATCTCTAAGGTTATCAATGAACGTATCTACAAGAAGTTAGATTATGTAGATTGTACTAATAAGCAATTAACAACTATATTATCTGTAGCACGTTATTCTAGTAAGAATGAGACAGTTAATATCAGTCGTGTCAATACTTCAATCATGAGATATATGGACCCAGCTAACACTTGTGAAGAAGATTTGATGGACTTATATGGAGAACTCTTCTATGAAAACTTTGAGGAATTCTTTGTAACCTCAATGCTAGAATCCTGTGAAGATCCTAAGATTAATACATCTATCAAGAACTGGATGTTTGACTTAGAGACTAATGCTATGCTATTCATGTTAAATGACCGTCCTATGACTGTAATTAAACGTGTACTAACTAAGTATAGTCAAGAATGTCTACGTCTACAAAAAGTTCGTAAAGATGTAAGATGCTCTATGTTAGCTTTATCTGCAGATTATGATAAAGTCTTATATATAGCAGAAGAACTTAAAGAGCAAGGTCTTTATATATTCTAATCAACTATCCCAAGGTAGTTTAACTACCTTGGGGTATTTTATTTTTTTACTCCTCCTAGAACTTATTAGTAACTTATAATAATATTTTTTAGGAGGATTTTATTATGGGCTTATTAATTGAACGTGTAGCTGAGGTAACTGGCTACTCTCCCGAGCAAGGTCTATATGACGTTGCATACCCAACAGGATTTTTAAATTTCGATTCATTGAATGGTTATCGTTTAAACTGTTATAACGATAAAGGTGAGATTACTACAGTAACTCATCGTGGCATTCTAGATGGGTCTTATAACTTACTTATTGGTCGTTCTGGTTCTGGTAAATCTACATTTGCAGTTCAAGCAGCGGCTAACATTATTAACCAATTCCCAGGTGCTGAAATGGTTATCCAATCTATAGAAGGTGGTATTACCATTCCACGTTTGGAAACTTTAACTGGATATATTGGTCAAGATCTATTCGACCATGTTTCAATTAAGAATAGTGGTATCACTGCAGAATCCATCTATGATGATATCTATACTATTTATGAAACTAAATTAAAAAATAAAGATAAACTTATGTATGATACTGGAATGAGAGATTCATCTGGTAATCCAATTAGTAAGTTTATCCCAACTGTTATGATTATTGACTCTATTGCATTATTAGCTCCAGAACGTATTGCAGATAAAGGTGAACTATCTGGTCAAATGGCGGCTACCGCAATGGCTAAAGCAAATACATCTCTTCTTAAAGGTGTAATGCAATTAATCAAAGCAACTAATATCATCTTATTAGTAATTAACCATATTACTGAAAAGATTGAAGCGAGTGCATTTATGCATACTAAAGGTCAATTGATGTATCTTAAACAAGGTGAGTCTTTACCTGGTGGTAGAGCTGTAACCTATTTAGCAAATAACATCATTCGATTTGATGATAGTAAACTTAAAGAAGAAACTTTTGGGTTCTCTGGTTCCCAAGTGGATATCTCTTTAGGTAAATCTCGTACAAATAAAGCTGGTAAATCTACACCATTAATCTTCTCTCAAGACTATGGTTTCGATCCACTTTATTCATTAATGATTATGCTTAAAGATTCTGGTAAGATTACCACTAAAGGTGCTTACTTGGAATTAGATGGCTATGATACTAAGTTTAGAACTCGTGATTTCAAAGAGTTCTTTACAGAACGTGAAGACTTCCGTATGCAGTTCTTACGTTTAGCTCGTGATGTAATGGATGAATTAATTGCTCCAGTACCTACAAGTGGTCAAGTTACAAATGCATCTATTACAAAAGATCTTATTGCTTCATTCAGAGCATTGGAAGATTAAGTTATATATTATAAAGGTGATACAGAAGAGTATTGATTACTCTTCTGTATTTCATTTTATAATACTTATAGAAAGGAGACACAATGGCGAACACATTGATTCTAGACGACGAGATTAATCGTGCTAGACAAAGAATTCAAATACCAGAACAGGTACTAGGGAAAGAGTTAATTCAACCATTCCCAGCTAGTAGCTCTGGTAGTCGTAAGATTATGTATAGTGTTCATTCAGAGCAATCTATGGCACTATGTAAATCTGAAGTTCCATTCATTCAAACTGGCTTTGAGAATGAATTCGGACAACGTTCAACATCTTTTCAACAAGCTGATCAACGTAAGACAGTATTAGCTAGAGTGGAAAGATATGCTATGACCCCAGGTCATGAGTACTATCTTATCGTCCATAATGAAGAATCTAATACATTAGATATTCTTCATAAGTTGGATTATAAGTATATCACAGAATCCTTTGGATATGAGATTAATAACTCAGTTCTTGATAATCTTGTCGTAGGCAGTGTTATTGAGAAAGGAGAAGTAGTAACTAAATCTAAAGGTTTTGATGAGTACAATAACAGAATGGATGGTATCAATGTCTTACTAATGTATATTGCAAAGAATAAGACAACTGAAGATGCTATCGAAATCAGTGAATCTTGTGCAAAGAGATTCAAATCTCCATTAGTTAAAAAGATTTCATTCATGATCAATGAAAATGATATCTTACTTAATCTATATGGTAACAAGGATATCTATAAGGTTATCCCAGATATCGGTGAAGATATCAGAGAAGGTATCTTAGCAGCAGTACGTCGAGAAAATAAAGAAGAAGCTTTATTCTCCCAAGTATTTAATAAGCTACAAGATATCAATATGTCTGATGAAAAGATTACAAGTACTGGTAAAGTAGTTGGTATTGAAATCCATACTAACAATCCAGACTTAATGGAGAACTCCATCTACAATACTCAGCTTAATATGTATTATCAAGACAATAAGCGGTTCTGTGATGAGTTAATCCATACAGTACATAGACTTCAGGCTAACTATAAATGTGAGTTAGGATACGATCTACAAAAGCTTGTCCATACAAGTCAACAAATCTTAGATGGAGTTAAGTTTAATATAGATAATAATGTATATTCTAACTTACAAATGGATGTATATATTCTAGAAGAGAATGAACTTCATATTGGTGATAAGTTAACTAACCGATATGGTGGTAAAGGTGTCATTTCTAATATCCTACCTGATGATCTTATGCCTATGACAGAAGATGGTCAAAGGGTAGAGATGAAATACAACCAAGCAACTGTAGTCAATCGATTGAATCCATCTCAATTATTTGAAATGGAAATCAATTCCGCATCAGCTGCAGTTGTACGTAATCTTAATAAGCAAGATACTAATGGATCTCTTAAGAAGATTATAAAATTTGTAAGTTTCTTTAGTCCTAGTCAAGCTAGAGAAATGCAAGAGTTTATTGATAACAGTAATCCTACAGTACGTATGGAATATTTGAATTCCATTATTGATGATGGGAATATTACTCTATCTATTTTACCAATGCAAGAACCAGTTACAATAGAAACTTTACAAAAAGTTCTAGCTGAGTTCCCAGAGACAAGACATGGGTATGTACATACTCCTATGCCTGATTCTTCTAATAAGAATTATCGCTTGGTTAAATCTTTAAGACCAGTACTTGTAGCTAAACAATACATCTGTAGATTGAAACAGTATGCAGAAGAAAAGTTCTCAGCAACAAGTATGTCATTTAGTAATAATAAAGGCGAAAACAGTCGTAATAAATCTGCTGGATTGTATAAACCTGTATATACTAATACACCTATCCGACAAGGGGAAATGGAAATTAGTGCATTAACTCATATTGGTGATGATATCAATGTAATTATGTTAATGCTCTATAGTACAGCTCCTATTGGACGTAGATCTATCAAAGATCTATTGACTAAGAATCCTAATGATGTAGATATTACTTTATCAGCTGATGCTAAATCTAGATCTGCTGAGATTGTAAATGCATATCTTAAGGCTATTGGTCTAAAACTCATATTTGAAAAGGTTCCGAAGAAATATCAAGAAGCATTAATGTATGATATTCCAGATGAAGATTTCTATACACCTGCAATGCTCGAAGACTATTCTTATCTTAAAGCTTTAAGAGAGAATGATAAGTCTAAGATGAAGATTATAGTTAAAGAATTCAATGGTAAGTATTATCCAGTATATGATAACTTCGTTGAACCAGCTATCCCAGCTATCATGGAAGGAGCTATGAGTAGCGAACCTCCAGAAGGTTATAGTGAAACTGATTCCTTATGGGTAACTAGGGATATTAAGTACTTTAAATAAGGAGGCAATCATGATACTAAGAGATCTTTATACGACTCTCTTACGTGGTAGTCTTGATAACGTCTTTGAAGACGAGAATTTAAGATTGATTAATGAACGGACAACAGTCTTGTTAAATAAACAAAACTGGACAATTCAGGATATAGATGATGCTGATATGATTCTACGTATCAGCAATATTCTATATAACAATACAGATCTAGCTGTATTGCCATTAGAAGATGGCGTATATGATTTACTATTAGAAGCTTATAAAGTCTACAATCCTAACTTCCAAGTTGGGTCTGATGTAGTTCACTTTAAGCTCCAAGGTAAAGGTAAAGCGACTAATAACGAAAGTTATGTAGAAGCTATTGTATCTTATCCGAAGGAAACTAATGATACTCTATATAGAGATACATTCATTGATATTCCAACGAATAGATGGCAACCTGCAATGGATTCTAATCACACTACAGTATCCGATAGAGGTAGAGATACCGCTCATAAATATCCTCAATTAGTTGGTACTTTAGATAAGTGTAAGTTTGTATTAGAATCGGATGCAAAGAAAGCATTTGCAGATAGAGATCCAAAGGTAAAGATATTTGAAAGAGATTTCTTAGCTAAACATCTTATGATGGGATTGATTAATTATCAAACTCCATTTGAGATGGTAGCTGAAATCAAATACGATGGATTGTCTGTAGAAGCTGAAGTAAATAATAAAGTAGTCAGTGCTAGAACTCGAGGAGATTTAGATGCTGACTTAGCTACAGATTTAACTGATATCTTATATGGTTATAGATTCCCTAATGAGTTATCTGATAATGAGATTATTGGTATGAAGTTTGAGGCAATCATTACCAAAGAAGATCTAGTTAGATTCCAGAATGCTACTGGTAAGACATATAAGAATATGAGAACTGCAATAGCTGGCATCATTGGTTCAGCTAATGCTAGAGATTATATTGATTATATTACTTTAGTACCATTAGCAACTTCTATTGACTTCAATAGTCGTATAGAAGAATTAGAATTCATGAATAGATACTTTGCTACTAAAGAACCTAATAGATATAGAGTCATTCAAGGTTATTATAGCAACGTATTATTCCAAGTCAAGAAGTTTACTGATGAAGCTGATTGGTTTAGAGAGTATATGCCATTTGCATATGATGGTGTAGTTATCTCTTATACTGATAAGAATATCATTAAAGCTCTTGGTAGAGAGAATCATGTGAATAAGTATAGTATTGCAATTAAGTTCAATGCTATGGTTAGATCTACAAGATTCCGTGGTTACCAATATACAGTTGGTAAGAATGGTGTTATTACACCGATGATTATGTTTGACCCAGTGGAGTTCAATGGCACAGTTCATAACTTAGCAAGTGGTCATTCATATGAGAGATTCAAAGCATTGTCATTAAGATACAATGATATTATTGATGTGACTTATGTCAATGATGTAATGCCATATGTATCCAGACATGATTGTGTAGAGAATGATAATAATCCAAGACCTATGGAGGATTTCATCGATAATTGTCCTGCCTGTGGTACTCTACTGGTAGAGTCCTATAGCGGCAAATCTGTATCATGTCCTAACCCTAAATGTATTGGTCGTGGTATTGCTAGGATGGCAGATATGCTTAGTAAAATAAACTTTAGAGATTTCTCTGAAGCTACAGTTAAAGATCTAAGTATAACTTCATTCACTGATCTTCTTAATATTACACCTAGTAGATTAGCTATCTTAGGTGAAGTCAATAGTAAGAAGTTCATGGAGCGGGTAAACGAATTAAAGACTAAGCAAGTATATGATTATAATATCATTGGTGCTTTAGGCTTTACAGATATTGCAATCAAATCATGGAAGATTATTCTCCATGCATTGAAGATTGAGGAAGTTCTAAACTTACCTGATAGTGAATTGCAATCTAAACTCATGAAGTTAAAAGGGATTGGTAAAGTTGCAGTAGAGACTATTCTTAATGAACGTGAAGTCTTTGCTGAAGATCTCATTACTATCATGAAGATGACTAATGTAGTCAGAACTTATAACCTAGTAGACAATCGTAAGAAGATTGTAATCACTGGATTTAGAGATGATACATTAGCAGAGAAGATGGCACCTCTAGGATATTTCGTTACAGATACAAGTGTAACTAGAGATACTAATATCCTAGTAGTTCCTCATGTAGGATTCAGTAGTTCTAAAGTAGATAAAGCTTTGAAGTATGGTATCCAAATCGAAGCATTGCCTGACTTTAGGAAAAGATTTGGTTTGTAAAAAATTACAAACTAACCTACAGAATATTAATATATTATATACGTGATCATGCATTATGATCACGTATTTATTTTATTCCATGCAAAGGAGACATAACCATGGTAAAAGACATTAAAGAAACAAACATTATTGAAACTGTATTGGAACGCTTGAAAGCTGAAGATCAAATTATTCTACGTTCCCATCAGTTCGTAAACGTGTTGAAATCTGTTCTATTTGGTGCAGTTAAATTCTTAGCAAATACTAAGTTTGAAAACGAAGCAGCTTTACGTGTCAATGACAAAAATGGCACATTCATTGCTGGTATCGTTTTAGAACGTGCAGTTGACGATGAAGGTAAAAACTCCTTCGAAGCTCGTTTTGAATTAAACGAAGATGGTATCAAAGATATCGCAACTGTATATGATTTAAGTGATGAAGAAGTTCAACGCTTCTTAAATCGTTTCATGTATGTATTGACTAACAACAAATTCGTTAACAATGCATTCGTATTCGATATCACTCGTGTTATCTTGTCTTCCGTAATCAATGCATTGATGAATCTTGCTAAAACAGATATCGATGAAGATGGTTATGAAATCAAATTCGATGAATATCTTACAGCTACAGCTACTGATGAAGATGGTAAACGTGTAATCGATCTTGAACCAGCTGTTGACTTGAAGAAATTCATTAAAGACGATAAACTCGTTGACGTTGAATAATAGATATTGATCTGGAGGTTAGGTGAATAACCTAACCTCCTATTGTATCTTTTATTTTTAATCGGAGACACATACAATGAAAAAAGGCGTAGTAAATGGGGTAATGTATACCATATATGACTTTGATAATGCAATGAAGAATGCTGAAGACATTAACGTTGCTATTGAAGAGGATGGTAAAGTTTATCCGATTATTGGTAAATCTAATGCATATCATACCAATGGTGTTATCATTGATGGATGTATGGCTACATATATCAATGCAGATAAAGACCAAGATAAGTATGCTTTAGAGAATATGAAGATTATTGATTTTGCTAATGCTAAAAGCATGCAAGATCAAATCGAAAAATCTAGTGAGTTACGTTCTATGGAAGAAACTATCTTAATTAATCCAGATAATATCTTCCATGTAAGAATCAAACCAAATGACTTACCAGAGATGATTGGTCTTAAAGAAGCAGTTAATCGTAAGAATATTGATATTAATAAATATGCTTATCGATTTGGGGATAACTTTAATAATGACCGACGTCTATTTGAGAAAGATACTATTACTCTAGCAAAGATAAAGACAATCGCTGAAGCATTAGATATGGATTGTTATATTACCTTTGAAGATAGAGAAAAGAATGTACCTAATCCAATTGGGTCACAAATTAAAGTTAAGATCACCAATATTGGGGAGGGTGACAATGAACACACAAGCTAAGTTTATCGCAGAATATAACGATAAAAATAGACCTAAGTTCAACGATAAGTTCTTTAATAAGTCTGATGATGATATCATTGAAGACTTGAAGGACGTTATTCTTTCTTGTGAAAGAAATAAGTTCTATACCATCAAAGTACTGAACTTTGAAGTTATAGATGACTATAATGAAGTACAAAAATTACTTATAGGAGATGAGACTCCATCTATCTCTATTAAGGATTCTGATCTTAAGATATTGAAAGTAACTTATCATGTAGCTTGTACTAAAGATGAAGATACTTTTGATGTACTTATTGCGATCCCAAGAGTTATTGATGGTGCTTATATTCATTTGAATGGTAATGACTACTTCCCATTATTCCAATTAGTAGATGGTAGTACTTATAATAATACTACAGCGTCATCTGCTAAGACCCAATCTATTACACTAAAGACAAACTCTAATGCTGTAAAGATGTTACGTAACTTCATTGATTTGAATACAACCAATGAAGAAACAGTTCGTGCAGCGATGTTTAGTGTATATCTATTCGATCATAAAGTTACATTATTCGAATACTACTTAGCTAGATTCGGATGGTATGAAACTTTAGATAAGTTTAACTTTGAAGATGTAATTAAGATTTCTGATCATGATCTTAACGATCCAGAGTATTATACTTTTGCGATTGCTAATGCTCATATGAAGACACCTTTCTATATCTCAGCAGTTAAATCCTTTATGGATAATGATCGTATCTTACAATCTTTTGTAGCTTCCTTTGCTAGAGCTATAAGCTTATATGCAACTAAGAAGACTACATTAGATCAAATCTATACTACAGAATTCTGGATATGTAAGTTAGGATATAACTTTGTATCTTCTGAGACTTCTGTATTCACTAAAGGTAATGCAATCATCGAATCTTTGGAAAACTCTTATGATATTCCAACTAAGAAACGTTTGCGTTTACCTGATCATGTAAAAGAAGATATCTATTCTGTATTAAAATGGATGGCATGTGAGTTCTCTTCAATTCGTTTGAAGAATAATTTAGATGCATCTAGTAAACGGATTAGATGGTCTGAATATATTGCAGCTATGTATATCATGCTTATCAATGTTAAGCTTAGACGTTTACCAGAGAAGCATGATCCTAACATGGAAGCTTATCGTATCAAACAGCAATTGAATACACAGCCAATGGCTTTAATTGCTGAATTACAGAAATCTAACCTTAAAGGTTTCCGTAATATGGTTAACGATAGAGACTCATTCTTACAATTGAAGTATACTATCAAAGGTCCATCTGGTCCTGGGGAATCTAATAGTAAGAATGTAGCACGTAATGTACGTGCAATCGATCCATCTCACTTAGGGATTATCGATTTAAATACATCTTCCGCATCAGATCCTGGTGTAGGTGGTATGTTATGTCCACTTAATTATGGTGTATATGAATGGAACTCATTTACTAATGAAGAAGAACCAAATGTATGGGACGAAAACTTTAGTAAGATGCTTAATATATACCGTGAAGAGAAAGGATATATATCTGCTATCATGTTAGCTGATGATGCTGGATTAGAATTAACAGATACTAGAGATCCTGCAGCGGTAGCATTTGATGCTGACTTATTAGGTCAAACAATTGCTAAGGTAGCTAGAACTCGAGCATTTGAGAAACAACTTCGTCCGGCTCTAATTAACATGGAAGACAGTTGCTCAATATACTTTGAGGAGGTTTAAAATGGCTGATATTTATCATAGAATCTTTGTGTTCTCCAGAACTCAAATGGAAGCACTTAAAGAACGCTATAATAAACTTGGCAAAGAAATTGAATTTGGTAAAGTAGTAGTTGGTGGTGTCAAGAAGGAATATACTGATATCCTTCTTGATATGAACCAAGCTAAATACTCTGATTCAATTAAAGTTGCCGAAGGTGATATTCGTCGTATCATGTATACGAAGACTAAATAGGAGGTTCTCATGAGCGTAGGACAAGCAAATACTGACATCCATAATTTTGGACATTATTTGGTAAAACTTCTTGATACAAATTCTTTGTATTGGGATCGTTTATCTACTTTATCCCCAGATTACTTACTTCTTAATGATCACAATGAAAACTATTTCATTGATATGAACAAAGTAGAAGAGAAAGAGTTGGATATCGATATCGAAGCACAAGCTTATGGTCGTAAACTTAACATTCGTGGTAAGAATGTTATCTTAATTTACAATGATAAGATTGAAACAGATTGTTTATCAGATAATCCATTCAGTGTTGCAGTTAATCGTGAGTCAGACTCTATTTACACTTTATTGATTAACTTCAACACATTCGTTAAACTTGTAGCTGAGAAAGATTATAATGGAATCTATTCTTTCTTTGCTACATTCTATAGTTGGTTGTGTGGTTCTGAAACACCACAAACACACTTATATACAGTTCTTACATATATCGACGTAGTTTATCATAACTTGAACTTAGAGAAAGTTAAATCTTTCATTGATTTCAATATTGCTAAATCTACCGATATCATTCAACAAGTTCTTATGACCAAATTCAAGATTCCAAATCCACATGGATTTACTTCTCGAGTATTGGCTCAATTTGAATTGTTTGATACAGATAGCTGGATGAAAGCATTCTATTATCCAACTATTACTAAAGAACTTATTAAAGCTGGGGCTGTACCAGAATTCAATCTTAAAGGATTTATCGCTATGATAGAAGAAGCATTCGAAGATCAAGTAACTAATCTTGAACTTCGTAATGCACTTCTAAGTACTAAATACTTTAATGATGCAGAAATGGTTGAAGACAAGGAAGCTAAATACACTAAAGTTGTATTCAAAGACTTACTTGAATTTGAACCACGCTTTAAAGAACAAATTGATTTGTTATTCAATATGTCTGATGAGCTAATGATTCCAGCAATGGATATCATTTATAAAGCTATTGATGACTCTATTGAAAAACATGGTGTCAAAGAAGTAACTGAAGAAGATCAAGAATCTAAGAAACTTCAATTAGAATCTGATATTGAAGACCAAATCAAGAAAGCTATTGAAGGAATGGATAAGAAATAATATATTACCCTCTAGGATACATAATCCTAGAGGGTTTTATTTTTTGAGGTGGTGAAACACATGAAAGAAGCAATAATTGATAATTGTACTTGCCCTAAGTGTTATTCAAAGAACTTCGATCTATATACTTCTAATGGTAAAGGTGTAAGCTATGCTAATATTATCTTAGCTTTCAGTAAAGATCCAGCACAAGTATTAGATAATTTGAATAGATACCAATTATATAAATTCAAATGTAATGATTGTGGTAAATCATTCTCTATTGACTGGAGATGGGGCTTACCGTACCCTACTACAGAGAAGATTGATGTCTAATCTTGAACAAAGCAATAATAAATGAAAGGAGAATTTACTTATGGTTTCAAAGAATAATTTGCTATATATCATAGGTGCCATTATTTATATTGCTTGTTTCGGATATATTATACATGATATGCTACAAGCTCCTGAAGGGAGAATACTTTTATTTATCTTTAGCACGTCAGTAATATTGACAGCATTAATTATCGTTATAGGTTATAAGATATCAAAGGCACTCTTGCATATACTAGAAAAGTATACAGGAGAGTGATAGAATGATAGAATTGACCTTAGCAATCTTAATTGCAGCAGCAATGCTAACATTAATATCTAATATTAGCTTTGTGGTTAATGTTGGATTAATACTAATGACAGTAATCTGCATATTAACTAATAATAAAAAAAGGTAACTATATGACTACTCTAGAACTGATGTTGTGTTATATATTCTTATTCGGTCTATGTTATAGATTTATACATGGACCAGAAATGAATATAGATTATATTGTCACAATGATATCAGTAGTCCTACTATTCATTATATATAGATCTATAAAATAATAATCTAGCCTAAACAATCTAATACAAATATAGATTGTTTATTAGAGAGGACTGCTTATAATGGATATAGTCTTAGTATTAATATCATTCTTGATTATTCTTGTTATTTCATTATTATACATAGTGGTTAGAATAGTTTATAAAGACTATATCAATGAATCTCCATTATATATAATAACCGACAAACGTAATATGATTATTAATGAAGTTAATAATCAAAGTAACTCTGTTTTCCTAGTTGAACTTAATGGAGAATTCTTTGTTAACGTAACAGAAGATTCTTATAATAAATCTGAGATTGGTGATCAAATCATGTTAGCCAATTCTAGTAATGAGAAAGATTTTATAATTAAGAAGCTATAGGTAAATTGTAATGAAACTATTATCAATTCGACTTGAAAATTATATTGGTATTTATAATGGTCGTGGCGATAATATCCTAGAGGTAGACTTATCACAGTCTACCTCTAATATCGTCATCATACGTGGCTCCAATGGTTCGGGTAAGTCCACATTATTAAAAGCTTTATCTCCACTCCAAGATGATAACACTGCTATTATCCCTGGGATGGAGGGTAAGAAAACATTAAGATATCTTTACAATGGTGAAGTATATGAAATACTATACGTTCACCCAGTAAAGAATGATGGATCTAGAGGTCAAGTTAAGATGCAAGTATATAAAGGAATGAACCGAGTTGAGTTGAATCCTACTTGGAATGTAACCTCTGGTAAAGACATCATATTTGATCTATTTAACTTAGATGCTAACTTCCTTACATTATCTCAACTATCTTCAGAAGATAGAGGATTAGCAGATAAAAAACCAGCTGAACGTAAGAAGTTCGTTAATAGTATAATTAATGGTATTGAAGTATACAACAACATGTATAAAGTCATTACTAAGAAGTATTCTACATTTAAGAATATGATTAATACTATATCGTCTAAGATTAGACAGATAGGCAATATAGAAGAATTGAACGCTAGATTTATCAATATCTCTAAACAAGTAGAAGATATATCTAGTGAGCGAGATAAAGCAGTAATTGAAGCATCTAAGATTGATGCGGAGATTGGTATCTTAACTAGAGATAATAATCTTGAAGAATACTATAAGATCAACGAAGAGATACGAGATAATATTGATTATATTAGTGCATCTAAATCTCAAGTTATTGATCTTTCTAAAGGAGAATTATCTAGCGAGAACCTATATGAACTAAAAGATATCATTGACAACAGCTTACATACTTTTGATAAAGATATATCCAAATGGAAATCTGAAGAAGCTGTAGCTAATGCTAAGATTGAAAGCATATCTAGAGAAAAAGATGAAGCATTCAATTCTCTGCAAACTAAGATTACTAAACGTGGTACTTTATTAGATGGAGGATTCAGTGATTCTGATTTAACTCTATATAAAGATACTAAAGCTAAGATAGCTGAACTTGAAAATGATATCAATAGTTTAAATTCTTCTATTAAGAATCTTTCCGAAGCAGAGGCATTAGTCAATGCTATGGAAATGATCGTCCCAGTATTAGATAGTCTTTATAATGGTTTAGATGCTACCACTAAGAAAGAGAAATACGATTTCGTTAAGACTACACTAGATAATGATGGTAAGTATGTAGACCAAACCGTTGAGTTATCTCGTACTTATAATGAAGTATCTAGAACTGTGGGTGAATTAGAGTCTGAGGTATTAGCTTATGAGATTCTATTCGATAAAGCTAAATCATTAGCCTTACGTCCTAAAGAATGTAAGATAGATGATTGCTCATTTGTTAAAGAAGCAATTGAAGCATCATCTAAACATCCAGAGAAACGCATCAATGATATTAATAAAGAGATTAGTGAGTCTAAGACTTTATTAAAATCATTAGAGAAAGATATTGAATCTTATAAAGAACTCTATGACTTCAATAAGAGATTTACTAATCTTCATGGTATGGTATTATCTTTCAGAAAGCTATTAGAAAAGAGTCCTGTTGATTATATCATCGACCCATATCAACTATTAGCTTCTTTAGACCATATGGAAAAATTAATGATTGACTTCAATCAGATTCGTGGTATCTTTAATATTATCACTACTAAATCTAACTATGAAGAAATCATTGAATCATTAAAAGAACCAGCGGCAAAGTATGAAGCAAACAAGGCTCTAATCGATGAATTAGATTCTGACATCGCTTCATTGAAAGATAAACTAACCACTATTGATAATCGATTGATGGTTGAGAAAGATGCTATCAGTGAAACTGTAACTGATATATCTCTAACAGAGTTTAAGATTGAAGTATATACTAAATGTAAGTCTTTAGTAGATGAATGTATTGGTCTTGATGTAAGAAATGAAGAGCTTCAAACTCAAATCAATTCATTATCTGATATAGCACTTAAAGTTAAAACTTTAGATGCTAGAATGGCTGAAGCTAAGTCTAGAGCTGATAGATTGAATAATGACTTAAATGCTATTCTTAATGAAAGAGATAAGATAGCATCGAATAAAACGTTGTTAGAAGACTATATCAGGGACCTAGACCTATATAACAAAAATTTCTCGATTCTCGAAACTATACGTTACTATTTAAGTCCAACTACGGGCATCCAGACAGTGTTTATGAGAACGTATATGGGAAATATTATTTTGAAGGCTAATGAATTACTCAGTTTGATTTTCAATGGTCAATTCATTATACAACCATTCGTAATCAATGAAGCTGAATTTAGAATCCCTTGTCTTGGTAATGGATTGGTAAATGATGATATCTCATCTATGAGTACAAGTCAAATCTGTATGATTAGTATGATATTATCATTTGCTATTCTATCTAACTCTTCAACTGATTATAATATCTTGAAGCTAGATGAAATTGATGGTGGTCTTGATACAGAGAATCGTATTCAATTCATTGGTTTATTAAAGCAACTTATTTCCATGGTTGGATGTGAGCAATGTTTCCTTATTAGCCATAATATGGAATATGATGCTGATACTACAGTGATTGATATGGCTGCTCGTCCAGTATTAGTTAGATAGGAGGTCCTATAATGTATGATTTCGCAAATGCGTATATAGTAGCTCAAGCTTTAGAGATTATTGCATCTACAGCAGCAATTGGTTTAATTGTAGCTATGATTATTCAAGATTAATAAAAGAAGGACTAGTCTCTCGTAGACTAGTCCATTTTCTTTTTTTGTAAATCTTTAATACTATAGCTATATATTATTAAGGTGATATGATGATATAGTTATTAATAAAGAAAGGAGTCACATATCATGAAACATACATTATTATTTTTCATTATCACAGTTGCATTATTTGCTTTAGCACATCATTTGGATATAGCATATCCATTTAGCCTAGGCGTAGTAATTCCTATTGGATTTATTACTGCATTTGGTGCGATATTTGCGTTTATGACATGGGCAGCAGTGTGTGATTGGTTATTGAATGACCAATCTCCAGAATACCATGGTCGTCGCAAAGTAAGAAAGACTAGAGTGTAAAAACTCTAGTCTTTTATTTTTTTTTAATTTTTTTGTAAGTTATATATTATAAAGGTGAATTATAGTTTATATATTTTCCACAAGGAGGAAACAAAAGATGAAAACTGAAGTATTTGTATTAATGGCATCTGTGATTGTTATTGCACTAAATGTAATCGGAATGTATCCGAGTGTAGTAAATATCATGGATGGTTACAATTTGAAAGTATCGTATGGTATGATGATGATTAATATCGCATTAATTATTTTAGCTATCGTACAGTCTTATCTTGTTATTCATATTAGAAATAACAAGTAATCTGACAATATAATAGGAGGTATAGTTTAATGATGAGTAAGAGAGATAAATGCTCATTAAAGCTATTATTATTGGTTGTCGTATTTGCATTGATTGCAGATCAATCACTTCGATACACCGATATTATATTTTCATTTATATCTGCTATAGCTATTATGTCAGCAGCTATATCAGTATTCTTATTATGCTGGCAATTATATTATAGTCATAAAAGGTAGTGTTGAAATGATTTTCGTTACTAGCTTTATAGGGATACTAGCAGCACCTTGGTTGCTGCTAATCCCTTTATTTTTACTTGAAGGTCTCATTGGGAGACATGTAGAAATGACTACTGATCTTATTGAGATCTTTATTTTTTATGATCTAGCAATGGGTACATTCTTATTGCTTAGATATATTATGGATAAGATTGGAGGAAAACGATGATACCAACCGACAGATTAACTAAGTATGATTATTATTATCTTAGTATTGCCAATAAGATATTAAGTGAAGGTGAGATGCGAGATAACCGTACTGGTATTAGAGCTATCTCATTGCCTCATGTATGTATCACTATTGATTTAGAAGAAGATGGATTTCCTATCTTAGCTTCTAAATTTGTTGGATTCAAAACAGCTATTAAAGAGCTATTATGGATCTGGCAAATGCAATCTAATGATGTCCGTAAACTCCAAGATATGAATGTACATATCTGGGATGAATGGATGCAAGAAGATGGTACTATTGGTAAGGCTTATGGATATCAATTAGCTAAGTATAAGCAAGTTGATAATCTTATTAAGACTATTAAAGAAGACCCAACTTCCAGACGCATGATTACCACTCTCTGGAACATAGAAGATTTACCAGAAATGGCTCTTCAACCATGTGCTTTTCAAACACTATGGAATATTAATAAAGGTCATCTTAATTGTATGCTTACCATCAGAAGTAATGATTGGTTCTTAGGTAATCCATTTAATGTAGCACAATATGCTGCTTTAGTTTATATGATTGCTCAAGTAACTAACTATAAACCAGGTAAGTTTACTATATGTATTAATGATGCTCATATATATGAAAATCATATCCCACAAATACAAGAGCAATTTGGATTAGTAGATATGAATGAAATGTTTGATGCATTTATAACTGATAGATTTTGTAAACCTAAGTTAGTTTTAAATGAAGATATTAAGGATTTTTATGACTTCACTATTGATGATATTAAATTAGAGGGATATATTCCAGGACCAAAGATCAAAGCTGAAGTCGCTGTATAGGGGTTTTAAATATGGGAAGATTATGTACATTATCCGCTGTAGTTACAATGGATAATTATAACTGTATATCTGATTGTAATGATGAAAAGATAATGGAGATTCCAGAGTTTGAGAGTAAAGTGAGACAACAAACTTTAGGATGTACTATTATTATGGGGCGTAAAACATGGGAGAGAACAACTCCTCTTAATAATAGAACTTATATCGTACTATCAAGGAATAAGAATTATAAGCCTAATACAAGTCCATATTATAAGGTATTCGTAGCCAATAGATTTCTAGAAGTATTCTATATACTCAATAAAACTAATGTTAAGACTGCATATATTTATGGAGGTAAATCTATTTATAATGGACTTAATAAATTTATATCCAACTTCATTATATGTAAGATTAGACATAGACTTTATGGTAAGAATAGATTTATTAATCCGTTATCTAAGAAGAGCTATATGCTGGTAGAAAGTAAACAATATACTCATACATCTAAAAGCGGAACTGATTATAGATGGGCTTTAGAAAAGTATGTTAAACGCACATCTGAAGAAAAGATACTTCCATCAGTGTCACACATGTTTAATAGGTTATGATATAATAAAAAAATACTCATATATTATTAATGTGATATCGAGTTGATGATATCAAGTTTATAGATATGATCTAGAGAAGATCATATTAGGTTATTTAATATTAAGTTAAGTAGGAGGTTCTATCATGAACACAACAACAAAAATGAACAAAGTTATCTTATCCGCAGCAGTATTAGCTGCAATTACTGGTACTGCATTGGCTGGTGGTGTAAACAATACTATCACAGGTCAATTTGGTGCTGATGCCGTAGGCACCCAAAATACTGTTACAGGAAGTTCCGCATTTACAGCTGGTTACAATAATAATGTATCTGGTAATAATGCGGTTTCTTATGGTGTTAGTAATAAAGCAACAGGAATTAATTCCATTGCTGGCGGTGAATACAGCTATGCAAAAGGACGCAATAGTGTAGCTATTGGTTCCTCTGCTCAAGCATTACAAGACAATAACTTCGCTATTGGTTCTCAAGCAAGAGCTAATGGTGAAGATGCGTTAGCATTCGGTAACGGTGCTTATTCAGAAAACCAAGCTACTGTAGCTGTAGGCAAATCCTCAAGAGCCAAAGGGTTAATGGGTACAGCTGTAGGTTATGGTACTCGTGCTACTGCTGATTATACAACAGCTGTTGGTTATCAAAACGCAGTTACTGGTCAACAATCCAGTGCCATCGGTGTAAATAATGAGACTACTGGTCAATTTGCTTCTGCTGTAGGTACTAATAATGAAACTAATGGTAGTTATGCTTTTGCTGCAGGTTTCAAATCTAAAGCAATTGCTGATAATTCTATTGCTGTAGGTAATCAAGCAGAATCTTCTGGTGATCATGGTTTAGCTATTGGTACTATTGCAAATGCAACAGCTACCGATGCGGTTGCAGTTGGTCATAGTGCAAATGCCACTGGTAAATATTCTGTAGCTATCGGATCTGGTAATAAAGCTGAAGGCGAAGCTGCAGTAAATATTGGTAGCAATAATCATGGTGCATATGACCATGCTACAATTGTTGGTGCTGAAAACAATATCGCATATAGTGATCATATGGTTGATCCATACGGTGATGTAGTTGTAGGTACTAAGAATACTATGCAAGATAGTTATTTCAGTATTGCTGTAGGTAATAATAATAGTCTTAGCAATGCAGATAATTCTGTAGCTATTGGCAATAATACATCTGTAAGTGTAGCTGAATCTGTGGCTATTGGTCATGAAGCTAAAGCTGATACTGTAGTTGGTACATCTTCTGCAAGTATCGGTGGTACTACATATAACTTTGCTGGTGATAATCCAGTAGGAACCGTATCTATTGGCGATACAGGCAAAGAACGCACTTTAACAAACGTAGCAGCTGGACGTATTTCTGATACTTCAACTGATGTAGTTAATGGTTCTCAATTACATGCAGTTGCAACTGAAGCTGCTAAACATACTGTAGTTACAGCTGGTAATAATATCAACGTAACTTCTGGTGCAGCAACAAATGGCGGTACTAAATATACTGTAGCTTTGAGCAATGACTTAAGTGTTAACAGTGCAGCATTTGGTGCTAACACAGATCCAATTCACAATGTTATTGATAAAAATGGTGTAGCTGTATTCAATGGTGATGTAGATACTCATTATAATGCTAATGGGGTAGCTATTGAAGATCGTAATACATTAGATAATGCTCAATACAATTTAGATGGTATGGTAGCAGATTCTAATGGTAAACGTGTAGAATTTACTACAACTAATATCACTGCAGGTGGTCAACAAATTCATGGTGTAGCTGCTGGTACAGCTGGTACTGATGCAGTTAATATGAACCAATTGACTTCTGCTTTGAATCAAGTTAATGGTGCTAATAGTGCATTAGGTAATACAGTTAAAGCTAACCAACAAGAAGCTCGCAAAGGCATTGCTGGTACTGCAGCGTTAGCTGGTTTACATCCATTGGATTTTGACCCAGACCATAAATTAGACATTATGGCTGGTTATGGTCATTTCCATGGTACAAATGCAGGTGCTGTAGGTATTGCTTAC